>OLFX01000029.1_pt1 | contig 216019 bp, 189 predicted proteins | sample 1605091 | NCBI WGS metagenome assembly OLFX01 (sample SAMEA3888906, study PRJEB22519) | human gut metagenome | biome: human gut; feature: human-associated habitat; material: faeces | place: Denmark | collected 2012
TAAAGATACTTCCTCACGGCCCGCCAAAGACTTGGGGGGAACCCTGCGGCGCACGCTACGAACGACGCTGCGGAGTTATGACAGCCGCGCCAGCGGAGACCTGTCCTGTCCCCGGCGTCAGGGATGCGTGGCAAATGTGGCGTAAAAATCACAGATAAATCATATAGCCGCACCAGTGAGCTGCGTTCACGAACAGTTAGCCAGACATTGGTGCGGCTATTCTATCTATAATTTATGACATTCTCCGACTGAGGAGGTGTTCCACATGAGTATGTCACTATCACAAAAAGACGCTTATACGATGATTTTCAAGGAATATCCCGACGTGGTAAGCGTCACCCAAATGAGCAAAATGTTAGGGATCAGCGAAAAGTCCGCCTACCGGCTCCTAAAGAAAAACTGCATTGAACATTTCAAGGTGGGCCGGACCTATAAGATTCCTAAATTACATATTTTCAATTACCTGCACGTTATCGGACGAAGTTAATCCGTATCCTTGCCGCATTCTTCCGCAACTGCTACGATATAAGCGTCAACAGCGGGTGAATACAGCTACTGCTTGGAAGGAGGAAAACAATGGTAGCAGGACACCTGAGAGAACAAAATGGTTACTATCAAATGATCCTGAGCTGGAAAGGCAAGGATGGAAAGCGCAAAGGCAAATCCATTAGTACCGGGCTGCCGGTCAAAGGCAATAAGAAGCGGGCGGAGGCAATATTGCTCAAAACACGCAAAGAATTTAACCCGGACAACCTTATGGAAAATGCAGATATGCTTTTCACGGACTTCCTCTCTAAATGGCTCAAGGACAAAGCTGTGGCGCTTGGCACCAGCACCTATGCTGAGTATGCCTACGACATCAAAAACTACATCATGCCCTATTTCCAGGACCATCCGATAGCTCTCTTAAAGACGACGGCCAGAGACTTGGAGAGTTTCTACCGCCATGAGCGTCAGCAAAACGAAGCGACAGCAAATGAGCTGCTGATGTACCATGAGATCATCGTTGCGGCTTTTCAATATGCGGTCGATCTGGAATGGGTCAAAGAAAACATCATGGCGCAGGTCAATCCCTGCGCGGATGAAGCCCCGATTCTGTTTACGGATTTTTTGCTGGAATGGCTGGATATGATGAAGAACAGCGTGGAAGTCACAACGTATGCTTCCTACTGCACATCCATCAAAAGCAGCATCATCCCATATTTCCAGGACAAAAAGCTCACGCTTCAAGACCTGGAAAAGCACCCAAAGTACATCCAGGAATACTATCAGCAAGAACTGAACGCAGGGCTGTCCGCGAATACGGTCATCCACCGCCACGCGAACATTCGCAAATGCCTGCAATATGCTTTCCAAATCGGCCTGATTAAGTCTAATCCTGCCGACCGCGTAGAACGGCCCAGAAAGGCCAAATACGTCGCTACTATCTACAATCAGGATGAGCTTGAAACTCTTTTCAATGTGGTGCGTGGCGACCCGATTGAGCTGGCTGTTATTCTTGCCGCATTTTATGGCTTGCGCCGCAGTGAGGTTGTTGGACTGAAATGGGACGCTATCGACTTTGAAAAAAAGACGTTCACCGTCAAGCACACAGTTACGCAGGTCACGGTGGACGGCAAGGAAGTCACGATCCAGAAAGACCGAACCAAGACGAAATCCAGCTATCGCACGCTGCCGCTGGTCCCGCCTTTTGAGGAATTACTGCACCGGCTCAGACAGGAGCAGCTAATCAATCAGAAGGTGTGTGGAACGGCCTATTGCCAGAAGTACCTGGATTACATCTATGTCAATGCGATGGGCGAGCTTGTGAAGCCAAACTTCATCACCCAGCATTTTGAGATCACGCTGAAAAATAACGGGCTGAAAAAAATCCGTTTCCACGACCTTCGCCACAGCTGTGCCAGCCTGCTTTACGCAAATGGCGTCAGCTTGAAGGAAATCCAGGAATGGCTGGGGCACAGTGATATTGGAACGACTTCCAACATCTACACCCATCTGGATTACAGCAGCAAGGTTTCTTCTGCGAATGCGATCCTGGCGTTCTACCCGGAGAACACGGGAGTACAGACCATTGGGCAATAGAAAAGCCCTGAACCGCAAAGCTCAGGGCTGAAAATTCTGGTGCCGGTGGTGGGACTCGAACCCACACGGATTTCTCCACACGATTTTGAGTCGCGGTCGTCTGCCAATTCCGACACACCGGCATTTATATTTTAATTTCCCTTGTGTCCCGCACATCTCAGATTTTGGAGGGATGTGCGGGAGGGATATTAAAACCAAATGAAAATATGAAGTTGTGAAAGTGCCGATTTATCAAGGGTTTTGCCAGGGCACCCAACATTCTACGAAGTAGATTTTGAGTCAAGCACGTCTACCAATTCCATCACACCGGCAAATGCGGTCGTTTGATTATACAACAGCCGGACACACATTTCAAGTGCAAATCTCGCGCGGCGGCACGAATTGCAGCCGCTCCGGCGGCTGCTCCGCACGCGAACACACTGCGGCCACGCAGCCGGGAATATCCGCATACACGCGGCAGAGTGCCCCCGCCTCCGGCGGGACGAGCACCCCGTCTGCACGCCAGAACGGGATCGTGCGCAGGTCGCCAGCGCCCGTGAGCTTGAACCAGCTCTCACGCAGCGTCCAGAGCTCGAACGGCTGCAGGTCGCCGCAGTCCGCCTGCGCGAGCCGCCGCGCCATCGCCGGATGCAGCGGGCGCACCTGCTCCACATCCGCGCCCACCGGCGCAGCCGACACGGCCACAAGCGCCGCCGTGCGCGTGTGGCTGACGGAAAAGTGCACCTGCGGGCACGCCGGAAAATACGGCTTGCCGCCGGGCAGCACCGCCGTCTCCGGCAGGTCGATGCCCCAGACCGCGCGCACAGCATATGCCAGCAGCGACACGCCCCATGCGCTGCCGTGCGCCTTTGAGCGCGCAGGGCGCGCCGGCTGCGCGTCCGTGATCTGCGTCCAGAAAAGCTCCATATGACCCACCTCATTTCCTGTGTCACAGAATAACACGATTCGTAATTTTTTGCTACCACTATTGTAAATAGTGTGATATACTGAAATGAATATTTCTGCAAACCTCCTGCTTTCCGGGAAAGCAGACGCCACTAACCGCAAAGGCGCCCACACACCGCCTTTGGAAAGGAATATGGACTACATGAAGAAAATTCTCGTACTTGAGGACGAACCCAGCATCCGCAGCTTCGTCGTCATCAACCTGCGCCGGACCGGTTACGAGCCCATTGAGGCGGCCACGGGTGAAGAAGCGCTCGAAAAGCTCAAGCAGAATCCGGACACGCTCGTCGCCCTGCTCGACGTGATGCTGCCGGACATCGACGGCTTTGAGGTCTGCCGCCGCATCCGCGCGACCGGCTCGAAGATGGGCATCCTCATGCTCAGCGCCAAGAGCCAGGAGATGGACAAGATCACCGGCCTCATGACCGGTGCGGACGACTATGTCACCAAGCCCTTCTCCCCGGCTGAGCTGCTTGCGCGCGTGGACGCGCTCTACCGCCGCATCGGCGGCAGCGAGAACACCGAGGACGTGCTCTCGAGCGGGCCGTTCGTGCTGCACCTGCGCTCGCGCACGCTCGATAAAAACAGCGACCACATCCGTCTGACGCAGACGGAGTTTGCGATCATGAAGCTGTTCATGGAAAATCCCGGCCGCGCACTCTCGCGTGAGGAGATCCTGCACGCCGTCTGGGGCGCGGACTATAACGGTGAGGTCAAGATCGTCGACGTGAACATCCGCCGCCTGCGCATCAAGATCGAGGGCGATGCGACCGAGCCCGAGTACATCACGACCGTCTGGGGCTACGGCTACAAGTGGGGCTACTGAGACCATGCAGGACCTCACCCCCACCCCGGCAGCCGAACCCAAGGCAAAGACGCTATATGCCTTTTTCCGCGACCTGTTTTCGCGCATGGCCATCGGTCAGTGCGTGCACGCGGCGCTGTGCGTCGCCGTGGGCGCCGCCATCGGGCTGAGCACCGGCCGCACCAGCACCGCGCTCGGCATCGTGCTGGGCGTGCTCGCGGCGGCCATCGGCGCCATGATCTGCGCGCTGTGGTTTCGCCGGCGCGTGTCGCGCCCGGTCGAGCAGATCACCGAGGTCACACGCGCGATCGCCGGCGGGCGCTACGGCACGGAGCTGCCGGTGCAGCGCGACGATGAGCTCGGCCGCCTTGCGATCGCCATCAACGAGCTGTCACAGGAGATCAGCCGCAGCGAAAAAATGCAGTCGGAGTTCATCTCGTCCATCTCGCATGAGCTGCGCACACCCCTGACCGCCATCACCGGCTGGAGCGAGACGCTCATGTTCGACACCGCCATTCAGGGCGACTCCCGCCGCGGCATCTCCATCATCGCCAAGGAGGCCGCGCGCCTGACGAGCCTTGTCGAGGAGCTGCTGGAATTCACCCGCATTCAGGACGGACGCTTCAACCTCAACATGGAGCTGCTCGACATCGAGAGCGAGCTTGAGGACACCATCTTCACCTATCAGGAGCTGCTGCGCCAGGACGGGATGCAGCTCATCTACAACCCGCCCGAAGAGGAGATCCCGCTCGTGCCCGGCGACCCGGAGCGCCTCAAGCAGGTCTTTCTCAACATTCTCGACAACGCGGAAAAATACGCCTGCGACGGCAAAACGATCGAAGTGTCCGTTTTTTCGGACAGTGAAGCTGCTACCATACAGTTCAGAGACCACGGCCCCGGCATCCCGGACAGCGAACTGCCGCACGTGAAGGAGAAGTTCTTCAAGGGCGAAAAACACAAGGCGCGCGGCAGCGGCATCGGCCTTGCCGTGTGCGATGAGATCGTCACCCGCTCCGGCGGCACGCTGACGATCGGCAATGCCCCCGGCGGCGGCACGCTCGTTTCGGTGCGGCTGCCGTTTGCCGCCGAGAGCAGCACCTGATCCCGTTATTCATTTTAACTGAGGTAACCATATGAGCAAAACCAGATCCGCAAAACCCGATACCAATGTCTCCTTCCGCACGTCCATCGGCGGACAGGCCCTCATCGAGGGCATTCTCATGCGCGGCCCGGAAAAGCAGGCCATCGTCTGCCGCACCGAGGACGGGCTGGTCGAAAAGGTCGACGAGCTGCACCTTGTCAAGGAAAAGCACCCGATCCTCGGCTGGCCGCTCATCCGCGGCGTGGTCGTGTTTCTTGACTCGATGGTCAAGGGCATGCAGGCGCTGACGTATTCCGCCGACCTCCTGCCCGAGGACGAGCAGGAGGAGCCCGGCAAGATCGACCTCTGGATCGAGCGGCATTTCGGCGAGGAAAAGGGCAAGAACATCATCATCGGCACGGCCGTGGTGCTCGGCATCGCGCTGTCGATCCTGCTGTTCATCCTGCTGCCGACGCTGCTCGCCGGCCTGACCAAGAGCTTTATCCAGAGCCCCGTCGTGCGCAACCTCTTTGAGGGACTGCTGCGCATCGTCATCTTCCTGCTGTATCTGTGGGCCGTGTCACACATGAAGGATGTCGAGCGTATGTTCGCCTACCACGGTGCGGAGCACAAGACCATCTTCTGCTATGAAAAGGGCCTGCCGCTGACGGTCGAGAACGTGCGGCCGCAGTCGCGCTTTCACCCCCGCTGCGGCACGAGCTTTCTGTTCGTCGTCGTCATCATCAGCATTCTCGTGTTCTCGCTCGTGAGCCTGCGCGTCGGCCTGTGGGACAATCCGTGGGTGCGCATCGGCCTGCGGCTGCTGCTGCTGCCGGTCGTCGTGTCCATCAGCTATGAGATCAACCGCTGGGTCGGCCGGCACGACAATCTCTGCTCGCGCATTTTGTCCGCACCGGGCAAGTGGCTGCAGCGTCTGACCACCAATGAGCCGGACGACAGCATGATCGAGTGCGCCATCCGTGCGCTGGAACTCGTCATCCCGGAGCAGAAGGGCAGCGACACCTGGTAATCGTCAACAAAAGGACTGGAAATAGAGAGATGCCAAAGACCTACAACGATCTGTATCTGGCCACGCGCACGGCGCTCAAGAGCGCCGGTGTGGAGGCCTACGCGCTCGAGGCGCGGCTGCTGGTGGCGTATGCCGTCGGCAAGACGAAGGAGGAATTCGTGCGCGACCTGCGCCTGTACACCTCCGATGAAAACGAACAGAAGATCCGGGCGCTGCTGCAGCGGCGCATCGCCGGCGAGCCGCTGGCCTACCTGATCGGCGAGTGGGAGTTTCACGGCCTGCCGATCACGGTCACGCCCGACGTGCTCATCCCGCGCATGGACACCGAGGTGCTCGTGGACGCGGCGCTTCAGGTGCTCATCGGACGGAAGATGAACGCCCGCATTCTCGATCTCTGCTCCGGCAGCGGCTGCATCGGCTGTGCGCTGGCGCATGAGCTGCCGGCCGCGCGCGTCGTCATGGTGGACATCAGCGACGCGGCGCTCGCCGTGAGCAAGGAAAACCTCCGCCGCAACCGCCAGAACCGCACGATCTGCCTCAAGGCGGACGCGCTTGAAAAGCCGCCGATGAGCATCGGCACATTCGACATCATCGTATCCAACCCCCCCTATGTCGCGAGCATGGACATCCTCACGCTTGACAGCTCCGTGCGCGACTATGAGCCGCTCGGCGCGCTCGACGGCGGCGAGGACGGGCTGATGTTCTACCGCGCCATCGTGCAGCACTGGACGCAGATCCTTCGTCCCGGCGGCTGGCTCATGTTCGAGGTCGGCGAGGATCAGGCAGACGCCGTCATGGCGCTGATGAAGGACGCAAAATACACCGATGTGACCGCCCTTGAGGACACCGCCGGCATCCGGCGCGTCGTCGTCGGCCGCATCTGATACTTAGAGGTGAAAGACTATGGCTGAAAAGAAAAAATCCGCACCCGTTTCCTCCGGCCCCGTCAAGCCGGAGGATAAGAAGAAAGCACTCGAGACCGCCCTCGCCCAGATCGAAAAGAACTTCGGCAAGGGCGCCATCATGCGCCTCGGCGACGACATCCCCGTGAACGTGGAGGCCATCTCCACCGGGTCGCTGTCGCTCGACCTCGCGCTCGGCATCGGCGGCGTGCCCCGCGGCCGCATCGTCGAGATCTACGGCCCCGAGTCGTCCGGTAAGACGACGCTCGCGCTGCACATCCTCGCCAGCGCCCAGAAGACCGGCGGCGAGGTCGCGTTCATCGACGTGGAGCACGCGCTCGAGCCCGCGTATGCCCGTGCCCTCGGCGTGGACATCGACAGCCTCCTCATCTCCCAGCCGGACACCGGCGAGCAGGCGCTTGAGATTACGGAGCAGCTCGTGCGCTCCGGCGCGCTTGACGTCGTGGTCGTTGACTCCGTGGCGGCACTGCTGCCGCGCAGTGAGCTCGAGGGTGAGATGGGCGAGTCGTCCGTCGGCGTGATCGCGCGTCTGATGAGCCAGGCGCTGCGCAAGCTCGCCGGCACGGTCAGCCGCACGAACTGCATCGTCGTGTTCATCAACCAGCTGCGTGAGAAGATCGGCGTCATGTACGGCAACCCCGAGACGACGCCCGGCGGCCGCGCGCTGAAGTATTTCTCCAGTGTGCGCATCGACGTGCGCCGCATCGAGACGCTGAAGGTCGGCGGCGAGATGATCGGCAACCGCACGCGCGCCAAGATCGTCAAGAACAAGGTCGCGCCCCCGTTCAAGGAGGCCGAATTCGACATCATCTACGGCGAGGGCATCTCCAAGATCGGCGAGATCGTCGACCTCGGCGTCAAGCTCGACCTCATCGACAAGGCCGGCGCGTGGTACACCTACGGCGACGTGCGCGTGCAGGGACGCGACAGCATGAAGGAATTTCTGCGCGAGCACCCCGACGTCTCGGATCAGATCGAGGCGGAGATCCGCGCCAACGCCCACAAGCTCATGAGCCCGCAGGCCCGCAAGGCCGCCATCGCCTCCGGCCGCGCCGTCGAAGTGGCGGCGGATGACTTTCAGGGCTGATGGCCCGGCTCATCGCGCTCAAGCAGACCGCGCCGGAGCGCTTTCTGGCGCGGTTTGACACCGGTGAAGAGCTGCGCACGACGCTCGCCGTTGTGACGGACTATCACCTCAGCTGCGGCAAGGAGCTGACGGAGGCCGAGCTCGACACGCTGCGCGCCGCCTCCGAGCGTTCCCGCTGCCGGCAGCGGGCGCTGCGCATCATCGGCACGCGCGCCATGTCGGTCAAGGAGCTGACCGACCGGCTCAAGGAAAAGGGCGAGACCCCGGAAAACGCCGAGGACGCCGCCGCGTGGCTCGAGCAGATGCACCTGCTCGACGACGCGCAGTACGCCGCCATGTGCGTGCGGCACTATGCCGCCAAGGGCTACGGCGTGGGGCGCATCCGCAGCGAGCTCTACCGCCGCGGCATCCCGCGCGAGTTATGGGACGACGCCATGCAGGAGCTGCCGGAGCAGGACGAACAGATCGACGCCCTGCTGCGCCGCCGCCTGCGCAGCGACACACCCGACCGCGACGAGCTGCGCCGCGCGTCGGACTATCTGTACCGCCGCGGCTTCGGGCGCGACGAGATCCGCGCGGCCATCGCGCGCTATCAGGATAACTTTGAGGAGTATTGACCTATGCCATATCGAATTTGTCTCATTTCGCTCGGCTGTGCGAAAAACCAGGTCAACAGCGAGCAGATGCTCTACCTGCTCAATCAGGCCGGCCATGACGTGGTCGGCGAGGTGGACGGCTGCGACGTTGCGATCGTCAACACCTGCGGCTTCATCGACACCGCCAAGAGCGAGGCGATCGACCAGATCCTGCAGCTCGCCGAGGTAAAAAAGGCGGGCGGCCTGAAAAAGATCCTCGTGGCCGGCTGTCTCTCGCAGCGGTACAAAAACGACATCCTCGAGAGCCTTCCGGAGGTGGACGGCATGCTCGGCACGGGCAGCTTCGGCGAGATCTGTCAGGCCGTCGAGGACGTGATGCACGACGGCAGGCCCCTGTATTTCGGCGACAAGAGCGGCCCCGTTGAGGAGATCGGCCGCGTAGTCACGACCGGACCGGGCTGGGCGTATCTGCGCATCGCCGAGGGGTGCGACAACTGGTGCGCCTTCTGCGCCATCCCCGCCATCCGCGGCCGCTACCGCAGCCGTACGCTCGAGGCCATCGTGCAGGAAGCAAAGGAGCTCGCGGCGCTCGGTGTCAAGGAGCTGATCGTCATCGCGCAGGACATCACGCGCTGGGGCACGGATCTCTACGGCAAGCCGAGTCTTGCGCTGCTGCTGCGCGAGCTTGTGAAAGTCGAGGGCATCCGCTGGATCCGCCTGCACTACCTCTACCCCGAGATCATGGACGACGAGCTCATCGACCTCATCGCAAATGAGGACAAGATCGTCAAGTATCTCGACATCCCCATCCAGCACATCAACAACGATATTCTCCGCCGCATGAACCGTCACTGCACCGGTGACGAGATCCGCGCCCTGCTGCAAAAGCTGCGTGCGCGCATCCCGGGCCTTGTGCTGCGCACGAGCCTCATCACGGGGCTCCCCGGCGAGGGCGAGGCGGAATTTGAGCAGCTGTGCGTCTGGCTGCGTGAGGCACGGCTCGAGCGCGTGGGCGTGTTCCCGTTCTCCCCCGAGGAGGGGACGCCCGCCGCCAAGATGACCGACCGCTGCGAGCCAGAGGAGGCGCAGCGCCGTGCCGATCTCATCCTCGAGCTGCAGGCCGGGATCATGGACGACTACAACGCCGCCTGCATCGGGCGGGACATGACCGTGCTCTGCGAGCACACGACCAAGAGCGGCATGTGCTCCGGCCGCACGTATGCCGACTCCCCCGAGATCGACGGTACGGTCTACTTTACCGGCACGGCCCAGCCCGGCGACATGGTCACGGTGCGCATCAGCGGCTGTGACGACGGCGATCTCGCCGGGGAACAAATCCAAGAATGAGGTGCTGACATGACGACTGCAAACAAAATCACCATCTTCCGCGTAGTGCTCATCCCCGTGTTTCTGGTGCTGATGTACCTGCGCTTCCCCGGCCATATGTACTGGGCGTTCGGCGTGTTCGTGCTCGCGAGCCTGAGTGATTTCGTCGACGGCTATATCGCGCGCCACTACAATCAGGTCACGGACTTCGGCAAGTTCATGGATCCGCTGGCGGATAAGCTCCTGGTCGTGTCGGCCATGCTCATGTTTGTCGAGCAGCACCAGATGCCCGCGTGGGCGCTGCTGCTCGTGGTCGCGCGCGAGTTTGCCGTGACCGGTCTGCGGCTCATCGCCGTGGACAACGGCCGCGTCATCGCCGCCGCGTGGTCCGGAAAGATCAAGACCGCCTCGACCATGGTGGCCATCTGCCTGATGCTGCTGTGGAACATCGCCTGGCTCAACACGGTCTGCTGGGTGGTCATCGTCGTGACGACGGTGTACTCCGGCGTGGAATACTTCGTGAAAAACCGCGACGTGTTCCGCAAGGCCGCATAAACCAAAAAGCCGGCGGGCATCAGCCCGCCGGCTTTTTTGGTTTTTCCTCAGAACGTGAACGCCTGCAGCGGCTTATCGTAGTCCGCGTGTGCCGTGGAGAACGTTTTGCCCTCGACCGTGACGCGCACGGTCTCGCAGTTAAAGTTGTCGAGGAAGGTGTTGACCAGACTGCCGAGATACATACTCTCGCCCGTCGAGCCGCTCTGACGCAGGCCTGCGAGGAACGCCTCGTCCATGTCAAGGCTGAGCGCATTGCCATCCTTCGAGATGGCGAGCACCTTGCTGTCTTTCGGCAGCGCGTCGTGCGCGATGAGCTGATCCACGATCGCCTGCGCATACGCGACCGTGACGGTCGCCTCCGCATCCGTGATGTGCACGGTGTCGGCACGCAGGTCGCTCGCCTGATCGTTCGGGAAATAGACCTTGCAGGACGTGTCCACGCCGCCAGTGGCCGCCGTCTGCGTCGGCGGTGTCTCGACCGGGTGTTCCGGCTCCGGCTTGTCGCCGCAGGCGCTCAGCAGCGCCAGCGCCAGCACGCACGCCAGCAGGAGTGATAAAGCTCTTTTCATCCGATTGCCTCCTATGCGGCCGCGCGTCTGACCGGCCGCTGTTTTCTGCCAGCATCATACCATATCGCCGCGGCGCGCGCAACCTTGACATTGCCGGGGGCGTATGCTAAGATAAGTGACGTGATGAACGGAAAGAGTACGCCCGAGACCCGGTCTCAGAGAGGCGCCCGGCTTGCTGTGAGGGTGCTGTCCGGCAGGGCGGAACGTGCGTCCGGGAGCGCGGCGGGAGGAAATGCCCGCCCGAAGGCACCGCGTTACGGTGCAGCGAGTGAAAAACGAGAGTGGAACCGCGAAAAAACTTCGCCTCTCATGCCGGACGGCATGGGGCGCTTTTTTTATCCCAAATTCGTCTGTCAAAGGAGTCTGAATATGAAACTGTTCAACACCATGTCCATGCAGAAGGAAGAGTTCGTGCCGATCGAGCCCGGCAAGGTGCGCATGTACGCCTGCGGTCCGACGGTGTATAACTTCATCCATGTCGGCAACGCGCGCCCGATCATCATGTTCGACGTGCTGCGCCGCTATCTCGAGTACCGCGGCTACGAGGTGACGTTCGTGCAGAACTTCACCGACGTGGACGACAAGATCATCAAGCGCGCCAACGAAGAGGGCATCACGAGCGAGGAAGTCGCGAAAAAATACATCGCCGAATACTTCACCGACGCACACGCGCTCGGCGTCCGCGAGGCGACCGTGCACCCGAAGGCCACCGAAAACATCCAGCAGATCATCGACCTCATCACAACGCTCATCGATAAGGGCTACGCCTACGAGGTCAACGGCGACGTGTACTACCGCACGCTGAAATTCAAGGACTACGGCAAGCTCAGCCACCAGCCGATCGAAGATCTGCAGTCCGGCGCGCGCATCGACGTCAACGACATCAAGGAAAACCCGCTCGACTTTGCGCTCTGGAAAGCCGCCAAGCCCGGCGAGCCGTTCTGGGAATCCCCGTGGGGCAAGGGTCGTCCCGGCTGGCACATCGAGTGCTCGGCCATGTCCAACCGCTACCTCGGCAAGACGATCGACATCCACTGCGGCGGCAGCGACCTCGCCTTCCCGCACCATGAGAATGAGATTGCCCAGTCTGAGGCCGCCAATGGCTGCAAGTTCGTCAACTACTGGCTGCATAACGGCTTTATCAACATCGACAACAAGAAGATGAGCAAGTCGCTCGGCAACTTCTTCACCGTGCGCGAGGCGGCCGCCGCCTACGGCTATGACTGCATCCGCATGTTCATGCTCATGAGCCACTACCGCAGCCCGCTCAACTACTCCGGCGAGATCCTCATGCAGGCCAAGGCCGCGCTCGAGCGTCTGCGCACCGCGAAGAACAATCTCGAGTTCTTCATTGCAAACGGCCGCGACGGTGATCTGAGCGAGACCGATGCCGCTTTCGTCGCCGGACTTGACCAGTACCGCGAGAAGTTCGACGCAGTCATGGACGACGACTTCAACACCGCCGACGCGATCTCCGTCATCTTCGAGATGGTGCGCGAGATCAACGCCGCCGTCTCCCCTGCCTCCGACCCGAGTAAGGCGCTGGCGCAGGCATGCCTCGAGCGCCTGCTCGAGCTGTGCGACGTGCTGGGCATCCCCTTCGGCAGTGACAGCAGCGAGGATCCCGAGGCGAAGGCCATCGAGGAGAAGATCGCCGCGCGTCAGGCCGCCCGCAAGGCCAAGAACTGGGCCGAGGCCGACCGCATCCGCGACGAGCTCAAGGCCGACGGCATCGTACTCGAGGACACCCCGCAGGGCGTCAAGTGGAAGCGCGCATAAGCCCCAATCGAAACCTCTGCAACCGCCCCGGCCAAACGGCCGGGGCGGTCTTGTATCTGTCAAAAAGTAATACTTTTTGACAAAGGGGTTTGCGGCCTGACTGCAGCGCACGCGCTGTCCGCCGGAGGCGGCCGGCGCGCACGTTTGCAGGCCGAGAAGTATTTTCTTCGACGCACATGTCGCCGAAGAAAATGATTGAACTTTCTTTCGCCGCTCCGGCGGCGAAACTCTACGAGGTTCTTTGACCGCCGGTAACCGCCCCGGCCAAACGGCCGGGGCGGTCTTACATTACAAACACATAAGCTCTGACCGGAAACCACGAAAGTTTCCGGCAGATACAAAAATCCCCGATTGGAAAATCAATCGGGGATTCTTGCTTTGCAGTTATGGGTAAGGGATGAGAAAACATCAGGGGTGCTGCGGCGTGTCGGCGTCATCGCTCTGCGCTTCATCGGCAGGCGTCTCTTCCGGCGCTGCCGTCTCGTCAGCGGGGGCGCTGTCGTCCGCCGCCGTGTCCGGCGTGGGCTCTGTCTGAGCCTGTGCCGCAGCCGCTGCTGCCTCGGCCTCCGCCTCGGCGGCACGCTTGGCCTCCTTCGCCTCGTGCGCGGCGGCACGCTTGGCCTGAAGCTTCGTGTGCTCCTCGGCCAGCCACATCCGCCAGCCCCGCTTGCGCAGCGTGGCGGCCTCTTCCTCGGTCATCGTTCCGGCTGCCACCGCCTTTTTCAGTTTGCGGTAGTACAGCAGGCGCAGCACCGTGACGATCACGGCCAGCACGATGAGCACGATGAGGATGTAGAACAGCGCGCTGTGGTGCGACTTGACCACGGCAAACTGCAGATCCCGCTCCATGGTCTTAAAGACGAGGTAGCTGCCGTCTCGGGTGCTGGACGTGCTCGCCCAGGTGCCGTTCTGGTGGGTGTAGACCGTGTAGTTTGCACCGGTATCCGGCGCGTAGACACGCAGGGAGACAGTGTTGTCCGCGTCGTCGTCAATGGTGTCGTTGAGCACCTCGACGCGGTACTTCATGTACAGCTGCTGGTTGCCGCGCAGCGTCGGCCCCTCGGCATCGGGCGACGTGACGTGCACGTCCGTTGCCGGGTCAAAGACGCCCTCAGCCAGCACGATCGGCGTGCGGCTGTTGTCGGCATACAGATCACCGGCCACGACCGTCGAGACGGCGGTATACTCCGCCTTGACCTCGAGATCGAAGGTCAGATGACTGTAGTCATGCTCCGGCCACGAGCCATAGTTGCCCTCCACCGTCGGGCAGTCGGGGATCTGCGATTCATCGATCGAGCCGCCGTAGGCGAACGTGATCGTCTTGACCGTCTCGCCGTTGGCCGTGAACGTGACGGCAAAGCTGGAGAACTCCGCCGGGATACCGTCGCGCGCCATAAACGCGTCGTAGCTCATGCCCTCGGCCTTGCCGGCGTAGCTGATGCCGTCGATGCCGGCCTCCGTCTCGTGGACGAAGTAGTTATCAGCCGCGCTGCCGTCCTTGTCGATCTCACCGGCGATCGTGCCGACGCAGTTGCCGGAGCCGTTGAGATTGACGAGCGTGTTGCAGCCGCTGACGTTCATGCCGTAGCCCGCAACGCCGCCGATATAGTTGCGTCCGGTCAGCCCGCACTTGGCAAAGCTGTTGCGCACGGAGCCCTTCGACTGACCGACGACGCCGCCGATGTAATCGCCCGCCGTGCTCTCGGCCGTGCCGTAGCCCTCACAGCCGCTGATGACGCCGAGATCGGCATAACCGCAGACCGCGCCGACGCAGTTTTTGCGCGAGGTGGCATTGCCGTAGTTTCTGCTGTCGACCAGCACGCACTTGGTAAAGTACTTGGCCGTAAGCGTAGCGTCCTTGATAATGTTGGAGTCGCTCTCGGGATCGTAGTCATACTCGATGCCCATCGTGCCGGCCACGCCGCCGACATTGACATCGCCGTCGACCTTGCCGTAGTTATCGCAGTTATAGACCTTGCCGTCGGTCGTGCTCGCGAGCTCTTCCTCCGAGATATCCTGAATAATGTCGTCCTTGTCCTTGCTCAGGGCGAGCTCCAGAATGTCGCACAGGCGCATCATGACGACGTTGAACTGATCGTTGACGGCCTTCATGTCGCTGATGATCTGGGCGCTGTAGCTCGCGGTCTCCACGCTCAGGCGCGAGAGCCCTGCCGAGATACTGCCGAGGTCGTCAAACATCTGCTCCATCGCGGTGCGGTAATCGCTGCTGATGTCGGGCAGGTTGAGCGGATCATTGCTGGCAAGGTATTTCGTGACCTGATCGAGATAGCTCATGCCGGTCGAGAAGTTGCCGCTGGAGGACTTGAGCGCATCAAACGCATTTTTGAATGCGGCACTCATGTAGTCCAGACGGGTGTTGCCGGTGGAGTCCTCGGTGAGGTAGTAGGTGTTGATGATCTTTGTCATCGTCGAGATATCGCCGGAGATCGCACCGATGGCTCTGGCAGCGTCGCCCGCGCCCTTGAGCATCGCGTCACGCTGCGCCTCATACGTGCCGAGGTTGTCCGGGTTATACTCATACCCGTACTTATCGGACATCTGCTGCCAGTTATCCGGACGGCTGGCAAGCAGATCGTAAGAGCCCGTGCCGTAGGAGTTATCCATGACCTTCATGAGCCATGCGCAGTAGTCCATGGCCGCGTTGAGCTGGTCGGACGAAACGCTCAGATCCTTGGCCGCATCCTTAAATGCCGTCTTGTCGGCCTCTGTCATCTCATCGACGATGTCGAGATAGTCAAAGCCCTTGCTGAAGTAATTGATTGCCTTGTCGAGCGACACGGCAGCCGTGGAAAACTCCGTGATCGCGGGCGCGAGCATCTTCTCCGCCGTGTTGATGCGGATGAACACCTCGTTGACGGTCGAGACCGTGCTGTCGACATAGTCCGTGGTGCGCTCTGCCACATAGCGCGCGCTCTCCGTGGCGTGCGCCGCGCTGTCGCTAAGCACGCCGAGCGTGGCGGCCAGCGACGCGGTCGCGGAGCCGGTGTGGTTGAGCAGTGTATCCATCAGGCCGTGGAGCGTGTTGAGTTCCTTGGCCATCGCGCCGATCGAGCCGGACTCGACATCGAGCGTAATGAACGGCTCCATCTGGCCGCAGATACCGCCGACGTCCTTACGGCCGGAGGCGGTGCCCCAGTTCGTGCAGCCGGAGACCAGACCGCTCTGGCGGCCGACGATGCCGCCGATGTTGTAGCCGACGTGCTCAAAGCCGACGCCGCCCCAGTTCGTGCAGCCGATGATGACGCCGGACGAGAAGCCGCAGATACCGCCCACATCCGTGGAGGTGTTGGCCTTCTTCGGGATGTCGTCGTCATCGTCGTCGGACGCGGTCGGGAGCGTCAGGGAGTCGAGATCCTCCACATTGTCCACGGCCTCGCTGGCGCTGACATTCACGCCCGTGGTGTTCGAGCAGTAGGAGATCGTGCCGACGTTCTGCCCGACGATGCCGCCCACATAGTGGTCGCCCTCGACCGAGCCCTCGGTCTTGCAGTTGTAGATCATGCCGCTGCCTTCGTTCGTGCCGGCGATGCCGCCGACATTGTTCTGGCCGGAGATCGTACCGCTGAACGAGCAGCCGGAGATTGTGCCGTAGTTCGTACCGACGATGGCGCCGATCTCGTTGAGCGTGCCGGCGGCATCGATGTTGCCCGTGACCTTCAGATCACGCACCGTGCCGACTGCCTGCACATAGCGAAACAGGCCCATGTGCGACGCATCGCCCGAGAGCTCCAGGCCGCTGACCGTGTGCCCCTGCCCCTCAAACGTACCGCCGAAGGTCGGGATCGGCACAAACTTCGACCCGCCCAGGTCGACGTCACTGTCCAGATACACCGTCTTCCCCTGCGAATACGTGTCGAGCTTGCAGCTTTTGCTCAGCTGCACAAAGTCATCGGCAGAGTAGATGTGGATCTCCTTGGGGTTGGGCTGGGCAGCCGCACCGCACAGCAGGCACAGCGCCACCACCAGCACCAGCACCAGAAGACGGCGAACGTTATGTTTCTTCATCGGAACCCTCCTCACTGTGCAGCTGCGCCGGCGGTGCAACGTGTGCCGGCAGCTCCTCCATCTGCACATCTCCGATATCGATCGATGCGCTGACCGTACCGTTGACACGGCCATGGATCTCAGCATCGACGTAGCCATTGATATATCCGCGAACGTGTCCGTTGACACGCATGGCCCCATGCAGCTGCTGCGTCGCGGGATGCAGGCCAATTGTAAACGAAGTTTTCTCCACCAGTGAGTCGCCCAGCAGCAGGATCTGCGGCAGCACGCACATGACCAGCACCATCGACAGCAGTGTGCCGCGGCCGAGGCAGACGCCGATGGACGCGACCGTATTCTCCGAGGACAAAAAGCCGATGGACATGCCGGCGGTAGCGAGGATGGTGCCGGAGGTGACGACCGTCGGGAACGCCTGGTTGAGCGCCTCGATCATGGCCTCCTTATAGGGCATCTCCTCTTTGAGCCGGAGATACCGGCTCGAGATGACGATGGCGTAGTCGATGTTTGCGCCCATCATGATGGCACTGACGATCAGATACGCCAGAAAATACAGGTTGTTATGCAAGATCGTCGGGAACGAGAAGTTGATCCACACACTGCCCTGGATCACGAGGATCAGCAGCAGCGGCAGCGCGACCGACTTAAACGTCAGCAGCAGCACCAGGATGACAAACACGAGCGTGAGAATGCTGATGAGCGTGTTGTCGGTGCTGAAGGCGTCAGAGAAATCCTTGTCCTTTGCCGTCTCGCCGACGAAATAGGACTCATTATAATATTTGCCGACGACGCCCTTGATGACCGTCAGATAATCGTAGGTCTCCTCGCTCTCGACCGGAAGATTGAGATAGAGGATCATGCGCGAATATTTCTCGGAGTGCAGCTGCTTTTCGCCGTCGATCAGGCGGTCGTACATCTCCTCGAGGTCTTTCATGGTCGAGGCCGCGATCTTCGAGCGATAGATATCGCGCTGCTCATAAAGGAACTTGAACATCTCGATCAGCGGCACGGAGCAATTGTCGATGTTGCTCAGATCCACGAGCTGGCCGAGGGCCTTCGTATAGTCGTCGTTCGCGGTACAGTAGGCGGTGTAGAGCGCGCGCGACACGCCGATGTCAATATCCGTGAGCTCAGCAAACTTGCGCGGCGTGAGCGAGTCGGTGACCATGTAGCCGTCCTTGGCCTCCTCGTTTGCGAGCGCCTGCACGCGGTCCACGCCCTTGAGCTCCTTGAGATCGTCGAGCAGGCTCGCCTCGCTCTCATAGTCCGTGAACGGGAATATGAGCGCGACCTGATTCGTCTCGCCGAAGGTGGCGTTGATCTTCTTCTCTGCGATCTTGTAGTCGTTTTGCTTGATGGTGTCGAGCGTGCTGTAGCCGAACACATACGGGCACTTGCTGCTGAGCACGAAGCCCGCGATGATGATGACCAGAAAGATCGGCGGCACAACGTAGCGGCTGCGGATCGCAAAGCGGCCGAGCGCGTCGATGCGCGGCAGGAACTGCCGGTGGTGCGTCTTGTCGATCCACGGGCTCATGTACATGATCAGCGCCGGCATCAGGAAGAATACCGTCAGCATCAGAAACAGGATCGCCTTGATGAGCACCAGACTCATATCCTCGCCGATCTTGATCTTCATGAACGAGAGCGCAAGCAGACCCGAGATCGTCGTCAGGCTCGAGGCTGAGATCTCCGGAATGGCCAGCGTGAGCGCGCGGATGGTCGCCTCGCGGGGCTCCATACGCTCGCGTTCCTCCGTATAGTGGTGGCACATGATGATCGCGTAGTCGATGCCGAGACCGAGCTGCAGCACCGCCGCGATGGAGTTGGTGATAAACGAGACCTCGTGGAACCAGTAGTTCGTGCCCTTGTTGACCCAGACGGCCACGGCAAAGGTGATGATCAGCACCGGCACCTCGGCATATGTATGGCTCGTGAGCAAAAGCACCACAAAGATCGAGCACATGAGGATGATGAGCACGATGCGCATCTCCCGCTCGAGGATCTCGCCGGTCGGGTTGCCGATCTCCGTTGTAATATAGGTATCATAGCCGTCGAGCGCAGCGCGGACGTTTTTCACGCCCTGAATGCTGATCTCGTCAAGCTTTTCCCCGTCAAACGTGACCACAAACAGCGCCGAGGCACTGTTGTAGTGCTGCGTGTCCTTTTCAAACTCCACACTCTTGACGCCGTCTACCCCGCGCAGCATCTCGGCAAGCTCTTCCGCCTGCGTGAATGTCACGTTGGACACCATGACCTTGGCGTCTCCGTATGTAATGAACTCGCGGTTCATGATCTCCAGACCCCGACGTGTCTGCGTGGAATCCGGCAGATAGTCGGTCAGCTCGTTGTTGACGTCCGTCTTGCTCGCCGAAAATATCGACAGCACGCACGCCACGGCAAACAGCACCACAAACAGCCGCCGCTTATCCACGATGAACGCCGCCATGCGTTCCATAAACGATTTCTTCATACCCCAGCCCCTCATCAGACGGCTTCCCCCCGTCCGGAATCTCTCTGCGCGTCCAATCAGAACCGGTTACACAAGCGGTTAAAAAAGAGTAACAAAATAATCTTTTGCATCCTGTTTGGGCATACCTGCGCGAAGTTAACATAAACAATTATGGATTCTTTTGTATCATACGATATCCATAACACGATGTCAACCGCGAAAACGGGATTTTGCGAGCTTTTGCCAGTTTTTTTTCCACACTACTGCCTTTGTGCGCAGGTTTTCCCGGTGTTTTCGCAGCATTTCAAGACAAAAGTAGCAAAATCAACCATGTGATGTTTTCCCGTACACGGTTACGTGGGTAACATATTTCAAATGGATAGTGTTGAAAAAAAGGTAACAAAAATCGACCTGCCGGAGCGAGATCGCGCCCTTTCAGGTCGAATTTTGTAACTTTTTCATGTTCCAAAGATCTTCTCCACGCGGCGGATGTACGCCGGAAGCGCGCCCTCAAAGTCCACGCCGAAGTGACGCGGCGTGTCGCGCCAGAGCGAGCGGCAGATGCTTTCATCCGTGAGCGCGGTGGCTGTCTCGAGCGCATCACTCAGCGGTGCGCCGCGCACGAGCAGTCCGGAAAGCGCGGAGGCGAACACATCGCCCGTGCCGTAAAACAGCCCCGGATGCGCCGGGCGCATGCTCGCATACATCTCCCCCGTGCGGCAGTCGCAGGCGACGTTGCCGATCACATCCGGCTGCGGGCGCACGCCGGTCACCGTCACAACGCCGGCGCCGAGCGCACCGAGTGCCCGGAACAGCTGCGCGAGATAGGCGTCGCTGTGCGTGCCCGGCTCATATGGCAGACCCGCCAGCAGCGCCGCCTCCGTGATGTTCGGCGTGATCACGTCCGCCCGCGAGAGCAGACGGCGAAACGCGGCGCACATCCGATCATCGATCTGCGAGTAATAGATGCCGTTGTCCGCCATGACCGGGTCGACGATGACGAGCGTGTCGGGTGCTGCGATGCAGTCGATCGTCTGTGCGAGCAGTTCCGCCTGTTCCGGTGAGGCCAGATAGCCGGAGTAGATGCCGTCGATGCGCACGCCCTCGCGCTGCCAGTGGCGCGCAATGGGCAGCATATCGTCCGAGAGGTCTCGAAATGTCCAGCCGGTGAACTCCCCCGTGTGCGTGCTGAGCACGGCCGTCGGGATACACGCGCACTCAACGCCCGTGGCCGAGATGACCGGCAGCGCCACGGTCAGCGAGCACTTGCCGAGCCCGGACAGGTCGTGGATGGCGGCGATGCGCTTGAGCGGCGGTAACGTGTTGTCCATAAGATGACCTCGGTTCTTTTCAAAATGCGTCATCGGTGTCCCGACAGCAGACGACCCCCGGCGAAAACCGGGGGCACGAAAACAGACTCAGTCTCCGGACGACGGGAGCGTGCGCAGCTGTGCGTCGATCTCCGCGAGCGATTCCGCCGTCAGCCCCGACTGCGCAAACCCGGCCACCTGCCGTAGCGTCATGGCGGCGGTCATCTGCAGCGCCGGATTTTTCAGGATCTTTGGGAAAAACCGCTCGAGGACCGCGACCGCCTCCGGCGCGGCGAGGAGTGTTTTCATCTTGTCGTCCACAGTGTATGTCACGTTGCTTTCCTCCCTGTCTCCGAATGCCGGAGGACAGAATTCACAAAAAATCTGTGATTTTGTAGTGATTATACACAAATACACATCCGTTGTCAAATCCCACGCCTCGGCGAGGGTCTGCGCCGCGCCGCGCCGGTCTGCCGCAGCCGCTCAGCCGGGGGCTATGCACAAAAAATGCCCATCCGCCGGTCTGACCGGTGGGTGGACATTGCGGTGTATTGGAAGGGACGCCATCGGTGTCTCCAAAAAAAGAGACACGCTCTCACGTGTCTCTTTATCTGGAGGCGCCACCCGGATTTGAACCGGGGGTCAAGGATTTGCAGTCCCATGCCTTACCACTTGGCTATGGCGCCAAAAAATTGGAGCGGGCAACGAGATTCGAACTCGCTACCTCCACCTTGGCAAGGTGGCGCTCTGCCAAATGAGCTATGCCCGCAAAATGGTGCCTCCGGTCGGAATCGAACCAACGACACGGGGATTTTCAGTCCCCTGCTCTACCAACTGAGCTACAGAGGCGTATGAAATTAAAAAAACTGGTGGGAACAACAGGGCTCGAACCTGTGACCCCTTGCTTGTAAGGCAAGTGCTCTCCCGGCTGAGCTATGCTCCCGTTTCGCAGCTTGCTCATTATACAAGACGGGCACACAATTGTCAATAGATTTTCGGTAATTTTTTCGGCAATTGTGCATGTCTGGGGCGGCAGCGCCGCCCCAAACACGGTTCAATCCGTTGCGGCGTCAGGGTTTTCGGCGTCCAGCAGCGTCTGCAGATCCGCCGGCGTAAATACATATTCCGTGTCGCAAAACTGGCAGTGCACGCACGTATCCTCGCCCTCGGCGATCATCGCGCGCAGCTCATCCGCTCCGCACTGGCGCAGCGCCTGCTCCACACGCGCACGCGAGCACGCGCAGCGGTAGGTCATCGGGTGGCGCAGGACGATCTCGGGCGCAAGGTCGCGCATGACCTGCGCGATGATGGCGTCCGCTCCGTCCTCATCGAGAATGGTCGTGAGCTGGTCCATCATGAAAATATTGTCCTCCAGCTTTCCGATCAGCTCCTCCGGCGCGCCGGGCATGAGCTGCACGAGAAAGCCGCCGGCCGCCTTGACGCTGTGGTCGGTATCGACGAGCACGCCGAGGCCGCAGGCCGCGGGGATCTGCTCGCTCTCGACGAGATAGGCGGACAGATCCTCCGCGATCTCACCGCTGACGAGCTCCGTGCTGCCGATGTACGGCTCGCGCAGACCGATGTCCCGGCTGACGGTGAGCATGCCGTCCTTGCCGACCGCGCCGCCGACATCGAGCTTTCCGTCAGGGCGCGTGGGCAGGTCGAACGTGGGGTTTGCCGCCATGCCGCGGACGTTGCCGTCGCAGTCGGACACCGCAACGATCGTGCCGAGACCGCCGCCGCCGTTGATGCGCAGCGTGACCGTGCCGTTTTCCTCCTTGAGCAGGTCGCCGAGCATGGACGCGGCGCACAGGCTGCGGCCGAGGGCGGCGATGGCCGTCGGGCTGCAGTGATGAATGGCGTTGGCACGCTGCACCGCGTCACGCGCGGTGACGACCGAAATTTTTGCAAAGCCGTCTTTCGAGACGGCGCGGATGATCTCATCCATAATGTTCACCTCGAAAAATTATCCAACAGGGTTTGTGCTTTCCATGGTTTCGCTGCCGTATTCCAGACTGCGCATCGCCGTGAGGAACACGCGTCCGGCATCCGCCTGCGGACCGTCGCGCCGGACGGTCACATCGAGAAAACCCGCCTCCGTGAGCAGCCGCGTGAGCAGCTCGGGCGTATGCGCATACTCAATGTGCTCCTCAGACGCACGCGACCAGAGCTCACCCGCGCGCGTGAACAGATCCATGCCGTAGTGCATGGTCTGTGCCGCCGCGTCAAACTCCGCCCGCCAGAGACACAGGACATCGTCCGTCTCGTCGACGAATGTGCCGCCGTCGAGCGCGCGGAACGACGCCGGATCGCGGATGTCCAGGATCAGCATCCCGCCCGGACGCACGAACAGGTGCAGCCGGTGCAGCACCTCCGGCAGCTCCTCCGGCGGCAGGTAGTCGATGCCGTCAAGCGAGCAGTAGGCCGCGTCGACCGTGCCGTAAAGGTCGAGCTCGGACGCCTCCTGACACAGCAGCAGCGGCGCGACAGCGTCCGGCGGCAGCTGCGCATTGTGCGCCTGCGCCTGCATGAGCATATCGGGCGAGCCGTCGGTCGCGATCATCTCATAGCCGCGCGCGGCCATGAGGCGCGTGAGCGTGCCCGTGCCGCAGCAAAAATCCAGCAGGGTATGGCTCTCGCCGCGCCCCTGCTGGAAACACTGCTCATAGAAGTCCGCGAACGCGGCATAATCCACGTCGCGGGTCAGCGCATCGTACCACGCGGCAAGGGCGCCATAGGCGCTCACGCCTGCTCCTCCGAAGCTTTCTCCGCCAGCTCCCTGAGCCGGGCAAACACGATCTCATAACCGCCGTTGCCATACTGCAGGCTGCGGTTGACGCGGCTGATCGTCGCGCTCGAGGCGCCGGTCTTTTCAAGGATGTCGTTGTAGATCAGGCCGGAGTCGAGATACTGCGCCACCTGATAGCGCTGCTCCATGGCCTGCAGCTCCGTGACCGTGCACAGGTCATCAAAAAACTGCTTGCATTCCTCGACCGTTTTCAGCGTCAGGATGGCACGGTACATGTCATCGCAGCGCGGCTTTTTATGCTGTTTGTTCATATGCGCTCCTTGTTTCTCATCTGTTGTATTGCAGGTAGGATCATTTTTTCACGGATACTATTTTACTCTAATTGTTTAAGAAAGTAAAGAGGAAAACTGTCCGGAAATTTCATGCGTCGGTTTGCGGGGGTTTTTCTTGCTTTTAAAGGGTAAATACGGTATGATATTTTCATGGCAAAGCATTGCCGCACCGCATATTTCCACCGCTTGCACAGGAGGTTTTTCTATGGTCATTGCCGGAATCCCCTTCACCATGCCGGCCATCTGGATCGGTCTGATCGTGATCTTTCTGGTCATTGAGGGGCTGACCGCCGGTCTCGTCACGATCTGGTTTGCCGTGGGTGCGCTCGCCGCGCTCATTGCCGCCATGTTCCACGCGCCGCTGTGGCTGCAGCTCGTGTGGTTTTTCGTCATCTCGATCGCGGCCTTTGCCGTGACGCGGCCTCTGGTGAAAAAATATATCAACGGCCGCACGCAGCCGACCAACGCCGATATGCTCATCGGGCAGGAATGCCTCGTCACCGAGGACATTGACAATCTGACCGGCCGCGGCGCCGTGACCGTCGGCGGAAAGGTCTGGACCGCGCGCGCGCAGGGCGACATCGCCATTGCCGCCGGAACGACCGCCACCGTGCTGCGCATTGAAGGCGTCAAGCTCATCGTCACACCCGTCTGCGTGCATGCAGACGCAAATGAATAAGGAGGAACTTCCATGCAATTCGTCATTTACGGAATCATCGTGATCGCGCTCGTCATCCTCGTGCGCAACATCCGCATCGTGCCGCAGGCGCAGGCTTATGTCATCACCCGCCTCGGCGCATACAAGACCACGTGGGGCGTCGGCCTGCACCTGAAGGTCCCGTTCATTGAGGCGGTCGCCAAGCGTCTGTCGCTCAAAGAGCAGGTCGCGGACTTCCCGCCGCAGCCCGTCATCACGAAGGACAACGTCACCATGCAGATTGACACCGTCGTCTACTACCAGATCACCGACCCGAAACTCTACACCTACGGCATCGAGCAGCCGATCCTTGCGATCGAGAACCTCTCGGCAACGACGCTGCGTAACCTCATCGGCGATCTCGAGCTCGACCAGTGCCTGACCAGCCGCGACATCGTCAACACCAAGATGCGCCAGATCCTCGACGAGGCCACCGACCCGTGGGGCATCAAGGTCAACCGCGTAGAGCTCAAGAACATTCTCCCGCCGAAGGAGATCCAGAACGCGATGGAAAAGCAGATGAAGGCCGAACGTGAACGCCGTGAAGCCATCCTGCGTGCCGAGGGCGAGAAGCGCTCCGCCATCCTGATGGCCGAGGGCGAGAAGGAGTCCGCCGTGCTGCGCGCCGATGCGAAAAAGCAGGAGCAGATCCTCGAGGCGCAGGGCCGCGCCGAGGCCATCCTGACCGTGCAGCGCGCGACCGCAGAGGGCATCCGGCTCATCAATGAGTCCATGCCGTCCGACGCCGTCATCAAGCTCAAGAGCCTTGAAGCCTTCGCCGCCGCCGCCGACGGCCGCGCGACGAAGATCATCATCCCGTCCGAGATCCAGGGTGCTGCCGCGCTGGCAGCCGGTCTGGTCGAGAGCGTCAAGGGCGACGCTCCGAACGCCTGACACACAGCCAAATCAGCACCGACCCCGCGCCGGTTCCGGCGCGGGGTCTTCGTCAAGAAAGAGAGAGAACACATGAAGCTTCCGTTTTTCAAGAAAAAGAAGGCTGCCGCCGAGCAGCCCGCCGCGCCCGCGAAGCCGGCCGCGGCGCGCACACCGTACCCGCTCGCTGCGCATCAGGAGGTGGAGATCCCCGCGATCCACATCGACGCGCGCGTGCTCGCCTTCCTGCGCAAGTATGACGCCGCACCCGACCAGCTTGACACGCAGGCGCTCACCGACGCCCTACTCGCCGCGATGCAGCGCGGCCTGCGCGGCGAACCCGGCGGTCTGCCGATGCTGCCGGCCTACCTCGCACCGGGCAAGCATCTGCCCGACACGGAGGGCAAGCGCGTCGCCATCGTCGACGCGGGCGGAACGCATTTCCGCGTCGCCACCGTGCGGTATGAATTCGGTCACCCGGTCCTCGAAAACGAGCGCAAGCTGCCCATGCCCGGCACGGACGGCGCGGCCGACTGGACGGATTTCATCCGCCTGACCGCCGATGCGCTCGCACCGCTGCTGGCAGACGCCACGCACATCGGCATCTGCTTCAGCTATCCTGCACAGAACACGCCGGAGCTGGACGCGAAGGTGCTCAGCATGACCAAGGAAGTGCAGCTCACCGGCTGGGAGGAGCGCCTCGTGGGCGCCGACCTCGCCGAGGAGCTCGCGCGCCGCGGCTGCCCGAAGCTGCCCATCGCGGTCGTCAACGACACCCCCGCCACGTACCTGAGCGGTGTGGCCACCATCTCCAACAACTATGCAAACGGCTTCGCCGGTCTCGTCAACGGCACGGGCACGAACACCTGCTGCCTGCTGCCGGTGCGCGCGATCGAAAAGCTTGGCCGCGACGAAGACGGCGCAATGCTCGTAAATCTCGAGTCCGGCTCGTTCACCGAGCTGCCGCAGAGCCGCTTCGATCAGGCGATCGACGCAGCCTCCGCCGCGCCGGGCGCGTACCGCCTCGAAAAGATGACGAGCGGCCGCTACCTCGGCGAGCTCTGCCGCCTCGCGCTCATCGCCGCCGCGGATGACGGCCTGTTCACCGCCGAAACCGCCGACAAGCTGCGCGCGCTCGGCACGCTCTCCGCCAGCGATGCGGACACCTTCGGCGCAGATCCGGACAGCGGCGCGATCGCCGCGCTGTCGGACGCTGCGGACACCGACCGCAAGACCGCCGCCATGGTCATTCAGGGTGTGTTCGGCCGTGCGGCCAAGGTGCTCGTCGCAAACGTCGCCGCCATGGTGCTGCTGACCGGCGGCGCACAAAACCGCCACCGTCCCATGGTCGTGGCCGTGGACGGGTCGCTGTTTCGCAATTCGGCGCTCCTGCACCCCGCCGTCAACGAGGAGCTCGACCGCTTCCTCGTCCAGAAGCTGCAGCGTTATTGCGTGTGCAAGCCCATATCCAATGCCTCTGCCGTGGGCGCTGCGGCTGCAGCGCTGCTGCAAGGCTGAGAAGACACGCAAAAAGCCGGATGTCTGTGACATCCGGCTTTTTTGTACCAAAGTGGTGAGCGCTTTGTAAATGTGGCGCGAAATCATGCAACAAGTGGGGAATTATTGCCGCTCCGTCTCCGGCCAGAACAGCGCGTCAAGCGTGCAGCCCAGTGCCTGACAGATGCAAATGCACAGGCGGATCGTGGGGTTATAGTCCCCCTTTTCGATGGCAACGATCGTCTGGCGCGACACGCCGACGGCGTCCGCCAGCTGCTGCTGCGACCAGTCGCGCGCAGCGCGGGCCGCCTTGAGTTTCAGATTCTTCATGCGTCCTCCCGGCGGGCGCGCACGGCCGACACGATCGACGCCGCCGTGACCGGCACAAAGGCGATGCCCAGAATGAGGTTCATGCTGCTCGTGCGCGTAAGCAGACCGTTTTCCAGCAGCGGCTCCCCGGCCGCGAAGCGGGCGATCGCCACACCGAGATTGAGCACGGCCACAAACGCAAACAGCACGATCGACGCGACCGGACGCTCATGGATACCAAAATAGGCGTCGCTGCGGATGGCCGCGACGGCAAACACGTCGAGCGCGAGCATCATGCCGAGAAAACACGCCGTGTACAGATCGCACCAGCGCACCTCAGCGACCGAATCGAGCAGCGCCACGACGGCGAGATATCCCAGCAGCGTGAAAAACGCGCTGCTGTATGCCCTGGCGCGCGCGGCGAGCTGCCGCTCGTCAAACTGCGGCGCGTCACCGCTCCGCTCCTTGCGCAGGGAAACAACCACGACCCAAATGACGACCGCAATGGCCACGCCGACGGCAGCACCCAAAAATCCAGTCATGTTGTGCATAACAGCGCCTCCTTTTCCGTTCAAGCGCAATGTAGCACTTGTCATTCATAATGTCAAGTATATTTTACTTATAGTCAAATATAAAAGATTTTCAGGCGAAAAAAAGAGCACCGGACGGTGCTCTTTTTCAGACTCTGCTTCTGGATGCTTGGGGGCACCGGCTCGGCCGGCCGGCTCATTTCAGCGGTTTGTTGCGCTCCGCCCAGAGATAATTCGTGTTGCGCCACAGGAAAACCAGCAGCTCGCGCCGGTAGCGCTCGGGATCGACCTGCGCTGCCATGGCGTGCTCCGCGCCGGGGATGACAATGAGCCGCTGCTCGCGCCTGCAGGCAGCAAGGTTGCGCTCGCTGTGGTGCAGCGGCACAAAAGTATCCGCGTCGCCGTGGAAAAACAGGATCGGGATATCGAGCGCCGCCATGCCGGGCGTGGTATCGACCGCGTCAAAATCCAGCCCATTGCGGCGCAGGATGCGCACGCAGGTACGCGCAAGCGGCCCCTGCAGCCAGCGCGGCGCGTTCGTCGCATGGTGTACAGCGTCCGTGACCTCGAGCTCGAAGCTGGAGTAGCCGCAGTCGGCCACGACGCAGGCAAGCTCGTCACGCAGCTCCGGAAGCTGTGCGGCCAGCAGCACCGATGCCGCGCCCATGGACACGCCGTAGAGCGCGATCGGCCGCTGCACACGCGAGTGCTCGCGCACCCAGTGCACCCACTGCGCGATGTCATAGCGCTCAAGCTGGCCGAAGGTGAGGCACTTGCCCTCGCTCAGGCCGTGCGCGCGCTCGTCGATCAGCAGCAGGTTGCAGCCGCCGGAGGCATACAGAGCCGGAAACTGCGCGCCGAAGTCATGCTCGGCGCGGCTGTGGTAGCCGTGGCAGAGGATGACGGTCGCGTGGGCATTGGGCACGCGGTAGAGCCGCGCGTGCAGACGCGCACCGTCAAGGCCGGGCGTGAACACATCCTCGTGCGGCCGCTCCTGGATCGCGGCAAGCCCCGCGCGGGCGCGCGCAAGCGCGGCGCTGCCGGGCTCGGAGTCGGCCGTCCAGCCCTGCTTGCGCAGCATATGCTGCTCCCATGCGGCCTGTGCATCCGCTCGCTCCAGCGCGCGGCCGAGCGACCGCGCCAGCATCCGCTGCTCAAAATACCACACGAGCAGCGCCGTCAGCACCGCCGCGCCCAGCAGACACAGCAGCATGATCCAAGCGGACTTCATATCCGCGCCTCCTGCGCCGCGCACAGATCGAGCACGATCTTCTGCGCCATGAGCAGCCCCGCACTTGCGGGCACCCACGGCAGCGAGCCGGGCACGCTCCGCCGGCCCGGCGGCGGGGCGCACAGTGCCTCCGGCGTCATGGCGGGCTCGGGACTGAACACGACCGCGTGGTGCGTGATGCCGGCGCTGCGCAGTTCGCGGCGCATGACGCGCGCGAACGGGCAGCCGCTCGTCTGGCTGATGTCGCAGAGCTCGAAGCGGCTCGCATCCGCCTTGTTGCCCGTGCCGAGCGCCGACACGATGGGGATGCCGCGCGCATGCGCGGTGTGGATCAGATCCACCTTACAGGACACCAGGTCAATGCAGTCGGCAATATAATCATACTCCGTGTCGAAAAACCGTTCCCGTGTCGCAGCCTCATAGCGCTCGGTGCGCGCGTCGACGGCGATGCCGGGGTTAATATCGCGCACGCGCGCTGCCATCACCTCCGCCTTTGGCAGGCCGATCGTGGAGTGCAGCGCACAGCACTGACGGTTGATGTTGCTCTCGCTGACGGTGTCCTCGTCCACGAGCGTGAGCGCGCCGACACCGGCGCGCGCCAGCGCTTCGGCGCACCAGCTGCCCACGCCGCCGAGACCGAGCACCGCAACACGGCTGCGGCGCAGACGTGCGAGCGCGTCGCTGCCGAGCAGCATCTCGGAGCGCAGGGTCTGCTCGCTCATAGCGCGCCCTCCCGCTCGAAGGTCACGACAAAGTCCGTGCCGTCGTAGGCCGCCTCCGCGACCTCCCAGCCGGCCTTCTCCTCTGCCTCAAGCGCATCGGCAAGCGCGCGCGCATCGAGCACGGTCGTGTCATAGCGCAGTGTTTTTGTTCCGGTCATGCTGATCCCTCCATAGTGACATTGAAAAAAGAGCCGTCCTGTTCGGACGGCTCCCGGCTTGCTCAGAGAGCAAGCCGTCACCGTCAGGCATTTTGCACAGCAAATATGCCTGACGAATAGAATCTCATTCGAGGCGGGCGCTTCGCCCCCTCGAGCTCCCCCGCTGCTCTGTCAACATGGTGCGTCCGCACTTTGCGATAGACACAGAGCCGCCCGGCGGGCGGCTCTGACGTGTGTCCGATTTATCCCGCGTGTCTGATTTATCCGACGTACTTCATGCCGTTGAGCTCGGTAGCGCTCCAGTCGTTGAAGAACGCACTCTCCCACTTCTCGAAGTCCGCCGAGCGCAGCGCCTGATCGGCGAGGTAGTCGCAGTAGCGCTCGCCCTGACCGACGAAATACACCAGGTGGTAGCCGCAGTAGGAATCGCTCTCGTTAAAGACGATGTCCACATCGCCCGGCTTGCGCGCGGGGTCAAAGCAGAAATCATTGAACTCCTGCACCATCTGACCCTTGTAGATGTGCTCATACAGGCCGCCCTTGGTGTTCGAACCGCTGTCCTGGCTGAAGGAGTTGGCCAGCTGCGCGAAGTCATCTTCGGTCTGGTCGCTCTGCATCCAGCGCTCATAGACATCGTCGATCGAAGCCTTGGCCTTCTGCTTATCGTCGTCTGAATACGTGCCGTCGTTGTCGCTATCCTCCGCCTTGATGAGGATGTGGCGGGCGCTGACGGTGTGATAGCTGTTGTCGTCGCGGCTCTGGAAGAGCACGACATAGTAGCCGGTGTTCTCCTGCTCGACAACGGTCACGTTGTTGGCCGTGCGCTCAGCGCTGTAGAGCCACTCGGCATACGGGGCGGAGCTGACGCTCGAGCCCTTGGCGTTGGTGTTGGACGTGACGCTCGGTGCCTTTGCCGTGCCGTCATCGGAGGTCGTGGCGGGCACGTTCGCGGTCACGGCGGCGGCAAAGCTGTCCGCGTCGTGCGTGGCAGCGGCGATCTTGTCGGCCGTGGCCTTGGCAGCTGCCATCGTGGCATCCGTCGTGGCGGTGCTGGTGTTGCCGTCAGCACCCGTCGTCTCCTCGGTCGCTGCCTGCACAAGATAGTACTGGTAGTTAAAGACGTCGTAGCTGTTTTTGTTCTCGGCGTAGTTTTCCGCGATCTGCTCGTCGGTGTAGGTATAGCTGTTATACTGCTGCTGCGAATACTTCGAGGCAAGCTGGCTGAGCTCCAGCATGTGGCGCGCGACCTTCTTGGTCACGCCGTTGCCGTAGACCGCCTGCAGATACTTGCTGACAGAGCTGTACTTATACTGCTTGGCAGAGAGCTCAATGTAGGAAAACTGCTCATCGACCTCATGCTGATCGTCCTCGTCGAGCGTGATGCCGGCCTTCTTGGCGGCATCGCACAGCGCCGTAACCTGCACGAGGTTCTGCTTGGCGGCGTCCTTGAAATAGTCGTCCCACGTGTCAAACTCCTCGCTGACGGTGCACTTCTGCTCATCGAGCGGCTTTTTCGTGTCAAAGCCGATGGACGAGAGGATGCTGCTGTACTGATTGCAGAACGAGAGGTAGGCCGTGCGGTAGGCATAGTTGACCTCGGCCGAGGAATACTTCACATCGCCGACCTGCAGCGCGGGGCGCGCGGTGTAAAAGAGGCTGGAATTGCCAAGCAGGATCGCAACGACCAGCAGCACAACAATGACCGTGCCGACCGTCCACTTGATCTTGCTCTGCTTGCGCTCTTTGGCCTCCTTCTGAGAGGCGACCTGGCGGCGCTCGGTGCCCAGCACGCGCTCATCGCTGCGGCGCTTTTTGTCTTGGGATGCACTCATTCGTGATTCACCTGATCCTTCGAAAAATGTCTTGCCCGCGAAGAGAACCTCCGCGTGCGGATAAAGATGCATTGATTATAACGCAAACAGCCGTTGGTTTCAAGTTCTTTCTATTTCAGGGCCCGCGTTCGTGCATTTTTTCACCCCGCTCAGCATACAATGGCCGTATGTCGCTCAAACAGGAGGTGACGCACCATGGATCAGGATCTGGATGACTGGATCTTCGGCGGGCAAAGCTCCGCGCCGAGCAACCGCTGATACGAGGCAGCTGCCGCTGTGTGCCGACGGATGCGCACGGCGGTTTTTCCGGCTGCGCGCCGGCGCGCAGCCGGTCGCCAATGCCCCGCACACACGGGGCGTTGGCACGTGCGCACGGTGGAAATTCGGCGTTTTTACTGAACATTGAAGTTGATTTTTGTTAATTAAAACATTGACAAAGATCAGACCAACTGCTATACTGAAGATGCAAAGAGGAAGAGTCGCAACCCCGCAAGGGGCGGCGCTTTTACAATAAAGGTTCAGTGGAAGCCTTGGAGGTGAGTCCGATGTACTGAATCGACCGGAAGCAGACAGGGTTCTGTAATTCCGGAGACGGCACGCAGTGGTGTGAAATCTTGAATGAGCATTTCCCTTCACAGCGGTCGGAGTCCGTGTGCGGCGCCCAGTACCCGTGCGCGGCAAGAAAACTAAAGGAGGTTCTAAGGTGATGGAACCGAACACCGCAGGATAGCCCCTTGTTCTGATGTTGGAACAAGGGGCTATCTTTTATTTGCGCTTCGCGCGAAATAAAAGATAGCCCAAATTCCTTACGAGGGGGCTTACCCCCTCGTGCTCCCCGGCTGCTCTGTGAACTTCGCATTCCGGAGCGCTTCTCGGTTTACATAATCACATCGCTTCGCACAGCAGCACGCCGATCGCCACGAGGCAGCCGGCAAACACGCTCAGATCGGCAACGTTCCAGATGATGCGCCGGAAAAACGGGATGACCGCCCGCGGAAGATACACATAGTCCGTGACCGCACCGCGCGCCCAGCGCTCGACGAGGTTTGCCAACGCACCGCCGAGCATCAGCCCCATGGCGACCTGCAGCACGGCGCTGCTCCGGCGGAAAACGCACACCGCCGTCATCGACGCGAGCACCGCAGCGGACGCTGTCTGGAGCGCTGCGGCCGCCTTCGGCCGGTCGGCAAGCTTGCTGCACAGCAGGCCGCGATTATATGCCCGGCGCAGCTGCACGCGCTGCCCGATGCGCAGCGGGAACGTTTCGGGCGGCAGGGCGTTGATCTTCCGGCGGATGACCGCCTCAGCCGCCAGCACCGACAGCGCCGGTACAACGGTTTCCCACATATGGTTTCCTCCTTCGCGCGAACAATATCCTGCGCGCATTGTAGCACAAATGCGCCTGTGTGAAAAGGTTCACAGGAAAAGTTTCCGTTTTGGGGTTTACAGGCGCGGCGGGATGGTGTAAGGTGTTTTCAGAGAAATGTAGTATAGATACGGATCAAGGTCGAGAAATTTTAGTCAAAAAGGAGAACCTCACAACATGGAACTGACGCAAAACCCGTCCGTACTGGAGCTGGTGCGGAAAACTGCCGAACTCACGACCCCGAAAGAGATCGTCTGGATCGACGGCTCTGAGGCCCAGCTCGACTCCCTGAGAAAGATCGCCGTGGAGACCGGCGAGCTCATCAAGCTCAATGAGGAAAAGCTGCCCGGCTGCTATCTCAACCGCAGCGACATCAACGACGTGGCGCGTGTCGAGGGCCGGACATTTATCTGCTCCAGGACCCGCGAAGAGGCCGGCCCCACGAACAACTGGATGGATCCGGACGAGATGAAGGCCAAGCTGCACGAGATTTTGCGCTGCGCCATGGCTGGCCGCACGATGTACGTCATCCCCTACTCGATGGGCGTGATCGGCTCCCCGTTTGCCAAGTACGGCATCGAGATCACCGACTCGATCTATGTCGTGCTGAACATGGCGATCATGACGCGCATCGGCACAAAGGTGCTCGAGGCGCTCGGCGACAGCAGCGATGTGATCCTCGGCGTGCACTCCAAGGCCAAGCTCGACCCCGAAAACCGCTACATCGTCCACTTCCCGGAGGAGAACAAGATCGTCTCGGTCAACTCCAATTACGGCGGCAACGTGCTGCAGGGCAAAAAGTGCTTCTCGCTGCGCATCGCCTCCGAGCTCGGCCGCCGCGAGGGCTGGCTCGCCGAGCATATGCTCATCCTCGGCATCGAGAACCCGCAGGGTGAGGTGCGCTATGTGACGGGCGCGTTCCCGTCCGCGTGCGGAAAGACGAACCTTGCCATGCTCATCCCGCCCGAGGGCTACCGCAAAAAGGGCTGGAAGTGCTGGACCGTCGGCGACGACATCGCCTGGCTGCGCGTCGGTCCGGACGGTCGTCTCTGGGCCGTGAACCCGGAAAACGGCTTCTTCGGCGTCGCCCCCGGCACGAGCGAAAAATCCAACCCGAACGCGCTCGCGTCCACGAGCCGAAACACCATCTTCACCAACGTCGTGCTCAATGAGGACGATATGACCGTCTGGTGGGAGGGCATGACCAAGCAGCCGCCGCAGGGTCACCTGCGCAACTGGAAGGGCGAAGTGTGGGACGGCAGCGACGGTACGCGCGGCGCGCACCCGAACAGCCGCTTCACCGCACCGGCGGAAAACTGCCCGTGCATCAGCGAGGAGTTTTTCAAGGGCACCGGCGTGCCGATCAGTGCGATCATCTTCGGCGGCCGCCGCGCGAAGACCGCGCCGCTGGTCTACCAGTCCCGCGACTGGGCACACGGCGTGTTTGTCGGCGCGACGATGGCCTCTGAGACGACGGCCGCTGCGACCGGTGCCGTCGGCGTTGTGCGCCGCGACCCGATGGCCATGCGTCCGTTCTGCGGCTACAACATGGCAGACTACTGGCAGCACTGGCTTGACATGGGCAAGAAGCTGCCGAACGCGCCGAAGATCTTCAATGTCAACTGGTTCCGCACCGATGACAACGGCCGCTTCCTGTGGCCGGGCTTTGGCGACAACCTGCGCGTGCTCGAGTGGATCCTCAAGCGCTGCTTTGATGAGGTGGGCGCGGACGAGACGCCCATCGGCTATGAGCCGAAGCCCGAGGACATCAACCTCGACGGCTGCGGCGTGACGGTCGAGACGCTCCGTCAGCTGCTGACGCTCGACGCCGAGAGCTGGCGCGAAAACTGCGCAGGCATCCGCGAGTACTTCGAGCAGTTTGGCGACAAGCTGCCGCACGAGCTGCGCGACGAGCTCGAGGCGCTGGAAAAGGCGTTTGCCGAGTAAAGAGATGCATAAAAAATCCCGCTGTCCCATGGGACAGCGGGATTTTTTTGTGTGCCGCAGTGCACTGCGATCTCTGCCAGCGGGCACGCCGGCATTAAAACAGCAGCGACGCCGCGCCATACGTCACAACGGCGACGATGATGCCGGCCGTGACGACGCCGAGCGCGATCGGCGGGAAGGCCTCCCTGACGCGCATCTCCAGCATGGCGGCGATGAGCGAGCCCGTCCACGCACCGGTGCCCGGCAGCGGGATGGCCACAAAGAGGAACAGGCCCCAGAAGCGCGCACGGCGCACGGTGTCGGACTTTTTGAGCGCACGCTGCTCCATGCGCGTGACAAAAGCATTGAGCCGCTCGCTCTTCGTGCGCAGCCACGCGAAGATCTTGCGGATGAAGAGCACGATGAACGGCACCGGCACGAGATTGCCGACAATGGACACCGCGATGGCGGCGCGGTAATCCAGCCCGTGCGCCACACCGATCGGGATCGCGCCGCGCAGCTCGAGCACCGGCACCATAGAGATGAGGAAGGTCATAAAGAGCTTCCCAAACAGGCTGTTCCAAATCTTCAAATTCGAATCCTCCGAGAAAAGTATCCGGTCGTCAGCGGCGGAAGTGGACGATCTTCCCCGCCCCGTCCATGAGCGGCTTGCGGTTGAGCAGAAGCAGCAGCGCGATGCACACGCCCTGCGCGAGCTTCCAGCCCGGCAGCTGCAGGACGATGAAGAGCGTCTGCACCGTCAGCAAAATGCAGTTTTCCGTGACGCCGACGACGTAAAACCGAAACGGGATGAACTTGCGCGCATCGACCGCACGGATGACAAACACGACGAAATAACTCGCGCACGTGGCAATGGCTGCGCCCTGCACGCCGAGCTTCGACGGGATGAGCAGGAAGTTGAGCGCGATGTTGAGCACCGCGCCGATCATGGACGTGAAAAACGTGCGCTTGCTGCGCTTTTCGACCATGTAGACACTGCCGAGATAGCTCACGAACGCGGAAAAGACCATGGCCATGCCGAGCACCGGCACATACAGCCATGCGCCGTAATACTGCTCGGTCGTGAGCACATGGATCTCCGGCACGGCAAAGGCGATGATGCACGCACCAGCGAGGAACATCACCGACTGGAACGAGCACCAGACCTTCGAGAAAAAGCGGATATGCTCACGCCGGCTGCCCTGCGCCTCGGAGACGGCGGAAAACTGCCACGCCTCCATGAAAATGCTCGACACGAGCGACAGGATCGTCGGCATCTTGTACGACACGGCGTAGATACCGTTGGCGTCCACGCCGAGGTAGGCCGTGACCATATAGCGGTCGGACACGCTCGTGATCCACCAGAACACCGTCGTCGGGATCATGGGGATGCTGTAGGCCAGCATCTCCCGCGCGGCTGCCCAGCCGGGACGCAGCATCAGCTGCCGCCAGAGCCGCTCGCGCACGACCAGAAACAGCGTGCACGCCAGATCCGCCAGCGCGACCGAGAGCACATAGCCCGTGATGCCCATGCGCAGGCCGACGAGGAAGAGGACGTTGAGCCCGATGACGAGCGCGGTATTGACCATGCCCTGCACGGCGAAGAGCGCCGTGTGCCCCTCGGCACGCACGAACTGCGCGCACAGCGCGTGCAGACACGAGCACATCGTGTAGAGCGCGATCAGCCAGAGGAAGCCGTCAAACTGCGGGAAGAGCCCCAGCAACGGCAGCAGCGCCACGAGCAGCAGCGCACCCGCCAGGATCGTATACACGCCGACGGAGAAAATGTTTCGCCGCTGCTCGGTGTGATCCACGGCGAAGCGGAACACGCCGTCTGTGATACCGAGGCTGATGAGCGGGAAGAGCAGATTGGCCGTCTGCGTGATGAGGTCGGCGGTACCGTAATCCGCCGGTGTGAGATAGCTCGTGTAAAAGCGCACCATGAAAAACACCAGCAGCTTGCTGCCGAAGGTGCCAAGGCTGATGAGCATGGTGTTGGACACGAGGGTTTTGTATTTGTTGTTCGACATAGGCGTACCCGTGTTTCTGCCCGCGCAAGCAAATATTCTGCCGGTTCGACAGGCGCGGACAGAGATAGTATAGCACAGTCAGAGCAAAAGCGGAATTTCTTTTTGCCGTCCGGTGAGAAAAAGCGCGAAAAACCGCCCGCGCTTCAGCCCGCGCGGGCGGCAGACATCAGTGCGTGTAGTAGGCGAGCGCTGCGCTGTCGGCAACGATCGCGGCGCAACTTCCGGCGGCGAGCGCCTCAAAGCAGGCCTTCGACCCGCCGGTGACGCGCTGGGCGGCGCCGAAGTTTTTCATGAGCTTCTCCTCGCCCGAGAGGGCGGCCATGTACGTCTCGTCCGTGCCGAGCAGGACGGTCGTGCCCTTGAGACTGCTGCCGGTGCGGTACTTCGAGTCGCCGCGCACGATGAGCAGAAGCTGGTTTTCCAGATACGGCGCGGTGAGCGTCATCTTCTGTTTTTTCTTGCTGTCCTTGCTGTCAGTCTGCTCAAGCACCATGCCGCCCCAGGCGCAGTCGACGTTGCCGCTCGAGAGCTCCACATAAGCGTTGCGGTTGGCGATGGACTGATACTGCAGCGTCCAGCCGAGGCGAGCGCAGACCGCCTGCGCCAGCTCCACGTCAAAGCCGCTGTAGCCGTCGCCGTCGGCGTAGCTCATGGGGAAGCGCTCCTCATTGAGCCCCATGATGAACGTGCGCTGCGGAATGTCGCCGAGCGCATCGAGTGCACCGGCATCGCTGTCGAAGGTCGTGTTGTCCGTGCCGAGCCACTTGAGCGCAAGGCTGTGGATCGTCCCGTCGGCGGCAAGCACCTTGAGCGCGGCGTTGACATACACCGCCGCCTGATCCCCGTCACGAAAGCCGATGCGAAACTGCTCCGTGCTGAGTGTCTTGACCACACGGTAGCTGCCGACGGTCTTGCTGCACGCCGCGCAGCAGCACAGCGTGAGCGCGAGCAGCAGCGCCGCGATCCGTTTGCTGTATTTCAAGGGAAACCCTCCCGAAAGAAGAAATCAAAAAAGCGCATCGAACACCGATGCGCTTTTTATCATACCGAATATCCCCCGGTCATGCAAGAGGGAAAAACTGAATTTTCTCTTACATTTTCGTCACGGACGCTCATTGTAGCGTGCGAGGAACTGCTTCGTGCGCTCCTGCTGCGTGTCGCCGAAGACCGCCTCGGGCGCGCCCTGCTCGACGATGACGCCGCCGTCCATGAAGATGACCTTGTCGGCCACGGCGCGGGCAAAGGCCATCTCATGCGTGACGATGACCATGGTCATGTGTTCCTCGGCGAGGGCGCGGATGACCTTGAGCACCTCGCCCGTGAGCTCGGGATCGAGCGCGGAGGTCGGCTCGTCGAAAAACAGGATCTCGGGGTTCATCTCGAGCGCGCGCGCGATGGCCACGCGCTGCTGCTGACCGCCGGAGAGCTGGCAAGGATAGGCATCGGCCTTGTCGCCGAGGCCCATTTTTTCAAGCGTCCTGCGCGCTGAGGCTTCGACCTCGGCACGGTCGCGCTTCTGGACGCAGACAGGTGCATCCATGACGTTTTTGAGCACCGAGTAGTGCGGGAAGAGATTGAACTGCTGGAAAACGAGTCCAAAGTAGTTGCGGATCTGCTTGAGCTCCGCCTTGTCGGCGTAGACGGCGGTGCCGTCATCGCCGGTGCGCGCGGCGTAATGCCCGTCAAAGCAGACCTCGCCGGAGTCGATGCGCTCGAGCAGCGTGGCGCAGCGCAGCAGCGTGGATTTGCCGCTGCCGCTCGGGCCGATGATGGCCACGACCTCTCCCTTTTCGACGCTCAGACTGATATCCTGCAGGACCTGCAGTTCGCCGTTATTAAAGGACTTTTTGACGTGATTGAGTTCCAATACGCTCATGACAGCACCTCCTTACTTATAGTAGTCCATGCGCTTTTCGATCTTGCCCATGACAAAATCGACGATGGCGTTAAAGACGAAATAGAACACGCCCGCCACGAGAAACGGCGTGAAGCTCGTCTGCGAGTTTGCGATCTGCTTGCCGATGGTGAACATCTCCTGATACGAGACCGTGAAGGCCATGGAGGTGTCCTTGACGAGCGTGACGACCTCATTGGTGACGCTGGGCATGACGCGCTTGACGACCTGCGGCAGGATGATGCGCAAAAACGTCTGCGCCTTGGTATAGCCGAGGACGTTTGCCGCCTCATACTGTCCCGCCGGGATCGACTCGATGCCGCCGCGGTAGATCTCCGAGAAATAGGCCGCATAGTTGATGGCAAACGCGATGACCACGGGGATGAGCTTGTTTTTCGACACCGCCGTACCGAAAAGATAGTACGGACCGTAGGTCACGGCGATCAGCTGCAGCATCAGCGGCGTGCCGCGCAGCACGGCGACCACAAAGCGGGTCACGCTCGAGATGACCTTGCTCTTGCTCATGCGCAGGAAGGTGATGACCATGCCCAGCGGCAGGGAGAACAGGAGGGTCAGAAAGAAAATGGCGCAGGTCTTGCCGAGGCCCTCGCTCATCTTCGCGATGATAGTAAGTAATGTCATGTCGTTCCTCTATGATACGCGCACACTCCCGGAGACCGCGAAAGCCTCCGGGAGATGTGCCTGGATTTCACACTTATTTATTCAGGTAGGTCAGGTTGTTGACGATGTCGGGGTACTTCGCGGCGATCTTGGCATAGGTGCCGTTGTCGACCAGCTGCTGCACCGCGTCCTCGATGGTGTTGCACAGCTCCTGATCACCGGAACGGAAGGCGATGCCGTACTGCTCCGCGCCCAGCTCCTCGCTGAGGATGGTGAAGCCGCTGTTTTTCTGCGCATAGTCGGTGGCGACCGGCTTGTCGACGATCACGGCGTCAACGGCGCCGCCGCCCAGCTCGGTGAAGCACTTGAGGAAGCTGTCGCAGGTGGTGAGCTTGCCGAACGTCTTGGCCAGATCCTCAAGATCGCCGCCCTCGGTCAGCAGGGACTCGCCGGAGGTGCCGAGCTGCACAGCCACATTCTTGCCGGCCAGATCGGCGGAGGACTTGATGTCGCTGCCCTCTTTGACCATGATGACCTGCGAGTTGTCATAGTAGGGGGTGGAGAGCACATAGCCGGCGTCCTTCATGCTGTCGAGAATGGTCATGCCCGACCAGACGCAGTCACACTCCTTGGAATCGAGCTGCACGAGCTTCTGATCCCAGTTGACACCGAACACCTGCAGATCCCAGCCGAGCAGGTCGCAGACCGCCTGACAGATCTCCACGTCAAAGCCGGTGAACTTGCCGTCGTCGCCCAGATAGCTGAACGGGGGATACTCGGGATCGACGCCCATGATGAACGTCTTCTTATCGCCGGCCGTATCCTTGCTTTCGTCCTTGCCGCAGGCGCACAGCGCCAGGCACATTGCCAGCGCCAGCACCAGCGCGAGCACTTTGGTCATCTTTTTCATGTCGGTTCTCCTTCATATCTCAAATTTTTGTTTTGCTTGTTAGCACGCTGTTATATTACCACATTAGCACGATAAAGCAAGAGGTTTTTTGCATTTTGCTGTGCAGATACTGCACAACCGTTTTCTGCCGCTCAGCCGCCGTTTTCAGCCGGCCTCGTCTTGCAATCCGGGCATAAAACAGGTAAAATAAAAAGTTGTTGTTATTCTAAAAGGAATCCGGAGGGATCTCGTCATGCGTTATGACGCCGGAAGCTGTGACGTCGCCGTCGTCGGTGCGGGGCACGCGGGCATTGAGGCCGCGCTGGCCGCCGCCCGGCTCGGGCTGGACACCGTCTGCTTCACCATCAATATGGATGCCATCGGCAACATGCCCTGCAACCCCGCCATCGGCGGCACGGGCAAGGGCCACCTTGTGCGCGAGCTCGACGCGCTCGGCGGCGAGATGGCGCGTGCGGCCGATCAGGCCTGCATCCAGTACCGGATGCTCAACCGCGGTAAGGGCCCGGCCGTGCACTCACTGCGTGCGCAGGCCGACCGGCGCAAGTATCAGGCCGTGATGAAGCACACACTCGAGCTGCAGCCGAACCTGCGCGTCAAGCAGGCGGAGGTCGTCGCCGTCGAGACTGAGGACGGGCATGTCAGCGCCGTCGTGACGGCAAACGGTGCCGTCTACCGCTGCCGCGCGGCAGTGCTCGCCACGGGCACGTATCTGCACGGGCGCACGATCGTGGGCGACGTGCTGCGCGATTCCGGCCCCGACGGGCTGGCGGCCGCGGGCCCGCTGGCCGAATGCTGTCAGGCGCTGGGGCTGCGGATGCGCCGCTTCAAGACCGGCACGCCGCCGCGCGTGAATGCGCGCACGGTGGACTTTTCGCACATGGAGCTGCAGCCGGGCGACGCGCAGATCGAGCCGTTCTCGTTTTCCACCACGCACCCGGTCGAAAACAAGGCCGTCTGCTACCTGACCTATACCAACGAGCGCACGCATGCCATCATCCGCGCGAACCTCGACCGCAGCCCGATCTACTCCGGCGTGATCGAGGGTGTCGGCCCGCGCTACTGCCCGTCGATCGAGACGAAGATCATGACCTTCCCCGACAAGCCGCGCCACCAACTGTTCATCGAACCGATGGGGCTGGACACGGAGGAGCTCTACATTCAGGGCTTCTCCTCCTCCCTGCCGGAGGATGTGCAGATCGAGATGCTGCACACGCTGCCGGGGCTCGAGCACGCGGAGATGACCCGCTGCGCCTATGCGATCGAATATGACTGCGTCGACCCGACGGAGCTGCTGCCGACGCTGGAAGCCAAAAAAGTGCCCGGTCTCTACGGGGCGGGGCAGTTCAACGGCTCGTCCGGCTATGAGGAGGCGGCGGTGCAGGGCTTTGTTGCGGGCGTGAACGCGGCGCTCAAGCTGCTCGGGCGCGCGCCGATGATCCTCCGCCGCTCGGACGGGTACATCGGCACGCTCGTGGACGATCTCGTCACCAAGGGCACGAACGAGCCGTACCGCATCATGACCTCCCGCTCGGAGTACCGCCTGCTGCACCGGCAGGATAACGCCGACGAGCGCCTGAGCGCCATCGGTCACCGCATCGGGCTGGTGTCGGATGAACGCTTTGCCGCCGTGCAGGAAAAATACCGGCTGGTAGACGCCGAGTGCGCCCGGCTGGAGAAAACGCACCTCGCGCCGACCCCCGCGCTCGCCGCGATGCTCACCGCGCGCGGCACTGCACCGACGAGCTCGGGCGTGAGCCTTGCTGACCTCCTGCGCCGCCCGCAGATCACCTACGCCGACCTCGCGCCCTTTGACCCCGCGCGGCCGGAGCTGCCGCACGTCGTGACCGAGCAGGCGGAGATCCGGCTCAAATACGCAGGCTACATCCAGCGCCAGCTGCGGCAGGTGGCGGAGTTCACCCGGCTCGAGGAGCGGCTGCTGCCGCAGGATCTCGACTATCGGGAGGTATCCTGTCTGCGGCTCGAGGCGCGGCAGAAGCTCAGCGACATCCGCCCCGCGAGCCTCGGTCAGGCCAGCCGCATCTCCGGCGTCTCCCCCGCCGACATCGCAACGCTCATGGTCTATCTCGAGAGCCGCGAGGGGCAGAAATAAGATAAGTGTCCTATATTTGATGTTCTCCATTCCCGGACGCGAACCCGCGTCCGGGAACTTTTTGCGCCCGAAACCCATCTTACCCCTTGACAGACACACCGCCGCATGGCAGCCTAACTGTACCGACACGGTTAATACAGTTAATACGCTACGAAAGGTGGTGCTGCACTACGATCTCGATCAATTACCGCGATCCCCGGCCGATCTACGAACAGGTACGCGACGGGCTGCGCCGGCTGATCGTGTCCGGCACGCTGCCGCTGGGCGAGAAGCTGCCCTCGGTGCGTGAGCTGTCGACACAGCTGACCATCAACCCCAACACGATCCAGCGCGCCTACCGCGAGCTGGAGACGGAGGGCTACATCTGCTCCGTCGCCGGGCGCGGCAGCTACGTCTGCGCCCAGATCCCGGACGATCCCGCGCGGCAGGACGCGCTGCTGCAGCAATTTGACGCAGCCGTGCAGGAGCTGCTGTACCTCGGCATGCGCAGCGAGGAGCTGCGCCGCCGCATTCCGGAAGGAGGAACGAACCATGATTGAAGTCAGAGACGTTGTCAAGACGTTTGACGGTTTCCGCGCGCTCGACGGCGTGACCATGACCGTGCCGCGCGGCGCGGTGTACGGTCTGGTCGGACCAAACGGCGCGGGCAAATCCACGCTCATCCGCCACCTGACGGGCATCTATCGCCCGGACAGCGGCACGATCGACATCGACGGTCAGCCCGTGTACGAAAACCCGGCCGTCAAGGCGCGCATCGCCTACATCCCGGACGACGTGTTCTATTTCCCGCAGGCGACGATCCCGGACATGATGCGCTATTACCGCGGCATCTACCCGAAGTTCGACGCCGAACGCTATCAGAAGCTCGGCGAGGTGTTTCAGCTCGATCCGAAGCGGCAGATCCGCCGCCTGTCCAAGGGTATGCAGAAGCAGGCCGCGTTCTGGCTGGCGATGTGCCTGCGGCCGGATGTGCTCGTGCTCGACGAGCCGGTCGACGGGCTCGACCCCGTCATGCGCCGTCAGGTCTGGAATCTCGTGCTGGCCGATGTCGCCGAAAACGGCACGACCGTGCTCATCTCGTCGCACAACCTGCGCGAGCTCGAGGACGTGTGCGACCACGTGGGCATCATGAACGGCGGCAAGATCCTGCTCGAGCATCCGCTCGCGGAGCTGCAGGCCAACATCGTCAAGGTGTTCGTCGCCCTGCCGGACGAGGCACAGCTGCCCGAGGGGCTCGACATCCTGCACCGCAGCGCGCAGGGACACCTGCACACGCTGATCGTGCACGGCGACGCCGCCGAGGTCATGAACCGGCTCTCGACCGCGCAGCCGCAGTATCTCGACGTCGTGCCGCTGACGCTCGAGGAGATCTTTATTTATGAACTGGGAGGTGCAGACTATGCCGTCAAAGGCATCCTTCTGTAACGGGACGGAATTTCGCAAGTGCCTGTCGCGCTGGTGGCCGCTGTGGGTCATCTACGGCGTCATTCTGTTCATCATGCTGCCGGGTGTGCTGCTCAACGCACGCACGACAACACCGTATGTGTCCACCGGGCAGATCGGCTACCTCTCGAACGTCATTCTCTCCGAGACGCAGACGCTGCTGCCGCTGACGGCGTTTTGCGCGGGTCTGCTCGCAGCCGCCGCCATGTTCGGCTATCTGTACACGCCGCGCGGCGCGGGGCTGGCCGCCTCCCTGCCGATCCGGCGCGGGTGCATGTTCCGCACGCATCTGCTGGCGGGGCTTGCGATGCTGCTGTCGGCAGAGGTAGTAGTGTTCGGTCTTGCCGTGCTCATCGAGGCGGTGCGCTTCACGCTCGTCATCGAGCCGCTGCTCACCTGGCTGGGCATACTCGCGCTCGAGACGGTCGTGTTCTACGGCATCGCCGTGCTGTGCGCCATGTTCACCGGCCACGTGGTCATGCTGCCGTGCCTGTACCTGCTCGTGAACTTCATCGCCGTGGGCTTCCAGGTGCTCATCGAATCCGTGCTCTACATGTTCGTGTACGGCATGTCGGGCATGATGGATCTGCCGGTCGACTGGCTCTCCCCGCTGGTGCTGTTCATGCGGCGCACAAGTGTCGGTCACGCCGATCTGGTGCGCCCGATCAGCGGCACGGAGGCGGAGGTCGCCATTGCCAACTTCTCCGGATGGATCTATCCGCTCGTCTGGGCGGTGTTCGCACTGCTGCTGCTCGTATGCGCGGGTCAGCTCTACCGCCGCCGTATGGAGAGCGCGGGCGATACCATCGCCATCCCGGTGCTCAAGCCGGTGCTGAAGTATATCGTGGCGCTTTTCGCCGGTCTGGCGCTGCCGGTCGGCGTGTACGGCATGCTGCTCAACGTGCCGGCCTACCGGGCACATCTGGCGCCGTTTCTGCTGCTGACCGTTCTCGGTGCGGCGCTCGGCTTTGTCATCAGCGAGATGGTCATCCGCAAGTCCCTGCGCATCCCGCGCACGGTCTGGCGCGGCTGCGCGGTCACAGCGGCCGTGTGCTGCCTCGTCGTGATCGGCGCAAAGTGTGACCTCACGGGCTACGCCCGCCGCATCCCCGATGCCGCGCAGGTCAAAAGCGCGCGCATCATCTGCAACGGTTACAACTCCACGTTCTCCGAGGCGCAGAACATTCAGGCCGTGGAGGACATCCACCGCGCCGTCGTGTCGGAGCGCGAAAAGATCACGGACGACACTAGCATCACCAGTCTGCAGCTGACCTACAAGCTCTCGAACGGCAAGGTGCTGATGCGCGAATACACGCTCCCCGACACGAGCGCACGCCTTGCGCAGATCGAGCAGGTGCTCAACTGCGACGAGGCGCGCGCCACGCGCAACACGCCGGCGCTGCCCGTGACGCTCGAGCACCTCACCTACGCCAACATCGGCTATGAGGCCGAAAGCGGCGACTACCTCTACGTGGAGCTCACGGCCGAGCAGGCGCTTGACCTGTACGAAAACGCCATCGTGCCCGACTGCGCGGACGGCACCATGGGCCGCGCCTGGCTGACCGACAGCGGCACGCGGCAGAGCACGGCCTACGCCGTGACCATCAGTTATCAGCTCAGCCAGTACGACCCGGCAACAGGCGAAACGACCTACGCCGACGTCGACTACACCCCGCTGACCGATTCCACGCGCACGCTCGCGTGGCTGCGCGCGCACGGCATCGAGCCGCTGCTCGAGGGCCACTCGATCAAGTACGGCGGCGATGCCGACACGCAGCCGGCCATCAACACCTACGAAACGGCCGACAGCAGCTCCGGCAGATAAACCGCACAAATGCATCCGCCGCCCGCACAGGATCTGTGCGGGCGGTTTTTTGCCGCGCGTTCATAAATCAGACGCAGTGTTCACAAATGCTTTCTGGAATATTCGAAAAATCTTCTCCCTTTGTTCATGCGCGTGTTACAAATATCGACTACGATATAGACACTTCAAAAACAACACAGCCGGGAGGCAAACAACATGAACGACGCTTCCAATTTCCCCGAAAGCGAACAGCCGGAACATAACCCCACAGCATCGGACGCAGCCCAAGAGGCGGACGCGAACACATCCGCGCAGGCACAGACGCCCGCGGACGACAACGCCGCCGCGGCGCGCACCTGCCCGCAGTGCGGTGCGGCGCTCAAGCCGGGCGCAAGCTTCTGCGCAAACTGCGGCGCGCCGGTGGACGACAGTGACGACGTGACCTACCACATCGTCCGCCCCGAGACCGAGCGCAGCTATGCCGACGCGAATTTCCAGCCCAGCGGCGACGCGGCCAACACCCCGCCGCGCTACTACACGCCGGACGCCGACGCATGGGCGGAAAAGCCCAAACGCAAGCGCCGCGCCCGCAGGCCCAGGACCGCGCGCACGCCCGAACAGAAGCGTCTCATCACGCGCATCGCGTGCCTGTGCCTCGTGTGTGCACTGCTGGGCGGGCTCGGCGGCGGCGCAGTCGCGGGGCTCATCAACCGCTCCGGCAAGAGCGCGGGAAGCTCCGCCTCCGCTTCGAGCGGCACACTCGTGACGCAGCCAGTCAAAGCCGACACCAGCTCCGCCTCGTCGATCTATGATCTGGCATGCAAGCAGGTCGTCGCCATCACGACCGAAGTGACCTACACCAACTACTTCGGTCAGACGAGCTCGCAGGCGAGCTGCGGCAGCGGCTTCTTCATCACGGAGGACGGCTACGTGCTCACAAACTACCACGTCATCTCCACCGCGCACCAGTACGGCTACGCCGTGTCCGTGCTCACCTACGACGGCACGACCTATCAGGCGACTATCGTCGGCGTGGACGAGGACAATGACATTGCCCTGCTCAAGGTCGACGCCACCGGCGTGACGCCCGTCACCTTCGGCGACAGCGACAGTATGTCTGTCGGCGACACGGTCTACGCCGTCGGCAACCCGCTCGGCGAGCTGGAGTTCACCATGACGAGCGGCATGATCAGCGCGCTCGACCGCACGATCACCACCTCCGACGGCACCGACAGCGGCATCAACATGTTCCAGATCGACGCCGCCGTCAACGCCGGCAACTCCGGCGGCCCGGTGTACAACACCTCCGGTCAGGTCATCGGCATCGTGACCGCGAAATACAGCTCCTCCGGCGTGGAGGGCCTGGGCTTCGCCATCCCGGTCAATGACGCCGTGGCCATCGCAAACGACCTCATGAAAAACGGCACCGTGACCGACCGCGCTCAACTCGGCATCACACTGCAGACCATTCCAGACAGTGCCGCGCAGTACTACAACATGCCGGACGGCGCGTATGTCAACGCCGTTAACAGCGGCAGCTGCGCCGAGAAGGCCGGTCTGAAGGCGGGCGACATCATCACAGCCATCGACGACACGGCCGTCTCCTCCGGCGATGCGCTGCGCAGTGCACTGCGCGGCTACTCCGCCGGCGAGAGCGCCACGCTGACCGTCTCGCGCAGCGGCGAGACGCTGAAGCTGACCGTCACCTTCGACCGCGCCAGCGACAGTACGAAATAATCTGCTTCTCCTCAACTCCGGCGGCGGGTGACCGCCCCGCCGCCGAATGTTTTGTGCATCCTCTCTTTTTCTTTCTCCATCTTCTTTCACCAAGCGGAAAAGCGCCGCGCAGAGCGATCTGCACGGCGCTTTTTCCATGTCCGGACGCAGGACTGCACGGTGACCGCCGCCGCAGCACGGCACAACAAAAACCGGCAGCCAGAAGGCTGCCGGTTGCGGTTTCTTTGTTTTGTTGTACCAGTTCTAATCTGCGATCAGTTGAACCAGCCCAGACCGAAGAACGTGCTGATCTGCACAAGCAGGATGAAGAACATGATCACGGGGCAGAGATACTTGATGCAGAAGGTGTAGAAGCCGTGGATCTTGCCGTTGTAGCCGCTGTCGATCTCGCCGTACAGAGATTTCGGCTTGATCTCCCAGCCGACCATGATGGACATGAGCATGGCGCCGAGCGGCATAGCGATGCCTTCGGAGATCATATCCATGAAGTCGAGCCAGTCAGCGCACCAGTCAGCCTTGGAGTTGATGTGGAACAGATCCTTCGGCGCGATGCCGTTGGAGCCGAGGCCGTCAACCGCGACGAGGCAGGCCAGCAGGGTGATGGCGAGGCAGACGACGGCGAGCACCTTGTTGCGGTCACGCTCGTGACCCTTGGCGCTGGCGTGGTCGATGAAGGTGACGGAGACCGCCTCGATCAGGGAGATGGCGGACGAGATCGCCGCGATCAGAACGAGGGCGTAGAAGATCAGGCCGAAGATGCCGCCGATGGTGCCCATGTCATGGAACACGTCCTGCAGCGTGGCGAACAGGAGGTTCGGGCCGCCGAGCTTGATCTCGGAGACGGCCATGCCCTTGGCGATGCCGTTGGCGACGGCCGCCGGGATAACGGCGAGACCGGCCATGATGGCAACCATGGTATCGGAGATAACGATGATAACGGAGTTTTTCGGCAGGTTCTCACCCTTGCCGAGATAGGAGCCGTAGGTGATCATGGCGCCCATGGCCAGAGACAGGGAGAAGAACATCTGGCCGCCGGCCGTTGCGAGAACTTCCATAAAGCCGGGCGCCTTGTCAAAGAAGCCCGCCTTCACAGCGTAGCCGGGGACGAACATGTACTTGAGGCCGACGTCCGCATTCGGAAGCGTCCAGGCACGGATGATGACGATGACGAGCATGACGAACAGTGCGGGCATGCCGATCGTGTTGAACTTCTCAATGCCGCCGCCGACACCGCCGCGGTTGATGAGATAGCAGATGGCCATGAACAGAACCATGCAGCCGATGCTGGCCCACGGGTTGGTGAGCAGGGCCCCGAAGGAGCTGCTGTCCGGCATGCCGCTGAACATGCCGACGACGTTGATGACCATGTAATAGATGCAGTAGCCGCCGAGGACCGAGTAGAAAGTCATGATCAGGAACGGGGCGATGATGGCCAGCCAGCCGATCCACTTGAACTTCTTCGAGATCTTCTTGTAGGCGTTGACCGGGCCGAAGCCGGTGCTGCGGCCGATCGCCAGCTCAGAGAGCATGATCGCGAAGCCGACAAATGCCGCCAGAGCCAGGTAAACGATCAGGAAAGTGAAGCCGCCGCATCTGCCCATCTTGTACGGGAAGCCCCAGATGTTGCCGAGGCCGACGGCGGAACCGATGGCAGAGAGCAGAAAGCCGATTGTGCTGCCAAATGAACCACGTTTGTTTTCGTCCATTGTTTTTCCTCCAATTTCAAATTGCTTTTCCCCGGAACTCCCCCCCAATAGTGCCGGACGATAACCGCTTCGTCCGGGCATCCATAACCGCAAGTGGGAAATTCTCGATGAACTTATTGCTAATTTACACTAAAAACACAAAATCCGCAACCGTTTTTCGTGAATTTCGTTCATAAACTGTTCATTTTAGACGATGCCATAGATTGGGCCAGCCGAACGTGACCACTTTTTAGATATTCTGACGGCGTCACGAAAATGGCAACTCCCATTATTTTGATATTCTGTTTTCGAATGGGTAACTTTACTGAAATATATTCGAAACACATTCGTCCATATGACACATACACAAAGACATCTTTTGCCGTCGGGAGTCTTGCATTTTTCCGGCGTTCATGTATAATGTCTTTGTTACCCTGTGATTATGATTAGGAGGAATTTCAAATGACATATGAGATGGATATCGCCGGGCTAAAGCGCGATCTGCCCCTGTGCAAGGTCTCCGATGACCTGTACATCGGCGCGTTCGTCATGTTTGGCGATGTGGAGCTGACCGTGCACTGCGCGGCCGAGCTGCTCAAGCTGACGCCGGAATATGACTATCTGATCGCCCCCGAAGCGAAAGCCATCCCGCTGGTGTACGAAATGGCCCGTCAAAGCGGTGCGGACAAGTACTTCGTCGCCCGCAAGAAGGCCAAGGCCTACATGAGCAGCGTGTTTCAGGTGCATGTCAAGTCCATCACGACGCAGGGCGTGCAGACGCTCGTGCTCGACCAGACGGACGCGGAGCTGATCCACGGCAAACGCATCGTCATCGTGGACGACGTGATCTCGACCGGCGAATCGCTGCGCGCGATGGAGGAGCTTGTCAACGAGGCCGGCGGCATCATCGTCGGCAAGATGGCCGTGCTCGCCGAGGGCGACGCCAACGACCGCCCCGACATCACCGTGCTGGGCAAGCTGCCGCTGTTTAACCCCGACGGCACGCCGAAGGCATAATAACACACAGACTTTCGCGGGCGCTGCATCGGCAGCGCCCGCGCGTCATATGACCGTCTGCATTTTGCAGCGCATTCGGGAGGAACGCGTATGAACCTGCTCTTTGCGATCAACGGGGGCTATATCCCCACATTTCTAAATTGTATGCGCAGCGTGCTGCTGCACGGCGGCGCGAGCCATTACGAGGTCTTTATCCTGCACTCCGATCTCACACCCGCCGATGAGGAGCGCGTGCGCGCGGCGCTGCCCGAGGTCGGGCTGCACTTTGTGTTCGTCGACCCCGCGATGTTCGACGGCTTTCCGGAGTCGAAGCGCTACCCGCGCCAGATCTATTACCGCATCGCAGCGCCCCTGCTGCTGCCGGACACGCTCGAGCGCATCCTCTACCTCGACGCGGACACGGTCATCATCAATCCCCTCACGCAGCTGTATGCCGCGCCGTTCGGAGATGCGTATTTCATGGCCTGCACGCACACGCGCAAGCTGCTCGAAAAGCTCAACGCCGCGCGTCTGGGCATGGACGAGGCCGCGCCCTACATCAACACCGGCGTGCTGCTGTATAACCTCCCCGCCCTGCGCGCCGACCTCGACATGGAGCGTGTGCGCGCCTTTGCCGATGAAAAGCAGGACGTGTTCCTGCTGCCGGATCAGGACATTCTCACCGCGCTCTACGGCGACCGGGTGCACCTGCTCGACAGCATGGTCTATAACCTCAGCGACCGCATCCTTGCGCTGCACAACACGCAGCTGCTTGCCGAGCCGGTCGATCTCGACTGGGTGCGCGCGCACACGGTCATCATCCACTACTGCGGCCGGCTCAAGCCGTGGAAGCCGCACTACGTCGGCGTGCTCGACGTGTTTTACCACGAGCTGATGGATGAGATCCGGGAATAAAAAAAAGCATGCGTCCCGAACGATCGGGACGCATGCTTTTTATCCGCGCAGACCGCCGAAGAACGCGCGCAGCGCGGCCGCGCAGTCGTCTGCCAGCACACCGCCGTAAATGGCGGGGTGGTGACCGTAGCGCTCCTCAAAGAGGTTGAGCACGCTGCCGCACGAGCCGAAATTCGGCTCCTTCGCGCCGTAGACGACGACCGGCACACGGGCGTTGATGATCGCCCCGGCGCACATGGGGCACGGTTCGAGCGTGACATAGAGCGTGCACTCGTCGAGCCGCCACGTGCCGCGCGCGCGGCACGCCTCGGCGATGGCCTCCATTTCGGCGTGGGCATCGGCGCGGTGCGTGCGCTCGCGGCGGTTGCGGCCGCGGCCGATGATGCGGCCCCCGGCGTCGACGATCACGCAGCCGACCGGCACCTCCCCGTCGGCCGCCGCCTCGCGCGCGAGCGCGAGTGCCGCGCGCATATATTCCTCGCGCTCCACAGGCGCTCTCCCCTTTCAAAAAACCGGCGCTGTTAAAATAACAGCGCCGGAAACACGTTTTGGACGAAAACCGATCAGGCCAGAGCCGCCGTGATGATGGACATCTGGTAGACTTCCTCGGCGTCGCAGCCGCGGGACAGGTCGTTGATGGGCGCGTTCAGGCCCTGCAGGATCGGGCCGTAGGCCGCAAAGCCGCCCAGACGCTGCGCGATCTTGTAGCCGATGTTGCCGGCCTCGATGCACGGGAAGATGAAGGTGTTGGCGTGGCCCGCGACCGGGGAGCCGGGGAACTTCAGCTGGCCGACGACCGGGGAGACGGCAGCGTCAAACTGCATCTCGCCGTCGATCTTCAGCTCGGGCGCGAGCTCCTTGGCGATGACGGTGGCGTCATGGCTGAGCGCGACCGTGCCGCCCTTGCCGGAGCCCTTGGTGGAGAAGCTCAGCATGGCGACCTTCGGATCCATGCCGAAGATCTCGGCAGTCTTGGCGGTCTCGATGGCGACCTCCGCCAGCTTCTGCGCGGCGGAGAAGGTGACCTCACCGGTGACCTTGTCGACGTTGTCCTGATAGTCGATGTTGATGGCGCAGTCGCCCATGGCGAGCATTTCATCGCCGCGGACCATGATGAAGCAGGAGCTCACGAGGTGGGCGCCCTTCTTGGTCTTGATGAGCTGCAGCGCCGGACGGACGGTGTCCGCGGTGGAGTAGGTCGCGCCGCCGAGCAGGGCATCGGCCACGCCCATCTTCACGAGCATGGTGCCGAAGTAGTTGCCCTTCTGGAGGTTGGCGCGGACTTCTTCCATGGTCATTTTGCCCTTGCGCAGGTCGAACATGCACTGGGCCATCTCGTCCATCTTGTCATAGTTGGCGGGATCGATGATCTCCAGCCCCTCGATGTCAAAGTTGCCGGCCTTGGCCGCAGCTTTCACGTCCTCAACATTGCCGACGAGGATCGGCGTCAGGAAGCCGCCCTGCTTCAGGCGGGCAGCGGACTCGAGGATGCGGGCATCGGTGCCCTCGGTGTAGACGATCTTGCGCGGATTGGCTTTGAGAACTTCAACCAGATTTTCAAACATGGTGTTTTCCTCCAATATGTTCATCTATTTTCTGTTTTTCTGTGAACATGGTTTCACAATTAAATAGTGTAACACCACCTCCGACGTTTTTCAACCCCCGCACACAATTTTAAAAAGAGGTTGTTGCCGTTTGTGCGCAGGCGTGGTAAAATACAGACCGTTATCAGAACGTTACAGGAGGTGCGGCATGGAACGCAATTTTGCTGCCGTCATGTCGGAGCTGCGCCACGCGCGCGGGCTGTCCCAGCGCAAGGTCGCGGCCGACCTGAAGATCAGTCAGGCGCTGCTGTCCCACTACGAAAACGGTGCGCGTGAGCCCGGGCTCGCGTTCGTGTGCAGGGCGTGCGATTACTACGGCGTGAGCGCCGACTTTCTGCTCGGCCGTGCGCCGAGCCCGACCTGCACGCCCGAACAGCTCGAGGCACTGCGCGCGCTCGTGCAGGACGTGCGCACAGCCGCTGACCGCGCCGAGGCCGCACTGGAGGAGATTTCCCTATGATCCCACAAGAAAACATCCGCAATTTTTCGATCATCGCGCACATTGACCACGGCAAGTCCACCCTGTCCGACCGGCTCATCGAGCTGTGCGGCGCAGTGGATCAGCGCGAAATGGAGGATCAGCTGCTCGACAACATGGATCTCGAGCGCGAGCGCGGCATCACGATCAAGGCACGCGCCGTCGGGCTGACCTATCACCGTGACGGCAAGGTCTACACGCTCAACCTCATCGACACGCCGGGCCACGTGGACTTCAACTACGAGGTCAGCCGCTCGCTCGCCGCGTGCGAGGGCGCCGTGCTGATCGTGGATGCCTCGCAGGGCGTGGAGGCGCAGACGCTTGCCAATACCTATCTCGCGCTCGACCACGATCTGGAGATCCTGCCGGTCATCAACAAGATCGACCTGCCCGCCGCCGACCCCCAGCGCACCAAGGCCGAGATCGAGGACATCATCGGCATCCCGGCCATGGACGCGCCCGAGATCTCGGCCAAGCAGGGCATCAACATTCAGGCCGTGCTCGACGACATTGTCGACCACGTCCCCGCCCCGCAGGGCGACCCGAATGCCCCGCTGCAGGCGCTCGTGTTCGACAGCCAGTATGACAGCTACCGCGGCGTCATCGTGCTCATGCGCATCGTGGCCGGCACGCTCCGGCGCGGCATGGAGGTAACGCTCATGTCCACCGGCGCATCCTACAAGGTGCTCGAGGTCGGGCATCTGCGTCCCATCGGGCTTGACCCGTGCGATGAGCTCGGCTGCGGCGACGTGGGCTACTTCACCGCAAGCATCAAAAACGTGGAGGACACGCGCGTGGGCGACACCGTCACCGAGACTGCCCGCCCCGCCGCCGATCCGCTGCCCGGCTACCGTCCGGCACGCTCGATGGTTTACTGCGGCATCTACACCGAGGACGGCTCAAAGTACCCCGATCTGCGCGACGCGCTCGAAAAGCTCAAGCTCAACGACGCCTCGCTCTCGTTCGAGCCGGAGTCGTCGGTCGCGCTCGGCTTCGGCTTCCGGTGCGGCTTTCTCGGTATGCTGCACATGGAGATCATTCAGGAGCGTCTCGAGCGCGAGTTCGACCTCGACCTCATCACGACGCTGCCGAGCGTCATCTACCGCATCACAAAGACCGACGGCACGGTGCTCATGATCGATAACCCCCACGACTACCCGAACCCTGCGTCCATCGAAGTCGCGGAGGAGCCGTATGTGAATGTATCGATCATCACGCCGCAGGAGTTTGTCGGCAACATCATGCCGCTGTGCCAGGACCTGCGCGGCGAGTATAAAAACATGCAGTACCTCGACAGCCGGCTCGTGGAGCTGCACTACGAGATGCCGCTCAACGAGATCGTCTACAACTTCTTTGACACGCTCAAGGCGCGCACGAAGGGGTATGCCTCGCTCGATTACGAATTTTCCAGCTACCACCCGAGCGAGCTCGTGAAGGTGGACATGCTGCTCAACGGCGACCAGGTCGACGCGCTGAGCTTCATCGCCCACAAGGACAAGGCCTACGGCCGGGCGCGCAAGCTGTGCGAGAAGCTCAAGGAGAACATCCCGCGGCAGCTGTTCGAGATCCCGGTGCAGGCCGCGATCGGCGGCAAGATCATCGCGCGCGAGACCGTCAAGGCCCTGCGCAAGGACGTGCTCGCCAAGTGCTACGGCGGCGACATCACGCGCAAGAAAAAGCTGCTCGAAAAGCAAAAGGAAGGCAAGAAGAAAATGCGCCAGCTCGGCACGGTCCAGATCCCCACGGAGGCATTTCTCGCCGTGCTCAAGCTCGATGACTAAGGAGGCTGCACCATGCTCGAATTCCGTTTTGACACCCAGCTGCTCATCGAAGGCCACGACCTCGACGAGGACGCGATCCACGACTACATCCTCGCCAACATCGCGGGCGACTGTCTGCTCGCCGTGGGCGACGAGGACCTCATCAAGATCCACTTCCACACGAACACGCCCTGGAAGGTGCTCGAATACTGCGCCGGTCTCGGCGACATCCACGATATCGTCATCGAAAACATGGAGCGTCAGGAAAACGGCCTGCACGGCTGAGCGATCCAGACGCAAAAACCGGCAGAGCGTTGGCTCTGCCGGTTTTTCATATTTCGTATGCAGTTAGTTCGCGTAGGCCTCCGCCACGAGCTTGCCCTGCACCAGATAGCGCTGGTGATTGTCCCCGCGGTAGCAGGTCGAGAGCGTCAGCACGCGGTCGCCCGGCTGCGGCCATGCGTCCTCGCGGACATTGGCCTGCAGGCTTTTTTGCGCGCGCACATCGTCAAAATATGCCGTGAAATCCTCTGCGTCCGCAAAATCATGGCACAGCAGCAGATGCTCGCTCGAGTGCGGATAGGCCGCGAAGATCTCATACACGAGCATCCGGTCCGGGAGATAGACGTAGATATAGCGGTGCGACTCAAAGACCTCCGCATCCGAAAACCCGTTGAGCTGGGCGAACATACGCCCGTTGCGCAGGTTGTGCCCGTAGAGCACCGTCATGGGGTCGGAAAAGTCCTTCCGGTTGTAGCTCTGGCTGAAGATGCTGCCGCCGCTGTAGTAGGCGCCGTTTTCGCTGTGCTTGGAGTAATACTCCTGATCGTCCTCCGCACCGCGCTGCAGCACGGCATAGCTGATGTCCGTGTCCGGGATCTTGATCCACGCATAGATATCCGGGTTCATGGTCTGCAGCTCGTCAAAATCGACCGGGATCTTCACGCGCCCGAGCTGAAAGCTGCCGCCGTCGTCGGAAATGTTGGTGCGCATCCGGTCACCGAAGGCCTGCCCCTGATAGTACTGCACGATGTACCACACGCACCACGCGCACGCGCACAGCGCCGCGAGCGCCACAAGCACCAGTACACTGCGCACAAGGATTTTTTTCTTCTTCATCGTTCACCTCATAAAAACAAAAGCCCCATGAAGATCATGGGGCATTGTTATCCATGTGACCGCTGCTTCACTTGACGCGAATCAGCTTTTTGCCGCAAAACAGCACCGCTCCGATCGCTGCGATGGCCGCAAGGATCACCCACAGGATGCTGAAAGACTCACCGGTCTGCGGAGAGGTGTTGCCCTTATCGGGCGTGACATTCGCATCGGTATTGCCCTTCTCGGGGCTGGTGACGCTACCGGCGGCAAACGCCGTCGCCGACAGGGCGAACACGAGAACGAGTATCAAAAGAATGGCCACAAAACGCTTCATTGTGAACTCCTCCATTCATAAACTTACAGCTTTTCAAAGGTACTATGATTTTACATCATTTGCGCGCAAATTGCAAGGGGTAATTGCAAAAAATATCCGTTTCCCGGTTACCCCTCCACCGGCTCATAGAAAATGCTCAGGATCAGCTCCAGCAGCGCGTCCGAATCGACCTGATACTCCGCGTGCCGCTGCTCGCCCATGACCGACGTGCCGGGGACATTGACGATGTCGTCCGAGAAGTGCATCCCGCTCGCCTGCTGCGCCAGATAGACCATCATGGCGGTGTTGATGTTCGTCGTGGTGTTGCGCCGGACGTTGTTGTAGAGCGCGAGAATGCTTGCCGGGTCCTCCTTGACCTGTGCGAGCATCTTGTGCACGAGCGCAAGCACGACCTGCTTTTGCCGCTGCATACGCTGGTTGTTGCCCTCGGTCGAATCGGCGCGGTAGCGGATGTAGTTTTCCGTGAGCTTGCCGGTGAGCGTCACGGGCTGTCCGGCGGCAAAGCCGGGGATGCTCGTGTCCGGCGTGACCGTCACGCCGCCGACGCTGTCGACGAGCTGGCGGATGCCCTGCATATAGATCGAGCCGTAGACCGGGATCGGCAGATCGTAAAACAGGCGCGAGACGGCCGCGCTCGTCAGCTCACAGCTGCGCTCCGCCCCGTCGCCGTAGGCGTAGGCAAGCGCCAGCTGCGCCGTAGCCGTGCCGACGTGCTCACCCGCGCTGTCGAGAATGTCGAGCGTGCACATCGCGTCGCGCGAGACGGAGATGAGCGTCATCTCCTTGTTGCGCAGATCGAGCACCGCCAGGATGTTCGCATCCGACTGGTTGGCGTTGCCGTAGATGCCGTTGGCATCCTGCTTGACCTGCTCGTCCACGCCCATGAGCAGGATCGTGACGATATCGGTGTTGTAGCGATAGAGCCGGTCATTGTAGCGCACCGTGCCCGAGCCGAGCGACTCCACATCGTCCCGGGAAATGTTCATCCCGTCATCGTCGGTCAGCGCATTGCGGCCGATCGCAGACAAAACCAATACCGTTGCGACCAGCAGCAGCGCGATGGCGAGCAGCACACACACGATGATGACCAGCACGCGCGTGCCGCGGCTCATGCGCTTTTTCGGCGGCCGCTCCGCCGGTGTCTGACGCTTGTCTGGCACAGCTGTCCCCTCCTCTGTCCGGTAAAAATTGTTCTGTGCGCATGATACCACGTTTTGGTCCGTGTTGTAAAGCCGGGAGCGGCGTTTGCGGTTGACTTTTGCGCGCCGCGCGCCTATCTTAAAGGCAGAAGCACACGAAATTCCGGAGGTCTTGCTATGGACGAAATCAGCATCCGCAGCCACTGGGTCAGCGCATGGAGCACCAGTCCCATCGACGCGAGCCTGTCCGAGACCGGCGTCCTTGACCGGCTCGGCGTCGCCGTGACGGACGTGTCCGCGCGCACGGCCGTGCAACTCACGGCCGGCGGCACGCACGTGCGCCTGACGCTCTCGAACGTGTTCGGCGTGCTGCCGCTGCACGTGGCCGCCTGCACCGTCGCCATCGGCGCGGACGATGCGCGCGGCATCAAGCCCGACACGCTGCGCACCGTGACCTTCGGCGGCGAGCGCCGCGTCCGCATCGCCGCCGGGACGAGCTGCACCTCCGATGCCGCCGCGCTGCCAGTCGTCGCCGGGCAGACGCTGACCGTCACGGTCTTTTACCGCGGCATCAACGCCATGCGCACGATCGGGCTCATCGGCGGATGCAGCTGCGCCGAGCTCGGCAACTGCACGCGCCGCCCTCTGCTGCATCTGGCCATACCGATGCAGCACACGGCGGAGACCGGCGCATATGAGGTCATCCCAGCGCTCACGGAGATCGACGTGCTGGCAGCGCCCGGGACGCATGCGTGCGTCATCTTCGGCGACTCGACCGTGGCAAACGAGCTGCCGCGGCTGCTGGCGGCGCGCCTGCGCGCCGACGGGATCGGCAGCGTGAGCGTTACACAGGCCGCCATCAAGGGCGACCGGCTGGTGGCCGACGGCGTCGGCCGCGCGGCGAAGCTCCTCGGCGGCGCAGGCGTGAAGCGCTTTTCGCACGATGTGCTCGCGCAGGCGGGCGCGGACATGGTGCTCGTCAAGCTCGGCGCGAACGATCTCATCCACCCGCATTGCCGCAGCAAGCAGGGGCTGCTGACCCCGGTCACGTTCGCGCAGATGACAGCGGGCTACCGCGCGCTCGCCGACATGGCGCACGCGCAGGGCGTGCGCATCTGGTTTTGCGAGCTCACGCCGTGGAAGGGCTACACGCGCAACCTCTTTGGCCGCGGGGACGACATTCACTGGTCGCCGGAGCTCGACGCGCTGCGGCCGGAGCTCAACGCGTGGTTTCAGAGCGCGGACTGCCCCGCCGACGGCTACATCCCGCTGGACGCTCTGGCAGACCCCGACGACCCGGACGCGCTCATCGCGTCCTATACGACCGACGGCGTGCACCACACGCCCGCCGGACAGCGCGCGCTCGCAGCCCTGATCCCGGAGGACATCTTCCGGGAGACGCCAAAGGAGGTGCACCCATGACCGATATCCGTCCCGCGACCGCAGACGATCTGCCGCGCATCGAGCAGATCTACGACGCGATCCACACCGCAGAGGAGACCGGCGCCGCCAGCGTCGGCTGGGCGCGCGGCGTCTACCCGACACGCGCGACCGCGCAGGCCGCGCTCGACGACGGGGCACTGTTCGTGCTCGAGGATGACGGCGTTCTCGTCGCCGCCGGGCGCATCGACCAAGTGCAGGTGCCGGTCTACGCACAGGTGCCGTGGCAATACGCAGCGCCGCCGGAGCAGGTGCTCGTGCTGCACACGCTCGTCGTTGACCCGACGATCGCCGGGCGCGGCTACGGCACGCAGTTCGTGCGCTTTTATGCCCGGCGCGCCCGCGCGCTCGGCTGCACGGTGCTGCGCATTGACACGAATGCAAAAAACGCCGCTGCCCGCCGGCTCTACGCCCGTCTCGGCTTCCGCGAGGCCGCCATCGTGCCGTGCACCTTCAACGGCATCGCCGGCGTAGAGCTCGTCTGTCTGGAAAAGCGGCTGGACGCAGAATGACACAAAGCCAAAAAACCGCAGCCCGTGGTATGTGTCCACGGGCTGCGGTTATTTTATAAGACCCGGTATTGGCGCAGCAGCTCCACGCGCTGTGCGCCGACACGCAGACTGTCCTGCGCACCGGTGTGCTTGCCGCGCGTGCGCAGGTAGCGCCAGATGCGCTGCGCCCACGCCGCCGGCAGCAGTGCCGGACAGCGGGCGACATACGGATACCAGCCCGCCATCACCTCGCGCCCGGGAAAGAGCGCCGCGCAGAGCGATGCGCGCCCCGTACCGCCGCGATGCGCCCGGTCCGCCGCGTGAATGGTGATCGTGCAGCTGTGCCGGCGCGTGCTGTCCGCGCTGCCGTACACGCCGCCGGAGAGCGCATCGGCGAGCAGCGCCGCGCTCTCGAGCGTCTCCCAGTCCGGCGGGATATGCGCCGCCGCGCGCTCAAGGCCGAACCAATGCACGCCCGCGTCGATAACCGCTGCGGCAAAGCCCTCACTGTGCGTCGCGCGCAGTGCCGCGCGCACACGCTGCCAATCGATCTGCGCGCCGAAGCGCCGCATCCAGAGCGCAATATCGCACAGCTGGCGCACACCGACACCGCTGCTGATAAAATGCTTGAACGCGTGCAAAAGCAGAAAGATCAGATGGTCGCACACATCGGGCACGCGCAGCGTCACGCCGCCGCTCTCCCAGTCCTGCGCCCGCTGCATCAGGTCGGGCAGCTGCACATTGAGCGCGGCATAGACGGCATATTCCGTCGGAAACAGTGCCCAGTGCCCCTCCACGACCAGTCCCGTGTCCGGATGCACATAGCGCGCCTCGTGCGCGCTGCGGTAGTCGCGCTCCGGCTCTGTCAGCACAAAGCCCGCGCGCAGCAGCACGGCGTGAAAGCGCGGCATCTCCGCCGCCGTGAGATACAGGTCCTCATCGCTTGAGGGGCGCAGCTCCGGCTGCGGATACAGAGTGCGGCAAACGATGCCCTTGACGACGACCGGCGCAAGTCCCTCGGCGCGCAGCGCCTGATAGAGCCGCAAAAACGCCTCCGTGTGCACGGTCTGTGCCGCCGCCTCCCGCATGGTCTGCCGGCGCGCAGCCGCGCGCACCGCTTCGGGCACGGCGGCAAAGCCCGGCGTGCCGCGCACCGCCGCATACACGAGCGGCAGGAGCTTTTGCTCCCCCGCCAGACGCAGCAGCGCCGTCCAGTCATCCGGCGCGAGCGTCAGTGCGCACTCACGCCCGTCCAGAGCGGCGGATATGCAGTTGAGCAGCGCTTCGCTGACCGTCATATCATTTTCCCTCCTCGGGTATCAGATCCACCACGCAGACCTCCGGGCGATTACATACGCGCGGCACGCACGCATAGCCCGCGAGCCCGGACGTGATGATGAGCGTCATGCGGCCGTCGACCGTAAACTTCCCCTGATCGTACTTCGGGAAAAGTCCTTGTGTCGGCGCAACGAGACCGCCGATCAGCGGGATGCGGATCACGCCGCCGTGCGTGTGGCCGCTGAGAAAGACCTGCCCCGTCCAGCGCTCACGCGCATCGTCGAGCAGAAGGCTCTCCGGCATATGCAGCAGCACGATGCCGGGTACATCCGCCGCGCCGATGGTCTCCTCCATCGCATAGTCGAGCTTGGCGCTGCGATTGATGTCCCGAAAATGGCCGCAGCTGCCGCCGATGCGCACGGCCGCACCGCCGAGCGTCGTCTGCACCCAGCGGTCGTAGAGCACGGTCGCCCCGGTCGCGGCCACGGCGTCAAGCAGCTCAGAGCCGTGAGACTCCATGTAGGCAATCTCATGATTGCCGGGCGAAAAGAACACCGGCGCGATCTCACCGAGGCGGCGCAGGAGCTGATACAGCCGCTGCAGCTGCGCCGGCGCTGCATCGCTGTCGATAAAATCGCCGACGCAGAAGATCGCATCCGGCTGCTGCTGCGCCACGCGCGCGAGCAGCGCCGCGTTGTCCTTGCCGTATTCGCGGCTGTGCAGGTCGCTGAGCACGACGGTGCGCAGCGGCGCTGTGAGCCCGCGCACGGCGGCGGTATATTCCGTCGTCTTGAGCGAAACACGGCACACGGCAGCCGAGATGCCCACCGTGAGCACGAGTGCCAGCAGCAGCGCCGACAGCGCACGGCGGATGCGTTTTCCCGCGCGTTTCACGTTTGCTCCGGCGTCGGGCGCTCGCCGTACATCCGCGCGTAGTAGCTCTGGTATTCGCCGGAGACGATCTCCTCCCACCAGGCGCGGTGCGCAAGATACCAGTCGATCGTGCGGCCGATGCCGTCGGCGAACTTTGTCTCCGGCAGCCAGCCGAGCTCCGTGTGGATCTTCGTGGGGTCGATGGCATAGCGCAGGTCATGCCCCTGCCGGTCGGCGACGTAGGTGATGAGGCTTTCGGGCTTGCCAAGCTTGCGGCAGATCAGGCGCACGATGTCGATGTTGCGCATCTCGTTGTGACCGCCGATGTTGTACACCTCACCGATGCGCCCGCGGCTGACCACAAGGTCGATGGCCTTGCAGTGGTCGGTGACATACAGCCAGTCGCGCACGTTCAGTCCCCGCCCGTACACCGGCAGCGGACGCTCAGCGAGGGCGCTCACGATCATGAGCGGGATGAGCTTTTCCGGGAACTGATACGGCCCGTAGTTATTCGAGCAGCGCGAGATCGTGACCGGCAAACCGTAGGTGCGTCCGTACGCGCCCACGAGCAGGTCAGCCGCGGCCTTGGAGCTGCTGTAGGGCGAGCTCGTGTGCAGCGGCGTCTGCTCGGTGAACAGCAGCTCCGGCCGGTCGAGCGGCAGGTCGCCGTAGACCTCGTCGGTCGAGACTTGATGGAAGCGGACATTCCCATATTCGCGGCAGGCGTCCATGAGCACGGACGTGCCGATGATGTTCGTCTGCAAAAACAGCGACGGGTCGGCGATCGAGCGATCCACATGGCTCTCGGCCGCGAAGTTGATGACCACGTCGGGGCGCTCCTCGGCAAAGAGGGCGTAGACCGCCTCACGGTCGCAGATGTCCACCCTGGCAAAGCGGAAATTCGGCTGACCGAGCAGCGGCGCGAGCGTGGAGAGATTGCCGGCATAGGTGAGCTTGTCGATGCACACGAGCCGGTCGTCCGGATAGCGCTCGCGCAGGTAAAACAGGAAATTCGCGCCGATGAAGCCGGCGCCGCCGGTTATGAATCTAGTCATGCAGTTCCCTCTCAAACACCAGCTTGTCCTCCGCGACCGCGCGCAGATGCGCACCGTAGGGCGCGTTGTGATACTGCGCGGCGGCAGCCAGCAGCTGCGCCTTCGTGAGCCAGCCCATGTGATAGGCCACCTCTTCCGGCGCGGAAATGATGACGTCCTGCCGGTTCTGCACCGTCTGGACAAAGACCGCCGCGTCCATGAGACTCTCGACCGTGCCGGTGTCGAGCCACGCAAAGCCCCGGCCGAGCAGCTGCACCTTCAGCCGGTCGTCCTCGAGATAGAGCCGGTTGAGATCCGTGATCTCCAGCTCGCCGCGCGCCGACGGACGCACCTGCCGCGCCTTTTCCACGACACGGTTGTCGTAAAAATACAGCCCCGTGACGCAGTAATTCGAGCGTGGGCTTCTGGGCTTTTCCTCGACGGACAGCACGCGCTTGTTCTGGTCGAACTCCACAACGCCGAAGCGCTCGGGGTCCTTGACATGGTAGCCGAAGATCGTGGCACAGCCCGCCTCGGCATCCTTGACCGCCTCGCACAGATTGCTGCGAAAGCGGTTTCCGTAGAAAATATTGTCGCCGAGGATCATGGCGCACGTGTCATCGCCGATGAAATCCTCTCCGATCAGAAACGCCTGCGCCAGACCGTCCGGATGCGGCTGCACCGCGTAGGACAGCCGGATGCCGAACTGGCTGCCGTCGCCGAGCAGGCGCTCGAAGCGCGGCGTGTCCTCCGGCGTGGAGATGATGAGGATGTCGCGGATGCCCGCGAGCATGAGCGTCGAGAGCGGGTAGTAGATCATGGGCTTGTCGTACACGGGAAGCAGCTGCTTGGACGTGACCCGCGTGAGCGGGTACAGCCGTGTGCCGGAGCCCCCGGCGAGGATGATGCCTTTCATCACAATACCTCCTTTGCGTTGCGCAGCGAACAAATACCGCAGACACGGCATTTCGCGGCATCGGCGTTGACTTATGGGTGCGAGAATGATAGATTATTATAGATTTTTGTATGAAACCGGGACGGTGGCGCTATGTCCAGAACAGATAACTCACTCAGGAACCTGAAAACAGCCGTGTTGTTCAAGCTGGCTGCGATCGTGGTGAATTTCATCGCCCGTAAGATCTTCGTGGTCGTGCTGACCAAGGAGTATCTGGGGCTGGATGGCACATTTGCAAACATTCTCACCATGCTCTCGCTGGCAGAGCTCGGCGTCGGCACTGCCATTACCTACAGCATGTACAAGCCGCTGGCTGAGGGTGACCGGGAGCTGATTTTGTCGCTGATGACGCTCTACCGGAAGTTTTACACGATCATCGGCATCACCGTAGGCGTGCTCGGTGCGGCACTCACACCGTTTTTGCAGTATATCATCCGCGACATTCCCGACATCCCGCACATCCGCCTGATTTACCTCATGTTCGTGCTGGATTCTTCGATCTCGTATTTTCTGGTCTACAAGCAGTCCCTGATCAGTGCGGACCAAAAGCAGCACATCGTCACGTCCTACCAATATAAGACCAGCATGGCGGTCACGGCCGCGCAGTGTGCGGCGCTGCTGCTGACCGGGGACTACATCCTGTACCTTGCGCTGAAGCTCTGCGCAACGTTTGTCTGCAATGCACTCCTTGCGCGCAAAGCCGACCGGCTCTACCCGTATTTGAAGCAGAAAACCGTGCAGCCGCTCCCCGCGCCGGTACGGCAGAACATCTCCAAGAACATCCGGGCCATGATCGCCCACAAGCTCGGCAGCGTCGTCGTGTTCGGGACGGACAACGTCCTGATCGCCTATTTTGTCGGTGCCGTCTCCGTCGGTCTCTATTCCAACTATCTTCTGATCACACAGAGCCTGAAATCCGCCTACTCCATGATCTTCCGCGCCATGACGGCCAGCATCGGCAATCTGTGCGCTGCGGAGGACACCGCACACGCGCAGGCGGTCTTCTGGCGGGTCGATCTTCTGACGCGCTGGATCTACGGCTTTTCCGCCGTGTGTCTGGTCGTCCTGTTCAACCCCTTTATCTCGCTCTGGCTCGGTGCGGACTATCTGTTTTCCATGCCCATCGTGCTGCTGATCGTTTTGAGTTTTTATGTGACCGGTATGCGCCAGAGCGTGCTCACCTTCCGCGAGGCCATGGGGCTATACTGGTACGACCGGCACAAGCCGCTCTTCGAGTCTGCGATCAATCTTGCCGTGTCGATCCTGCTGGCCAAGCCGTTTGGCATCGTCGGCATCTTCATCGGTACCGTCGTCAGCACGCTGTCCACCTGCACATGGGTCGAACCGTACATCCTGTTCCGGCATGGCTTCGGTGCTCCGGTCGGCAAATATTTTGTGCACTACGCGCTGAACACACTCCTCACGGCTTTCGCCGGTGCAGCAACATGGTGCATCTGTGCACTGCTCCCGCAGACGGGCTTTTGGTCATTCATCATCAAAGTATTGCTGTGTTGCGTGATCCCGAATTTGTTTTTCTTGCTCGTGTACGGAAAAACAAGCGAATTTCGCTACTTTCTGACTCTGGGGAAGTCGGTGCTCGGCAAGTGGATGCACAAATCTGCTTAAGCGCAAATCACAGAGAGAACACATAGGGCAGATGGCACGCTTGTGCCATCTGTTTTTTTATTTGTGCACATACTGCCACAGCTTTCTGTACACGCGCAGCAAAGCCGGACACACATAATACGCACCGACACGCAGCAGCATTCCGGCGGAGATATAACCGGTATACCATCGTCCATGCAGACAGCTTTTCAGCTGCGCATCGCACCGGCCGTCGTACTCCATCGAGTCACAGTACAAAAACCGGAGCGCTCTCGCCCAAGAAAGTCTTGCAAGCTCCTTTTCCTGCTCCCGCTCAAAGAACTCTGCGCGGCGTATCAAGACCTGCATCCGGTCGGTGTCCAGAGCCTCTGTACGGCGCAGATTTGCAATGATCCCGTCATTATTCTGATAGTACGCATAAAGCCGGTCTGAGCAAATTGCCACTTTCTCACTGGCGTACAGCCAGCGGTAGGACACATCTGTATCCTCCCATTTGATCCCATAGGTGAATGGAAAACGCTCCGCGATCTCTCTATGCAGTAGCTTTGCCCACGGAACAGCAAATATGGTCGCGTACGGGTTTTCTCCCGATGCCTGGAGCTGCATTTTGCAAGCTTGCTTTCCCGGCACGACCTGCACCGTTCCTGCTTCGTCGAATGCAAAGTGGGCGCTATCTGTTGTGCTATAACCGCAGACTGCGACCTCCGCCCCCATTGTCTGTGCTGCGAAAACAAGTCGCTCAATATAATTGCCCGCAACGTAATCATCGGAATCAATATAAGCAATGTATTCCCCACATGATTTGGACACGCCGAAATTCCTTGCAGCAGATGCTCCGTTATTGGTCTGATGATAAACCGTGATCCGTGTATCCTCCAGTGCCAATCGGTCACAGATCTCGCCGCTTTTGTCCGGCGACCCATCGTCCACCAGTATGATCTCCAGATTGCGGTAAGTCTGCTCCATGATGCTGCGCACGCACCGCTCTACATATGGCTCAACTTTATACACCGCAACGATCACCGATACCAGTGGCTGCGTCTGCGCACACGCTGCCGATTCTTCGGAAAAACACTTCTTCACTTTCTGCTCCGCCTGTTGCATATTCCGCCCTCCAATTACAACTGCATTTGCCTTAACGCTCTAAGTCTTGGATAGATGGCTTCCATTCTCCGCGGATAATGAGATCCAGCCCTCGGAACAGTCTGCTGTGCGAATACAGGAAAAAGCCGACCTTCCCGTATTTCTGGTATGCCCGGCGCATGCGCAGATTCCCCATGCGGGCGCGTGTCCCCCAGTGCGTGGATTCATAATGATGAATGCTGACTGTGTGCTCCGTAAGCGTCAGCGCCCCGGTCTCGTAATGCATGGGGCAAAAATACTCCGTGGGATAGATCGTCATGCTCTCCACCTGTTGAAGCCGATCTTCATCGACAAACCCCTTTTCCTTCAGCAGCCGCGTCTGGTACTTGACACAGGGTGCCGTGTTCAGCGAGCCGTCCGGATTCAAGAAAGAGACCGTGTCATAATCGTCCCGCATCTCTTTCACCAATGCGTTGCCCGCCTCTGCGCCGAAGCCCAGTCCGAGATTCACGCCGCCGGTGCACCCGATGCCTGCAAAGGCCGCATGGGTGCGCTGCGCATCCAAGCTCTGGAGCAGCTCCACATCGGTATCCAAATAGAATCCGCCATGCTGATACAGGATGTCCAGCCGCGCATAGTCAGAGACGAATGCCCACTTCTTTGCAGCATACGCCTGCTGCATATACAGGTTTTTCGTCACGTCATAATTCGTTTCGTCCCAACAAATGATCTCATAATCCGGGCACTGCATCTTCCAGCTCTCGATGCATTTTTTCTCGAGCGCACTCATTTCATTTCCGCCAAACCAGCAGTAGTGGATCACTTTCGGAATCATAGCTTTCCCTCAATCCCTTCGATACAAATCTCTCGTATAGACCTTCTCGCGCACGTCGTCGAGCGCAGGCTCGGCACGGTTGGCCACGATGACGGCCGCCATGCGCTTGAATTCGGCCAGCGACGCGATCACCGGCAGACCGGTAAAGGAGGCCGCCTCGAGCGTCGGCTCATAGATCACGACGCTTGCGCCTGCGCGGCGCAGCCGCTCGATGACGCCGCGGATGCTCGACTCGCGGAAGTTGTCGGAATGCGCCTTCATCGTCAGGCGGTACACGCCGATGACGCCGCCCGCCGCCTTTTGCAGCACCATGCGGGCAATGTGATCCTTGCGCTCGTCGTTGGCGGCGACGGAGGCGCTGATGATCCGGTTCGGGATGTCGCCGAAGTTTGCCACCAGCTGGCGCGTGTCCTTCGGCAGGCAGTAACCGCCGTAGCCGAACGACGGATTGTTGTAGTGTGCGCCGATGCGCGGGTCGAGGCACACGCCGTCGATGATCTGGCGCGTATCAAGCCCTTTGAGTTCACAATAGGTATCGAGCTCATTGAAATAGCTCACGCGCACGGCGAGATACGTGTTGGCAAAGAGTTTGATGGCCTCGGCCTCCGTCGCGTTCGGGTACAGCGTCGGGATGTCCGTCTCCGCCGCGCCCTGCTGCAGCAGGGACGCAAACAGGCGCGCATCCGCCTCCGTCGCCGTGCCGCCGCGCGGGCGGCCGACCACGATGCGGCTCGGGTGCAGGTTGTCATACAGTGCCCTGCCCTCGCGCAGAAACTCCGGCGAGAACAGCAGCCGCTCACAGCCGAACCGGCCCACAATGCGCTCCGTGTAGCCGACCGGCACTGTGGACTTGATGACCACAAGCGCGCCGGGATTGACCCGGCCGACGAGCGTCAGCACCGCCTCCACGGTCGAGGTGTTGAACAGGTGACGGTCAGGGTCGTAGTCCGTCGGCGTGGCGATGATGACCACGTCTGCCGTGCGATAGGCCCGCTCGGCGTCCACGGTGGCCGTGAGCGTGAGCGGCTTCGTGCGCAGAAAGTCCGTGATCTCGGCGTCGACGATCGGCGAGACGCCGCGGTTGATGTTTTCGGCTTTGGCGGGGGTCGTGGTCACGGCGGTGACGGTGTTGTGCTGCGCGAGCAGCACCGCCTGCGCCAGACCGACATAGCCCACGCCGGCTACGGTGATGTTCATATCGGTCCTCCGGTTTCTCAAATGATCTCGGGGTAGTGCGCGGTATCGCGCCCCTGTGCAGTGTCCATAACAAGCTGCGCCTCCATGCCGAAGCGCTTTTCGAGCGTCAAAAACTGCTCGATCGCCGTCCGGTGTGCGTTGGCGCGGATGCGCTGTGCACGCTGCGGGTCGTTGAGCAGCGCGATGAGCTGCTCCGCGGCCTCCGCTTCCGTATCGTAGACGAGGCAGTTATTGCCGCGGTCGATGAACTCGTCGACCGAGTGGTTGTTGTTCGTCAGCACGACGCAGCCCTCACCCATGACCTCGTAGAAGATGTTCACGCGGTTCCATTCTCCGGGCAGCAGCGTGGCAAGCGCGTTGCGCGCATACTGCCGGCAGACGCTCTGCGGCTGGTTGCCGGTCATGTGCACATAGTCCGCAACGCCGTATTCCGCCGCCGCGTCCAGACACGCCCGGTACATGGCCTCGCTGCTCTTTTCGCCGACCAGATACAGGTGAAACGGATAGCCGCGGCGGTGCAGCTCGCCAAGGATGCGCACACTGCGATCCTGCCGCTTGACGTCGGCAATGCGGCCGATGTGCGACAGGCACAGCGGCTGAAACACCTGCGGATAGCTTCCCTGCGCGTCCATATCCACGACCGGCTGCTGCGCCGGGATGTCGACTGCCGAGCGCCAGAAGTAAAATGCGAACTTCTTTCTGTCAACGCCCAGAATGTCATAGAGCGCATCGGCGCGGCTGCCGTCATTCGTTGCCAGCAGGAAGTTTTTGCGGCTGCGCATCGACAGCGTGATGTAGGTATAATCCTTCAGCGCCCGCAACTGACGCCGCCAGCCGGAAGGGATCGTCTCGAGGACGTTTGCCATCTCCTGCGTGCCGAACTGCCGCAAGGCGCACGGAATGCCCATATGCGCCGCCGTCCGCACGGCCATGTGTGACCCCTCGGTCATGCCGTACACGAAGTCATAGTGCCGCGCGCGCAGGCATTGGCGCGTCGCGTGCGCCAGATGCAGCGGCAGCTCCAATGTGCCGAGCGCACCGCGATGCCGCGGCCGGATCTGGATCAGATTCTCGCGCCGGAAATGTGCGCTCTCCACGACCGTTTTCGGCTCGGACGAATAGAGCAGCAGATCGATCGTGCAGCCGCGCGCAAGCAGCATCTTAAACGGGTAGTAAAATGCCGGCAGCCCGGAGAGCGTCTCGTCGTGCATACCGCCGAGGATTGTCTCCACAGCGGGGTTGTCCATGGTGATGTATAAGATTCTCATATACCATCTGTTTCCTTATATGCAGGATTTCTTACTATGTAATCTCCATTGAACCGTCCACATATGGAAAGCGATCATACAACCGGCGTGCAGAAAGAAGGTTTTCATATGCGAGCGCAACACCAACATATGCATCGTTTTCGAAACCTTTTAAGTAATATGCACATTCTATATCCGAATAAGGCTGCTTCGTAAACACCACTTTATTGGAATATGGCAAATGATCAAATGCGAGCAAATCCTCCTTTGTGCAACCGTCGCGTTCGCTCATGATTATGAACATATTCTCCCGATTCAACCTTTGCTTTCGCTCATTCCATTTCTTGCGAGCTTCTTCCGGCGTCGTGTAATGGACAAAGTGAATGGTAACATCGCCAACCCTGCCAACTGGATATTGGCCACCGCCCCAGCACGGCTCTACATCTGCCGGAAAAATGACGTCCATGGAATTGTAATAATCCAAATCATGTAAATACTTCACGAAATCTTTCGGTCGGAGCGCCAAATTTACAAACTGTGAGCGAAACGGCAGTCCCAGATCATGACTCATAACGCCACCGGCACAATTGCTGCTAAGAATCGACATCTCCATATTGCGCAGTTTTGCGCGATTGCACATATTGATGCGATTTCGGCGCTTATCCAACAGGATCACCGATTTCACCATGCTCTTAACGTGTTCTTTTATAGGCATCCGATTATATCTCCTCATTACAGATTCAAGCGTGACTCCAGACAGCGCTGTAGCGTTTTTTCTGCATTAAAGATTGGAATGATCAGGGATATTAGTCCCATTTTCGCTCACCTTTCCCTCATAATGATACAGTCCGCTGAGACCACCTGCATTTTTTCGAAGATACAAAGCCAGAATATACCCCAACACCAACGGAAGATAAAAGTAATTATCCAAATTTGTTTCCGTGTATACATGAAAGATCGGTTCGCACACAAACACCAGCGGGATCCAGTTTTTTCGCCTCGGCAGCTCCAGCACAGCCACCACCAGCAACAGGATCACAGTCGCACCGCCGACATAGCCGGAATAGATGGAAAACAGCAAGAACGTATTGTGCGTGCCCATATCCGGATCGACATCGTTCCACACGTCATAACCGCCGCCAAAAACCGGATGCTCCCGGATCAAGGCGCGGGCACTTTCCCAGATGGCATCGCGCCCGGAATCGTCGGTCATATGAAACAGGCGCTCACTATATGTGCCGGCGGAAATGTTCAGTGCAAAGGCAGCGGCACACACCACCAAAAGCAAAATCACGACACCGCGCGCAAAGCGTGTCCTCCGGTTGCCACTGTTGCAGATATAGTCCAGAAGCAATACCAGCATCCCGCCAACATACGACAAAAACGCACTACGGCAACCCAATGCAAAAACAGAATAACTGCACAGGAAAAATGCAGCCGCGGAAAGGTGCTTTCTGTGCCGCTGCGGGCAGTGCAGCATCAGGATCGCCGCCGTCAGCGCACAGAGAGCAATGCCGAAAGCTATCGGATTTCGATTCATCTCTGTGTTTAGATAGTGGATATGCTGGGCACCACTGGCGTGCAGCAAGCCGTCATTGCTGAAAATACAGACCGCCGACATGATCACGCCACTGCACACCACTGCATCCAGCAGCATCCGGATCTCCCGCGCGTTCCAGACACGCATGGAGGCAAAAATGAAGAACGCGCCAAACAAGAAGATGCTGATGTACGTTTCGATCGCACTCGGCGTCAGCGGATGAAACACCAGAACCAGAAACAGATATATCAAAAACACGCTCTGCACCTTCGCCGCCGCGGGCATTGGGTAGCGGCGGCAGCTGCTGAACACACACGCGATCAAAAACACAGGCTTGAGCACGCGAGTGATCTGCGACGGTATCAGCGGCAAAACCGCAAGGATTACAAAATACAGCGCACACAGCATACAGCCGGCCGCTGACAGCGGCTGGTGATATTCGATTGTCGGGCCCTGCTTATGCATAGGCACCTCCCAATTATCCCTGGTACAGCTTGCAGAGCGTCTGTGCCACGCTCTGAATATCGTACAGTGCTTTGACCGTCTCGGCGCTGCGCCCGTCCGTTTCACGCGCCGGTGCGGATAAGACCGCCTCCGCCCAAGTCTCCGCCGGAGCTTCCAGCGGCACGAAAGCAGCTCGTCCTGTCACATCAACATCCCGCGGAACGACAGTCTGCGTAGTGATGACCGTCAGGCCGTTGGCTTGTGCCTCGATCAGTACCGAGCCAAGCCCCTCATACAGAGACGGGAACAAAAACACATCCATCGCACTGTAATACGCGGGCGTATCCTTCTGCGCCCCGGCAAAGATCACGCGATCCGATATTCCGAGTGTCTCACTCTTGGCACGGATTTCGTCCATAAGGCTGCCGCGGCCAACACACAGCAGCATAGCGTCCGGTCTCCGCGCACAGATCGCCGCAAACTGCTCAATAAGCTGACGGTGGTTCTTCTGCTCCTCAAAGCGGCCGACATGACCGATAACGAAGGATTCTTCCAGACCGTATTGTTTCCGAACGGCAGCGCGTCCGTCCGCATCGAACCGGAAGTGATCCACATCAAAGCCGTTGTACAGCACCCGGCAACGGGGATCGTCCATACAACCGGGTCCAAACACAAACTCACACGCATCCGTGGAGCAGCCGAGAAGCTGGGTCGCATTGCGCCAGATGAGTTTGCGCATCAGCCACTCATACGCCCGGCGCTTGAGCGTATACACCTGCCCAAAGGACGTGTTGTGTGCGTGCGCGATGCGCACCGGGACGCCATGCGCCCGCGCTATGGTCACAACAACGCCGGAATAAAAATATACATGACTGTGCACTGCCGCGAACGGACCGCCGGTTTTCAGCACATGCGCCAAATTCTGCTGCATACTGCGATGCTGATCAAAATAATAGATGCGCCCGCCGCGTGCAAGCACTTCATCGTCAAACAAGCTCTTGACACCCTGCGTCAAGGCAAAATCAAACTGCACCCTTGTCGTGTCGATCGCCCGGTAGACATTGAGAACGAACGTCTCCACACCGCCGGGGTTCAGCGCGCCAAACACGTGCAGGACACGAATCGGCTCTGTCATACGCCAGCTCCTTCGGCAGCGGCCGCAAAGGCCGCATAAAATTGTGTGCGCTTGCGCGCAAGCGTCTCTTTTTCAAATGCCTGCGCGGCGGAAAAATTGCACTCCGCCATGGCCGCCATCCGCTCCGGCGTGCAGGCGTCCAGCAGGCGCGCGATCCCGCACACGTCCTTCTTGGCAAAAATGCAGGCGTCACCCAGAAGCTCCGGCATGGCGCCGACCTCGGAGGCGAGACACGGCAGGCCACGGCTCATCGCCTCAATGAGCGCGCGGGGCATTGCCTCGACCGTGCTCGGCTGGATATACAGATCCAGCCCGTCGAGCCACGAGAAGACCGCATCGTGCGGCAGACTGCCCGCAAAGGCGACCTGCTCGGCCACACCCAGCCGCTGCGCCAGCTCCCGGAGCGCAGTCGTATCTCCGCCGCCGGCAAGACGATATTCCACGTCCGTCCGACCGGCCGCCTTCAGCCGCGCCAGCGCCTCGATCACATACCGCTGCCCCTTAAAGGCCACGTTCACCGCCGCAGCCGTGCCCAGAACAAGCTTGCCGGAATGCGTGCGGATCTTTTCCAGCCGGCGCGCCAGCACGGCGGCATCTGCCGGCGCAAGCTCCACGTCCGAAACAGCGGCCGAGATCCCGCGCGTGGGATACCGGCGCTGCAAAAATGCATTGGTCACATACACCGCATACGGTGCGTGGCGCATACACCAGCGCATACGCAGCCATGCGTCCGGCGCAAGTACCTTTCCGCGCAGACTGTGGTGCGTCAGGCTGTCCCACGGGCAGCCGACGGCCTCGGCCAGAAACGGCTTTCCGATCCGGCGGCAAAAGCGCGCCGCGATCGTCCCGGATTCCGACGGCACGCGGATGATGACCGCGCGCTCGGGCGTGATGCTGCGCGTGATGATCTGCCGGATCTCCCGACGGCGTTGAAGGCTCAAAAACGCGCGCAGGCTCTCACGCCGGTCCGGATAGAACACGACACGAATGCGCGCATCGGTCAGCCGGTTCATCCGGGCGAGCGTCTGCATATCGTCGGGGCTGACAGGCGCTCTGCGCATAAGGAGTGTGAGCGTGTCAAACTGAGCGAGATAACGGTCAAAGATCTCCTGAGAGAACGCACTTCCGGTATAATAATTTCCGTCGCGGTCGCAGGCGATCTTGTCATCATACACATACAGCAGATCCATAGTTGCTCCTCACAGCAGTGCCGCGACCGTCTCGGCCACGACTGCCTTTTTGTCAAAATTGCGCGCGATCCAATCGTGCGACGCCGCGCCCATCGCCGCCCGCTGCGCGGGGGGCAGCTCGAGAAACTGCCGCATCGCGGCATAGAACGCGTCCGCATCGCGCGCAGGGCACAGATACCCGCTCACACCGGGCTCGACCGCCTCGCGGCAGCCGGGGATATCGCTCGTGATGAGCGGACGGCCGGAGGCGGCAGCCTCCAGCAGCACGTTGGACATCCCCTCGTGATACGACGGCAGCACAACGCAGTCCGCCATGGCGTAAAAGCGCTTCATGTCCGACTGATAGCCGTGGTACTTGACCACGCCAGAGTGCTCCAGCTCGCCCATAAGGGGCTTGTAGCCTTCCTCAAACGAGCCGACAACATGAAACTCCACCCCGTCGCCATACGCGCGCTTGAGCCGCCGCGCCGCGGAAAACAGCTCGTCCACGCCCTTTTCGTGCATGACGCGCCCGACAAAGAGGAAGCGCACCGCCCCCTCCTGCGGGTAGGGCTGGCAGGGGTAATCCTCCAGATTGACGCCCGCGCCATGGAGCACAACGTCGCGCCCGCGCGGGACAACACCGGTGGCTGCAAGGGTGTCGCGGTTTCCGGCGTTTTCGAAAAACACGACCTTTGCCCCCGCCAGCACCGGCTTGTAGAGCGTCAAAACAAACCGCTTGAGCCAGCCGCCGTTTTCGATCGCGCTGCCGAGGCCGGTGATGTTGACGGCATAAGGAATATGCAGCGCCCGGCAGGCAAGGCCGCCGTAAATGTTCGGCTTGATGGTGTAGGTCAGCACCAGATCCGGGCGAAGCTGCTTCAAGATCGCGCGGTACTGCCCCAGGAGCTTTGCATCGCGCGCAGGGTTCATGCCGCGCCGGTCGATGGGCAGCTCGATCACACGGTCAGCCAGCGCCTGCAATTCATCCCACCGGTCATTGCGGGGCACTGCAACGGAGACCTCCGCGTGCTGCTTGAGTGCGGCGATCAGGTCTTTGCGAAAATCATACAGTCCACCGCTGTGGTTGGCCAAGATCAGGATCTGCATGGCTTTGTCATTCCACCTTATCCAGTTTTGTGATGACCACACTGTCATACATCATCATCACAATGTTTTCCTCATAATTTCCGAATACGGGCGTGTTCTGCACGCCGTTCAGGTTATTCTTGATGAGCTTGACGAAGTCTACACCCGCCCCATAAGCGTGCAGATAGGCGCCGCCAAAGCGCGGATTGATCTCCGAGAGATAGTACACGCCGTCTTGGAAGAAGAAATCCATGTCCACAGGACCATTGAATTTCAGCAGCTGCGTGATCTGCTGAATGAAAGCAACCAGCGCCTCGTCCTTGAACGAGACCGTCTTGCTTGCTCCGCCGAGCTTCGTCTCCAGCTTGCGTTTGGAAAATGCGGAAACCGCCCTATGGCTGATCGTATCGATATACACATCGGCGTCCAGATCGCCGGTCATCAGCCGCTGAATGATCAGCGAGGGGTCTGCCTGACACAGCGCCTTGAGTGTATCGGCATCGTACACCTTGCGTGCGCCCACGCTGCCGCTGCCCGTCCTCGGCTTAACAAACACGGGAAACGCAAGCTCTCCGGCTGCAACAGCAGCCATTGCGGAGGCGTAATCGCCCCACGTATCCGGCGTCGGAATACCGTGCGCGGCAAGAAACTGAGACATCCTGAACTTATCGAAGCACAGCTCCGCCGTCTCCGCGTAGGGTGCAAGCACCTCTACACCGATCTGCTCGAAGCGCTCGCGGTTTTGGGCCAGCAGCGCGATCTCCGGATCGATCAGCGTCGTGACAGCGTCGATCTTTTCCTTGCGGCAAATGGACAGGATCGTGTCCAGATAACTCGGATCATCAATGCGCGGCACAAGGTAATGCGCGTCCGCGACATACAGAGCCGGTGCCAGCTCGGACAAGTCAGCGGCAACGATCCTGTCGCCGTCATCCATGGACTTGCGAAAGTCCTTGAGCAGCTCAACGCGCCGTCCGGCGCTGCAGAATAAAATGTTCATTGCACTTCCTCCGGATGCTTTGTCGTTCCCGTAAATGCCTCCATCGTCGCGCTGCCCTCGGCGCTGATGCCCTCCCGGCTGAACACGCAGCGCAGCGTCATCAGCACGATCTTTGCATCCAGCGCGAAGCTGATGTGATCCACATAGTCCACATCATAGGCAAAGCGGTCTTCCCAGCGCAGGGCGTTGCGGCCGTTGACCTGCGCAAGCCCGGTCAGTCCGGGGCGCACGGCATGGCGGCGGTGCTCGGTCTGCGTGTAATACGGCAGATATTTGACCAGCAGCGGGCGCGGTCCGACGATCGACATATCGCCGCGCAGGATGTTCCACAGCTCCGGCAGCTCGTCGAGCGACGTGCTGCGCAGGCGGCGGCCAAACGGCGTGAGCCGCTGCGCATCCGGCAGCAGTTCGCCGTCTGCACCGCGCGCATCCGTCATGGTGCGGAACTTGTACAGGCGGAAGATCTGCTCGTCCTTACCCGGCCGATCCTGATGGAAAATGACCGGGCTGCCGAGCTTTTGGCGCACGAGCAGCGCCGTCACGCCCATGACCGGCGAGAGCACCGCGAGCGCACAGCCGGAGAGCGCCACGTCGAGTGCGCGCTTGACATACGTCTCATAGATTCGTCCCATCGTTCCCTCCGCTCAAAACAGGCCGCGAATGACGGCGCAGACCTGCGCCTGCTGCTCGGGTGTCATCTTCGTGTCGCTCGGCAGACAGACGCCGCGCGCAAAAACATCCTCGGCGACAGACCGCTCCGCCGTCTTGACAAAGGCGCAGTCCCGAAACACCGGCTGCAGATGCATAGGCTTCCAGATATGGCGCGCCTCGATGTTGTGCTCGGCCAGTGCCGCGATGATCTGCCCCGGCGTGACGCCGCAGTCCGGTGCGAGCAGCGCCGCCGTGAGCCAGCGGTTGCTGCGCACGTCCCCCGGCTCGGCCGGAAGCTGCAGCGGCAGGCCGGCCAGCGCATCACGGTAGCGATCATGGATGGCGCGCTTTTGCGCCACGCGCTGCTCGAGCACCTCCATCTGCCCGCGGCCGATGCCGGCGCAGATATTGCTCATGCGGTAGTTGTAGCCGAGCTCGGTGTGCTCGTACCACGCGACCGGCTCACGCGCCTGCGTGGCCATCTTCAGCGCGTGCTGCGCATCCGCCTCATCCCGGCAGACGAGCGCGCCGCCGCCGGAGGTCGTGATGATCTTGTTGCCGTTGAACGACAGCACGCCGTAGTGCCCGAACGTGCCGCATTTCTGCCCGTGGTACACCGAGCCGAGTGCCTCGGCCGCATCCTCGATGAGCAGAATGCCGTGCGCATCACACAGGCTGCGGATGGCGTCGAGCTTGCCGGGCATACCGTAGAGGTGCACGGCGATGAGCGCCTTCGGCGCACCGAAGCGCGCGATGGCCGCCTCAACGGTCTCGGGGTCGAGATTCCAGGTGTCGGGCTCGGAGTCGAGAAACACCGGCTCGCCGCCCTCATAGACGATCGGATTTGCCGAGGCCGAAAACGTCAGGCTCTGGCAAAAGACCCGGTCGCCGCGCTGCACCCCCGCGAGCCGCACCGCCAGATGCAGCGCCGCCGTACCGGCGGACAGCGCCGTGACATAGCCCGCACCGAGGTACTGCTGCAGATCCTGCTCGAAGCCCGTGACATTTGCGCCGAGCGGCGCGATCCAGTTCGTATCGAACGCCAGATCCACATACCGGCGCTCGCTGCCGCCCATATGCGGCGAGGCAAGATAGATTCGCTCAGACATCATGACATCTCCTTTTCAGCCCACCGCGGCGTTCTGCGGCAGGGTCTGTCCGTCCGGCGCGTGGAACGTCGGCACCAGTTCGCGCAGCTTTGCGCGCAGCGCGGGCTCATCCGTCTCCGGGATGGCGCGCAGCAGCATGAGGTTCTCCTCAAAGGCAGCGGGATCAAAGGCGATCTCGTGGCCAATGTAGATCAGATCGTTCTTCGTCTTTTGCATCCCCTCGCCGCTGAGCAGCAGCTCCTCATAGAGCTTCTCGCCCGGGCGCAGGCCGGTATAGACGATGGGAATATCGACATCCGGCTCAAAACCGGACAGTCGGATCATATTGCGCGCCAGATCGTCGATGCGCACGGGCTCGCCCATGTCGAGCACGAAGATCTCGCCGCCGCGGGCATACGCGCCCGCCTGAAAAATGAGCTGCACGGCCTCGGGGATGGTCATGAAATAGCGGATGACGCGCTTGTCCGTGACCGTGACGGGGCCGCCGCTGCGGATCTGCTTGCGAAAAAGCGGGATAACGCTGCCGGCCGAACCGAGGACGTTGCCGAAGCGCACGGCGACATACTCCGTTGCAGAGCGGTCGTTCATCATCTGCACGATCATCTCGCACAGGCGCTTGGACGCGCCCATGACGTTCGTGGGGTTGACAGCCTTATCGGTCGAAATGAGGATAAATCGCTGCGTGCCGAAGTGATCCGCTGCCTGCGCGACGTTGTACGTGCCGAAGACGTTATTCTTGATCGCCTCAAACGGCGACGTCTCCATGAGCGGCACGTGCTTATGCGCCGCCGCGTGGCACACGAGATCCGGCCGGTAACGGTCAAAGACCTGCATGACGCGCTCACGGTCGCGCACGGAGCCGATGAGCACGACCAGATCCAGCTCCGGATGCGTGCGCTGCAGCTCCATCTGGATGTCGTAGGCATTATTCTCGTAGATATCAAAAATGATGAGCCGTTTCGGCCGCTGTGCCGCCGCCTGACGGCAGAGCTCGCTGCCGATGCTGCCGCCGCCGCCCGTGACGAGCACGGTCTTGCCGGTGATGTAGGCCGCGACCTCATCGAGGTCGATCTTCACCGTCTCGCGGCCAAGCAGGTCCTCAATGTCCACCTCGCGGATCTGCTCGATGCGCACCTCGCCGTTGGCGAGCTGGCAGATGCCGGGCAGTGTGCGCAGGGTGCAGGATGTGTTGTGGCAGTAACTGAGGATCTGCAGCTTCTCATGCCGGGAGGCCGACGGGATGGCAAGGACGATCTCGTCAACGTCGTACTTTTCCGCCATCGCGGGGATGCTGCTGCGGCCGCCGACGATCTTCACGCCGCGCAGATAGCTGCCGACCTTGTTCGGCGAATCGTCAATGATGCACACGACCTTGTTTTCCGAGCGTGGGCTGGTCTGAAACTCGCGCAGCGCGATGGCGCCGGCCTGACCGCCGCCAATGAGCATGGTGCGCTTTTCACCCTCGCTGCGCAGCCCGGCGCGCGTGCGGCGCACGCAGCGGTAGGACAAGCGCAGCGCCCCGCACAGCAGGCACAAAATGAGCATATAGATGGCCGGAAAGCTGCGCGGCACGGTCAGATGCAGCATAAACATACCGACCATGTAAAACACCGCCGAGAAAAAGCACCCCAGCGTGATGCGCACCAGCTCCGACACACTGGCAAACTCCCACAGGCTGTTATACAGCTTCAGAATGTGGAAGATCAGGATCGTGCACGCGGAGTTGATGCCGGCGTAGATCAGCATATCGCGCAAAAACGTCGTCGCATACAGCTGCCGGAAATCAAACTCAAAGCGGATATAGAGCGCCAAAAACGCCGACAGATTGATCAGGATCAGATCCGCCAGCACAAGGCAGGCCACGCGCAGCGCTTTCTGCGCGTTAAAGGGTCGCTTGATTTCTTTCATCATATCCCCCTACCGGTGCAGACTCAGTCCGCCCCGGTCTTTTCTTTCTGTTGTCCGTAACCGTAGCCGCGGTCACGGCCGTAGCCATAGCCGTAGCCGTACGAATAGCCGCCGTAGCCGCCGTAGCCATAGCCGGACTGTCCGCGTCCGCGGCCGGTACAGACATTGAGCGCGTAGCCGAGCACCGGCACGCCGAAGCTGTCGAGCGCGGCAAGACTGTTGATCACGCTCACGCGGCTGGCGGCATCCTGCCGCACGACGAGCAGTGCGCAATCGGCAGCCTCACCCGTCTCAAGCGCGTCGGTCATGATGGCGCAGGGCGGCGTATCGAGCAGGATGACATCGTAGCGGGCACGCAGCGCATCCAGCAGCGCCCGGAATGCATCTCCGCCGAGCTGCTCGGTCTGCGTCCCGGTGCGCCGGCCGGCAAAGACCACATCGGGCTTGCCCTTGCCGAGCGCCGTCACGATCTGCCCCGCCATACCCGAGCCGGCCAGATACTCCGCGAGTCCCGCCTGCAGCGGGCGGCCGAACACCTTGTGCACGGACGGGTTGCGCAGATCGCAGTCGATGACGAGCACGCGCCGACCCTGCCGCGTGAGTGCGTCGGCAAGCTGGCACACGAACGTCGTCTTGCCCTCGCCCGGAGCGGCGCTCGAGACCAGCATGGTGCGGTAGTCATGGCGCTGCATGGCTTTGTCGATGCGCATGGAAATGATGCGCATGGCCTCACAATAGGCGCTGCTGTGCGCCATCGCCTCCGAGAGCGCCGCCGAGGTCGTGCGGCTGCGCTTTTTGACGCGCACCGCTGGCAGCGCACCGAGATAGCGCGCGCTCGTGACCTGCTGCAGATCGTCGCGGCTCATGACCGTCACACGCGCACGGCCGGACAGATACAGCAGCAGCAAACTCAGCAGCGCGCCGATGACCGCACCGCGCACGAGCGGCTGCCGCCACGAAAACGGATTTGACGGCTGCGTCGGCACGCCGGTCTGGTCCATCATGACCAGCTCCGTCGGTCCGACCACCAGCTCCGCCACATCCGGATAATGCACGATGACCGACTGCAGCACATCATAGCACTGCTGCGCATCCGTGCCGGTCACGCTCAGCGTGCACAGGTTCGTGTCCTCCTCCGACGTCGCGGAGATCGCGGGCAGCGCCGTCAGGCCGGTGTCTGCGCACACGGCGCTGTCGAGCAGACCGCTCGTGAGAATATACGGAAACGTCTTGGCCATCTGTGCCGCGGTCGCCGTGCCGGTGCCGGACTGCGCCGTGCCGCCGGCATTGACGAGAAACGTCATCGAGGCCGTATACTGCGCGCGGTAACTCAGGCGGGCATAGCCGCCGAACAGCGCCGTGCACAGCACGATCAGCACCAGACACAGCCACCACAGGCGGCGGAGGCTGCGCGCAAACAGCCCCAGCAGGTCTGCGGCCCAGACGGTGCTCTCTTGTCTGTGTTCGTTCATGGCTTCTCCTCCGTCTGCACACCGTAGCCATAACCGTAGCCATAGCCATAACCGTAACCGTAGCTCTGCCGGTCACTGACGGACGCGACATAGGCGTTATTGAATACGCAGCCGAGCACCTCGGCATCCGACCGGCGCAGCACGTCGATGCAGTCGTTGAGTGCGCGCACCGGTGCCTGATCCTGCCGGACGACGAGAATGGCCGCATCCGCCAGATCGGCGATGCACTCGGCGTCGCCGCCGGCGCTCATCGGCGGGGTGTCGATGATGATGACGTCCATGCGTGTGTGCATCTGCGTGAGCAGATCGTGCAGGCGCGCGCTGTCGAGCAGCTGCGCGGTATCGCCCACGCCCTTGCGGCTGAGGATCGTATAGATGCCGCGCCGCGTATCCTCGCGCACGAGCTTTTTGACCGGCGCATCGCCGCACAGGTACGTCTCAAGCGGGAAAAACTCCTCCTGCTGGCAGTCGAGCAGCTTGTACAGCGCGGGCTTTTTCATGTCCAGATCGATCAGCAGGACGTTTTTGTGCCGCCGCGCCATGGCCAGCGCCAGATTCACGGCCACGGTGCTCTTGCCCTCGTCCTCAAGCAGGGAGGTGACCAGGATCGTTCTGCCCTGCGCGCGGCGCATCAGGTAATCCACGCGCGTGCGCAGGCGCTTGAACGTCTCGACGAAGGCAAAGCCCGTCGTCGGGTTCGTGATGAGGATGCTCGTCTTACGCTTACGCAGGCACAACTGTGCGCGCAGCGTTTTGTACTTTTTTTCATGGCGCACGGTCGCAAGCAGGCGCGTGTCGAGCTTCTGCTCCACGTCCGCCTCGCACTTGACCGTGTCGCGCAGATACACGCGCACCGCCAGATACAAGGCCGCCGCGAGCAGCCCCGCAAGACCGCTGAGCTTTGCGATGCGCACAGCGCCGGAGCTGTTGGCCGGCGCGACCGGCACCGTCGGGCGGCACAGCACGTCGAGCGCCACGTCACCGAGGAGCTTATTGGCCTGCTCGTTATAGTTGCGCAGGACACTCTGCGTGATGCGGTGCGCGTCGCGCTGCGTGGGCGCGCTGACCGTCATCATCAGCAGGTTCGTCTCGGGGATCTGCTTGGCCTTGATCGTGCCGCTGACCGCGCCGATATCGTTGGTGATGCACTTGCGCATCACGTCGCCCTCAAAGAATGTCGAGAGCGTCTCCGCCATTGACGAGGCGGTGTTGAGGTTTGCGTAGACCGTGCTGCCGTTGCGCACGGAGACCACAAACGTCGTCTGCGTCTGGTACACGGGGCGGTAGAGCAGCGTGGCGGCAATGTAGCCGCAGGCGGCGACCGTGGCGGCAAACATCAGGATCAGCCCGAGCTTGCGCCACAGCTCCCGCGCGATCAGCAGCAGCGGAATGTGTTCCGGCTGCGCGGAGGTCTGCGTTTTCTGTTCGTCCATCGATCCACCGCCTCTCATTCCACCACGACGATCTGCCGCGTGTGGCTCTCGGTACCGCCGCTGCGATAGGTGAAGACCACCTCATACACACCGGGCTCGTTGCTGTTCACGGTCGAGCTCGCCGTGACGCCGCTCTTGCTGTCGCTGTCGCCGACACCGGCAACGTAGTCCATCGGCGCATAGCCGCTGCCGGCCGGAAGATAGATCAGATACTCCGTGAGCGTGATGCGCGCAGGATTGGGGTCCCCCGCCGTGACCTCGACCGTGACGGGCACGGCCGCCGTGTCGCCGAGGCTGTTGGTCACGCGCAGCTCCGCCGTATGCGTGCCGGAGATGGCCAGCGAGCTGCCGTCGGTCAGCGCGATCTTGACGCGGCCGGAGAGGTCGCCGTCAATGCTGTCGTGCGCCGTCACATAGCTCGACAGGACGCGGTTGCCGCCCGTGCGGCAGACCAGCGGCTGCGTGAGCGCGAAGCGCGGCTTTACATAGTCCGTGTAGCGCACGGCACGCGTCGCCTTCGTCACATGGTGGTTCGAGTCAAAGGCCGCATACGTGACCTGCACCGTGCCGTCGTCGTTGCGGCCGGAAGCACCCTCGACGACCAGCGACGCCGTGACGTCGCCGTCCTCGGCGTCTGTCGCCGTCACACCGGCGAGCAGCGCCGCATCATCCGCACCGGTCGGCACGGAGATGACCTCGCTGTCAAACAGGATCTCCGGCGCGGCGCCGCCATAGGCAGCCGCCTGATAAATGCGCGTACCCAGCACGCCCAGAACGGACAGCGCCAGCGCGACCGCCAGGATCACAGGAGTCAGTTTCTTCACAAAAACACCTCTCTCATTGCTTCAGAAAAACGGCCGGAAGCGGCCGGCAGGCAGCGGTTCGCTGCGCAGGATCCATTCGGGATTGCGCGTGAGCAGCTGCTCTGAGAGCCGCTCGGAAAAATGCTCGGCCAAATTGTCCCACGCGCTCAGCAGCTCCGGCGTGCGCACATCCGGGCGGTGCGCGTCGCTGGCGATGCAGCCGACGAGCCCGTGCGTGAGCATCGCCTCGGCCAGAGCCTGCGCCCCGCGGCCGAAGCGGCCGAAGAGGCTGCCCTTATTCACCTGCAGCACGACGCCGCGGTTGACCCAGTCATACAGGTAGTTCGGCATCCGCTGCAGGCCGTAATACCGCTCCGGATGCGCCACGACCGGCCAATACCCGGCCGCAAGCAGCTCGTCGAGCAGGCGCTCGATGCGCAGCGGGTCTTCGTGAAAGCCGAACTCGATGAGCAGGTAGCGCCCACCATTGATCGTCAGCAGCCGCCCCTCGCGCAAAAGCTTTGGCACGTCGCCCGTGCCGAAGATCTCCATACCGAGCGAGAGCTCAAGCGGGATTCCCGCCTCGCGCACGGCCGCGCGCAGGCAGTCAAAGCGCACCTGCAGCGCCGGGGATGCGTAGTTTTCAAACGCGCCGCGCTGATTGCTGTGCGGCGTGGCGACCAGATGCGTCACACCGGACTCCGCCGCCACGGCGGCCATCAGCACCGACGTCTCCAGATCCGGTGCGCCGTCATCGACCCCCGGAAGAATATGTGTGTGCAGATCGATCATTGATACCCTCCGCAATTTCCGTTCCGACACTTACCGATCCTGCCCATTGCCGTCACGGCTCGCTCTGCTCGCACAGGCGCGTGCCGTGCAGGACATAGCGGCGGTCGCAGCGTTCGGCCGTTGCCGTGCGGTGTGTGATGAGCACGCACGTCTGCACGCGGCCGCTGTGCATGAGGTTTTCGAGCATCTGCTGCTCGGTGGTCTCGTCGAGCGCGCTGGTGGCCTCGTCGAGCAGCAACACCTGCGTGCCGCGCAGCACGGCGCGGGCCACGGCGATGCGCTGCGCCTGTCCCTCGGACAGACCGTGACCGAGCTCAGCCGTGCGGGCATAGATGCCGTCCGGCAGCTGGGACACAAAATCATACGCGCAGGCGGTCTCGAGCGCAGAAACGAGCTCCGCATCCGTCGCCTCCGGACGCACCATGCGCAGGTTGTCGGCGATCGTACCGGCAAAGACGGTGTTGCCCTGCGGCACATAGCTGAAGGCCGCGCGCGTTGCGGCCGAGGCCGGCAGACGCTGTCCGTCCGCCCCGGTGAGGCTGACGCTGCCCTCCGCCGGGCGGATCAGACCGAGCATGAGGCGGATCATCGTGGTCTTGCCCTCGCCGGACGGACCGGTGAGCGCCACGACCTCGCCGGGCGCGGCATGAAAGTCCACGTGCTCGAGCACCGGCTCGCCGCCGGGATAGGCAAAGGTCACATCGCGCAGCTCCACCGTGCACGGTGTCGGGATCGGTGCGGTCTCGCGCGCGCCGGGCTCTTCCGGCAGGTCCGCGATGGCCATGAGGCGGCCGGCAGACGTCGTGATCGAGATCGCCGACGGCACAAGCCCGATGAGCGCGGAAAACGCGCTGCGCAGCATGGTCGTCAGCTGCAGGAACATCATCATCGCGCCGTAGGAGATCGCGTGCGTCCACAGCCGGTAAGCGCCCCAGCCGAAGCATCCGGCAGAGACGAGCAGCCCGACGACCGACATCACAAAGCCCGCAACGACGGAAAAGCGGTTGTAGTCAAGATACGTCTCGCGGTATTTCTCCTGCATGGCGCACATCCGGTCACGAAAGCCGTCCATGATGCCGAAGGCCTTGACCGATGTGAGGTTGCGCAGCGAGTCCTCGTGGAACGACATGACCTCGCTGCTGATATCCTTCATGCGCCGGTTATATCCGCGCATACGGCGCACGAGCGTGCGTGAGCACAGCACGGACAGCGGCGCGCCGATGAGCGCGATGAGCGCCATGACGGGGTCATAGCACAAGATAATGATCAGCGAACCGAGAAACTGCACCGCCGCCGACACAAAGCTCGGCAGCAGCCCCGTCACGCCCCCGGCCACCGCGCCGACGTCGGTGTTGAGGCGGTTGAGCAGGTCGCCGGAGCGAAACTGCTCGAGCGAGACCCAATCGGTGCGCAGGATGCAGTCGTAGACCTCCGCCTGAATACCGTTTTGCACGCGGATGTCGACAATGGCGGCGATGCGCGACGCCGCCGCCTGCATGGCGGCGCTGCCGAGCAGCAGACCGGCCATCCACGCCGCGGCCGACCAGATCGCCCCGGTCTCAAAGCCGGTGACAACGTCGATGAGCGTCTTCATGGCCACGCTCGACAGCAGCGAGAGCGCTGTGCCGAGGATGCCGAGCAGGATATGGATGCCGACGGCGGCGCGGTAGCGGCGGATGTAGGCAAAGATCCACTTTGCCTCCTGCCGCATCTCCCGCAGTGAGCCGTCGCACACCTTTTGTCGGAGCTTGCGCGTGATGGCCATATATCTCATCTCGTTCCGTGATAATCCCACTTTTTGACAGTACATGTGTCTAATCACATACAGAGCATATTGTATCATAATCCGACGAAAATCCACAATATCCGATTGCTACATCTTTTCTGGGAATTCAGGGTGTTTATACGTGATTTTGCAAAAAGCGGCCGGAGCATGAGCTCCGGCCGTAAGCCTGTGGCGTATTTTCTAATCAGCGGTTTTCCTCGATCTCCACCGGCAGATCGGTGAGATAGCGCCGCACCATGTCAAAGGCGTGGTTGGCCGCTGCGTGCTTGATGCGCACGCGCCCCCACTTGTCCTTGTGCAGCGTGCGGAAAAACGTCCCGTCCGGTGTGGCGAGCGCCACAAAGAGCGTGCCGACGGTGTGCACACCGTCACCCTCCGGCCCGGCAAGACCGGTGATGCTCATGGCAAGATCCGTGCCGAATATGGTGCGCGCGTGCTCCGCCATCGCACCTGCGACCTCGGGGCTGACTGCGCCGCAGCGCGCGATGAGCGCGGGGTCGACATCCAGCAGCCGGGTCTTGGTGTCGTTATTATAGGCGATGATGCCGCCGGCAAATATCGCCGACGCGCCCGGCACGTTCGTGAGCATATCGCCGAGCATGCCGCCGGTGCAGCTGTCGGCCACGGCGATGGTCTTCTGCTGCCGGAGCAGGAGCTCAGCCGCGCAGGTCTCGATATTCGGCGTGTCAACGCCGTAGGCGAAGGCGCCGAGCTCGCGCTGCACGCGCGCGAGGCACGGGGCGATCATGGCCTCGGCCTCAGCCTCTGTGGGGGCCTTTGCCGTGATGCGCACGAGGCACTCCCCCTCCTTGGCATAGGGCGCAAGGGTGGGATTGCGCATCTCGTTCATGAGATCGCGCAGCTGGTACTCCATCGTGCCCTCGCCGATGCCGAAGATCTTGACATTGTGCGAGACGATGATCCCGTCGCCGCGCGCGGCGAGCAGCGGGCGCACGCGGTAGCGCAGCAGCGGCTCGCACTCCAGCGGCGGGCCGGGCAGCATGATGACCATGCAGCCGTCCGCCTCAAATGCACAGGCAGGCGCCGTGCCCCAGTCGTTTTGCAGCACGGTGCAGCCGCGCGGCAGCATGACCTGCTGCAGGTGGTTCTCGGTCATGTAGGTGTGGCGCTCACGGTACAGACCGCGCAGGCGTGCCTCCTCCGCCTCGTTGAGCTCGAGCGGGATGCCGAACGCGCCGGCCACGACCTCCTTGGTCAGGTCGTCGCACGTCGGGCCGAGGCCGCCGGTCGTGATAATGAGGTCGGCGCGGGTGCGGGCAAGCTGCACCGCCTGCTCAAGCCGCGCGCGGTTATCGCCGACAACGGTCTGCCAATAGACATTGATGCCCAGCTCCGAGAGCAGGCGCGCGACAGCCGCCGCGTCGGTATTGATGGTGTCGCCGAGGAGCAATTCGGTGCCGACGGCAATGAGTTCTGCATTCATAAATCGATCCGGATCCTTTCAATTCCGTCCACTGCCTCGCGCACGAGCGCGTCAATGTCGAGCGCGGCCTCCGCCTCTGCGACCTCCGCCACGGTCGGGCGGGTCTTGGGGTGGCGCGGGGTAAAGACCGTGCAGCAATCCTCATACGGGAGGATGGATGTGTCAAATGTGCCGATGTCGCGCGCGATCTTCACGATATCGCGCTTGTCCATGCCGATGAGCGGCTGGAGCACGGGCAGGTGCGTCACGGCCTGCGTGCAGGCCATGGCCTCCATGGTCTGGCTGGCGACCTGACCGAGATTTTCGCCGGTGACGATGGCCTTGCACTCGTTGTGCGCGGCGATGTCCTCGGCGATACGCATCATGAATCTGCGCATGATGAGTGTGAAATATTCCTCCGGGCAGGCGCGGCGGATCTCCTCCTGGATGTGCGTGAAGGGCACGATCTGCAGCGTCATGCGGCCGGTGTAGGCCGTGAGCTCCTTAGCCAGCGAGATGACCTTTTCCTTGGCCAGCTCCGAGGTATACGGGAAGGAGAAAAAGTGCACCGGGATCAGGCGCACGCCGCGCTTGGCGATCATGTACGAGGACACGGGGCTGTCGATGCCGCCGGAGAGCATCGTCACGGCGGCGCCGTTGCAGCCGACGGGCATACCGCCCGCCGCCTCGACTGCCTGCGCGTGGACATACGCCGCCTGCTCGCGCACCTCAAGGCGCACGGTCAGCTCCGGGTCGTGCACGTCGACGACCGTGTCGGGATACGCCTCGGCGAGCTCGCCGCCGACGTACTGCGACAACTCAATGCTCGTCATGGGGAAGCGCTTGTCCGAGCGCTTGGTCTCGACCTTGAAGCTGCGCGCCGCCGTCATCGCGTCGTGCAGGTAGGTCTTGGCGAGCGCCGTGATGGCGTCCTTGTCCTTTTCACAGGCGGCCGCGCGCGTGATCGTCGCGATGCCGAACACCTTGCGCACGGCGTCATACGCCGCGTCGAGATCGGCCGCATCGTCGGCAGCCTCGATGTAGAGCGCCGACTGCAGATACGTCACGCGGAAGTGGCCGATGGGCTTGAGGCGGCGCTTGACGTTTGCGACCAGCCTCTCTTCAAAATAGTGCTTGTTGAGCCCCTTGAGGAAGATCTCTCCGGGCTTGCAGAGCAGCAGATCCTTCATAAATCGTTCGTTCCTTTTCTTTCAGGATATCACAGGCAGCGCTCGACGAGCGTGATGAACACGCCGACCGACCACGCGCCGAGCCACACGAGCAGCAGACACACGAGCGCACCGAGGATCAGCCCGATGAGCGAGCAGACGTAGCCGACCGTGCGCGGCGTGCCGTTGAAGCCGAGGCTTTTGGCGCGCGCGGAATAGATCAGGCCGATGATGCCCGTGACGACCGAGCCGAGCGCCGTGTAGCCAAACACGAGCAGCGCGCACGACACGATGCCGAGCACCATGGCGACGGTGGCCTCGTGCTTGCCGGGCAGCGGGGCGGGCGGCTGATACCAATTATAGTTGTTGTTGTACATGACGAAGCTCCCTTCTGTCAGGTGCGGCCGCCGGGCTCACGGCTCGGCGACGGAGAAATCATACGTGCGGTACTGGATGGCCTCCGCCAGGTGCGCAAGTCCGATGGTCTGCGCCCCGTCGAGATCGGCGATCGTGCGCGCGACGCGCAGGATGCGGTCATAGCTGCGGGCGGTGAGCGCCATGGCGTCAAACGCCTGATGCATGAGCTGCTCGCACTCGGGCGAGAGCGTGCAGAACTGCGCAAGGGCGCGCGGTCCCATGTGCGCGTTGGTCGCGGTGGTGTCATCCCCGTAGCGCGCGCGCTGCACGGCGCGGGCGGCGTTGACGCGCGCGCGGATGGTCTCCGACGACTCTCCGGCCGAGGGCTCGGTGAGCTCGTCAAAGTCCAGCGCCGGCACCTCGACGATGATGTCAATGCGGTCGAGCAGCGGACCGGATACGCGCGCATGGTAGCGGCGCACGTCGCGCGGCGAGCAGCGGCAGCGCCCCGAGGGGTGCCCGTACCAGCCGCACTTGCAGGGGTTCATGGCGCACACGAGCATGAAGCGGCTCGGATACGTCACGGAGCCGGTCGCGCGCGAGATGGTGATGCTGCCGTCCTCGAGCGGCTGGCGCATCGTCTCGAGCACGGCGGGCGAAAACTCCGGCAGCTCATCAAGAAAGAGCACGCCGTTGTCGGCAAGGCTCATCTCGCCCGGCTGCAGCGCGCTGCCGCCGCCGGACATGGCGACGTTCGACACCGTGTGGTGCGGGGCGCGAAACGGCCGGACACGCACGACGGGATCGTCCGGCGTCGTGAGACCGAGGACGGAGTAGATCTGCGTGGTCTCGATCATTTCGGCGCGGTTCATCGCGGGCAGAATGGTCGGCAGGCGCTTGGCGAGCATGGACTTGCCCGCGCCCGGCGGCCCGACAAGCAGGATGTTGTGCCCGCCGGCGGCGGCCACCTCGAGCGCGCGCTTGACGTTCTCCTGCGCCTTGACCTCGGCAAAATCGACCGCAAAGTGCGGCGCGGCCGAAAACGCCGGCGGCGGCATGGGCGCGATGGGCTTGTCCCCGCGCAGATGGTGCACAAGCTGCGAGATATTCTCGACCGGGTACACCGTCACGCCCTCGGCAAAGGCGGCCTCGGCCGCGTTGCCCGCCGGGACAAAGAGCTCCCTGAGCCCGAGCTGTTCGGCCGCGAGCGCCATCGTGAGCGCGCCGGTGACGGGGCGGATCTCCCCCGCGAGGCTCACCTCGCCGAAGAAGGCCGCCGTCGCCGGCGGCTGGCGGATCTCCCCCGTGGCGCAGAGGATTCCCAGCAGCACCGGCAGGTCATAGAGCGTGCCGGCCTTGCGCGTGTCCGCCGGGGCGAGGTTCACCGTCAGGCGGCTGACCGGAAACTTCATGCCGTTGGTCTTGATGGCGCTGCGCACACGTTCGCGCGCCTCCTTGACGGCCGCATCCGGCAGGCCGACGATATCAAACCCCGGCAAACCGTTGGACACGTGGCACTCCACGCTCACGGCGTAGCCGCTCACACCGCGGCAGCCGAGGGACTGGATCTTGGACAGCAAACCGTTCGCCTTCTTTCACGGACGAGGCCCCGGCCGAACGCCGGGGCGCCGTCACTCGGATTTTGGGTCTACGCTTCGGTATCGGGCTCCGTGTCGCCGACGACGGCGATGTGCAGCTCCTCAAGCTGGTGCGGCTCGACGGTGCCGGGCGCGCCCATCATGACGTCCTGCGCGTTTTTGTTCATCGGGAACGGGATGATCTCCCGGATGCTGTCCTCGCCCGCGAGGAGCATGACCATGCGGTCGACACCCGGGGCGATGCCGGCGTGCGGGGGCGCGCCGTAGCAGAAGGCGTTGTACATGGCCGGGAACTTGGCCTTCACATCGTCCTCGCCGAGGCGCACGAGCTCGAACGCCTTGACCATGATCTCGGGATCGTGGTTTCGCACCGCGCCGGAGCTGAGCTCGACGCCGTTGCAGACGAGGTCATACTGGAAAGCATTGATGTCGAGCGGATCGACCTCACCGCGCTCGGCCTGCTCGAGGATCTCGAGACCGCCGTTGGGCATCGAGAACGGGTTGTGGCAGAATTCCAGCTCGCCGGACTCCTCGCCGATCTCGTACATGGGGAAGTCGACGATCCAGCAAAATTCGTACCGCTCAAGGTCCATGTGGCCCGGCACGGCCGCGCCGAGCTTCGCGCGCAGCACGCCCGCCGTCTTCTGCGCGGCGGTCTTTTTGCCGGCCGTCACGCCGACGAAGCAGCCGGGCTTGAGATCGAGCGCCGCCGTGATCTCGGCAGTGCGATCCGTGAGGAACTTTGCGATGCCGCCGGAGAAATTGCCCTGCTCGTCGACCTTGAACCAGTAGGGCTTGCTGCCGGCCTGCACCTCCACGTCGGCGCAGAGCTTGTCGACGGCCTTGCGCGCAAGCGTGCACTCGGGCACGACGACGGCCTTGACGGTGTTGCCAGCGGCGAAGGGCGCAAAGTCGCTGCCGGCGACGAGCGCCGTCATGTCCTGCACGGTCAGGTCGATGCGCAGGTCGGGCTTATCCGAGCCGTAGGTGTCCATCGCGTCGCGGTAGGAAATGCGGCGGAAGGGCGCCTCGGACGCGACGTTGTACTTGCCATACTTGGCGAAGATCGGCGGGAGCACGTCCTCGAGCACGGCAAAGACATCGTCCTGCGTGGCAAAGGCCATCTCCATGTCGAGCTGATAGAATTCGCCGGGGCTGCGGTCGCCGCGGGCGTCCTCGTCACGGAAGCACGGGGCGATCTGGAAATAGCGGTCGAAGCCCGCCGTCATGAGCAGCTGCTTGAACTGCTGCGGCGCCTGCGGCAGAGCGTAAAACTTGCCGGGGTGCTTGCGCGCCGGCACAAGATAGTCGCGCGCGCCCTCGGGGCTGGACGCCGTGAGGATGGGCGTGGTGATCTCGAGAAAGCCGTGCGCGGTCATGGCGGCGCGCAGCGCGGCCACCACCTGGCAGCGCAGGATGATGTTCTGCTTGACAGCGGGGTTGCGCAGGTCGAGATAGCGGTACTTCAGGCGCAGCGCCTCGTCGGCGTCGCGGCTGCGGTTGATCTCAAACGGCAGCTCATTGTAGCGGCAGCGGCCGAGCACCTCGATCTTGGTGGGCACGAGCTCAATGTCGCCGGTGGGCAGCTTGGGGTTTTTGCTCGCGCGCTCGCGCACGACGCCCTCAACGGCGATCGTGGACTCCTTGTTGAGCGCCTTGACAACCTTCATCATGTCCTCGGTCTCGATGACGACCTGCGTCGTGCCGTAAAAATCACGGACGACGACAAAGGCAAAATTCTGTCCGACCTCGCGGACGTTTTCCATCCAGCCGACGATGCGGACCTGCTCGCCGACGTTTTCGAGCCGCAGCTCGTTGCAAGTGTGTGTGCGGGACTGAAACATACTCCTGATTCCCTTTCTTTCTATCGTATATCGCCTCCGGCGGTGCGGCGGCGGTGGGTTGACCGGGTTACGACTCGCGCAAAATCGCGCCGGCGGTGCGGCGCGCGATCTCCGCGCGGATGGTCTCGAGCGCGGCGGCCTGCGTCACGGCCTCCTGCACGCCGGTGACCATGTTCTTGAGCGCGCAGACGTTCTGCGCGATCTCATCCTCGCCGAGGAAGATCACGAACGGGATGCCGAGCTTGTCGGCATAGCCGATCTTGGCCTTGAATTTCTTTTTCTCGCTGTAAAGCTGCACGCGCAGACCGCCTGCACGCAGCATGGATGCCAGCGACACGGCGGCGGACAGGTCGTCCGTCATCGGCAGGATGAGCACGTCCGCCGGGGCGGTGAGCACGGCGTCAGAGATCATGTTCTGCTCCTGCAGGATGTAAAACAGGCGCGTCAGACCGATGGAGATGCCGACGCCGGGCAGGGACTTGTTCGTATAATACCCCGCGAGGTCGTCATAGCGTCCGCCGGAGCAGATGCTGCCGACCTCGGGATGGTCGAGCAGGACGGTCTCGTACACCGTGCCGGTGTAGTAATCGAGACCGCGCGCGATCGTGAGGTCGAGCTCGAAGTTCTCCTCCGGGACGCCGAACGCGGGCAGGTAGCCCACGACGGTGCGCAGCTCGTCGAGGCCGGTGTCAAACGTCTCGTTCCGGCCGCGGTACTGCTCGAGGAAGGCGAGCTTGTCCGCACTCGTGCCCGGGCAGGCGATAAAGCGCAGGATCTCATCCGCCTGCTCGACCGTAACGCCGCAGGTATCGGTGAGCAGCTCGCGCACCTTGTCCGCGCCGATCTTGTCGAGCTTGTCAATGGTGCGCAGCACATCGCCCGCCTGCTCGCTCAGGCCGAGGATGGCGAAAAAGCCGTTGAGCACCTTGCGGTTATTCACGCGGATGCGGAAGCGGTGCAGGCCGAGGCGGGTGAACGTGTCGTAGATGATGGCCGGGATCTCGGCCTCGTTGAGGATATCGAGCGCACCGTCACCGATGATGTCGATGTCCGCCTGATAAAACTCGCGGAAGCGGCCGCGCTGCGCGCGCTCACCGCGCCAGACCTTGCCGATCTGATAGCGGCGGAAGGGGAAGGTGAGCTGACCGTAGTTGGCAGCGACATACTTCGCCAGCGGCACCGTGAGGTCAAAGCGCAGCGCGAGATCGCTGTCACCCTTCGTGAAGCGGTAGATCTGCTTTTCCGTCTCGCCGCCGCCCTTGGCCAGCAGCACCTCGGCCGCCTCGATCGCGGGCGTATCGAGCGGGGTGAAGCCGTAGCGGGCGTAGGTCTCGGCCAGAACGGCGCGCATTTTGTCCATCTGCACCTGCTTGTCCGGCTGCAGCTCCATGAAGCCGGACAGTGTGCGGGGTTTGATCTTGTCCATGATGTCTTGGTTTCCTTTCGGGCTTACGATTTCTTCTTGGGGTTGACGATGTCGCGCCAGTCGAGGTCGCCGCGGTTCAGGCCCAGAATGAGCACTTCGGCCGTGGCCACATTGCTGGCGAACGGGATCTGCCGCTGGTCGCACAGGCGCGCCATGCGGTTGACCTCGTCAAAGTTGCCGCTCTCGGCGTCGCAGAAAAACAGCACGAGGTCGATCTCGTTGTACGCGATGCGCGCGTCGAGCTGCTGGCAGCCCTGTGCCGAGTGCAGGTACGTGCGGATCTTCAGTCCGGTGGCCTCGGAGATGAGCCGGCCGGTCGTAAACGTGGAGCACAATTCGTGCTTGGCCAGAATGCCGCAGTAAGCGATGCAGAACTGGACCATGAGTTCCTTTTTTCCGTCGTCAGCGATCAGTGCAATGTTCATATGGATAACTCCTCTCTTTCTGGTCAGCGGCCGTCATCGCAGCAGCGAGAGCTCGCTCTCGGGGGCGGTGTCAACGGTCTTGACGGTAAAATATGCGTCGAGAAAATCACGCGCGATGGAGGCGATGGAAGCACCGGCGCTGCCGTGCTCCACAACGACCGCCACGGCGACCTTGGGATTGTCATACGGTGCGTAGCAGATAAAAATGGCGTTGTTGACCTGGTTATCGCCGAGCTGGGCGGTACCGGTCTTGGCGGCGACCTTCACGCCGTAGCTGCCGAAGGTCTCGTAAGCGCTGCCGGCGGGGTCGTTGGCGACGAGGTACATGCCCTTTTGCACGGCGGCCCAGTTGTAGTCGCCGGTCTCGACGGTGCTGAGCACCTCGGCCTCGTTTTCATAGATGAGCTCGCTGCCGTCATAGCTGCGCACGGACTTCAGGATGGACGCGCTGTGGCGCGTGCCGCCGTTTGCGATCGTGGCGCAGTATTCCGAAAGCTGCAGCGGCGTGAACAGGCTGTACGACTGGCCGATGGCCGCCTGCAGCGAGTCGCCGACATACCAGTTCGTGTTCTCGAGCTTTTTCTTCACGGCCTCCGTGGCCATCTGGCCGGTGCTCTCCGGCAGCTCGATGCCGGTGTGCTCGCCGAGGCCGAAGGCCGCGGCATAGCGCGCGAGCGTGTCGATCGGCAGGCTGTCGCCGACGGTGTAGAAGAAGATGTTGCACGAGTCGCGGATGGCCTCGGTAACGTTGTCATTGCCGTGCGTCGTGCCGGAGGAGGCGATCCAGCACTTGGGCGCGTAGCCGGTGTCCTCATACTTGCGGAACGTGCCGGTACACTGGATGGTCGTGCCGGTGGTGATGACGCCCTCGGTCAGGCCGGCGATGGCCGTGCAGGGCTTGAACGTCGAGCCCGGAGAATACTGGCCGAGCAGCGCGCGGTTGAACAGCGGCTGGTTGTCCGCCTCGGAGACGGCCTTGTAGTTCTCCTCGCTCTGGAAGAGCGTCTGCAGGTCGAAGGTCGGGTAGTTTGCGATGGCCAGCGGCTGACCGGTGGCGACGTCGACCGCCACGAGCGCGCCGCCGCCGACGGCGTCGCTGTTTTCCGTGGATTTTGACTTCATGTTCTCGATGCCCTTGGTCAGCGACTGTTCCGCCGCCGACTGCAGGTCGAGGTCAATGGTGAGACTGACCTGATTGCCGGGCTCCGGCTCCTTGGTATAGGTCGTGCCGGTGACGGTGCCGGCGGCGTTTTTCGTCACGATCGCCGTGCCGTCCGTGCCGTGGAGGTATTTCTCAAAGGCGAGCTCCGCCCCGTCCTTGCCGACGGTCGCGCTCATGGGATAGCCCTGCGTCTTATAGGTCGTGTACTCCTCGGCGTTCATCAGACCCGTGTAGCCGAGCAGGTGTGCAGCCAGATTCGTATGATACTGGCGCGTATACGACACCGTGACCTCGAAGCCGGGGACGTTATTTTCCTTCAGGGACGTGATAAGGTCCATGCTCGCGTCCTTGACGAACACATAGTCCGGCAGGTAGAGCTTGTCGATATAGCGCGTCTTGATCGAATAGCGCAGACCGGCGATGGTGCGCATATCGGCCGCGGAGTAGTTGTTGTTGATCTCAAACTTTTCACGGCAGTAGCTCAAAAGCTCCACGGCCGTGGCCTCCTCGTCAAGACCGGCATATTTGAGAAAGCCCTTGAGCTGTGTGCGCTGCGTCTCGTTCATGTCCGTATACTCGAACGGCGGCGCGGTCGTGACCGGCAGCTCGTCGACATACGTGTCGCCGCAGCTGACGACGGTGCGCGCCAGCTTCAGCAGGATGCCGTTCGGGTCGTCCTGCTCGAAGAGATCGTCAGGGTTGAAGACGAGGTTATTGCAGCTCGTGTTCGACACAAGCACGCGGCCGTAGCGGTCGAGGATGCTGCCGCGCGCGGCCGCAACGGTCTGGGAGCTGGCGACGCTGTTGCGGTTTTCCTCATAGTACGCCTTACCGTCGACGATCTGCAGTTTGTAGAGCGCGACCACGAACACGATCACGAGCAGCGTGAGCATACACGCGAGCGCGGTGATGCGGCCGGGCTTGATGGGTTTTTCCATAGCGAAGATCCTTTCGGGGGTACGGGCGCGCTGAATGCCTCAGCGCTGGGCACACCGGCGGTGAAACGCACGGCTGATGTAGTAATACGGCACGGCGAACGGGAGCGAGAACACGCTCTGCCCCAGTGCCACGGCGAGCAGCTGCCAGAACGACGCACCGTGGAAGATCCACAGGCGGAACATCTGGCAGAAGGCCGTGAGCAGAAACGCAGCCAGACACGTCACGAGAAACGGGAAGATCCCGTTATTGATGAGGTATGCCGCGAGCATCCCCGCGCCGAAGCCGATGAGCGCGAAGAGCACGGCAAACAGCAGCCCCGTTTCGGGGTAGCCCATGGCGCAGAAATAGCCCGTGATGAGGCCGAAGACCGCGCCCCATGTGCCGCCCTCGAACATGCCGACCGCCACGACGACCGCCGGCACAAACATGGCGTGCACGCCGAAGAGCGCGATGTGCGCAAAGACCGTGGTCTGCAGTGCAACGGTCACCGCCATGTACAGCGCGCACCAGAGCGCGCGGTGCACTTTGTCCTTGTTGATGAGATCCGCCCACATGTCAGCTCACCACGTCAAAGTCTTTGATGACGAATACCTGCAGCAGCTCGCCGAGGTCACACGCGGGCGTAATGACGCCGTAGGTCTGCTGGCCGCCGGCCTCGGTGCGCACATCCGTGATCGTGCCGACGACGAGGCCCGCCGGGAACGCGCCGCCCTTGCCGGACGTGAGCACGGTGTCGCCGGTGAAGATGCTCATGCCCTCGGCCAGATAGCCGAAGCGGACGCAGCCCTGCTGCATGAGCGTGAAGTCGCCGAGGACCATGGCCGTCGCGCCGCTGCCGCTGATATAGCCGCCGACGCTCATATCCACGTCGATGACGGTGCGCACGGTCGCCCACGTGCTGCCGGTCTCGATGACCTGACCGACGAGGGCACCGGACTCGTTCATGACGCAGTCACCGACCGCGATGCCGCTGTCGCTGCCCTTGCTGAGCGTGAGCGTGCTCGACCAGTTCGACGCGCCGTAGGACACGACGTTCGCGGGCTCGAGCTCAAAGTCCGTGTGCCGCTGGGTGAAGCCCAGCAGGTCCCGGTAGCGCTCGTTTTCCGCGAGCGCCTCCTGCCCCTCGCGCGCCTGCGCCTGGGCCTCGGCCAGCTGCGTGCGCAGCTGCTCGTTTTCGGCCTTGAGCTGGTCATATTTATAAATGTAGCCGTAGATGCTCTCGAGCCACTGCGCCGTAACGGTCGCAGCCTTCTGCAGCGGCGCGCGCACGATGCCGTCGAGATTCGTAAGGAACCCCGCCTTGCCGCCGAGCGCCCCGGCGATGAGCGCGAGCACGAGCACGACCGCGACCACGATCGCACCGACGCGCGCGCCTTTCTTTTTCAGATACGTTTTCCAGTTCAAAGCAGCTCGACTCCCAGTTCGTTCAGCAGTTGTCCCAGCCTGCACAGCGGCAGGCCCATCACGTTGAAATAATCGCCGTCCAGATGCGCGACGAACAGCGCGCCGCGGCCCTGAATGCCGTAGGCCCCGGCCTTGTCCATCGGCTCGCCGGTGGCGATGTAGCGCGCGATCTCCTCCGGCGTCAGCGTGCGAAAGCGCACGGCCGTGTGCTCGGCCGCCTGCCGCGTCTCGCCGCCGCGCAAAACGGCGACGCCGGTGTAGACGGTGTGCTCACGTCCCGACAGGGCGGCGAGCATACGCGCGGCGTCGGCCGTGTCCTTCGGCTTGCCGAGGATCACGCCGTCGAGATAGACGATCGTGTCCGCCGCGATAACGATGTCCTCCGGCGCGCAGGTCTGCGCGACCTCCTGCGCCTTGTGCAGCGCAAGCTCGCGCACGGTCTGCTCCGGTCCTGCGCCCGGCGTCGCGCGCTCGGGCCCCTTGGCCGGACGGATCGTCAGGTTCGGCACGCCGAGCATCTCCAGCAGCTCCCGCCGGCGCGGGGAGCCGGAGGCAAGAATCCAGTTCATGGTCGTTCCTCCCGGGCGGATCATTCCACGCCCCGATAATACAGTCCGCGGGTCAGCCCGTTGGGGCGGTAATCCGTCAGACCCTGATAGCTCTGCATGACCGCGACGCACTCATGCGGCGTCTCGGTCGTGAACATGAGGCGCACGCCCCAGAGCCCCGCCGTTTCATAGTCCTCATGCTTGTCGGCGAGGTAGAGCTTGTGCGCGTTGAAGATCTGGTTGCGGTGGCCGAACGCCGGCAGCACCGGGAACAGCGCCCCGCGCCGATCGGCCAGATTGTTCGGCACGGTGCAGTTGCAGCGCCCCGCGCTGTTGCGGATGATACACTGCTCGGTGATCATGCACGGCAGACGGCCGTAGACGATCATCTCGGTGTCGACCGCCTTGGCAAGGTCGCGGATCTGCGCCACGCGCAGCTCGAACGACGCCGTCGCACTCACGAGCCCGGCCTGCTGCAAGACCCCCTCGGTGAAGGAGTTGAAGACGTTGAGCCCGAAGTCGCCGCGCACATGCATGCCCGCGCGGCGGGCGAAGAAGATGTGCCCCATGTTGCCGACGAGCGCCTCACGCACGCCGTTTTCGGCGGCGCGGGAGAGCATTGCGTGCATATCCTCCGCCTGATCGTCCGTAATGACGCGCGGCAGCACCGCCACGACCTGCGCCCCCTGCTCCAGAAACGGGGCAAGGCGCGGGAAATCCGTGTCAAGGATCTCGACCGGCACGTACACATACGCCGGGCACAGCTGCGCGAGCTCCGGCGTGAGCTGCTCGGCCTGATGTACCTGCACGATGAGCACAGGGTCGGCATAATAGCGCTTGCCCTCCGGACGCAGCGGCAGCGGCAGGCTGCGCCGCTCGGGCAGCGCCGCGCGCTCGTCCTTCAGGCCGGTGATGAGCCGGCGGCGCAGGTCGTTGACGGCGGCCGCCGGAAGGTACAGGCCGGGGTCGATGCGGCTTTCCGTGCCGGTGGAATAATAGGGCGTTCCGCCCGTTTTGGCAAACTGGTCGGCGAGGCTCTGCGCGGTCAGCGGCGCGCGCTGCGCAGGCTCGGGCACAGGCCCTGTGAGCACAGCGCGATGCCCGTCCTCATCCGCGACGGCGGCCATGACCGGCTCGCCCGCACGCACCTTGGCATAAAACTTCACGGGCACGCGGCGGCGCTCGCCGTCGGCATATGCCTTGCGCGCGGCGGTGAACATCTTTTCGGCCTCGCGGTCGGGCTCGGCCGCGCGGGTGCCAAGCATATCCGGCCCCTTCTCGCCGAGCAGGTAGCCCTGCGTGAAGCCCTGACGCGAAAACGCCAGTGCAAGACGGTCATTTTCCTCCGGCGTGGGCACGCGGTGCTCATGGATGCACTTGGCGTACACGTCCGTGACCACGGCGACATACTCCGGCCGCTTCATGCGCCCCTCGATCTTCACGCAGGCGACGCCGGCCTCATCGAGCTGCTGCAGATAATCCGCCAGGCAGTTGTCGCGCAGGCTCAGCGGGTACTCGTCCATGCGGCCGCCCATGCTGTACTGCATGCGGCACGGCTGCGCACACGCGCCGCGGTTGCCGCTGCGGCGGCCGATGAGCGCGCTCATATAGCACTGACCGGAATAGCAGAAGCACAGCGCACCATGCACAAAGACCTCGGTCTCGATGCTCGCGTGCTGCGAGATGAAGCGGATCTGCTCGAGCGAGAGCTCGCGCGAGAGCACGGCGCGGGTGATGCCCATCTCGGCCGCAGCCTCGACTCCGGCGAGGTTGTGGATGCTCATCTGCGTGCTCGCGTGCAGCGGGATATCCGGCAGAGCATCGCGCAGCACGCGCGCAAGCCCCAGATCCTGCACGAGGATCGCGTCCGCTCCGGCGTCCGACGCCTGCTGCGCGAGCGCGGCGGCGGCCTCCATCTCGCGGTCGCCCACGAGGGTGTTGAGCGTGACGTAGACCTTGCAGCCGCGGATATGGCAGTAGCGCACCGCTTTTGCAAACGACTCCCGTGTGAAATTATCCGCGCTCCGGCGCGCGTTGAACCCGTCGCCAAAGCCCATATACACCGCGTCCGCCCCGTTTTGCACCGCCGCGATGACGGCATCGAGGTTGCCCGCAGGTGCCAGCAATTCCAGCATAGACCCACTCCTAGTTATAGTCATACATATCGCATTATAACACAGGCGCTGCTCTTGCTACAAGTCAATTTTCATGCTATAATGTGAATCTATCATGAATTTCTATCGACCCGAGGGGTAATTGCATGGATCAAGCCGAATTTACGCTGTCGCGGCCGGTTTGCCTGTCGCTGCCGATCGAGGAAGCGGACAAGCTGCTGCAGGAAAAGGACGGGCGCTGCGCTCTGGTATATCTCGCGCTGCTGCGCGCCGGGGGAAAGCCCTTCCCCGCCGAGCGCATCGGCCTGACCGAGCGCGAACTGCGCCAGACGATGGAGCGCCTGTGCGCGCTCGGACTCGTCTCCGCCGCCGGAAAAGAACAGCCCGCCCCGGCACAGCGCCGCGCCGCACCCGCGGACGACCGGTCGGGCGCCGCCGAGCCGAAGCTCGTGCCCGCGGCCGAGCTGCCGCAGTACACGGCGGAGGATATCTCCGCCCGGATGCTCAGCGACGGGCCCATGCAGACCGTGCGCCGCGAGGCCGAGCAGCTCTACGGCCGCAAGCTCACGACGCCTGAAATGAACATGCTGCTCGGGCTGCGCGACTATCTCGGTCTCCCGGCCGACGTGCTCATGGAGCTGATCCACTACGTCTTTCAGGAATACCGCGCCGAACGCGGCCATGCCGGCACGCCGACGATGCGCCGGATCGAAAAGGAGGCCTACGCGTGGGCCGATCAGGAGATCCACACGACGGCGCAGGCGGAGGAATTCTTGCAGCGGCGTCAGGCGCGGCGCGACCTTGCGCAGCAGGTGCTGCAGGTATTGCAGATCTGCGACCGTGCACCGAGCCGCACCGAGCGCGGCTACATCACGAGCTGGCTGGACATGGGCTTTGACTGCGAGGCGATCGCCGAGGCATATGACCGCACGGTCGTGGCGACCGGCGCGCGCAAGTGGCCCTATCTCAACCGCATCCTCATGAGCTGGCACGAAAAAGGGCTGCACACGCTCGACGAGATCAGCAGCGGCGACCCGCGCGCAGCGGGCAAGCACCGCGCGGCTGCCGCCGCGCCCGCAGCCGACCGCGATGATCTCGATCGCGTGGAACAAATGCTCCGCAAGATGGAGCAGACCAACACCTAAGGAGGGACCGGCATGGCCCGCAATGGGATCTATCTGGCGCGCGCCCGCGAGCAGATCGCGCAGCAGCGCGCGGAAAATGAGCGCGAGCACCGCCGCCGCGTGGACGACGCCTATCGCCGCGTGCCCGGTCTGCGCACACTTGACCAGACGCTGCAGCAGCAGATGATTACGCTCGTCGGTCTGACGATGCGCCACGGCAGCGACCCGACGGACGAGCTGCGCGCGCTCGAGCGTGCGAATCTTGACACGCAGGCGCAGCGCGCCGAGCTGCTGACAAGCTATCACCTGCCGCCGGATTACACCGACGACATCTACACCTGCCCCGACTGCCGCGACACGGGCTATATCCAGGGTCAGCCCTGCCGCTGTCTGCTGCGGCGCTACAACGCCGAGCTCACGCGCGACCTCAGCCGCCTGCTGCAAAGCGGCGATGAGTCGTTCGAGCACTTTGACCTCACGCTCTATGACGAGAGCGCGCGCCCGAAGATGGAGCGCGTGTTTCAGGTCTGCCGCACGTTTGCGCAGACGTTCCGCCCCGGCACGATGAATCTGCTGCTGCAGGGCGGCACGGGGCTGGGCAAGACGTATCTGTCGGCGTGCATCGCGCGCGTGGTCGCGGGCGCGGGCTACGCCGTCGCCTACGAGACGGCCGCAAGCGCGCTCGATGCGTTCGAGTGCGCGAAGTTCCAGCGCAGCAGCGCAGACGGTGAGGCCGCCGCGCAGCGTGTGGAGCAGTATCTCGGCTGCGACCTGATGATCCTCGACGATCTCGGCACGGAAATGATCACGGCCTATTCCACGAGTGCCCTCTACACGCTCATCAACACGCGCCTGACGCGCAAAAAGGCCACCATCATCAGCACCAACTGCTCCAACGAGGAGCTGCAGAAAAAATACACGCCGCAGATCCTGTCGCGCATCGCGGGCGAATACCAGACGCTCCCGTTCGCGGGTCGGGACATCCGGCAGATCAAAAAGGAGCGCGAAGCATGAATCAGCACGAGATCACCGAGCGCCGTCCCCTGCTCGACGCGAGCGGCAACCTGACAGAACCCGGCTACGCCAAGACCCTGCTGCCCATCTACCGCCGCAGCGACATCAAGGCCGGCAAAATGCGCATCAAGGAGTGGGACTACTACTGCGTCAACAACGGGCACTTTGCCCTCGCCCTGACCATCGCGGACAACAGCTACATGGGGCTCGACTCCATCTCCCTGCTCAACCTCGACGAGGGGTGGGAGATCACGAAAAGCCCGATGCGCGCGTTCACCAACGGCAAGATCGGTCTGCCCGAGAGCAGCGAGCACGGCGATGTGAGCAGCTCCGGCAAACACTACAGCATCCTGCTCAAAAACGAGGGCGACAAGCGCGTGCTCATCGCGCAGATGAAAAACTTCGGCCCCGAGGGCTCGCTGTACGCGAAGGTGACGCTCTCGGACATCCCGCCCGAGTCCATGGTCATCGCCACGCCCTTTGACAAAGACAAGCACTTCTACTTCAACCAGAAGATCAACTGTATGCGCGCCGAGGGCACGGTGACCTACGGCTACTGCAACCGCACCTACACCTTCGACCCGGCGGACAGCTTCGCCGTGCTCGACTGGGGGCGCGGCGTGTGGACGTACAAAAACACGTGGTACTGGGGCAGCGCCTCCGGGCTCGTGGACGGGGAGCGTTTCGGCTTCAACATCGGCTACGGCTTCGGCAACACGAGCGCCGCGAGCGAGAATATGCTCTTTTACAAGGGCCGCGCACACAAACTCAGTCAGGTGACCTTCCACATCCCCGGCGACGGCGGCAGGCACACGCCGGACTACATGCGGCCCTGGACCTTCACGAGCGACGACGGCCGCTTCGAGATGGACTATACCCCCGTGCTCGACCGCGCGAGCTGCTCGGACGTGGGGCTCATCAAGTCCGACCAGCATCAGGTGTTCGGCGTCTTCAACGGCCGCGCCGTGCTCGACGACGGCACGGTACTGAATGTCAAAGACCTCCCCGGCTTCGCCGAGAAGGTCATCAACAAATGGTAAAACGCAGTATTTTCTCCGACGCACATGTCGCCGGAGAAAATGATCGGACTTTCTTTCGCCGCGCCATTGGCGAAACTCTGCGAGGCTTTGGGATGCACAGAAAAACCGCTCTGCATTTTGCAGAGCGGTTTTTGTTATGCAGACAATTACTTGCCCTCGATGGCGTCGGCGAGGCTGCTGAGCCAATCGCCCTGCACGTCCTCGATGCGGCCGGCATCGCACGCCGCCGCGATGGCGGGGTCGATGGGCAGCTTGGCCGTGTTGGGGATGCCGTGCTTGGCGGCAATGGCCTCGATGTGGCTCTCGCCGAAGATGGCATGCTGCTTGCCGCAGTCCGGGCAGGTGTAGTAGGCCATGTTCTCAACGATGCCGAGCACGGGCACGTGCATCATGTCGGCCATGTTGACGGCCTTGTCGACGATCATGCCGACAAGCTCCTGCGGAGACGTGACGACGACCACGCCCGCCACAGGCAGGGACTGGAACACCGTCAGCGGCACGTCGCCCGTTCCGGGAGGCATGTCGACGAACATATAGTTCACATTCTCCCACTGGACGTCGGTCCAGAACTGGGTCACGGCGCCCGCGATGACCGGGCCGCGCCAAACGACGGGGTCGGTCTCGTTCGGGAGCAGGAGGTTGATGGACATGATCTCGATGCCGGTGCGGGTGCGGTTGGCATACAGAAAATCCTCGCCGCCCATAGCGCCGCCGTGGACGCCGAAGGCCTGCGGGATGGACGGGCCGGTGATATCGGCATCGAGCACGGCCGCCTGATGGCCGCGGCGCTGCATCTCACAGGCGAGCAGGCTCGTCACGAGGCTCTTGCCGACGCCGCCCTTGCCGGAGACGACCGCGATGACCTTGTCAACACGGGCGCCCGGACGCAGCGCCTGCTGCAGGGACTCGGCCGCATGCTCGCAGTTTTCGCCGCAGGTCGAGCAGTCGTGGGTGCAATTTTCAGGGGTTTCGTTGTGATGGTCGCTCATAGTTGGGGTTTCCTCCGTTTCAACGATATGTTGGTTTTATTATACGCCAATGGCGCAGGAAGTCAACCGCCGGACGCGGTGAGAAAGTCATGGAGCCCGCACAGCACGACGCACGCCTCGGCGCGCGTGGCGTTGGCCAGCGGCGCAAAGCTCGTGCCGCGGCCGGTCAGCAGCTTCTTCTCATAGCAGAAGCAGACGCTCTTGAGCGCCCACGGGGCAATGTCGTCAAGGTCTGCGATGTTGTAGGCGGAGGCCTCGGTGCCCGGCGTCGTGTCGATGCCCTTCCATGCGAGGTAGCCAGCCATGATCACCGCCATCTCCTGACGGGTGATGTTGCGGTTCGGTTCAAACTTCCCGTCGCCCACGCCGGAGACGATCCCTTTCGATGCTGCCCAGGATACGCTGGGTGCATACCACGCGCTCGCCTCGACGTCCGAAAACCGGCTGTCGGGATAGTCCGCCTGGTTCACGCCGGCAAGCCTCGCCAGCATGGTCACGAACATACCGCGCGTGAGTGCGTCGTCCGGGGCGAAGAGCCCGTTGCCGACGCCGGCCACCCAGCCGGCGGCTGCGGCGGCGTCAACGTATTCCCGCGCCCAGTGCTTGCGGCAGTCGCGGAAGGCCGGCTCGGGGTCGGTCTCGCCCTCTGTTTTCTTCTCAAGACCGTAATACGCCGCGATGCCGCGCGCATCCGCCTGCGCCATCGCCTGCAGCTTTGCCTCGCTCGAGAGGAACTGCGCGCTGTCGCTGTCGCTGCTGATGAAGCAGTGCTCAATGATCATCGACGGGATGTGCGCAAGCTGGCCATAGCGGACGATGCCGTAATAATCGGCGAGCTTGCCGTTGGGATAGGTCGTACCGTCTCCAGAGTTCCTCTTGACAAGGCCGCGGCTCGTGTCGAGACCGAGCTTGCCGAGCTGCGTGAGGATGTTCGTGCCGACACCGTCGACGATGTCCGCGCACTTGGCGTCATAGTTGCCGTTGCTCGCAAGGACCAGCGCGCCGTGCGCAGACTGCGTGGCGGCACCGTTCAGGTGCAGGCTCACGAGCAGGTCCGAGCCCTTCTGCTGCGCGAAATCCACACGTCCCTGCACCTTGCTCAGCGGTGCCGTGGCGCTCGTGCCTTTGGCGTCCTCGCGCGTCATGTCCACATGGACATTGCGGTAGGTCTCGAGCTCCTGCTTGAGATAGAGGCCGATCCTGAGCACGCGGTCCGCCTCCTGATAGCCGTAGGTGCTGTTGATCGCACCGGGGTCATATCCGCCCGCGCCGTCGCCGCCGTGACCGGGGTCGATCGTGATGTACAGCCAGTCGGTATCCTTGCTCGCCGCAGCCTCATTCGCCGCCGACGCAGCCGGTGCCAGCAGCGCCACCGACAGAGCCACGGTCAGAAAAAAAGACAAGATTCGCTTCATCATCTCTCGGACGCGCCGCATGCGCGCCCGTCCTCCTTTTCGGAAAATGTCACACCGAAGATCCTTCAGGTCTCACAGGTCGAAGCGATTTTACCGCACTTATCCTGTTTTTGCAATGGTTTGCTCTTCCAGAGGCGCATTTTGACAGCACACAAAGATTGACAGTTTCACTTCATTTGTGCTATGTTGTATGTTACGATCTTTATAACAGACAGAAAGGTTCACCGCATATGGATATGACCCTGGTAGTAATGGCGGCCGGCCTCGGCTCGCGCTATGGCGGCGTCAAGCAGATCGAGCGTCTCGGCCCCGACGGCGAGATCCTCATGGAGTACGCGATCTATGACGCGCTGCGCGCCGGCTTCGACCGCATCGTGCTCATCATCAAGCCGTCGATGCTGGAGGATGTGCGCGCGCTCTTCGGCGACCGCATCGAGCAGCGCACCGGCATCCGGATCGACTACGCATTCCAGACGCCCGACCGCTTCACCGCGGCGCGCCCGGAGCTGGCGCAGCGCAAAAAGCCGCTCGGCACGGTGCATGCCGTGCTGTGCGCGCGCGATGTGATCCGCACGCCCTTTGCCGTCATCAACGCCGATGATTTTTACGGCCGCGGCGCGCTCGACGCCATCGCCGCCGCGCTGCCGCAGCTCGGCAGCGCGCAGGACGCCGCCATGGTCGGCTACCGGCTGAAAAACACCGTCAGCCCCTTCGGCACGGTCACGCGCGGCGTGTGCGCGACGCAGGACGGCCTGCTGCGCAAGGTGCAGGAGACATACAAGATCCGGCTCTGCCCCGACGGTCTGATCCGCGACATGTCCGGTGAGGGCGAGGGCATCGTGCTCGACCCCGAAGCGCTCGTGAGCATGAACCTGTGGGGCTATCATCCGCAGATGCTGGACGTGATGGCGCAGTATTTTGACGACTTTGTGCACACGCTCACGCCCGGCGATGAAAAGCGCGAGTGTCTGCTGCCCGTGATGATGGACGCGCTCACGGCGCAAAGCCGCGTGCGCACGCGCGTACTGCAGACGGACGAGCACTGGTTCGGCCTGACATATCAGGACGACAAGCCCGGCGTCGTTGCGGCGCTGCGCGCCCTGCACGCTGACGGAACGTATCCCCCCGCACTGTGGAAATAACCGATCGAATGAAAGCGAAAACGCGGCGGATGCCGCGTTTTCGCTTTCTTTACACTTTTCTAATGGATTTTTAAGTGTCTGTCGGTATCATAGTGAAAACACCACCTGCAGGAGGACCTCACAATGGAACAAAAGCTGCGCATCGCCGTATACGGCGACTCACTGATGAAGGGCACACTGCCGGACGAGCAGCTCCGGTATCATTTTCACACCGATCTGTTTGAGGCTCCGCTTGCCGGTGTAGACGCCGAGGTAACGAACAAATCCGTCTTCGGCGCGACCTCGCGCAAGGGCGTCACGCTCGTGCAGCGCGACCTCGCGCGCGGCCACCGCTATGACTGGGCGCTCATCGAGTATGGCGGCAACGACTGCAACTACGACTGGGCAGACGTGGCCGCCCACCCCGAGCAGCACCATGACCCCGTGGTGCTGGCGGACGAATTTCGCGCGAACCTCACGGCCATCGTGCAGATGCTGCGCGAGGCGGGCGTGCGCCCCATCTTCACGACCCTGCCGCCCATCGACGAGGTGAAGTACCTCGCCTGCATCGACCACAACGGTGCGAGCGCCGCGGGCGTGATGCAGTGGCTGGGCGACGTGCGGCGCATCTACCGCACGCAGGAGCGCTACTCCGGGCTCGTGCGCACCATCGCCGCCGAGCTGGACGTGCCGTGCGCCGACCCGCGCGAGCGCTTTCTCGACGGGGGCGACCCCCACGCGCTCAACGCGGACGACGGCATCCACCTGTCGGAGGAAGGATACCGGCTGTTTTACGGCGCGCTCATCGAGCAGGTGCGCGCAATCATCTGAGATCCATAGAAAAGGAGCGGACACCGATCACGGTGTCCGCTCCTTTTTCGTTCTTATGCGCGGCAGGCCGCCTGCGTGCGCGCGAGCAGGCGCGCGGCCATCTGCGCGTCCGCCTGACCGGGCAGCAGCCGCCAGACCCAGTTGCCGGCGGCCGTGCCGGGCGTGTTCATGCGGCTCTCCGCGCCGAGGCCGAGCACGTCCTGCATCTGCGCGATGAACAGCTCCGCGCGCGAGCCCATGCCGGTGCGCAGCAGCGCCTCCGGCAGGCGCGCAACGTCGTACACGCCGAGGCAGCGCATGGCATAGTCCGCGTCCGCGCCGCCGAGCGCCGCCCATGCGGCGGCGGGCGCATTGTCGTGCGTGCCGACGTAGCAGACGCTGTGCGCGCGCACGCGGTCGGGCCGGTGCTCGGACGTGCCGCTGGGGTCAAAGCCGAACAGCAGCACGCGCATGCCGGGGCAGCCGGAGCGCGCGACGAGGCGGCGCACGTCGTCGTCGATCGTGCCGAGATCCTCGGCGATCAGCTCCAGTTCCGGCGCTGCCGTGTGCAGCGCCTGCAGCAGCGCCGGGCCGGGGCCAGGCGCCCAGTGGCCGCCGCGGGCGGTCAGTTCGCCACGTGGCACCACCCAATAGCTTGAAATGGCGCGAAAATGGTCAAGGCGCACCACATCATAGCGCTTTGCAGCGCCGCGGATGCGGTCTTTCCACCACCGGAAGCCGTCCGCACGCATGGCATCCCAATCATAGAGCGGGTTGCCCCAGAGCTGGCCGTCGGCGCTGAAATAGTCCGGCGGGACACCGGCGGCGGCGCTCGGCTGCCCGTCGGGGTCGAGGCGAAACTGCGCCGGCTGCGCCCAGACGTCCGCGCTGTCGGGCGCGACGTACATGGGCAGGTCGCCGATGATGCGCACGCCGTGCGCGTGCGCGTAGGCGCGCACCGCGCCCCACTGGCGGGTAAACTCCGTCTGCAGATACGCGTGCAGCAGCACGCGCGCGTCGAGCTGCGCAGCCGCCTCAGCGAGCGCGGCGGCTGAGCGGTCGCGCAGGGGCTGCGGCCAGGCATACCACGGCGCGCCGCCCTGCTCTTCCTTCACGGCCATGTACAGGCAGTAGTCGCGCAGCCACGGCTCAGCCGCGAGCGCGGCGCGCAGCGCGGGCGCGGCGGATGCCTTTTCGCGCGCGAACGCCGCGTCCCAGAGCGCGGTCCTGCCCGCGTGCACGCGGTCATAGTCCACGCGCATGGGGTCTGCGCCCCAGTCGATGGCGCGCACCTCGCCGGCCGTGAGCGCGCCGCGCGCCAGAAACGGCTCGGGCGAGAGCAGGTCGGTGCTGCCGGCAAACGTCGAGGCCGACAGGTACGGCGAGTGCGCACCGTCCGGCGGGTTGAGGGGCAGGATCTGCCAATAGCGCTGCCCGGCGGCAGCGAGAAAGTCGATAAAATCCCGGGCGTCTGCACCCAGGTCGCCGATGCCGCACGGCCCCGGCAGGGCCGACACCGGCAGCAGGATACCGCTGGAACGGTCCATGCTCCGTCACTCCTTTTGATAGCTGCGGATGATCTCGCGGAACTTCGGATTGCGCGGCAGCAGGCGCATGAGCGGCAGGCCCAGCACGCCGAGCACGATGACCTCGCCGAGCGCGACCTGGCCGCCGAAGACCCAGAACGATGCATTCAGGTGCGGGAACACGGCGTCCGTGAGCGACCACGTGAGCACCGCGCCGACCAGCACGAAATTGAACACGACCGGCATGAGCGCGGCGAGGATGCACCGCACCCACGACTGCGCACCGCGGCCGCGGCCGAGCCACGCCGTGCACAGCGCCGCCAGCAGCGTTGCGAGCGAGCCGAAAACCACGTCAAAAATGCCCGCCGCGCTCAGCAGATTGGCGATCGCGCAGCCGACGAACAGCCCCCACGCCGTGCAGGGGATGAAAAACGGCAAAATGCACAGCACCTCCGAGACCCGGCACTGGATCGCTCCGTAACTGATCGGCGCCAGAAGCATCGTCAATGCGGCATAGGCCGCGCCTGTGACCGCCGCGGCGGTCAGCTTTCTCGTGGTGATGTGCATGATTCAATTCCTCCCATTTTTTCATTGCACACGTTGTGCGCGCAGGGGTATGGCACCTGCGCATGATGAATTGTGACGGCGGTTATTCTACTCCCCCGCCGCCGCGTTGTCAACCGGTTTGCTGTACAGACAGCCGCAGTATTCCTGCCGGTAGAGGCCGTACTGTTTGGACAGCTCGATGCTGCGCTTATAGCCCTCGCGCTTTTTGAAGTCCGACGGCAGCCAGCGCACGCCGTATTGCTGCGCCAGCTCCGCGCCGATGGCGTTGAGCCGCTGCGCGTCCTTGTGCGGCGAGACGGTGAGCGTCGTGCCGAAAAAGTCGAACCCGTGCGCGCGCGCCTGCCGCGCCGTCTCCTCCAGACGCAGGCGGAAGCACACCGTGCAGCGCGCGCCGCCCTCCGGCTCGCGCTCGAGGCCGCGGACGGCGTCGATGTAGCGCTGTCCGTCATAATCGCACGCGAGCAGGTCCACCGGCTCCGGCGTCGGGAGCTGACGGATGAGCTCCCGCTGCCAGTAGAGGCGGCGGTCATATTCGTCCCGCGGCTGGATGTTCGGGTTATAATACAGCACGGTCACGCGAAAATACCGCGTGAGGTACTCAAGCACGTAGCTGCTGCACGGGCCGCAGCAGCTCTGCAGCAGCAGGCGCGGCTTGCCCTCCGGCGGGAGGGCAGCGAGCAGCGCATCGAGCTGTTTTTGATAGTTTTCTTTCATAAGCGTCACCTGCCGGACAGTATAGCACACCCGCGCGCAGAATACCAGTGCGGGCCTTGACGCGGCGGGGCATTTCCGATATGATATAAAGTAGGAAATTATGCAAAGGAGGCGCGTCCGTCATGGACCAGCGCATGAGTAAGGACAAATATTATCTCAACATCGCCGACGCGGTGCTCGACCGCTCGACCTGCCTGCGGCGCAAATACGGCGCGATCATCGTCAAGAACGACGAGATCCTCTCCACCGGCTACAACGGCGCGCCGCGCGGGCGCGTCAACTGCTCGCAGCTCGGCTACTGCAACCGCGAGCAGCTCAACATCCCCAGCGGTCAGCGCTATGAGCTCTGCCGCAGCGTCCACGCCGAGGCCAACGCCATCATCTCCGCCGCCCGGCGCGACATGATCGGCGGCACGCTCTACCTCGTCGGGCGCAGCGCCGCCGACGGCGAGCTTCTGCACGACACGACCTCGTGCGCCATGTGCCGGCGCATGATCATCAACTCCGGCATCACGCGCGTCGTCAACCGCATCGGCGACGACGGCATCGAGATCATCGACGTGCAAAACTGGATCGTCAACGACGAGTCCATCCAGCCGAAGGCCGAGGCGGAATAAGCGCGGTTTTTCTTTACAAGCGCGTGTTTTTTGATTATAATAAGTAAGTTAGACTGAAAAAAGGCAGGATTCAACCTATGGCATCCATTGCATTTGAGGAATACAAGAACAAACTCAACAACCTCCGTCCGGCGCTGGACGATCTGGGCGGCGCGCTGCATCTCGACGAGGCGCGCAACGAGGTCGAAAAGCTCGAGGAGGAGAGCGCGCAGGACGGCTTCTGGAACGACACCGAAAACAGCCAGCGCGTGCAAAAGCGCATCAAGACGCTCAAGCACAAGCTCGAGCGCTACGCCAAGCTCACCGGCGCATGGGAGGATATGCTGACCATGTGCGAGATGGCCGTTGAGGAGGACGACGACTCGATGCTGCCCGACCTCGAGAGCGAGTTCCAGTCCTTTGAGGAGACGCTCGAATCCATGCGGCTCGAAACGCTGCTGACCGGCGAGTATGACGCGAACAACGCCATCCTCACCTTCCACGCCGGCGCCGGCGGCACTGAGGCGCAGGACTGGACGAGCATGCTCTACCGTATGTACAACATGTGGGCCGAGCGCCACGGCTACACCGTCAAGCTCATGGACTATCTCGACGGCGACGAGGCCGGCATCAAGAGCGCGACCATCATGATCGAGGGCGAGAACGCCTACGGCTTCCTCAAGAGCGAAAACGGCATCCACCGTCTCGTGCGCATCAGCCCGTTTGACGCCTCCGGCCGCCGCCACACGTCGTTTGCCGCCGTGGAGGTCATGCCCGAGATCACCGAGGACAGCGAGATCGAGCTGCGCGACGAGGACATCAAGATGGACGTGTACCGCTCGTCCGGCGCGGGCGGTCAGAAGGTCAACAAGACCTCGTCCGCCGTGCGTCTGACGCACATCCCGACCGGCATCGTCGTGTCCAGTCAGGTCGAGCGCAGCCACTTCCAGAACCTCGAAAACTGCAAGAATATGCTCCGTGCGCGTCTGGCCGAGATCAAGGAGCGCGAGCATCTGGAGAAGATCTCCGATATCAAGGGTGTCCAGCTCAAGATCGAGTGGGGCAGTCAGATCCGCTCCTACGTGTTCATGCCGTACACGCTGGCCAAGGATCACCGCACCGGCTTTGAAAACGGCAACATTCAGGCCGTCATGGACGGCGACATCGACGGCTTCATCAACGCCTACCTGAGCATGAACGCCGACAAGGAAACGAAATAAACGCGAAAAACTGCACGCCCGTTTGGGCGTGCAGTTTTTCGGTTTGTCAAAGAACCTCGTAGAGTTTGCGCCCGCAGGCGCAAAGAAGGTCCGATCATTTTCTTCGGCGACATGTGCGGCGAAGAAAATACTTCTCAGTCTGCAAGTGTGGAATTTGTGCGCCGGCGGCGCACAAATTATGCGCGCAGCAGACTGCAAACCCCTTTGTCAAAAAGTTGTACTTTTTGACAGCCTCAAAACGCCCGTTTGGGCGTGCAGTTTTCTTATTGTCTTGGGATGAGGCGGATGATCTGCTGGTCGTCCACACACTGATAACCGGACGAGGCAACGCGGCTTCCGAGCGCACGGTAAACGTCCCACAGGCGCTCGCGGTCAAAGAGCAGCGCGTGCATCTCATCATAGACCTCCGGCGACTCGCAGCGGAATTCCAGCACGGCGCGCCCATCCTCCCACTGGCTGCGCACGGCGGCAGCCGCCGCGGCGACGGTCGCCTCCGCCACCGTATAGCCGCTGCGGACATAGTAGTTGTCGGCATTCGCGCGGCTGTCCGGCCAGAGCCCGGTCGCGTCCGGCGTGTGGCGCACGGCCATGCGCGCCGCCGTGAGCGCGAACCACGTGTGGCTGAGATAGTCCGGCAGTGCCTCCGCGCTCCCTTCGTCCTGCAGATCCCACGTGGGGTCAAAATAGTAGACCGCGCCGTTGAGCTCGGCCGCGACCCACGCGTGGCGCTCGCTTGCGCCGCTCGAGGACACGGACGTGCCCGTGACGGCGCGCGCCGGAATACCGCCGCGCTCGAGCAGATAGACATATGCATCGGCAATGCCGCCGCAGACGGCCTGTCCCTCGCAGACGGCGGCATAGGCCGTCTGGTCATACGTCTCCCGCCCGGTGTAGGTAACGTGCGTGAGCAGCCAGTCGTAGAGATACAGCGCGCGCTCGTAGTCCTCCGCCGGGGCGGCGGCAAGCAGGCCGTCCGCCGTCTGCGCAAGCTGTGCGCGGCGCGCCGGGCCGTCATCCGGATAGACCCAGTCGAACGTGACGGTGATGTGCGCATTCACCCCGCCGTACACCGTGTAGCGGTACGAGCGCACCCAGAGCTCCGGATCGTCGAGCAGCTCGCCCAGGCAGGCGGTGAGCGTGTCGGCGTCGCAGCCGTAGACGACCGCATCCGTCTGCTCGCGCATCGCCGTGTGCAGCACGGCGGCGACGCGCGGGTTCGCGCTGCAGTTCGGCGCAGTGTCCGGCAGGACGGATGACTCGCGCTGGATCTGCACCGTCTGCACCGGCGTGAGCCGCGCGCGGATACGCGGATAAAACACCGCGCCCGCCAGCACGAGCAGCAGTATCAGCAGCAGCGTCAGCCCGCAGCCTGCACCGCTCCGGCGGCGCGGCAGCGGCGTTTGGCGCAGCCATTGCTCGTCCAAGTGATCGTTATCGTACATCCGGGTCACCTCCTGTTTGTGATTGTGGAAATGTTGTCAGCTTTTTTGCTCCGCAACGGTGGAAATTGCAAAAAGTTTCTGCTATAATGCTGGCCATTCACGAAATGTATCAAAGGAGTTTTGCATCATGATCGAAGTTACCTTCCGGATCGAGAGTCTGGACTACACCGATAAGCTCGATTCCCAGCTCCCGCTCGTGCTCGAGGCGCTGAGCCAGAGCGGCAATATCAACCCCGTGCTCAAGCTCGCGTGCAACACGCCCGAGGCCTCGGCACGCATCGTCAAGGGCATTCTGCGCACCATGTCGCAGGATCAAAAGCAGCGTCTGGCTACGAAGATCGTCAACGCCAACCGCGAAAAGCTCATGCAGAAGCTCAATGACTTCGCCGCCGGCAAGGGCGTCGACGTGCACATCTGCGACTGCGCCGCCACGTTCCGTTAAAACGAAAACCGAATCACGCCGCCCAATCACGGGCGGCGTTTTCATTTGCCGCAGCTTTATTTTACCATCCCACACGTGTACAAGTCTACCGCTTTTTGTCTGCGCATAGGCTGTGCTATCCGAAAAAGGGAGGCACGGCCATGATCCTCGCGCTCGCGGGCAATCCCAACTGCGGCAAAACAACGCTCTTCAACGCGCTCACGGGGGCGAATGCGCGCACGGGCAACTTCCCGGGCGTGACCGTCACGCGCAGCACCGGCGTGTGCCGCGCGCGGCCGGACGTGACGCTCGTCGACCTGCCGGGGGTGTATGCGCTGCGCCCCTTCTCGGACGAGGAGCGCGTCACGCGCGCGTATCTGCTCGGCGGTGAGCCGGACGCGATCATCAGCATCGCGGACGCGACGTGCCCGGCGCGCAGTCTGTATCTGACGCTGCAGCTGCTGGAGCTGGGCGTGCCGGTCGTGCTGGCGCTGAACGTGATGGACGCGCTGCGTGCCGGCGGCGGTGCGGTGGACACGACAGGGCTGGCGCAGACGCTGGGCATCCCGGTCGTGCCGGTGAGCGCGGCGCTGGGCGAGGGGCTGGACACATTGCTGGACACAGCCGTGCGCGCAGCGCAGGGTACGCCGCCCGACCCGTGGCGCGCGCTGGCCCCGGGCGCGGTGCAAAGCTGCGTGCGCACGCTCGCCCGGGTGCTTGCAGACGAGGCGCGCAGGGCGGGTCTGCCGCCTGTGTTCGCGGCGACGCAGTGGCTCGACGGCGCACACGGCGATCACGCGCCGGAGGCGGCACGGCAAGCCGTCGCGCGCATGGAGCGCGAGACCGGGCTCACGCGCGGCGAGGCGCTGCCCACGGCACGCTTTGCGCAGGTGGACAGGCTGACACGGTTTTTCACCCTGCCGCAGACGCTGCCCGGGCACCGGCGCAGCGCGCGCATCGACCGCGTGCTCACGGGGCGGTATACGGCCTACCCCGCGATGGCGGCGCTGCTCGGCGGTGTGTGGTGCCTGACATTTCACGTCGTCGGGCCGTGCCTGAGCCGCCTGCTCGCGCACGCCATCACATGGCTCGCAGACGCGGCGGACGGCGCGCTTTTGGCGCTGGACGCAAAGCCGCTGCTGCGCGCGCTGGTACGCGAGGGCGTGTTTGCCGGTGTGGGGAGCGTGGCGTCGTTTCTGCCGGTGATCCCGGCGCTGTTTTTCTTTCTCTCCCTGCTGGAGGACACGGGCTATCTCGCGCGTGTGGTCTTCGTCATGGACAGTCCGCTGCGGCGCCTGGGGCTGAGCGGACAGAGTGCCGTGCCGCTGCTGCTGGGCTTCGGATGCAGCGTGCCGGCGGTGCTCGCCGCGCGCACGCTGCCCGCACGGCGTGACCGGGTGCTGACGATCCTGCTCACGCCGTGGATGAGCTGCAGCGCGAAGGCGCCGGTGTACGCGGCCTTTGCCGCCGCGTTTTTCCCGCAGCGCAGCGCCTTGGTGTTTCTGGCGCTGTACGCGCTCGGCATCGGGACGGCGGTAGGTGCAGCCAAGCTGCTCTGCTGCATGGGAAGACAGGAAGCAGCGCCCTTTGTCATGGAGCTGCCGGACTATCGCTGGCCGGACGCACACAGCGTGCTGCGGCGGATGCGGCAGCGAACGCGGGAATTTCTCGCGCGGGCGTTCACGGTCATCCTCGCGGCGAGCATTGGCGTGTGGGTGCTGCGCACGTTCACCCCGGCGTGGCGCGTAGCCGCAAATGCCGACGAGAGCCTGCTGGCCGCGGCTGGGCGGGTGATCGCGCCGGTGTTTGCGCCGCTCGGCTTCGGCGACTGGCGCGCCGCGACCGCGCTCGTGACCGGGCTGCTGGCCAAGGAGACGGTGCTGTCCACGCTCGGCGTGCTGCTCGGGGGCGAGCTGACGGCGGCGCTGCCGCAGGTGTTCTCCCCCGAGGCCGCCGCGAGCTTTCTCGTGTTCACGGCGCTGTATGCGCCGTGCGTGGCGGCGCAGGCGGCCATGCGTCAGGAACTCGGCAGCAGACCCGCTGCATTTGCAGCGGCGGCGGGATATTGCGCGGCGGCCTGGTGCACCGCGGCAGTCGTTTACCGCATCGCGATATGGATATAAGAAAACAGCAGACTTCCGGCACCGGAAGTCTGCTGTTTTTTCTGTTTTGATCTGCCTCAGCCGTGGACGAGCACGCCGAGGTCGGGATTGTTTGTGCCGGGATATTCGACCGTGGCCTTTCCGGCGCGCAGAGCGGCCGCCGTGGTCTCGCGCAGGTCGAGCCCCTCAAGATACGCCCAGACGAGCGCCGCCATGACCGCGTCTCCCCCGCCGGTCGTGTTGACCATGCAGGTGGGCAGGCACGGCAGGTGCACCGTTTCGTCACGCGTTGCGGCAAGGATGCCCTCGGCACCCATGCTCAGGAACACGCGCTGCACACCCTGTGCCAGCAGCGCCGCGACCACGCCCTCAGGTGAGGATTCACCCGTGAGGTTCTGTCCCTCGGTGAGGTTGGGCTTGAACGTGTGCAGTGCGCCGAGTGCGGGGCGCATCCGCTCCGCCTTCGTGACGGAGACGGGGTCTGCAAAAAGCGGCGCCGTGCAGTGCGCACCCAGCCACGCGATCGTCTCGCTCGTCAGGTTGCCGTCGATGGCGACGGCGGCCGCCCCGTTGAGCTCATCCAGGTGACGGCTCAGATAGTCCGGCGTGATGGCGGCGGAGATGTCCGTGTCGGACAGGCCGAGCTGCATCTCGCCGCGCTCATCCGTAATGTACAGGTACGTCGATGTGCGCCCGCCGGGCACGTCGAGCGCGCAGCCAAGGTCCATGCCGAGCTCCACGCAGTCGTTGCGCAGGAGTTGGGCGTGCGAGTCGCCGCCGAAGGCGGTGAGAAACTTCACCTCCGCGCCGAGCAGACGCAGGTCGTGCGCGATGTTGCGCCCGACGCCGCCGGGCGTGAGCGTGACCGTGCCGGGATTGGAGTCGCGGAAGATGAGCTTGCGCGACGGACGGCCGCAGATGTCGAGATTGACTGCGCCGACAACACAGACATAAGGGTTCATACCTGCACCTCCCAGATGCGCTCGGCGTATTCGCGCACGGCGCGGTCGGCAGCGAAGATGCCGCTGCGGGCAATATTTACGAGCGACAGCCGCGCGCGCGCGGCAGGGTCGGCGATCGCCGCATACAGCCGCTCATGCGTGGCGGCATAGTCGTCAAAATCCGCGAGCAGCAGGTACGGGTCGCCGCCGTAGAGCAGGCCGCCGACAAGGTCTGCATAGCTCTCGCCATCGGCATAGCCGCGGCTCATACGCTCGAGCACGCGCCCAAGCCACGGGCTGCGGCGGACATAGGTCTGCGGGTCGTAGCCCGCGGCGCGCAGCGCCTCGGCCTCGTCGGCGCGCAGACCGAAGAGAAACATGTTGTCCGCACCGAGCTGCTCGAACATCTCGACATTCGCGCCGTCGAGCGTGCCGATCGTGACGGCGCCGTTCATCATGAGCTTCATGTTGCCGGTACCGCTGGCCTCTTTGCCGGCGGTCGAGATCTGCTCGGACACCTGCGCGGCGGGCATGAGCATCTCGGCGGCGGAGACGCGGTAATTCGGCAGGAAGTACACCTGCAGCCTGCCGCGGCAGACGGGGTCGCTGTTCACATCGGCCGCGAGCGAGCACAGCAGCTGGATGATGCGCTTGGCCGTCGCATAACCGGGCGCAGCCTTGGCCGCAAACAGGAACGTGCGCGGCTGGAACGGCCGGTCCGGATCGTCGTGCAGCATGAGCTGCAGCTGCGTGATGTGCATCGCGCACAGAAGCTGGCGCTTATACTCGTGCAGGCGCTTGACCTGCACGTCAAGGATCGCGTCGCTGTTGAGCGAGAAGCCGTCCGTGCGGAACACCCACGCGGCCAGCCGCTGCTTGTTGAGCGCCTTGATCTCCTCGAGCCGGGCGAGCACGGCAGGGTCATGCACCGCGCGCTCAAGGCCCGCGAGCTCCTCGGGGTGCAGGAGATAGCGATCGCTGCCGAGCACGTCGCACACGAGCGCGTGCAGGCCGGGATTGCACTGGGCAAGCCACCGGCGGTGGTCAATGCCGTTTGTGACATAGGTAAAGCGGCTCGGATCGAGCGCGCAGATATCGCGGAAGAGATCGCGGCGCAGGATCTCCCCGTGCAGGGCAGAGACCCCGTTAATGGTCTTGCAGGCGGCGAGGCAGAGGTTTGCCATGTGCACGCTGCCGTCAGCGATGATGAGGTTGCGCCCCACGCGCGCATCGTCGCCGAAGCGGGCGCGCAGGTCGTCGCACCAGCGGCGATTGATCTCACAGATGATCTCCCACACGCGCGGCAGCTGGCTCTGAATGAGTCCCTGCGGCCACGTCTCGAGCGCCTCGGACATGACGGTGTGGTTGGTATAGTTGACGCAGGCGGTGACGATCGCCCACGCCTCGTCCCAGCCGAGGCCGTCCTCGTCGAGCAGCAGGCGCATGAGCTCGGGAATGATGAGCGTCGGGTGCGTATCATTGATCTGGATGACGTGGTGCTCGGCAAAGTTGCGCACCGTGCCGTAGCGCGCGCGGTGGGCGCGCAGGATGCTCTGCGCCGTCGCCGAGACGAAGAAATACTGCTGGCGGATGCGCAGGGTCTTGCCCTCAATGTGGTCGTCCGCCGGGTAGAGTACCTTCGTGATGACCTCGGCCATCGTGCGCTGCTCCAGACTCTGGACATAGCTGCCGGCGGCAAAGAGGTACATATCCAGATCGTTCGGGCTGTGCGCCTCCCAGAGGCGGAGGGTGTTGACGCGCCCGTCGCCATACGGTGCGATGAGCATGTCGCGCGGCACGGCCAGCACGCTCTCATAGCCGCGCAGCTCGCCGTGGTAGTGGCCGTAGGCGTCCCAGTGCGGCTCGACGCGGCCGCCGAAGCGCACCTCGACCGTGTCCTCATGGCACGGCACGAGCCAGCTCGAGGCAGCCGTGCGCCAGTTGTCCGCGACCTCGGTCTGGCGGCCGTCGACGATGCGCTGGCGGAAAATGCCCAGCTCGTAGCACAGCGAGTAGCCCGTGGCGGGGATGCCCTCGGTGGCAAGGCTGTCCATGTAGCATGCGGCAAGGCGGCCGAGGCCGCCGTTGCCGAGCCCTGCGTCCGGCTCGGTCTCAAAAATATCGGCGGCGCTGCGGCCAAGATCCTCGAGCGCACCGGTGAGCGCGTCGCCGATGCCGAGGTTGAAGGCGTCCTTCATCAGCGAGCGCCCCATGAGAAACTCCATCGACAGGTAGTGCACCTCGCGCTCGGGCGCGGTGCGGCTGTCGAACGTGTGCAGGCGCGAGAGGATCTCGCGGATAACGATGGCCGCGGCCTGAAAGACCTGCTCGTCGGTCGCGGTCTCGGCCGTGACGCCGAAGTGTGCGCAGAGCTTGTCGGCAATGGCGCTGCGCAGCTCGTCGCGGGAAATCTGATTGGTCATTGGCATATAACGATTCTTCCTTTACTTGGTTCGTGCGAAGGGTCAGAGCTCGCTGCCCTTGGGGATGACGATCGGCAGCGCCTCACAGCCGGTGAGCGTGACGGCGGGACCGATGCGGACATTTTTGTCCGCGATGACGTTGCGCAGGATCGCGTCGGCTGCGATGCAGGTGTCCTGCATGACGATGCAGCGGCTCAGCTGCGCGCCGCGCGCGACACGCACGCCGGGAAACAGGATGCAGTCCGTGACCGTGCCCTCGATGAAGCAGCCGTCGGCAACGAGGCAGTTTTCCACATGCGCGTGCTCGCCGTAATAGGTGCTGACATCCGCGCGCTCCTTCGTGCGCACCGGCCGCTCAGCCGGGAAGAGCGAGGCGCGCGACAACGGTTCCAGCATGTCCATACTGGCAGAAAAATAGTCCGCGACCGTATCCACACGCACGGCGTAGCCCCGGTGCAGGAACACGTCCATCGTGCCGCCGCGCGCGAGATAGGAAAACAGAGCGTCGCGGTGGAAGAAGGCGCGGTTTTCCTGCGCGCAGAGATCGAGCATGGCGAGCAGCACGTCCTTATTGACGATGTAGGCCTCCATGGAGGTGAGCCCCGCATCGGGCGCGGCGCTCGTGATGAGCTTCGTGACGCGGCCGTGCGCATCCGTAAGGAAACGGTGGTGCTCACCCGTGACGTCCCCGTCCCGGCAGATGGCCGTGATGCCGCAGCCGCCTGCCTCATGCTGCGCGATGGCGGCGGCGAGGTCGAGATTGCACACGACGTCCGCCGGCATGAGCACGATCTCCGGCTCCGGAATGGCGCGCACATAGGAGATGACCGCGTTGAGCGCCTCCGCCGTGCCGGCATAGTCGCCGCGGGTGTTGGCGCCGAACGGCGGCAGCAGATGCAGCCCCCCACTGCGGCGCGACAGATCCCACGCCTTGCCGCTGCCGAGATGGTCGAGCAGGGACTGATAGTCCCGCTGCATGATGACGCCGACGCTGTGCACGCCCGCGTTGGACAGCGACGAGAGCGCAAAGTCGATCAGCCGGTAGCGCCCGCAGAACGGCAGGGATGCATTCGTGCGCCAGCGCGTCAGATCGCCGAGCCGCGCCGAGCTGCGATACGCGTAAACGATACCATGAACTTCACTCATACGTGCACCTCCGCTCCATCATAGATCATGGCGCCTGCCGGCACCGTACCGCCGGCGGGCACTGCCGTGTCCGGTCCGACCGTGGCGACGCCCCAGCCATCCGTCCCGTCGGGCTGTGCGCCGATGTGCGCGCCCGCGCCGACGACCGTACCCTCGCCGATGATGGCATACTCCACCACGGCGCCCGGCTCAATGACAACGCCGGGGTGCAGGATGCTGTAGTGCACGCGCGCGCCCGCGCCGACAGTGACGGAGCTCGAGAGCACGGAGTTTTCCACATGGCCCTCGATCGTGCAGCCCTCGGTGATGATCGAGTGCACGACCTCCGCCTGCCGGCCGATGCTGTGCGGCGGGCGGATGGGGCTCCTGGCGCGGATGGGCCACTGCGGATCATAGAGATTGATGAGTGTGGGCGAGAGCATGTCCATGTTCGCGTCCCAGAGGCTGACGATCGTGCCGACGTCGCGCCAGTAGCCCTCGAACCGGTACGGCAGGAGCTTTTCCCCGGCGGCGAGCATCTTGGGGATGATGTTTTTGCCGAAGTCCTTGTCGGAGTCCGGATCCGCCTCATCCTCGGTCAGATACTTGCGCAGCACCTTCCAGTCAAAGATGTAGATGCCCATGCTGGCAAGGTCGCTCTTCGGCCGGGCGGGCTTTTCCTCGAACTCGTCGATAAAGCCGTCGGGCCCGACGTTCATGATGCCGAAGCGCGAGGCCTCCTCCATCGACACCTGAATGACCGAGATCGTGCAGGCGGCGCCCGCCTGCTCGTGCGCACGCAGCATCTTGTCATAGTCCATTTTATACACATGGTCACCCGAGAGGATAAGCACGCAGTCGGGATCATACATCTCGATGAAGTCCATATTCTGATAGATGGCGTTGGCCGTGCCGGAAAACCACGACCCGCGCTCCCCCGCACTCTGATACGGGGGCAGGATGTACACGCCGCCGTCGATGCTGTCCAGATCCCACGCCTGACCGCTGCCGATGTAGCGGTTGAGCAGCAGCGGCTGGTACTGCGTGAGCACGCCGACGGTGTCGATGCCGGAGTTGGCGCAGTTGGACAGCGGGAAGTCGATGATGCGGTACTTGCCGCCGAACGGGATGCTGGGCTTGGCGACCTTCGCCGTGAGCGCGTACAGCCGCGAGCCCTGCCCGCCGGCAAGCAGCATGGCAATGCAGTGTTTTTTCAAGGAATGCGCGCCTCCTTATTTCTCAACTCAGATTGCAGAAAAGCAAAGGGCTTCCCGCGCCGTTACCGGCCGCGCGCCGGCGGGCGGCAAATGCCCCACGGTCGGCTGCGGTGGTTCCGGTGGACGTGGGAAACCCCCTGACAAGTGTTCAGTTAAAGCGGCTCATGGCGCGATCCGCCCCGTCGCGGATGTAGACCGCGCAGGCCTCCGCCGCGCGGGCGGCCGCATCGTTCACGGCGATCTGATCGTCGCCGTGCAGCGTGCCGAGCACCCAGTCGGGCATATCATAGTCCGGGTGCGGGGGCGCACCGACGCCGATACGGATGCGCGGAAACACATCCGTGCCGAGGCCGGCAATGATGCTCTTGAGACCGTTGTGCCCGCCGGCCGAGCCCTTGGTGCGGATGCGCAGGCGGCCCGGCTGCAGGTGGATCTCGTCCGACACGACCAGAATATGCTCCGGCGGCACTTTATAAAACTTCGCCGCCGGTGCCACGGCCTCGCCGGAGTCGTTCATATACGTCTGCGGCTTCATGAGCAGCACCTTCTGCCCGCCGAGCTCCGCCTGCGCCGTGAGCGCATGAAAGCGCAGCCGGTCGATGCGCACGCCGCAGTCCCTCTCCACGGCGTCCGCCGCGAGAAAGCCCGCGTTGTGCCGCGTGTTGCGGTACTTCAGGCCGGGGTTGCCGAGAAACACCACCAGCCACTGCACACCGCCGTGATCGGAAAAGAACATCACTCGAACAGCGAGGAGATGCTCATCTCCTCATAGATGCGGTTGATGGCCTCTGCGAACACCGGCGCGACCGGCAGGTAGTGGATCTTGTCGCAGGCCGGCTTGTCCTTCGGATACGGAATGGTGTCGAGCAGGAGCAGCTCGTCGATGACGCTGTCGTTGATGCGATCGATGGCCGGGCCGGAAAGCACGCCGTGGGACGCGCAGGCGAACACTTCCTTCGCGCCGCCGACCTCGACGATGGCCTTTGCCGCGCCGCACAGGCTGCCGGCCGTGTCGACCATGTCATCGAGCAGCAGGCAGGTCTTGCCCTCGACGTTGCCGATGATGTTCATGACCTCGGAGCAGTTGGCCTTCTCGCGGCGCTTGTCCACGATGGCCAGGCCCAGGCCCATCTTCATGGCGAACGAGCGCGCACGCGCAACGCTGCCGACATCCGGCGAGACGACGACCATGTCCTCGCGGCCGTAGCCGAAGCGGCGCAGATAGTGGCTGGCGAACAGCGGCGCGCCGTAGAGGTTGTCGACCGGGATGTCAAAGAAGCCCTGGATCTGCGCTGCGTGCAGGTCCATGGTCAGCACACGGTCAGCGCCGGCGATCGTGAGCAGGTTTGCCACGAGCTTGGCCGAGATCGGATCGCGCGCCTTGGCCTTGCGGTCCTGACGGGCATAGCCGAAATACGGGATGACGGCGGTAATACGGCCGGCGGAAGCGCGCTTCATCGCGTCGATCATGACCAGCAGCTCCATGAGGCTGTCGTTGACCGGCTTGCAGGTGCTCTGCACGATGAACACGTCCACGCCGCGGACGGGCTCGTTGATGGAGATGGAGCACTCGCCGTCGGCAAACGCCGTGACCGTGCTCTTGCCCAGGGAGATGCCGAGATTCTTGCAGATCATGTCCGCCAGTTCGGGGTTGGATGAGCCGGTGAACACCTTGATCTCTTTACCGTGTGGAATCATGTCGTAACTACCTCTCTTTTTGAAAAATTCCGCGTCCTGCGCACAGGCGCAAATATCCATGTTTTCATACAAAATCATTATACCAACATTTTTGCCGCTTGCAAAGGGAAACCGGCAAATCGCGGCAAGAAAATTTTCCGCCCCGTGTGGTAATGTTTGTGCAATCTGCCGCCGACCGGCGCCGCGAATCGGCACTTTCCATTTCCCGAAGGGTGTGTTATAATAACGGCAATGAAAAACAAGGGGCAGTCCGTGCCCCGGGAAGGGAAAGATATGAGTAACTTTAACGATCTGTACGACCATGTCGCAGCCGACCGCACGCGCGCCATCCAGCTGCTCGGCATTCAGGACATCCGGCGCAAGGCCATCGCCGAGCTGCTGGCGGCCAATGCCTACACCGAGCCCGCCAACATCGACGCCATGACCGAGCAAGAGCGCGAGCAGCACAAGGCCGAGGCCGCCTATGCGCTCGGCCGCCCGCACATCCTCGAGGTCGCGCAGGTGCCCGCGCCGAACAGCGACGAGACCTATGCCATGGCCGTCGGCGCCACGAGCGAGCACCCCAACTGCATCGCCCTGTGCATCCAGACAAAGCTTGAGGAGCTCTACATGTCCGGCATCGTTGAGCGCAGCGCCACGCACCACCCGCGCCTGTTCGTCGTGGCCGCGAACGACGCACCCGACGAGGACGTGCAGGGGCTGAGCACGGCGCTGGATATGCTGCGCGTCACCTACCCGGATTTCCAGATCGTGCTCAACGAGCGCACACCAGAGCAGGCCATGCGCGCGGCGCTGTCCGACGAGCTGCGCGATGCGCTCGATGCGTGCAAGATCAACAACTCGCAGGAGAATTATCAGCGCCTGACCGCGACGCTGGCCGCAGCGCCGCTCTACTTCCCCGCTCAGCGTCCCGACGGCGCAGCCGCCGAGGCCGACGGGCAGCAGCACCTGCAGTTCGGCAAGGTGCGCACGAACGACGGGCGCACGTTCTTCTGCGCGTTCACCGACCGTGCACGGCTCGTCCGGTGGCGCAACATGGGCAGCGTCGAGCTCGGCGTGAAGGATTACACGTCCCTCGTGCTCTCCTCGAACGACACCGGCATCATCATCGATCCCGGCGTCGGCAGCGGTCTTGCGCTCACGCGCGAAATGCTCCAGACGCTGCAGGCGCAGACGGAATTCATCGACCAGATGCGCGCCGCAGCCACCGAGCTCGGTCTGGACTTTGACGCTGACGCCATTTCCGAGGCCGCCCGGAACATCAACGTCGACGAGCCCGAAAAAACCGGGCGCAAAGAGCGCCGCTGGTTCGGCAAGAAGAAAAAGTAATCCATCCGTCCGGAGAGAGGGAGTCTGATATGAGAAAAACGAAGATCGTCTGCACCATCGGTCCCGCCTGCGACAGTGAGGAGATGCTGCGCGCCATGATGCTCGCCGGTATGAACGTCGCGCGCCTGAACTTTTCCCACGGCACGCACGCCGAGCATCAGGTGCGCATCGACCGCATCAAAAAGCTGCGCACTGAGCTCGGTCTGCCCATTGCCATCATGCTCGACACGAAAGGGCCCGAGTACCGCATCGGCACGTTCGAAGGCGGAAAGATCACACTGAACACCGGCGACACCTTCACCTTTACGACCGAGCCGGTCACCGGCAGCAATGAGCGCGTGTCCGTGAGCTACCCCGGCCTCGCCAGAGACCTCGAAGCAGGCGACACCGTGCTCGTCAACGACGGACTCATCGCCCTGACCGTCACCGCCACGACCGACACCGATGTCATCTGCCGCGTCACCGCCGGCGGCGTGCTGTCCGACCGCAAGAGCATGAGCTTCCCGAACAAGGTGCTCAAGCAGGACTTCCTGAGCGAGCAGGACAAGCGCGACCTGCTCTTCGGCATTGAAAACGACGTGGACTTCGTGGCTGCGTCCTTCGTGTCGCGCAAGCAGGATCTGGCCGACCTCAATGCCTTCCTGCGCGCCAACGGCGGCGAGGACATCAGCGTCATCGCCAAGATCGAGAACCAGCCCGGCATCGACAACATCGAGGAGATCTTCACTGAGTGCGCCGGCATCATGATCGCCCGCGGCGACATGGGCGTCGAGGTGCCGTACGAGGAGCTGCCGAGCATCCAGAAAGAGCTCATCGGCAAGTGCCGTCTGCTCGGCAAGCGCGTCATCACCGCGACCGAAATGCTCGAGAGCATGACGCACAACATCCGCCCCACCCGTGCCGAGATCGCGGACGTCGCCAACGCCGTCTATGACGGTACGAGCGCCATCATGCTCTCCGGCGAGACGGCGGCCGGCGAGCACCCCGTCGAGGCGCTGAGCGCCATGGCACGCATCGCCGAATACACCGAGGCGCACATCAACTATGCCAAGCGCTTCCCCAAGACGCAGTTTGAGATCCACGACACGCTCGACGCCATCAGCCACGCCACCTGCGGCATGGCCATCGACATCGGCGCGAAGGTCATCACCGTCTGCTCCATCACAGGGCGCACCGCGCGTCTGATCTCGCGCTTCCGCGGCCCGACGGACATCATCGGCCTGACCACAAATGAGCGCGCCTACCGCAAGCTCGCCCTCTCGTGGGGCATCACGCCCGTCATGAGCGAGGTGTACGAGAGCACCGACGTGCTGTTTTACCATGCGCTGAAGGTCAGCCGTGCCGTCATGCAGCTCGAAAAGGGCGACAAGGTCATTATCACCGGCGGCATCATCAACGGCCGCAGCGGCAACACGAACACCATCAAGGTCGAGTATGCATAAGGGCCGTCGGTGCACCCGTCAGCGCGTGACCCGCAGACGCAGTCCCACAAACGAGCAAACATCTTCAGCCCCGCGCGAATCCATCGCGCGGGGCTTTCTTTTGCGCATTTTGTTCACATAACTGCATTGACATAATTCGTATGTTGATTCTTGCTTTTTCTGAAACAGCAATCATTTTTATCATGTGTTGGTTGTCATAATATAGTTTTCATAATATCACAATCATGCGAAAACGTGAATCTCGCTGTTGTTCACATAATTCAGTTTACATAAGTTTGTAGTTCTGAATAGCTTTTGCTTATGTTTTAAGTCTTTTTGTGCACAAACTGTTACCATAAAGCAGTTACCATAATACTGTTTTTCGCTGTTTTTGTTTACATAATTTATATTCGCAATAAAGAAAACCGTGCAGAAGCAGTCGCTTCCGCACGGTTTTGGTTGTCATAATACCGGTTTCAAGCCTTGTCTTATGCGACCACGTCCTCAAACTGGCTGTTGTAGAGCGCCGCGTAAAACCCGCCGCGCGCGAGCAGCTCCGCGTGCGTGCCCTGCTCGACGATGCTGCCGCCGCGCATGACCAGAATGCAGTCGGCATTGCGGATGGTGCTCAGGCGGTGCGCAATGACAAAGCTCGTGCGCCCGCGCATGAGGTGATCCATTGCCTCCTGAATGAGTTGCTCGGTGCGGGTGTCGACCGAGCTCGTCGCCTCGTCGAGGATGAGGATGGGGGCGTTCGCCAGCACGGCGCGCGCAATGGTCAGCAGCTGCTTTTGCCCCTGCGAGACGTTCGTCGCGTCCTCGTTGAGCTCCATCTGATAGCCGCCGGGCAGCGTACGGATGAAGGCATCGGCGCGCGCGGCCTTGGCCGCCGCGATGACCTCAGCATCGGTCGCGTCCGGGCGGCCGTAGCGGATGTTTTCCAGGATCGTGCCCTTAAACAGCCACGTGTCCTGCAGCACCATGCCGAAGGCGCGGCGCAGGTCGCCGCGCGCATAGTCGCGCACGTCGCGCCCGTCGACGAGGATCGCACCGGCGTCCACATCGTAAAAGCGCATGAGCAGCTTGACCATCGTGGTCTTACCGGCGCCGGTCGGGCCGACGATGGCGACCGTTCTGCCGGCGGGCACGTCGCAGCTCCAGTCGCGGATGACCGGCTGCTCGGGATCATAGCCGAAGCGCACGTGGCGGAACGACACGTCGCCGCGGATATGCTCCGCCGGAGCGGGCAGCGCGGGATCGGCGGGCTCCTCCGCCTCGGCAAGGAAGTCGAACACGCGCTCGGCCGCGGCCGCCATGGTCTGCAGCTGCGTGCTGATCTGTGCCAGCTGCGTGATCGGCTGCGTAAAGCTTGCCATATAGCTGATGAACGCCTGAATATCGCCGATCGTGATCGTGCCGCGCGCGGCGAGCGACCCGCCGAGCACGACCACGCACACATAGCCGAGCTTGCTGACAAACGTCGTCACCGGCATCATGAGTCCGGACAGAAACTGGCTCTTCCACGCCGAGCGATAGAGCCGCGCGTTGATGGCATCAAACTCCTTTTGCGTCGCCGCCTCGCGGTTGAACGCGCGCACGACGCTGTGCCCGGCATAGGTCTCCTCGACCTTGCCGTTGATCGCGCCGAGATTTTTCTGCTGCGCGACGAAATAGCGCTGGCTGCGCTTGACGATGCGGCTCGTGAGCACGCCCGTGACCGGCAGGACGATGAGCGCGATGAGCGTCATGAGCCAGCTGATGCGCAGCATCATGACCAGCACGCCGATGAGCAGCGTGACGTTCGTGACCAGCTGCGTGACCGACTGCGCCATGCCGGAGGACATGGTGTCCACATCGTTTGTGATGCGCGAGAGCACGTCACCGACGGTGCCGCGCTCAAAGTAGCGCATGGGCATCCGGTGGATCTTCGCGCTGATCTCCCCGCGCAGACGGTAGGCAAGCTTCTGCGTGACGCCCGCAAGGATCCACGACTGGAAGAAGCTGCACGCGGCGCTGACAAGATAGAGTGCGAGCACCGTCAGCAGGATCTTTCCGATCTTGCCGAAGTCGATGCCGCCGAGCCCCGAGAGCTTGCGCCCGAGACCGGTGGCCAGCTCCGTCGTCGCCGTCGAGAGGATCTTCGGTCCGACGATGCCGAACGCCGTGCTCGCCAGCGCGAGCACGAGCACCAGCGCCAGCGCAAAGCGATGCTCCCCGAGGCAGTGCAGGAGCTTGCGGAGCGTGCCCTTGAAATTTTTCGGTTTTTCCGGGATGCGGCCCGGTCCGTGTCTGTGTCCCGCCATCGTCAGCCCTCCTGTCCGAGTTCCGCGGCGCTGAGCTGGCTGAGCGCGATCTCGCGGTAGGTTTCGCAGCCGCGCAGCAGATCGCTGTGTGTGCCGCAGCCGACGATGCGCCCGCCGTCGAGCACGAGGATCTGATCCGCGTGCAGGATCGTGCTCAGGCGCTGCGCCACGATGAGCACCGTCGCGTCGTGCGTCTGCCTGGCCAGGGCCTGCCGCAGCGCGGCGTCGGTCTGGTAGTCGAGCGCGGAAAAGCTGTCGTCAAACAGATACACCTGCGGGTGCTTGGCGATGGCGCGCGCGATCGACAGGCGCTGCCGCTGCCCGCCGGAGACGTTCGACCCGCCCTGTGCCACCGGCGTGAGGAAATGCTGCGGCCGCGACCAGATGAAGTCCTCGGCCTGTGCGGTGGCGGCGGCGCGGATGGCGTCCGCCTCCGAGACATCGCCGGCGAACTCGAGGTTTGAGAGGATATCACCCGTGAAGAGCACGCCCTTTTGCGGCACATAGCCAAGCATGGCGCGCAGCTCCGCCGGCTGCATCCGGCGCACGTCCACACCGCCGATGCTGACCGTGCCGCCGGTCGCATCGTAAAAGCGCGGGATGAGGTTCAAAAGCGTCGACTTGCCGCAGCCGGTCGAGCCGACAATGGCCGTGACCTGACCGGGGCGCGCCGTGAAGCTCACGTCGTGCAGCACATCGTCCTCCGCGCCGGGATAGCGAAACGACACGTGCTCGAACGTGACGGTGGCATCCGTGGGCGCGGGCTCGGCGCTGCGCGGGGCGCGCACGCTCGGACGCGTGTGCAGGATCTCATCCACACGCGCCGCCGAGACCTCCGCACGCGGCAGCATCACCGCGACGATCGTGATCATCATAAAGGCCATGATGATCATCGACGCATAGCTCGAAAAGGCGATCATGTCGCCGATCTGCATATGTCCGGCGTTGATGCTCTTGGCGCCGAACCACTCGATCATGACCGTGACGCCATACATGATGAGCGTCATAACCGGCCCCATGAACGCCATGGTGCGGTTGACGAACAGCTGCGTGTTCATGAGCGCGGCGCTCGCGGTATCGAAGCGCTCCTGCTCATGCCGCTCGCGGTGGAAGGCACGGATGACCGGCAGACCGGTCAGGAGCTCGCGGCTGACAAGGTTAACATCGTCCACGCGCTGCTGCATGGCGCGAAACTGCGGCATGGCGATCTTCATCAGCACGCCCACGAGCAGCAGCATCGCCGCGACAGCCAGCGCGATGACCCAGCCGAGCCCGGTCTTTGTGCGCGCGACCATGACGACGCCGCCGAGTCCGATGATTGGCGCATAGAGCACGATGCGCACGAGCATCACGCACACCGCCTGGATCTGCGTGACATCGTTCGTGCTGCGCGTGATGAGCGAGGCCGTGGAGAACTTGTCCATCTCGGCCGATGAGAACGACAGCACCTTCCGGAACACCTGCGCGCGCAGGTCGCGCCCGATGGCGGCCGACATCTTCGCGCCGACATAGCTGCAGAGCACTGCCGCCGCGATCATACCGAGCGTGAGCAGGAGCATCCGCCCGCCGGTGCGCAGCAGATAGCTCGTGCGCATATGGTTGACGTTCAGTCCCGCGACGGCGTACTCCGTCTTGAGAAACTGCATGGCCGCGCTGCGCAGAACGCTGTCGGTGAGCACGCCCATGCCGCTCAGCGCCTCCTCGCCGCGCGCGAGGATCTCCTCGCGCGTGATGAGTCCGCCCTGCATCTGCCGGCGCAGGGCAAGCACGGTGTTCGCCCCCTGCTCCGACAGGCGCGCATACATGACCAGCGGCCGGATGAAAACCGGCTCCAGCTCCGGCTGCCGCGCCGTGTCGCCCAGTGTCCAGATGCCGTTGTCATACGTGTAGGCGTCGCTGACCGTCTGCGCGTCCTCGTCCGACAGAAACAGGCGCACACCGTCCATGGTCTTATCGGTAAGCACGAGCGGCGTGGCTGATTCGATGCCGCCGCCCTGAATGCCAGTGTCCACGATGCGACTCGTGTACGCCGGCAGCGACAGCTCGCAAAACGACTGCGCCACAAGCAGCAGCACGATCACCACTACGGACGGGATGTGTCCGCGCAGGTATTTCATCACCCGCATGGCACGTCCCCCTTCCGCTCCTCATAGATCTGCTGGGCGATCTCGCCCGCGCGGTCGCTCAGGCGCAGCAGCTCACGGGTGTCGTCCTCCCCCATGCGGCGATACACCTCCGCAAGGCACACGACCGCGGCGTCATACGACGTCTGCACCTCCTCGCGCCCCTGTGCGGTCAAACGCACGACAACACGGCGGCGGTCCGCCTTGTCGCGTGCGCGGGTGATCGCGCCCTTGCGCTCAAGATTGTTGAGCATGGCCGCGATGCGCGCCGTGCTCAGTTCGAGCAGCATGCTCAGCTCCCCCGCCGTGCGGCCGTCCGCCCCGGCGTGCAGGCAGCCGAGCAGACGCATCTCGCCCTGCGAAAACACCTGACTGAGATCCTCGCGGCGTGCGTTGTTGAGGATCATGGCACGCACCTGTTCGCGCGCGATCTGTTCAAAGAAATCCATAGGATATCGCTCCGTTTCCCCGGCAGTACCGGATAGGCGGCATTTTGACTAACACCGTTCCCTATTACCATTCGATGATACAGACTCCCTGCCCCGCTGTCAAGCGCTGCACAGGATATTTTGCAGAAAATGTGAAAAAAATCGTCCCTCTGACGAGGGACGATTTTTATACGCATACTTTGTTCAGTCCGTGGGCTCGAAGGCGCGGTCGAACAGATCCGTGACCTCCTTCGACGGGGCCTTGCTGCACAGCGACACGATGACCGCCGCGAGCAGGCCGCACAGGAAGCCGGGGATGATCTCATACAGGCCGGTGCTCGAGGACAGGAACGCATACCATACGGCATCGACCACGAAGCCAACGCACACGCCCGCGATCGCGCCGGAGTACGTCAGACGGCGCCAGTAGAGCGAGAGCAGGATGACCGGACCGAATGCAGAACCGAAGCCCGCCCATGCGCACTCGACGAGCGCCATGATGCCGCCGCAGTTCGGGCTGGCAGCGATGAAGAACGCAACGACGGAGATGAGCATGACGATGACACGGCCCGCCCACTGCATCTCATGGTCGGTGGCGTCCTTGCGGATGACCGGCTTATAGATATCGGAGGCGAAGGCGCTGCTGCTCGCAAGCAGCTGGGAGTCGGCCGTGCTCATGGCCGCGGCCAGAATGGCCGAGAGGAGCACGCCGGAGATAAACGCCGGGAACAGGCGGCGCACCATGTGCACAAAGACGAGGTTCTCGTTGTCGATCTCGCCGAGGAACTGGCGGCCGATCAGGCCGACGACGGCGGACATGGCCAGAATGAGCACGATCCAGCTGCAGCCGATGATCTGGCTCTTGCGCATCTCATGCTCGGACTTGATGGACAGATAGCGCACAAGGATGTGCGGCATACCGAAGTAGCCCAGACCCCAGCCGAGACCGGAGAGGATGTCCGACACGCTCTTCCAGTTGAAGCCGCCGCCGGAGAGTGGGTTGAAGTAGTTTTCCGGCACGGTCATGATCGGCGCGACGAAGTCCGCACCCTTCATGGCGAACAGCGCGAGGATCGGCGTGAGCATGAGCGCGGCAAGCATGAGCATACCCTGGAAAAAGTCCGTCCAGCACACGGCGTTGAAGCCGCCGAGAAACACGTACACGAGGATGATGGCCGTGGCGATGATCATGGCCGTCTTGGCGCTCATGCCCGTGACGGTGTTGAACAGCGTGCCGCAGGCCGAGATGCTCGAGGCGCTGTAAATGCAGTAGACCACGACGAACACGATCGCCGAGATGATCTGCAGACCCTTGTTCTTCGACTGGAAGCGATTGGTGAGAAACTGCGGGATCGTGATCGAGTCGTTCGCGCGGATGGAATACCGGCGCAGACGCGGCGCGACGAACACCCACGCGCAGATCGTGCCGATGACCAGACCGACGGCGATCCACACCTTACCGATGCCGTACAGATAGATCGAGCCGGGCAGGCCCATGAGCACCCACGCGCTCATATCCGACGCACCGGCAGACAGCGCCGCGACCCAGCCGCCCATGCTGCGGCCACCGAGGAAATACTCTTTTTCACCCTCTACCTTGCGATCCCGGAAGAAGAAATACACACCGACGCCGATGACCAGCGCAAAGTAAAGCAGAATGGCGATCCATTCACCGCTCGAAGCAGTGCCCATACGAATTTACCCCTTTCATTAGGAAACCTTATATAGTCCCCGGAAAAACAATATGAATGTATGATACGCCAGTTTCTCTGCCGTGTCAACAATTTCTTCATATTTTCAGGAGAAACCGGCATTTTCCCAGCAAAGACAGAGGCTGATCCCGCACTTGACTTTTCGGAATCCGCGTCTATAATATAAGATAACCTTATTTTATCTGGAGTATTTCGGACAGGGAGGTACCGTGTGTGACACTGCGGCAATACGAGGCATTTCTAAAAACGGTCGCGTGCGCGAGCGTGTCGGCGGCGGCGCGGGAGCTGGGCGTGTCCCAGTCGGCTCTGACGCAGCTTCTGGCGGGGCTCGAGCGCGACTGCGGCTTTCCGCTGCTGGTGCGCAACCGCGGCGGCGTGCATCTGACGCCGGCGGGCAAGGCGCTGCTGCCGGCCGTGGAGCAGGTCTGCGCAGCGGACGCACACCTGCAGCACCGCATTCAGGAGGTGCGTGAGCGCACCGGCGGCACGATCCGCATCGCAACGTTCAAGAGCGTCGCGGTCAACTGGCTGCCGCCGATGATCAAGGAATTTCAGGCGCAGCACCCGGAGGCGCGCTTTCGCCTGTTCGACGGGGCGTATGCCGAGGTCGACGCCTATGTGCGCAGCGGCACGGTGGACATGGGCTTCGTGTCGCTGCCGAGCGAGCTGCCGGGCGAGATCGTGCCCGTGTGCAGTGACCGGCTGCTGGCCGTGCTGCCGGCGGGACATCCGCTCGCAGCGCAGGACGCCGTGCCGATCGCGGCCTTCGGCACAGAGCCGGTCGTAAGCCTTGTCGACAGCACGAACCGTGACGCGCTGCGCGTGCTCGACGCCGCGCACGTGCGCCCCGATATCCGCTTTCAGACGGCGGACGATTATGCCATGATCTCCATGGTCGAGAGCGGGCTGGGCATCTGCATCGCGCACGAGCTCGTGCTGCGCTCGGACAACCACAACGTCGTCGTGCGCCCGCTCGATCCGCCGGCGCAGCGCACGATCGCCATGGCCATCCCTCCGGAGTCGGAGGACAAGCCGCTCGTGCGCACCTTCGCCGACTTCGTGCGCACGTGGGCGCAGAAGCACCCGTGAAAAAGCGCAACGAAAATCAGGCAGCGGCGGCGCATTTGCGGTAAGATCGATGCATCCAATCCTCAGGAGGCAAACGGTATGGCACAGTGGCACCGGAACATTCAGGACATCATCACGATCATCGACGACTGCATCCGCGCGCAGCAGGATGAGGCGCTGACCCTGCGCGCGCTGGCACAAAAGCTCGGCTACTCCGAATACTACACGTCGCGCAAGTTCCGGGAGCTTTCCGGCATGACGCTTCGGGACTATCTGCGGCTGCGGCGGCTGGCGTTTGCCCTGCGCGACGTGCGCGACACCGACGCGAGCATTTTGGACATCGCTGTGAAGTACGGCTTTTCCTCCAATGAGGCTTTCACGCACGCGTTCAAAAAAGCCTACGGCGTGAGTCCCAGCGCCTACCGGACCGCGCCCGGCCCCGTCGTGCTCCGGACCATCCTGCGGCCGTTTGACTGCTACCTGACGGAAGGCGCAGGCAGCCCGAGCGAGACGCAAAACGAAGGCGCGGTCAAAACCTATTTTGTGCACATCCCGCCGCATAAGTTTCTGCACATCCGCAACTATGAGAGCATCGGCACCGGGACTTCTGGCAGCGGCAGGCGCAGATTCCCGGGCAGGACTGCGAGACGATCTGCGGCCTGCTCGCCAGCATCCCCGGCAAGCTTGACGATGCGGGCGGAAAAAACAACGATGCGGGCAGCGGCCAGCTCATGGCCTGGATCAACGAGCCGACGGGGCGCATCTGCAGCTGGGGCATCCCGCTGGCGGAGGCCTACGGCGTGCGCCTGCCGGCGGACTACACCGGACCGGTGCCGGCGCAGATGCAGCTCATGGACGTGCCCGCCGGGGAATACCTCGTGTTTGAGCACGGGCCGTTTGATTTCGAGACGCAAAACGCCGCCGTGGAAGCGAAGATCGAGCAGGCCATGCGCGGCTTCGACTATGCCGCCAGCGGCTACCGGCTCGACCTGACGCCGGGCAGGGTGTTTTATTTCTACCACGACTGCGCGCGGTTTTTCAAATACGTGCGCCCGGTGTGCCGGGCCTGAAACAACAAAAAAACCGGGACGCTCCGATGGGAGCGTCCCGGTTTTGGCTTTCGGTGCTTACGCGTTCCAGGCCTTCGTCTGCTCGCGCAGCCAGTTGGCCCACGGCTCGATGCCCTCGCCCTTGAGCGCGGAGATCGGGAACACCTGAATGTTCGGGTTGAGCTTCTTGACGCGCTCGATGCACTTTTCGAGGCTGAAGTTGAAGTACGGCGCAACGTCGATCTTGTTGACGAGCAGCACGTCGCAGATCGAGAACATGAGCGGGTACTTCAGGGGCTTGTCGTCGCCCTCCGGCACGGAGAGGATCATGGCGTTTTTCACGGCGCCGGTGTCAAACTCCGCCGGGCAGACGAGGTTGCCGACGTTTTCGAGGATGGCAAGGTCGATGTTTTCCGTGCCGAGCCCCTCGAGGCCCTGACGCGTCATGCCCGCGTCGAGGTGGCACATACCGCCGGTGTGCAGCTGGATGACCTTTGCGCCGCTGGTGGAGATGGTCGCCGCATCGACGTCCGAGTCGATGTCGGCCTCCATGACGCCGATGCGCAGATCGTCCTTCAGGGCGTTGATGGTCGCCATGAGGGTCGTGGTCTTGCCGCTGCCGGGCGAGGACATGAGGTTGAGCAGGAAGGTGTGATTCTGCTTGAGCTCTTCGCGCAGCAGGTCGGCCTCCCGGTCGTTGTTTTCAAAAACGCTCTTTTTGATCTCGAGCACGCGGAATGAATCCATGTATATTACCTCCAGAAATTCCTACGGGTTTTCTATGCCAAAATTATAGCAGTCCCGCTCCGGTTTTGCAACCTTTTTGCCACAGAGTCGAAAAACTGTGCTGCCGCTCAGGGCATAGACGCCACGATGCGCCAGTGCCCGTCGGCGACTATTCGGCCGATTTTCAGCCGCGCCCGCGCGGGGATTGCCAAGCATCGCCCGTTCGGGTATAATAATATGATATGCATGTAATTGCCCACCCAAGGAGGCGACCGTATGCCCCGCAAACATGACACAGAGCTGCCGGGCGCGCAGGCGCTGCGCCAGATGGCCGCACAGAGCGACAGCCGCGCGCTGTTTTCCGACCGGCAGCCTGACCCCGCCTATGCAGACCTCTTTCTCAACCGCGAGCTGAGCTGGCTGCAATTCAACCGCCGCGTGCTGGCGGAGGCGGCCGACGAGACGCTGCCGGTCTATGAGCGGCTGAAGTTCCTGTCGATCTACTGCTCGAATCTGGATGAATTCTATATGGTGCGCGTCGGCAGCCTGCTTGACCGGGCGCTGCTGCAGCCGTGGCACACGGAGACCATCACAGGCCTCACGCCGCGCGAGCAGCTGCGCGCGATCTACGCGGAAACGGCGCGGCAGCAAAAGGACTTTGAGTCGCTCTGGCGCAAGGTGACGGCGGCGCTGGCAAAGCAGCGCGTCGAGATCCTCGACTTCGACCGGCTTGATGAGGCGGACGAGGTGCTGCTGCGGCGGCGCTTTGACGCGCTGCGTCCGCTGCTGAGCCCGCAGGTGCTCGACGCGGAGCACCCGCTGCCGTTTTTGCGCAACCGTGAGCAGTACGTACTCGTGCGCTTTGCAGGCAAGCGCGGCGGCGCGGGACTGATCCCGACGACGCAGCTGCCGAAATTCTTCCGCCTGACGATCGACGGCGTGCAGAAGCTCGCGCTCACAGCGCCGCTGGTGGCGCACTTTGCGTCGCTGCTCTTCGGTGAGCGGCACGTGCGTGAGACGGCCATATTGCGCGTGACGCGCAGCGCCGACATCTCCGTGCGCGACATCATGGACGGCTGCGATGCGGACCTGCGCGCCGCGATGGAGCGCCTGCTGCGCCGCCGGAGACGGCTCGAGCCGGTGCGCGCGCAGCTGCAGGGCAAGGTCACCGACGAGATGCGCGAGACGGCGCGCACGCTGCTCGGACTGCCGAAGCGGCAGCTGTTTTGCACGAGCGCACCGGCGGATCTGTCGTTTGTGCTCACGATGCCGGGGGAATTCGACCTCACGGGGCTGACGCGTCCCGAGCTTCCGCCGGCCAGGAACGTTGCGCTGCAAAAGGGCGAGTACTTTGCCTATCTCGCGCGGCACGACCTGCTGCTCGCGCTGCCGTATCAGAGCGTGAACCCGTTTGTGGATCTGCTGTACGAGGCGGCGGACGACCCGGACGTCGTGTCGATCAAGATCACGCTCTACCGGCTCGCCGGCAGCAGCCGCATCGCGGCAGCGCTGGCCTATGCCGCCGAGCACGGCAAGCAGGTGCAGTGCCTGCTCGAGCTGCGCGCCCGCTTTGACGAGCAGAGCAACATCGACTACTCGCGTATGCTCGAGGACGCCGGGTGCGACATTCTCTACGGCCTGACGCAGTACAAGGTGCACACGAAGCTGTGCCTCATCACGCGGCGCTGCCCCGGCGGCATCTGCTACTACACGCAGGTCGGCACCGGCAACTACAACGAAAAGACCGCCGAGCAATACACCGACCTCATGCTCCTGACGAGTGATCCGGCCATCGGGCGCGACGCGGCCAGGACGTTCGACCGGCTCGCGCGCGGCGAGACCGTCGGTGAGACGGAATCGCTCTGGCTCGCGCCGGAGGGCTACAAGCCGCAGCTCATGGCGCACATCGAAGCGCAGATCCGCCTCGGTGCAGCGGGCTACATCGGCATCAAGGTCAACGCCATGAACGACGCGGACATCATGGCGCAGCTCGTGCGCGCGAGCGCGGCGGGCACGGAGGTGGAGCTGTTCGTGCGCGGCATCTGCTGTCTGCGGCCGGGCGTGCCCGGGCGCACGGAGCACATCTCGGTGCGCAGCATCATCGGACGGTATCTCGAGCACGAGCGCATTTTCGTCTTCGGCCGCGGGGAGGCGCAGGAAGTGTTCATCGGCTCGGGCGACCTGCTCGAGCGCAACACCGTGCGCCGGATCGAGGCCTTCACCGCCGTGACCGACCCGAACGCGCGCGCAGAGGTGCTCGAGGTGCTCAGCGCCATGCGGCGCGACAACCGGCAGGCGTGGATCATGCAGCCGGACGGCTCGTATCTGCGCCCCAAGCCGACGGGCGAGCCGTTCGTGAGCCAGACGTATCTGCACACGTATTTCGCCGGGTGCACCGTGCAAAAGCCCGCAGCCTCCGCCCCGTCTCAGCCACAGAAAAAGCTGCCATGGTGGCGGCGGCTGTGGAACTGGCTGAAAAACAACTGACGGAATTCAAACTTTGGGACTTGACAAGCGCGCAAAAGCGCGTATAATGTATCTCACAATTCAACAGCCTTATCAAGAGTGGCGGAGGGACCGGCCCTGTGAAGCCCGACAACCTGCAGATTTCTGCAAGGTGCCAAATCCGGCGGTGCAAATCGAAAGATGAGGATCTTCGCCTTTTCCAAGCGCTCCGTCGGCTGTCGGGGCGCTTGTTTCTTTTGCCCGGCGTATCAGAAAGTGAGGAAATTTGCTATGGCTCATCATCTTTTTACATCCGAATCCGTGACCGAAGGGCATCCCGACAAGATCTGCGATCAGGTCTCCGACGCGATCCTCGACGCAATCCTGGCACAGGATCCGAACGGCCGCGTCGCCTGCGAGTGCACGGTCACGACCGGCGTCGTGAACGTCATGGGCGAGATCACGACCGAGTGTTACGTCGACATTCCGAAGGTCGTGCGCCAGACCGTGCGCGAGATCGGCTATGACCGCGCCAAGTACGGCTTTGACTGCGAGACCTGCGCCGTCATCACGAACATCGACGAGCAGAGCGCAGACATCGCCCTCGGCGTCGACCACTCGCTCGAGAGCAAGCAGGCCGGCGAGGACGCGCTCGATAACGGTGCGGGCGATCAGGGCATGATGTTCGGCTACGCCTGCGACGAGACGCCGGAGCTCATGCCGCTGCCGATCTCGCTCGCGCACAAGCTCGCCAAGCGCCTGACCGCCGTGCGCAAGCAGGAGCTGGTGGACTATCTGCGTCCCGACGGCAAGACGCAGGTCACCATCGAATATGACGAGCAGAATCACCCCGTGCGCGTGCACACCGTCGTGCTCAGCACGCAGCACGCGCCGGAGGTAGACATGGCCAAGCTGCGCGCGGACATGATCGAGCTCGTCATCCGCCCGACCATCCCGGCCGAGCTGCTCGACGAGCAGACCCGCTATCTCATCAACCCCACCGGCCGCTTCGTCGTCGGCGGCCCGCAGGCGGACTCCGGCCTGACCGGCCGCAAGATCATCGTCGACACCTACGGCGGCAGCGCCCCGCACGGCGGCGGCGCGTTCTCCGGCAAGGACCCGACGAAGGTTGACCGCAGCGCCGCCTACGCCGCGCGCTACGTGGCCAAGAACATCGTTGCCGCCGGACTCGCCAAGCGCTGCCTCGTGCAGCTGGCCTACGCCATCGGCGTGGCCGAGCCCGTGAGCGTGTTCGTCGACACGCAGGGCACGGGCACCGTGCCGGACGCGCAGATCGCCGCGGCCGTGCAGCAGGTGTTTGACCTGCGCCCGACGGCCATCATCCGCGACCTCGAGCTGTCCCGCCCGATCTATCGCCAGCTCGCCGCCTACGGCCACATGGGCCGCGAGGAGCTCGGCGTCCGCTGGGAGGACACCGACCGCGTCGACGCCCTGCGCGCAGCCGTCGCCAAGGCATAAGCGAATCACCAAAAACCTCCGCAGCCGAAGCTGCGGAGGTTTTTCGTCTGTCCCCGGGACAAACGGAAAACAAAATCTCATTCGAGGCGGGCCTCGCCCCCTCGAGCTCCCCTGCTGCTCCGTCTCGCTACATATGTGCATACGTTTGCATACGTTTTGGGCAGTCACAAAAAATCTCCGCAGCAGAAGCTGCGGAGATTTTCCCATATTCATTCGAGAACCGGCACAGCGATCGCGTTGGCGAACGGCTCAATAGTAGGAATGTCCCCACGTGGCGTTTTCATAGCTCGTGAGAAAATCCACATTTGCGTGCTCGATTGGCGAGAGCGTATTGTTGTCGAACGACGCGCCCGGCACCGTACCGTGATACCAGCTCTGCGCCTCGAAATATGCCGCGATCTGCGGCGTCTGGAAGATGCGGCCGTGGCGCGCGTAGATCTCATTGCGCGCGAGGCAGCACTGCTCCCACGTGAGGCCCGCCACGTCTGCCTGCGTGAGCCGGCGCGTGGTGCTGTCCGGCAGGATATAGCCGCCGGCGGCCGGCTTCGGCGTGGGTGTCGGCGTCGGCGTCGGCGCTGCGCTCGGCGTCGGTGCGGCGGAGGGCTGCGCCGTGGCTGTCACGACCGGCGTCACGGCGGCGACCGGATCCTTCGGCTTGGGCTTGACGTTGAGCGCGATGAGCAGCACGATCAGCGCCACGCCAAGCGCGGCAAAGATCGCAATGAGCAGCGCCTTGCTGCGCGGCGCGTCCTGATCCTCCGGCGCGGGCTCGTAAGGCGTGTCGTCCTCCCAGCCGGGCACGGGTGGGTCATCGACCCACGTGTTGTCGGGCGGCGGATCTGCCTCGTCATCCCAGTCGCCGACCGGGATATTTTCGTCCTGCCAGCCATCCGGCGGCGCGCTCTCGTCCGGCGGCGTCTGCTCCGCCCCGCAGTAGGGGCACCAGACCGCATCGTCCGGAATATCTCGTCCGCAGTAGGTACACTGCATTGGCTTCACCTGCCCTTTCCCACACACGTTGTTTTCCTCAATATACCATGGTATACATTCTGCCGCAAGATAAAAAATGTCCCCCGGTGCTGCCGGGGGACAAATTGCGTCCTGTTAGCCTGCGATGCGCTTTGCGCCCACGTAGTTTTTCAGGTAGTAGCTCGAGCTCAGGTCGCTGATGACGACGCAGCCTGCGCCGGAGCTGCTGTGGATGAACTGGCCGTTGCCGATGTAGATACCGACGTGGCCGATGCTGGAGCTGTTGCTCGCAAAGAACACCAGGTCGCCGATCTGGAGGTTCGCCTTCTCGACGTAGGTGCCGTTGTTGTTGTAGATGCTGCTGGCCACACGGCTCATGGAATAGCCGCAGAGCTTGTACACGTAGTTGACAAAGCCGGAGCAGTCAAAGCCCGAGGGGCTCATGCCGCCGTAGACATACGGCGCGCCCATGTACTGCTTGGCCGTGGCGACGATGGTCTCACCGATGGAGCCGCTGGGCTTGCTGCCGCCGTCCGACTTCGTGGTGGTGACGTAGGTGCTGTTGACATAGCCCTTGACGCCGTTGATGGTGACGGCCGTCCAGTTGCCGCTCGTGCCGGTGATCGTCAGCGGCGTGCCGTTGTTATACGTGCCGAGGATGGAATAATTCGTGCCGGCGCCGGAACGCAGACGCACGTCGTTGCCCTTGATATAGCCGGTCTGGCTCGTGGAGCCGCCGCCGTTATCGGGCTTGGTCGTGGTCATGTAGTCCTTGCTGACATAACCGTCCCTGCCGCTGTAGCTGACTTTGTACCAGTTGCCGCTCTCGCCGGTGATGGTCATCTTCGTGCCGGTGTTATACACGCCGAGGATGGAGCTGGTCGTGCTCGCACCCGAGCGCATACGCACGCCGGTGCCCTTGATGTAGCCGGCCTTGCTGTCGGCCCCGCCGCCGGAGACATAGTCCGAGCGGATGTAGCCGCTCACGCCGCCGATGGTGACCTTCGTCCAGCCGTTTTCCGTGCCGGTGATGGTCAGGGGCGTGCCGTTCTGGTAGGTACCGAGGATGGAGTAGTTCGTGCTCGGGCCGGAGCGCATGCGCACATCGCTGCCCTTGACCGAACCGTTGGAGCTGCCCGTGCTGCTGCCGCCGTTCGTCACGCCAGAGAGCGAGACATAGTCCGAGTGGACATAGCCGGTGGTGCCGTTGTAGCTGACCTTGTACCAGGCGCCGTTGACGCCGGTGATCGTCATGGTCGTGCCGGAGTTGTAGGTGCCGAGGATGGAGCTGCTCGTGCTCGCACCCGAGCGCATACGCACGTAGCTGCCGTTGATCGTGCCGGTACCGAAGCTGGCATCCATTTCATTGGCGCGTTTGAGGTAATCGGAAGATATGTAGCCGACGGTGCCGTTGTAGACCACCGTGGCCCAGCCGCCGCTCGAGCGCGTGGACACCACAACGTGGGTGCCTGCCGGGAGCGTGGAGATAATGCCGTAATTCGTTCCGGCGCCCGTTCGGAAGTTGACGGCCGTCGTCGTCGTCGCACCGCCGGCGCTCGCCGCGGAAGCCGAAACGGCCAGCGTGAGCGCGAAGAGCGCGGAAACAACGGCTGTTTTCAGAAATCGTTTCGCCATAGAATCATCCTTTGCTTAGTTATTCGCAAGCGCGCGGTCCAGCCACACAGCCGCCACATCCATGGCGTTGTACAGGCCGTCCTTTTCTGTCTTTTTGACCACACGGTCGCGGGATTTCAGATCCGGGTCGGTGAGCTGAAGCTGCACGGAGACCCGCGTCGCCACGTCGAGGTCCTTGATCTTTTTCGTGTCGAGGATCTGCATCATAATGATGTACTTGTCAGCCATGCTGCCGTAATAGAGCAGGTTGTCTTTCCGGCGCAGCGGATGGCCTTTGTAGCACAGTTCGGTCGATTTTGCTGCCAATGAGATACACCTCCGATACCACTGTTTTCGAATTGTAACACATTTCAATCTTTTTGTCAACACCGCATGCCCCGCGCTGTCGTTTCTGCGCGGGGACACGCGATGGGGCAGACATTTGCGCGGCTCAGCCGGCGTCGTCGGCATCGCCGCCGGTGTCCTGCGACTGGCCGGAGAAATTGCCGAAGATGCCGGTCGGCGAGCCGATGGTCGGCGTCGGGAAGCTCTTGGTCGGCAGATCCTTGTGGATCGACTCCATGACGAGCTTCCAGATCTGGGCGGCGGGGTTGCCGGAGAAGTTCATATACTCGGGCATATCGTAGCCGGTCCAGACGGCGGCCACATAGTACGGCGTGAAGCCGACGAACCAGCGGTCGCAGTTGTTCGTGGTCGTACCGGTCTTGCCGCCGACGGGCATGCCGCTCAGGCGGGCCTCGGCGCCGGTGCCGCTGTTGACGGCGTTGCAGAGCATATCGGCCATGTTCCACGCGGTGTTGGCCTTGAAGGCCACGATCGTGCGCGCGGGATTTTCGAGCACGACCTCGCCGCTGGAGTCCTTGACGTAGGAATACGTGCGGCCGTAGGTGAACACGCCGTCGTTGACGAAGGCGGAGTACGCCTGCGTCATCTCGCGGACGGTGATGCCGTTCGTGAGCTGGCCGAGGGCGAGCGGCGCGTAGTCGCAGTCGGACTCGGCAAGGCTCGTGACGCCGAGCTTGTCCTTCAAAAATTCATACGACGCGCGCGGGGTGAGCTTGTCGAGGATCTGCGCGGACACGGTGTTGAGCGAGCGCTGCAGCGCCTCGCGGATGGTGATGACGCCGTAGTTGCCGCCGCCGGAGTTTTTCGGATACCAGCTCGTGCCGGAGAGCTTGATGTCCGGCGCATCGTTGACCTGCGTATACTGCGTGATGAGGCCGAGCTCCATGGCCGGGCCGTAGGTCGCGATCGGCTTGATGGACGATCCGGGCGGGCGCTTGGACTGCGTGGCCCGGTTCGTGCCGAAGTTGATGGTCTTTTTGTCCGTGCCGCCGGACAGGCCCTTGATCTCGCCGGTGTAGGGGTCCATGATGACGATGGCGGACTCGAACTGCTGGCCGGAGGCCGACGGGCGCTGCGGCATCTTGTCGAGGTCGGTATAGACGTCGTCGATCGCCTGCTGGATGCTGGGATCGTAGCAGGAATAGACCTGATAGCCGCCGGAATAGAGCAGCGTGCGCGCCGTGTCGCGGCTGACGCCCTTCTGCTCGACGAGGTCGTTGAGCACGTCGTTGATGACGGCCTCGGCGTAGTAGCTGTAGATGGTCTGGGTGGCATCGTCGGACTCGCTGCGCACGAACACGAGCTCCTGCGCCACGGCCTCATCGTACTGCTCCTTGTTGATGTAGCCCTGTTCGTACATCTGCTTGAGGATGGTCTCCTGCCGGGCCTTATTGTTCTCACGGCTGATGAAGGGGTCGTATTTTGAGGGGTTATTCGTGATGCCGATGATGCTCGCGCACTCGGCGAGCGTGAGATCCTTCGGTTCTTTGCCGAAGTAGGTCTCGGCGGCGGTATAGACGCCGTTGCACCCCTCGCCGAAGTAGACGATGTTCAGGTACCACTCCATGATCTCTTCCTTATCATAGGACTTCTCAAATTCGAGCGCCTGGAAGATCTCGAGCAGCTTGCGCTGCACGGTGATATCGTCCTGCTTGGTGAGGTTTTTGATCAGCTGCTGCGTGATGGTCGAGCCGCCGAAGTCGTTTTTCATCGACAGGAACATGTTGATGAACGCGCCGGTCGTACGGTACCAGTCCACGCCCTTGTGCTTGTAAAAGCGCTTGTCCTCGATGGCGACGGCCGCGTGCTCCATGTCCTTGGGGATGTCGGCATAGTCGATCCAGACGCGGTTTTCCGTGCTCGAGAGGTTCGTGAGGTTCTGCCAGTTGCCGTCGGAATCCTCATACAAAATCGAGCTTGAGAGCGAGACCGTGAAGTCCGAGAGCTGCACGTCGAGATCCGTGGACAGGCAGTTTTTCACATAGTACGCGAAGATGCACAAAAACAGCAGCCCCGTGACGAGCACGATCAGCAGGATCGTGCCGAGCACGCGCAGCACAGCGCCCGCGACGCTCACGGTCGCATCCGCGGCTTGGGCCGCGCGCGGGGCGGATGATGATGGTTTCGGTCGTTTTGCCATAGGCAGTGACGCACCTCCCTGATAATACACATTATCGGGTCAAAAACCCGGTCGATATTCAGCGCATAAAAACGATTAAATGATATTATAGCACACTCTGTCAACCGGGGATAGTCTTTCGTGCGTTTTTGTCCGGCGGGTATGAAATGCGCGCGCGTTGGACAAACTTTCCGGTGAAAGGAGCGAGGCATATGAAACGAACGCTGGCACTGACGGTCGTGACGGCGCTGTGCGCCGTGTCGCCGTTCGTCGCAGGGGCGGCGATGTCCTCCCTGCAGCAGCCGGGCGCGGACGCGCCGGCCACGTCCTACGACGGCGCGCAGGCGGAATATATCCTGCGGGATTACGAGGGCTATGTGAGCGTGTTCGCCTCCGACGCCGACCGCAGGCCGCTGCAGGTGACCGGCATCGAGGTCGCCGGACTGCGCCGCGCCGACCAGGAGCTGCTGCGCGGCGGCATCACCGTCGGCAGTCAGGAGCAGCTTTTGCTGCTGCTGGAGGATCTGGGGTCGTAAAAGGACTTGATTTTACACGCCAGATGGGGTACACTGGAACCAGAAAACGATCACAACTGGAGGACACCCCGATGAGTGAAGCATTCGGCAGCGATTATCTGACGATCGAGGACGAGGACGGCAACGAGTTCGAGCTGGAAGTGCTCAACGAGTTTGAGCTCGACGGTCAGGACTATCTCGCGGCGCTCCCCGCCGATATGGACGAGGACGACCCCGATTTCGGCATCATCCTGCTCAAGATCATGGAGGAAAACGGCGAGGAGCTCTTCGGCTCCATCGACGATGACGACGAGCTGGACAAGGTGTACAATTACTATATGGAAGAGATCTTCGCCGACGAGGACGAAGGATCTGACGGCGGCGCAGAGGAATAAGTTCCCGCGCGGCGCATAGCATGGGAATAAGTCCTGCTGTGTGCGTGGAGCACGACTGAGTGCTCAGAGCTCATTTAAACCCACATCTCTTATAAGGGATGCCAGAACTTCCGCTGCGGATTGCAGGCCTCCCGGCCGGCTGAAAGATGCCGGTTGGACGTTGGAAGCAGAGAAACAGCAGAGAGGCGACCCACCTGCCTTCTTGTGCAGGTTGTAACTGGGCTCACACGGCATTGGCGGGCTGGCCGGCAGCGAAAGCTGCCGGCTTTTTTTCTTGCCTCTGACAAGAAAAAAGCCAGATTGCATCCGTCGCGGCGTGGCCACCGAAAAAGCCGCGCCGCATTGACAAGTCCCCGCCGCCGGGGCTATGATAAGCCTCAGCGGCACGCGCAGTGTGCCGAATCCTGTCCAAACGAAAGGTGATCCGCCATGCTCCGCTTTCAGAACGATTACTCCGAGGGTGCGCACCCGAACGTGCTGCGCGCCCTGTGCGACACCAACCTCTGCTCCACGCCGGGCTACGGGCTCGACGACGACTGCCGCCGCGCGGCCGACGCCATCCGCGCCCGCTTCGCCTGCCCGGACGCCGACGTGCACTTCCTCGTCGGCGGCACGCAGACGAACCAGCTCGCCGCAGCCGCTTTCCTGCGCCCGTGGGAGGCCATGGTCGCGGCCGACACCGGCCACATCAATGTGCACGAGACCGGCGCGATCGAGGCCACCGGCCACAAGGTGATCGCCGTGCCCGGCGCGGACGGCAAGCTCACCCCCGCCGCCATCGCCGACGCCGCCGCGCAGCACTGCGCTGCCCCCGGCGTGTATGACGAGCACATGGTACTGCCGCGCATGGTGTACGTGTCCGACGCGACGGAACTCGGCACTGTCTATACCAGGGCGGAACTGACCGCCCTGCGCGCGGCGTGCGACGCGCACGGGATGTACCTGTATCTCGACGGCGCGCGGCTGGCGCAGGCGCTCACGGCCGCGGGCAGCGACCTGCAGCCGGAGGATCTGCCGCAGCTGTGCGATGCGTTTTACATCGGCGGCACGAAAAACGGTCTGCTCTTCGGCGAGGCAATGGTCATCGTCAACGACGCGCTCAAGCCGGGCTTCCGCCGCGCAATGAAGCGCAACGGCGCCATGCTCGCCAAGGGCCGCCTGCTCGGCGTGCAGTTCGCCGCCGCGATGGAACACGACCTCTGGCTCGAGCTGGGCCGGCACGCGGACGCGCAGGCGCAGTGCATCGCCGCCGCGCTCTCGGACCGCGGCATCGCAATGTACGTGCCCTCGCCGACGAACCAGATCTTCCCCATCCTGTCGGATGCGCAGATCGCGCGGCTGCAGGAGCAGGTTGCGTTTTACACGAACACCCGCGTAGACGAAACGCATCAGGCCGTGCGCTTCGTGACCTCGTGGGCAACGACCGACGCGCAGGTCGACGCGCTGCTGGCGGTGCTGAACGAAGTGCTCGGTTGAGCAGACGCCCTCAGGGTTTGCTGAATAAAACAAGGGGGCGGACGCCGCATAGCGTCCGCCCCTCAGCTTGTCCAAAGGACCTCGTAGAGTTTGCGCCCGCAGGCGCAAAGAAAGTCCGATCATTTTCTCCGGCGACATGTGCGGCGGAGAAAATACCGCTCAGGCTGCAAGTATGGAATTTGCGCGCCGGCGGCGCGCAAATTATGCGCGCAGCAGACTGCAGCCTCTTTGTCAAAAAAGTAGTACTTTTTTGACAGTCTAAGCGCCCGACGCGGTTCGCGTCGGGCGCTTAACTTATAAATGCTCCTTTTGCATCTTCGCCCAGCGGCGGGGATACTTCGGCGGCGTGGCCGCCGTCTTGCGGATGACGACAACACTGTGCGTCACGTCCGTACCGGGCACGGTATAGGTCACCGTGCGCTCATATGTACCGCCGAGCTTCCGGATGGCACTGCGCGCCTCGTCGAGTTCCTCGGCGCAGTCCGGCCCTTTCATGGCCAGAAACACGCCGCCCGTGCGCACAAACGGCAGGCAAAGCTCGCACAGCAGGTACAGCCGCGCGACGGCGCGCGAAACCGCCGCGTCGAACCGACCGCGCCGCTCCGGCGCTTCTTCCGCGCGCGCGTGCAGGCACGTCACATCCGCGAGCCCGGTCGCGGCGCAGACATCGCCGAGAAAGCGCACGCGCTTATCCAGACTGTCGAGCAGCGTGAGCGAAATGTCCGGCTGCGCGATCTTCAGCGGCAGACCGGGAAAACCCGCGCCTGTGCCGACATCAATGACCGACTTTCCGGCAAGCGGCTCGACCGTCAGCAGTGCGGCCGAGTCGAGAAAGTGCAGCTGCGCCACGTCCGTCTCGCCGTGGATGGCCGTCAGGTTCATGACCTTGCTGCGCTCCTCGAGCAGCTCGTAGTATGTCTCAAAGCGGGTCAGCGCCGTCTCGTCGAGCGGCAGACCCAGCGCGGCAAAGCCCGCGCGGAGCAGTTTTTCCATGTGCGCCTCCGAATATATCTGTTGCCGACATCTTACCACATTCCCGCGCGCACGTCCAGCCCGGACGGGGCGCACGCAGCGCCGCAAAAACGCGCCCGGCTCATAGAGCCGGGCGCGAATGGTATAACGATGCGCAAAAAACACGAAAGTGCCGGAGGAATGCTGAACATGCCGCAAGCGGCCCGCAGCTCACACCCGAAGTGCCCCGCGCAGCGTTTTCGCTAAAAACAGCATACCCTGCAGCGTCCGGAATGTCAATGATGAATTTGGACAAATATCCCACTTTCAAAACCGCAGATGGCATGTCCCCCGCCTTGACTTTCCACGCTCGCGTGATATACTGTTTTTGGCAGGGGCGTTCTCCGTGCTATCCCGCGTTCTCAGCGTTCGCTGTCGCGCGGTTGCGCGGGGAAGGCTCTTGTTTTTGCACCATATAAAAACCGCCCGCGCGGATCTCCGTGCGGGCGGACAGCTTGTCAAAAAAGCCTCGCAGAGTTTGCCGCCCGCAGGCGGCAAAAAAAGTGAAATCATTTTCTCTCGCGACATGTGCGTGAGAGAAAATACTGCTCAGGCTGCAAGTGTGGAATTTGTGCGCCACAGGCACACAAATTCTGCGCGCAGCAGACTGCAACCCCTTTGTCGGAAAACCCTCCGGGTTTTTCGACAGTCTTAAACCGCCCGCGCGGATCTCCGCGCGGGCGGTCATGCTGTCTGTGCAGCTATTATGCGTAAAAGACGTGGTCGCCGATCGTGGTCGTATAGGTCAGGCAGCGGTTGAACCACGCGGAGTTGCAGGCCGCGGGGTTGATGAAGTACATACTCTCACCGACTGTATTGTACCCCTCAAAGGCGAGCTTTGCCGCGAGCACGGCATCCTCATCCGGCGTGAGACCGATGCTGCCGTCCGCCGTGGGCGAAAACTGCGCCACGCCGCTGCGCCGGTCGAACACGACCTCCTTGACACTGTTGGGGAAGCGCTCGTCCGCCACGCGGTTGAGCACGACGTTGCCGACCGCGATCTGCCCGTCCATGGGCTGGTTGCCGGCCTCGGCATTGATGATGTGGCTGAGCCAGTAGACGTCACGCGTGCCGTAGAAGCTCTCACCGCTCTCGAGCAGCTGCTGCCCGGACGCATCGACGCGCAGGCTGGTATTGTCCGCGCTGAATGTGGCCGTGACGCCGAAGATCTTCTCCAGATCCGCCAGCGGCAGCACCACCTTGCCGTCCAAGGCGTACACCCCGTCAGGCGCATAGAAGCAGCGGCCGTTGGCCGTGTAGCTCACAGCGCCGTAGGTCGCCGCGATGTCCGCACCGTCGACCGTGACGGTCTGGGTGTCGCCGTCGGTGACGGTCGCGCTCTCAAGACCGAGCATCTCGGCAAACGCATCCGCCGAAAGCCAGGCCTCACCGTCGATCACATAGCAGTAACCGCCGAAGCAGTCGTCGATGTACACGGGCGTGTAGTCGCAGGTGACCGTCTCGGTATAGTCCGCAGCGTCCATGCCGACGGCAAGCGTGCACGCGACAGGCGACGTTGCCTGCGCGGCGGCCTGCACCGCCAGCTTCTCATCGCGCTCGGGCGCAGACAGGGACGCATCCCCGCTCAGGACCGCTCTGGCCGACAGGGCATCCCCGTCCAGCCCGGCGGCCAGCACCGGACTCTCACCGGCGAGCCAGAAAAATCCGCACAATAAGCCGCAAAGCAGGCAGACGATGCACATCAGCGACAGACCCGATCTGACGGACTGTCCGGCTCTCTTGATTTGTTTCATGACGTGCAGCCTCCTTTGCTGTAACTTTTTCGGGTCCGGCGGGCACAGAGGATTTCAATCCACGCACCCTAAGGCGTGTTTTGCACACGACGCCTTGCCCCGTTATGGATAATTATATTCATTTTCCGAGTCGTTCGCAATCGGCAAATTGCACAAAGCAGCTTTTTAAGTTCTGAATAAAATCCACAATAAAACGCAGAAATAACAAAATACAGTATATATTTACGTTGTTCGACACAAGAAATTGTGTTGTCTACTTTGACCAAATCCGACGTTTCGACGCATTCTGACCAAAAAGAAAAGATGCAAGTTCGCAAAATTTTCTTGCAAACTTGCATTATGTCAACCATTTTAATTATTTGAAAGAATTATGTAAATCTTTTTCCCGCCTTACAGCGCCTGTTTCAGTGCCTGTGCAAGCTGATCCGGGCAGGATGTCGGCTTCAGTCCGCAGCGCACGCCCTCCAAGCGTTCGATGGCCTGCTGCACCGGCATCCCCACCAAGAGCCGCGAAATGCCCTGCAGGTTGCCGCTGCACCCCCCTTTCACCTCAACTTTGCGGATAATCCCGTCTTCGACCTCCACCTGCATCAAGCGCGAACAGACGCCTTTCGGCCGGTATGTGATCGTCATAGCGACGCCTCCTTTGTATTTTTGCCGCTCACAGTATAGCAGGTACGGTGACATAATTCCAGCCCAAAAACCATATATATTGTGGAGAATGCGTTTGGAGGTGGGCAGATATGACACTGCGGCAAAAATTGGCCTGTGTGGGTCTGGCCGTGTTCGGTTTGCAGATCGCGTCGGCTGCGGCAGGCGGCGCGCCGCTCAGGGACCGGCTGCAGCGCTGGTTCGACCCGGAGCAGCTGCTGCTGGCTTCGGTGCGCATGGAGCTCGGTGCTCCGCCGGTGGCTGTCTCCCCCACACCGGAGGCAGCAGCAGCGCTCAGCGCCGCCTCACCCGCACCGGAGGTGACCCCCGTCCCCACTGCGGACGACGACGTGGAAAACGCCCCGACCGCGACAGCCGACGGGCTGCCCATCGTGGCAACGAGCATCGCCGGCGGGCTGACGGTCAAGAACGAGACGGACATCCCCGTAAGCGTCGCCGCCCTGCTGCAGCAGGGGCCGGCCACCGTACTGCCGGCGGGCGAGCCGCAGATCCTCATCATGCACACGCACGCGAGCGAGGCCTTCACCCCGGCGGGACACGATCTCTACGCCGCGAGCGACACCTGCCGCACCGAGGACACCAATTATAATATTGTGCACGTGGGCGACGTGCTTGCCGACACGCTCACGAACGCGGGGCTTGAGGTGCTGCACGACCGGACGATCTACGACTACCCGAGCTACACGGGCTCGTACAGCCGCTCGGGCGCGGCCGTGCAGGAGTATCTGAGCCAATACCCGAGTCTGCGCATCGTCATCGACCTGCACCGCGACGCGCTGTGCTCCGACAGCGTGGTCTACAAGACCGTGGCAGAGCTCCCGGATGCCGCGTGCTCGCAGGTGATGCTGCTCGTGGGCACGAACGCGTCGGGACTCTATCACCCGCACTGGGAGGAGAATCTGCGTCTGGCGGTATACCTGCAGGATGCGGCCGTGCAGGCACACCCGACGCTCATGCGGCCGATCACGCTTGTGAACGAGCGCTACAACCAGCATCTCACGCGCGGTTCGCTCATCATCGAGGTCGGCAGCAGCGGCAACACGCTTCAGGAGGCCGTGCGCGCCGTGCGGCTGTTCGGTGAGAGCGCGGGCGCAGCGCTCGCGGCACTCGTGCAGTGACCGGATGCGACAGCGTGCGACATATTATAATAGGTATAAAAACACCCCCGTCGGGTGAGAATCTCCGCAGACGGAGCTTCCGGCCAAGGGAGGTGTTGAGAGATGCAGGTCCGCCATTACATGACCGCAGCCGCCGCCGTGACGCATCCGGACGAGCCGGTCGTCGCCGCGGCGCGGCTGATGCGCCAGCGCAGCATCGGCGCACTGCCGGTGTGCGAGGACGACGGAACGCTCGCCGGTATGCTTACCGACCGCGACATCGTCGTGCGCTGTGTTTCCGCCGGCGATGATCCGCAGACTGCGACCGTGCGCGGCATCATGTCGCGCGATCCCGTGACGATTGAGGCCGATGCCGACGTGCGCACCGCGATGACCGCCATGCGCGCCGCGCAGGTGCGCAGGCTGCCTGTAACAGAGGGCGGCAAGCTCGCGGGTGTCCTCTCGATCGACGACATCGCCCGCTCCGGCAAGTGGGACATGGAGTGCGCGCAGGCGCTGTGCGGCATCACAGCGAATGTCTGCAGGCGGTGAAGCGGCGCACCCCGGCCTTCTCCTCGGGGAGGAGGCTTTGATTGGCTGCGGCTGTGTTCCCGTCCCCTCCCCCTGCGCGTATGCGCAAGTCTTCTTCCCTCCGGCCGCGCTGTACCCGCGCGGCCGGCCTTTTTGCGCATCTCCCGCACTGCACCGCGCACAAATTGCGCACAAACGCCAAAACACGGCGCAGAAAACACAGCAATCTGCACAATCTTGAGAATCATTCGCAAAAAGTGCTTTACAAATGCGGATATCCGTGCTATCTTAATATCAGTAATAATTCCTGTTACTAATATTGAAGGAGGTGCTTCGATGCCCATCCGCAAAAACAGCAAAAAGCGGCAGGTCATCCTCGAAGCCCTCGCCGCGACGACCGCCCACCCCACCGCGCAGGAGCTGTATCAGCAGCTCAAGCCGGACTATCCCGACCTGAGCCTCGGCACGGTGTACCGGAACCTGAGCCTGTTTTCCAAACAGGGCGACGTGATGAGCGTCGGTGTGTTCCGCGGGCAGGAGCGGTTCGACGCCCGCACAGAGCCCCACGCCCACCTGCACTGCGCGCAGTGCGGCCGCGTCATCGACGTGCCGCTGCCCGGCGCGCCCGAGCCGCAGCTGTGCGCGCTCGCCCAGAGCGTGACAGACGCGCAGGTGCTCGGCTGCAGCATCACGTTCACGGGGCTGTGCAAAGCTTGTCAGCAAGCGGCAAAGGAAGCCGCTTCCAAATAAACCAACGATCGAAATCAAAAAAACTTTAGGAGGAACTTACAATGAAAAAATGGGTTTGCAGTGTCTGTGGTTACGTTTACGAAGGCGAGCAGCCGCCGGTCGAGTGCCCGGTGTGCCATGTCGACGGCTCCAAGTTCATCGAGCAGAAGGCTGAGAAGTCCTGGGCTGCCGAGCACGTTGTCGGCGTCGGCAAGGCGTTCGGTGCGGACGTTCCGGCCGACGTGCAGAAGGAGATCGTCGACGGTCTGAGAGCCAACTTCGAGGGCGAGTGCTCCGAGGTCGGTATGTATCTGGCCATGGCGCGCGTTGCGCACCGCGAGGGCTACCCGGAGATCGGCCTGTACTGGGAGAAGGCCGCCCATGAGGAAGCCGAGCACGCTGCGAAGTTCGCCGAGCTCCTCGGTGAGGTCATCACCGACAGCACGAAGAAGAATCTTGAGATGCGTGTCGACGCCGAGAACGGCGCGACTGCCGGCAAGTTCGAGCTGGCCAAGCTCGCCAAGCAGTACAACCTCGACGCGATCCATGACACCGTGCACGAGATGGCGCGCGACGAAGCCCGCCACGGCAAGGCCTTCGAGGGTCTGCTGAACCGCTACTTCGGCAAGTAATTTGCCAAAACAGGAGGCACAGCCATGAAATACGTCTGTGACATCTGCGGCTACGTCTACGACCCCGCAGCCGGCGATCCCGACAACGGCGTCGCCCCCGGCACACCCTGGGAAGCTGTCCCCGAAGACTGGGTCTGCCCGCTGTGCGGCGTCGGCAAGGACCAGTTCAGCCCCGAGGCATAACGCAAAATGAGAAGAGGAAGCCGGTCACTCGGCTTCCTCTTTTTTGCGCTTTGCGCGACCGGATATATATCGTCGGGAAATTGACAACCGGCGCGGAAAATGCTACACTACGCTTGTCATACGACAGAAATCGCGGCCGCTGCGGCGGCTGCCTCGAAGGGGGACAAAAGCCATGAAATACTGTTCTCAGTGCGGTGCGCAGCTGGTCGATGAGGCCGTCGTCTGCCCGCAGTGCGGCTGCCCGGTGCAGCCCCAGCGCAGCGTCGACCCGAACGCCAGCCCGAAATCGCGCCTGATCGCACTGCTGCTGTGCGTCTTTGTCGGCGGTCTCGGCATCCACCGCTTCTACGTCGGCAAGATCGGCACGGGCGTGCTCTGGCTGCTCACAGCCGGATGCTTCGGCATCGGCGCGCTGGTCGACCTGATCATGATCGCCTGCGGCACATTCACCGACAGCGACGGAAAGCCGGTCACCGACTGGCAGACCTGAACGCTGCACAAAAAAATCGCTCCCCGGCCGGATGGCCGGGGAGCTTTTTGCACATTTTACGGGTCGATCTCGATGATGTAGCCGGTCTTGCCGCCGTAGAACTGCGGGTATTTGGCGGCGGGATCACCGATGCAGTCGTTATAATACCAGCCGTCACTGCGGCGTGCGATGAGCACATAGTTCTCGGCCGCGCCGTTGGTGTCGCGCACGGATGGCTCACCGGCAGCCCAGTTATAGACCGGGTCGATGTTGTCCTTGACCCAGGCAAGCTCGCCGCTGTCGGCGCGGTACAGACCGATCCAGACGTAGGTCAGGCCGGACTCGTCGGCAAGCTGGGCGACGCGCGTCCACTTCTCGGCGCTGTCGATCACGACGAGGTGGCCGCCCTTGGCCTCCGCCGCCGCTTCAGCGTCCGCCCAGGAGACGTCCGCCTTGACGACTTCATACGTCGGCTCGGGCTTCGGCGTCGGGGTGGGCGTGGGCATCTCGGTCGGGACAACGGTCTCGACCGGGGCAGTCGGTGCGGGCGTCGGTGTGGTCTCCGCTGCACCGGGCGTGCCGAACACGCCGAGCGAACGCAGCAGCAGCACCGCCAGCACCGCCGCGCAGATGATCAGCACCGTCAGCAGCACACCCGCCTTATGCGACTGGTGCTGCGCGTCGGGCGCTTTCTTTTTCGGCTTTGCGGGGGCGGGACGGTAGGGCTCGGGCTTTTTCACCGGCGGCTTTTCCGGCTTGCGCTCCGGCTTCGGCGCGGGCTTGACCTCCGGCCTGACGGCCGGCTTTTCCGGGCGGAATTTATTCGGCAGCGGCTGCGGCTCGGGCTTGTGCTCGGGCTCAGCCTGCGGCTCGGACTCGGTTTCGGGGCTCGTCTCCGGTTCGGCAGCCGGAGCTTCCTCCGGCTTCGCTTCCGGTTCGGCTGCCGGGGTTTCCTCCGGCTTCGCTTCCGACTCGAGTTCGGCCTCCGGCTCAATGACCGGGGCTTCCTCCGGCTCGGCCTTCAGTTCAAACTTCAGCTCAGACTCAGCTTCCGCTTCGGGCTCGGCCGCGGTCTCCGGCTCAGCCTCCGGCACAGGCGCGGCGGCCTCCTCGGCGAGGATGCTGAGCATCATGCGCTCGACCTCGCTGAGCTCCTGCTCGGGCTTGTTGAACATCTCCTGCGCGGTCGGCACATTGCGGCGCTGCTCGGCATCATACTGCTCGAGCGCGGCGCACAGCTCCGCCGGGGTGGCATAGCGGTCGGCCGGCCGGCACTGCGTGGCGCGCGCGATGATCTGCGCGAGATCGCGCCCGGCCTTGCGCGCCAGAGGCAGCGCCTCGCCGTTCATGCGGCGGCGCAGCGCGGCGGCCATATCCTCCGGCTGCGGCGCGCGGTCATCCGGGTAAAACGGCAGACGGCCGCCCATCACGCCCGCATACAGCAGCAGGCCGAGCGAATACACGTCGGCCGAGGCATCGAGCGAGCCGCTCCAGAAAACCTCGGGCGCCATGAACTCCAGCTCCTCGGTCGTCCAGTCCTTCGTGTCCGTGCGGGCGGGCGCGCCGAGACCGACCGTACCGTCCCCGGCACGGCTGATGTTGTCCGGGCGGATGCCGCCGTGGTATGCCCCGCGCTCCGTCAGGATGCGGCAGATCGTCTCAGCCAGCGCGGTCAGCTCCGCGCGCGAGAGCGTCTGCAGCCGCTCACCGAGGCAGCATGCGGGATCGAATGCGTGTTTTTCCATGTGATACGCACCTCTTTATGTCCGTGTTTGCGTGTTTACATAACGTAATAAATAGTAACACACTTGTGTCTGCAAGTCAATTCAATCTGACGCGCCGGACGCAGGTTTCTTCCGCCCGAGACGGCCGAACCAGCCGAAGGTCATCGGCCAGATACCGGCGGCAAAGATCACCATGAGCGCGTAGCGGATGAGATTGGCAACATTGTGCCCGCCGCACAGCGCGAGCAGCGGCGCTTTGAGCGCGGCGCGCAGCCCGATCGTAATGGCAAGACCGAGCACGGTCTTGAGCACCTGCGCCCACCAGACGGCGCGCACGTCAAAGTGCACATACCTCCGGTCGAGCCAGTAGGCAAACGTCATGCCCAGCACCGCGCCGAGCAGCGTGTACGCGTTCTTGCGCCCGGAGGCGAGGTTTGCCGCGTCCACATCCGCGGGAAACGGCCAGAGCTCGGCAAAGAGCAGGTAGGCAGCGCCCAGCACCGCCATGCCGGCAAAGAGCAGATAGAGCCGCTTCGGATGGCTGTCAATGTCCCGAAAGAGCGGATAGAGCGCGAACACCAGCACGAGCCCGATGCCGAACGACACGCCGACGTCCAGCGGCGTGTGCACGCCGAGGTACATGCGCGAAAACGCCGTGACCACGATCAGCAGCGCGCAGACCACACGCAACCACGCCCGCTTCGTCCAGCGGCCGAGGCAGCCGAAGGACGCAAAGACGTTTTGCGTGTGTCCGCTCGGGAACGAGTAGCCGGTGGCCTCGGCGCGGGCGCTCTCGACGATCTGAAAATCCGGGTCCTTCACCCACGGGCGCGGGATGCGAAAGACAAGCTTGAGAAACTGGTTGACGATCGTGCCGACGAAGCCGACCGTGAGCATATAGTACCCGCAGGACTTGCTCACGCACCAGAACACGATGATGGCAGCGGCCATGAACACAAGCTCGCCGCCGCAGTTGGTGAGTGCGCCGAGCAGCGCGTCCAGAAACGGCGTGCGCAGCTCTGCCAGCGCATAAAGAAGCTGCATAGAGCGGTCTCCCCTCTGAAGATTTCTGCCGCCATTATAGCAAACTGCGCGCACGGATTCAACCGCAAAGCCGCAAAGGAAATTGACAGCGGCGGCTCGCAATGGTAGGATAAAATCAGACCCTATTCTATTTTATGGAGGCATGTCCCATGGACATTGAAACGACCATCCGCGCCCTGACCGGCCGCGGCTTTGCCGTGCAGCATTTTGCCACGGCTGCCGAGGCGGCGGACTATCTCGACGGCGCGATCGACGGCACGACCGTCGGCATCGGCGGCAGCAAGACCATTGACCAGCTCGGTCTGTATGACCGGCTCACCGGGCACAACACCGTCTGGTGGCACTGGCGCACACCGGGCTTTGCCACGCTCGACAACGCGCTGACCGCGCCCGTGTATCTCAGCAGCGCCAACGCCATCACCGCCGACGGCCAGATCCTCAACATCGACGGCCGCGGCAACCGCCTCGCTGCCATGGTCTACGGCATCGGCAAGACAGTGTACATCGTCGCGGGCACGAACAAGATCTGCCCCGACTTTGACAGTGCCCTGTCGCGCGCGCGCAACACCGCCGCCGTGCAGAACATGCAGCGCTTTGACGGCGACCAGCCGTGCCACGAGCTTGAGCGCTGTGTCGACTGCCGCAGCAAGAGCCGCGGCTGCAACGCGCTGCTCGTGCTCTGGGGACAGATGATGGACATGGCCAAGGTCGAGGTCGTGCTCATCGACGAGCCGCTCGGCCTGTAAGGAGGCATTCACGTGAAGATCTTTAAGCGTATCAAGTGGAGCTATGTCGTGCTCAGCGTGATGTTTTTGCTCCTCGGCATCTATCTCGTTGTGAATCCCGAGACGTCGCTGATCATGATCTGCCGCATCCTCGGCGCTGCCATGGCCGTGTTCGGTGTGATGAAGATCGTGCTCTACTTCATCCGCGAGGTCGAGGGCGTGGCCATCCGCTTTGACTTTGCCGTGGGGCTGTTTTGCATCATCCTCGGCGCGCTCATGCTCTGGCGCGCACCGGCGCTGACAGATGTGCTCTCGGTCATGATCGGCCTGCTCGTGCTCGTCGACAGCGTCTTCAAGCTGCAGGTCGCCGTCGATTCGCGGCGCATGGGCGCACACTCGTGGTGGGTCACGCTCGTGTGCACGGTCGTGTGTCTGGTGCTGGGCGTGCTGCTGGTCTTCAACCCCTTTGACGGCAAGCAGGTGCTCACGATCATGATGGGCGTGTCGCTCATCGTTGACGGTGTGCAGAACCTCTGCACCGTCGTGTACGCCGCCGTCTTTGTCAAGGACGTCAAGGCCGCCGTGCGTGACTTTGTGGACGATGCCACCGCCGTCGAGACGACCGGTGAGGTCGTCGGCGAGGACAAGCCCGACGACGGGCCGAAAGCGCCGTAAGACGTTAAATCCTGCTTTATTTTCTGCCGGACGCGGGAATTTCTACGCGTCCGGCTCTTTACTTTTTTGCCGCTTTGGTGTAAAAAAGAATAGAAAATATGCTGCAACAAAAGGAGCAAGGGGGGAGCGGCCGATGATGGAGCAGGATTTTCAGCGTGTATATGAGAAATTTAAGCTGCAGTTTTTCCGCCGCCTGTTTTCACAGGTGCGGGAACGTGAGGGCTCGCTGAGCGCAATGGAGGCATTTTCCGTTGAGGTCATTCATCAGCTCAACGCGCCGACGATCGGCCGGTTTGCGGACTTTCTCGGCATCTCGCAGTCCAACGCGACCTACAAGGTCAACAACCTTATCCGCAAGGGCTATATCGTCAAGGAGAATTCCGACACCGACCGGCGCGAGTATCATCTCAAGCTCTCGGACAAGTTCTACAGCTATAACGGTCTCATGCAGAGCTATATCGACACCGTGCTCGGACGCATCCGCGCGCGGTTCACGCCCGAGGAACTGGCGACCTTTGCACACGTGCTGGCCGTCATGTCGGACGAGCTGATGCCCGAGTGCGACGTGCAGCCCAAGTAAACACCGCCATGAAAACGGAGACAGTCTTGCCGGCTGCCTCCGTTTTTCGTTTGCGGGGGTGCAAGCGCTCTGTGCGCGCTGCGCGGTTTTCTTGTGTTTGCGGGCAAAGTGTGGTTTAATAAGGGAAGAAAATTACGACAGAAACGGAGCATCGCCATGACGATCGCAGTCATCGGCGCGGGCGCGTCCGGCATGATGGCCGCGCTGACCGCCGCCGAAACCCCGGAAAATGAGATCCTGCTCTTCGAGCGCCAGGCGCGCGTTGGGCGCAAGCTTGCCGTGACCGGAAACGGCCGCTGCAACCTGACGAACACCGGTGCCGCGCCCGAAAACTACCACGGCACGCAGCCGGAGTTTGCCGCGCGCACACTCGCGGCCTTTCCGCCCGCAGCGGCGCTCGACTGGTTCGCCGCGCACGGTCTTCTGACCGTGACCGAGCCGGGCGGGCGCGTGTATCCGCTCTCGAACGCGGCCAACAGCGTCGTGGACGTGCTGCGCTTTGCGCTCGCGCAGCCGAACATCACCCTGCACACGGGCGACGCCGTGACGGCCGTGCGCCGCCAGGGGCGCGGCTTCGTCGTCGAGACGGAGGGCGGGCAGTTTCCCGCCGAGCGCGTCATCATCGCGTGCGGCGGCATCGCCGGGGCGAAGGCCGGCGGCGTGCGCGACGGCTACACCCTGCTGCAAAGCCTCGGCCACCGGCGCACGGCGCTGCACCCCGCGCTCGTGCAGCTGACGACCGAGCCGACCTATCCGCGCGCACTCAAGGGCGTGCGCGCCGATGCGCGCGTGACGCTCACGCAGGGCCGCAAGGTGCTCGCGCGCAGCGCGGGCGAGGTGCAGTTTACGGAAAAGGGCGTGTCCGGTCCCGCCATATTTGAGATCTCGCGCGCAGCCAGCTGCGGCGGCGAGGGGCAGAGCGTGACGCTCGACCTGCTGCGCGAACACGGCGCGCCGGAATTTCTGGCGTTTTTGCAGACGCGGCGCAAGCTCGCGCCCGCGCTTCCGTGCGAAGAGGTACTGACCGGCACGGTGCACAACCGCGTGGGCAAGATGCTGCTGCGCTACGCCGATATTCCCTGTGCCCGGCCGCTCGGCGACGTGACGGACAGCGAACTCAAGGCGCTCGTGCGCGCGGCAAAGGGCTTCGTGCTGCCGGTGCGCGGCACGGAGGGCTTCGAGAGCGCGCAGGTCACGGCCGGCGGCATATGCACGGACGAATTCGACCCCGTGACGATGGAGAGCCGGCTCGTTCCGGGGCTGTACGCCTGCGGCGAGGTGCTGGATATTGACGGCGACTGCGGCGGCTACAACCTGCAGTGGGCGTGGGCCAGCGGCCGCGCAGCCGGGAGGGCCTGCCGATGATCTCGATCCCGAACCTGAAGCTTGCCCCCGGTGCGGACGAGGCGGCGCTCAAGGCGCTGGCAGCCAAGGCGCTGAAGATCCCGGCCGACGACATCACCGGTCTGCGCATCCGTAAAAAATCTCTCGATGCGCGCAAAAAGGACGACATCCGCTATGTCTACACCGTCGGCGTGACCGTGCGCGGGGACGAGCAGCGTCTCGTCCGCCGCTGCCGCAGCGCCGCGATCACCCACGAAAAGGCCTATCCCATCCCGCACGTCGCACCGCCGGAGACGCGCCCCGTGATCGTGGGCTTCGGCCCGGCGGGGATGTTTGCCGCGCTCCTGCTTGCGCGCGCGGGCGCAAACCCCATCGTACTCGAGCGCGGACCGGACGCCAGGACGCGCAGCGCACAGATCGCCGCGTTTCGCGCGGGCGGCGCGTTCGACCCCGAGTGCAACGTGCAGTTCGGCGAGGGCGGCGCGGGCACATTCTCCGACGGCAAGCTCAACACCGGCACGCACGACGCGCGCATCGGCTTCGTGCTCGCGGAGTTCGCAGCGCACGGCGCGCCGGAGCACATCGCCTATGACGCCAAGCCCCACATCGGCACGGACGTGCTCGTCGAGGTCGTGCAAAGCCTCCGGCACGAGGTCATCGCGCGCGGCGGCGAGGTGCGCTTCGGTCACCGGATGACCGGGCTGTCCACGGAGGATGGACGCATCGCAGCGCTGACCGTGCGCAGTCCCGAGGGGGAGTACACGCTCCCGGCACAGCAGGTCATCCTTGCGATCGGGCACAGCGCGCGCGACACATTCGAAATGCTGCACGCGCAGGGCATACCGATGGAGCCGAAGCCGTTTTCCATGGGTGTGCGCATCGAGCACCGGCAGTCAGACATCAACACCGCGCAGTACGGCGCGGCGGCGGAGCGTCTGCCTGCGGCGGACTACAGTCTCTCCTGCCACCTGCCGGACGGGTCGAGCGCGTACACGTTCTGTATGTGTCCGGGCGGTGAGGTGTTCGCCGCCGCGTCGGAGCAGGGCGGCGTGTGCACCAACGGTATGAGCAATTCCCGCCGCGACGGGGAAAACGCCAACGCCGCCGTGCTCGTGACGCTGCATCCGGAGGATTTTCCGGACAAGGGCACCCTCGGCGGTATGTACTGGCAGCGCAGCATCGAGCAGCGCGCCTATGTGTGCGGCGGCGGCAACTACCACGCCCCGGCGCAGCTGGCGGGCGACTTTCTCGCCGGGCGCGCGAGCACCGGCCCCGGCCGCGTGCAGCCGACGTACCGCCCCGGCGTGACGTGGTGCGACCTGCACGATGTGCTGCCCGCACGCATCACGGCGACGCTTGCGCAGGCGCTGCCGGCCTTCGGCCAGAAGCTGCGCGGCTTTGACGACCCGGACGCCGTGCTCACAGCGCCCGAGACCCGCTCGAGCAGCCCCGTGCGCATCGTGCGCGGGCCCGACCGGTGCAGCACCGGTGTGCCCGGGCTCTACCCCTGCGGCGAGGGCGCGGGCTACGCCGGCGGCATCACAAGCGCCGCCGTGGACGGGCTGCGCTGCGCAGAGAGCGTGATCGCTGCACTCCAAAACGAGGCATGACCTGTGCCGAACGGCACATCCTAATATCTATAAGGAGGTTTCCACGATGAAAAACGAAGCGTTTGCACCCACGCCGGAGCTGCTGGCCAAGATGGACGCCTGGTGGCGCGCGGCGAACTATCTGTCCGCCTGCCAGCTCTACCTGCTCGACGACCCGCTGCTGCGCCGGCGGCTGACCGAGCGCGACATCAAGAAGAAGATCGTCGGCCACTGGGGCACCGTGCCCGGCCAGAACTTCATCTACACGCACCTCAACCGCGTCATCAACGAATATGACCTCGATATGATCTATCTCTCCGGCCCCGGCCACGGCGGCAACGCCATGGTCGCGCAGGACTATCTCGACGGCTCGTACACCGACGTGTACCCGAACATCACGCGCGACGCGGCCGGCATGCAGCGCCTGTTCAAGCAGTTTTCGTTCCCCGGCGGCATCCCGAGCCATGTCGCGCCCGAGACGCCGGGCTCCATCCACGAGGGCGGCGAGCTGGGCTACTCGCTCGCGCACGCCTTCGGCGCCGTGATGGATAACCCCGGCCTGATCGCCGCCTGTGTTGTCGGTGACGGCGAGGCCGAGACCGGCCCGCTCGCCACCGCGTGGCACGGCAACAAGTTCGTCAACCCCATCACGGACGGCGCGGTGCTGCCGATTCTGCACCTCAACGGCTTCAAGATCGCCAATCCCACGCTCTTTTCCCGCATCAGCCACGAGGAGCTCGAGATGTTCTTCCGCGGCTGCGGGTGGGAGCCGCGCTTTGTCGAGGGCGACGATCCCGCCGAGATGCACGCCAAAATGGCCGAGACGATGGACTGGGCCATCGAGGAGATCCACGCCATCCAGCAGCACGCGCGCACCGCGCACGACACCACGCGCCCCTACTGGCCGATGATCGTGTTCCGCGCGCCGAAGGGCTGGACCGGCCCCAAGGAAGTGGACGGCAGGCAGGTGGAAGGATCGTTCCGCGCGCATCAGGTGCCGATCGCGATGGACAAGCCCGAGCACCTCGTGCAGCTCGAGGAATGGCTGCGCAGCTACCATCCCGAGGAGCTCTTTGACGACAACGGCACGCTCATCCCCGAGCTGCAGGCGCTCGCGCCGAAGGGGCAGCGCCGCATGGGCGCAAACCCCCACGCAAACGGCGGTCTGCTGCTGCGCGAGCTGCGCATGCCGGACTTCCGCACGTATGAGCAGCCCGTGCCGGCGCCCGGCGCCGTCGAGGCGCAGGACATGACCGTGCTCGGCGCGTTCGTGCGCGATATCATGCGCGAGAACATGGACGCGCGCAACTTCCGCATCTTCGCCCCCGACGAGACCGCCTCCAACCGCCTGAGTCCGGTGTTCGAGGTCACGGGCCGCCGCTGGGTCGCCGAGGCGACGGACAGCGACGAGTTTCTCGACCCCGACGGCCGCGTCATGGACTCCATGCTCTCGGAGCACATGTGTGAGGGCTGGCTCGAGGGCTACCTGCTCACCGGCCGCCACGGCTTTTTCAACAGCTACGAGGCCTTCATCCGCATCGTGGACTCCATGGTCGCGCAGCACGCCAAGTGGCTGAAAGTCTGCAACCAGCTGCCCTGGCGGCAGGACATCGCCTCGCTCAACTACGTGCTCGCCTCGAACGTGTGGCAGCAGGATCACAACGGCTTCACGCACCAGGACCCGGGCTTCCTCGACCACGTGGCGAATAAAAAGGCCGATGTCGTGCGCATCTATCTGCCGCCGGACGCAAACTGCCTCCTGAGCTGCTTTGACCACTGCATCCGCAGCCGGAACTATATCAACGTCATCGTGGCTTCCAAGCATCCGCGGCCGCAGTGGCTGACCATGGAGCAGGCCGTGCGCCACTGCACGCAGGGCGTGAGCATCTGGGAATGGGCCAGCAGCGATCAGGGCGCGGAGCCCGACGTCGTCATGGCCTGCTGCGGCGACACGCCGACGCTCGAGACGCTCGCCGCCGTGACCATCCTGCGCGAGAAGCTGCCGGAGGTGCGCGTGCGTGTCGTGAACGTAGTTGACCTCATGAAGCTCCAGCCGCATTCCGACCACCCGCACGGTCTCACGGACGAGGACTATGACCTCATCTTCACGAAGGACAAGCCCGTCATCTTCGCCTTCCACGGCTACCCGAAGCTCATCCACGAGCTGACCTACACCCGCCGCAACCAGAACATGTTCGTCTGCGGCTACGTCGAGGAGGGCACGATCACGACGCCGTTTGACATGCGCGTGCTCAATGAGCTCGACCGCTTCCACCTTGTCATCGATGTCGTCAAGCGCCTGCCCCAACTCGGCAACCGCGGCGCCTACACCGTGCAGCAGATGCGCGACAAGCTCGTCGAGCACCGGCAGTACATCGCCGCGCACGGCGTCGACCTGCCCGAGATCGCCAACTGGCAGTGGACCGGCAGCACCAGCGCCGCCACAAGCTCCGAGCGCTGAGCGTGCCCGAGCGCGCCGAACGACCTCCATACCGAACACCAGCCGCCTGTCCCGGAGTCGGGACAGGCGGCGTTTTAGACTGTCAAAAAGTATTACTTTTTGACAAAGAGATTTGCGGCCTGACTGCAGCGCACGCGCCGTCCGCCCATGGCGGACGGCGCGCACGTTTGCAGGCCGAGAAGTATTTTCTTCGCCGCACATGTCGCCGAAGAAAATGATTGGACTTCTTTGCGCCTGCGGGCGCAAACTCTGCGAGGCCTTTTTGATAAGCTGGGACAGGCGGCGTTTCCGTTTTTGCATTTTCTCTCTTTTTCTCCCTTTTTCAAGGAAGGCGGCGCTGCATGGCGGAAGTTTTGGGACCAGAGGCACTGGCTTTTCTGCTCAGAAAATATGTAATACTTTGTGCAGATTCACAGTTTTTTGTCGTTTTGCCTGTTAAAATTTAGATTTTTCGTTTCTCCCTTGTGCAATTTTTTCGATTCCGCTATAATAATGCCTTGAGGTGATTTTCATGTTCAAAATCGTGAATAACGAGAGATTATCTGACAATATGTTCCGCGTCACGTTTGAGGCCCCGCTCGTTGCCCGCAAGGCACAGCCGGGTCAGTTCCTGATGTTCCGCGTCGATGAGTTCGGCGAGCGCATGCCCATCACGATCTCTTCCTATGATCGCGAGGCCGGCACCGTGTCGGTCATCATGCAGCGCGTCGGCAGCACGACGGCCCTGCTCGCCGGCAAGAAGGCCGGAGACTATGTGGCAGACGTCGTCGGTCCGCTCGGCAACCCTGCCGAGTTTGACAATATGCACAAGGTCGTTGTTGTCGGCGGCGGCTCCGGCTGCGCCATCGCGTGGCCGCAGGCCAAAGAGGCGCACCGCCTCGGCTGCGATGTCGACATCATCGCCGGCTTCCGCACCAAGGGCATCGTCGTGCTCGAGGAAGAGATGCGCGCCTGCTGCGATCATCTGTACATGATGACCGACGACGGCACCTACGGCGAGAAGGGCTTCACCACCGTCAAGCTCAAGGAGCTGCTGGAGAAGGCCAAGGCCGAGGGCAAGCAGTATGACCACTGCATCTGCATCGGCCCGCTGCCGATGATGAAGTTCGTGTGCCAGATCACGAAGGAATACGGCGTGGCAACGATGGTCGATATGAACTGCATCATGATCGACGGCTCCGGTATGTGCGGCGGCTGCCGTCTGACCGTGGACGGCAAGATGAAGTTCACCTGTGTCGACGGTCCGGAGTTTGACGGCCACCTTGTCGACTTTGACGAGGCGATCGCCCGCTCCAAGATCTATGAGGCACAGGAGCAGAAGGTGTTTGAGCGCCGCCACCACTACTGCAATCTGCAGGCCATGGCCGACGCTGAGGAAGCCGCACGCGAAAAGGAGGAGAAGTAATCATGGCGAATATGTCTCCCACGAAAAATCCGATCCCGGAGCAGGATCCGAACGTCCGCAACAAAAACTTTGAAGAAGTCGCGCTTGGCTACACCGTCGAGATGGCGGTCGATGAGGCCAACCGCTGCCTGAATTGCCCGCGCCCGGCCTGCATGTCCGGCTGCCCGGTCAATGTCAAGATCCCGCAGTTCATCGCCTGCGTCCGTGAGCAGGACTTCAAGGGCGCTTACCACAAGATCCTTGAGGACAGCTCCCTGCCCGCCATCTGCGGCCGTGTCTGCCCGCAGGAGAAGCAGTGCGAGAGCAAGTGCGTGCGCGGCATCAAGGGCGAGCCCGTCGGCATCGGTCGTCTGGAGCGCTTCGTCGCCGACTGGAACCGCGAGAACGCCGACGAGATGCCCGAGAAGATCGCCACCAACGGCCACCGCGTCGCAGTCATCGGCTCCGGCCCGTCCGGCCTTGCCTGCGCGAGCGATCTGGCCAAGCTCGGCTACGACGTGACCGTCTACGAGCACTTCCACAAGGCCGGCGGCGTGCTGGCTTACGGCATTCCCGAATTCCGTCTGCCGAAGGCCATCGTGCAGAAGGAGATCGACAAGCTCGTGGCCATGGGCGTCAACATCGTGTGCGACGCGACCATTGGCAAATGCATGAGCATCGACGAGCTGCTCGGCAAGGACGCCGACCACCTCCTCGGCGACGAGAAGTACGAGGCCGTGTTCATCGGCTCGGGCGCCGGTCTGCCGAAGTTCCAGAACATCCCGGGTCTGAGCTACTGCGGCGTGTTCTCCGCCAACGAGTTCCTCACCCGCATCAACCTCATGCACGCCTATGACGAGCGCTACGACACCCCGCTCATGCCCATCCACGTGACGGCCGTCGTCGGTGCCGGAAACGTCGCCATGGACGCCGCGCGCTGCGCAAAGCGTCTGGGTGCGGACGTGACGGTCGTGTACCGCCGCGGCGAGGAGGAGATCCCCGCCCGCAAGGAAGAGTACGAGCACGCAAAGGAAGAGGGCATCAACTTCCACCTGCTGTGCAACCCGGTCGAGATCCTCGCCGACGACAACGGCTGGGTGCGCGGCCTCAAGTGCATCCGCATGGAGCTCGGCGAGCCCGACGAGAAGGGCCGCCGCCGTCCGATCGAAGTGCCGGGCAGCGAGTTTGAGATGGCCTGCGACTCCGTCATCATGGCGCTGGGCACCTCCCCCAACCCGCTGCTGCGCAAGGCGACGCCGGACCTCGAGTACAGCGATCGCGGCGGCATCGTCGTCAAGGACGACACCGTGACGACCATGAAGGACGGCGTGTTCGCCGGCGGCGACGCCGTCACCGGTGCGGCCACCGTCATCAAGGCGATGGGTGCCGGCAAGAAGGCCGCGGCTGCCATCGACGCGTACATCAAGAGCAAGTAAGCACATATGTAAGATCAGCGGACATCCGACGGATGTCCGCTGATCGGTTTTAAAGGAAAAGCCTTCCCCACCAAGGGGAAGGCTTTTCTTTATGCCTGCGCGGGGAGATTGAGCACGAGGGCCAGAAACTCCAGCGGCGTGTCGCCGTCGTTGCGCAGGAAATGACTTTCGCCGTCACCCGTGAAGGTCACGGTACCGGCGTCCACGGTCGTCATCTCACCGTTGCTGCGGTACGTGCCGTGCCCGGAGAGGAAGTAGTACACTTCATAGTTGCCGTGGTGGGTATGCTCGCCGACTTCGCAGCCGGGCTGCAGCACCATGCGGGCGCAGACCGTACCGGCGCCGAGCATCTCCTCCGGAGAGAGGATCGCATAGCGCTCAAGATGGCCGGCACCGCCTTTGAGGTGCTCAAGGCGCTCGGGCACATCTGGGAGCTTGCGGATGAATGCCATAGAGATCAGCCTCCTTTTTGGTTGTGCTCTATTCGTAGCACACGGCTGCGAAAATTGCAACCATTTTTCGCGCGGAGGCCGGCAGGTTTCGCATTTTAAATATAAAAAATCCACGCGCTTGGCGTGGCGTCATCCGGCTCTATGGCTTCTCACTTGCTGCTGGGTTCCCAGCTGACATCCGAGAAGATCAGGTCGTCCAGGTCCTGGACTTGATTGGTACGCATAACGTTATCACGCTCCTTTCTTTTTCAGTTGCTCTCAGTTTAGCAGATGATTTGCAGGATTGCAAGCGGTTTTTCAACAGTTTACACATATTTTACATATCGTTTTGCAGCACAACGCACAAATGGCCGGGCGTTTCCTGCAGGAAGCGCCCGGGAAGCCTTCATTTATACAGATCGAGAAACTCCTCAAGGCAGAGGTTGTTTTCCATGATGTACGCCGCCGCCTCCTTGCCGACATAGCGGAAGTGCCACGGCTCGTACATGACGCCGGTGACGCTCTCCTTGTCGGCGGGGTAGCGCAGAATGAAGCCGTACTCCTGACAGTGGGCATACATCCACTGGAAGAGCGCGGTCTTTTCCAGATCGCGTGTCTTGACCTCATAGAACTTGTCGGTGATGTCGGCGCACAGGCCGAGCTGATGCTCGCTCGTGCCGGGACGGGTAACGATGCGGGCGGCTGCGGCCTCGTCACCACCGCACTGCCCGACCTTGCGGGTGAAGAGGTACGACTGCTCGCTGTAGCTGCGGTACGTGCTCGACAGGCAAACGCTCAGCCCCTCGGCACGCGCGGCGGCGATGAATTCCTTGAGCGCGTCCACGGCGCGGCCGTCAAAATACCGGCCGCCCTCCAGCTCCGCCAAGTCCTCCGGTACGGCCTCGCCGATCGGGTTTTGCGCGTTGACGAGCGTGAGCTCCCAGCTGCCGGTGTTGACCTTCGGCAGGCCATTGTCCGGCTCGGGCGTGGGCGTGGGCGCAGCGGTCACGACTGGCGTGGGCGTTGCGGCGGCGGACTGCGCCGGAGTATCCATCGGCGGCAGCACGCGCAGCGCGACGATGGCGGTCAGCGCCAGAATGAGCGCGACACATAAAACGGTTTTGAGAGCTTTTCGCATCGTATCCCCACATCCTCAGTGACAGTTCTCGGCACAAAATGGCCGAAATTATGGTATCACGTTTCCGGCGGCGGGTCAATCCCAAAACCGTCGCTTGACACACACCGCCGAAACGGATAAACTGTCCGGGAAGGAGAGATGTCCCCATGCAACGTGATTGCTCCGGCCGCCCGCTGCGGCTGTTTTTGACTTTTTACCGGCCGCACCGGCGGCTGTTTGCGCTCGATCTGCTCTTTTCGCTGCTCTCATGCCTGGCGGATCTGGCGTTTCCCTATGTCTCGCGGCAGGCGATGCAGAGTCTGCTGCCGCTTGGACTGTTCCGCACATTCTTCGCCATCATGGCGGCACTTCTGGCAGCATACCTGCTCAAGGCCGTGTTCAAATACGCCGTGACCGTCATCGGCCACCAATGCGGCGTGCTCATCGAAGCGGATATGCGTCAGGAGCTCTTTGAGCATCTGCAGACGATGAGCTTCCGCTTCTTTGACTGCAACCGCACGGGCGTGCTCATGAGCCGCATGACGAGCGACCTCTTTTCCATTACGGAGCTGGCGCACCACGGGCCGGAGTATCTGCTCACGGCGGTGGTCACGCTCGGCGGCGCGCTCGCGATCCTGGCGCCGATCTGCTGGCAGCTCGCGCTCGTGCTGCTGCTGCTCGTGCCGCTGTCGCTGTGGATCACGATCCGCCAGCGCAAGCGCATGAACGACGCAAACGTCGCCGTCAAGCGCCGGCAGGCCGAGATCAACACCGTCATCGAGTCCGGCATCTCCGGCGTGCGCACAGCCAAGGCGTTCACGAACGAGGCCGTCGAGCGCGAGAAGTTTCTCGCCTGCAACGACCGCTACAAGCACAGCAAGACCGACTGGTACCGCGCCATGGGCGTGTTTCAGGGCGGGATGGAGTTTACGATGTCGGCCATGCAGGTCGTGGTCATCGCGCTCGGCGGCGCGTACATCATGCGCGGTCAGATCGACTACATCGACCTCATCACGTTCTCGCTGTACGTGACGACGTTCATCTCCCCCATCCGCACGCTGGTGAACTTCATGGAGGTGTTCACCGACGGCACGGCCGGCTTCCAGCGCTTTCTGGAGCTGATGCGCGTGCAGCCCGACATTGCCGACGCGCCGGACGCCAGACCCCTGCCGCCGGTGCGCGGACAGGTGGATTATAACAACGTGAGCTTCGACTACGCCGAGGGCGCGACCGTGCTCTCGCACGTGGATCTGCACATCGCACCGGGCGAGACGCTGGCCGTCGTCGGTCCGTCGGGCGGCGGCAAGACGACGCTGTGCCAGCTGCTGCCGCGGTTTTACGATGTCACGTCCGGCTCGGTGTGCATCGACGGCATCGACGTGCGCACCGTGACGCAGGCGTCGCTGCGCCGCTGCGTCGGCGTGCTGCAGCAGGAGGTCTTCCTCTTTGCCGACACCATCCGCGAAAACATCCGCTACGGCCGCCCCGACGCCACCGACGCCGAGATCGAGCAGGCCGCGCGCTATGCCGAGATCGACCGCGAGATCCGCGCCATGCCCGACGGCTACGACACCTATGTCGGCGAGCGCGGCGTCATGCTCTCCGGCGGGCAGAAGCAGCGGCTGAGCATCGCGCGCCTGTTTCTGAAAAACCCGCAGATCCTCATCCTCGACGAGGCCACGAGCGCGCTCGACTCCGTGACCGAGCAGCGCATCCAGAACGCGCTCGACACGCTCGCCCGCGGCCGCACGTGCATCATCATCGCCCACCGGCTGAGCACTGTGCAGGGTGCCGACCGCGTCGCCGTGATCGACGGCGCGCATGTCTGCGAGCAGGGCACACCCGCCGAGCTCATCGCGCGCGACGGCAAATACGCAGCGCTCTGCCGCGCACAGCACCTTATTTAAATACAGACGCCGAGCGCGCCGGATCACACGATCCGGCGCGCTTTTTCCGTCTGAAACTCAGTCCCCGATGTAAGTAAAGCGGCGCACGACCTGCCCGTCGCGCTCGATCTGCTCGTCCCACATGGCGGCGGGGCGCACCCAGATGCCCCGCTCCCCGTAGAGCGCGCGGTAGACGACCATGGGCTCGAGCGTCTCCGAATGCGTGGCGACAAACAGCAGTTCATACTCCCTGCCCTTGAAGTGGCGGTAGCGCCCGGGGCGCAGCATCTGCGGCGCGCTCATGCCTTGTCCTCCGGCATGCCGAAGCTCTGGATGAGCAGGCGCGTGAGCGCGTGCGCACCGTCACGCGTGAGCATGATGCTCGCGACCTCATCGACCGTCTTTTCCGGCATATCAATCAGTCCCTTTGGCTGGGGCGTGTAGTTGTGCTGCACATACATATGGTAGAAGCTCAGCGAGCACTCCGAGCGGTTGTCGTTGACCGAGACGTTGAACACATTGGCAAACTGGGGCTTCATATCGCCACCTCCTGTAACCTTTCTGCGCCCATTATACCACAGTGCGCGCGAAACCACCGCGTCAATTTTTGCACGTTTTCCAGAAAACTGTCCAAAAACTATTGCGGCATCAGACACATCGTCGTATAATGTGACCATCCAAATGCGAATTTTTTCACATGGAGGGAAGCGTAGATTGAAAGACCTGAAGCATCTTTACGAATTTGAAAAGCTGCTCGAGAGTGCCAACAACGCGCTCGTACAGCAGGCGTGTGCCGAGGGGAAGCACGCGCTGGCCTACACCTGCTACCACATGCCGGAGGTGCTGCTCAACACCGGAAACTGCTTTTCGGTGCGCCTGCGCGCACCGCTGACGGGGTCGCTGGACATCTCGTCGTACTACATGTCGAACTTCATCTGCGACTACTGCAAGTCGCTGCTGGAGCGCGGCATCGAGGGCGGCTACAACTTCCTGTCCGGTCTGATGGGCACGGAGACGTGCTCGGAGATGAACCGCGCGCTCGAGCACTTCGAGCTGCTGCAGCTCGTGGACAATGAGCAGTTTTTCGTGACCTTTCTCGACATGCCCTTCAAGGTCACGGAAAACACCGTGCGCCACTATGTCGACCAGCTCCGGCGCAAGGTGCTCACGCCGCTGCAGGAGGTCTACGGCGTGGACGTGTCGGACGACGCACTGCGCAAGGCGGTCGCCGAGCACAACGAGGTCTGCCGCATCCTGACCGAGATCGGTCAGTTCCGCAAGGAGGAAAACCCGCGCATCACGGGCTACGAGTACCACATTCTGAACCTTGTGAGCTACTGCTGCCCGAAATATCTCATCGTCGGCAAGCTGCGCGAGACACTCGAGGAGCTGCGCCAGCGCGAGCCCGATGTAAAGCCGCGCTTTCGCGTGAAGATCGCCGTCGTCGGCAGCGAGATCGACGACCCCGGCTTCACCAAGCTCGTCGAGGATGCGGGCGCGCTCGTCGTGGTCGACCGTTTCTGCTTCGGCTCGACGCCGGGGCGCGAGGAAATTCACCTTGACCCCGACCTGCCGGTGCTCGAGAGCATCGCGCGCCACTACCTCAACACCAGTCAGTGCCCGCGCTTCATGCAGCGCGAGAAGGTCGACGGCCGCTGGCAGCTCGTGCGCGACCTGTGCGCGGAGTATCACGCGCAGGGCGTGCTGTACGAGCAGCTCAAGTTCTGCGAGTACTGGGGCTATGAGCGCGCGCTGGCAAGCCATGTCGTCACGCGCGAATTCGGCATTCCGTCCGTCGCGGTCGACCGCCAGAACGCCACCGGCGGCAGCGGCCAGCTGCGCACGCGCGTGCAGGCGTTCGTCGAGAGTCTGGAGATCAAGCAGCTCCAGACGCAGAGAGGAGGCAAGTGACCATGGGTGAACAAAAACGCTCCCTGCGGGAATTTCTCCGCCACGTCAATGACTACACCTACCGCTTCGACCCGGAAAAGGGGCGGTTTCGCTACCGCGAGCTGCGCGGCGTGCGCGACACGGCGTTTGACTTTTATATGTGGCTCAAGTGCTGGAAGGACATGATCGTCTTTGTGGCCAAGTGTCCGGTGTCGGCTGTGCGCGCGCTGTTTCGCTACCAGTGGTTTTCCACCTACCTGACCTATCCGAACTTTGTCGACCGCGGCACGCTCGGCATGCGCGGCAACCAGCTGCGCATGGCACGCGCCCAATATGACCGCATCGTGAAAAAGGCCACCGACCTGCTGCGCATCTCGTTCGTGGCCGACGAGCATTTCCACCCCGGCAACAAGCTCTCGAAGAAGATCGTGCTCTTTGACGAGCTCGTCCCCGGGCAGATCATGGCCGGCTTCCCGAACCTCATCTACCTGCCGGCGCAGGTGCTGCCGGTGTTTCTGTGCTCGATCCTCAACCAGCAGATCACGCCGCCGTATCTCGACGCGGCCGAAAACTTCGGCATCCCGGCCGACGTCTGCCCCCTGCCCTCGGCCGAAGCCGGCTGCGCCCTGCGCGACGAGTATCCCAAGCTCGGCACGTGCTTTGTCGCCTGCAACATGCCGTGCGACGGCAGCGTCGCCACAACCGCGTATCAGGACCGGTATTTTAACCTCCCGACGTACTATTACGGCGTGCCTATCCGCTACAATGAGGACGCGGTGCAGGACTACGCCGTCGAGGAACTGCGCGGGCTCATCCGCTTCATCGAGGAGCAGACCGGCGAGACCTTCGACTGGGACGCGTTTTTCCGCGCCATGAAGATCTACAACCGTGAGACGGAGTACGAGCTGCAGAAGTGGGAGGTCAACCGCACGCCCTATCCGCAGATGACCGGCGAGACGTTCTGGATCTACCGTATGTTTTTCTATCATCTCTCGGGCGGCATGGACCCGCGCTTTCTCGACACCGACCGCCGCGTCAACCGCATCATGATGCGCGGCTACCGGCAGAAAAAGCCCTGCGCGCCCGCAATGCGCCACCGCTGCGTCGAGTGGTCATGCCCGGCGAACTTCTACCCCGACTTCTCCGTCTGGGCGGAAAACTGCTGGGGCATCAACGTCGTGGCAAGCATGGAGTCGCTCATCTCCGACATCATCATCGACACCGAAGACCCCGACCGGGCGCTGGCCGATCTCGCGCGCAGCTACCAGCGCACCACCATGCGCAAGCACACCAAGGGCGGCTATGCAAACGTGCTCGACGAGCTGTGGGTCGTCTGCAAGCAGTACAATGCCGACATGGTGCTCATGTATGACCAGATCTCCTGCAAGGGCATGGACGGTCTGCGCGGCGTGTTTGAGGAGCAGGCGGCCGCGCGCGGCGTGCATATGCTCTGGGTCGCGCAGGATCTGCTCGATTCGCGCACGATCTCCAAGCGCGACATGCGCCGTCAGGTCAACCTCTATATGCAGACCGTCATGGGCGAGGAGCCGGTGCGCCCCGACCTCGTGGACTTTGACGATGCGCTGACGTGGTAAAAGCAAATCCATCGAGAACCATTTCGTTGAGTTCTCGGCAAAATGCAAAGCCCTTTTTAAACACGCAAACTCCCCGCCCGAAGGCGGGGAGTTTTTGCAGGCCGTTACAAAAGGCTCGCAGAGTTTGCGTCCGCAGACGCAAAAAATTCCAATCATTTTCTCCGGCGGCGTGTACGGCGAAGAAAATACATTTCGGCTCGCAAACGTGCGAGTTGTGCGCCGACGGTGCACAGCTCGTGCGATGCAGCGAGCCGCAGTCCCTTCAAACGAGAGCCCAACGCAGTGGGTCTCGTTTGAGCGCGTGCCAAAACGCTTTTTGGCACGCGCAATCATGTCTGCGGCTGCTTTTTGATGTCAAACCGCCACACGGCCACGACGTAGGACACGAAGGCGATGGCCTCGATGACCATACACGAATACGAGCGCGCGAGGATGTCATACGTGAACCAGAACGGCGAATTGGTCAGATAGAGCAGGCGCGTGCGGCGCATATCGCGCGTCCAGAGCGCGATGGTCGTCATGCTCATGGCGATGCCGGGCAGCAGGCTTCTCGGTCCGTCCCATGTGAGGATGGTGTTGACGACGTACAGCGCCAGAAACGCCCACAGCCACACGCGGCTCTTGGCCCACTTGCGGTCATTGAAGTAAAACACGACGCTGCGCGCGAACGACAAAATGTTGATGGTCGCGGCGGTCATCGCGCCGAGCAGCCCATAGTGCACGATCCACATCAGGCAGGCGGCCGCCTGCGCCGCGAGGATGACACGGCGGTTATTGAATTGCACCGAGATAAACACGATCAGGCTGCCGAGCAGACCCAGCGCCTGGTTGAGCCAGAAATCCATGTGCCACACCCTTTCTTCCCGCAGGAAAGTGGATTTTAACACAACCGCGCAGGAAAAACAAGCCTTTCCGTGCAGTTTTTCTCCCACACACAACGCCAAAATATACGAATCAGGAAGCCGCCGCAAGCGCCGCTTTCCTATTTATAAATAGTATCCCTCAAAACAACGCGGCAAGCTGCTGCCACACCGGCAGCCCCACGAGCCAGCGGATGACCGGCACGAACAGCAGCGCCGGCAGATAGTCCGCCACCTTGATCTTCGTGGCGCCGGTCTGATTGAGACCGATGGCCGCCACGAGCAGGGAACCCGCACACGTGAGGTCCGCGACCGCCGCCTCCGAGAGCAGCGGCGCGATCGCCCCGGCCAGCAGCGTGAGCGTCCCCTCGACCACGAGCACCGCCGCGCCCGCGAGCATCACGCCCGCGCCGAGCGTCGTGGCCATCATGGCGCAGAAGACGAGGTCGATCATCGACTTGGTAAACAGGATGCTGTTGTCGCCGCGGATGCCGGCGTCGAGCGAGCCGTTGACCGCCATCGCGCCGATGCAGCACAGGAGGCTCGCCGTGACGAACCCCTCGGCCAGCGACGGGCCGCCCTCATGCCGGTGAACGTGCGCCTCGACCCAGGTGCCGAGGCGGTGGATCGAGCCGTCGATATTCAGCAGCGCGCCGACCGCCGCGCCGAGCGTCATGGACACGATGACGATCAGGATGCTCCGGCACGCACTCGCACCCGAAATGCCGATATACAGCACGCACAGCCCGAGGCCGATCATGACCGTTTTGCTCACGCGCTCGGGGATGCCCCGCCGAAACAGCAGGCCGATCGCCCCGCCGCCCGCAATGGCCAGCGCGTTGACAACAGCGCCCGTCAGACTCATATCCGATCCGCTCCTTCCCGCCGCGCCGCCTTATTTAAATAAGGTATCATCCACCGGACACGGTTCGATCAAAGATGTACCGTTTAAGATAGCACAACCAGGCGGCCGTGTAAACACACGCGCGCAAAAAATTTCAGCCGCGCACGTTCGGGATCGACGCCTTGAGCTCACTGAGAAACATCTGTCCGGCGGTGGACAGGCCGGTCTTCTGCTTATAGACGACACCGACGGTACGCTGCAGCTCCGGCGAGAGGCGGCGCGCAATGACACGCCGTCCGCTGCGGCGCAGCACCGCCTCCGGCAGGATGGACACGCCGAGGTTGTTCTCGACCAGGTTCAGGATCGTGTAGTCATCGGCCACGCGATACTGGACGTTGATCTGCGGATGGCGCGTGAGCAGGTCACGGATGCAGCCGCCGCCGCGCCCCTCCTCGAGAAGAATGAAGGGCTCAGCCGCGAGCTCGTCGACCTGAATGAAGATGTTCTCGCCCAGCGGATGCCCCTCGGGCAGCACGGCGAGCATGGTGTCCTGATAGATCGGCTCGCACGGGAACGGGGTCGTGCGCAGCATATCCGTGAAGCCGAAGTCGACCACGCCCTCGCGCACCCAGTCCTCGATCTCATAATACAGCCCCTGATAGAGCTCGAAGCGGATGCCGCTGTGCAGGCGGCGAAAGCGCTCCATGGCCGGCGGCAGCAGGTAGCTCGACACGCTCGTAAACGTGCCGAGGCGGATCGTGCCCTGTTCCAGACCGCTGAAGCCCGCCGCCTGCGACTGGAGCATCCGGTAGGCGTTGACCGTGTCGCGGATGTACGGCAGCAGGTGCCGTCCCTCATAGGTGAGCGCCACGCCCGAGCGCGAACGCACCAGCAGCGTCACCCCCAGCTCCTCCTCCAGCGACTTGATCATCTGGCTCACGGCCGACTGCGTGTAGCCGAGATCGCGCGCAGCGTCGGAAAAGCTGTTGCGCTCAAAGACCTTCAAAAATGCGATATACCGGTTCATAAGCACCTCTCACGGATAAGAAACGCTAATTTAACTATCAGAATTATTTGCTTTACTTATCTATAACGGCATTATATAATGGGCACTGTCAGATAGCAAGTGCAATTTTTCGTGACCGCACACGATTTTTGCAGTGCGCCGACAACCACGCAAATTCTCTCCAAGCAACATGATAATTCCTTTTTCCAACTCCATTTCTCCTATGGAAACACCCCTGCCGGTTTGTCCGTTCCGGCAGGGGTGTTTTCCGTTTTGTGCGGGGAAAGCGGCGCTCAGTCCGTGACCGTGACGGTGGCCGTCGTTCCGGAGGCACGGACGGCGTCGGCCTGCATGGCGTCGGTCGTGACGGTCTGCAGCGGCAGGCTGCCGAGCGCCGACCAGTCGAGCGCGCCGGAAACACCGCGCAGCGTCAGCTCCGTGAGCCCGGTGAAGCCATCCAGACCGGACGTGCTGTCAAGCTCGCAGCGGATGAGCGTGAGCGATGTGATCGCCCGCTCACGGTCAAAGCTGTGGAAGAAATCGCCCCGCAGGTCGCAGTCCACAAGCGTGACGCGTGTGAGCGAGGATTTGTGCAGCGGGATCAGCAGCTCGCGGCGCGTGCAGTGCGAGAGCGTGATGTCCTGCAGCTTTGTCAGCGCGCGCAGCTCGGACAGGTCCGACACGTTCGCGCCGTTGAGGTGCAGCGTGCGCACATTCAGACAGCGGCCGAGCCCCGTCAGATCCGTGACGGCGTTGCCGTCGGCCAGCAGCGCCGTGAGCTTCGGCAGCTGCTCGATGCCCGCCAGACTCGTGAGCCGGTTGGCGCTGACATCAAACACCTCCACACCGCAGGCAGGCAGGCTGCCGAGCGTGGTCAGCGACTGAAATTCAAGCGAGAGCTCGCGCAGGCTCGGAAAATACGCGAGGTCGGACAGCTCGCGGATGTCCCCGCGCTGCACGGTGATGCTCTGTCCGGACGGGTCGACGACCTCCGCCGTCTCGACACCGGCAGCCGCCGCATCCACGCCCTGCTGCGGGGCGGCAAACCAGTACCGGTCGCCGCAGACGTACAGTGCCGTGAGCCCTTTGAGGTCTGCGACCGTGAGCTCGCCCTCGGGCTTTCCGGCATATTCGCGCGCGGCCCGCTCAAGCAGGGGGTTCTGGAATGCGGCCACCGTGTCGTCCGGCAGCGTCTGCACCGCGACAGTCCTGGCCGTAAAGCGGTAGAGCAGGCCCGTGAAGTGGCCGACGATGCCCGCCGCGATCAGGCAGCCGGCGAGTACGACCGCGATGATCGCCGCCGCGATGCCGCGCTTTTTCTTCGCGCGCTCCGGCTTCGGCGCTTTGGCGGGCCTTTCCCGGCGCGGGGTCTCGGCGCGGGACTTTTTCTCTCTCTTCTTTTTCGCCCGCGGCAGCGCGGCGGGTGCTTCGGGCGGCAGCTCCGGCGCTTCGCCCGCAAATTTGTCCGCATCGAGCAGCTCGGCCGAAAAGAGCTTGTCGTAGAAATATTCCTCGCTCGGGTAAGTATACTTCATGAGCGCGAAGAGGTTGCCGATCTGCATCTCCATGCCCGGGGAGAGCTCCGTCTGCTCGAGGTAGACGTTGATGACCGGCTTTTTCTTCGTCAGGGCATAGTGCATCTCCTTGCGGCAGTTGTCGGACTGCAGATACGCCGGAGACAAAAACGCCAGCACGAGCTGCGCGCGCTCGAGGTGCGACGCAATGCTCTCCGGCCACTCGCTGCCGGCCTCGATGCCCTCGTCATACCAGACGCGAAAGCCGCGCGATTGCAGCGTGCCGATGATCTCGAGCACGGCCGCGTCGTTCTTGTGCGCGTAGCTGACGAAGATGTACGGCTGTGTGCCCTCGTAGGGGCGCAGAAGTGTTTTCAAAAAAACCACCTCCGGAAAAAAATCGAAAAACGACTGGATTCTGTTAGTGTATCACACACATCCGCGCCCGGCAAGAGCCTTGACGCCCGCGAGATAGGCATACGGCACGCACAGATCCCCCCGACCGGAGCCGAGGGCGATGTCCGGCTTGCGCAGGCCGTGATAGTCCGACCCGCCGGTCGGCACGAGGCCGAAGCGCCCGGCCAGCGCCTGCGCCGCCGCCGTCTGCTCGGGTGTATAGGTCGTGTAGCGCACCTCGAGCCCGAGCGCCCCGGCGTCCGCCGCCGCGGCGAGCAGGGCAGTACGCTGCGCGTCGTCAAAGCGGTACTTGAACAGATGCGCCACGACCGGCACGCCGCCCGCCGCGCGCAGCGCGCGGACGGAATCCTCGAGCGGAATGTTGTAGCGCGGGACATAAAAGCGCTTGCCCCGGCCGAGCAGACCGCGCATCCCGTCGGACACCGTGGGGATGCAGCCGCGCTGCACGAGCAGCGCCGCGATGTGCGGCCGGCCGAGCACCGTCTGCCCCGGAAAGGCCGCATGCAGCTCCGCCATCGTGATGGGGTAGCCCGCGTCGTGCAAGCGCTGCACCATGGTCTCGTTGCGGGCGTTTCGCTCGTCGGTGGCGCGGGTCATGAGCGCGCGCAGCGCGGCGTTGTCCGTGTCCATGTAGTAGCCGAGCAGGTGCACCTCCTCGCCGCCCCACACGGTGGACAGCTCCACACCCGGCACGACCTCGACGCCGTGCGCCGTCCCCGCCGCAAGCGCCTCGGGCAGTCCGGCAAACGTGTCGTGATCCGTGATCGCCACGGCGCGCAGCCCGGCTGCCGCCGCCTTGCGCACGACGGTCTCCGGTGCGTCCGAGCCGTCGGACGCGAGCGTGTGCACATGCAGATCAATCCGCTCCATGGCGCACCTCCAGCCCGTCCGGCAGCGCGTCGCCCTGCCAGAGGACAAAGACCGTGCCGTCCGCAACGTGCACCGACGCCTCCGCGCCCGTGAAGGAGTTGCTCACGCCGAGCGGCATGGCGCAGGTGAGCGTCGCATCCGTGACCTCGTAGAGCAGGCCGCGCAGCGTAACGCCGCGCGCAGCGTCGCCGCTGCTGAACACCGAGACCGTGCCCTCCATGCCGGCGGGGAAGGTCAGCGTGCCGTTTTGCACCGCCGTGACCACCCAGCCGCAGCCGATGAGCCAGCCCTGCGCGCCCGCGTCCGTGAGACCGCGCAGCGTCTGAAAGCTCGCGATCGTCTGGTCGATGCGGCCGCCGAGCGCGCCCGCCATCACGAGCCGCCGGTAGCCGTGCCCGAGCGCCCAGCGCACGGCGAGACCGAGGTCGGTGTCGTCCTTCATGACCGGGTGCGTCTCCACATTCGGGTGCTCCGGCCGGTAGCCGAGCGAGTCAAAGTCACCCATGACGAAGTCCGGCTCGATGCCGCGCGCACGCAGCGAACGGTAGCCGCCGTCAGCCGCGATAATATAGTCGCCCGCGCACGGGCTCAGGCGCACGCCCTCAAGACTGGCCGCGCCGACGATATAACTAGTATTTTCCAAATTCATTCCAGCTTTCCTGAATTTTCGCCCGTTATTGTATCACATTCTGCGCGCCGAGAAAAGAATTGCATGTAAATTACCTGTGCGTGCATTTGTTAGATTTTAAACTCGTCGAAAATCAAAAATTTTATTTCTATTGTTACTGATATATGATATAATTCCAGCATTGGCATCGCAGCGAAGCGCGTTTTTTTACCGCTGCCGCCCATCTCTGCGGCCCGCCGCAGTCAGAAAGGAGACACGACCGTGTCAGAAAAAGTTTTCAACAAGGTCCTTGCTGCCAACCGCGGCGAGATCGCGGTGCGTATCTTCCGCGCGTGCTATGACCTCGGCATTCACACCGTGGCCATGTACTCCAAGGAAGACGAACTGAGCATGTTCCGCACCCGTGCCGACGAGGCATATCTCGTCGGCGAGAACAAGAGCCCTCTGGGTGCGTATCTCGACATCCCCGAGATCATCGATCTGGCCAAGCGCCGCGGCGTCGACGCCATCCACCCGGGCTACGGCTTCCTGTCCGAGAATGCGGACTTTGCCCGCGCCTGCGAAGCGGCCGGCATCACGTTCATCGGCCCCCCGAGCGACGTGCTCGGCAAGATGGGCGACAAGCTCTCGGCCAAGCAGATCGCCATGGAGTGCGGCGTGCCGGTCATCCCCGGCTGCTCCGAGCCTCTGCGCGACGGGCAGGAGGCGCTCGAGAAGGCCATCAGCTTCGGCTTCCCCGTCATCCTCAAGGCGGCGGCCGGCGGCGGCGGCCGCGGCATGCGCCTGTGCGAAATACCCGAGGACGTTATCCCCGCGTTCGAGCTCGTCAAGAGCGAGGCACGCAAGGCCTTCGGCAATGACGACATCTTCATCGAGAAGTACCTCGTGCAGCCCAAGCACATTGAGGTGCAGATCCTTGCCGACCAGTACGGCAACGTGCGCCACCTCGGCGAGCGCGACTGCTCGCTGCAGCGCCGCTACCAGAAGGTCGTGGAGTTTGCGCCCGCGTGGAGCGTGCCCGAGAGCATCCGCGAGCAGCTGCACGCTGACGCCGTGAAGATCGCCGAGGCCGTCGGTTATGTCAACGCCGGCACGGTGGAGTTCCTCGTCGACCGCGACGGCAACCACTATTTCATCGAGATGAACCCCCGCATTCAGGTCGAGCACACCGTCACCGAGATGGTCACGAGCATCGACCTCGTGCGTGCGCAGATCCTCATCGCCGAGGGGCAGCCGATCAGCCACCCGGAGATCGGTCTCGGCGACCAGAACAACCTCAAGGTCAACGGCTACGCCATCCAGTGCCGCGTGACCACCGAGGACCCGGCCAACAACTTCGCGCCCGACAACGGCAAGATCGAGGCCTACCGCTCCGGCGGCGGCTTCGGCGTGCGTCTCGACGGCGGCAACGTCGGCACGGGCTCGATCATCTCGCCGTACTACGACTCCCTGCTCGTCAAGGTCACAAGCTGGGACTGCACCTTCCCCGCCGTCTGCCGCAAGGCCACCCGCGCCATCAATGAAGAGCACGTGCGCGGCGTCAAGACGAACATCCCGTTCGTGACGAACATCCTCACGCACCCGACCTTCGTCGCCGGCAAGTGCCACACGAAGTTCATCGACGAGACGCCGGAGCTGTTCGAGTTCACCGAATCGCGCGACCGCGCGACCCGCGTGCTCAAATACATCGCCAACATTCAGGTCAACAATCCCGACGCCGAGCGCCACCAGTACGACACGCCGCGCTTCCCGAAGGCACAGCGTGAGGTCACGAAGCAGGACGGGCTCAAGCTCCTGCTCGACACCGACGGCCCCGAGGCCGTGAAGGAATGGGTCCTCGGCCAGAAGAAGCTGCTCATCACCGACACGACGATGCGCGATGCGCACCAGTCGCTGCTGAGCACCCGCCTGCGCACCCGCGACATGGTCAAGGGCGCCGACGGCACGGCCGACATCCTCGCCGACTGCTTCTCGCTCGAGATGTGGGGCGGCGCGACGTTTGACACCGCCTACCGCTTCCTGCATGAGTCCCCGTGGGAGCGTCTGGAGATGCTGCGTGAGAAGATCCCGAACATCCCGTTCCAGATGCTGCTGCGCGGCTCGAACCTCGTCGGCTACGCGAGCTATCCGGACAACCTTGTGCGCGCCTTCATCGCCGAGTCCGCCCGCGAGGGCATCGACGTGTTCCGCGTGTTCGACTCGCTCAACTGGCTGCCGAACATGGAGACCGCCATGGACGAAGTGCTGCGTCAGGGCAAGTTCCTTGAGGGCACCGTTTGCTACACCGGCGACATCCTCGACCCGACGCGCGACCGCTACACGCTGCAGTACTATGTCGACTTTGCCAAGGAGCTCGAGCGCCGCGGCGCCCACATGCTGGCCATCAAGGACATGTCCGGCCTGCTCAAGCCGTATGCCGCCAAGAAGCTCGTCAGCACCCTCAAGCAGGAGATCGGCATCCCCATCCACCTGCACACGCACAACACCACCGACAACCAGATCGCGACCTACCTCATGGCGGCCGAGGCCGGCGTGGACGTGGTCGACACCGCCATCGGACCGCTGGCCAACCTCACGAGCCAGCCGTCGATGAACGCGCTCGTCGAGTCCCTGCGCGGTCAGGAGCGCGACACCGGCTTCGACCCGCAGCGCCTGCAGGAGCTGGCCGATTACTGGGCTGACGTGCGTCTGCGCTACGAGAGCTTCGACAAGGGCCTCAAGGTCCCCGTCACCGATATCTACCGCTATGAGATCCCCGGCGGCCAGTACACGAACCTGCAGCCGCAGGTCGAGTCGCTCGGCCTCGGCCACCGCTTCGCGGAGGTCAAGGAGATGTACCGCACCGTCAACCTCATGCTCGGCGACATCATCAAGGTCACGCCGTCGTCCAAGATGGTCGGCGACCTCGCGATCTTCATGGTGCAAAACGACCTCACGCCCGAGAACATCGTCGAAAAGGGCGAGCACCTTGCCTTCCCCGACAGCGTCGTGAGCTACTTCAAGGGCATGATGGGCCAGCCGCCCTGCGGCTTCCCGAAGGACCTGCAGCGCGTCGTGCTCAAGGGCGAGAAGGCCATCACCGGCCGCCCCGGCGACCTGCTGCCGCCCGTGGACTGGGATCAGCTGCGCAGCGAGATCCGCAAGTTCTACCCGAACTATGAGGAGCCGCGCTCGCTCATCTCGTTTGCCATGTATCCGAAGGTCTATGAGGAGTACATCCGTCACCGCAAGGAGTACGGCTACATCATGCGCATGGGCAGCCACGTGTTCTTCAACGGCATGGCCATCGGCGAGATGAACAAGATCAACATCGAGGACGGCAAGACCCTTATGATCAAGTACATCGGCCTCGGCGACCGCAACGACGACGGCACGCGCAACGTGCAGTTTGAGCTCAACGGTATGCGCCGCGAGGTCTCCGTGCCCGACCCGACCGCGACCGATTCGGCCAAGACCGTCGTCATGGCCGACCCGAACGACAAGAGCCAGGCCGGCGCGTCCATCCCGGGCATGGTGTCGAAGGTCAACGTCAAGCCCGGCGACCAGGTCAAGGTCAACGACGTGCTCGCCGTGATCGAGGCCATGAAGATGGAGACGAGCGTCGTCGCCCGCATGGACGGCACGGTCGACGAAGTCTTTGTCAAGGGCGGCCAGTCGGTCAAGGCCGGCGAGCTGCTGCTGACGATCAAGTAAATCACCCCCGTTTTTCCGGCGGAGCGCACGCTTGTGCGCTCCGCATTTTTTGCGGGCAAACACGACGCGCAGCGCCGGGCACACGCCGAGTTGCCACTTTGCGTTTTTTGTTCCCATCCGCGCCGAAAAGACTGGAAAAGTCCGCATAGCTATGTTAATATAGACAAATATGAAATGAATCCGGGTTTTCCGCCCACAGGCATTCATGAGAGGAGTTTTTTCATGCTTGTGCCCTATTCCTGGTTCCAGATCCTCTGGTACTTCTACATTTACGGTTTTCTCGGCTGGTGCTCCGAGGTGGCCTTCGCCGCCGTCGCGCACGGCAAGTTTGTCAACCGCGGCTTCGTCAACGGCCCCATCTGCTCGATCTACGGCTTCGGCGTCATGAGCGTGCTGCTCGTGCTCGGGCCGCTCAAGAGCAGCCTCTGGCTGCTGTTCGGCGGCAGCGTGCTGTTTACGAGCGCCATCGAATACCTCACCGGCTGGGTGCTGGAAAAGGTGTTCCACGACAAGTGGTGGGACTACTCCAAGCGTCCGCTGAACATCAAGGGCTACGTGTGTCTGGAGTTCTCGGTGCTGTGGGGACTGGCGTGCGTGTTTGTGGTCGACGTGTTCCAGCCGCTCGTGGCCAAGGTCGTCGACCTCATCCCGAAAAAGCTCGGCTGGGTGCTGCTCGGCACATTCAGCGCACTGTGGATCGCGGACAACATCATCACCGCCATGGAGATCCGCAAGCTGCCCAAGAAGCTGCGCGCCCTGCAGGCCATTGAGGATTCGCTCACGGCCATCTCCGACGAGATCGGCGAGGAGATCTATATTCGCACCTCAGACGCGAAGGACCGCGGCATGGAGGTTTACACCGGTATGAAGGAAAAGAGCACGGAGCTTGCGCAAAAGCGCGCCGAGGCCTCGATCGAGCGCCGCAGTGAGCTGCTGGCGCGCCGCAGTGAACTGCTGCAGCGCCGCGAGGAGATCCTCAGCCACCGCAACATCGTGCACGAGCGTATCGCGCAGGCGTTCCCGGCGCTGCGCTCCGGCCAGACCAACGGCCGCGCCTTTACGCGTGTGCATGAGCACGCACAGCGCCGCAAGGAGCTGACCAAGGCCATCAAGGCGAAGGCCAAGGAACTCAAGAACAAAGCAAAAGACCGCACCTGACCATCCGGCAGGGCGAAGAAAGAAGAAGAACCATGAATCTCTATCTGATCGGACATGACTACCGCTACGCGGCGGAGCAGATGCTCCTGACGCTGTTTCCCGACGAACGCCCGGAGTATCCGGACGGGCGGCCGACCGGCGACCGCGCAGAGCTGCGGCTCATGTCCGGCACAAAAGTGACGACCGTGACGTGCGTGCTCGTCTACCACGGGCAGACGGCCAACGGCCGCACGAGCGTGCCCAACGGCGAGCTGACCGACCCCGCTGAGACCGACCGCCGGCTGCAGGGCGCGGTCAAGCGCGCGTTTTACCGCGCTGCCATGGGCATCGGGCTGCCGCACCGGCCGTGGGGTATGCTCACGGGCGTGCGCCCCGGAAAGCTCATGACTCCCCTGCTTGCGCAGGGGCTCAACGACGCGCAGGCCGCGCGCCAGTTTGAGCGGCAGTATGACGTCTCACCCGCGCGCGCCGATCTCGTCGTGCGCACCGCGCACGCCACGCTGCGCGCCATGGAATCGCTCGGTGAAAAGGATGTGTGCCTGTATGTGGGCATCCCGTTTTGCCCGACGCGCTGCGCCTATTGCAGCTTCGTGAGCCAGTCGGTGGAAAAGAGCATGGCGCTCGTGCCGGAGTTTTTGCAGGCGCTCGCCCGTGAGATCGCCGCGACCGCCGAGGCCGTGCGCAGGGCGGGGCTGCGCGTCGTGTCGCTCTACATCGGCGGCGGCACGCCGACCACGCTCTCGGCGCGCCAGCTCGACGCGCTGTGCACGCAGCTGGCTGCGGCGTTCGACCTGAGCGCACTGCGGGAGTTCACCGTCGAGGCCGGCCGGCCCGACACGATCACCACCGACAAGCTGCAGGTGCTGCGCGCGCACCGGGTCGACCGCATCAGCGTCAACCCCCAGACGCTCGACGACCGCGTGCTCGACACGATCGGCCGCCGCCACACCGCGCAGGATATTTACGACGCGCTGCGCCTCGTGCGCGAGACCGGCGGCTTCGCCGTGAACATGGACCTGATCGCGGGGCTTCCCGGCGACACGCCGGACGGCTTTCGCGCCACGCTCGAGCAGGTGCTCGCACTCGCGCCCGAGAACATCACCGTGCACACGCTCTCGCGCAAGCGCGGCTCGAACCTGATGGCGCAGGATGCGCCCATCCCCGACGGAGCAGCCGTCGGCGAGATGCTTGACTTTGCCGGTACCGTGCTGCCCAGGGCGGGCTACGCACCGTACTACCTCTACCGGCAGAAGTTCATGTCCGGCGGCTTTGAAAACGTCGGCTGGACGCGGCCGGGTCAGGAGAATCTCTACAACATCTGCATCATGGAGGAGCTGTGCAGCATCCTCGCCATGGGCGGCGGCGCGTCGACAAAGCTCGTGCGCCCCAACGGCGGCAGGCTTGAGCGGCACATCGACCCCAAGTATCCCACGGAATACATCGCCAATATCGACCGCATCTGTGCGGCCAAGGCGGAACTGGAGGCGTTTTTCCAATGAGCTATCATCTTCAGGAGATCAACCGCCGCATTCAGGCTGATCCCAAGGAATTTGTCGACGCGAGCGACGCGGCCTATGCCGCCAAGATCGAGCGCGCCGCGCGCGCCATCGCCGAAAACGCGCACACGTGTCCGATCGTGCTGCTCTCCGGCCCGTCCGGCAGCGGCAAGACCACCACGGCCATGAAGATCGCGGAGGCGCTGTGCAAGCTCGGCGTCGGCAGTCAGAGCCTCGCCATGGACGACTATTTCCGCACCGTCGACCTGCGCACCGCACCGCGCACGCCGGAGGGCGATCTCGATCTTGAGTCCCCCGCGTGTCTGGACATGGACCTGCTCGGCAAGCACCTCAACGCGCTCGCCCGCGGCGAGGAGATCCACCTGCCGCGGTATAATTTCGTCACGCGCGTGCAGTCCGGTCCCATCGGCCGCCCCATGCGCCTCGGCAAGGACGAGGTCGTCGTCTGCGAGGGTATCCACGCGCTCAACGACGAGATTGCCGCCTACTGCCCGGATGCGTTCCGGCTGTATATCAGCGCGCGCTCCGTCGTCGTCGATGACGACGGGAACGAGGTGTTCAAGGGCACGTGGATGCGTCTGCTGCGCCGCCTCGTGCGCGACAGCAACTTCCGCGGCACGCCCGCCGCCGCGACGCTGGACATGTGGGCAAACGTCCGCCGCGGCGAAAAGCGCTTCATTTCCCCGTTCAAGGAGCGTGCGAACCTGATGTTCGACTCGTCGTTCCCGTGCGAGGTGTCGATCATGAAAAACTTCGCCGAGCCGCTGCTCGAGGCCGTGCCCGAGGGCGCGGAGCGCTATGCGGAGATCCGCAGCATCCTGCCCGCGCTCGAGCGCTTCGAGACGATCGACCCCGCGCTGCTCGCGCCCGAGAGCATGCTGCGCGAATTTATCGGCGGCGGCGTGTACAGCTACTGAGCGCGCGGCGCTGAATCCTGCAAATACAAAAAGCCTTCTCCGTTGGGAGAAGGCTTTAGACTGTCAAAAAAGTATTACTTTTTTGACAAAGGGGTTTGCGGCCTGACTGCAGCGCACGCACTGTCCGCCTTTGGCGGACAGTGCGCACGTTTGCAGGCCGAGAAGTATTTTCCCCGACGCACATGTCGCCGAAGAAAATGATCGGACTTTCTTTCGCCGCTGCGGCGGCGAAACTCTACGAGGTTTTTGGACAAGCAAAGCCTTCTCCGTTGGGAGAAGGCTTTGCGTTTTCCTGCGCCGCACGGCGGTTTGGGTGACAGACGCCGCGAAAACGGGTGATGCGATTTGTCACCGCTGCACAGAATCCCGAATCGTGTTTTGGCGAAATTTACAAATATTATGAATCCTGTTCCAATTTCATAAAGAATCTGCTAAAATGAGGATGTCAGGATCCGGACACACATTTCATTCAACAGGAGGTATCGTATGGAACCGTTTGCGCTTTTGAAAATGATGGGGATCTTTGTGACCGGCGGCATCACCGGACGGATCGTTCTGTATCTGCTCCTGCTCGCCGCCGGCATCGGCGTCCGGTGCGCCCTGCAGCGCCGGCGCGATTTCTGGACGGCTGCGGGCATCAGCGCCGGGCTGTGGCTCGTGTGCGAGATCATCGTGGACATCGGCTCGGTGCATGAGATGTCGGTCGGCCTGTTCAGCGCCGCCGCCACACTGGGCGCGCTGGGCTTCTCGTTCGCGCTCGGCCTGGGGCTTGCCGCGCTTGTCTGCCGGCTGCTGCGCCGGAAGCAGCTTGTGTGACCCAATGGCAAGCGCCCCCGCGGGGAGTTTCCCGCGGGGGCGCTTTCAATTTTCCGCCGCGCCGTCAGCTCAGCCGCTGCACGAGCGCGTCCCACAGCTCCAGCAGCCGGAAGCGCACGACATAGCCGCCGTCGGACTCCGTGACGAGGCGCACATCGTCGTCCGAGAGCGCCTGCACCGCTCGCTCCGAGAGCCCTGCCGCCTGCGCACACAGCGGTGGGAAAATGACGCACCACCAGTTGTGCCCCGCGCCCGCGCCGAGCGTCACGCGCAGGGAGGTATACACCCCCGCCGGGAGGGCAAACGTGCCGTAGTCGCGCGTCGGGTAGTGCTCGGCGCCGAGGGAGACCCGCACCGGGCGCTCCCCTGCCGCCGCCTGTGCCGCGCGGGCAATGCCGTCAAGCTCGTCCGCGATGCGCAGCCGCGCCGTGTCCATATCCGTCACGTCGGCAAGCTGCGGCTCGAGATAGGCCAGCACCGCATCGCGCACCTGCAGCTTCACGGCCTGCTCGGTGTCGTCGTCCGAGACCGCGATCACGTGCAGCCGCACGAGCCGCGACGCCAATAGCGCGCTGCGCGCCTGCGCCCACGTGCCGGTCAGCAGCGTCACGCACACGGCCAGCAGCAGCGCCAGCTCCCACGACCGCAGGGTGCGGCCGGGATCGGGATGAATGGAGAGAGAATGGGTATGCATCGTATGTCCGCCTTTCTGAGATGAAAACTGCCGGTACCGGGCATCTGTGCTCAGTATCGGCAGTTTTGTTCGCTTTTAATCCTCAGACCTCAAGGCGGTCGATGGTTTCGGTCAGAAAGCACTCGGCATAGTCGCGCGCGAGCCGGCGCTTGGCATACGCCGCGCTGTCGGCATCGGCAAAAAGGCCGAACACGGCCGAGCCCGTGCCGCTCATGACCGCGCCGAGCGCGCCGCCGTCGAGCAGGCGGCTCTTAATGGCCGCGATCTCGCCCTCGCGGCGGGTGAGCACGTCCTCAAAGACGTTGTACATCCGGCGGGCAAGCTTCGGCATATCGCCGTCGGCAAGCGCGGCGCAGATGCCCTCCGTGTCCGGACGGCAGCGCGAGGTGCGCGCGTCCACGCGGCGAAACAGCTCCGGCGTCGAGATCGGAAAATCCGGCTTGCAGATCACGACCGGCAGGCGTGGCATGGGCGTGACGGGCGTGAGCCGCTCGCCGCGTCCCTCGGCCAGCATCGTGCCGCCCGCGACACAGTACGGCACGTCCGAGCCGACCAGCGCGCCCAGCTCCTCGAGCTGCGCGCGGGAAAAGCCCGCGCCGGTCAGCCGGTTGAGCGCGCGCAGCACGGCCGCCGCATCCGACGAGCCGCCGCCCAGCCCCGCACACACGGGGATGCGCTTGTGCAGCCGGATGTGCACGCCGCAGTCGAGGCCCGCGCGCGCGAGAAACACCTGCGCCGCGCGCACGGCCACATTGTCCGCCCCACAGGGCAGATAGCTGCGGTTGGTCTCGGCGCGGCAGACACCGGTGCCGTCGAGCGTAACGGTCACGTCGTCGTGCAGATCCACACTCTGCATGATCATGCGCAGGTCGTGAAACCCGTCGGGGCGCGTACCGAGCACGTCCAGCGACAGGTTCAGCTTTGCCCACGCGGCCTCTCTTGCTGTACCGGTCACAGCTTTTTCAGTTCAAAGAGCAGATCCATGAGCTGCGCGCCGTCGTCGACATACGGGCCCTTGGCGCCGTTTGCCTCGGAATACGGCAGGCCGGAGCCCTCGGACACGCGGCTGTCATACAGCACGAACGGCACGGGGTCGGCGCCGTGCGCGCCGTTGGCCATGTACGTCGTGTGATCCGACAGCAGCAGCAGACGGAAGTCCTCGCCCGCGGCGCGCAGCGCCTCGGTCACGGGAGCGACGACATCGGCGCTCAGGCGCTCGATGGAATAGATCTTGTGCTCCAGGTCATGGTTGTGCGTGGCCTCATCCGGGCCCTCGAGGTGCAGCGCCACGAAGTCGTGCCGTTTGAGCACGTCGAGCGCGGCAGCGACCTTGGCGGCATAGTCGGTATCCCACTCGCCGGTCGCGGTCGGAACGGTGACGGCCTCAAGCCCGGTCAGGATGCCGATGCCGTGGCACAGCGGCACGGCCGAGACGACGCCGCCGTCCGAGCCGTAGTGCTCGGGGAAGTTCGGCAGCGCGGCCGCCGTGCCCTCCGCCCAGAACCAGACGCCGTTGGCCGGCAGCTTTCCGGCGGCACGGCGCGCGACATTGATCGGGTGCTGATCGAGAATGTCGAACGCGCGGCGCATGAGCTCGCGCAGCACGTCCGCATTCGGGCAGCCGGTGGGCAGGATGGGGCCGATCTCCTCACCGAGGTGGTCGTGCGGCGGGGCGAGCCGGATGCCCTTGATGTCCACATGGCTCTGCACCGCAAGGTGGCGGAACGACGAGCCCTTGTGCACGACCATGCCGGCCTGCTCGGCCAGCGGGCGGAAATCCGGGTGCGCAAAGAGCGCCGTCACGAGCTCGTCCGACTCGCGGCCCTCGATGCTGCCCGCGCTGTGGGAGATGATGTGCTTGTGCTCGAACGGCACGTCCTCATCGGCATACGTGACCATGTTGCAGCGGTAGCACGCATCGCCGGGGGCGAGCCGGATGCCGGAGGCCGCCGCCTCGAGCGGGGCGCGGCCGAAAAAGTATTTGCGCGGCGAGCAGCCGAAGATGGACATGATGGCCGTGTCGCTGCCGGGGGCGAAACCGTCAGGCACGTTGCGCACGCTGCCAAGCACACCGTGACGCGCAAGGTCGTCGATCGCGTCCTTTTTCGACGCTTCCAGCGGCGTGCGGCCGGCGAGCGTGTCGAGCGGGTGGTCGGCCATGCCGTCGCCGATGACGAGAATGTATTTCATACTGTATCCCTCTTTTCGGAAGATTTTTCGCCGCGGAGCGTCCTGTGGGATGCCGGATGCCGCGGCTTTTTTCTGCCCCTCAGTATATACTATTTTTCCCGCTTTGTGAAGCGGGCGAGCGGCCGCCGGGCGCTTTTTCTATTTGTAGAATTCAACGAAATTATTTCAAAACCGGAATTGGGTATTGGCATCTTTTCGCCGTCATGATATAGTAGAATACTGTTAAGTATCCGCTAAGTTCTCGCTAAGAAAGCTTTCCCCCGGTCACCGGGGCTGCACAAACGGGAGGGACAGAACATGTCGACCGGACAATATCTGCTCGGCGGCGCGGCCGGACTGGTTTTCGGCCTGCTCGTCGCCGCCAGCAACACCCTGCTGACGCGCCGCAGTCTGCTGCGCGCCAGGCAGAGCACCACATCCGTCATGGGCACGAGCGGCCTGCGGCAGGTCATCAATCTCGCGGCGCTCGTACTGGTCTATCTGCTGCGCGGCGTCGTGCCGCTGCCGCTGGCCGGCACGCTCATCGGCACGGCCGTCGGCCTGTCGGGCGGCAGCATCGCCGGCGTATGGATCCTCGCGCGCAGGATGGACGATACCATCCCCGCCGAGTGCGTGGAGATCACGGACGCGGAGGAGCTGCCGGACGCCGCACAGGAACACACGCCGGAGGATACCCCGGCGGACGAACGGAGGGACGACACAAATGGGTGAAACGAACGTACTGTTTTCCATCGGACCGCTGGAGGTCACCGGCGCGGTCGTGACCATGTGGGTCATCGTGGCCGTGCTGGCGCTGGTATCGTGGCTGGCCACACGGAAGCTGCGCGACGTGCCCGGACCGCTGCAGAACGCGGCCGAGATGGCCGTGGAAAAGCTGCAGGGCTTTTACGGCGGCATCATGGGTCCGGCCAACGCCCGGCGTTACTTCCCGATGATGGCGACGTTTTTCATCTTCATCGTCGTGTCCAACTACATTGGGCTGCTGCCCGGCGCGGGGCAAGTGTTCACCGTGCCGACGGCCACGCTGTCCGTCACGGCGGGTCTGGCCATCATCGCCTTTTGTATGACGCACACCGTCGGCATCCAGCGCCGCGGTCTGGGCGGCTATCTCAAGAGCTTCATCAAGCCCTTCCTGCTCATGCTGCCGCTCAACCTCATCGAGCAGATCGTGCGCCCGTTTTCTCTCGCGCTGCGTCTGTACGGCAACCTCTACGGTGAGGAAATGGTCACGCACGAGCTCGGCAATCTCTTCCCGCTCGTGCTGCCGCTGCTCATGCAGGTGCTGAGCCTGCTGTTCTGCCTGATCCAGGCCATCGTGTTCACGATGCTGCTGTCGATCTATATCGAGGAAGCCATTGAGGAGTAACGCATCCTTGCATCAGAAATCGTAAGAAACAACCTTTCAGACACCCAAGAAAAATTAGGAGGAACGAGTTATGTCAACCGGAATCATTGCGATCGCCGCCGCGCTCGCCATCGCCATCAGCACCATCGGCCCCGCCATCGGTCAGGGTCTGACCGCCGCCCACGCCATGGACGCCATCGCGCGCCAGCCGGAAGTGGCCGGTACGATCCGTTCGAACATGATCATCGCCATGGGTCTGCTCGAATCGCTGACGATCTACGGCCTGCTGATCGCGTTTTTGCTGATCGGTAAGATCGGCTGAGAAGCACGGGATAAGGGAGGCACACGCTTTGAGCATCAACATCTCCGAACTCATCTGGACGGTGATCTGCTTTTTCGTGCTGCTGGTGGTTTTGAAGAAGCTGCTGTTTGACCCGCTGGTGTCGTTCATGGCCGCACGCGATGCGCGCATTCAGGACGGGATCAGCGCCGGGCGCACCGCCCAGCAGCAGCTCGATGCGGCCGCACAGGCGCGCAGCGATGCGCAGCGCCGGCAGTCCGCCGCAGCGGATGCGCTGCTGGCAGAGGCCAAGAGTGCGTCCGAGCGCAAGCGCGCCCAGACGCTGCAGGCCGCGCATCAGGAGGCCGCACAGGCCATGCGCGACGTGCGCGCACACGTGCGCAGCGAAGAGACCGCCGCTGCCGCCGCCGTGGACGCAAAGCTGCCCGAGCTCGTGACGGCTCTGACCGGCGGCCTGCTCGGCAGCGACACCGCCGAGCGCAGCGCCGCACAGATCCGCCAGTGGGTCGCCCCCACGCATGAGGGCTGAACCATGAATGAAATGAATCGAAAGGGGGCGGCGACACCGTGGAATTTCTGAGAGCCATCGGCCCCGTCTTCAACTTCCTGCTGCTGGCGCTGGCGCTGATTTTCTTCACGCGCAAGCAGATCCGCAAGCTCTTTCAGGAGCGCCGCGACCGCATTGCCGACGCGCTCGGCCGCGCGGCGGACGCGCAGGATCAGGCACGCCACACCGCCGAGGACATCGCCGAGGCGAAGCAGGCTGCCGACGCTGAGGCACACGCCCAGCTTGCCGAGGCAAAGGCACAGGCCGAGGCCAACACCGCCGCTACCGACGCCGAGACCGCGCGCGAGGCCGAGGCCGTTCGCCGAGGCGTGGAGCAGACCGAGGCGCAGCTGCGCAGCGACATGGAAGACCGCGTGAGCGACGCGGCCATCGGCCGCATCACGGCGGCGACCGCCGAAGTGCTGACGCAGGACGCCTTCGCGCCCGCACGCGCCGCGCTCGTGGACGATTTTGTCGCCAACATCGGTGCACATCTGACCACCCAGCCGAGCGACGCGCTCGCCCTCGCCGAGACCGGCACGCTGACCGTGGAGGTCGAGGCGGCCGAGCCGCTGCCCGCCGCCGCGCTCGACGCGCTCAAAGACACGCTCACGCGCGCCTACGGTCACGTCACGTGCATGACAACGGTACGCCCGGAGCTGATCGGCGGCGTGTGCCTGCGCATCGGCGACACGCACTATGACGGCACGCTGCGCCACGCGCTCGACCTGCTCGAGCAGGACGCGGCCAACAGCGCCCTGCACACCACGGACGAAAACCCCGATCTCGCCGCGTGCATCCGCGACCGGCTCGCGGACACGCACGTCGCCATCGACGTATTCCAGACCGGCATCGTCACGAGCCTGTCCGACGGCATCTGCCGCGTGCGCGGCATGGCCGACGTCATGGCCGGCGAGCTGCTCGCCTTTGACGGCACGCTGCGCGGCATGGTCATGGACCTCGGCCGCGAGGACATCGGCGTCGTCCTGCTCGGTCCTTACGGGCACCTGCAGGAGGGCGACCGCGTGCGCCGCACGGGACAGATCATGTCCGTGCCCGTGGGCGAAGAGATGATCGGCCGCGTGGTCGATGCGCTCGGCCGCCCGATCGACGGTCACGGCCCGATCCGCACGACGGAGCGCCGCGCCATCGAGAGCCCCGCGCCCGGCGTCATCGCGCGCAAGGGCGTGAGCGTCCCGCTGCAGACCGGCATCAAGGCCATCGACGCGCTCGTGCCGATCGGCCGCGGTCAGCGTGAGCTCATCATCGGCGACCGCCAGACCGGCAAGACCGCCATCGCCATCGACGCCATCCTCAACCAGAAGGACACGGGCGTGCTGTGCATCTACGTCGCCATCGGCCAGAAGGAATCGACCGTCGCAGGCGTCGTGCAGAAGCTGCGCGACCGCGGCGCCATGGCCTACACCACCGTCGTGTGCGCGCACGCGTCGGAGACCGCGCCCATGCTCTACATCGCGCCCTATGCAGGCGCCGCCATCGGCGAGTACTTCATGTACCGCGGGCGCGACGTGCTCATCGTCTACGACGACCTGTCGAAGCAGGCCGTGGCTTACCGTGAGATCTCCCTGCTGCTGCAGCGTCCGCCCGGACGCGAGGCCTACCCCGGCGACGTGTTTTATCTGCACTCGCGCCTGCTTGAGCGCGCCGCGCGCCTGAGTGAGGCCGCCGGCGGCGGCAGCATGACCGCCCTGCCCATCATCGAGACGCAGGCGGGCGACATCTCGGCCTATATCCCGACGAACGTCATCTCCATCACCGACGGGCAGATCTTCCTCGAGACGGACCTGTTCCACGCCGGTGTGCGCCCGGCCATCAACGTGGGTCTGTCCGTGTCGCGTGTCGGCGGCGCGGCGCAGCTCGGCGCGATGAAGCAGGTTGCCGGCCGTCTGCGCATGGACCTGGCACAGTACCGCGAGCTTGCGTCGTTCGCGCAGTTCGGCTCCGATCTGGACAAGGCCACACGCGACACGCTCGCGCGCGGCAGCCGCATGACCGAGCTCCTGAAGCAGCCGCAGTATGCGCCCATGGACGCGGCCGATCAGGTCGCGGTGCTCTTCGCCGCCGGCGAGGGATATACCGACTCGATCGCCGTCGAGGACGTGCCACACTACGCCGAGGCGCTGCTTGCACGCATCCACCGCACGTATCCGGAGCTGAACGCCCTCGTGCACAGCGGCAAGAAGCTCCCGCCCGAGGCGCTCGAGCGGCTGCGTGCGCTTGCCGACGAGACGCTCAAGAATCTATGATGCACCATCCCCGCCGCTGGCAGAGAGGAGGAACGCCCCTTGACAAATCTGCATAAGATCCGCGCGCGCATCCGCAGCGTGAACAGCACGCAGCAGATCACCCGCACGATGAAAATGATCGCCGTGTCCAAGCTGCGCAAGACGCAGACGAGCCTTGCGGGCGTGCGCCTGTTTGCCGACAAGGGGCAGGAGGTGCTCAACGCCCTGCTCGCCGATGACGTTACCTTTGAGCACCCGTATCTCACGCCCCGGCGCCGCGTCGGGCACGTGTGCTACGTGGTGTTCTGGGGCAACCGCGGCCTGTGCGGGGCATACAATCAGGTGCTGCTGCGCCATCTGGAGCAGCTCGTGCACGCCGAGACGCGCCCCTGCTCCGTGATCGTGTGCGGCCGCTGGGGACGCGATGTCCTCGCCGGAACGGATCTGCCCGTGCGCCAGATCTGCGCCGGGCTGAGCGACACGCCCACCATGACCGAGGCACTCGAGATCGCCGAGACGCTCAAAAACCTCTACCGCACCGGTGAGGCGGACGAGATCCACCTCGTCTACCAGCGCTTCGACTCCGTGCTGCACCAGACCCCGGTACACCGGCAGCTGCTGCCCGCCGCACCGGAGGCCGACGCCCCCGCCGCGAACAACAACTATCTGTTCGTGCCGGACGCGCAGACCGTGCTCGACAACGTGCTCGAGCTGTACCTGAACAACACGGTCTACGCCGTGATGCTCGAGGCGCGCGTGGGCGAGCACGCCGCGCGCATGACCGCGATGACCGCCGCCACAGACTCGACGGCGGAGCTCATCGAGGAGCTGAATCTGGACTTCAACCGTGCGCGTCAGGCCGCCATCACGACCGAGATCTCCGAGATCGTCGGCGGCAGCGCCGCACTCAAGCAATCACAAGGATCTGATTAACACCGCGGCGGCAGCGCCGCGTCCCACGAAGGGAGAACGTATGGAAAACGGTATCGTCAAAAGGGTCATCGGCCCGGTGGTGGACGTGCAGTTCCCGGCCGGAAAGCTGCCGGAGATCAACAACGCCATCGAGGTGCACACCGGCGAGCGGCGCATCGTCATGGAGGCGGTGCAGCAGCTCGGCGACAACACGGTGCGCTGCATCTCGCTCTTTTCCACCGACGGATTGCAGCGCGGCTGCCGCGCCGTCGACACCGGCACGAGCGTGAAAATGCCCGTCGGTGAGGCGACGCTCGGCCGCATGTTCAATGTCATCGGTGAACCGATCGACGGCAAAGGCCCGGTCAACGCCGCGGAATATCTGCCCATCCACCGTGAGGCCCCGGCCTTCACGGACATCGCCCCCGCGACCGAGCTGCTCGAGACCGGCATCAAGGTCGTCGACCTGCTCGCGCCCTATGCCAAGGGCGGCAAGATCGGTCTGTTCGGCGGCGCGGGCGTGGGCAAGACCGTGCTCATCATGGAGCTCATCCGCAACATCGCCTACGAGCACGGCGGCTACTCCGTCTTTGCCGGCGTGGGCGAGCGCTCGCGCGAGGGCAACGACCTCTGGAACGAAATGAACGAGTCCGGCGTCATCAGCAAGACCGCGCTCGTCTTTGGTCAGATGAACGAGCCGCCCGGAGCGCGTCTGCGCGTGCCGCTGTCGGGTCTGACGATCGCAGAAAACTTCCGCGACGAGTCCGGACAGGACGTGCTGCTGTTCATCGACAACATCTTCCGCTTCACGCAGGCGGGCAGCGAGGTGTCGGCGCTGCTCGGCCGTATGCCCTCCGCCGTCGGCTATCAGCCCACGCTTGCGACCGAGATGGGCAAGCTTCAGGAGCGCATCACGTCCACGCGCAACGGCTCGGTCACGTCCGTGCAGGCGATCTACGTCCCCGCCGACGACCTGACCGACCCCGCCCCCGCCACGACGTTTGCCCACCTCGACGCCACGACCGTGCTCGACCGCGCCATCTCCGAGCTCGGCATCTATCCGGCCGTCGACCCGCTCGGCTCCACGTCGCGCATCCTTGAGCCGGATATTCTCGGCCGCCGCCACTATGACACCGCGCGCGCCGTGCAGCGCGTGCTGCAGAAGTATAAGGACCTGCAGGACATCATCGCCGTGCTCGGCATGGACGAGCTGAGCGTGGAGGACAAGGCCGCCGTCAACCGTGCGCGGCGCATCCAGCGCTTTTTGTCGCAGCCGTTCCACGTGGCGGAAAACTTCACCGGCATGGCCGGAAAGTACGTCCCGCTCTCGGAGACCATCCGCGGCTTTGAGGCCATCCTCGGCGGCGAGTGCGACGACATTCCCGAGCAGGCGTTTTTGTTCTGCGGCTCGATCGACGACGTGCTGCGCAAGCGCGACGCGCTCAAGTGAGGCACGCCATGACGGACACACTGCATCTGGAGATCATTACGGCCGGCGGCGCCGTCGTGGACACGCCGGCAGCACAGATCACGCTGCCGCTCGCCGACGGCGAGGTCGGCATCCTGCCGGGGCACGCGCCGCTGCTCGGCGCGCTCATGTGCGGCGTCGTGCGCTACACGGCCGCCGGCAAGGAGCATTACTGTGCCGTGAGCCCCGGCACGGTGAATGTCGCCGGCGGAAACGTGACCGTGCTCGCCCGCACGGCCGAGCGCGCGCCGGACATTGACCTTGCCCGTGCCGAGGCCGCGCTGCACCGCGCCGAGTCGGATCTCGAGGCGCGCGGCATGGAGATGAACATCTCCACGCCCGAGGCCGCACGCGCACGCGCAAAGGCGCGCATCCGCGCAGTCGAGCTCTGGCGCAAAAACGGATAAAAAGGTCTGAAAATCCCCGCGGCCGCCCCCGCATCTGGGCTGCCGCGGGGTTGCATTTTGGGCTGCGATATGAGAAAATGTCTGTGTATTGCTTGCGCAGGCATTTTTGCGTTTTTCGTCTTTCACGCTCTGGCGGGGGAATACGCCCCGCACGCTTTTTACAGGAGATGCATCCCATGTCCCAACCGAAACGCGGCCGCAGCTCGCAGGCCCAAAACCATCTGATCACCATCCTGCTCGCGCTCGTCATCGCGGGGCTTTCCATGTGGTTCGGCGCCGGCCGTGACGGCGGAAACAACCCCGACGCCGCCGCCACACCCGTGGCCGGCAGCGGCCTGACCGTGACGTATCTCGACGTCGGTCAGGGCGACTGCACACTGCTGCAGTGCGACGGGCAGACCATGCTCATCGACGCCGGCATCGGCGAGCAGGCAAACCATATCACGACCTACCTCAAGCAGCAGGGCGTCAAAAGCATCGACTACCTCGTGTGCACGCACGCGCACGCCGACCACTGCGGCGGCATGAAGGCCGTCATCGCGGCCTTCCCGGTGCACACGCTCTACAGCTCCGTCACCTCGAGCAGCAACGGCGCGTTTCAGCGCGTTATGCGCGCAGCGGAGACTGCGAATCTCGCCATCACCGTTCCGGGCGTCGGCGACACCTTCGCCCTCGGCAGCGCGACCGTGACCGTGCTCGGCCCGCAAAAGCACTACAGCGACGTCAACGACCAGAGCCTCATCCTGCGCGTGGATTACGGCAGCAACGCCTTCCTCTTCACCGGCGACGCCGAGTACCAGAGCGAGACGGATGTGCTCGACGCGGGTGAAAACGTCCGCTGTGACGTCATCAAGGCCGGTCACCACGGCAGCCGCACCTCCACGGGCTATCGCCTGCTGTACGAGGCGCAGCCCAAGTACGCCGTCATCAGCTGCGGCGCCGGAAACGAATACGGCCACCCGCACGACGACACGCTCAGCCGTCTGCGCGACGCGGACGTGACCGTCTACCGCACGGACCTCAACGGCACGGTCGTCTGCCGCTCCGACGGCACGAACCTCACCTTTACCACCGAGAAAGAAGGATAACCCCCATGCACCGCACCCCCTCGCCGACGGTCGCGTTCTGGCTCGCCGCGTTCACATACTTCATCTGGGGCTTTACGTTTCTCGCCTCGCGCGTCGCGCAGAATTACGGCACGCCGTTCGTGCTGCTGTTCTGGCGCTTTGCGCTGGCATTCGTGCTGATGAATCTGCTGTGTCTGACGGGGCGCTTTCATGTACACCTGCACGGACGCGATCTCCGGCCGGTGCTGCTGGCGGGACTGTTTGAGCCCGTGCTCTACTTCCCCTGTGAGCAGTACGGTCTCAAGCTCACGAGCACGTCGTTTTCCGGCGTCATGATCGCGCTCATCCCGCTGTGCTCGCTCATCTACGGGGCGCTGTTTCTGCATGAAAAGGCCACGCCGCGGCAGGTGCTGTTTTCGGTGCTGTCCGTCGCGGGCGTGATCGTGCTGGCCGTCTACGCCTCCGGCATCGGCTCGGGCAGCGTGCTCGGCTTTTTCATCCTGCTCGGCACGGTCTTTGCCGGTGCGGGCTACATGGTGGCCTGCCGCGCCTGCGCCGACAGCTTTTCGGCCTTTGAGCGCACATACGTCACGTGCCTGATGGGCGCGGCGGCGTTCGGCGTGCTGTCCCTGCTCGAGCACCGGCACGATCTGAGCGCCGTCGTGCAGCCCATGACGCACGCGCCCTTCGTGCTGGCCATCCTGTTTTTGAGCGTGGTGGCCTCGGTGCTGTCCTACATCGCGCTCAACCGCGCACTCGAGGTGCTGCCCGTCGCGCGCACCGCGGTGCTCATCAATCTCTCGACCGTCGTGTCCGTACTCACCGGCGTGCTCATCTTGCACGAGCCGTTCGGCTGGATCAGCGCCGTGGCCTCGGCCGCCATTCTTGTCGGCATCTGGGGCGCGCAGCGCTTCGCCGCGCCGACGCCCGCCGCGGGCAGCGAGCCGCTGTCCCTGTCATGAGCGCAGCCTGACCCAAATATTTTCACATCAGAAGGATGACCCCTATGCAATCTACCGAACAGAAAATCGAACGCGCCGCGCTGGCCGGTCTCGCCGCGGCGTGCATGGACGAGCGTGAGCGCTCGACGGAGGTCTCTCTTGCCGAGCTCGCCGCGCTCGTAGAAACGGCCGGCGGACAGCCCGTGGCAACGCTGCTGCAGAGCAAGCCCACACCCGACCCGCGCACCTTTCTCGGTGAGGGCAAGGTGGCGGAGCTGCGGGAGCTGATCCTCGCCAACGACTGCGACCTCGCAGTGTTTGACAACGAGCTCTCCCCGTCACAGATGCGCGTGCTCGAGGAGGAGCTCGGCGTGCGCGTGCTCGACCGCTCGGGCCTGATCCTTGACATCTTCGCCCAACGCGCCCGGACGCGCGAGGGTCAGCTGCAGGTGGAGCTGGCGCAGTACCAGTACCTGCTGCCGCGCCTGACCGGTATGTGGACGCACCTTGTGCGCCAGACGGCGTCCGGCGGCTCATCGCCGATCGGCACGCGCGGCCCCGGCGAGACGCAGCTCGAGACCGACCGCCGCCACATCCGCCGCAAGATCCAGAAGCTGCAGCAAGAGCTTGAGGACGTGCGCAAGGTGCGCCGCACCCAGCGCCGCCGCCGTGAGAAAAACGCCATGCCCGTCGTCGCGCTCGTCGGCTACACGAACGCCGGAAAATCCACCCTGCTCAATTGCCTGACGGGGTCGGACATCCCTGCCAACGACCGCCTGTTCGACACGCTCGACACGACCACCCGCCGCTGGCGCGTCGACGCCGCGCAGGAGGTGCTGCTCTCGGACACGGTCGGCTTTATCCGCAAGCTGCCGACGCATCTGGTCGAGGCGTTCAAGGCAACACTCGAGGAGCTGACGTATGCCGACGTGCTGCTGCACGTGATCGACCTCTCCAACCCCGAGTGGGAGACGCAGGCCGACGTCGTCGACCGGCTCATCGACCAGCTCGGCGCGGCGCATACGCCGTGCATCCGCGTGTTCAATAAGTGCGACGCCTATCTCGGCATCCTGCCGCACGGTGAGGACGTCGTGTGCATCTCCGCGCGCAGCGGCGAGGGCACAAACGAGCTGACCGAGCGCGTGCGCGCGATCCTCGGACGCGCCGACCACCACGTGACGCTGCTGCTGCCGTATGCGCAGGGCGCGCTGCTTGAGACGCTGCACCGCGACTGCGCCGTGCTGCACACCGACTACCGCGACGACGGCATCGCGCTCGAGGTGATCATCCACCCGGAGCAGTGGCCGCGGCTCGAGCCGTTCGTCATCCCGGACGAGGAGGTCTGAGCATGGACAGCTACCGCATCCCAACAGGCAACGGCGCGTCGGAATACGTGGAAAAGCGCTCGCGCTTTCTCGGTCTCGTGCAGCCGGTAAGCTCCGAGGACGAGGCGCGCGAGATCATCGCCGCCTGCAAAAAGCAGTACCACGACGCGCGGCACAACTGCTGGTGCTACCTGCTGCGCGACGGCACGGAGCGCTACTCCGACGACGGCGAGCCGCAGGGCACGGCCGGCATCCCGATGCTGGAGGTGTTTCGCCGCGCAGGCGTGACGAATGTCGTCTGCGTCGTCACGCGCTATTTCGGCGGCGTGCTGCTCGGCACGGGCGGTCTGCTGCGGGCATATACCGCCGCCGCTGCCGATGCGCTCGCAGACGCCGGGATCTCCGTGGTGCGCCGCTGGCTCGCGTGCGAGGTCAGCATGCCCTACGCGCTCTACGAGCCGGTGCGCGCGGCCGTTGCCGCGCTCGGCGGCGTCGTGCAGGAGACGCAGTATGCCGCCGCCGTGACGCTCTGCGCCCTGCTGCCGGAGGAAGCCGGCGAAGCCTTTGCCGCGCAGGTGCGCGACCTGACGGCCGGCCGCTGCGCCGTGCGCCCCGTCGGTGAGACGGAGCGCGCCGTCCCCCTCGCAGACGCCGGTCTGTGAGCGGCGCAAAAGCGATCTTTCACCCCGATCAGGAGGTATTTTGATATGGATCTGACCCTTTCCGATTTCACCGCGCAGCTTGCCTCCGTGCAGCCCGCACCGGGCGGCGGAGGCGCTGCCGCGCTCACCGGGGCACTGGCCGCAAGCCTGACCGCGATGGCCGCAAATGTCACGGCGGCAAATCCCCGCTATGCCGAGCGCAGTGACGCGCTGCGCTCGCTCATCGACGCCTGTGAGACGCAGCGCACGACGCTGCTCGCGCTCATCGAGGCGGACGCAGCGGGCTTTTTGCCGCTGCAAAAGGCCTACGCCATCCCCAGGACCGACCCCGACCGCGCAGCGAAGCTCGCGGCGGCAGTGCAGACGGCCTGTCTCGCGCCGCTGGCAATGCTGGAGCACTGCGCACAGACCGCACTGCTGCTGACCGCAGCGCTCGAGACGGCAAGTCCCCTCCTGCGCTCGGACGTCGGCTGCGCCGCCGCTTTGTGCCGCGCCGCGGCGGAGGCTGCGGCCATGAACGTATTTGTCAACACCGGCCTGCTCACGCCGGACGAGCGCGCCGCGACCGAGGCGCGCACCGAGCATCTGCGCGCGACCGTGGTGCAAAGCTGCACACAGACCGCGGACGCGGTGTTTGCCGCGCTGCGCGGGGAGGGGTGAGCGATGGCAACACGTCTGACCGGTGCGCCGGTCGCAAAGGAGATCTATGCGCAGGTGCGCGAAAAGGCAGCCGCGCTCGGCACACAGCCGTGTCTTGCGGCGGTGTCCGTGGGCGCGCAGCCGGATGACCGCGCCTACCTGCGCAGCATCGCGCGCTCGGCGGACGGGTGCGGTGTAGCCGTGCGCCCGGTCGAGCTGCCGGCAGACTGCGCGGCGGATGCCCTGACCGGCACGCTGCGCGCCCTGAGCGCGGACGACACCGTGCACGGTGTGCTGCTGCTGCGGCCGCTGCCGAAGGCGCTGCGCGCACAGCACCTGCTCGACGCGCTCGACCCACACAAGGATGTTGACGGCATGACGACCGCATCGCTCGGCGCACTGCTGACGGGCGCGGCGGGCTTTGCCCCCTGCACGGCCGAGGCGTGCCTGCACCTGCTGCGCGCATACGGCTTCGACCCTGCGGGCCGGCGCGTGACCGTCGTCGGGCGCAGTCTCGTCATCGGACGTCCGGCAGCGCTGCTGCTCACGCGCGCGGACGCGACCGTGACGCTCTGCCACCGGAAAACGCCCGGCCTCGCCGCGCGCTGCCGCGAGGCCGACATACTCCTCGCCGCGGCGGGCGCACCGGGGCTCATCACGCCTGCGTGCGTGCATCCGGAGCAGATCGTGCTCGACGCGGGCGTGACCGCCCTGCCCGACGGCACGCTGCTCGGCGACGTGGCGGCCGAGGCGGCCGGGACCGTCGCCGCCTGCACGCCCGTTCCTGGGGGCATCGGCAGCGTGACGACCGCGCTGCTGCTGTTACACACCGTACAGAGTGCCGAAATTTTTCGGCAATTTTAAGCTATTATTCACAAACTGTTGTTCTTTTCCGCAGCGAATGCCGCTATAATATTCGGTATACTCATTTTGGAGGCAGACCTTTGGCCAAGCTGATCGAAAAAATAAAAGACAAACGCGCGCCCGAGCCCGAGACGCCGGCGCGGCACGACATTCCGGTCGTTCACCCCGCTCCGGAGCAGGGACTCACGAGCGCGCAGGTGCGCGAGCGCACGGACGCCGGCTGGACGAATGCGCCCGTTGACCCGCCGGGCAAGACGGTCAAGCAGATCGTCCTGAGTAATATCTTCACCTACTTCAACATGCTGTTTTTCCTGCTGGCGCTGTGTGTGATCGCAGTGCAGCAGTGGCTGAACCTGACGTTCATGGGCGTCATCATCGTCAACACCGCCATCGGCATCGTGCAGGAGCTGCGCTCGAAGAAAACGCTCGACAAGCTGAGCATCCTCGCGTCCCCAAAGGCCGTCGCCGTGCGCGACGGCAAGCGCGTGACCGTGGACACGGCGCAGCTCGTGCGCGACGACATCGTCGTCTTTGCCGCCGGCAACCAGATTTATGCCGACGCCGTGGTCGCGCAGGATAGCTGCTACGTCAACGAGGCGCTCATCACGGGCGAGTCGGACGAGATCAAGAAAAACCCCGGCGACAAGCTCCTCTCGGGCAGCTTCGTCGTCAGCGGTATGTGCCGCGCGCAGCTGACCGACGTCGGCGCGGATTCCTATGTCTCACGCCTGACGCAGGAGGCCAAGCGCGCCAAAAAGCCGCAGCAGTCGGAGATGATGCGCGCGCTGCAGAACCTCGTCAAGTGGATCGGCGTGATCGTCATTCCGCTCGGCGTGGTGATGTTCATCAAAGAGTTCGTGTGGCTTGACCGCGCCGCCCCCATCGCCGTGACGAGCACGGTCGGCTCCATCATCGGCATGATCCCCGAGGGACTGTATCTGCTGACAAGCCTTGCGCTTGTGGCAGGCGTCGTGCGTCTGGCGCAGCGCAAGACCCTCGTGCACGAGCTCGGCTGCATCGAGACGCTCGCGCGCGTGGACACGCTGTGCGTGGACAAGACCGGCACCGTGACGGAAAACAAGATGATCGTCGAGGACGTCTGTCCCCTGTGCGACGACCGCTTCACGCTCGACGACATCCGCATGATCATGGCAGACTACGTCTACGCCATGCAGGCCGACAACGACACGATGGCGGCGCTGCGGCGCTATTTCACGGGCGAAAAGACGCAGGACGCGACGGCAACGCTGCCGTTCTCGTCGGCGAAGAAATACGGCGGCGTGTCGTTCCACGACGAGGAGACGTATCTGCTCGGTGCGCCGGATGTGCTGCTCGCCGGGCGGGAAAACCCCTATCAGGAGCAGATCGAGGGCTACTCCGCCAAGGGCTGCCGCGTGCTGCTGCTGGGCATGTATGACGGCGCGCTCTCGGACGAGACGCTGGGCGCGGAGCTGCTGCCGATCGCGCTGATCCTGCTCTCGAACAAGATCCGCGCCGAGGCACCGGAGACCTTCGGCTACTTTGCCGCGCAGGGCGTGGCCGTGAAGGTCATCTCCGGCGACAATGCGCGCACCGTGTCCGAGGTGGCCAAGCGCGCCGGCATCGAAAACGCCGACCACTTCGTCGACGCGCGCACGCTCACGAGCGAGGAAGCCATCCGCGAAGCGGCTGGCAAGTACACGGTCTTCGGCCGCGTGACCCCGGCGCAGAAGCGCAGCCTCGTGCAGGCGCTCAAGGCTGAGGGACACACCGTGGCCATGACGGGCGACGGCGTCAACGACGTGCTCGCGCTCAAGGAGGCCGACTGCTCGATCGCCATGGCCTCCGGCAGCGACGTGGCGTGTCAGGTGTCGCACATCGTGCTGCTCGACTCCAACTTCGCCTCCATGCCGTCGGTCGTGGCGGAGGGCCGCCGCGTCATCAACAACATCGAGCGCAGCGCGTCGCTGTATCTGGTCAAGAACATCTTCTCGTTCTTCCTCGCGTTTTTCACGCTCTTTGCCACGCTGCCCTACCCGTTCAGCCCCGCACAGCTCACGCTCGTGAGCGCCGTGACCATCGGCATCCCGTCGTTCATTCTGGCCATGGAGCCGAACGAGAGCCTCGTCAAGGGAAAATTTTTGCGCAACGTGCTCTTCCGCGCGCTGCCGGCCGCGATGACGGATCTGGCAATGGTCGTGGGCATCCTGCTGTTTTATATCGCCTTCCACCTCGACGATACGGCCATGATCACGATCTGCACCGGCGTCATGGGCATCGTCGGTCTCATGATGGTGCACCGCACGTGCCAGCCGTACAATACCATCCGCAAGGTGATGATCGTCGTGCTCGGCGTGCTGTTCGTGATCGCGTATTTCGGCTTCCCGACGCTGTTTAACCTGCAGAAGCTCGATCTGCAGAGCGCGCTCATCCTCATCGTGTTCGGCCTGCTGTCGTGGCCGGTGATGAAGGCGTTCTGCCGCCTCAATGACCATATGCGCGCCAGGTTTGAGGCATGGCGCGCGGCCAAGACCGCAAAGGCCGCCTGAGATATCCGCGCACGCAAAGCGCACAATCGCCCCGCATATTCGGATGCGGGGCGATTTTTCTGCTTTTTTTCAAAAAAAAGAGGGAAATGCACAGCAATGTCGTATAAGAGTATTGCAGCCGGAAATGGCGCAAGGCGATCCGGCCGCATTTTCTGATTTTTTTGTGGAAACGGAGGGATCCCTGTGCTCTGTCCGAGAGAAAAACGTGAGGCCGCCGAGGCGCTGCTCATCGGGCCGCACGGTCTGCTGAGCGCGCAGTCCACCGGGCGTCCGACACCGGAGGCGCCGTGCGAGATGCGCACATGCTTTCAGCGCGACGTCGACCGCATCACGCACTCGAAATCGTTCCGCCGCCTCAAGCACAAGACGCAGGTGTTTCTGCGCCCCGAGGGCGACCACTACCGCACGCGCCTGACGCACACGCTCGAGGTCGCGCGTCTCGCGCGCACGATCGCCCGCGCGCTCGAGCTCAACGAGGATCTCACCGAGGCCATCAGCCTCGGGCACGACCTCGGCCACACGCCCTTCGGCCACGCCGGAGAGCGCGCGCTCAACGCGATCTACACCGGCGTCGGCTTCCGCCACTATGAGCAGAGTCTGCGCGTTGTCGACCGCATCGAGCGCGACGGACGCGGTCTGAACCTCTGCAACGAGACGCGCATCGGCATCCTCAACCACACGACCGGCCAGCCGCGCGGCACGCTCGAGGCCGACATAGTGCGCCTGGCCGACCGCGTTGCCTACATCAACCACGACCTTGACGACGCCATGCGCGGCGGCATCGTGCAGCCGGAGGATGTGCCCGCCATCGTGCGCGAGCGCGTGGGCGAGCGCAACAGCGTGCGCATCAACTCCATCCTCACGGACATCATCGCCCACAGCGGCGACGGCGCGCTGAAGATGTCGCCGGAGATGCAGGAGGCCGTGGATGTGTTCACCGACTTCATGTATCAGGGCGTGTACTACAACCCCATCGCCAAGGGTGAGGAGCGCAAGGTGCAAAACATCCTCGGCAGCATCTGGGAGTATTACGTCCGCCACATCGACGAGCTGCCCGCGGTCTATCAGTCCATCGCGGAGGAAGAGGGCGCACAGCGCGCGGTGTGCGACTATGTGTCCGGCATGACCGACAGCTACGCGCTGGAGGTATACAGCGAACTCTTCATCCCCGCTGCGTGGACGATCAAATAAGGAAGTACATCCAACGGAAACCACAGAAAGTAGGTGACGCACGTGGCTTTTCCGGAATCCTTTCTGCAGGAGCTCGCCGAGCGCAACGACATCGTCGATGTCGTGGGCAGCTACGTGCGCCTGACGAAAAAGAGCGGGTCGAACCTCTTCGGGCTCTGCCCGTTTCACAGCGAAAAGACGCCGTCGTTTTCCGTCTCGCCCGATAAGCAGATCTACCACTGCTTCGGCTGCGGCAAGGGCGGCAGCGTCATCAGCTTCATCATGGAGATCGAGAATCTCTCGTTCCCGGAGGCGGTGGCGTTTCTGGCCAACCGCGCCGGCATGCAGCTGCCCGAGCAGGCGGACGACCCCGGCGCGAAAAAGCGCCAGCGGCTGCTCGCGCTCAACCGGGACGCTGCGCGCTTTTTCCACGCGCAGCTCAAGACCCCCGCCGGGCAGATCGCGCGCGACTATCTCGCCCGCCGGCAGCTCACGGCGCAGACCGTGACGCGCTTCGGTCTCGGCTTTGCGCCCGACACGTGGGACAGCCTCGTGCGCGCGATGAAGGCGCTCGGCTACTCTGAGCAGGAGCTCTTTGACGGCGGGCTCGTGCGCCACGGAAAATCCGGCGGCGTGTACGACACGTTCCGCAACCGGCTCATGTTCCCGGTCATTGACGTGCGCGGCAACGTCATCGGCTTCTCCGGGCGCATCCTCGGCGACGGCGAGCCGAAGTACATGAACAGCCCGGAAACCATTGTTTTCAGCAAGAGCCACAATTTGTTCGCGCTCAATTTGGCTAAAAAGTCAAAGTGCGGGTATATCATACTGGCAGAGGGCAACATCGACGTGGCGAGCCTGCATCAGGCGGGCTTCGATGGCGCGGTCGCCTCGCTCGGCACGTCGCTCACACCGGAGCAGGCGCGGCTGCTCTCGCGCTACACGGGCGAGATCGTCATCGCCTACGACAACGACGGCGCGGGGCAGAAGGCGTCGCAGCGCGCGATCGGCATCCTCGAAAAGCTCGAGGTGCGCGTGCGTGTTCTGCAGATGCAGGGCGCAAAGGACCCCGACGAATATATCAAGACCTTCGGCGCGGACGCTTTTCGAAACCTGCTCGAGCAGTCGGAAAACCACATCGATTACCGGCTCGGCGCCGTGCAGCGAAAGTATGACCTCAAGGTCGACGAGCAGCGCGTGGCCTTCGTCAAGGAGGCGGCGGGCATCGTCGCGGAGCTGCCCGGCAGCGTCGAGCGCGAGGTGTACGCCATGCGCGTCGCGGAGACGGCGGGTATGCCCGCCGCGGTCGTGACCGACGAGGTGCAGCGCCAGCGCAAGCGGCGGCTCAGCCGCGCGCGCAAGGAACGCGAGCGCGAGATGCTGCGCCCCGCGACGGCGATGCAGCCGCCCGGCCGGAGCATCCGCTTTGACGATCCGCGCTCGGCAGCCGCCGAGCAGGGCATCATCCGGCTCCTGTATCTCGACCCCGGCCTGTTTTACGGCCGGACGAACGTGCCGGACGCGGCGCAGTTTTCCTCGCCGGAGCTGCGGCACATTTACACCGTCCTGCTCGCCCATGGCGGCACGGGCACGGTGCAGATCGCGGCGCTCTCGGGCGAGCTGACGCCGGACGAGCTGGCACTGCTCACGGGCATCATCCAGCAGCCGGCGGAGCTTTCCAACGGCGCGCGTGCGCTCGACGATTACATAGGCATTCTTCAGACCCAGTCCTCCGCCGGCACTGCGATGTCGGAGACGGATCTGCTGGCATTTGCAAACAAACTCAAAGAACATAAAGGGTATGGTGGTAAAGATGGAACAGAAAGACATGAATAATCTCTCCCCGGCGGAACTCAAGGCCATGGCCGACACGCTGCTCGCGGCCGACGATGAAAAGCAGGCGAAGGCCAAGACCAAGGCCGCCCCTGCGGCGAAAAAGCCCGCGGCAGCGGAAAAGCCCGAGGCGGAAAAGACCACGGAGGAAAAGCTCAACGAGCTCGTCGAGCGCGGCAAAAAGGCCGGAAAGCTCTCGAGCAAGGACCTCATGGTGCTCGAGGACATGAACCTCTCGAGCGAGGAGACCGAGAAGTTTTACGACCGACTCGAGAGTCTTGGCATCGACGTGCTCGGCGACGATGCGCTGCTCCCCGTGGACGAGGACGCGCTGCCCGAGCTCGAAGAGCTCGAGGAGATCGAGGAAGTCACCGAGGAGGAGATGAACGAGACCGAGGCCATGGCCGACACGTTCTCGACCGACGACCCGGTGCGTATGTACCTCAAGGAGATCGGCAAGGTGCCGCTGCTCACCCCCGAGGAGGAGCAGGAGCTGGCCAAGCGCATGGCCGAGGGCGATGAGGAGGCCAAGCGCCGCATGGCTGAGGCAAACCTGCGTCTGGTCGTGTCGATCGCCAAGCGCTACGTCGGGCGCGGCATGCTGTTTCTCGACCTCATTCAGGAGGGCAACCTCGGTCTGATCAAGGCCGTCGAGAAGTTCGACTACACGAAGGGCTACAAGTTCTCCACCTATGCCACCTGGTGGATCCGTCAGGCCATCACCCGCGCCATCGCCGACCAGGCGCGCACGATCCGCATCCCCGTGCACATGGTCGAGACGATCAACAAGGTCATCCGCGTCAGCCGTCAGCTCCTGCAGGAGCTCGGCCACGACCCGAGCGCCGAGGAGATCGCGGCGGAGATGAATATGCCCGTCGACAAGGTGCGCGACATCCTCAAGATCGCGCAGGAGCCGGTGTCGCTCGAGACGCCGATCGGCGAGGAGGAGGACTCCCACCTCGGCGACTTCATCCCCGACGAGGACGCGTCCGAGCCGAGCGAGGCGGCAAGCTTCTCGCTGCTCAAGGAGCAGCTCATGGAGGTGCTCGACACACTCACCCCGCGCGAGAAAAAGGTGCTCGAGCTGCGCTTCGGCATCGTCGACGGCCGCACCCGCACACTCGAGGAGGTCGGCAAGGAGTTCAACGTCACGCGTGAGCGCATCCGCCAGATCGAGGCCAAGGCCCTGCGCAAGCTGCGCCACCCCAGCCGCAGCAAGAAGCTGCGCGACTTCCTGAACTGATCCCCCCAACGCCGCGCACCGCGGCAGAAATCATGAAATATCAGCGCTTTCCGGGCGCGGCGGGCAACTCCGCCGCGCCCGGTTTTTGCGCCGGAAAACCGGGCGTTTTTTCCGCCGCGCGCGGCCGGAAAAATAAATATGAACTTTCTATCAATAATATAGAGAAAGCCCTTGACTTTCCGCCCGCCCGGGTGTAAATTAGCACTCGAAGGTTAGGAGTGCCAACACTCAGGAGCTCCGAGTGCCAGCGGAGGGACCTATGGATATCAGCAGCCGCAAAAAGAAAATACTTGCCGCGGTCATTGAGGAATACATCCGCACGGCGGAGCCGGTCGGCTCGAAGGCCATCGCCGCGAGCGCCGATCTCGGCTGTTCCTCGGCCACGATCCGCAACGAGCTTGCGGAGCTGGTCTCCATGGGCTATCTCGAGCAGCCGCACACATCGGCCGGACGCGTGCCCACACCGCTCGGCTACCGGATGTATGTCAACGAGCTCATGGAGCACAAGGACCTCACCGCCGAGGAGACGCAGGCCATCACCCAGAGCCTGACGGGCCGCCACCAGCGCGGCGAGCTCATGACGGACGCGAGCCGTCTGGCCTCGCAGCTGACAAATTACCCCGCCGTGACGCTCACGGCGAGTGCCGGCGTCACGATCCGGCGCTTCGACCTCATTTATCTCGACGCCAACAGCTTCATCATCGTGCTGCTGCTGAGCGACGACACGGTGAAAAACAAGCTCGTGCACCTGCCGGTCTCGGCCGAGCAGAGCATGATCCAGAAGCTCGCCGCCGTCTTCAACGCCCACTTCACGGGCATCCGTGAGCCGGACATCACGCCGACGCTCATCAGCTCCGTGGAGCGCGCCGCGCAGGATAACCTCGGCATCACGGCTGTGATCGCGGCCTTCGCGATCGAGGCGCTCACCGGCGCCGGCGCCGCGCAGACGTATCTCGTCGGCGAGTCGCAGCTGCTGCACCAGCCGGAGTTCCGCGACCCCGACAAGGCGCACCGCCTCATGAGCTACCTGTCCGACGGCAGCAACCTGCTCGAGATCCCGATGGAGCAGCTCGGCGGCGAAAACGAGGTGCGCGTGCTCATCGGTCCGGAGAACGTGGCAGAGGAGCTGCGCGACAGCAGCGTCGTGCTCGCGACGTATGACGCGGGCGAAAATATGCGCGGACTGATCGGCGTGGTCGGTCCGACACGTATGGACTATTCCAAGGTCGCCGCGAAGCTCAGCTTCATTGCGGCCGGCCTGTCCAAGCTGCTCGGCGGCGGTACGCTTCCGCCCCCCGGGCTGGATAACAAGCTGATCATTAAGGGAGACGATTCAGATGAGCACGAAAACAAATGACCCGAAGCAGACCGCTCCGGAGACAGAGCCGGTCGTCGACGACATAAAGACCGAACCGGTCACGCCGGACGCCGAAGAAAAGGCGGACAAGAAGACCGCGCAGAAGGAGGGCAAGGAAAAAGAGCCCAAAGCCTCCAAGGAACCCAAAGAGTCCAAGGAAAAGAAAGAGACGAAAAAAGAGATCGAGGCCGATCTCGCGGCGGAAAAGGACAAATACCTCCGCCTGCTCGCCGAATATGACAACTTCCGCCGACGCAGCGCGCGTGAGCGCGAGAACATCTATGCCGATGTCCGCTGCGAGACGCTGAAAAAGTTTCTGCCGGTGTACGACAGCCTGTCGCGCGCACTGGCACAGACCCCGGCCGACGACCCCGCCCGCAAGGGCATCGAGGGCATCATGAACCAGTATCACACCGCGCTCAATCAGCTCGGCGTGTCGGAGATCGAAGCCGTCGGCAAACCGTTTGACGCCAACCGCCACAACGCCGTCATGCACATCGAAGATGATGCCTACGGCGAGGGCGTTGTCGTGGAAGAGTTTGAAAAGGGCTTTTGCATCGGAGACCGCGTGCTGCGGTATTCCGTCGTGAAGGTCGCAAACTGATTCCAATATAAATCGTATACACAATCTGCTTTCAATACAGGAGGAAATCATTATGAGTAAAATTATCGGTATCGACCTTGGCACCACCAACAGCTGCGTCTCCGTCATGGAGGGCGGCGAAGCGACCGTCATCCCCAACGCGGAAGGTCATCGCACCACCCCGTCCGTCGTCGCGTTTTCCAAGACCGGCGAGCGTATGGTCGGTCAGGTAGCAAAGCGTCAGGCCGTCACGAACCCGGACCGCACGATCAGCTCGATCAAGCGCGAGATGGGCTCGGATTATAAAGTCACCATCGACGGCAAGAAGTACACCCCGCAGGAGATCAGCGCGATGATCCTGCAGAAGCTCAAAGCCGATGCGGAAGCCTATCTGGGCGAGTCCGTGACCGAGGCCGTCATCACCGTGCCGGCCTACTTCACCGACGCACAGCGTCAGGCGACCAAGGACGCCGGCAAGATCGCCGGCCTCGACGTCAAGCGTATCATCAACGAGCCGACGGCGGCCGCGCTGGCCTACGGCCTCGATAAGGAGACCGACCAGAAGATCATGGTCTACGACCTCGGCGGCGGCACGTTCGACGTCTCCGTGCTGGAGATCGGCGACGGCGTCATCGAAGTGCTGGCCACGGCCGGCAACAACCGCCTCGGCGGCGACGACTTCGACCAGTGCGTCACCAACTACCTCGTTGAGGAGTTCAAGAAGAGCGACGGCATCGACCTGTCCGGCGACCGCGTGGCCATGCAGCGCCTGAAGGAGGCCGCTGAGAAGGCGAAGATCGAGCTGTCCGGCGTGACGAGCACGAACATCAACCTGCCGTACATCACGGCGGACGCCACCGGCCCGAAGCACCTCGACGTGACGCTCACGCGCGCCAAGTTCAATGAGCTCACCGCCCACCTCGTCGAAAAGACCGCAGGCCCGGTGCGTCAGGCCATGAGCGACGCCGGCATCACCGCGTCCGACCTGACGAAGGTGCTGCTCGTCGGCGGTTCCAGCCGTGTCCCGGCCGTGCAGGAAATGGTCAAGAAGCTCACCGGCAAGGAAGGCTTCAAGGGCATCAACCCCGATGAGTGCGTGGCCGACGGTGCTGCCATTCAGGGCGGCGTGCTCGGTGGCGACGTCTCCGGCGTTGTCCTGCTCGACGTGACTCCGCTGTCCCTCGGCATTGAGACCCTCGGCGGCGTGTTCACCAAGCTCATCGAGCGCAACACCACCATCCCGACCAAGAAGAGTCAGGTGTTCTCCACCGCAGCTGACAACCAGACCTCCGTTGAGGTCAACGTCCTGCAGGGCGAGCGCGAGATGGCCGCTTACAACAAGAGCCTCGGCCGCTTCCAGCTCGACGGCATCGCTCCGGCGCGCCGCGGCGTGCCGCAGATCGAGGTCACCTTCGACATTGACGCCAACGGCATCGTGAACGTCTCGGCCAAGGATCTCGGCACCGGCAAAGAGCAGCACATCACCATCACCTCCTCGACCAACATGTCCAAGGAGGACGTGGAGAAGGCCGTGCACGAGGCGGAGCAGTACGCTGCAGAGGACGCCAAGCGCAAGGAAGAGATCGACACCCGCAACCAGGGCGACCAGATGGTCTACCAGACCGAGCGCACGCTCGAGGAGCTGGGCGACAAGGTCGACGCGGCTGAGAAGGCTGAGGTCGAGAGCAAGCTCAACGAGCTCAAGGAGACCCTCAAGGGCAGCGACACCGCAGCCATCAAGGCCGCGACCGAGGCGCTGACGCAGGTGTTCTACAAGCTCAGCGAGAAGATGTATCAGCAGGCCAACCCGCAGGGCGGCCAGCCGGGCGCGAACCCGGGCTGTGACCCGAACTGCCAGGGCGACTGCGGCAACGGCGGCGACAACGGCCAGCAGTACTACGACGCGGACTACACCGTCGTTGACGACGACAAGAAGTAAACACCCCGCCCCCGACCACGGGCTAAGCAACGCGGGCGCGCCACAAAAAGCGCGCCCGCATTTGGAGCTTTCTGACCCCCCGCACGGGGGAATCCATAGACAGTTGAGGTTCATGTATGGCTGAAAAACGAGATTATTATGAAGTGCTCGGTGTCGAAAAAGGCGCATCCGAGGACGAGATCAAAAAAGCCTACCGCAAGCTGGCCAAAGCCAACCACCCGGATCTGCATCCGGGCGACAAGGAATGCGAGGAGCGCTTCAAGGAGATCAATGAGGCCTACGAGGTGCTGTCCGATCCCGACAAGCGCGCGAAGTATGACCAGTTCGGCCATGCGGCGTTTGACCCGTCCGCCGGCGGCCCCGGCGGCGCCGGGTTTGGCGGCTTCGGCGGCTTCGGCGATATCTTCGGTGACATTTTCGGCGGCGGCTTCGGCGACATTTTCGGCGGCGGCTTCGGCGGCGGCCAGACCCAGCGCAGCGGCCCGCGCCGCGGCGAAAACCTGCGCGTGCGCCTGAACATCACCTTTGAAGAGGCGGCGTTCGGCTGCGAGAAGGAGATCAACGTCGGCCGCGTCGAGCAGTGCCCGGACTGCAAGGGCACCGGCTGCGCCCCCGGCACGACGCCGGAGGTCTGCCCGGACTGCAAGGGCACCGGCAGCGTGCGCACCACGCAGCGCACCCCCTTCGGCATGGTGCAGACGAGCGGCGCGTGCAAAAAGTGCGGCGGCCGCGGCAAGATCATCCACCAGCCGTGCCCGCGCTGCGGCGGACGCGGCGCCGTGCGCAAGAATCAGACCATCAAGGTCAAGATCCCGGCCGGCATCGACGACGGGCAGACGCTGAATCTGCACGGCAAGGGCAATGCCGGACTTGACGGCGGACCGGCGGGCGACCTGCTCATCACGGTCTTTGTCAAGCCGCACCCGTTCTTCGAGCGCGACGGCAACTCCGTGCTCATGGAGATGCCGGTCACGTTTGCACAGGCGGCGCTCGGTGCAGAGATCGAAGTGCCGACCATCGACGGCCGCGTCAAGCTCACCATCCCCGAGGGGACGCAGCCGGGCAGCGTGTTCCGCCTGCGCGGCAAGGGCATCCCGTACCTGCAGAGCAAGGGCGGCCGCGGCGACCAGTTCGTCACGATCACGGTCACCGTGCCGAAGAATATGACAGCCGAGCAGAAGGAGCGTCTGCACGCCTACGCCGAGTCGATGAACGAGGCCGTGAGCGAACCGCGCAGCGGCATCTTCGGCAACAAGAAAAAGCGCTGAGCGCAAGGACATACCGTCTGCGCAGCGCACATAAACAGCAAGTAAGCCAGCTGCGGCGTCGCCGCGGCTGGCTTTTTCCGGCTTCTTGACAAATGCAAAGCGTGCGCGGGTAACACCCGCGCACGCTC
>OLFX01000030.1_pt1 | contig 206811 bp, 230 predicted proteins | sample 1605091 | NCBI WGS metagenome assembly OLFX01 (sample SAMEA3888906, study PRJEB22519) | human gut metagenome | biome: human gut; feature: human-associated habitat; material: faeces | place: Denmark | collected 2012
TCGAATCGCTTATGTGTGTCAGCGAAGAGTTATGAATTTTGCAATAAACAAAGAAAGACTAACCCAATTTGGATTAGTCTCAATGATAGATTACTACACCAAGAGATGTGTTACATGTTAAGTTGATTGAACCGCCGTATACGGATCCGTACGTACGGTGGTGTGAGAGGTCGGGAAAATTCATTTAATTTTCCCTCCTACTCGATTTGATAGGAAAAGCTGTCCCGGCCGGGACCGGATCCAGAAATTGACCCGGTGCGGGATCTGTGATATGATAACGGAAAACAAAACGAGCCTATGAAATGGGAGGTTATTTTATGAAAGTATTTATCAGTGCGGATATTGAGGGCTGCTGCGGAGTGTTCTCAAACATCGAGACCCATAAGAATGAGGCGGTGTACGCCCCCTTTGCTAAACAGATGACAAAAGAGGTCCTGGCGGTCTGCGAGGCGGCCCATGAGGCCGGAGCCGATGAGATCGTCGTAAAGGACGGCCATGGAGATGCCTCCAACATCGATCCTCTTCAGATGCCGTCCTATGTGACGCTGATCCGCGGGAAGAGCGGACATCCCTACAATATGATGTTCGGCCTGGATTCCACCTTTGACGCCGTCCTTTATGTTGGCTATCATGCGGCGGCCGGCTGTCCGGAGTTCGCCGTCAGCCATACCTCCACTGGCAACAGCCTGTATATCACCCTCAACGGAAAGCGCATGAGCGAGTTTATGCTCAACAGCTTCACGGCGGCTTCCCTGGGAGTTCCTGTGGCCTTTATCTCCGGGGACGAGGCGATCTGCGCCGCGGCAAAGGAGCTGGTGCCGGAGATCGCCGCAGTACAGACCAAGCGCGGAGTCGGGAACGCAACCTTCTGCTGCCCGCCGGAAACGGTCATGGAAGCCCTCAGGGAGCAGACGAAGGAGGCGCTGGGAAAGATCGGCCGGTGCCATGTGGAGCTTCCGGAAAAATTCGTATACGAGGTGACCTATAAGGACTGGAAAAAGGCATACCAGATGTCGTTCTTCCCGGGGATGAAGGCAGTGGATCCCTTTACCAACCGTCTGGAGACAGAAAACTGGATGGATGTGGTAACGGCCCATAATTTCGTAGTTTATTAGAAAAGGAGACGGGAGGCTATGGATCCCATCGTAAGCATCATTGTGCCGGTCTATAACGCGGAGGAGACCCTCCGGCGGTGCATCGAGAGCGTTTTAAACCAGGGATTTACGGATTTTGAGCTGCTTCTGGTGGATGACGGCAGTACGGATTCTTCGGCCGGGATCTGCCGGGAATACGAGAACGGGGACCGGAGGGTCCGGGTGATCCGCAAGGAGAACACGGGAGTATCGGATACCAGGAATCTGGGGCTTTCAGAGGCCCGGGGAACATTCGTCCAGTTTCTGGACAGCGACGACTGGATCACACCGGACGCCACCAGCCTTATGGTACGGGCAGCCAGGGACAGCGGGGCGGACATGGTGATCGCGGATTTTTACCGGGTTATCGGGGACCGGGTGGCCCATAAGGGGGACATTGAAAAGGACGGGCTTCTGAGTCTGGAGGAATTTGCCGGCTTTATGATGGAGAACCCGGCAGATTTTTATTACGGTGTTCTCTGGAATAAGCTGTTTAAGCGGGAGATCATCGCGCAGCATGGGCTTTCCATGGATAAGACCATAAGCTGGTGCGAGGATTTCATGTTCAATCTGGAGTATCTGCGCCATGTAAAGACTGTGTATGCCCTGCGGGTGCCGGTGTATTATTATGTGAAGACCAAGGGGTCCCTGGTGAGCCAGGGACTGAGCCTCACAAAGACCATCAAGATGAAGCGCATGGTCTTTGAGTATTACCACGATTTTTATAAATCGGTGCTGACGGAAGAGGACTATGAAAAGAACCGTCTGTATGTGTATCGGTTTCTCCTGGCCGCTGCCGGCGACGGAGCGGTCCCCCTGTCCATTTTTCCAGGGGCTGTCCGCCTGGGGGATGAAAGGAGCAGCGTGAACCATGACGCCCTGAGAGGCGACGGGGCTCTGCTGGACGCATACCGGGACCGGAAGCTGCTGGACCATTATGTGGAGCCGGTGGCCATCCGATACAGCCTGACCCTGCCGGAGATCAGCCTCCTGGTCTACCTCAGCCAGAAGCCGCGGGTGGACACCTTAAAGGAGCTGGCAGATATCACCGGCATGTCCCGGGCCCGCCTGGCCCTTGCGCTTCAGAAGCTGTCCATGAAGGAGTTCATCCAGACCGGGGAGCAGGCGGACGTGGTGCTGCTTGCGGCGGCGGAGCCGGTGCTGGCAGAGCTGGGAACGGCCCGAAAGGACTATGAGATGGCAAAATATGCCGGCTTCAGTGAGGAGGAGATGATCCAGTATGCCTTTCTTTCCAACCGGATCAAGGAAAATATCTGCCGGGTCCTGAAAAAAGAGGACATGCAGGTCACGGCCAGAAAAAAGAAAAAGCCGAAAGTGCCCAGAGTATAGATAAAAACTATATGGACTGGTCAGGAAATCGGTTAATTCTATTAGACGAAACCCTGCGGGAATGATAGAATAGCTAGGGCTCGAAGGAAGGAGAGATACAGATGCTGGTAGATATGCACTTACATGAATCCACATGCTCCAGTGACAGTAAGATGACGCTGGAGGAGATCGTTGCCACTGCAAGGGAACGGGGGCTGGATGCGGTCTGCATCACGGACCATGACAGCATGGGTTTGAAGGAAACGGCTGAGAGGTATTCCAGGGAGACCGGTTTTCCGATCTTTGTGGGAGTGGAATATTTTTCTCTCTGGGGAGATATTACTGCATTCGGCATCGACCGCTTCCCGGACAAGCGGATCCCGGCCCAGGATTTCGTGGACCAGGTCAATGCGGCCGGCGGCTTTTGTGTGGCGTGCCATCCCTTCCGGAATAATAACCGCGGCTTTGAGGATCACCTGTGGGAGATCCAGGGCCTTCACGGGGTGGAGGTCTTAAATGGCAGTACAGATATGGAGGCCAACCGGAAGGCGCTTTCCATCTGTAAGGCAAGGAATATGCAGATGGTGGGAGCCAGCGACGCCCACTGGACCAGCCAGCTGGGAAAATACGCTACCATGGTCCCAGGGGAACCGAAAGACCTGGAGGAATTCGTGGCGGCTCTTCATAAGGGCGGTTTAAAGCCGGCTATCTATGAAGAAGGGAAAGGATATCGGATCGTGGATACCTTTTAGGGTTCTGCGCTGATATAAAAAGAAGCACAAAGGAGACAGTATTATGAAAAAGAAACTGATGGCGGCTGGACTTGCCGCAGCCGTGCTGGGCGCATCTCTGACTGGATGCCAGAGCAAGCCTGCTGAGACAACAGCGGCTGAAACAACGGCAGCTGAGACCACAAAGGCTGAGACAGAGGCTTCCAGCGAGGCTGAGACCACAAAGGCTGAAACAGAAGCGGCAGAAAAGCCCTACGAGGGGACCACGTTAAACGTGATGCTGGCCTATGGCGGCGCAGAGGCGGCGTTTGACGCATTCACAGAAAAGACCGGGATCAAGGTCGAGTATGTGGAGATCTCCACCGGTAAAGCCCTGGCACAGCTCCAGGCCGAGAACGGGAACACCACCGCAGATATCTGGTTCGGCGGCGGCGTTGACAGCTACATTTCTGCCACAGACTTAGGATATCTGGAGCAGTACGTTTCTCCGGAGGCCGAGGCTATCAATCCGGCATACAGCGATGCAGACGGCTACTGGACAGGCCTTGCCCTGGTTCCGGCTGGTTTCCTGGTAAACAACGATGTTCTGGCAGAGAAGAACCTGGAAGCTCCCAAGACCTGGGAGGATCTGGCAGATCCCAAATATAAAGGGGAGATCATCATGGCTTCCCCGGCGATCTCCGGAACCCAGTATGCGATCTTAAACGGCACCATCCAGGCTTACGGCGAGGAAAAAGGCTGGGAAGTATGGAAGGGCATCAACGAGAATGTGGACTTCTACGCACAGGGCGGCGGCGAGCCAGGTCCCAAATGTGCGGCAGGCGAGTTCGGGATCGCAGTTCTGGCAATGACCGGCGGTACCTTTGCCATGGAAGCCGAGTATCCGGTCACTGCGGTCTATCCGGAGGATATGATCCCGTGGACACCGGCTCCCATCGCCATCTTTAAAAACTCCCAGAACAAGGATGCAGCCAAGGTGTTCGTCGACTACTTCCTTTCCAAAGAGGGACAGGAGGCGCTCCGTGAGGCAGATGCCAGGATCATGGCCCGCGGCGACGTAGCCATTCCGGAAGCCATCGGAACGGTGGACACAGAAAAGCTGATCGATCAGGACGTACTGTTATTCGGAAGCCAGAGAGAAGCGCTTCTGGAAAAATGGGCCGCCATGGTCGGTGAAAAGGATGCGAAATAATAAGGCATAAAACCGGGCGGGTGAAATACCCGCCCTTTTCACACCATTGAAAACCTGACGGGAAAGGAAATATCATGAATCCACGTACAGAAAAAAGAAGGCATGGCAGATATGCATGGGCAGAACTGGGAGACAGGCTGATCCTTACCCTGGTGCTGGCCGGGATCGCCCTGTTCATCCTGTATCCGATCGTTTCGGTGGTGGCCACCAGCTTTTTCAAGGACGGCCATTTCACCCTGGAATATTACAGGGAACTGGCGTCCGGACGGAGCCTTAAGCTGATCCGGAACAGTCTGTGGGTGTCCTCGCTGTCCTCCATCCTCACCACGGCGGCGGCGTTCTTCATTGCCCTGGCCGCCTACGCAGCCCCGGGAAGGATCCGGCGGTTTTTGAGAAGATCCCTGCTTTTTACCATGATCTCGCCGCCGTTTGTATCGGCGCTGGCATATATCTTCCTTTTTGGAAGGCGGGGGCTGATCACCCACCAGCTTCTGGGCCTCAGCGTTAATCCTTATGGGTGGCACGGCATCGTGATCCTCCAGATGATCGGAAGCATTTCCTTTGCTTCCCTGATGCTGCTTCCGTCCTTTGACCATATGGACCAGAGGCTGGTCCTGGCATCCAGGGATCTGGGCGCTTCGCCGGAAAAGACACTGTTTTCTGTGATCCTTCCGTTGGTAAGGCCAGGGATCCTTTCGGTGCTGTTCACCCTGTTTACCATGAACCTGGCCGATTTTGGAACGCCTATCGTCATTGGAGGGAATTTTAAGGTCCTGGCCACAGAGGCGTACACCCAGGTGATCTCCACAGCCAATCTGGGGCGGGCTTCCGCCATCAGTATCCTGATGGTGCCGGCGGCCGCCGTGGCCTTTTATTTTTATTACCAGAGCCTGAAAAAGAATGAGTCCGCAGGGGGGACGGACCGGAACGCCATGGACGGGGAACCGGCTTATGCATTGACGGGAGCAGTGGCCGGAGCCGCATGGACCGTGACCGGAATGTTTTTTCTGGTGATGGCGCTGAAATACGGAAATATTTTCCTTTCCGCCTTTTCCAACACGGCCTCCGGCTCCATTACCTTTACGCTGGATTATTTTGGGAAGCTTCCCAGGTCCCAGTGGAACTCCTTTGGCCACAGCCTGGTGTACTCTGCTGTGGCGGCCGCTGTATCCGCGTTTTTGGGGATCCTTCTGTCCTACTATACGCACCGGAGAAAAATCGCCGGAATGCGGACGGCAGAATTTTTTGCCCTGCTTCCCTATATCATCCCGGGAACGTTCTTTGGCCTGGGATATGTGGCGGCCTTCAGCCATCCGCCCATGTACATCCGCGGCACATCGGCCATCATCATCCTGAACCTGGTATTCCGCCAGATCTCGCTGACCAACAAGTCGGCCAACGCCATGTTTTCGGGAATTGACAGAAAGATCGAAGATGCGGCCAGGGATCTGGGGGCCAGCCGGCTGGAGGTCCTTTTCGGGGTCATCCTGCCTTTGCTTAAGACCACCTTTGCCACTGGCTTTATTTCGATCTTCACATCCTGCATGACGTCGGTGGGAGCCATTATTTTCCTGATCTCGCCAGGAAAAAACGTGGCCAGTGCGGAGCTGTTCCAGTCCATTGAAAACGGCCGGTACGGTGTTGCCTCCGTCCAGGCGGTCCTGATCATCCTTGTTACGGTGGGGATCAATATGGCCTTTATGAGTCTGACAAAACGAAGAGAACGGGGAGGGAAATAAGATGTTTTTACAGCTAAAAGGGCTTAAAAAGATATATGAAGAAGAAAAGGGCTTGAAAAACCTGGATCTGGAGATCGAAGAGGGGTCATTTGTGACGCTGTTAGGTCCCTCCGGCTGCGGAAAGACCACGACCCTGAACCTTCTGGGCGGCTTCATCCAGCCGGATTCCGGCCATATCCTTCTGGAAGGAGAGGACATCACAGGCCTTCCGCCGGAGCGCCGTCCCGTGTCCACGGTCTTCCAGAGCTATGCGCTGTTTCCCCATCTGAACGTGCTGGACAACGTCTGCTACGGACTCCGGTTTTTCAGGGGGATGAAGAAGAAGGAGGCGGCTCCTATTGCAATGGAGGAGTTAAAGACCGTGGGGCTTTCCGGCTACGAAACGGCCAGGATCGGAGAGCTGTCCGGCGGGCAGCAGCAGAGGGTGGCCCTGGCCCGCGCCATGGCCACAGGGCCCAAGATCCTTCTGCTGGACGAGCCCCTTTCCAATCTGGACGCAGGGCTCCGAGTACAGCTGAGAGAGGAGTTGAAGGAGCTCCAGAAGAAGCTGGGCATCACCATGGTCTTCGTGACCCATGACCAGGAGGAGGCCCTGAGCCTTTCCGATAAGATCGTGGTCATGGAAAAGGGCGTGGCTGTCCAGACAGGGACTCCCAGGGAGATCTATTTTTCTCCTGTGAGCCGGTATGTGGCTTCCTTTGTGGGAAAGGCCAATTATATAGAGGAGAATGGCCGGGTACAGATCGTAAGGCCAGAGGACGTGTGGATGGAAATGGACCCGTCCGGCGATTATACGGTCCGGTCGGCCAGCTTCATGGGAGCCCATACACTTTATGAACTGGAAAATGGAAGCAATGTGATCAAGGCAGATCTTTTTGGACGGGAAGGAAGTCTTTTCTCTGTCGGCGACCGGGTACGGGCCGGCTGGGGAAGCAGAAAAGACGGGCCCAGAGACTGCCATTTATAAAGGAGGGACCAGTATGAGATTTGCATTTCTGATCATGGGGAAATTTGACAGCAGGGAGGACCAGGCGGTGATCCACAATGGAACGGCCCGGATCATTGGCGTTTCGGACCTTGAGGACGCGGCCCGGACTGCAAAAAGACTGGAGGAAGAGGGGATCGACTGCATCGAGCTCTGCGGTGCATTCCGGGAAGAGGGCGCCCGGGCAGTGATCGAAGCCACCGGGAACCGGATCCCGGTGGGATATGTGACCCACCTTCCAGAGCAGGATGACGTATACCGGAAGGCGTTTGCCGGAAAATAAGATCCGGACAGAAAACGGGGATCCCGCGCGGGATCCCCGTTATTTCTAAACGGACCGGTTTTATATACTGGCTTCTGGTTAACGATTGAAACCGCCGGCGTTATATTTTTTAATGAGCTGCTGGATCTTGTCTGTGGGTGACAGGGCGCTGCTGATGGATACGTCGTGGTTTAAGGAGTTGATGATGGCGGCGATATATTTGCTCATATCTGCCTCCACATACCATTCACGCTCAAACAGCTCCGGAGCCCGGTAGTTTAAGTTGGTGGTCACCACGCTGTCGATATAGCCCTTTTCATAGAACTCATCGAATTTATCAAAGCCGCTGGTGAAGAGTCCGAAGGTACAGCATACGGCTACCTTGGCAGCCTTTCTTTCCTTTAACTCTTTTGCGGTATCCAGCATGCTTTCACCGGAGGAGATCATGTCGTCGATGATGATCACGGTCTTTCCTTCCACGGAGCTTCCCAGGAATTCGTGGGCCACAATGGGATTCCTGCCGTTGATGACCTTGGAGTAGTCACGTCTCTTATAGAACATACCCATATCCACGCCCAGGTTGTTGGCCAGGTATACGGCACGGTTCATGGCTCCCTCGTCGGGGCTGATGACCATCAGATGGTCCTTATCGATCTTTAAGGACTGGTCATGCTTGAACAGGGCCTTTACAAACTGGTAGGTGGGCATGAAGTTATCGAAGCCGGACAGGGGGATGGCATTCTGCACCCGCGGGTCGTGGGCGTCGAAGGTGATGATATTGGAAACGCCCATACTTACCAGCTCCTCTAAGGCCATGGCACAGTCTAAGGATTCCCGGTGGGTACGCTTATGCTGACGGCTTTCGTAAAGGAACGGCATGATCACGTTGATCCTGTGGGCAGTGGACGCACAGGCGCCGATGATACGCTTCAGATCCTGGTAGTGGTCATCCGGAGACATATGGTTCACATAACCGGACATTTTGTAGGTCAGGGAGTGGTTGGTCACATCCACCATGGCAAACACATCTGTACCGCGCACAGACTCTCTGACGACACCCTTGCCTTCGCCGCTGCCAAAGCGCGGGCAGGCGCAGTCCAGGAGATAAGAGTCCACATCGTAGCCACGGTACTGAAGGTCCTGCTGTCTGCGCATTAACTCCTCTGTATCGTTGCGACGAAAGTTTACAATGTGGTCATTGACCTTTTTCGCAAGGTCCTGACAGCTTTCCAGAGCCGCGATCTTTAACGGCGCGATGGGAAGACGGTCATTGAAAACGTACTGATTCGACATGTCAAAGATTCCTCCGCTTTTACCATTTTTCCTGTCCCAGGGATGGGACATTCTTTCACTCATATCATTTATACCATTATTCGATGATTTTCGTCAATAGCCGCCGGCCTATTTTAGAAAAAAGAACATCATTTCTTTACAAATCTGCGGAAGATTGGTATGATGGAGAAGGCAGATACCGGCTGAGGATACTGCCGGAAGGGGATTGAAATTGAAAAACAAAGGACATAAAATAACGGCGGTGGCCCCGGGCTCCATCGGCGAAGAGCTGGAGCTGGAGCCGGGAGACGTGCTGCTTACCATAGACGGGGAAGAGATCGAGGACATCTTTGATTATGACTATATGACGGACAGCGAAAGCTTCGTCATGACCGTACAGAAAAAAAACGGTGAGGAATGGGAGCTGGAGATCGAAAGCGGCGGAGAGGATCTGGGCCTTACCTTTGAAAACGGCCTTATGAGCGAATACCGCTCCTGCCGGAATAAATGCATCTTCTGCTTCATCGACCAGATGCCGCCGGGAATGCGGGAGACCCTTTATTTTAAAGATGACGATTCCAGGCTCTCCTTTCTCCAGGGAAACTATATCACACTGACCAACATGAGCGACAGGGACATTGACCGGATCATCCGGTTCCACCTGTCCCCTATAAACATCTCGGTCCAGACCATGAACCCGGAGCTCAGATGCAGGATGCTCAATAACCGTTTTGCCGGAGAGGCATTAAAAAAGATCGACCGCCTTTATGAGGCCGGGACGGAGATGAACGGCCAGATCGTTCTCTGTAAGGGGGTCAACGACGGGGAGGAGCTGCGGTACACCATCGAGCGGCTGGCCGCTTATGCGCCCCATATGCAGAGCGTGTCGGTGGTCCCCGTGGGACTTTCTAAATTCCGGGACGGCCTGTATCCGCTGGAGCCCTTTACGAAGGAGGATGCCTGCCAGGTCATCGATCTGATCGAGGAGTGGCAGAAAAAGCTGTATGAAAAACATAAGCTCCACTTTATCCATGCCAGCGACGAGTGGTATATTTTAGCAGAAAGGGAGCTTCCGGAGGAAAGCCGCTATGACGGCTATATCCAGCTGGAAAACGGCGTGGGGATGATCCGGCTCCTGTATGAGGAGTTTATGGATGCCCTGGGAGAAAAAGAGGACGATGGGAAGACGGAGGAGCTTTCCATGGCCACGGGCTTCCTGCCGTATCCCTATCTGAAGCGTCTGCTGGACCGGATGGCGGAGGTATACCCGGGAAGAAAGATCCATCTTTATCCGATCCGCAATGACTTTTTCGGAGAGATGATCACCGTGGCAGGCCTTATCACCGGCCAGGATCTGGTGGCCCAGCTTAAGGGAAAGCCCCTGGGGAGCCGCCTGCTGCTTCCATCGGTGATGTTTAAAAGCGGAGAGGAGGTATTCCTGGACGATATGACCAGGACCCAGGCGGAAGCCGCTTTACAGATCCCTATAAATATAGTAAAATCAGGCGGATATGATCTGCTCTCAGCCATCCTGGACCGGGAGGCTGCCGAGGAGCAGACCACGGAGCACGGCATGTACGAGCCGTCCATGAAGGACCTGAACCTTTCCGAAGAGGGAGAGGTCCTTTCGTAGAAAAACCATCCATAAAAAGGAGATCAATATGAGCAAACCAATCGTAGCCATTGTTGGCCGCCCCAACGTGGGAAAATCCACGCTGTTCAATGTGCTGGCCGGCAGTGCCATTTCCATTGTAAAAGATACCCCGGGAGTGACCAGGGACAGGATCTACGCAGACTGCACCTGGCTGAGCCACTCCTTTACGCTGATCGACACCGGCGGCATCGAGCCGGATTCCAGCGACATCATCCTGGCCCAGATGCGGGAGCAGGCCCAGATCGCCATTGATACGGCCGATGTGATCATTTTCATCGTGGACGTGCGCCAGGGCCTGGTGGATTCCGATTCCAAGGTGGCGGACATGCTGAGAAAATCCAGAAAGCCTGTGGTGCTGGCGGTCAATAAGGTGGACAGCTTTGAAAAGTTCGGAAACGACGTATATGAATTCTATAACCTGGGCATCGGGGATCCCGTCCCCGTATCCGCAGCCTCCCGGCTGGGCCTGGGAGAGCTTCTGGACGAGGTGGCAAAGCATTTTACTCCAGACCAGTACGACGACGAAGAGGACGACCGTCCCAGAGTAGCCATCGTAGGCAAGCCCAATGTGGGCAAGTCCTCCATCATCAATAAGATGCTGGGCGAAAACCGGGTGATCGTTTCTGATATTGCAGGCACCACCAGGGATGCTGTGGACACGGAGGTGATCCATAACGGCACCGAATACGTATTCATCGATACGGCAGGTCTCAGAAGAAAGAGCAAGGTAAAAGAGGATATCGAGCGGTACAGCATCATCCGCACGGTAACGGCTGTGGACCGGGCCGACGTGGTGTTAATGGTCATTGATGCCACCCAGGGCGTTACAGAGCAGGACGCCAAGATCGCAGGTATCGCCCATGACCGGGGAAAGGGCATCATCGTGGTGGTCAATAAGTGGGACGCCATCGAAAAAACAGACAAGACCATCTATGAGTATACCAATAAGCTCAAGGAGACCCTGGCCTATATGCCTTATGCAGAGTATGTGTTCGTATCAGCTCTCACGGGGCAGCGGATGCAGAAGCTCTTTGACCTGATCGACATGGTCCGGGAGAACCAGACCCTGCGGGTGGCCACCGGCGTCTTAAATGAGATCGTCACCGAGGCTGTGGCCATGCAACAGCCCCCGTCGGACAAGGGAAAACGGTTAAAGATCTATTATGTGACCCAGGTATCTGTAAAGCCGCCCACCTTTGTGGTATTTGTCAACGACAAGGAACTGATGCACTTCTCTTACACCAGATATCTGGAAAACAAGATAAGGGAGGCCTTTGGCTTCCGGGGCACATCCTTAAAATTCATCATCCGGGAACGGAAGGAAAAGGAGTAGACCATGGAAAGGATCTTATGTCTTCTGACGGGGTATGTGTTCGGCCTGTTTCAGACCGGATATCTCTATGGAAAAATGCACCATATCGATATCAGACAGTATGGCAGCGGCAATTCCGGCACCACCAATGCGCTGCGGGTCATGGGGAAAAAGGCGGGCCTGCTGGTATTTATGGGAGACTTCCTGAAGACGGTCTCTGCCTGCCTGCTGGTGCGGCTGGTGATGAAGGGAGACCCCAGCGTGGACCTGTACGTCCTTTATGCGGGCCTGGGGGTGGTCCTTGGCCACAATTTCCCCTTCTATCTGCATTTTAAAGGCGGAAAGGGGATCGCCTCCATGGCCGGGATCCTGGTGTCCATGGACTGGCGGGTGACCCTGGTGTGCGCCTCTCTTTTCCTGGGGGCGGTGATCCTCACCAGATACGTGTCCCTGGGCTCGATCCTGGTGGTGACTGCTTTCTTTATCCAGATGGTGTTCTTCGGCCTGCGGGGGGACTATGCAGTGGCAGAGGGAGACCGGATGGAATTCTTTGCGGTGGCCGGAGTCCTTATGGTCATGGCCATCTGGCGCCACAGAGCCAATATAAGGAGGCTTCTGAAGGGCACAGAAAATAAATTGTGGGGAAATAAGGAAAAATAACAGGAGGGGAACTACTTATGGGAAAGATCGGTGTGATCGGTTCCGGTACATGGGGAACCGCCATTGCAGTGCTTTTAAATAATAACGGTCATCAGGTGGACTTATGGTCTGCGATCCCGCAGGAGATCGAGGAGATGCGCTCCACCCACAAGCATAAAAACCTTCCGGAGGTGACGCTTCCGGATTCCATCCGCTATACGGCGGATCTGGAGGAGGCCATGAAGGAAAAGGATATGCTGGTCCTTTCGGTCCCGTCGGTGTTTGTACGGTCCACGGCGCGGCGGATGAAGGAATTCTGCCCCCAGGGCCAGATCATCGTGGATGTGGCCAAGGGAATTGAAGAGGATACCTTAAAGACCATGACGGAGATCATCCAGGAGGAGATCCCCCAGTGTGAGCCGGCGGTCCTTTCGGGCCCCAGCCACGCGGAGGAGGTGAGCCGCGGCCTTCCCACCACCTGTGTGGCAGGCTCCAGGAAGAAAAGGATCGCGGAGGCCGTCCAGTCCGCCTTTATGAGCCCTGTATTCCGGGTGTACACAAGCCCGGACGTCCTTGGCATCGAGGTGGGGGCTGCCTTAAAGAATGTGGTGGCCCTGGCGGCGGGAGCTGCCGACGGCCTGGGGTACGGGGATAATACAAAGGCTGCCCTGATCACCCGCGGCATTGCAGAGATCAGCCGTCTGGGGATGGCCATGGGAGGCAGCTTCCAGACCTTTGCCGGGCTTACAGGCATCGGAGACCTGATCGTGACCTGCGCCAGTATGCACAGCCGGAACCGCCGGGCCGGGATCCTCATTGGTAAGGGCTATACCATGGAGGAGGCCATGAAGGAGGTCCAGATGGTGGTGGAGGGCGTATATTCAGCCAGAGCAGCCCTGGCCCTCTCAAAAAAATACAGCGTTCCCATGCCCATTGTGGAAGCGGTGAACCAGGTGCTGTTTGAAGGAAAACCCGCGAAAGACGCGGTGACCGATCTGATGATGCGGGACAGACGCATCGAGAATACCTCCCTTCCCTGGGAGGAATAGGCTTTTTTCCAGTTCTGTGAAAAACCCCCTTTGCATATACTCTGGTAGTATAAAAAGGGGGTATTTTCATGGACAATTTTCAGGTATACAAAGACATTGAAGCCCGGACGGGCGGAGAGATCTACATCGGCGTGGCCGGACCTGTCCGTACGGGAAAATCCACGTTCATCAAACGGTTTATGGAGCTGATGGTGCTTCCGAAGCTGCCGGAGGGCCATCTGAAGGCCATTGCCCGGGATGAGCTGCCCCAGAGCGCCGCTGGAAAGACCATCATGACCACGGAGCCGAAATTTATTCCCAAGGAGGCGGCGGAGATCGCCCTGGAGGACGGGATCACGGCCCGGGTGCGGCTGGTGGACTGCGTGGGCTTTATGGTGGAGGGGGCGGCCGGACATGAGGAGAACGGAGAGGAGCGGCTGGTGAAAACGCCCTGGTATGACCATGAGATCCCCTTTACCCAGGCTGCGGAGATCGGGACCAGGAAGGTGATCCGGGACCACTCCACCATCGGGATCGCAGTGACGGCCGACGGCTCCTTCGGAGAGCTGAAGCGGAATGATTATCTGGAGGCGGAAAACGAGACGGTCCGGGAGTTAAAGGAGATCGGGAAGCCCTTTGTGATGCTGTTAAACTCTGCCAGGCCCTATGCGGAGGAGACAAGAGAACTGGCGGAAAGACTGGAAAAGGACCATGGGGTCACAGTCCTTCCTATGAACTGTGAGCAGCTGAAGCGGGAGGATGTGGAGGCTATCCTGGCCACAGTCTTAAAAGAGTTTCCTGTGACGGAGCTCCGCTTCCATATCCCCAGGTGGATGGAGATCCTTCCGGAGGACCATCCCTTAAAGGCTGCGGCCATTGAAAGCGCCAGGGAGATCTTAAAGAAGGCAGACCAGATGAAGGATGTGGGAGGAGAAAACCTGGCTCCGGCGGGAGAGGGGATCCGGGAAATGACGGTCAGCCGGATGGAGATGGCCGACGGGACCGTGGAGATCCAGGTGAAAACAGAGGAAGCATGTTATTTTAAGGTCATCAGCGAATTTTCCGGAGTCCCTGTCCGGGATGAATATGAGCTGTTCCATACCATGGCCAGGCTTTCGTCCATGGAGAGCGAATATGAGAAGGTAAAAAACGCCTTAAGCCAGGTGCGGGCCAGGGGCTACGGCATCGTCATGCCCCATAGATCGGAGATCGTCTTAGAGGAACCGGAGCTGATCCGCCATGGCAATAAATACGGCATCAAGATCCATGCCCAGGCCCCGTCCATCAATCTGATCAAGGCCCACATTGAGACGGAGATCGCTCCCATTGTAGGGAGCGAGGAGCAGGCCAGGGATCTGATCGCCTACATAAAGAAAAGCGCCCAGAAGGAGGACGGGGTATGGGAGACCAGCATATTCGGGAAATCCGTGGAGCAGATCGTGGAGGACGGCATGGAGGCCAAGATCTCCCAGATGACTGAGGACTGCCAGGCAAAGCTCCAGGATACCCTTCAGAAAATAATCAATGACAGCAATGGAGGAATGATTTGCATTATTATCTGAAAAGTGATATAATTATGTAACTATTTAAAAGCGGTCATTGACCGGTACCATACAAACGACAGGAGGGGTTCTATGAAATTGACATTCATTGGCGCCAACCACGAAGTGACGGGGAGCTGCCACTGCCTGGAGGCATGTGGAAAAAAGATCCTGGTCGATTATGGAATGGAGCAGGGGGGAAATGTTTATGAAAATGCAGAACTTCCGTTTGCGATCCCGGATGTGGATTATATCCTGATCACCCACGCCCACATCGATCATACGGGACTTCTGCCGCTGCTCTATGCAGAGGGCTTCCGGGGACAGATCTTTGCCACCCAGGCCACCTGCGACCTGTGCAACATTATGTTAAAGGACAGCGCCCATATCCAGGAAATGGAGGCGGAATGGAAGAACCGGAAGGCCAGGCGTGCCGGTAAGCCGGAGGTGGAGCCTCTCTACACCATAAACGACGCCCAAGGCGTTCTGACCCATTTTGTCCCCTGCCATTACAAAGATGTGCTGACCCTCACCGACGGCCTTAGGATCCGGTTCACCGATGTGGGCCACCTTCTGGGCTCTGCCTCCATCGAGGTATGGATGGAGGAAGAGGGGGTGGAGAAGAAGATCGTGTTCTCCGGCGACATCGGAAACAAGAATAAGCCGCTGATCAAAAACCCCAGCTATATTGACGAAGCGGATTATGTGGTCATGGAGTGTACCTACGGCGACCGGACCCATGACCGGACCCATGAGCACATCGAAGAGCTGGCTCAGATCCTCCAGGAGACCCTGGACCGGGGCGGCAACCTGGTGATCCCGGCCTTTGCCGTGGGCCGTACCCAGGAGATCCTGTATTTCATGAGAAAGATCAAGGAAGAAAAGCTCATAAAGGGCCATGATGATTTTGAGGTCTATGTGGACAGTCCGCTGGCAGTGGAGGCCACCCAGGTGTTTACAAAAAACATCATGGAATGCTACGATGAAGAGGCCATGGATCTGGTGAACCGGGGGATCAACCCCATCGGCTTCCCAGGCCTTAAGCTTTCCATCACCAGCGAGGATTCCAAAAACATCAATTTTGATATGACGCCCAAGGTGATCATCTCTGCGGCGGGCATGTGCGATGCCGGCCGTATCCGCCACCACTTAAAGCATAACCTGTGGCGGCCCGAATGTACCATCCTCTTTGCCGGCTACCAGGCTGTGGGGACCCTGGGACGGAGTCTTCTGGAGGGAGCCCAGGTGGTGAAGCTGTTCGGTGAGACCATCGATGTGGAGGCTCATATCGAAAAGCTGGACGGAATTTCCGGCCATGCAGATATGAACGGACTGATCACATGGGTATCGGCCTTTAAGGAAAAGCCGTCCCAGGTATTCCTGGTCCACGGTGACGACGATGTGTGCACCAGCTTTGCCGGCCTTCTCCACACAGACTATGGGTTTGAAACTGCGGCCCCGTTTTCCGGCTCTGTTTACGACCTGGCCGCAGGCGCATGGCTTAAACAGACTGTGGGCGTTCCCCTCCGCAGGGAGACGGAACGGCAGAAGGAGAACCGGACCATCTTTGAGCTTCTTGTGGCCGCAGGCGAGCGCCTGATGCGGGTGATCCGGAAGAACCGGGAATGTGCCAATAAAGACATAAAGAAATTTACAGCAGACGTCAATGCCCTCTGCGATAAGTGGGATCTGTAAAGGGCTGGCGGAAGGAAAGGATCATTCATGAAAGTAACGCTATACACAGATGGCGCGGCCCGCGGAAACCCCGACGGGCCGGGCGGCTACGGAGCTGTCCTCCAGTTTGTGGACAAGGAGGGCACGCTCCATGAAAAAGAGCTGTCCGCCGGATATGTGAAGACCACCAATAACCGGATGGAGCTGATGGCAGCCATTGCAGGGCTGGAGGCATTAAACCGGCCCTGTGAGGTGGAGCTTTATTCCGATTCCCGGTATCTGGTGGACGCTTTCAACCAGAAGTGGATCGACGGCTGGGTGAAGCATGGCTGGAACCGGCCCAAAAGCGGACCGGTGAAGAATTCGGACCTATGGAAGAGGCTTTTAAAGGCCATGGAGCCCCATGTGGTCACTTTTTTCTGGGTCAAGGGCCACGACGGCCATCCGGAGAATGAAAGATGCGACCGGCTGGCCACTGCGGCGGCCGACGGAAGCGGCCTCCTGACGGATACGGGGCTGGAAGCTTAGTCTGAACGACCGGCTGTGATGCCGGATCTGTGGAAAAAGTTACGATAATCTTACAAAATATTACTAATTTGCGATTTGTGTTCACAAGTGGTTCCGTTTGTGTTATCTTTATTTCATAAAGCAGACCAGAGATCGAAGGTCATACCGAATGGAGTTTGATATATGAACAGACGGAATGGAATGTGGCTCACAGTCCTGTGCATCCTGGCCGCCGGGATCTTTACCACCAGCGTCACCAGCAGCTTTGTGAGGGAGAGCACAGAGGCCGCCATGGCGGCCGTGACGGAAACCGAGGCCCGCGGGGCACAGATATCTGTGCCCAGGGAAGCATCCGTACCGGAAGCTTCCCTAAAGGCTCTGATGGACCAGGCAGATGCAGGCGTCCGGGGAAAGGGGGGAAAAGCCTCCCAGGCAGCCGGAGGGAAGGAACCGGGGAATCTGGCTCCGGGAGCCCGTGCGGCTCTGGGATCCCCGGAGACAGCCGCTGAAGAGGCGGAACAGGAGGAGGCGGCTGAAGCCGGGATCCAGGTGGCCGCAGAAGCGGATGCGGCTGTGGAGGAAACGGTAAAATCTCCTCTGGATCCGGCGGCGCCTGCGGAGGCAGTGGAGGCTTCCGGCCAGGAAGCCATGGAGGCAAAGACCGTATTTACAAAGGATGAGCTGGACGCCCGCCTGGAGAAGGCCAGGGAGCTGTCCTGGCAGTACCAGGGCAGCGTTAAGGACGAAAACGCCATTTCCGCCTATGCGGCGGCAGAGCAGCTCTGGACCCTGTGGGACCAGGAGCTGAACCTGGTGTACGGCTCCATCCGGGCCCGTATGACTGAAAAAGAAGCGGAGACGCTGCGTATTGCAGAGCTGGAATGGATGAAGGAAAGGGACCAGGCGGCCGCCAGGGCTGCGGAAGCCTCCCCAGTCCCCCAGAACCAGACCCTGGAGTCCAGAAGGGCCATGGCGGAGGAAACGCGGGTCCGGTGCTACGAACTGATGGAAGAATATGAAGAGATCCTGGAGCGGATGCCGGACGGGGCGGCTTCAGAATAAAAACCGGGGAGATCATGGCCCCGGTTTTTATAATTTAAATTTTCTTCTTGCATATCTGGGGATTTAAGATTATGATATATCGTATATCAATGTGCCATTTATCAAAGCACAGGCGTCTGAATCTGAAAGACAGCCGGAAAAGGAGGAGTCTATGACCGCATTATTCGCTGCTTTTATAGAAACCGCAGGAAAGTTCCTGATCCTTGGGGCCGCCGCTTTCTTTGGCGTTGTCTGCGGAAAAAAATTCAGAGACAGAAGAAATAAACAGTAACCAGGAGGCAAAAGACCATGCAGAAATATGGTGTGAATGAACTGAGGAGAATGTTCCTTGAATTTTTCGAGAGCAAGGACCATCTGGCAATGAAGAGCTTCTCCCTCGTTCCGCATAATGATAACAGCTTACTTCTTATAAATGCCGGTATGGCTCCCTTAAAGCCCTATTTTACCGGCCAGGAGATCCCGCCCAGGCGCAGGGTATGTACCTGCCAGAAGTGTATCCGTACAGGCGATATCGAGAATATCGGAAAGACCGCCCGCCACGGCACCTTCTTTGAGATGCTGGGAAACTTTTCCTTTGGAGATTATTTTAAGACCGAATCCCTCCACTGGTCCTGGGAGTTCCTGACCCAGGTGGTGGGACTGGATCCCGACCGGCTCTATCCGTCCATCTACCTGGACGATGAAGAGGCCTTTAAGATCTGGAACGAGGAGATCGGTGTCCCCGCAGAAAGGATCTTCCGCTTTGGAAGAGAGGATAACTTCTGGGAGCATGGCGCAGGCCCCTGCGGCCCCTGTTCCGAGATCTATTATGACCGGGGAGAAAAGTATGGCTGCGGAAAGCCGGATTGTACCGTAGGCTGCGAATGCGACCGCTATATCGAGGTATGGAACAACGTATTCTCCCAGTTTGAGAACGACGGCCATGGAAATTATACGGATCTGGCCCAGAAGAACATCGACACCGGCATGGGCTTAGAGCGTCTGGCCGTTGTGGTCCAGGATGTGGATTCTCTGTTCACCATCGACACCAACAAAGCGCTTTTAGACCGGGTATGCCAGCTGGCCGGAAAAGAATACCAGAAGGACTATGAAACTGACGTTTCCCTGCGGATCGTGACCGACCATATCAAATCCTGTACCTTTATGATCTCCGACGGCATCATGCCCTCCAACGAAGGCCGCGGCTATGTGCTCCGCCGGCTTTTACGCCGGGCTGCCCGCCATGGGAGAAAGCTGGGGATCGAAGGAAAGTTCTTAGCCAACCTCTCCGATACAGTGATCGCATTATCCAAAGACGGATATCCGGAGCTGGAGGAGAAGAAGGTGATGATCTTTAAGGTCCTTACAGAGGAAGAGGACAAGTTCAATAAGACCATCGACCAGGGCCTTGCCATCCTTTCCGATATGGAAGAGGAGATGAGAAAGAGCGGCTCGGATACCCTTTCCGGCGCAGACGCCTTCAAGCTTTATGATACCTACGGCTTCCCGCTGGATCTTACAAAGGAGATCCTGGAGGAAAGGTCCTTCCAGGTGGATGAAGAGGGCTTTGCCGCCTGCATGAAGGAGCAGAAGGAAAAGGCCAGAAAGGCCAGAAAGACCACCAACTATATGGGCGCAGACGTGACCGTTTACCAGTCCATCGACCCGGCAGTCACCACAAAATTCGTGGGATATGACCGTCTGGTCCATGATTCAGCCATTACAGTGCTGACCACAGAGGACGAGATCGTGGAAGCCCTTACGGACGGCCAGAGGGGAACCATCCTGGTGGAGGAGACCCCGTTTTACGGCACTATGGGAGGCCAGCAGGCCGATACCGGCGTGATCGTATCGGAAAACGGCGAATTTACCGTGGAGGACACGATCCATCTCCAGGGCGGCAAGGTAGGCCACGTGGGAGTAATGACAAAGGGAATGTTCAAGACCGGCGATACCGTGACCTTAAAGGTGGATGAGGAAAACCGCGCCTTAACGGCCAGAAACCACAGTGCCACCCACTTACTCCATAAGGCGCTCCGGACCGTTCTCGGGGATCATGTGGAGCAGGCTGGTTCTTTAGTGACCAGGGACCGTCTCCGCTTTGACTTTACCCATTTCTCCGCCATGACTCCCGAGGAGATCAGACAGGTGGAGGAGATAGTAAATAAAGAGATCCATGCGGGACTTTCTGTTGTGACTGACGAAATGAGCCTGGAGGATGCGAAAAAGACAGGCGCCATGGCCCTGTTCGGCGAGAAGTACGGAGAGACGGTCCGCGTAGTAAGGATGGGCGATTTCTCCACAGAGCTCTGCGGCGGGACCCATGTGGCCAACACCTCCTCCATCAGCTCCTTTAAGATCCTGTCCGAGGCAGGGATCGCAGCCGGAGTAAGAAGGATCGAGGCGCTGACCTCCGACGGACTCATGGCCCATTATGCCGAAACAGAAAAGGAGCTCCATGAGGCGGCAGCAGCAGCCAAGACGACTCCGGGTGCTCTGACTGCAAAGATCGAGGCTATGTTAGAGGAGATCAAGGCCCTCCATTCGGAAAATGAGAAGCTTAAGAGCAAGCTTGCCAAGGAGGCCATGGGCGACGTGATGGACCAGGTGCAGGAAGTAAAGGGCGTGAAGGTCCTGGCTGTCCGCGCCGACGGCGTTGATATGAACGGCTTAAGGAACCTGGGCGACCAGTTAAAAGAAAAGCTGGGCGAGGGCGTCATTGTCATCGCTTCCGTCCTGGACGGCAAGGTGAACCTGATGGCCACAGCCACGGACGGAGCCCAGAAGGCAGGAGCCCATGCCGGAAACCTCATCAAGGCCATTGCAGGTCTGGTGGGCGGAGGCGGCGGCGGCCGTCCCAATATGGCCCAGGCCGGCGGTAAGAACCCCGCAGGCGTGGACGAGGCCCTGGCAAAGGTGGCCGAAACGGTGGAATCCCAGGTAAGATAACCCGGCATCAGCCAGTTTTTTACATATTTTTCATAATTCCAAAAAAATCTATTGACGAATGTGTAATTTATGATATAATCATACCAGTGCTAAAAAATACCCAAACAGTTGTATTATGCACAATTACACAACTGGAGGGAGGTTAGGTGTGAGCTATGTCAAACGTAATCGTTAAAGATAACGAGAGCCTGGACAGCGCTTTACGCAGATTCAAAAGAAACTGCGCAAAGGCTGGTATTCAGCAGGAGATCCGTAAAAGAGAGCATTATGAAAAGCCCAGCGTAAGACGTAAGAAAAAGTCTGAAGCGGCAAGAAAGCGTAAATACAACTAATCATTGAATGAAACGCGTAATGAAGAAGATATTCCGTAACAGGGATATCTTCTTTTTTTGTCCGGAACTGCATATAGTAGCATGAATCCACCAAAGGCGGGGACAGGATTTGAAAAGGAAACGAGATGGAATGAACGGGCTGGCAGAATCCCTGGGGCTTCCGCTGGATGCCAGCCGGGGAGAGACGATCCTGACCTTTGTGGGGCGGTCCATGGTCCGGATCGAGAATTACAGGAGCATCCTGGTATACTCAGATACATATTTAAAGATCCAGGCTGGAAAATACAGGCTTTCCATCGACGGAAGGAACCTCCGGATCCGCTATTATGATAAGGATGAGATGGAGATCACAGGGAATATAGATGCCATCGGCTTTGATGAGAGGTGACGGACTTTGAGGGAAAAGAGGCGTCTTTTTTTTAAGGGCGGGGTGCAGGCGGAGATCACAGGTCTTGGCCGGGAGCGTTTTTTTAACATTGCGGCCCGCCGGGAGCTTTTTGTAACAGGGATCGGGACAGACCGGGACGGACACGTCCTGTTCTGGACCACAGGCGAGGATTATAAAAAAATGAAGCCGGCGGCAAGAAAGGCCGGCGTCCGCCTTTTTTTAAGGAAAAAGTACGGACTTCCCTTTTTTCTTTTCCGGAACAGAAAGCGGAAGCCACTGGCTGCCGGATTCATCTGCTTCTTCCTTTTGCTGTACGGCCTGTCCTTTTTTATATGGGACATTTCCTTTGAGGGAAACTTAAGGTTCACGGACCAGACGCTCCTGCACTATATGGAGACGCTGCCAGTGGCCTGCGGCATGAGAAAATCCGCAGTCTCCTGTGAAGAACTTGAGGAGAGCCTGAGAAACCAGTTTGCAGAGATCACCTGGGTATCGGCAGAGATCAAAGGGACCAGGCTCACAGTGCGGATCAAGGAGAACGAGGCCATGCTGTCGCCTGTGGAGCCAGACCGGACGCCCTGCGATCTGGCGGCTGAAAAGGACGGCGTTATCGAGCGGTGCGTGGTCCGGAACGGCCTTCTCAAGGTGAGGGCCGGGGATCCGGTGGCCGCCGGGGATCTTCTGGTGGCCGGGACGATCCCCATTTACGATGATTCAGAGAACCTGGTCAGCTCCCATGAGATCCGGGCAGACGCGGAGGTCTATGCAAGGACTGTATATGAGACGGAAAAGAAGCTTCCCCTTACCTATGAGGTAAAGAGCCGGACGGGGAGGGTCAGGCGCGGGGCATTTTTCAGTATCTTTGGCAGGACCTTTTATTTCCTGATGCCGGCCTACGGGGATGCTTCCTGGGAATTTTTTATGGAGGAGAGGCAGCTTAGGCTTTTTGAGGACTTCTGTCTGCCGGTATACGGAGGGCTCGTGACGGCTCTGGAATACGTTCCCTATGAGCGGGCTTATACAAAAGAGGAGGTTTCTGCCGAAAAAGACCGGTATATGGAGGAATATATGGAAAAATTACAGGAAAAAGGTATACAAATCCTTGCAAATGATGGTAAAATAGAAAAAGGTGAATCCGGCTGGAAGATCCAGGGGACAGTAACCGTGATCGAGGACATTGCGGGGCCCGTCCCCATACCGGAAAAACATGAGGAGAATCAGACAGTAAATGAGTTTAATTGAGACAATCATAGACGTTCCCGCGGAACATGAGCGGAAGGTCTGCGGACAGTTCGACTGCTACTTAAAAAAGATTGAAAGGACGCTCCATGTGTCCATGATCGCCAGGGACGGGGAGATCAAGATCATTGGCCCGGACCACGCGGTGAAGAAGGCCAAAAGCGTGTTTTCCACCCTCATCGAGCTTTCAAAACGGGGAGAAGAGGTGGGAGAGCAGAATGTGGATTATGCCCTGGCCCTTTCCTTTGAGGGGAAGGATGAAGCCCTTTTGGAGATCGATAAGGATATCATCTGCCGCACCATCAACGGGAAGCCTGTAAAGCCCAAGACCCTGGGACAGAAGCAGTATATCGACCTGATCCGGAAAAAGATGATCGTGTTCGGCGTGGGCCCGGCGGGAACGGGAAAAACGTATCTGGGCATGTCCATGGCCATCCAGGCATTTAAGAACGGAGAGGTGAACCGGATCATCCTTACCAGGCCCGCCATCGAGGCCGGAGAGAAGCTGGGCTTCCTGCCGGGAGACTTGCAGAGCAAGATCGATCCGTATCTGCGGCCCCTGTACGACGCCCTGTATCAGATCATGGGCGCCGAGTCCTATCTGCACAACGCGGAAAAGGGACTGATCGAGGTGGCTCCCCTGGCTTATATGAGGGGACGCACCCTGGACAATGCGTTCATCATCCTGGACGAGGCCCAGAATACCACCCAGGCCCAGATGAAGATGTTCCTGACCCGTATCGGCTTCGGCTCCAAGGTCATCATCACCGGCGACCAGTCCCAGAAGGACCTTCCCTATGGAACGGTCTCGGGCCTGGATACGGCTCTTAAGATCTTAAAGAACATCGACGATATCGGGATCTGCTACTTCACCAGCGACGACGTGGTGCGCCATCCGCTGGTACAGAAGATCGTAAAAGCATATGATGAATATGAGGCCCGCGGCAAAGGCGCAAAAAAGCCGGACCGCCAGGCCGGAAGGGACGGAAGAAATGACAGTAACCATCGAGTATGAGGCCGAAGAGAGGCTGGAAGTTCCTTATGAGGAGATCATCCGAAATGTGGTGGAGGAAGCCCTGGACTACGTGGAGTGCCCTTACGATGCGGAGGTAAACGTGGTCCTGACGGACAATGAGGGGATCCATCAGATCAACCTGGACATGCGGGGCATCGACCGTCCCACAGACGTACTTTCTTTTCCCATGTGCGACTTTGAGACACCAGGAGATTTTGACGGGCTGGAGGAGACGCCGGAGGAGTATTTCAATCCGGATACGGGAGAGCTGATGCTGGGGGATATCGTGATCTCTGTGGAAAAGGTAAAGGAACAGGCGGAAAAATTCGGTCATTCGGAGACCAGGGAGCTGGCCTTTTTAGTGGCCCACAGCATGCTCCATTTAAGCGGCTATGACCATATGGAGGATGAGGAACGGCTGGATATGGAAGAAAAACAGAGGGAGATTCTGGAACGGAGGGGTTACAGGAGATGAGAAGGCATGGCAGAAAGGGAATCATGGTGCTGGCGGCAGCCGTTCTTGCGGCCACTCTTTCCGGGTGCGGAAAGAAATATGAGGAGGCAGCGGTGACCACGGCGGCAGAGACAGAGGCTGAACCTACCCGGGTGGTGGTCCTGGAGACTGAGCCAGAAACGGAGCCGCCGGAGACCGAACCAGAGGAGCCGGTGGAGCGCGTTGAGGTGGATGGAAAGATCCGGAGCTATCTCACCGGGGAAATGGTGGATGTGGCCATCGGAAACCGCCGTCCTCTGGCGGTGATGATGAGCAACGATAAGGAGTCCCTGCCCCAGTACGGCATCAACCGGGCCGGAGTGGTCTATGAGGTGCCGGTGGAGGGGGAAATGAACCGCTATATGGCCCTGATCGAGGACTATGACGGCCTGGAGCGGATCGGGTCGGTCCGGAGCGCCCGCACCTGCTATACCTATTTTGCCAGAGAGTACGACGCTATTTTTGCTCACTACGGCCAGAGCACCTTTGCAAAGAAATATCTGAACAATGTGGACAATATCAATGGCCTGGACGGCATCGGCGGTACGGCCTATTACCGTACCAAGGACCGGAAAGCGCCTCATAACGCCTATACCAGCGGAGAGCGGGTCAATAAGGCCATTGAAAAGCTGGGCTACCGCACTGGCTACGGGGATTCCTATGAGGGCCATTTCCAGTTTGCCAGGGGAAAGGAGCAGATCGTTCCGGACAGTGACGACGCATTCAAGGTGGTTCCCGGCTATCCCATGAACAAGCCCTGGTTTGAGTACCAGGAGTCGGACGGCCTGTACCACCGGTTCCAGTATGGGAGCCATCATAAAGGAAACGAGGGACTCATTGCCGTTAAAAACATTATCTTCCAGTATGTGGAATGGGGCCACTATGCCTCTACTCCCTATCTGAATATCAATGTACATAAGGGCCGTGAGGGATACTATTTCACCAACGGGAAATACCAGAAGATCACCTGGAAAAAGGACGGGGAATTTGGTGTGACCCGGTATTATGACCTGGACGGCAATGAGATCACATTAAACAAGGGAAAGACCTGGATCTGCATCATCGGTGCAGACCGGTATGATAAGGCTGAGATTTATGGAAAGTAAAGAAATGAGAGAGCGGGGAGCCAGCCGGAAAAAGGCCGGCTCCCGGCCGGAGAAAACGGGGGGAGAATCCAATTTTGTGGTCCAGGGCAGCATCCTGGCCATCGCCTCCATTGTGGTGAGGATCATCGGCATCGCCTACCGGATCCCCATGATAAACATCATTGGCGACGAGGGGATGGGCTATTACGGGACTGCGTTTAATGTGTATAATATTGCCCTGCTCCTGTCCTCTTACAGTCTTCCTCTGGCCGTATCCAAGATGGTATCCGTCCGGCTGGCCAGGAAGCAGTACCGGAATTCTGTCCGGATCCTGCGGGCAGCCCTGGTCTATGCCACGGTGGTGGGAGCCCTGGCAGCGGCCGTTATCTGGTTCGGAGCCGACTTCTTTGCAAGAGAAGTTTTTTTTATGCCCTATGCGGCCTTTGCGTTAAAGACCCTGGCTCCCACCGTCTGGATCATGGCGTATCTGGGCGTGTTCAGAGGCTATTACCAGGGCCAGGGGACCATGGTTCCCACGGCCCTGTCCCAGGTTTTTGAGCAGATCGTAAACGCCATTGTCAGCGTGGCCGCCGGAAGCTGGCTGTTTAACCAGGCCATAAAGGTAGAGATATTAAAGGGGGAGTCCGGCTCCGGCTATTCCAATTCCTGGGGCGCTGCCGGAGGCACTATCGGAACAGGCGCAGGCGCTTTTACGGCCCTGGTGTTCCTGCTGCTTCTGTTTGCCGCTTACCAGAGGACCATCCGGAAGAAGGTACGCAGGGACCGGTCCGGCTCCCTGGAGAGCTATGGGACCATTACTAAGATCTTATTTTTTACAGTGGTCCCGGTGGTGGTAAGCTCTGCCATTTATAATGTCAACAGCGTCCTGGACAACGGTCTCCTGGCCTATAATTTCAAGAGCCTGGGCATGGAGGAGGAGTTTATCTCCCAGTGGGGCGTGTACACGGGAAAATACCATCTTCTGATCAACGTTCCCATGGCTGTCTCCAATGCCCTGTCCTCGTCGCTGATCCCGTCGGTGTCCCGGGCTGTGGCCACCGGGGACCGGCGCATGGTGAAAAAGAAGGTGGCCGCTGCGATCCGTTTTTCCCTCCTGATCGCCATTCCGTCCACCGTGGGCCTTACGGTCCTGGCGGGGCCGGTGAATAACCTTTTGTTCTCGGGCGATAATGACCTGGCAGTCCAGATGACTCTGTACGGGTCCATTGCCGTGGTCTTTTATTCTGTGTCCACAGTGACCAATGCTATTTTACAGGGCATCGACCGGATGCGGCTGCCCATCGTCCATGCCCTGACAGCCCTGGTCCTGCATCTGGCGGCCATGGAGGTCATGGTCATGGTGTTCCATATGGGGATCTTCTCCATGGTATTTGCCAATATCCTGTTTGCAGTGATCATGTGCTTTTTAAACCACAGATCCATACGGAAGATCCTGGGCTACCGCCAGGAGGTGAAAAAGACCATCCTTCTGCCGGCTGCGGCTTCGGCGGTCATGGGCGCGGCAGCAGTGGGCGTCTATAAGCTCATACACCTGGGGATCCAGAGCAATGCGGTCTGCACCCTGGGAGCCGTGGCTGCTGCAGTGGCGGTCTACGGAGTCCTTCTGGTGAAGCTTGGCTGCCTGGACGAGGACGAGCTGCACCAGATGCCCGGCGGGACCAGGCTTTTGCAGGTGTTCCGGAAGCTGCGGCTCATGTAGGCCAAACTTTGGCAGAAAATCCGTAAAAGCTGTTTAAAACAGGGAAAGAAAGCAGATACTGTTTTCAGAAGGAGTGATTTCCAATGAAAAAATATGTATCCTGCTTTCTTTTCTTTTTGGTGCTGACGGCCGGCTGCCTGGTGTCCCTGTTTGTCCTTACCATTGATCCGCCCAGACAGCAGGCGGCAGAGGTGCAGATGACCGAATCTGTGGAACAGCCGGCCCTGGCGGAAGGCGGCGGAGAGGAGGAGATGGCCCACCTGGTGCTGAACCAGGAGGCAGTGGAGCCGGAGCCTGTAAAGGACAGCTTCTGCCTGGTGGCGGAGGAGGGGTATCTCATTGTTTATGACGACAGCCTGGCCACGGTGAATCTGTTCACCCATATGCCCCTTTCGGATTTTCCGCCGGTGGAACAGGAAAGGCTCATGGAGGGGATCTGGTTTCCCACCATGGCGGAAATTTTCAGCTATCTGGAATCTTACACCAGTTAAGACTTGCAATTTAAACGCCGGGTGGATATACTAGGAATAACATTTTTACAGCAATGGCATGCAAGGAGGAAGCTATGGGACGACCAGAAGGGATCATCATCGGCGGCGGAGCCGCCGGACTTATGGCGGCCATTACGGCGGCAGAAAACGGTGCAGGGGTGACGATCCTGGAGCATATGCCCCGGGTGGGAAAGAAGATCCTTTCCACAGGAAACGGAAAGTGCAATCTGACTAACCTGGATATGAGACCGGACTGCTACCGCTGCGGGACCGCGGATTTCCCCATGACGGCCATCGGACGGTTTTCTGCGGCAGACACGGTCTCCTTTTTCCGCCGTCTGGGCGTGGTGGTCACAGACCGGAATGGGTATGTCTACCCGGCCTCCGGCCAGGCCCAGACGGTGCTGGACGCTTTGAGGGAAAAGGCAGAGAGCCTGGAGATCCGGATCGTGACGGAATGCAGACCGGAAACGGTGGAGAGGGACGGGACAGGCTTCTGCGTCCGGACCTCCTGCGGTGCTTTCCGGGGAGATTTTCTGATCCTGGCGGCGGGCTCCAAGGCGGCTCCGTCCACAGGCTCCGACGGCAGCGGCTATGATCTGGCAGCTTCCCTGGGCCACAAGATCGTAAAGCCCCTTCCGGCTCTGGTACAGCTGAAATGCCGGGGGGATTTTTTCAGATCCATTGCCGGCGTCCGCACCGAGGCAGAGGTGAGCCTTTATACGGCCGGGAAGCATGGGGAGCTGGGAGCTCTTCTGGCCTCCGACCAGGGGGAGCTGCAGCTTACGGATTACGGGATCTCCGGGATCCCGGTGTTCCAGGTGAGCCGGTATGCCTCCGAGGCCCTGGACCGGAAGAAGCGGGTGCTTGCAGTCCTGGACTTTTTCCCATCCCTGAAGGATGAAGAGCTTTTCTTACTTTTAAAGGAGCAGAGAATGTATCTGTCAGACCGGAAGGCAGAGGGCTTTTTAAACGGCATCTTTCATAAAAAGCTGGCGGCCCTGTTTTTAAAGGCTGCCGGGATCAGGGGAGAGGAAATGACTGGAAGGCTTTCAGATAAAAAGCTCCTGGCGGCGGCGGAGCTTATAAAGCGCACAGTGGTGGAGGTGACGGCAGCCAATTCCTTCGATAAGGCCCAGGTATGCATGGGCGGAGTCCGTGTAAAGGATGTGGATCCCTGCACAATGGAATCCAGGCTGGTGCCGGGACTTTATTTTGCCGGTGAGATCCTGGATGTGGACGGGATCTGCGGCGGCTATAATCTGCAGTGGGCCTGGTCCAGCGGCTATGCGGCCGGAGCCAGCGCCACAGGTAAGGAGTAATTACATATGATCCGAATCAATCAGCTGGCCCTGGAGGTGGGCCATGGCCCGGGGGCCATTAAGAAAAAGGCGGCCAGGCTTTTAAAGGTGCCGGAGACCTCCATCCGGAGGGTGGATGTGGTGCGCCGCTCCATCGACGCCCGGAAAAAGGACAGGATCCTGTACAGCTACATCGTGGATGTAAAGCTTGCGGAAAAGAAAAAGGAAGAGACGGCTGTGAAAAAGGCGGACAGCCGCAACATCCAGATAGAAACAGAAGCCCGGTACCGGTATCCGGTCCATGGAAAGGAAGTCTTAAAGGACCGTCCGGTGATCATCGGAGCCGGTCCGGCAGGGCTTTTTGCGGCCCTGGCCCTGGCGGAGAATGGCTTTGCTCCTCTTCTTTTAGAGCAGGGAGATCCGGTGGAGGTGCGGGCAGAGAAGGTGGAGGCGTTCTGGAGGAACGGGGATGACAGCCTGGACCTCCACTCCAACGTCCAGTTCGGGGAAGGCGGCGCCGGGACCTTTTCTGACGGAAAGCTGAACACGCTGGTAAAGGATGTGTCCGGAAGGAACGGAAAGGTCCTGGAGACCTTCGTGGAGGCCGGGGCGGACGCTTCTATCCTGTATGACAGCCGCCCCCATATCGGGACCGATGTTCTCCGGGAGGTGGTGAAAAATATCCGGAAACGGATCCAGGACGCCGGAGGAGAGGTGCGGTTTGGCTGCCGGGTGGAGCAGATCCTGATGGAAGACGGAAGGACCGGAGGCGTCCTTCTGGCCGGAGGGGAAAGGATCCAAAGCCGGACGGTGGTGCTGGCTGTGGGCCACAGCGCCAGGGCGCTATTTTCCTCCCTGTGGGAGCAGAAGGTACTTATGGAGCCCAAGGCCTTTGCCGTGGGCCTAAGGGTCCAGCATCCCCAGAAAATGATCAATCTCTCCCAATACGGCAGGGAGGATGCGGGAGAGCTGGGAGCCGCTCCCTATAAGGTGACGGCCAGCACAAAAAGCGGCCGCGGGGTCTATTCCTTCTGTATGTGTCCCGGCGGCTATGTGGTCAATGCCTCATCGGAAAAGGGAAGACTGGCCGTCAACGGCATGAGCAACTTCCGGCGGGACGGAGAGAACGCCAACAGCGCCATCATCGTTTCTGTGACTCCTGGGGACTTCCCGGTTCCCGGCGCCCTGGGCGGAGTGGAGTTCCAGCGGAGGCTGGAGGAAAAAGCATTTTTACTGGGGAATGGAAGGATCCCGGTGCAGCTTTATGGAGACTTTAAGGAGGACCGGAGATCGGAGGCCCTGGGAGACGTGGCGCCCCAGTTCTGCGGCGGCTATGCCCTTTCCAATCTCCGGGAACTGATGCCGGAGGCGCTCAATACAGCATTTATAGAGGGGATGGAGCAGTTCGGGAAAAAGATCCGGGGCTTTGACCGGTCCGATGCGCTTCTTGCGGGGATCGAAAGCCGCACCTCCTCGCCCTTAAAGATCATAAGGGACGAGAACCTGGAGAGCAGCGTCAAGGGGCTTTACCCCTGCGGAGAAGGGGCCGGGTACGCCGGAGGGATCACGTCGGCAGCCATGGACGGCCTTAAGGTGGCAGAAGAGATCATCCGCCGGTACTGCCCGGCATAAGCAGGAAAAGGATATGAGGCTGGTTACAGAAAATCCTGGGATTGGAGAGATGAAACATGAAAAAGACAGCAAGAGAAGAACTGAAAAATAAAAAGAGGATCGTCATAAAGATCGGCTCCTCCTCCCTGACCCATCCAGAGACCGGGGATGTGAACCTTGTTAAGATCGAGCGGCTGATCCGGGTCATCAGCGACCTGAGGGGCATGGGAAAAGAGGTGGTCCTGGTGTCCTCGGGAGCCATTGCAGCGGGCCGTCAGGCCCTGGGCTGCCAGAAGCCGCAGACGGTGGCGGAAAAGCAGGCCTATGCGGCTGTGGGCCAGGCCAGGCTCATGATGGTATACCAGAAGATCTTTTCTGAGTATAACCAGACGGCGGCCCAGGTCCTTATGACAAAGAATACCATCGTGGACAATACCTCCAGGGAAAACGCCAGGAATACCTTCGACCAGCTTTTAAAGCTGGGAACTGTGCCGGTGGTCAATGAAAACGACACGGTTTCCACTTATGAGATCAAATTCGGCGATAATGACCGGCTTTCTGCCATTGTTTCTGCCCTCATCGGCGCAGATCTTCTGGTCCTTCTTTCAGATATCGACGGCCTTTATTCCGATGATCCGAAGATGAATCCGGATGCGGAATTCATCAGCCAGGTGGACGAGCTTTCCGACGCGCTCATGTCCATGGGAAAATCCACGTCCGGAAGTGATGTGGGCACCGGCGGCATGGCGGCAAAGCTCTACGCGGCAAAGATCGCCGCCGGCAGCGGCACAGACATGGTCATCGCCAACGGAGATGATGTGGGAGTGATCTGGGATATCCTGGAGGGAAGGGAAGTGGGGACCCTGTTCACGGCCCACAGGAGTCCGGATTTCACGCTCCTTGATTATATCGAGAGCGTACACCCATAACACCAGAACAGAGCCCGCAGGCGGGACCGGATCACAGGAAGGACCGCCCCGGGACGGATTCAATCATAGAAGGAGAAAAACAGCATGGATGCAGAAAAGATCGACAGAATCAATGCCCTTTACCATAAATCCCAGTCTGTGGGACTGACAGAGGAAGAAAAGAACGAGCAGGCAGCCCTCAGAAAGGAATACATCGAGGCAGTCCGGAGGAATTTAAGGGGAAGCTTAAATAATATCTCCATCAAGGAAAAGGACGGGACCATCACAGATCTTGGAAAGAAGTATGGAAATGTGGGACACACAGAAAGCTGATCTGAGAAAACAGATGCGCGGCCTTTTAAAGGCCGTATCTGCGGAGGAAAAGACGGCCTGGGACCGGGAGGTCTGCCGCCGTGTCCTTTCCCGGCCGGAGATCTCCGGGGCGGACCGGATCCTTGGCTATATGGCCCTTTCCTGGGAAACAGGGACCCGGAAGCTTCTGGAGATACTTTTAAGAGAGGGAAAGCGGGTAGCCCTGCCCAGAGTCGTCATGGATGGGAAGAACAGCCAGGAAAAAGGCCCGTGGATGGATTTTTTTGAGATCCGGTCCATGGACGATCTGGAAGAAGGTGCCTTCCATATTCTGGAGCCTGGCGGGCATTGTCCGAAGGCAGACTGGAGGACAGCGCCTGTGCTGGTGCCGGGCATGGCCTTTACGCCGGACGGAAGGCGGCTGGGAAAGGGAGGCGGCTATTATGACTGCTTCCTGGAACGGGAGCCGGACCATGAGACCCTGGCCCTGGCCTATGGCTTCCAGATGGTGGAAGCACTTCCAGGTGAAAAACACGACCGGCCGGTGGATATGGTCATAACGCCGGAGCAGATCTTTTTTTCCGGACGTCACAGGGGGAAATAACGGACAGCAGGGAAAGCGAGGAAGAAACGATGGACTTAAAAGAGATCGGACAGAGAGCAAAGAACGCTTCATACATACTGGGGACCATGGACTCCCAGAGAAAGAACGAAGGCCTCCGGGCGGCGGCCTCAGAGCTTTCAGGACGCCGGGAGGAGATCTTAAGGGCCAATGAAGAGGACCTCCGTCTTGCCAGGGAAAAGGGCATGGCCCAGGGGCTTTTGGACCGGCTGCTGCTCACCCCGGAGCGCATCGAAGGGATCGTTACGGGCATGGCCCAGGTCATAGATCTGGAGGATCCCATCGGCCAGGTCCTTTCTATGAAAAAACGGCCCAACGGCCTTCTCATCGGCCAGAAGAGGGTGCCTCTGGGCGTTGTGGGGATCATTTACGAGGCCAGGCCCAATGTGACGGCCGACGCCTTTGCCCTGTGTTTTAAGACAGGGAACGCCGTGATCTTAAGGGGAGGCAGCGACGCCATAAATTCCAACCGTGCCATGGTCTCCTGTATCCGGGACGGACTGAAAAAATGCGGGATCCCCGAGGACTCTGTCCAGCTCATCACCGATACCAGCCGGGAGACGGCCACAGGATTCATGCGCCTCAACGGATACCTGGATGTGCTGATCCCCAGAGGAGGAGCGGGGCTGATCCGGAGCGTGGTGGAAAACAGCACAGTGCCTGTGATCGAGACAGGAACGGGAAACTGCCATGTATATGTGGATGAGTCCGCAGACCTGGACATGGCCCTGGATATTGTGTTCAATGCTAAGACCCAGCGCATCGGCGTCTGCAACGCCTGTGAATCCCTGCTGGTCCACAGGGACGCGGCAGAACGCTTCCTCCCGCGTTTAAAGGAGAAGCTGGAGGAAAAACAGGTGGAGATCCGGGGAGACGAGGCCTCCCGGGCCGTGGTCCCGGAATTTGCGGCGGCTTCGCAGGAGGACTGGGGAAAGGAATACCTGGATTATATCCTTTCCTGTAAGATCGTGGATTCTGTGGATGAGGCCATCCGCCATATCAACCGCTACAACACCGGCCATTCGGAGACCATAGTGACAGAGAGCTATGAAAACGCCCAGAGGTTCCTGGACCAGGTGGATGCGGCGGCGGTCTATGTGAACGCCTCCACCAGGTTCACCGACGGCTTTGAGTTCGGCTTTGGGGCAGAGATCGGCATCAGCACCCAGAAGCTTCATGCCAGAGGACCCATGGGACTTCTGGCCCTGACCTCCACCAAATATATCATTTACGGAAACGGACAGATCCGGAAATAGCCGGGACGGGATTTTTCTGTTTGCTTTTGCATGTACATTGATATATAATATGGGAACGTCCGGCTTTTGTTTTTATATGGAGCAGAAAGCCGGATGCCGCCCTACGGCCCTTATGCAGACCTTCAGCTGTCAGAACATGTGAGGAAACAGGATTCTGAAATGCTATTGTAAGACAGGATACAAGGGAGGATTATGGAAAGAAACATAAGTGTTATCAAAGATGTAAAAGGGAATCAGATCGTTATTGTGAATGACATTCGATTTAAAGGAAAACGAAATATAGATTGGGATGAAGTTGAGCAGTATTTAAAACAATATGTTGGTGAATTCATAGAGATTGCAGGAAGTAAAGAAATTATCTATATTGGCAGTGATTTGCCTGATGAATATTCCGGTTCAAATTATACTGCAAAATTAAAAGGAGCATTGGCAAAGGCGAAAGCAAATGCCGCGCAGGGAATTCCAGAGATGATAGAAATTGCGGAGAATAGACGCTTTCAGGAAAATCTGGAAAGGAAACATAATAAAAATGCGAAATACGGCTGGTATCGATATGATTCCAGATTTGCAATTCCGATTTTTGATGAAAATAATGATGTTTTGCGGTATAATGTATTTCATGCAGAGCTGGTCATAAGACATTCTGAAAATAGAAAATTGTATTTATATGATATTATAAACATAAAAAAAGAAACGAGCACCCCGCTTGAGCCATAAAGCTGTACGGTAAAAAACCCGCTTCTTTTTATGTATTGTATGCTAGAAAGGGAAAAAAGTCAAGAGAAATGTATAACGAAATTCACCTAAATAAAATTGATATAGCCGGAGGGCCTCCCGCAGAGGAGCCTGCCCGCCAGTATTATTTTATGGCAAAATGCCAGGACTGGGTCCGGGAATTTGAACAGAAAAAGGGACGCCGCCCCACAGCCTTCATACAGACCTTCGGCTGCCAGATGAACGCCAGGGATTCGGAAAAGCTCTTAGGCATCCTGGAGGAAGCCGGCTTTGTCCAGGGAGCGGATGAAAATTCTGATTTTGTGCTTTATAATACGTGTACCGTAAGAGAAAATGCCAATCTGAAGGTTTACGGCCGTCTGGGCTATCTGGGCGGTCTGAAAAGAAAAAATCCGGATATGCTCATTGCCCTCTGCGGCTGCATGATGCAGGAGCCCCAGGTGGTGGAGAAGATAAGGAAGAGCTACCGCCATGTGGATATTATTTTCGGGACCCACAATATTTTCAGGCTGGCGGAGCTGATCTTTCGCCGCCTGACAGAAAAAAAGATGGTGGTGGACATCTGGGAGGGCACCGACGCTATCGTGGAGGACCTGCCGGTGGAGCGGAAGTATCCCTTCAAATCCGGAGTGAACATTATGTTCGGCTGCAACAATTTCTGCAGCTACTGTATCGTTCCCTATGTGCGGGGCCGGGAGCGCAGCCGGAATCCGGAGGACATCATCCACGAGATCGAAGGCCTGGTGGCAGACGGCGTGGTGGAGGTGATGCTTTTGGGGCAGAACGTCAATTCCTATGGAAAGACATTGGAGGAGCCCATCACCTTTGCGGAGCTTCTGCGGCGGGTGGAGCAGATCGACGGACTGGAGCGGATCCGGTTCATGACTTCCCATCCCAAGGATCTTTCGGATGAACTGATTGAAGTGATGAAAAATTCCAGAAAGATCTGTAAACATCTTCATCTTCCTGTCCAGTCGGGCAGCAGCCGGATCTTAAAGCAGATGAACCGGAAATATACCAAGGAGCAGTACCTGGAACTGGTGGATAAGCTTAGGGCTGCCGTGCCGGATATCTCCCTGACCACAGATATCATCGTGGGCTTCCCGGGAGAGACTGAGGAGGATTTCCAGGAGACCCTGGATGTGGTGAGACGGGTGCGCTACGACAGTGCCTTTACGTTCATTTACTCCAAACGGACCGGGACACCGGCAGCGGCCATGGAAGACCAGGTCCCGGAGGACGTGGTGAAGGACCGGTTTGACCGGCTTTTAAAGGAGGTCCAGGACATTGCCGCCCAGGTGGTGAAGCGGGATGAGGGAACGGTCCAGAAGGTGCTTGTGGAGGAAATGGATACCCATGAACCGGGCTATGTTACCGGCCGTCTTTCCAACAACACGGTGGTCCACTTCCAGGGAGACGCTTCCCTGATCGGACAGATCGTGGACGTGTCTCTGGATGAGGCCAGGGGCTTTTACTTCATGGGAACAAAGAGATAAGAGGTAAGAAAGTGGCACAATTATCACCAATGATGACCCATTACCTGGAGACGAAAAAGGAATATCCCGACTGCATCCTGTTTTACCGTCTCGGGGATTTTTACGAAATGTTCTTTGAGGACGCCAGGACCGTGTCCCGGGAGCTGGAACTGACACTGACAGGAAAAGACTGCGGCCTGGAGGAGCGGGCGCCCATGTGCGGCGTCCCCCACCATGCCGTGGAGACGTACTTAAACCGCCTGGTACAGAAGGGCTACAAGGTGGCCATTGCCGAGCAGATGGAGGATCCGAAGCAGGCGAAGGGGCTTGTGAAGCGGGAGGTCATCCGGGTGGTGACTCCTGGCACCATCTTAAGCGACCAGGCACTGGATGAAACAAAGAACAACTACCTGATGGCCGTTGTTTATACGGGAAATAACTATGGGATAGCGACGGTCGATATTACGACCGGCGATTTTTTTGTTACGGAGACAGGCTCCGAGCGGGCGCTCCTGGACGAGATCAATAAGTTTTCGCCGTCAGAGCTGATCTGCAACGAGGCCCTTTATATGTCCGGCCTCAACGTGGAGGAGCTAAGGGACAGGTATCAGATGGCAGTCTCGTCCCTGGACAGCCGGTTCTTTTCTGACGACGTCTGCCGGAAGGTACTAAAGGAGCATTTTAAGGTCTTAAGCCTGGAGGGGCTGGGCCTGGGAGATTATGAAAACGGTATGATCGCGTCCGGCTGTGTGCTCCAGTATCTTTATGAGACACAGAAAAACGATCTGTCCCAGCTTACGAAGCTCACGCCTTATACCTCCGGCCAGTTTATGATGATCGATACCTCCACCCGGAGGAATCTGGAGCTGGTGGAGACGCTGCGGGAAAAGCAGAAACGGGGATCCCTTCTCTGGGTCCTGGACCGGACCAGAACGGCCATGGGAGCCAGGATGCTCAGGTCCTTTATCGAGCAGCCGCTGGTCCGGAAGGCGGAGATCGAGAAGCGCCAGGCTGCGGTGGAGGAGCTGAACATGAACTTTATCTCCAGGGAGGAGATCCGGGAATACTTAAATTCCGTCTACGATCTGGAGCGGCTCCTGGGCCGTATCAGCTATAAGACTGCCAATCCCAGGGATCTTCTGGCGTTTAAGACCTCCCTGTCCATGCTGCCGCACATCAAGCGCCTGTTAAATGAGTTTTCCTGTGACCTTTTAAAGGAGATCCATGAGGAGCTGGATCCCCTGGAGGATCTTTATGACCTGGTGGACCGGGCCATTGTGGAGGAGCCGCCCATTACGGTGCGGGAAGGCGGGATCATTAAGGACGGGTACAGCGAAGAGGCAGACCAGTACCGGAAGGCCAAGACCGAGGGGAAGGCATGGCTGGCAGAATTGGAGTCCCAGGAACGGGAAAAAACAGGGATCAAGAATCTGAAGATCAAGTTCAACAAGGTGTTCGGCTATTATTTTGAGGTGACCAATTCCTTTAAAGAGCTGGTGCCGGATTATTTCATCCGGAAGCAGACCCTGACCAACGCCGAGCGGTACACCACCGACCGGTTAAAGGAGCTGGAGGACGTGATCATGGGGGCCGAGGACCGGCTTTACACCCTGGAATATGAGCTGTTCTGCGGCGTCCGGGACCAGATCGCCGGAGAGGTGGTCCGGATCCAGGGCACTGCCAAGGCCATTGCCGGAGCCGACGTGTTTACCGCCCTGTCTGCGGTGGCCATGCGGAACAACTATGTGAAGCCGAAGATCAATGAACGGGGCGTCATCCATATCCGGAACGGCCGCCACCCAGTGGTGGAGAAGATGATGCGGGACGATCTGTTCGTGGCCAACGACACGTATCTGGACAACGGAAAGAACCGGATCTCAGTGATCACAGGCCCCAATATGGCCGGAAAATCCACCTATATGCGCCAGACGGCCCTGATCGTCCTCATGGCCCAGATCGGAAGCTTTGTGCCGGCAGATGAGGCCAATATTGGGATCTGCGACCGGATCTTCACCCGTGTGGGAGCCTCCGACGACCTGGCTTCGGGCCAGAGCACCTTTATGGTGGAGATGACGGAGGTGGCCAATATCTTAAGGAACGCCACAAAGAACAGCCTCCTGGTCCTGGACGAGATCGGCCGGGGGACCAGTACCTTTGACGGACTTTCCATCGCATGGGCGGTGATCGAGCACATCAGCAATCCCAGGCTCCTGGGAGCCAAGACGCTGTTCGCCACCCACTATCACGAGCTGACCGAGCTGGAGGGCACCATAAACGGCGTGAACAACTACTGTATCGCCGTCAAGGAGCAGGGCGACGATATTGTATTCCTGCGGAAGATTGTAAAGGGCGGGGCCGATAAGAGCTACGGCATCCAGGTGGCCAAGCTGGCCGGGGTGCCGGATTCGGTGATCCAGCGGGCCAAGGAACTGGTGGAGGAGCTTTCCAGCGCCGATATCACGGCCCACGCCAGGGAGATTGCCCAGATGTCGGCGTCCTCCGTCCAGCATAAGGCCGTGGCAAAGCCCGACGAGGTGGACTTAAATCAGATGTCCATTTTTGATACAGTAAAGGACGACGATATCATAAAGGAGCTGGGGGATCTGGAGCTTTCCACCATGACCCCCATTGACGCGTTAAATACCTTATACCGGCTCCAGACCAGGCTGAAAAACCGCTGGCAGTAGGGGCCGTACCGGGAAAGGGAGGGATCTTTATGCCGATCCAGGTGCTGGATCAGAATACCATCAACCAGATCGCCGCCGGAGAGGTGGTGGAACGGCCGGCTTCTGTGGTGAAGGAGCTGATGGAAAACGCCATTGACGCAGGGGCCACGGCCATCACTGCGGAGATCCGGGAGGGAGGAATCGGCTTTATCCGCATCACCGATAATGGCTGCGGGATAAAACGTGAGGAGCTTCCGCTGGCATTCCTCCGCCATTCCACCAGCAAGATCCGGTCGGCAGAGGATCTTCTGACGGTCTCCTCCCTGGGGTTCAGGGGCGAGGCCTTATCCAGCATTGCCGCTGTTTCCCAGGTGGAGCTGATCACGAAGACGGGAGACAGCCTGACCGGCTGCCGGTACCAGATCGAGGGAGGGCAGGAAAAGAGCCTGGAGGAGGTGGGAGCGCCCGACGGCACCACGTTTATTTCCCGGAACCTGTTCTTCAATACCCCGGCCCGGCGGAAGTTCTTAAAGACCGCGGCCACGGAGGGAGCCCATGTGGCGGATCTGGTGGAAAAGATCGCCCTGTCCCATCCGGAGATCTCCATCCGTCTGATCGTCAATAACCAGAATAAGCTCCATACCTCGGGGAACCATAACCTGAAGGATATTATTTACACCATTTACGGCCGGGAGATCACGGCGGAGCTTCTGCCGGTCTCCGTGGAAACGGAGATGTTCCAGGTGTCTGGGTTCATCGGGAAGCCTTCCATCGCCCGGGGCAACCGGAATTTTGAGAATTATTTCATCAATGGCCGGTACATAAAAAGCGGCCTCATCGCCAAGGCCATTGAGGACGGCTATAAGAGCTATATGATGCAGCATAAATATCCCTTTACCATGCTGCACTTTACGGTGGAGCCGGAATACATCGATGTCAACGTCCATCCTTCCAAGATGGAGCTCCGGTTCAAGGACGGGGAGTTTTTGTATAAGACCGTCTGCCAGATGATCCAGGGGGCCTTGTCCGGCCGGGAGCTGATCCCCCAGGTGGAGATCCCAGGAGGGGATGAGGAGAAGAAGGAGCCGGGAAGATCCGGAGCCGGGAATGAGGCTTCCGGGAAAGAGACCTCCCACCGGGCTCCGGAGCCCTTTGAGAAAAAAAGGATGGCCGCCATGGGGGTCCTGGAGGAACGGTCTCCCTATGGTGACCGGAGAGCCGGGACTGGAAGCCGGACAGCGGAGCCGTTTGCGGGTTCCGGCCCCGCTCCGGCACGGTCCGGGCGGCCAGAGGGAAAGCCCACGGGCTTTTCGGAGCAGCCAGTCCGGCAAACGGAGCCGTCTGTCCGGGCCGAGGGGCCGCAGAGCCGCGGGACAGAGCAGCCAGTCCGTCCGGCCGGGGAACCGTCCCGCCAGGCAGAGCCGTCAGCCCGGCAGCTTAAGCCGGAGGTCCATCGTACAGAACCTCCGTCCCAGGCCGCAGAGCAGATGGAGATGTTCGACGGCCGCCTGCTTTCTGAAAAGGCCAGGAGCCGCCACCGGCTCATCGGACAGGTGTTCGACACCTACTGGCTGGTGGAATATAACGGGAGCCTGTACATCATCGACCAGCACGCCGCCCATGAAAAGGTGCTGTTTGAAAAGACGTTCCGGTCCTTAAAGTCCAGGGAATATACCTCCCAGTTCATCAGCCCTCCCATTATCCTGACCCTTTCCATGCAGGAGGAGGAGCTTTTAAAGAAGCACATGGACGTCTTTACCAGGGTGGGCTTTGAGATCGAGCCCTTCGGCGGCAGCGAGTATGCCGTCCGGGCTGTGCCGGACAACCTGTTTTCCCTGGCCAAAAAGGAGCTTCTGATGGAAATGCTGGACGGACTTTCCGAGGACAGCGGGGCCGCAGGGCCGGAGGCCGTTTACGACCGGATCGCCTCCATGTCCTGTAAGGCGGCGGTCAAGGGAAACAGCCGCCTTTCAGAACAGGAAGCGGACAGGCTCATCGACGAGCTGCTGGGCCTGGAAAATCCATATGCCTGTCCCCACGGACGGCCCACCATCATTTCCATCAGCAAATATGAAATGGAAAAGAAATTTAAGAGGATCGTGTGATGAAACAGCCTTTAATCATACTGACAGGGCCCACAGCGTCGGGAAAGACGGCGCTTTCTGTGGCCCTGGCCAAACGCATCGGCGGTGAGATCATCAGCGCCGATTCCATGCAGATCTACCGCCATATGGACGTGGGATCTGCCAAGGTGACGAAAGCGGAGATGGACGGGATCCCCCACCATCTCATCGACGTGCTGGATCCGGAGGAAGCCTTCAACGTGGTGGTATTCCAGGATATGGCGAAAAAGGCCATGAAAAGGATCCGGGAAAACGGCCATATCCCCATTGTGGCCGGAGGGACGGGCTTTTATATCCAGGCCCTTTTATACGACATCGATTTTACGGAAAACGACGGCGATATGGAATACAGGCACAGGCTGGAGGCGCTGGCAGAGAAGGAAGGGCCGTCGGTCCTCCATAAGATGTTAATGGAGCGGGATCCGGAATCGGCGGAGGCCATCCATGAAAACAATGTGAAGCGGGTGATCCGCGCCCTGGAGTTTTACGAAAAGACCGGGGAAAAGATCTCCGCCCACAACGCCGCAGAACGAGAGAAGACCTCGCCCTACAACTTTGCCTATTACGTCCTCAATATGGACCGGGGAAGGCTTTATTCCCGCATTGACAGGCGGGTGGACGAGATGCTGGAAAACGGCCTGGTGGACGAGGTGGAGAGGCTGAAGGCCATGGGCTGCACCAGGGATCTGGTGTCCATGCAGGGCCTGGGCTACAAAGAGATCCTGGACTGCCTTTCCGGGGAGACCAGCCTGGAGGAGGCTGTCTATATCCTCAAGCGGGATACCAGGCATTTTGCCAAGCGGCAGCTGACCTGGTTTAAGCGGGAACGGGATGTGACCTGGGTGAACCAGGAGCGGTTTTCCTTTGACCGGGATCAGATCCTGGAATGGATGACCAGGGATCTTAAGGAACGGAAGATCATAGAGTAACGGGAACCGGCGGCAGGGCCGGAGGGAAGAAAAAGGAGCGAAAACAAAGTCATGGAACTTACAGGAATGTATGAACAGCTCGGAATTTCCGAGAAAGTGCTTAAATTTGCCAGAGAAACAGAGGCTGCCTTAAAGGAGCGGTTTGAGGAGATCGACGGGGTGGCGGAGTATAATCAGCTGAAGGTCATTAAAGCCATGCAGGAGGCCAGGGTCAGCGATATCCATTTTGCAGGCACCACCGGCTACGGCTATAACGATCTGGGCCGGGATACCCTGGAGGAGGTATACGCCAGGGCCTTTCACGGCGAGGACGCCCTGGTGCGCCCCCAGCTGATCTCCGGGACCCATGCCCTGACGGTGGCCCTTTCGGGCAACTTAAGACCTGGAGACGAGATCCTGTCCCCGGTGGGAAAGCCCTACGATACCCTGGAGGAGGTTATCGGCATCCGGGATTCCGTGGGCTCCTTAAAGGAGTTCGGCATCACATACAGCCAGGTGGATCTGCTTCCCGACGGCAGCTTTGATTTTGAAGGGATCCGGAAGGCCATCAATGAGCGGACGAAGCTGGTGGAGATCCAGCGGTCCAAGGGCTACGCCACCCGTCCCACCCTTTCCGTGGCGCGGATCGGAGAGCTGATCTCCTTCATAAAGAGCATAAAGCCCGATGTGATCTGCATGGTGGACAACTGCTACGGCGAATTTGTGGAGACCCTGGAGCCCACAGACGTGGGAGCGGATATGATCGTCGGCTCCCTGATCAAAAATCCCGGCGGCGGCCTGGCTCCCATCGGCGGTTATATCGTGGGAAGAAAGGACTGCATCGAGCGGGCAGCTTACCGTCTGACGGCTCCCGGCCTGGGCAAAGAGGTGGGTGCCAGCCTGGGCGTCAGCCAGTCCTTATACCAGGGCCTGTTCTTAGCCCCCACGGTGGTGGCCGGGGCCTTAAAGGGCGCAGTATTTGCCGCAAACCTGTATGAGAAGCTGGGCTTTGGCGTTGTTCCCAACGGAAGCGAGAGCCGTCACGACATCATCCAGGCCATTACCTTCGGGACTCCCGAGGGCGTGATCCGGTTCTGTGAGGGGATCCAGGCGGCAGCACCGGTGGACAGCTTTGTAACGCCGGAGCCCTGGGCCATGCCGGGCTATGATTCCGATGTGATCATGGCAGCCGGGGCCTTTATCCAGGGAGCCTCCATCGAGCTTTCTGCCGACGCGCCCATCAAGCCGCCCTATGCCGTTTACTTCCAGGGAGGCCTCACCTGGTACCACGCAAAGCTGGGGATCTTAATGTCCTTACAGAAGCTTTGTGACGCGGGGATCATAAATCTTTAAAAAATTTAAAGAAACTTTTAAGAAGTGACGGCGGCGGTTTCTGGCCGGACGCATTGTATTGAATGGAAAAATGTGTTATATTGTGTAGCATACGCGAGGTAGTATCATGAGAAGCAAAAATTCCTGGGTGCTTCTGCTCATGGTCTTATCCGGTATCGTCTTAGGCGGCTTCATCGGGGAGGCGGCGTCGGGAGTGCCGTTTTTATCCTGGCTGAACTTTGGCCAGTCCTTTGGGTTAAATGATCCCCTGGTACTGAACCTTGGGATCCTGGTCATTACCTTTGGCTTAAGCATCCGGATCACCATGGCCAGCATCATTGGCGTGATCATCGCCATTCTGACGTATCATTTCATCTGACACCGGGAGAAGTAAGGTACTTGGAGAGCCGGAAAGGCCAGGTGTACCAGAATGAATGAAAAGAGAACCGAAACCATGAAAAACCTGCCTGTTTCTGAACGGCCCTATGAAAAGGCCATGGAACAGGGCGTGGAGGTCTTATCGGATGCGGAGCTTTTAGCTGTGATCCTGAGGACCGGTACAAAGGATATTTCTGCCAGGGCCCTGGCAGAGAAGATATTGACGCTGGGAGATCCTCCGGGACTTCCCGGCCTTCTTCATCATACGCTGCCGGACTATAAGGCAGTCCGGGGCATCGGAAACGTGAAGGCCATCCAGCTGGCGGCAGTGGGGGAGCTTTCCAGACGGATCTGGAAGGCGGTCCGATCCGGCAGGGAGCTGGTCTTTGACCATCCGGCGGTGATCGCCGATTATTTTATGGAGGAGATGCGTCATATGGAGCAGGAGCATGTGAAGCTCCTGGTGCTCAACACGAAAAATGTGCTGATCCGGGATGTGGATATTTCCAAGGGGACGGTCAACGCCTCCCTGGCCACGCCCAGGGAGCTGTTTATTGAGGCTCTCCGCTACCGGGGCTCCTCGGTGATCCTGCTCCATAACCATCCCAGCGGCGACGCTGCCCCCAGCCGGGAGGACTGCCTGTTTACAAAGCGGGTGGAGGAGGCCGGGAAATTGATCGGCATCCCGCTGTTAGACCATATCATAATCGGGGATACTTCCTATGTGAGCCTGAAAGAACGGGGAATTCTGTAACAATGAAAAACACCAGATATTTTTTATTCGGACTGTCGGCAGTCTGTGTCTGCATGATCGGCATTACATCCTTAAACGGCAGTCTTTTAAATCCGCTGCGGAATGCGGTGGGCTATGTGCTGGTCCCGATCCAGTCGGGGATCAACGCCGTGGGCGGAAGCATCTATAAGGAGGCCAGCGCCCTGGGGAGCTTAAAGGACGCCATGAAGGAAAACGAGACCTTAAAGGCCCAGGTGGATGAACTCACAGAGGAGAACACAAGGCTCCGGGCAGAGCAGCAGGAGCTGGAGCGGCTCCGGGAGCTTTATGAGCTGGATACCCAGTACATGCAGTACCAGAAGGTGGGGGCCAGGATCATTGCCAAGGATTCAGGAAACTGGTTTTCTGTGTTCCGCATCGACAAGGGGGCGGACGACGGTATTAAGGAAAATATGAACGTCATTGCCGGCGGCGGCTTAGTGGGCATCGTCACGGATGTGGGAGCCAACTATGCCACGGTCCGGTCCATCATCGACGATTCCAGCCAGGTCAGCGCCATGGCCCAGCAGTCCGGGGATACGTGCATGGTGTCCGGGGATCTTAAGCTGTTCAAGGAGGGGCGGCTGAACCTGGGATATATGGAAAAGGACGACGATATCCGGGACGGGGATATGATCGTAACCTCCAACATCAGTGAAAAATTCCTGCCGGGTATCCTCATCGGCTATGCTACGGATATCACGGTGGACTACAATGACAACCTGACGAAATCCGGCTACGTGATCCCGGTGGCCCAGTTCGACCGTCTCCAGGAGGTGCTGGTGATCACAGATCTAAAGGAGGCAGGGCCTGAATTTGATGAATAGTAATTTAAAACAGATCGCGCTGAACCTTGTCCTGCTTTTGCTGGCGTTTTCGGTCCAGACCTGCGTGTTCCCGCTGCTGCCGTTCCTTTCAGCCTACCCGAACCTGATGCTGATCCTGATCTTCTCCTTTGGGTTTATCCGGGGAAGCGCGTCGGGCATGTGCTACGGACTGGTGGCCGGACTGCTGATGGACCTTTCCTCCGGCGGCCCCATGGGATTTTATACGCTGTTCTATATCTGGATGGGATATTTAAACGGCATTGCCACCAGATATTATTACGAGGATTATATCACGCTGCCCCTGGCCCTCAGCGTGGTCAATGAACTGGCATACAACCTGTACCTGTATGTATTCGGCTTTCTGTTCCGGGGACGCCTGGGCTTTGGGTATTACCTTATAAACATCATCCTCCCGGAAACCGTGTTCACGGTGGTGACGACGCTGGCCGTTTACCGCCTGTTCCTGTTTATCAGCAGGAAGCTGGAAGAGATGAAAAAAAGGAGAGACACGACCATTGCTTAACGACCTGTATGAGATACTGAAGGAGTCACTGAAAAAGCTTCTGGCTTCCAGGACCTTTATCCTGGGAGTGTTTTTTGTATTCCTGTTCGGGATCCTGGCCGTCCAGATCTTCCGGCTCCAGATCATCGAGGGCGAGGAATACCAGGAAAACTACATGACCAAAACAAAAAAGACCATCATGCTGGCGGGGACCCGGGGCAATATCTATGACCGCAACGGGAATCTCCTGGCTTATAACCAGCTGGCTTATAATGTGACGATCCAGGACAACGGCGATTATACCACCACCGCTGAGAGAAACCGGATGCTCCTTCTGCTGGTGCAGATCTTAAACCGCCACGGAGAAAAGGTCCGGGGAGAATTTGCCGTGGCCATCGAGCCCTCCGGGGAAATGGTCTACACCACCTCCAGCGAGACGGCCAGAAAGCGGTTCATCAGCGACTACTACGGCTTAAAATCCCCCTCGGAGCTGGATGCAGAGGACGGGAGCACGCCCTCGGATATCACTCCCAGGGAGATGTTTGACGCCAAATTTAAGGACTATGGGCTGGATAAGCTGACGGATGAGGACGGAGATCCTGTGACGCTTACGGACGAGGAGGCTCTGGGGATCATCAATATCCGTTATACCATGGGCTTTACGGCTTATCAGAAATATATGACCACCACCATCGCCTCCAACGTGAGCCGGGAGACCATGACCGACGTTCTGGAAAACTCTGCGGATCTTAAGGGCGTGGCCATCGAGGAGACCACCCTCCGTGTTTACAATGACAGCGTTTACTTTGCACCCATCATCGGCTACACAGGAAAGGTATGGGATGATGAGCTGGAAAAGCTCAAAGAGACCAATCCCGATTACGAGCTGACGGATCTGGTGGGAAAGACCGGCATCGAGGCCTCCATGGAGCCGGAGCTCCAGGGGAAAAAGGGCTCCCAGACCATGTATGTGAACAGCACGGGCCGGATCGTGGAGATCGTGGAGAAGACCGATCCCAAGGCTGGAAACGACGTGTATCTGACCATCGACCGGGATCTCCAGATCGGGATCTATAATCTTCTGGAGCAGCAGCTGGCCGGTATCATCACCAACAAGCTGGTGAACCGGGACCTGGAGGAGACAGATTACAAAAAGGGCTCCAATATCCCCATTCCGGTGAAGGATGTGTACTTCCAGCTGATCAACAACAATGTGCTGGACATGGACGCGTTTTCTGCCCCGGAGGCGTCCCAGGTGGAAAAATCCATCTATGCCAAGTACAGCCAGTCCAGGGAGCAGACCCTTTCCTGGATCCGGTCGGAGCTGTTAAACGAGAATGCGGCTCCCATGGCCTCCCTGGGTGAAGACCAGAAATCCTATATGCAGTATATTTATTCCTACCTGGTGTCCCAGGAGGTGGTGGTGAGAGACCGGATCGACCGGGATTCCGAGGCGTACCAGGCATGGGCGGCGGAGACGGTGAGCCTCAGAGAGTATCTTTATAAGGGGATCGCTGAAAACTGGATCGACACCACGAAGCTTAAGATGGAGGATAAATATTCCGACGCCGACCACATTTACCAGATCCTGGTGGATTATGTGATCGGGGACCTGGAAACAGACAGCGAGTTTTCAAAACGGATCTATAAGTATCTCATAAACGGCGGTTCTGTCACAGGAAAGGAGCTGTGCCTGGCCCTGTATTCCCAGAATATCCTGGCTTACGATGAGACGGAGGTCCGGATGCTGGAGGCCAACGGAGACGAGTATGCCTTCCAGTTCATCCGCCAGAAGATCTCGGATATTGAGATCACCCCGGCCCAGCTGGCCCTGGATCCCTGTTCGGCCGGATGCGTGGTGACCGATGTGAAGACGGGAGAGGTACGGGCCCTGGTGACGTATCCCAGCTATGACAACAATAAGTTTTCCGGTACAGTGGATGCGGAATACTATAATAAGCTGAACAACGACATGTCCCTGCCGCTGTTCAACAATGCGACCCAGGCCCAGAAAGCCCCGGGCTCCACGTTTAAGCCCATCATGGCCGTGGCCGCCCTGGAGGAAAAGGCCATTGGTCTTTCTGATACAGTCAACTGTACAGGTATGTACCAGGAGATCACCCCCCATATGCGGTGCTGGATCTATCCGGGCCAGCACGGCCCCCTGGATGCGGAGCACGGCATCATGAATTCCTGCAACGTGTTCTTTGCAGACATGGGTCACCGGCTCTCCATGGATGAGAACGGCACGTATTCTCCGGAGCTGGGAATCGAAAAGATCCGGAAATATGCAGCCATGTTCGGGCTGGACGAGACCTCGGGCATTGAGATCTCAGAAAAGAGTCCCCAGATGACCACAGAAAAGCCGGAGGCCTCCTCCATCGGCCAAGCCAACCATTCCTACTCCAATGTGCAGCTGGCCCGTTACATCACGGCCATTGCCAACCGGGGAACGGTATTTAAGTTGAGCCTTCTGGATAAGCTCACCGATTCCCAGGGAAATTTGATCACCGATTATACGCCGGAGGTACGGTCCACTGTGGACATTGCCGATTCCACCTGGAACGTGGTCCACAGCGGTATGAGGAAGGTGATCTCCGACGGCTCGGCCAAGAAGATCTTCAGCGATCTGGAGGTGGATATTGCCGGTAAGACGGGTACAGCTGAGGAATTGAAAAACGGCCATATCATCAACCATGCCTTCTTCGTGTCCTTTGCGCCTTACCAGGATCCGGAGATCGCTGTGACCGTCAACATTCCTTACGGCTATTCCTCGTCCAACGCGGCCACGGCGGCCAAGAATATCTACCGGTATTACTACGGCTATACAGATCTGGATTATATCTTAAACAACAGCGCTCTGAACGTTTCCAATGTGGAGATCGGAGACTGATGCCAAGGGATCCGGGACTTTTATAGTAAAAAGGAGGCTTCTTTCATGCAGAACCCAGTGGTCATAAAGGGAAATAAGGCCGGGATGACGGTGTACCTGGATCCGGCCCTTCCCTTTACAGAGCTTTTGGAGGCGGTAAAAAAGAAATTCAGGGAGACGGCCCGGTTCTGGGGCTCTGCCCAGATGACCCTGACCCTGGAGGGAAGGAGGCTGTCGCCGGAGGAGGAATTTTCTGTGGTCAACGCCATCACAGAAAATTCCGGGATCGAGATCCTGTGCCTCATCGACGCGGATGCGGAACGGATCCGCAGGTGCGAGAAGGCGTTAAATGAAAAGCTCATGGAGCTTTCCGCCAGTACGGGCCAGTTTTATAAGGGGAATCTGAGGAACGGGGACGTCCTGGAATCCGAGGCCAGCATCGTCGTCATCGGCGACGTGGACTGCGGGGCCAGGGTATCGGCTAAAGGAAACATCATTATCCTTGGGACCTTAAAGGGAACGGCCCAGGCAGGCCTGTCTGGAAACAGGAATGCCGTGGTGGTGGCCATGGAGATGGCGCCCTCCCAGGTAAGGATCTCGGATCTTGCGTTCCAGAAGGCAGAAAAGGGGCGGCTCCTGGGCTGGGGCCCCATGATGATTCTTGTCAAAAATGGGCGGATTTGTTCGGAACCCATAAAAAAGAGCTTTTTAAGTGCACTAAATTTCATTTAAAATTCGGTTAGCTTATAAAATCGGGCAAAACATCCAAAAAAGCTTGATTTTACAAGGAAAACCAGCATTTATAAAGTGCTGGAAAGGCTGGGCAGATGATGTGAAAAACGGGGCGGTTTGTCACACACTTGTCACAGCCTTAATTTTTTCGATCTCACTTCGGAGATCGTTAAGATCACGGTGGCCATACACTCTGTTAGTCACATCCGTAAAGCTATGTCCCATCATCCGTTTTCGGTCATTCTCACTGACTTTGTAACGCTCGCATAACATCGAAAATGTGTGTCTGCAATCCTGTGGGGTATGCTCTGGATCACCCAGGATCCCGAGGCGGGTCAAGGTCTTTTTGAAATGCTTCCGGTATTCGCTGATTGCGCCATGTAAGAGCTCACCATCCCTTGCGATACGTCGTTCTACAAGGGGGAGGATTGCAGAGTGGATCGGAACAATCCTGGACTTGCCGGCCTTAGTTTTCACTCCGCCGCGGAAGCACTTTTCGTCTAAGTCCACTTCGGCGGCTTTGCATTCGGAAATCCTGTGGCCGGAATAACACATAATGAGCAGCAGCTCAACGATGGGATCCGCGTTGTGGGTCCAGAGCATCTGCAGCTCCTCTTCTGTAAAAGGCACACCATGCTCGTCATCATCTTCTTTTTTGATGGAAACGAATTTGGAATAATCCTTTTCACACCACCCGCGGCCATCTGCAAAATGATACAAAGAGTGGTAGAGCTGTAGAATCAGCTCCAGGCTCGCATGCTTAAGCGGGCATGCGTCCAGGTTGTCCTGCAGGTCTTTGGCAGAGATTGTCGAGAAGACACGATCATGCAAAGATTTGCAGTGGCGGAAAGCCATCTGGGAAGCATAGACAGTGGATCGGGAATAATGATGGCCCTCATAGAATTTATCCGCAAAGAAGTCTTCATATACTTCTTTGAAGGTAGGACCCTGACCATTCTTACCCTGAGAATAACCAGCCAGAATGCGTTTTATGGTATCATCCAGGTCAGCGCCTTCAAGGGCAGGTTTCAGCGTGTTTTCCATGCCTGGGACGTATGTACCGGCCTTGTAGGCCGTGAGGACAGCAAAGCCGACATACCAGTCGTCCACATAGCAGAGGGCACGCGGAACGATATACAGGCCATTGTCCGGATTTTCGTGGGCAGGCGGATGCACGGCGTAAGGGTTCCGGCGTCGGGATCCAAGATAGCGGATGCTGCCATAGCCATTTGGTAACTTCGAGTGTTTTTTACGTTTTCTAGGCATAATATTCCTCCTTGCATTGGTTTGGGTATAAAAATAACACCTGCTTGCCAGATGCTTAAGGAGTATGGTATAATCTGAGTGGTTAGGTCAGGTTATTTCTCCCGGCATCGGGCAGCAGTAACCGGTCTGTGGGCCGTCTCCAGTTGGCGCTGGGGGCGGCTTTTATATTTGGCATATCGAGTTAGTCTCTATTTCTAAAAATCCAATATAAAAATAAGAAACTTGCACAAAACCAGGCAAAGGCAGACAGGATAGAATAGGATCCGCCTTGAAGGTTGATGTCGTGCATAAAATAAAAACAAGTCAAAACAGAGTTAGTTGAGCAAGTCATCAGAATCAAAGGTGTGTCCATCTGGCGGAAAGCGCATATACAGATGATTGGGATGAACATATTGATAAAGAAAGTATACCCAAATTCTACTACGCCCATAATCGTAACAGAAGATGTACTAAAAAGTACGGCGTAAACAACAACAAAAATAAACACTAGAGCCATACATTTACCTGCATTTTTCTTGATACAAGGTCCTACTTTCTGGCGGATTTTATACGCTAGAAGGACAAGTAAAATATAAAACGATACTATAACAATACAAGCTAAAATTGATACAAGGATTGGATATAGAAAATAAGATACTTTTTCCCATTGCGAACTGTTAGCGGTTTGAATGGGTGCAGCAGTTGTTTCTATATTAGAGAAACTTTCTTCATAGGTCTCATCATCTCGTTGTGGGCTGTCGGTGGTTTGAATGGGCGCAACAGTTGTTTCTGTATAAGAAGAACTTTCTTCATAGATATCATCATCCCATTGTGGACTGTCAGCAGTTGTTTCTGTATAAGAGAAATTATATTCATAAATATCTTCATCATCATAGGGGCATTTCCCGTTAGGATGGTCATGTGCCGGTCGTCCATGATGGTAATGGTATTCGCCTGTGCTCCGGTCATAATGTCCACCGTCTGAATCCGTTCTTCCAGGGTGGGCATTTGCGTTGAATGCAAATACAAGAGTCAGTAGAATTAGTAATGCAACAGATATCAGCTTTTTCATTTGTGTATCCCCCAAACACTGTTATGCTAAAGAAATACATATATTTTCCGGATCATAGAATCCGTGGAATATATTACAGATCGAACCGGACTTTATATATAAATCTTTGCTTTAAAAATAGAATCTATCTTTACATACTACAATAAGATGTTCAAATAGCCTTATGTGTGCTATCAGAAACTGGTGGATACTGGCTTTCCAGTTCCTCGGGAGTTTTAGGTATAGCTCCTAAAAATGCATTTATGGAATCACCAGCAAGGGCTTCCATAAATGCGGTCACAGCTTCACGCTCCCGCTTCCCTAATCTCAAATATCTTTCTAGGAAATTCCTTTCAAAGTCATTTAAATTAAAATTCTTAGCAAAAATATCGAATTCATTTTCTGGCTCAGGTGTAAACATTTCGCCTTGACCAGTTTTTATCCAATTCTCATTCGCATTAAACTCTCGACAAATAGAGAGAATCATTTGATCGGTTAAATTTCTTTTTCCATTTTCAATGTTGGAAATGGCCGAACGAGTCACACCGACACGTTTGCCAAACTCTTCCATTGTTAGAGATAGAGTTTTTCTCAATAATGCAATTCGGTTATTCATTGTAAAGTTCCTCCTTTGATAAGAAAAGTATAATACATTATGTTGTCAAAGTCAACAAATGTTTTCAAAGAAAACAAATAATGCTTGACAATGGTTTCTATGTGACGTATGATGATAACAGAGAATACAAAGAGAGGTGATTGCAGTGTCAAAAGAAACGAAAAAGGATTTAGGTAAAATTGAAGATTTAGAAAAAATAGTAGTAAAATTTCGCAATTTACCGCGAAATGAGCAGGCTATGGTATCCGGGTTTATTGCGGGCCTGGAGGCACAAAAGGCCCTTAACTCAGAGCCGGAGAAGAAAGGAGCGTGATTGCATGGCACCTAAAGAACTGCCTGAAAAACTGCTGTCTGTCCTGGAAGGAGATATCCCATGCGAAGGAGAAGACCTTGCAGAGGCAGACAGCGTGATTGAAGGACTGATTGAAAATCTCATCCGGGGATGGGGACTGAACCAGTTTGAAGCAGGGGATGCGCCGGTACTGCTGATACTGTGTCTGATCTGCGCAAGGGGAGCATTGCAGCAGACGGGGATCATCGGTGAGGGGATTAAAAAAGTGAAAGAGGAAGTTCGCGGCTTCTGCGAATTGGAAGGAGGAAAATGGATTGAAAACGAAAATGAAAATGGTAAAAAGCCGGGAAGAGAAGTCCAATCAGATCACAGTGATAATACGGGCCTGTGACAATGAATCTGCGGAGACTCTTATGGAAGAGATCCATGCGGTGCTTCGCAGCCTGAACCGCCGCATGGAAAAAACGGTAGGATACGAAATTATCACTGTACCTAAACCTATTTACAGTGAGAAAGAAATTTGTTCAATTTGGCCTGAAGGTTACGCACATCCACAGAAGAGGCCTTGATATCGTCCCGTTCTTCTCTGGAACAGGATGGCTCCTTCAAATACGCTTTGAAAAATTCAAGGACATTGTCAATGGCGTAACGCGTAGTAAGTATTTCGTTGTAGGTAAAAAGAAGGTCAGAACAAACATCATTGCCAGAAAAAATGCGTTCAGATGTTTCCGGATCATAATCGGATGGGATATTTACCGACTCAACAGGATCATAGCCAATGGAAAAACCTCCTAAATCAATGGCAGAGAAATCCAGGGACGCGGGAAAGTCATCATTGGCTTCAAGAGATGTGAGATCCACATAATCATATCCATCAGAAGTAATTTGAACGAGCTGGTTGAGAATATCAGTAATCCTATAAATCGCCATATAGTACCTCCAAATAAAATTGATATCTGGTTGGGAAGAACCAGTAAATCAATTATAAGGGCAAAGAGAGGGAAAGGCAATATCGAGCAAGGAGAAAGGAGGCTGCCGTATGAAATTACAGATCACATTCCCGGACGGAACCCAGGATGTCATATTTCTTTCGGATCAAGAAGTCCAGAAGCTGGAATACCAGGTAAAAAAACAGCACCAGTACATGAAAGAAAAGGGTATCCAGCACAAATACACGCTGGCGGATGAGCTGTACTTTGCAATCCACAGGTATGCGTTATATCTTAAGGAAATTCCGGAAGAGGAGGGAACCAGATGAAGGAAAAAGAGACAATGTCAGAGCGCGTTAGCGTGAATGAGGCAGCGCGGATCCTGGGAATGTCACCGACTTCGGTGCGCTTCCAGATGAAAAAGAAGACGCTGCCCATTGGACGGGCGGTGCCGCCGGAAAAGAACGGATCAACCCGATGGGCATTTTATATCTACCGGAGGATGCTGAACCAGGTGATCGGGAAGGAAGAAGATGAAAGGATATAAGTGCGACCGGTGCGGCTGCAGGATCTACGTGGATCCGGGAGAAAAGAGGGTCTGCGAGGCCTGTGAGGCGGAAATGGAAGAAAAGACGCCGGATATCCGGCTGGAATACTATGAAAGGTGGAAAAGGACATGGAGAAGATCACGTGCATCGTAATAACAGAAAGGAACCGGTTTCAGGAGGCCAGAAGGAGAAGGAACCGGAGAAGGCTGTTGGCAGCCGCTCAGGCGGCAAAGGAAATGGCCGTGTATGCGCTTATCCTGGCGATCCTGTTATTTTTCGGGGCCGGCCTGGGAGTGACCGTGCTGATCCTTACGGACCGAATGGAGATGAGTTTGGTTGTAGCTATCATGGGAGTGTTTCTGATCTCGGGAGTGCTCTCAGAAGCGATTCCACGGGTATTTTTCCGGGAAGACCGATAAAAGAAGGACAGAAAAAAAGGAGCCGGGGAAACGGCTCCATGGGGCATATGAACAGGAGTTCATATACGAATCATCGTTCTTGAAGTATAGCACATATGCTCCATAAAAGCAAGGAATTATCGCGTTTTCGGACTCGATAAAAGGATTAAACTTAGGAGCATACCATGCACAACAGGATCACATATAAGGCAGGAGCAACGAAGGAGATCATCCACTGCTATCCCAGGGAGGACCGGAAAAGTACCCAGCGGGAGCCAGTAAAGAAAAAGACGCCGGAGGAGATCCGGGAGGCCAATAAGAGGCAGGCGGCCAGAAAATTAGAACGGCTGATGAATGCCAACTTCCGGCCGGGGGACTGGCATATCACACTGACATACCGGAAGGAGATCCGGCCATCCCCGGAGGAGGCCAGGGAGGAGCTGAAGAAATTCCTGGGCTGCCTGCGGCGGAGATACCGGAAGGCAGGCCATGAGCTCAAATATATCGTGGCCACGGAATACCGGTCAAAGCATATCCATCATCATCTGGTGGTCAATGCCATCAATACGGGAGGGGAGATGACGGCCGCCATGGTCCGGGAACTGTGGGCGGTGCGGCGGGGCCAGGACGGGATCCGCGGCAATCCCAAATTCGTGATGCTATACGACAGCGGCGAATACAGCCAGTTAGCCGATTATCTCATAAAAGAGACAGAGAGAACTTTCCGGGATGAGGACAGCGCGGTCAAACAGCGGTATTCCTGTTCCCGGAATCTGACCAAGCCCAAAAAGACCGTGGAGCGGATGCAGGGCAGGACCTGGAGACGGGATCCGCGGCCGCAGAAGGGATATTACATATTGCCGGACAGCGTTTTTAACGGATATGACCGGATGGGCTATCCATACCAGAGGTATGTGATGGTAAAAATAAAGCCCAGCGATTCAGACTGGGAGCAGAGGGGCAGGCCCTCCGTGGGTATGTCACAGGATACCCGTTCACATAAAGACAGCCACCGGCCCCGCGCCGGTGGGGAAAGGAGAGGTCATGAAAGACATAAACGTAATGATCAATGAGATCACTGAGAACCTGATGGATGTTACGGGCTATGAAAAGGCTCTGGATATCCGGTCAGTGCTGTATATGCACCTGTCCGGTTACCAGCTGTCAGAGGCATGTACGGACGTATCTGCCGGAGGAGTGGCCTTTCCGGAAGCGGTCAGAGACTGGGGGATCGAGCTGCAGCTGAATGGCTGCACAGAGGAGACCCTGCGGACCTATGCCTATAATGTCCCAGTTTCTGCTCGCAGTAAACAAGGATCTGAAGGATATCACGGAAATGGATATCAAGAGATATCTGGCAGAGGGAAAAATGATCCGCAAATGGAAGGACAGCACCTATAACCTGAGACTCCGTACCGTCCGGAGCTTCTTCCGGTACTGCGCAGATCAGGGTTATGTAGATGTGGACCCGTGCCGCCGGATCCGGGACACCAGGACTGCGTATATCATGCAGCCGGTACTGACTGCGGAGCAGCGGGAGCTGATCCGGACGGCGTGCCGGACCGAGCGGGAGCTGGCCCTTGTGGATCTCCTGTACAGCTCCGGGATGCGCGTCTCCGAGGTGATCCGGCTGGACCGGGCCGATATAGATCTGCGCCGCCGGAGGGCAAAATGCTACGGAAAAGGCCGGAAGGAGCGGGAGGTCATGTTTTCGGCCGAGTGCGGAGTCCATCTGGCCCGTTACCTGGAGGAGCGTACCGACACAGATCCGGCGCTCTTTGTCAGATCCAGGAGGCCGTATGAGCGGTTAAGCCGGGATGCGGTCGAGGGGATCCTGCGGACGATCCGGAAGAGGGAGCCGGGCCTGGCCCATGTCCGGCTGACGCCGCATACGTTCCGGAGAACCCGCGGGACAGATCTGATCAACCGGGGGATGCCAGCGGAGCTTGTTGCAAAAAAATTCGGGCACGAAAAGGTACAGACCACACTGGACTGCTATGCGGCGATCAGCAGGGAGACGGTCTGGGCCGCAGAGGAGAAGTATGGATAGAAGGAGAAACATGAAAGGATATTATCAGAAAAGGATCCATCAGTTGGAGACAGAGCTGGAAAGACGGCAGCGGGAGATCGCAAAGGAACGCAAGGCCAGGGAAGAAGCAGAGCGGTATATCTATGAGCTTCTGCGCCATATGGGAGAACATGCCCTTATCTGGACCAGGAACCTGGGCCGACAGAATGGAAAGATGGTCTGTAACGTGGACCAGAGACGCGGGATCGTGCGTATAAAAATCGTATACGATGAGAGGAAGGAGAACCAGAAATGTTTGAAAAATTCGGGGAATTTGACAGTGCTGAAGAGATAAACCGGGCCGCAGAGGCCCAGAAGCGGGAAGGCGACACAGAGGCGGTCCTTGTGATCGCGGAGGAAAACGGAATCGACCGGGAGGACGTAGAGGATTTTCTGGACAGCATTGTTCCGGAGCTTGCCAGCCCTCTGATGGCGGCCATGGGGAAGCTCCAGGTGGAGGAAGCAGACCTGAAGCCGGAAGGGATCATGAAAGACTGGCTCTCTTACATCCGGATCCAGTGTACGGAAGACGAAGGAATGGCAAAGGCCGTGCGGAGAAAGGGAAAGAGCCTGAAAAAATGTATCGGGGTCCTGCTTAAATGGAGTTTTGAGAATGCCAGGGAGATCAACAAAGAGGTGGCCGGGTATGCAGGCATCCCGAAAAATGTCCGGGTGACGCTCGGGATCCCGGATATGGGGACTGCAAAACGGCTGATCATGGAGTATTACGGATCATGATTGTATACAAAGGGATGCGGGGAAATATGACGTGTACCATGGGGAAGGGAATATACCAGTATGAGGTCGGGAAAACGTACAGGGAGGAGCAGTCAAAGGCTGCAAACACCGGTTTCCACTCGGTCGAAAACCCGCTGTATGTCCTGCACTGGTACGGGGCAGGAGACAGCCGGTATTTTATGTGCGAAGCAGGCGGGAGCATTGATGAGGCGAAAGAGGACAATAAGATCGCCAGCACAGAACTGACAATCTTAAAGGAACTGACCATCAAGGAACTGGCCGGCCATGGGATGATGTGGATGGTCAACCATCCATCCAGGGCATGGGAGCATGATATCTGTTGCTGTCAGGTCAGAAAAGACCAGGCAGAAATGAATATGGAAGGCGGAGTCGCCATTGCCAGAGGGAAAAATCCCAGGGTGCGCGGTGCGGCCGGAGCTGTCCTGGGACTGATCCGGGAGGAGAACGGATTGATAACCGGGGCCAGGCTGCTCGAAGTAACCGGGGGTGTCCGGCCATGGACATGGTACGTCCTGGATGGGGATATGCCCAGGGAAGAAAAGGAGACGGGGAAACATGAAGAGGAAATTGGTCATGCAGCAGAAAACAATATGGCCGGAGGAAGCGAATTGGGAAAGCCAGATCACAGCCCAGAGGGCAGGAGATATCCTGATCCTGGACTGGTTTAAAAAAGAAAAATGGAAGGGGCGTCATTGCCTGAACTGCACATCCGGAGAGTATGCGACCTATGATCCGGAAACGGGAGCGTGGACCAGGGACAAACTGGAAACGATGCTGAATGAAAGAAAAAACTGGTATTATTGCGGGATTTTTCCAGATACGCATATCGACAGCAAATTTAAGCCTGTTATCGTAAACGCCATGGACTTAAAACAAAACAAATCGTCTCTGTTACGGGAGATCCAATGGAAGGAGGATGAATACTCCAGGGATAAAGAGCAGCGGGCACATTATAACCGGGTGCGGCGGATTGAAGAACTGATGGCACAGGTCCCGGATCTGCCAAAAGAACTTGAAGACGGGAGCTGGCTGCACCGGCTCCTGGATCCGGATGGATATTACGCATTTTATAAAAAAGGAGAGCTGCTGGGAAAGACGTGCTGTACCAAAAAGACAGAGCTGTACAGAGAGGATGGAGGAAAAAAGATCCGTCACAACGATATCCTGGTATGTCCGGCCTGCGGGAAGCGGCTGACAGCCAAGACCAGGACCCAGGAGGTCTGGAAAAAATGCCGGATCCATGTGCTTCAGAAGATAGACGGAGAAAAGAGTGTGGCAAGGCACTTTATAGCCGAGTTGCTGCAGGGAGGAAGCAAGATAACATCATTTATGGACGAACAGGTACGGCTGATCCTGTACCGGAATCCCGCGAAGAACTGTAAAATCTATTACCAGATCGCCAATATGAACCGGTATGAGGACTGGTGGGACCAGAATTCGGAAGGCCGGCACATAACAACATGTTATCTATACGACAAAGGGATATCAGAGGCATTGGAAGGAACCGGGTACAGTGGCTGCAGCAGGATATTTGAGAGGATGGCGGCCGATGGATATATGACAGACTATAACATGATCATGCGGTGGTCGAAAGATTATGCAGGCCCGCTGGAATATCTCTACAAAGGGCGGTTTTATCGCCTGGTAAAGGATATGGTGGACAATATATCCGGATATAACGGAGATTACCTGGGGAGAGGCCTAAATCCATTTGGGGAAGATATCCATGAGATATTCGGTCTGGAAAGCTGGCAGCGGATCAACCGGATCCGGAATATGGATGGAGGAGAAAAAGAACTCCGGTGGCTCCAGGAGGAAGAGGAGAGCGGGGAGAAGATCAGCCAGGAAACCTTGAAGTGGATGTGTGCATATAAGATCAGTCCGAGAGATATCGAGTTTATCCGGGACTTGATGCGGCCGCAGCAGGTCATGAATTATCTGATCCGCCAGCAGGAGGAATCGTATCCATCATTGGGGTACAAGGAGACCCTGGAACAGTATGCAGACTACATATCCATGAGCCAGGCAGCCCAGAAGGATCTGGCGGATCCGATGGTGTACCGTCCAAAAGAATTAAAACGGAGACATGATGAGCTGATTGCATACAGGCAGAAAGCGCAGATCCTAAAGGATCTGGACAAGGATCCGGAGAAGGCAGCAGAATATGCGGCCCAGATGAACGAGAAATTCCCGGGGGCAGAAGAGGCGCTTGCGGAAGCCAGGGAGAAATATACCTACCAGGGAGAGAAGTACATGGTAATGGTACCAGAAACGCTGATGGATATCGTGCGGGAAGGGAATGCCCTGCATCATTGTGTCGGATCCTCCGAGCGGTACTTTGAGCGGCTGATGAGCCACGAGACGTGTATCTGTTTTCTGAGGCGGACAAATGAGCCGCACATTCCGTACTGGACGCTGGAGGTGGAGCCGGACGGAAGCCTGCGCCAGAGACGGACATATCTGGACCTGGAGACTGGAATCGAGGAGATCCGGAAATTTATAAAAGAATGGCAGAGGCAGGTTAAAAAGAGACTGAAGGCAAGTGATCTGGAAGCCCAGAAGGTAAGCGCGGAAAAGCGGGAAAAGAATCTGGAGGAACTGAGGAAGAAGGGAAATACCAGGGTACTGAAAGCCCTGATGGAAGATTTTATGGAGGCGGTGTAGATGGAGGAGCTTGATTTAAAAAAAGAAATGGGAAACCCATGTGTGTCATACCGGGACCTTAAGGTAGCCATGGATGCGGAGATGGGCCGTGCAGCGGAGAGCTTTGTGCGGATCGGATATCTGTTTAAGTTGGCCAGGGATACGGAAATCCTGAAAGAATCCGGATACACGGACTATCTGGAATTTGCCAGGGCCGAATACGGCATGGATAAGTCGCAGGTATCCAGGTTTATCAATATCCATACGGAGTTTGCGGACAGGGAGGACCCGACGAAGCTCCGCGCGGAGTACCAGGGATTTGGCTATGCAAAACTGGCCTTGATGCTGACGCTTCCGGACACGGTGATCGAGGAATTGTCCCCGGAGTACAGCAAGGCAGAGATCCAGGCCGTGAAGGATGAGATCGAGGCAGAAAAGCAGGTATCAGACCTGGAAGTACTTGCGGAGCAGGCAGAGGGACCGGAAGAGACAGCCCCGGTGTTTGTCCAGGCAGTCCGTCTGATGCTGGATGGGGATGTGTATCTGCGGCTCAAGATCCGGAAGGCCCTGAAAGAGGAGCGGCAGGTGGAGGCAGTCCAGGAGGCACTGGCGCCGGCAGGAGAATCCATCTATACGGTCAGGATCCCTGGAACCGGAAGGATGATGATATCCATCAAGGGAATTGACCGGGAGATTGCGCTGATAAACGTCCGGAACCAGGAAAAGGAGATATATCCGTGGTCCTGCCTGCTGGAGGAACTGGAGATCTATCTGGAAAAGCCGGAAGAAGAGCCAGTTGCACCGGTGCAACCGGAGAAAAAGAAGCCAGAAAAGAAACCGGTCCGGGTCGTCAAAGCAAAAGAACCGAAAAAGCCAGAAAAAGAGCAGAAAAAAGCCGATAAGAAGACGCAGGAGAAGGCAGCGGAAGCACCGGATACGATGCCGGATGGGGATGGCTGCCAGATGGAGATCGGGGACTTCCCGGAGGTGCTGCCGGACGATTATGTGGTAGCGCATGATGGAAGTGAGGTCCTGGCCAGCGAGCAGGAGAGGATCAGAAACGAGAAGCGGAAATACATCGAGCGGCTGTGCGCCGGAGCATATGCCTATCTGCAGGGCAACCGGGATGCGATCCATGAGGTAAGGATCACCATAGAGGGGATCGAGGTGAAATAAAATGAAGAAAAGTGTAGTGGAGCAGAATCCCGCAGAGGAATGTTACCTTTGCGGGTCCCGGGGGTATCTGGAGAGGCATCATATTTTTGGCGGGCCAAACCGGAAGCTGTCAGAAAAATATGGTCTGACCGTGCATCTGTGCTGGATGGATCATCAGGATTCCCGGGAGGGAGTCCACTATAACCGGGAAAAGATGCGGAAACTGCAGAAGATCGGGCAGCAGGCATTTGAGCAGACATATCCGGGAAAAGATTTCCGGCAGATCTTCGGAAGAAATTATCTGGAAGGAGGCTGAGTAGGATGAAGGCAGCAGAAATGTTGCAGGAGTTGATACGGAAGCAGAACATCAGTGAGAAGGAAATACGACGTGTATGCGAATCGTGCAACGCTGTGTGGACGTCAGCTAAGACGCCACATAAATACGCAGTAGTGGCCCACGAGGCAGAAATCCTGATCCGTGCCATGTGGGAAGAAAGGAGTAAGAAATGAGGGTCAATATTGAACCAAGAAAACAGTCAGACAGGGGCGGATATATTATGATGCCGATGCGGATAGACGTAAATGATCCGGTGGATAAAAGCTGGAAACTGGTACGCTGTCCAGAATGCGGCTGTGAATGTTGGGACCGTCCTCTGCCGCAGGGGTACACAGAGGATATGTTTGACGGGAAGATGTGTACAGGATGCGTATTCAGAAAAAGAATGAAAGGAGAAATATGGAGCGCTTAACAGAATATCACTGCGGAGTAGCGGTGATCCGAAATAAGGATCGGTTGTCCGAGGCCATGAGTAGGCTGGCGGCCTATGAGGATATTGGCCTGGATCCGGTACAGGTAGGCAAACTGGTAGAATTAAGAACAGCAAAAGTACCCGTGTTGCATATGAATGAGCGCAGTATAGTATTTGTAGACTATGAAGACGGACATGGAGAGGCACAGGAACAGCGCAATAACTGGTGGAGGTGTCCGAATTGCAGTGCAATAGTGGGAGAAAGAGTCATTTTGAGGGGGAGAAATCATGATCAGAGGAAACGAAGAAGCTGCGAAAAGTGTGGGCAGAAGATTAGGTGGTGGGCGAATGAGGTTCAGGGAATTTAAGTCATGGTGCGAGCAGAGGGTTTGTGATGGCTGCTGGGGATTGGCAGAAGCGAAGGCCAGCATAGCGATAATAGAAATAATATCAAGTGCACCGTTTTGGAAGAGAGAAAAGCTGTGGAGGGAGGAGTATGAGGAGAGTGTTGTAAGGCAGATTGTAAATCCTATTGAAAGAAAAATAAAGGAGGTACTGGGGGAATGAGCCGGACAAACTTTAACATATTTATTTATGGCAAAACGGTCGGAGGATCCGGGAGGTTTGCGGGCAGCAGGAAAAAGAAAAAAAGAATCAAGAGAGGGAAATAACATGAAAAAGTACATAGGATGCAAAATACTGAAAGCGGAGCCCATGACCAGAGGAGCATATAATGAGTACCGTGGATGGACCATTCCGGAGGATGAGGATCCGGCGGAACCGGGATATTTTGTCCGGTATCCGGATGGATATGTAAGCTGGTCACCCAAACCTGTTTTTGAGCAGGCCTATATGGAGGTGGATGATAATAAGGATCTTCCATCCGGAATATCAATCGGCCAGCGGATGGTGGATGAATTTGTCGCGTACACAGAGACGATCACGATGGGGGACCGGACCACGGTGGTCCGATGTGTGCTCCGGAACGGATTTGAGATCGTGGAATCAAGCGCATGCGTGGATCCGCGGAACTATTCCGAGGAGCTGGGCCGGAAAATCTGTATGGAGAAGATCAAGGACAAGATATGGGAGCTTCTGGGATTCCTCCTGCAGACCGCATGGCATGGAATAAGATAGAGAGATAGAGGTAGGGACATGAATGATAATATCGCAAACAGGATCCAGTGCCCATTTTACGTGGCTCATAACAGCGGGACCGGGAATAACATCACCATAACCTGTGAGAGGATCAAGACCAATATGGGATTCAATGTAAAAAACAAGCTCTTTTTTGCCAACCAGAAGCAGCGTCTGGATTTTATGGAGCTGTTTTGCATGGATGCGAAAACCTGTCAGAATTGTCCCTACTACGAGGTGATCTACAACAACAAATACAGGGAGTGTTAAAATGGGAATCGTAAAGAACCTGAGAAAAGAAAAGGAACGCCTGGAGAAGAAAGTAAAGGCAGCAGAACATTTACGGAACGTGTGGAAGCGGGAGTGTGAAAAAGAAAAAGCCCAGAAAGAGTTGCTGGAGCTGGTATTGAGTGCTGCTGTATTAAAACAGGGAGGAGAATTAGATTTAACGATGGAAGACATCGGGAACGTGAATGGAAAATACATAGAAGGGCAGATACTGGATGGATCGGATGGGAAGATATACAGGTACATTGTCCAGAGTGGGGAGAAATCATAAGGGTGCAGGAATGGGGCTGTAAAAATATAGCCCCATTCCTTTTTTATAGCTAAAACAAAGAAAATGTATTGCATTTTTATTTAAAAAAGAATATAATCGAATTAAGAAAGGGGTGTTTTATATGGCTCAGGCTGTGAATGTGAATTTTAAACTGGACGCAGATGTAAAAAAGAGCATGGAACAGGTATGCTCGGATCTTGGACTTTCCATGAGCGCCGCATTTACCATATTCGCCAAAAAAGTAAGCCGGGAGAAACGTATTCCATTCGATGTTTCGGTAGATCCGTTTTATTCTGAAAGCAACATTCGTTATCTTGAAAATATTGTACGTGACGTAAAAGCGGGCAAGGCCCATTTTGCTGAGCATGATCTGATCGAGGTGGATGAATGAGGCTGCTATGGGAAGACAGGGCATGGAGTGACTATCTGTACTGGCAGGCACAGGATAAGAAAACGCTGAAAAGAATCAATGGACTGATCAAGGACATTCAGAGAAATACTTTTGAAGGCCTCGGGAAGCCGGAACCGTTAAAGGGAAATTTAAGCGGTATGTGGAGCAGGCGCATTGATGATACCAATCGGATCGTTTACTATGAGAAGGACGGTATTGTTTATATTATTTCATGTAAAGGACATTATGAGGACTGAGGACAGGAAGCTGTCCTCTTTTCTTTTTACATGGCGGGAGAAATCCCGTCTTTTTTTGTGCAAAAATAAGGGGAAAGGCAGGTGAGAAAGATGGCCAGAGGCAAGTACCAGGAATGGATTTCGGATCCGGACAAGAAGATTTTGCTGTCCGGATGGGCCAGGGATGGCCTGACGGACGAAGAAATTGCAAAAAATATAGGAATTTCGCGGTCTACACTGTCCGAATGGAAGAAAAGGTATCCGGACATATCGGACACCCTAAAAAAGGGGAAAGAAATTGTTGATAAAGAAGTCGAGGAATCCCTGCTGAAAAAGGCGAAAGGGTACACTGTAAAGCTCAAGAAGACGTTCAAGTTAAAAAAGGTTACCTACGGAGCGACAGGAAGGAAAGAAAAGGAGGAGGAATACCTGGAAGTCGGGGAAGATGAGGTACATATCCCTGCGGATACGCTGGCCATCATTTTCTGGCTTAAAAACCGGATGCCCGACAAGTGGAAAGACCGGAAGATTGAAATGGCCCGGGATTCCAGCGATGGGGAAGGCGGCGGAGGCCTGCTGATCCTGGCCGATGTAGATGACAGCCTGGAGAATGAGGAAATGAAAGAGGTAGAGGAGGCGGATCCCGATGGCGGATAGGAGTGTGATCTGGAGGCCGCAGCCGAAGCAGGCGGTCATGATGGCCAGGCCGGAATATGAGGCCCTGTACGGAGGGGCCGCAGGCGGGGGAAAAAGCGACTATCTGATCATGGAGGCCCTGCGCCAGGTACATATCCCACATTATAGGGCGATTATCCTGCGTAAGACGTTCCCGCAGCTCCAGGACATCATCAGCCGGTCCATGGAGCTGTATCCGTATGCGGATCGGAGGGCTAGGTATAACTCCACAGACCACTGCTGGATTTTTTCCTCCGGAGCGCGGATCTATTTTGGATCCATGCAGCACAGCCAGGACAAGCACAAGTACCAGGGCCGCCGCTATGATTTTATTGGATTTGACGAGCTGACCCACTTCCAGTACAGCGAGTACAGCTATCTGATCTCCCGAAACCGTCCTGGAGGCCCGGGAACCCGGGTGTATATGCGGGCAACAGCTAACCCGGGAGGCGTCGGCCATGGATGGGTAAAATCCTATTTTATCACGGTTGCAAAGCCTATGACGCCGGTGCGGACCAAGTTAAAGATCAAAAAGCCGGATGGGAGCGAATTGATCCAGACACGGACCAGGATCTTTGTCCCCAGCAGTGTGTTTGATAACCAAGAGCTCCTAAAAAATAATCCAAACTATCTGGCCTCTCTGGCCATGCTGCCGGAAAAAGAACGCAACGCGCTCCTGTACGGTGACTGGGACAGTTTCGAGGGACAGGTATTTGTGGAGTTTGCCGATAATCCAGATGGATACGAGAGCCAGGTATACACACACGTGATCGAGCCGTTCCGGATCCCGGCGGACTGGCAGATTTACAGGGGCTTTGACTTTGGTTATGCAAAGCCGTTTTCTGTGGGCTGGCATGCAGTGGACCATGAGGGATGCATATACAGGATCCGGGAGCTGTACGGATGCACGGATACGCCAAACACCGGCATCAAGATCGAGCCGACGGAGATCGCCAGGCAGATCCTGGAGGTGGAGGCAGCAGATCCAAACATCCGCGGCCATAAGATCATCGGGATCGCGGACCCATCGATCTTTGATGAGTCCCGCGGGGAATCTGTTGCGGCGCTGATGGAGAGGAGCCGGGTATACTGGGCCCCCGGGGATAATACGCGGTTGGCCGGGAAGATGCAGTACCACTATCGGCTGGCATTTGATGAGCATGGCCGGTCCATGTTCTATGTGTTTAATACGTGCAAGGACTTCATCCGGACAATTCCAGCGCTCGTGTACGACGAAAAACGGGTGGAGGACATCGATACAGCGCAGGAGGACCATATCTATGATGAGTGCCGTTATGTGCTGATGGAGAACCCGATATCACCCAGGAAAAATGAAAGTAAGCATGTGCCGCAGGAAGATCCGCTGAACATGCACCAGAAGGCAAAAGAAAATTATTATTTTTACAGGATCTAAAGGAGAGCCATGTCAAGAGAAACAGAAGGACTCTGCGGAAAGGATGTGGAACGCGTTAGGAATTGTGTCCAGATTGGTGATAGGATCCGGATCCATACGCAGAAAACAAATTTATTAGGAGATAAAACATCAAACAAAGCCAATATCAAAAGGATCGGGACTGTGATTGCAAAGTATCCCAGATTTGCCTTGCTAAGGCTGGAGAATGGAGTGATCGATACCATGATGTGGGTCGATCTGCTTGAGAGGAGGATGAGTTGTGATTAAGGATAGCGGAGACCGTACACAGTTTGACACCGGAGCCGTCCGGGACATGCATGCGGGCAAGGGGAGGATGGATCTCCTCCCTCTGTCGGCGCTGATTGAATTATCGAAGCATTGCGAGGAGGGGGCTTTAAAGTATGGGGAACACAACGTAGATAAAGGAATCCCGCAGCACAGTCTTTGTGATTCTGCCATGCGGCACCTGGTCAAGTATATGCGGGGGGACACGGACGAGCCCCATCTGAGGGCGGCCGCCTGGAATCTTATGTGGGCGCTGAACCAGACAGTGGAGCAGCCGGAATTGGTAGATGTGCCGTGGAGAAACGGTTGTGAAGTGGGGGAGAATTTTAACAATTTGAAATGGCACTTAGAATCCTCAAAATGGATTCTCCCGGATGATCGGACACCTGAAAATGGATCATATGTCCTGGTATCATTTGAAAATTTTGAACATCCAGATATCGGAAGGTACGAGGGAAACGATGAGGGCGGGCAGTTTTATATAGGATACGGAAATTACCCATGCAAAAGCTATGGGCTGATTGTCAATGCCTGGATGCCGTTGCCAGAACCGTATAAGGGGGTGGACGACGATGAAAAATAAAGAGGGATACCTGGAGCCGAATGTGGGAAGAGCGGTTTTGGCGGCTCAGAAGGCCGCACAGGAGGCCCAGATATATGCAGACGATAAAATAATGGACGGAGCTGAAGGAACGCGGGAAAAGCCTGTGAGAGCCTTAGAAAGAATCACAGACGAGGATGCCAAGAAGGCAATGGAGATCCTTCAGAAATACAAAGAGGGAAAGCGGCTCCTGGATGAACGTGTGCTTGAAAATGAGCAGTGGTGGGAATTTAAAGAATGGGAGATCTTAAACTATGGGCGGACAGAGCGAAGGGATCCGGAACCGGTCAGTGCCTGGATGTTTAACTCCATCATCAATAAACATGCGGATTTTATGGACAACTTCCCGGCTCCGAATATCCTACCGAGAGAAGAGGGCGACAAAGAGGCGGCCAGGATCCTGAGCAGCGTGGTTCCCTGCATTCTGGACCAGTGCGATTACGAGGCGGTCTATAACGCCGAGTGCTGGGACAAATTAAAGTCAGGGACAGGGATTTACGGGATATTCTGGGATCCATATAAAAACGGGATCGGGGACATCGAGATCCGGAACTGCGATGTTTTAAATCTGACCTGGGAGCCCGGAGTGGAGGATATCCAGAAGTCCCCAAGCCTTTTTTACCAGTCCTATGTAGATAACAGCATCATAGAGGCGGATTACCCAGAAATGAAAGGGAAGCTAGGAGATGGGATCCTGTCCGAAATCCCAGATTATATAGGCGAGGGACGGGCTTATACGGAAGGAAAGAGCCTGGTGACAGACTGGTACTATAAAAAGTCAGTCACGAGGATCGACGAAAACGGGATCAAGATCAGAAAAACGGCTGTGCATCTCTGTAAGATCTGCCAGGGAACTGTGCTTTATGCCACAGAAAATGACGACAAAATGCCAGACGGCCTGTATGAGCACGGGCTGTATCCGTTTGTATTTGATACGCTGTTCCCGATCAAGAAATCTCCGGCCGGAATGGGATATGTAGACGTCATGAAGAGCTGCCAGATGTATATCGACAAAATGGGACAGTCCATGCTTAAAAATGCAGTGGCCGGTGCCCGCCCAAGATACATGAGCAAGGACGGCGGCGGGATCAATGAGAGTGAGTATACAGATCTTTCCCGGGATATCGTGCATTATGTGGGGAATCCGGATGATATCAAACCGATTGACCATTATACGCTGGATGGAGCCTATATCAATCTCCATCAGCTCAAGATCGACGAACTGAAGGAAACCAGCGGGAACAGGGACTTTTCCCAGGGATCTACGGCTTCTGGTGTGACCGCGGCGTCAGCAATCGCGGCGCTCCAGGAGGCAGGAAGCAAGCTGTCCAGGGATATGATCAAGACCTCTTACCGGGTCCACAGGGACCTCGTTTACCAGGTGATCGAGCTGATCCGGCAGTTTTATACGACGGAGCGGGCCTTCCGGATCACGGGAGATAAGGGACAGGAGAATTTTGTGACATTTGATAATCGGATGCTCCGGCCGGATCCGGTAACCAATGACTTCGGAATCCAGTTAGGAGGACGGAAACCATATTTTGATATCAAGATCGTGGCCCAGAAGAGCAGTCCGTTTACAAAAATCGCCCAGAATGAGCTGGCCAAAGAGATGTATAACCTGGGTTTTTTTAATCCCCAGCTGGCGGATCAGGCACTCATGTGTGTGGGAATGATGGATTTTGACGGGAAGGAAGAAATTGAACGGAAGATATCTGAGAACGGGACCATGCTCCAGCAGATGATGCAGATGCAGTCCCAGATGGAGCAGATGGCGATGCTGATCGCGGAATTGACAGGGGACACAAGGATCCTGGACGCACTGACTGCCAGAGGGCAGCAGGTCCCGGGGACGGTGATGCCGGAGGGGACACAAAAAGAAGCCGCAGAGACCGATGCCATGGGAAATCTGTCAAGAAAAAATGAAAATGCCGTGGCGGCCAGGGCGAGAAAACAGGCTGCCACAGCATCAGCGCCGAAAGCATAGGAGGGATATCATGACAATCATACAGCTCAAAAACACACCGGGAGCCTATAAGCTTGTTGCCATCGGCCACGCGGGAAAAGGCGAAGGAGAAAAAGAAAACCTGGTATGCGCGGCAGTATCCATGCTGACACAGGCCCTGGTACAGTTTTGTCGGGAGCGCTCAGACCGGGCCAGGGCATACAGCGACCGGATCGGTGAGGGAGACATTTTTTTGAGATTTTTATCCAATGGAGAGGACCTGGAGATATCAGGGGCTTTCCGGCTCCTGGAGACTGGCCTGGACATGATCGAGCAGTCTTACCCCGGCCGGATCCAGATTGTAAAGATCAATGAGGAGTAAGGGGAGAACCGAAAAAAGCCTCTATGGTAGGATGAGACAAGAAAGACGCGTGGGAAAGACCATGGAAAAGGAGTACATATGAAATTAGATCTCAGATTATTTGACGGCGGCGCTGGAGCTGCCGGAAGTGCAGGCGCAGGAACAGGCACAGAAGGTGCGGCAGCGGCCGTACGGGCGGAAAACACGGGCGCAAAAGAAGGTCTTCAGGACGCCGCTGGAGATGGGGCGGAAGGTGATGGTGTCGCCGGCCAGGAATCATCCGCAGAAGACACAAGGACCCCGGAGGAACGCAGGCAGGCATACCGGGACATGATCAACAGCGACGAATACCGGGATTTTTATCATGAGGACGTTGAGGGGATCATTGACCGGAGACTCCGCGGGAGCAGGGAAAAAATGGCAAACTATGACCAGGCCATGGAACTGATCAACTATCTGGGAAGCCGTTACGGGATTACAGACGGAAACGTCCAGAACATCCAGAAGGCAGTGGAACAGGATGACGCATACTGGGAGGATGCAGCGGCCCGCGAGGGGCTGAGCACCGAACAGTATAAGCGCATGAAAAAACTGGAAGCCGAGAACCAGATCATGCGTGCAGCCAGGGAGAATGCAGAGAGACTGGCGCAGAAGGAACAGATCTTTGCAAAGTGGAACACCGAAGCGGAAGAGCTGGGCCGCCTGTATAAGGGGTTTGACCTCCGTACTGAGGTAAACAATCCGGACTTTGTAAAGCTCCTGGGTGCCGGGATCCCGATGCGGACCGCATATGAAACGCTGCACCATGACGAAATCATGTCCGGAGCCATGGAATACACGGCCAGAAAAGTTGCAAAAAAACAGATCGACGCGATCAAGGCAGGCCAGAGCCGGCCGGCCGAAGGCGCTGCAGGGAGCACCACCGCCTTCCAGGCAACACAGGATATCAACAAACTGAGCGGGGCCCAGATCAGGGACCTGGCCAGGAGATCCCTGGAAGGGGAGACGATCACGCCGAGCAAATTTTATGAGAGGTAAAGAGCATGGATGATAAAATGATCCGGTTAGATCTGAGACTGTTTGCGGAGGCACCCGTAAACACGACCGGAAGCGACGGAATGTCCGCGGAAATGAAAACCTATTACTCGCGCTATCTGATCGAGAACGCGAAGCCGAAGCTGGTGCATGACCAGTTTGGACAGAAACATAACATACCGAAAAATGGAGGTAAAACCATTGAGTTTAGGCGTTATGCTCCGTTAGCAAAGGCAACGACGCCGCTGACTGAGGGAGTGACCCCGAAGGGACAGACATTAACCGTAACGACCGTAACCGCCGAGGTGCGTCAGTATGGCGGATTCGTGCCGCTGACAGACATGCTGCTGTTAACGGCCATCGATAACAACCTGGTACAGGCCCTGTCTCTGCTGGGAGACCAGGCCGGAGCCACCCTGGACACGATCACCAGAGAAGTCCTGGCAGGCGGAACCAACGTGCAGTATGCGGAGGGACAGGTGGACAGCCGATCCGCATTAACAAAGGACATGAAGCTGACGGTAAAAGCGGTACGTTTGGCCGCCAGAATGCTTAAAAAGCAGAATGCGCCGGTGATCGATGGAAGCTATGTGGCCATCGTGCATCCGGATATTGCGTATGACATCCAGGATGATCCGGAGTGGAAAGACTGGACCAAATACACAACGCCGGAGCACATGTTTAACAACGAGATCGGTAAGATTGCAAATGTCCGCTTCGTGGAAACGACAGAAGCAAAGATCTTTGCCGGTGAGGGATCTGGAAGCCAGGATGTATACAGTACCCTGGTCCTGGGTGCCAATGCCTACGGCGTGACCAACATCGAGGGAGGCGGCCTGGAGACGATCATCAAGCAGCTGGGCAGCGGCGGAACCGAAGACCCGTTAAACCAGAGAGCAACGGCCGGCTGGAAGGCCACCAAGACAGCAGAGCGTCTGGTCGAGCAGTTTATGGTCCGCATTGAGACCGGATCCAGCTTTAACGACGGTGTTGCAAACTAAAGGAGGACTATAATGGCAAGACGAGCAAACGAAGAAGAGCAGGTACTGGTGGAGCAGACAACGGATGAAGAAAACAAAGCAGCTGAAGAACAGCTCCAGGAAACGGAAAGTTGCACCGGTGCAACCGAAGCGGATGAGGTTGAGGTCAAGCTGTTTAAGGATAATGGCAGATACAGGGATGACGTTGTGGTGGGTGTCAATGGTAAACTGTACGTGATCAAGCGCGGAGTCCGTGTCAAAGTACCGAGAGCAGTCAAGGAGATCCTGGATCACTCAAGAGAGCAGGATACCCAGACTGCCCTCATGATGGACAGTCTGGAAAACCGCTACCAGGAGGAGACGCGTAAATATAATGTGTAGTAACAGAGGGGCCGCGGTGTAAGCGGCCTCTTGCTTTAAGGAGGGACAGAATCAGATGATACTTGTAGAGCACAAAGAGCTGGTATTTTTAAACCGGGAACAGTATCTTGGTGCCGTGGGGGATAAAAATGCCGCAAACCGCCTGTTCCGGATCAAGCGGGTAAACGTGGATGGAGTGGATCTGGCTGATCTGTCCATCCGGCTTAACGCAGAGCTGCCGGATGGGACACCAGATACAGCCTACCTGGAAAAAGAAGTAAGAGAGGAGGAAATCCTGCTCACCTGGGCGGTGTCGGATAAGATGGTATCCCAGCCTGGGACCGCATGGATCAATCTGCGGGCCCATGATGACACAGGAGCCGTCAAGTGGAGGTCCTTCCGGGCCGCGGTGTACATAGAAGGGACCACGGCGGAACCGAGCGGACCCCAGCTCTCAGAAGTGGAGCAGCTGGAGAGGGCTATCGATAAAAAACTGGAATCCGTAAACGCCGCAGAAGAAGCCAGAAAAAAGGCGGAAAAAGAAAGGGAGCAGGCGGAAGCAGACCGGGTGGAAGCAGATCAGGCCAGGGAAGAAAAGACAGATGCGGCGATCAAGACATTTGAAGGGCAGATTGAGGATGCAAGGCAGTATGCAGACAAAGCAAAGTCCTATGCGATTGGACAGACCGGGACCAGGCCGGGGGAAGACTCCGACAACGCAAAGGAGTATTGCCGGCAGTCCAATATCCATAAGGGGGCTGCAGAATCGGCAAAAGAGCAGGCAGAGGCCGCAAGGGACGATCTGATCAAGAGAATCGACAGTGGGGAATTTACGGGGCCACAGGGGCCGCCGGGCCCGCGGGGAGAAAAAGGAGAGTCCGGGATTAATATTCCAGCCGCGAGCGTGATGTATGTATATACAGACTCTGCCGATAACTGTGCGATCCATTGCGTGTATGATGATGCGGTCCATGCAGCGCCGCCGATTAAATACCGGGAGTCAGATGGGGCACTGTTTTGGCAGTATGATGATGGTCAATAAGGAGGGGGAATAAGATGGCAATCAAAGACGTTGTTTTAGGATACGCAAAAGGCGACAAGGGTGATCGGGGCCCGCAGGGAGAAAAAGGAGCCACCGGTGCCATTGGTCCTAAAGGGGATCCGGGGAATATCGCAGATGCCCAGATCACAGACACAGAGGGCCTGGATGTAGCCAAAGGCCAGAAGACCACGGCGCAGAAGCTGTTTGATGCAATCGCAAACAGGATTGTCACCAAACTGGTCACAAATGATGCGCTCACGAAAAAACTTGCGGACTATATGCTTAAGGGCATGATGAGCAATACCAACGTCAACAATACAGGAACAGTCCCGACAAGTGCGCTGATGTACAGCATGTTTGAGCAGATAAATAATAATACAGACATTCTGGAAAACAGAATTAACAATACCAAAAGAGCCGACAACATAGAGGTTTTTGCTGATGGCTGCGAAGTCGGCCTAACTAGCTTCATTTGTCATTCAGAAACAATAGGATTACCAAGTTCGAGCTATACAAGTGGAACAGGGCTTGTATTAAAACGAAAACAAGAAAATGTGATGGTTCTTCTTTTTGCTACTAACACAACAACTGCCTTAAAATGCAAAAATGAAGGCGGATGGAGAGACTGGAAGGAATATACTACAAAGTCCGATTTAAAAGTCATAAAAAAAGCTAATGTCCAATTCTCTAACGGATTCGCGGAGATCTCATTTCCTGGGATAACATATGACAGTGCTGTATGTATTAATCAAGAATACAGAAGTTCTGATGGTGTGCAAAATCTTGTTTTTACTGCCCAGGTAAGTCCTAATGAGCTGATAATATATGCCAGGAATGCGGGTGATGGGAGTAGGTATAACGGCATTTTAAATATCATGGTAATAGCTATAGGATAGAAATTAATTAAACTGGAACCAGTTTATTGTAACTGCGTTATTCGATTTTTTAGGTGAAACAATAATACTATTATCATTATTGCGAAAGATAGCCTGCTATTGGGCAGGTATATACCAATAATCTAATGTAACTTGACCTGTAATTGGTACGTCAGAAGTAATTTCCCTAAATCTAACATACCATTGATCATCGATAGATATTAAATCGCAAATCGCATTAGTATTATTGGTATTGACACCGACTACAATCCCGAGTTTTGCTGATAGTATACCAGCAGTCCCAGCCTCTGATAGATTTAGTGTTACTGTAGCCTTTTTGACTAAATCGGACCTTAAGGCAGTTGAATGCCATCCAGTCCATGAACTACCATTGTAAAAATTTGAGTACAATCTGTTATCTCGTCCTTCAATCGAAATAAATACTTCAGTTTTTGTCCGGTAGTAAATTTTTGCTATGCACGACTGGGCATAATTAGGTATATCAGTAGTATTGGCATTGGTAAAGACGAACTCAAAACCAGATACTTTGAGCGCGTATTCCAGGATTGATCCCGTTACTGACACTGTATTTAGTAAATTATTATTTCTCAGGGGATAGAATTGGCGGGGGCCGGCAGTGCATGGATCACAAAACATGGGATGCCTGCTGGCCAGCCACCTGGAAGCAGATGAGATTGTATGGGCATACCGTAACATGCGTAGGGGCCCCTATATTTAGTAATAACGCAACTATAAAATTTTTTGTGACCATTTTGGAGGAAAGTATGGAATACATAGAAAAATTAATAGGACAAGCCCAGTCCTGGGATGGATACCTGGAGAAAAAGAGCAACCGGGACCTGGACAATTTTACGGCCAACGCCGGAAACAAAAACTATACATGCTTTGCCCGGGATTACCGGGAACATACCGGCCAGAACTTCCAGGGCCAGCCCTGGTGCGCAATGTATGTGTCTGAGGTATTTGTCCAGGCGTTTGGCCTGGAGGCCGCCAGGCGGCTCCTGGGCGGTGATTTATACCATTACTGCCCAACCGGAGTGGCCCAGTTTAAAAAGGCAGGCCGGTGGAGTCAGACCCCGGAGCCTGGAGCCGTGATATTTTTTACCAACGGCCAGCGGGCGCATCATACTGGTGTCGTAACGGGGGTAACGTCTACACGCGTCAAAACCAGCGAGGGCAATACATCCGGCGCATCCGGCGTGATTCCCAATGGCGGCGGGGTCTGCCAGAAATCCTACCGCAAAGACTACGGTCAAATCCTGGGATACGGTATCCCGGACTGGAGCCTGCTGGAACCCATAAAAAAATCCGGCTGGATCCAAGAAGCTGGGGTGTGGAGATACTATCTCGGCAACACGGGTGAGCCGGTCCGTAACGATTGGCATCGGGATCCTGATGGCCGGTGGTACTGGTTTGACGGATCCGGCGCAATGGTCACCAACGCCTGGCGGCAGGACAAGGCCGGGACGTGGTATTACATGGGTTCTGACGGAGCTATGGTCATCGGCCGGATCATGCAGATTGGCGATGAGGTCTTTGCCTTTGGCCCGGATGGGGCCATGTTGGAGGGCGAGATTCGGTGCCGGAGCAATGCCAGGGGAGCTATGTCTGTAATATAAAAAGGGAGGACATATCCTCCCTTTTTGCGTTTTATAAACAGTAAATAGTGCATAAAAAAAGAGTCTTGCGGCTCTGCCCGACGTTTTTCGCGGAAAGGAATTACAACCTTTCAAGGGTCTACTGACGGCTTTGCGTTCCCTGTTATTTATGGTTGGTATACCATAGTTTGCTATAAATGTAAATAATAATAAAGCTAAGATATCTGAATCCGTTTTGTCTCAATTTTTGTACCATCATTTGATATCCCAATTAAACAAAACTGATCTGTGCGTATTAAATACTCGTGGTTAAATGCTATACAAAATCCAGTTTGGAAACTAAAGGGAGAGTCTACCGCGTTACTGAATGCAAAAAAACTAATTCTGCTTGTTTTGGATTTAACGTAGGAATTGAAATTACTAATCGTTAAACTGAGTTTCTTTTCTGCAAAGGAGTCTAAATCGGACTTTAAGGCAGTTGAATTCCATCCGGTCCAATTAGTACCATTATTGTAGTTCATGTATAATCTGTTATCTCTTCCCTCGATTGAAATGAACCACGAATTGGCACGATACATAATATGAGCTATGCAATATCTGGCACTGTCCGGAATATCCGTCGTAGGCTCGCCAGTAATTACATTTTCAAATGCATTCACATTTTTTGCATAATCTAGTAAAGATCCCTTTACGACATCGACATTTCGTAAATTATTATACATCTGGGCCAACTATGAAGTTTGCGAAAATGGTGTCCATACTCACGGTTGGCTTTCGTACTATAAACAATGTATTTCCGCTCACTTGTATTCCATTACCATCTGGATTTACATTGTAAAAACAATTTACGCAAATTCCACTTCCAGAAAACGGAAGATTACGGCAAATATCAAGATCTGTTTCGTATTTGCCATTTCTCGCTGAAAGTTTGACTAAGTAGCAATTTCCTATCTTGCGATACAAACTAGGTCCATTATCTTGCCAGCCATTTACATAATATGGGGCAAGGGGAATCCAATCAGATTGAATATTATTATTTTCTCGGGGATGCGGGGAGAAAAGTACGCTGAAATACAATAAAATCAAGAAAAAAAGGAGAAAGTGCCATGGAAAAAGTGATTTTAATGGACGGGACCGAATACACGCTTGCGGTCAATGGATTTTATTCTAATGATCAGGAAGTAGCATTGAAACTGATCACAGAGGACTCATTGGAAACGGTTGCCCGGGCATTCCGGGCTGAAAATGCAGAGACTATGACGATCAGAGGGGACACATTCCAGACCGAGGCCCAGGGATATGTACGGCTGGGAAGCGTAATGACCCGTGACACAGACGCAGTCGTAGAGACAAGGATGAGGGATCCGGAAAGAGATGAAACAGGAGAACTGGTCCATCCGATGCCGAAGCTCGAAGAGATCCGCGGCACTGTGGTATCTCTGAGGATGTGCAAGGAGCGTATGGAGGACCGGGTAGAAAGAAACCGTGCGGATATTGATTATCTGCTTATGATGGAGGGATAGAAATGAGCAAAAATTTTGATAAGGTCAAAAACTACTATGACAAGGGCCTTTGGGATAAGACCAGAGTAAAAAAAGCAGTAGGACGCTGGATTACCAAAGAAGAATACCGGGGTATTACGGGAGAGGAGTGGGCAGAATAATGGTTAAAAAAGCAATGTTATCACAGCCCATGGCTGGGAAAACAGACGACGAGATCAGAGAAGCAAGGGAAAAAGCAATCACCGCACTGGAAAAAGAGGGATGCGAGATTGTGAATACTCTTTTTACAGATGAATGGTACAGTAAAGAAAGCATGGAAGAACGTGGGGTTGTACAGATCCCACTGTGTTTTTTGGCAAAGAGCCTTGAGAGTATGTCGAAATGCCATGTCGCATATTTTTGTAAGGGATGGGAAAATGCCAGAGGATGTAGAATCGAACATGATGCGGCAGTCGCTTATGGCCTTGAAATCATCTATGAAGTATAGGAGGAGGTGATCCTACTATCTCCCTCTGGGCAGCGGGGTGAAGCTGTCCATGTTACATAATATAGAACAAAGGGAGCTGGAGAAATCTGGCTTCTTTTTTGTTACGGGCGAATTATAGGCATAAAAATGGGAAAATGCAGGAAAAGAAAGGAGGAACGGGGATGAAAATAGCAGAAATCATAGGATTGACAGATGAGCTCAGGCCAAATGAATATACAGCAGAAATGAAAACAAGATGGCTGTCAGAGGTGGAAGGAACGGTGGTGGATGAAATCCTGAACTGTGCGGAGGGGAACAATATTAGCTTTGAAGGATATCGTTATGCAACGGATCAGGAAAGGGAGCTGCTTGTTCCGGACCGTTTTTCCGACATCTATATCCAATACCTTATTGCAAAAATAGAGCTGCACGATGAAGAGACACTGAGCTATAACAATGCGGCCGCACTGTATCAGACGGCATTTGACCAGTATGCGGCATGGTATAGGAGGAATCACATGCCCAAAGAAATGGGATATTTTGATATCTGGGGAAGGGGGAAAAGAAATGAACCGGCTGGCATTTGTGACGGAGATCCCGGTCAGAAAAAAGATGATAACGAACTTCGGAGGAATCGATGAGAGAGAAGTGATCCAGGAAAATGCTTTTGCGGATATGCAGAATATGTCTTCCGACCTGTTCCCGGCCATCGGGCCCCGGGACGGCCGCGGGAAGGTGATCCGGAAGCTGGAAAAGCCGAATGGCTTGATTTTTAATAACGGTCTGGCGTGGGTGGATGGGACGGATTTTTATTTTGATGGAACGAAGGCCGGAACGGTAACGGACGGAAAAAAGCAGATGGTGTCCATGGGCGCATACATCCTTATATGGCCGGATAAGAAGGTTTTTAACACGAACAATAAAGAGTGGAAGGATGTAGAAAAAACCTGGACACAGGGCGCACAGGCGTCCATAGGGCCCACCACGGACGCGTCCACATTCATAAAAATTTCGTGTCCAGGGATCGGGGCGGAATTTGCCCAGGGAGATGGGGTAGAAATATCCGGATGCACGAATACGAATCTCAATAAGTCCGCAGTGATCCAGAGCCTTGAAAAAGATCATATCGTGGTCATCGCAGACGTAACAAAGAGCTTTACCCAGGATTCGGGGTTAACGGTCAAGCGGAAGGCACCGGACATGGACTATCTCACGGAGCTGGATAACCGGGTATGGGGATGTAGTTCTGCGGCGCATGAGGTATATGCCTGTAAGCTGGGGGATCCCTTTAACTGGAACTGTTTTGAAGGGATATCCACGGACTCTTACGCGGCAACCATCGGATCAGATGGAGACTTTACGGGGGCAATCACGCATCTGGGATATGTCCTTTTTTTTAAAGAGGATGTACTCCATAAAGTCTACGGATCCAGGCCAAGTAATATCCAGATCAACACCTATCCGGTCCGCGGGGTGATGGACGGATGCGAACATTCCCTTGCAGTAGTAAATGAGACACTGCTGTACATGTCCAGGGAAGGCGTGTGCGCTTATGACGGCGGGATGCCTTATCTTGTATCACAGGAAATAAGAAAAGGGCATACAGGAGCCCGTGGGGGCCCATATCAGGGGAAATACTACATATCCATTGACTGGGGAAGCAAAACGGGACTGTATGTATTCGATCTGGAAAAAGGCCTCTGGCACAGGGAGGATGACACCTCACTGACATTTCCGTGTTCCGGCGCAGGAAATTTGTATTATGTGGACGCGGAACGGCAGATCCGGCCGGCAGCAGGAGGGGAAGAACAGATATCATGGTATCTGGAAAGCGGAGACCTCCTGGAAGACAGCCTGGATAAGAAACGGCTGCACCGGCTCCAATTTATGATGGAATTAGACCGGGGGACCATGGTGGAGATCTGGCTGCGGTATGACGCAGACCCGGCATGGCGGCGGGTCAAGACGTTGTCTGCGATAAATAAGCAGTCCTACATGATGTCGGTGAGGCCGAGGAGATGCAGCCGTTACCGGTACAGAATCACTGGTAAAGGCCGAGCAAAACTGTACGGACTGAGCAAAACATATACGCTGGGATCCGGGAGGTGATCGGATGGCAATTTTTATGCAGGGCAGCCAGAACATGAACTTTGAAGATGCAAAGGATATGCGGGAATTGAAAGCCTATCTGTTCCAGAACAATGAATGGCTCCGGTACATGTTTAACAATATCGATGAGGATAATTACTCGCCGGATATGCTGAAAAAGTATATTGAGCGTGGAAATGCAATCGCCACACTGGAATTTGACGTGAATGGACTGCGGGTGGGTCTTAAGGACCTGGAGGAAGATGTCAATACCAAATTTGAATTGGTTGACAGCAGGATCACCCTGGAAATCAGTAACGTAAAAAAAGAGATCAGCACAAAGGTGGAACTTCTGGATGGAAAGATTACACTGGCGGTCCAGAATGCTAAGACGTACACAGACACACAGGTCCGGATCCTCGACGGAAAAATCGAGTTAAAGGTCAGTGTTGGAGACGTGTCAAACCAGTTATCAGTGGAAAAAGGTGGGATCAAGATAAAAGGGGAACGTCTGACGATTGATACCAAAAACCTGCAAGTCTCGCCGGATGGGAAGCTGAGCTGCAGTAATGCCACTTTTGATGGGCTCATTAAAGGTGGAGAGATAAAGATCGGATACACCGATGAACTGGACAGACAGTGGTATATGCTCCATGTAACAGAACGGTCATTGAATATCGGAAACTGTGAGATCGTGTTTTACAATGACCGGTATATCTGGCAGACCGATGATGAATGGTGCGGGATGTCCCCGGAGCTGGCAGACCGGTACAAGCCGGAGCGGCTGTCCCTGTGGGCTAATTATGATATAAGGACAAAAAAGGCAGCCTTTTCGGTGTCCCAGCAGGGAAACACCAGAATTAAGACCTTGTATGTGGAAGGAACCCAGCACTGGACGGATCAGACGCTTGCAAGTGTGCTGGATTACATCTGGGAGGATCCGGACTATGGGATCCGGATGCTGGGGCATGAGGTAAGATCCCTCCAGGAACAGGTGAACGAACTCTATGATATGGTCAATAGTATTTAGGAGATAGAAATGAAGAAGATAAGATATGACTACAACGTGATCCAGACAGTGATCCAGGCCCTGGAGACATTAGAGGTGCAGGGTCTCAAGAATGCGGAGCTGATCACGATAGCAGGGAAACTTTTGAAAGAACAGGGAGAAGAGGAGGAGAGCGATGGCGGTAAGCATTGTTGATTATTTGAAGAAACAGGGAAAAGACAGCTCATACGCGGCCAGGAAACAGCTGGCGGCCCAGAACGGGATCCAGGATTACCGCGGGACGGCTGCGCAGAATATGAACCTGTTATCCATGCTGCAGAAGGGGAATACTCCGCCTGCGGCAGAAAGCAACACAGGCGGAGTATCCGCCAATGTGACTGCGGGGACCGGAGCGGGGAACAGCCCATCCCCATCGGGCGGGAAGGTATCCATAACCGGAAAACAGACGCTCACAGGGAACTCGGAGGAAGACTTCCGGAAGTCGCAGAGCACACAGGACTATTATGACCGTTTGCATGCGGCAGAAGGGAAGCGGCCGGGGCCATATGAAGAGTCGGATCGGGTGAACGATTATATGGACCGGCTGGATGAACTGGAAGGAAATAAGCCAGGGAAATTTGAGAGCAAATACGAGGATAAGATAAATTCTCTGGTGGACCAGATCCTCAACGGCGAAAAATTTGAGTACACATCGGAGGACCTGGCCAATGACTCTCTGTACCAGCTGTACAGAGAGAATTTCATGCGCCAGGGAAACCAGGCTATGCGTGATACCATGGGAGCCGCGGCGGGGCTCACCGGGGGCTATGGGTCCACTTATGCGGCGGCGGCCGGGCAGCAGGCGTTTGATAATAAGCTGGCCGGACTCAATGATATGGCCCTGGAATTTGCGGACCGGGCCTATGCAAAATACCTGGATGAGATAAAAAACAAATATAATCAGATGGACATGATCACCGGCCTGGATGACCGGGATTATGGAATATACCAGGACACCGTGGCGAATTATTATAAGGATCTCCAGTACCTGGCAGGCCGCCTGGACACGGAGAGAAACTGGGATTATGGGGAGTATCGGGATCAGATTGCGGATTATTACAACGATCTCCAGTACCTGGCAGGCCGTTACGACTCCGAGTACGGCAAAGACTGGGAAGGTTATCAGTCAGATCTGGCGGCCAAAGAGTGGGCGGAGCAGTTTGGATTCCAGCAGTCCCAGGCAGACCGGGATTACGCATTCCAGCAGTCTCAGGCGGCACAGGATCAGGCCAGATGGGAAGCAGAAATGGCACTTAGCAGGGAACAGTTTGAGTTCCAGAAGGCGCAGGCGGCGAAGAAAGGATCTGGCGGGGGCGGATCCGGAAGAGCATCATCAAAGAAGAAAACGTCCCCGGAAGGCGGATATGCGCCACTTGCCTCAAAATTAGGACAGGAGCTTAAGGCAGGAAAGGTAACGGACTATGATGCCATGGAAAAGGTCATGAGCGAAATGGAAAAAGGGAACTTATCCGTGGATGAAGCGGAAGCCGCTATACAGTATGCAGGGATTGATAAGCAGAAAGCAATCCAGGAAGAAGTGAACCGGAGGGTGCCTAAAAATATTTGGGATCTTAGAAGGAAACAGTTATCTGGTATTTAAGGAGGAAGTATGGCAAAAAAAGCGGCGACAAGAGAAGATTACATGAAAAAATACGGGCTCACCACTGGCCTTACGGAAGACGAGGAGCTTAAAACGGTGTCTGACCGTATGATGGAAAATGCAAGGGACTATACAGACCTGGAAAAAGCAGGAAAGAAGTTTACAGGGTCCAAGCCTGCAAAGCAGGCTGCAACACGGGAAGACTATGCAAGGCAGTATGGGCAGACCATTAGAAAAGATGATGGCTTATTATCTTTAGGGAATTTGAGAAAGCAGTACCAAAAAGGGAAAGAAAAAGAGGCCTTGGAGTATGCCGAGAAGCTCCAGGCAGAACGGCAAAAGGTTATAGAGGAAGGGAAGAAAAAACCGAGCCTTTTTTATTCAGAAGCGGAAGGCAGATGGCCATATAGCTTGAGTGATTTGTCCCCAAAGCTGATCAAACACAGAGGCAGTTACAACTATACTTATATGACGGATGAGGAAAAAGACGAGTATTTTTACCAGATGGGGAAATACGGTCTGGATGAGGCCGATAAATATATGGAGTCGATCAGTCAGGACCTGGACAGGAGGAGCCATGAGGCAGTAGCTGAAAATGTAAAAGAAAAATCAAAAGATTCTCCTGCTTTAGGCGTGGTTGGGAATCTGGCCGGATCTATGATGAGCGGCGCCGGGTTTGTACAGGACGCAGTGGACCGGGTAAGGGGTAAGGAGTACAATCCGTATAACATGGGACACGGGGCTTCCCTGATTGAAGAAAAGTCCAGGGAAGGGTTAAAGGAAGCGGCCAGGGAAAATATATGGGACAGCGGAGCCATGGATTTTCTGGTGGATACTGGTCTGTCCATTGGGCAAAGTGCCGCAAGGCTTCCGATGGGAAAGTCTGGTGCCGCATTTGCAGGTCTGGGAGCCGCCACAGGGGGCGTTGAGGACGCGATGGAACGTGGTGCGTCTTTTGATCAGGCTTTAGGCCTGGGCCTGGCCTACGGGGCGGCGGAGACCGGAATGGAGCGGATCAGTATTGGCGGCCTCCAGGCTATGAAGGAGGCACCGGTCTATGGTCTTAGGGATGTTGCGAAAAATCTGGGGAAGCAGATGGCCACGGAAGCATCGGAAGAGATGGCCACTGAATTTGCCAACACACTCTCAGACCGTTGGATCATGGGAGACAAGTCCAACCTGTCACAGGCAAAGGAGGCCTACCAGGAGGCTGGTAAGAGCCCCTGGAACGCATACCTGGATATAGCAAAGCAGATCGGACTTGCAGGCCTGGGAGGGGCTATTTCCGGCGGCGTGATGGGCGGCGGAGCGGCAGCCCTCGGAGTTGCAAACCAGAACCGCCTGGGGAAAGGCGACATGGATTTCCAGGAAATCGCAGATACCATTGACACGGACACGGAAACCTATAAGGACACAGAAAGTCTGGAACGGGCCAGGAACCTCCAGGGTCTGGCACAGTCCTATGCAGATATCCAGAGCCGCGGGGAAACGCTCACAGGGCTTCAGAAGGGCGGATTTATGCGGGATTACTATGACCTGGTACGTGGAATGGAAAAAGCAGACCAGACTATCCAGGAAAAGAATATCCCGGAGGATATGAAGATAAATCTGGAGGATGAAACCGAAACAGAAGCCCAGGACGTGATCCGGAAACCAGAAACCGACACTGATACCATAGCCCGGACAGAGACTATGATCCGGCCGGATCCGGAGCAGGAGAGAATCCGGGAGGAGAAACAGCCAGTTGCACCGGTGCAACCGGATTATACCAGGGAAGAAGTGGCGGAACATGGAAATTTCGGGGAAAATGGACAGAAAGCATTTGCCGAAACTTACGATGGGATGAGCACCATTGACGATTATCGGAAGGCATTCGGACGGTATTATGATGCCGGACGATATAATGCAGAGATGGAGACTGCGGAAAAGGCGGCCATTGCCTCTGTGCTGACACCAGAGCAGGCGGCAGCGGCCTATAAGGCCGGAGCACAAGACCGAAATATTATAGCCAGACAGCGCCCGGAATATATCCAGGGAGCTCCGAAAACTGGAATGGCATCGGATCTGAGCGGAATGGCCACAGGGGCCCAGATGCAGTTTGCAGAATCCGTAGGAAAGAAAACCGGGTTAAAAATCGAACTGGTAAGCAAGGCGGACGGAAAAGCCGGCGCGTATGTTCCGGAGAAAGGCGTGATCCGTCTGGCTGTGGATTCGGGGAACTTCCTTCAGACCACGTCCCATGAGCTGACACACTTTATCAAGGATTATGCCCCGGATTACTACGAGGGATACAAGCATACGGTGATCCAGGCCCTCATGAATGCGGATAACGTGTCTTATGATGGACTCGTGGAGCAGTATGAGAGGCGGTACCAGGAGGTAGGACAGAACCTGAGCCGGGAGGAGATCACGGAGGAGATCGCGGCAGACGCAACAGGCCGATTCCTGAACGATGAGGTGTTTATTGAGAATTTGGCCAGGGATAATCGGACCATTGCCGAGAAAATCCGGGATTTCCTGTCAGACATGGTTGACGCCATCAAGCGGCTTATTTCAGAAAAGGGAATCTCGAAGGCAGCAGAAGGTCTGCATGAGCAGCTGGATTACTATGAGCAGGCTAGGGATATGTACGCCTATGCGTTGGATGAGGCGTCAAAAAAAAGGAAAAGTGGGGCAGAAGTTTCCAAGAAGAACAGAGGATCAGAACGGTTCCAGATAGAAAAACCAGAATTGGTGACAGAGGAACAGATTGAGAAGAATTATGATGCTGTAAGGAATATGGAAAGCATTGTGACGATAAAGGGGGATGAGTTCCAGGGGCCTGCAAGAGAAATCAGGCCGCAGATTTTAAAGCTATATGATTCTTATGAAAATAAGGTTCATAATGAAGTTGTTGGGGATATTCACTTAACTGGGCAATCTGTGAGGGATGACCTTTCACACGGATTGGGCCGGAGAAAGGCAGCAGCCTTCGCCTCAGTGAAAGCCATACTGGAAAAAGGTATGGTTTTGAGATATTCGAAGAACTGGAAAAATCGTGACTATGATGCTGTTGTGATCGGGGGAAAAATCGAGATTGAAAAGGGCGAGGATGCAGGAGAATATTATGAAATCTGCGTTGTTCGAATTGGCCAAAATAACCGTATGTACTTACATGAGGTAGATATAGAAAAGACGGATAGCGTCCCGTTCAACTACGCCAAAGATTTCTCTCCGGACATTAGCGGCTACGACTATCCGTCTATAAACAGTATATTCGAAAAGTTAAGGGAAGTCAATAGGTCTGTTGAAAAATCAGAAGGAATAAGTGAGGGAGACCTGGAACCAGATACATCCGAAAGTAATGAAGTTGACTCTGCTTCAGGAGACAGTGTTCGCCTCCAGCTGGAGGACGTGGACCAGGAGCAGTATGACAGTCTGACAGCAGAAAACAAGGAGCTCCGGGAAGCAAACGAGGAGTTAAAGAGGCAGCTGACGCTTACAAAGGATTTTGTTCCAAGGACAAGAGATATTGAGAAAACAGCAAGGGAAATTCTCCATACCTACCATTCGGGCTATTCTCAGGAAAGCCTGGAGAATAATCTTTCAAAACTCTACAATTACATGAAATCCACGGCAGGAGCCAATATGACCGAGGTGGATGAAGCTGCCCAGGCGATTGCCCGGAGTGTTGTAAGGAACGCAAGATTAAAGGATGAGGTCAGGGAGGAGTTCAAGATGGTTCTGGATCATATACGCGGAACAAGGATTAATCTTCCGCAGTCATATCGTTCAGAATTAGACTCCCAGGGCGGATATGAAACCTTCAGAAAGAAGTATTTCAACAAGCTCAGACTCTCAAACGATGGGATTGATGTGGATACGGCATATCAAGAAATGGCAGAGAAATTTCCGGATCAGTTCCCGGCAGATATCATTAATCCGGTGGATGAGCTTTTACAAATTGCAGAGGTTTATGATAGTCTTCAGCCCCAGATGGTAAATCCCTATCATGCGAACATGGAGGAAATTACCACGATTATTGCCCAGGAGATTAAGGCAAATGTTGATAATATTCGGAATCTCCCTCTGACTATGGCAGATGAAATGAAAGCGGAGGTCTATCGGACGCAGAGGGAATACCACAAAAAAACCGAGGAATACAAAGCAAAGCTAAAAGGCGAGTATGAGGCAGATATGACAGAGGCTGAAAGGGTTGTTGCGAGGCGGGAAAAGGAGCTGAGAATCCGGATTATGAGTCTTAAGGACCAGATAAGGGACTTGGATATGCAGGAGGATACGATTGCGAATGAAGAGCAGAAGGAACTTAGAAAATTAAAACAGGAAAACTGGAAGAAGAGAAAGGAGCTGAGCAGGGATCAGGAAAAAGTAATTGCCCAGATGCGCCTTCCTGGTAAGAGCCGGATAGAAATAGAAAAACTGAAGGAGAGAGAAGGGGATATCCGCAGACAACTGCGGGAACTGTATAGCCAGTACCAGAATTTAAAGACACAGGAAGCCGCAAAAGAAACGGAACCGTTGCGGCAGATCAGAAAACAGAAACTGGATGTAAAAAAACAGAAGGATATTCTGGAGAAAGAAAGGGAAAAGTTGAAGAATCAGGTTGACTATGATATGTTGGCCGGAAAAATGAAGTACCAGAGGAGGAGGGATGCCGCAGAATCCAGGAAGCATCGGGAACATATCATCCGGGATGTAAATGAAATGGGCCGGTGGCTGGACACGCCGACGGATAAAAAGCATGTGCCGGAATCACTCCGTGTTCCGCTTGCAGAGTTTTTATCCGGCATGGATTACAGCTCATCCAGGACAAACACAGAAGGAAAGCCTACGAACAGAACTGTGCAGTGGTTGAAGCCGAAAGATCAGTTTGAAGAAATTGCGAAGGCCGGAAGCACTTTGGACGAAAGGGGAACGGTATATATGGATGTGGACCCGGACCTTGCAGAAAAAATGATTAAGCTGACAGACCGGGTCGATGCCTTTGATCGGCTTGAAGATCTGGAACTTAAGGATCTGAGGACACTAAGAGATGTGGTAGCATCAATCAAGCATTGTATACAGGACGCGAATCGACTTTTAGAAAACAAGAATTACAAAAAAGTTGAAGATGTCTCAAAAATGGTCTTAAAGGACTTGAAGGACAGAGCTGGAAAAGTAGAATTTGCCGGTGTAAGGGGAACGGCATCCAGCCTGCTTAACTACGAAATGCTGGACGCAGGAACAATGTTTGAGCAGATGGGACCGGCAATGGAAACCGTATATAAAGAGGCGAGACGGGGATTTGACAAAAAAATAGAAAATACCAGGAACGCACAGGACTATATGGAAAAGTTGCTTAAGGATAAGAACATCTCGCAAAAGATGCTGCGGGAATGGACCGGAAGGAAAGCGGAACAGAAAACGTTTGAAGTGGGAAGTGGAACATTGACGCTTACGCCAGCCCAGATAATGAGCCTGTACGTCCTGAATAAGCGTGATGCGGCCAGAGGACATATCTACAATAAAACAGGTGGAATTAAAAGTGCCCCAACATTGACATATGATAAAGAGAAGCACGGGTATGTGATCAAAAAGGCAGAAAATCCGGTTGCCGTAACGGCATTGGAAGTGCAGAAAATTACCGATACATTGTCACAGGAGCAGAAAGATATTGCAGATGCCATCGTAAAATATTTTACGACGGTAACAAGCGAATGGGGAAACGAAGTTTCCATGCGTCTGTATGGATACAAAAAATTCAATGCAAAAAACTATTTCCCGATTGTTTCGGACAAAAACTACATTCCGATGAAGGAAACCGAGCTGGGTGCGACACTTACGACATTAAAAAACATGGGATCAACCAAGCATACAATCCCTGGAGCGAATAACCCGATCATCATTGAGGACATTTTTGACGTATACACGCGACAGGCGGACCAGATGGGAAGTTATAATGCTTTCGTGGTGCCATTGGCAGACATGCAGAAGGTTTTAAACTATAAGGATCTGGGGGCTGGAAGCGTAAAAGAAGCCCTGGAACGTGTTTTCGGAAAAGATGGACAGAAATATATTGAAGGTTTGATGATTGATCTGAACGGAACAGCCCCATCGGAAAGGAATTTTGTAGGAGAGCTGACCAGAAATATGAAATCGGCTGCAGTCGGCGCCAACCTGCGGACCGCGATCCAGCAGCCAACTGCGTATGTGCGTGCGGCCGCAGAAATCAGTCCCAAATACCTTGCTAAAGGATTAAAAATCCATGTAGGGAAGGAAGAATGGGAACGGTGTAAGAAATATGCCCCGATCGCACAGTGGAAAGATTGGGGATATTTTGACATCAATACCGGAAGATCCATGAAAAATATCATGATGGGACCGGAGAATCTGAAAGAATCCCTTATCGAAAAATCAATGTGGATGGCCGGAAAAGGAGACGAGATGGCATGGGCCAGACTGTGGATGGCTGTCCAGGAAGAGACGAAGGATCTGCATCCAGAGATAAAAGAAGGGAGTGAGGAGTTTTACAGGATATCGGGAGAGCGTTTTTCTGAGATCATAGACAAAACACAGGTGGTCGATACCGTTTTACACCGCAGTAAGCTGATGAAATCTAAGGATGGCTTGAAGCAGATGTACACGTCATTTATGTCTGAGCCGACGAAGACATATAACATGCTGTACAGGGCAATCGCAGATACCCGTATCAAGCCTACGGGCCAGAATAAAAAGAAACTGGCAAGAACGTTGGGGGTATATGTTATCAACGCAGCAGCCACCGCCCTGGCGGCGTCTGTGGTGGATGCGCTCAGGGACGACGATGAAGACAAGAACTTTAAGGAGAAGTACCGGGCGGCCCTGTTTGGAGATCTCTGGCAGGATGAAGAACTTTCGTGGCCGGAAAAGATTGCGGTAGCATGGTCCGGCAACCTGGGAAGCAACCTGGATCCGGTCGGGATCCTGCCGATTGTAAAAGATATTGAGAGCATCTTCATGGGATACAGCATCGAAAGGACGGACATGTCAGCCTTCCAGGAGTTGTATTACACGATCCAGAAATGGCAGAAAAAAATAGAGGGAGAGTCAGACCGGACAATCCCGGAGCTGTTAGTGGAAACTGCAAAACCGCTTAGTACAATTACCGGAATACCGGCTGGAAACATTCTGAAGGATCTGAAGGCTGTGGTAGGTACGTTCATTCAGTCTTTTGGGAGCCCGGAGATGAATTATGCCAGGAACAAGCTGTTTAAAGATATCGACAGCCCAGATAATCTGTCAAATTATGTTGCAATGGCCATGAAGCAGTATGCGGACGGAAATGCAGATATGGGGGACCGGATCATACGGGATCTGGAAGAACTGGAGATTGAGGACGTGAATAAGAAAATAAAGTCCAGGTATACAAAAAAGCTGAAGGAGGACCCGCGGGTGATACAGGCGGCCGAAAGCAAACGGAACGGGAAGACTGTGGAATACAGCAAAGCAGTAAAAGAACTTGAGGAAGCTGGATATGAACGGGAGTACATAATATCCGCGGTTAACAGCCTGGTCAATAAAGCAGAGGCAGATGAGGAAGAGGAGAGTACAGGGGAGGAAAAAGAAAAGGCAGAGAAGGAGGAGAAAAAGCCGGAAAAAGGGCTGTATACGGCAGGAGATGCAGTAAAGGCCGCAGAATCGTCCGTTGCAGACTTTAACATGGTCGTAGACGAGTTGATCCGGATTGAGACTGAGGAAGCAAAGGAGGCCGGAAAGAGTAGTTCAAAGGCAGAAATTCAGAAAGAGGTGAGAAGCAGGGTAAAGTCCGCTTTCACACGTGAATACAAAAAATCCTATGTATCCGGGACGAATGCGGACAGGCAGCAGATCCGAAAAAAGCTCTATAAGATCAAGATCGATGGGAAACAGCTGTACAGTGACACAGATTTCAAAAACTGGATCAAAGAGAAATAGCAACATGGGCCATGGGGGGAGAAAATCTTCCGTGGCTCATGTTATATTGAGAAAAAGGAAGGGGGCTGAGGAGATGGACGAGACAACGCGGGTAGAACTGGAACGGATCCGCGACGAAGACAATCGACAGAATAAGCGTCTGGAGATCCTGGAGGGTGCCATGGAAGAGACGAGGACGCTTACAATTTCCATCCATGGATTGGCTGGAGATATGAAACAGATGTTAAGCGAGATGCAGAAGCAGGGAGAAAGTCTTGAAAAACTGGACAACAGGCTGGGGGCCCTGGAACAGGAACCTGGAAGGAAATGGAAGAGGATCGGAGACAGTATCCTGGATACTGCGGTCAAGTTGCTGGCTGGTGCGGCGATTACAGGTATTATTCTCCTGGCGGCGCAGCATATTTAAGGAGGCGGAATGGATGCGGGAAAAACTGGCAAAGCTGATTGATGTAAAGTCGATTATGACACTGGCCCTGACCGGTGGCTTTATTGGCCTGACCTGCGTGGGAGAGATTACGGGCGATCAGTTTCTGACGATCTATACCGTGATCGTGGGTTTCTATTTTGGCACTCAGTTTAACAAAAAAGATCCCCAGGACGCGGCAACATCCAGGGGAAAATAATCGTAAGTTGCACCGGTGCAACTACAAAATGGGGCTAAAAAGAGCCCATAAGAATGATGCGGTTAGTCACACACTTGTCACAGATTATACCAAAACTCCTTGATTTTACTGGCTTTTCAAGGCTTAAGACTTAGTGCTGAAATAAATTTCATTTAGGACTGGAAAATTTTCTGTTTATCATGTAAAATAGAATAGATAAGCAGTAACTGTCCTCCAGATCCTGGACGGCTGCTGCCACAACTGAATACAGGAGGATATTCTTATGAGTGAAGTCATTGTTGTTACATCCGGTAAAGGGGGTGTAGGCAAGACGACGACCTCTGCGAATGTTGGAACTGGTCTTGCCATGCTGGGGGAAAAGGTCGTACTGATCGATACCGATATCGGCCTCAGGAACCTGGACGTGGTCATGGGACTGGAAAACCGCATCGTCTACAATCTGGTGGACGTCGTGGAGGGCAACTGTCGTATGAAGCAGGCCCTTATAAAAGACAAAAGATATCCGAACCTGTTTTTACTTCCCTCTGCCCAGACCAGGGACAAGTCTTCCGTGTCCCCGGGCCAGATGAAAAAGCTGGTGGACGATCTGAGGGAGGAATTCGATTTTATTCTTCTGGACTGTCCGGCAGGGATCGAGCAGGGCTTTAAAAATGCCATTGCGGGAGCCGACAGGGCCTTTGTGGTCACTACGCCGGAGGTTTCTGCCATCCGTGATGCCGACCGGATCATCGGTCTTCTGGAGGCCAGCGAGATCACTAAGACCGATCTCATCGTCAACCGGATCCGCATGGATATGGTGCGGAGAGGCGATATGATGTCCATTGAGGATGTGACGGACATTCTGGGGATCCCGATCCTGGGAGCCATTCCCGACGACGCCCAGATCGTCGTTTCCACCAACCAGGGAGAGCCGATCGTAGGCATGAACCCCTTTGCGGGACAGGCCTACCTCAATATCTGCAGACGGGTGCTTGGTCAGGAGGTACCCCTGATGGATCTTGAGAAGAGCAGGGGGATCTTTTCCAGGTTCCAGGGATTTCTTAAACGGGCCTAGGGAATGGTAAATCTGTTGGAAATCCTGACAAAGAGGAACTCCGGGACCATCGCAAAAAAGCGGCTCCAGTTTTTACTTATCTCGGACCGGGCGGGATGTACGCCGGAGATCCTTGAAATGATCAAGGACGATATGATAAAAGCCATATCAAAATACATGGAGATCGATACGGATGGGCTGGAGATCAAGATCACCCAGATGGATGGGCCCGGGACCTGTGGACGTATTCCGGTCCTCTATGCCAGCATCCCCATCCGTGTCCTCAGCACAAAGGGGACTTTTCTTTAAATGTTTTCAGAGTACAATTTCAGAAACTATAATTTCCGGCTGCTGTTTTATGTGCTGGCCCTGAATCTTGTGGGCGTTGTGGTCATAAACAGCGCCGTAGGCGGTGACAGAAGCTACGTGAACCGCCAGCTCATCGGCCTGTTCGGAGGCTTGATGTTAGCCATCGCCATCTCGCTGATGGATTACCGGAAGCTGATGAAATGCTGCGGTTTGGTGTATATCGGCTGTGTGGGAATTCTCCTGGCGGTGATCGTTGCGGGCCAGCTGGGCGGCTTTGGGGGCGGCTCCAGACGGTGGATCGACCTGCCTGTCATCGGCCGGTTCCAGCCCTCGGAGTTTGTGAAGATCGGACTGATCTTTTTCTTCTCCTGGTTCCTTCAGAAGAACCAGGAGAAGATCAACCGGCCATCGGTGCTGGTGACGGCGGCAGTGCTGGCGGCGGTGCCTCTGGCTCTGATCTTAAAGCAGCCGGACCTGTCCACCAGCATCGTGATCGTTTTCTTTATCCTCTGCCTGATCTATATGGCTGGGATCAGCTATAAGTGGATCGCGGGCGCCCTGGCTGTGGCGGTGCCCTCCCTGGCCCTGGTGGTCTGGCTGGCAGAACACAATATGATGCCCTTTCTGGAGCCTTATCAGATAAACCGGATCCTGGCCTTTATCAATCCCGGAAAATATGCGGAGCTGAACCTCCAGCAGGATAATTCCAAAATGGCCATCGGCTCTGGCCGTCTTTACGGAAAAGGGCTTTTTAACGACACAGCCATTTCAGTTAAAAATGGAAATTTTTTGTCAGAAGAGCATACAGACTTTATCTTTTCCGTCATCGGCGAAGAGCTGGGCTTTATCGGCTGTATGATCGTCCTGCTGCTGTTCCTCCTGTTTGTTTTTGAGTGCCTGAGGATGGCATCCAGGGCGAGGGACATGGCCGGGAGGCTGTTTTGTACTGGTATGGCGGCCCTGGTGGGATTCCAGTCCTTTACCAATATTGCAGTTGCCACCGGCGTATTTCCCAACACAGGCCTTCCGCTGCCGTTCATCAGCTATGGTGTCAGCTCCCTGGCAAGTCTTTATATAGGAATAGGTATTTTACTCAATGTCGGCTTACAGCAAAGAAAATTGGAATTTTAGGAGGGAACCGTATGAATGTAGGATTGATCGCACATGATTCCAAGAAAAAACTGATGCAGAATTTTTGCATTGCTTACAAGGGTATTTTATGTAAGCACAACCTTTACGCCACCGGTACCACCGGTAAGCTGATCGAGGAGGTCACCAACTTAAACGTTCATAAATACCTGCCCGGACATCTGGGCGGAGAGCAGCAGATGGGAGCCCAGATCGAGAGCAACGATATGGACCTGGTGATCTTTTTACGGGATCCCTTATCGCCCAAGTCCCATGAGCCAGACGTCAATAAGGCCGTAAGGCTCTGTGACATCCACAACGTTCCCCTGGCTACCAACCTGGCCACGGCAGAGCTGCTCATTAAGGCCCTGGACCGGGGAGATCTGGAATGGCGGGAAATGTACAAATGATCATAGACGGAAAGCACAGACGACCCAGAGCCGTTCTTCTTGTCACAGCCCTTGTAATTCTGGTCACCGGCTGCGGGAAGAAGAGCGGCCTGGAGCATGCGTATTCGTATGACGACCGTGCCGTCCGCTTTACGGCAGAGGATGGAGATGGCCGGGCTCCCGGCTTTGCCGCTGGACTGGCCGTGCCAAAAGAAGGAGACGACAGCCCTGGAGAGGGAGAGGCGGCTCTTTCGGCCAGGGCTGCCGGAGTTTTAAGCCTGGATGGAGGAACGGCCCTTTACCAGCAGGCTCTGACAGAACGGATGAATCCGGCCAGCACCACCAAGGTCATGACGGCCATCGTGGCTTTAAAATACGGGAATCTGTCGGATCTTGTGACGGTACCGGAGGAAGCCGTCATAACGGAATCCGGCTCCTCCATGGCCGGTGTGGTCCCTGGAGACCAGATGTCCCTGGAAGACCTGCTTTACGGGTTGATGATCCCCTCGGGCAACGATGCGGCCAATGCCATTGCCGTCCATGTGGGAGGCTCCATTGAGGGCTTCGTATCCATGATGAATCAGGAGGCGGCCCGCCTGGGAGCCACGGGGACCCACTTTGTCAATGCCAACGGCCTCACGGATCCGGACCATTATACCACAGCCTACGATCTGTATCTGATGTTCCATGAGGCACTGTCCTACGATACGTTCCGGACCATCATCGGGACCCACGATCATACGGCAGTCTATATGGGCAGCGATGGAAGCCAGAAAACGGCCTCCTGGACCGTAGGGAATTATTATATGAATGGAAAGGCCGAAACGCCGGAGGGACTAGCGGTCTTTGGCGGAAAGACCGGGACAACAAAGGCGGCCGGATACTGTCTTATTATGGGGACCAGGACAGAGGATGGGAGAGAATACGCCTCTGTGATCATGGGAGCTGACAGCCGGGCGCACCTTTATGAGGACATGACAAATATTATTTCCGAAATTGACAAATAGTCGTTGCAATTTTTAAACAAATAGTCTATAATCATATCATAATCAAACGATTTTTTATACAAATTATATAAAATCCAAGGAGGAGATCGTTATGGTGCAGATTATCGCTGGAAAAAAAGGAAAAGGCAAAACAAAATATTTACTGGATATGGCTAACAATGCCGTAAAGGAATCCAAGGGTTCTATCGTATATTTAGATAAAAGCTCCAAGCATATGTATGAACTGAGCAACAAGATCCGCCTGATCAATGTTGCGGAGTTCCCGGTACATAGCGCTGAGGCTTTTGTTGGTTTTATCTGCGGAATCATTTCCCAGGATCATGATCTGGAGGTTATGTATCTGGACAGCTTCTTAAAGCTTGCCGGTCTGGAGGGCGAAGATATTTCTGCAACCCTGGCTGAGCTTGACCAGGTAAGTACAAAATACCATGTAAACTTTGTACTTAGCATTTCTATGGACGGAGAAGAGCTTCCTGCTTCCGCAAAGGATATGGTTCTGGTGGCCTTATAAAATAACCGCTCCTTCGTAAGAATACAAATGGCATGAACAAGAAATTGTTTATGCCATTTTTTTGGCGGAATTTCCCCAGAAACTTGAACTTTCCAGTTAATCCATATATAATAGGGAAGATATGAAAAAAGCACTCTGAACGGAGGGAGCAGTTGGCAAAAAAGAAAAAGAACAAAAAGGTGATCCGGTACCGCCGGCCCTTGAATATAAATGTGGGAATGATCATCTTCGCCCTTATCTTCGCGTACATGGCCTTTTATGTATATACGTATGTGCGGAGAGAAAAGATCGAGTTTTATGAGGTGCCTGAGGGCAGCATCGTCAACGACCAGCGCCACACAGGCATTGCGTTCCGGACGGAAACTGTAAAATATACGGAGCAGGCAGGGAACATCAATTTCTATCTGCGGGAGGGAAAAAAGGCCGCAGTGGGCACCAGGGTCTATTCGGTGGATGAGACGGGAAAGCTTTCGGAACTTCTGGCAGAAAAGACCGACGGCTCAGTGGCCTTATCCAGGGACAACCTTACGTCTTTAAAAAAACAGCTTTCCTCCTTCAGCCAGACCTTTACGGAAAACGATTTTAAGACCGTTTACGATACCAGGTATACGCTGGATTCGGAGGTCCTGGAATACGTCAGCGTGGACGCCCTGAAAAACCTGGACAGCGTTGTGGAGGAAATGGGCGTGAACTTTGTCCAGGTAAGGGCCGACCAGTCGGGGATCGTTTCGTATATGGTGGATTCCCTGGAGGGAGTGGCTCCGAACCAGGTAACGGAGGAGATGTTCGACCGGTCTGGTTATACGAAGAATATCCTGAAATCCGGGAAGCTGGTGGGCGTAGGGGAACCGGCCTATAAGCTGGTCACTTCCAGCGACTGGTCCCTGGTCTTCCAGATGACCGAGGAGGACGCGGCTCTTTATAACGGGAAGACCGCGCTGACCGTGAAATTTGCTGGGAAGGATCTGAAGACCCCCGGCGCATTTTCCATGATCACCGGAGGGGACGGGAAGACCTACGGAAAGCTGGACTTTTCCAAATATATGGAGCAGTTCATTTCAGACCGTTTTGTGGATTTTGAGATCATCACCGAGGAGGTGACCGGGCTTAAGATCCCAAAGAGCGCCGTCACAGATGTGGAGTTTTATCTGATCCCTAAAGAATTCCTGGCCGGAGGCGGCAAGGGCTTTTTAAAGGAGACGTATACGGAAAACGGGGCTGGAGCCGTTCTTGTGTCCTGCGATATTTATAACGCAGATGATACGTATTACTATGTGGACGCCGGGGAGAACAGTGAATTTAAGCCTGGAGATTATCTGGTGAAGGAAAACTCCCAGGACCGGTACCAGATAGGGGCCAAGGCCGCGGTAACAGGAGTTTACAACATCAATAAGGGCTATACGGATTTCAGAAAGGTCGAGATCCTGACGTCCAGCGACGAGTACGACATTGTGGCCAGGGGCACGGATTACGGCCTTTCGGTCTATGACCATATTGTACTGGACGCCAGGGCCGTAAGAGCCAACGGCGTCGTCATTTATCAGTAACCGGAGGAGAATCATGTCAGTAGCAGAAAATTTAAAAGCCATAAGAGAACGTGTGGACGCCGCCTGTGAACGGGCGGGAAGAAGGCCGGAGGAGGTCACTTTGATCGCGGTCAGCAAGACAAAGCCCCTGTCCATGCTCCAGGAGGCCTACGGGGCCGGAGCCAGGGATTTTGGGGAAAATAAGGTACAGGAGATCCTGGAAAAATATCCAGAGATGCCGGAGGATGCCAGATTCCATATGATCGGCCATTTGCAGACCAACAAGGTGAAGCAGGTGGTGGGAAAGGCAGTTCTGATCCATTCCGTGGACAGCCTGCATCTGGCAGAAAAGATCGAACAGGAGGCGGCAAAGAGAGATCTGACCGTAGACATCCTTCTGGAGGTCAATGTGGCCAGGGAGGAGAGTAAGTTTGGCCTGATGCTGGAGGAGGTGATCCCCCTTCTGGAAGAGGTAAAAAACCTCCCTCACGTCCGGGTAAGGGGACTTATGACCATCGCTCCCAATGTCGAAAATCCAGAAGAAAATCGAAAACATTTTAAGAAATTATATCAATTATATGTTGACATCAAAAGTAAAAACATTGATAATGATACCATGAGTGTGCTTTCTATGGGCATGACCGGTGATTTTGAGGTCGCTGTGGAAGAAGGAGCCACCATGATAAGAGTAGGGACCGGTATTTTTGGTTCCAGACAGATTGGAGAGAAGAAAGAATGAGTTTCCTGAACAAACTGATGGATTCTATGCGGTTAAGCGAAGACAGTGATGACGATTACTTCTTAGATGACGACTATGAGGATGACGATAAACCTGCGAAAAAGGGATTGTTCAAGAAGGACAGCTACGAGGACGATTATGACGAGCCGGAGGTACAGAAACCCAGGTTCCTGCCAAGAGCCACATCCAATAACAAGGTGGTTCCCATGCGCAGGGGGATGGAGGTTTCCCTGATCAAGCCAACATCCCTGGAGGACGCCAGAGAGATCTGTGATTATCTTCTGGCCGGAAAGGCTGTGGTCCTCAATATGGAGGGGATCCACACGGAGACAGCCCAGAGGATCATCGACTTTACCTCTGGAGCCACCTATTCCATGGACGGAAATCTTCAGAAGATATCCAACTACATATTTATCGCAACCCCGCAGTCTGTTGAGCTTTCCGGAGACTTCCAGGATCTGCTTTCCGGCGGAAACATCGACGTGTCCGGTCTCAATATCCACTTATAGGATGACCATGGAAAAAGAAGAACAGCTTTTCAGAAAAAGAGTCCTGGAGCTGGCGGAGCTGTGTTTCCACAGGGACATGCCCTCCAATACGGATTTCCTGAATTTAAATGAGCAGACAATTTTCCAGAGCATTTCTGGCACGCTGCCGCCGGTGAGATACGTTCTCGCCGGCGGCTTCCCAGGGGCAGAAAGGAAGGTTGTCTGTTTTCTTCCATCCTACGAGGAGGAGCTGGAGGACCCGCCCTTTGAATGCCTGCGGATCTCGGCCCGGAATAAAAAGTTTTCCGGGGAACTGACCCACCGGGATTTCCTGGGGGCCCTCATGAACCTGGGAATCGAGAGGGCTATGATCGGGGATATCGTGGTAAAGGACCTGGACGGATATGTGATGGTCCTTAAAAAGATCAGCCGCTACGTGCTGGAGAATCTGGATACGGTGGGCCGCACAGCTGTGGAGGCTGCGGTCTGGGAGGGGGCAGAAGAGCTCCTGGAGCCGGAATATGAAGAGGTGGCGGGAACGGTGAGCTCCGTGCGCCTGGATGCCATTGTGGCCCTCTGCGGCCGCGTATCCAGAACGAAGGCTGCCGGTCTGATCGCCGGAGAGAAGGTTTTTATCAACGGCCAGGCTGTTCTTTCTCCCTCCCGTCAGATGGAGCCCGGAGAGATCCTGTCCATCCGCGGTGTGGGAAAATTCCTCTTTTCAAGGAACGGAGGACAGACGAAAAAGGGGCGGATCTCCGTCACGTTCTTAAAATACCGATGAAGACAGAAGGAGGAACTATCATGGCGGTTTTAGAAATGGAAGAGGGAAGGATGCAGGTATGCCGGGATGGAGCTCCCATCTACGACATCGTCCTGGAGGACAGCTTTGACCGTCTCCCGGAGGAAATGGAAAGGCTGGGAATCCAGGGGAGAAAGCTCTGTATCGTTACAGACTCCAACGTGGCTCCCCTGTATCTGGAGGCGGTGGAAAAGCTCCTTTCCGGATGCTTCAGCCAGGTGACGTCCTACGTTTTTCCCGCAGGCGAGGAGCATAAAAACCTGGATACGGTGAAGCGCGTTTACGAACACCTGATCCAGAACCGGTTTGATCGGAAGGACTGGCTGGCGGCCCTTGGAGGCGGCGTCACAGGCGACCTGTGCGGGTTCACTGCGGCCACCTATTTAAGAGGCGTGGACTTTATCCAGATCCCCACCACCCTGCTTTCCCAGGTGGATTCCAGCATCGGCGGAAAGACAGGCGTGGATTTTGACTGCTATAAAAACATGGTGGGTGCTTTCCATATGCCGAAGCTGGTGTATGCCAATGTGTCGGCTTTAAAGACCCTGCCTCCGGAGCAGTTTTCCGCCGGTATGGGCGAGGTCATCAAGCATGGGCTGATCCGGGACCGGGAGTATTATGAGTGGATCCTGGAAAATAAGGAGGCAGTCCGGAACCGGGAGCTTTCTGTATGCCGGAGGCTGATCTGCGGGAGCAACCGGATCAAGCGGCAGGTGGTAGAGGCCGATCCCACCGAGCAGAACGAGCGGGCCGTTTTAAATTTCGGCCATACCCTGGGCCATGCAGTGGAAAAATTAAAGGATTTTTCCATGCTCCATGGCCACTGTGTTGCCCTGGGAGCCCTGGCGGCCCTGGATATCTGTGTGAAGCGGGGAATGGTGCCGGAGGCAGAGGCTGACCGGTACAGGGAGACCATGGAATACTTTGATATGCCTGTATCCGTAGGCGGCCTTACAAAAGAGGCTGTGGTGGCGGCTACAAAGAATGATAAGAAAATGGAGGCCGGGGTCATCAAGTTCATCCTTCTGGACCGCCTGGGCCACGCCTATGTGGACCGGACTGTGACCGACGAGGAAATGAAGGACGCTCTGGACGCTGTTATGGAGCGCCCGGGAGAAAAATAATCCTGCCCCGGGATTTCAGATAAGGAGAATGACATGAACAGCTTGTGGAAACGGTACGGGCTTTTCGGTCTCCTGACGGCCCTGGCGGTGGGGCTGGACCAGTGGACGAAACGGCTGGCTGTGGAGAATTTAATGGGGAACGGCCCCTTTGTGATCTGGGATGGGGTATTTGAGCTTTTGTATTCGGAAAACCGGGGGGCAGCCTTCGGGATCCTTCAGGGAAAGCACGCCTTCTTTTTCCTGGTGGCTGCGGCGGTGATCGTTGTGGTCCTTCTGTTCCTTTACTGGATGCCATGGAGCCGGCGGTATATGCCGCTGTATTTTTCCATGGTGCTCCTGACCTCCGGGGCCGTGGGAAATATGATCGACCGGGCCGTCCAGGGATATGTGGTGGACTTCCTCTATTTCAGTCTCATTGATTTCCCGATCTTTAACGTGGCAGACTGCTACGTGGTGACTGCGGCCGTCCTTCTGGTCCTTCTGACTGGCTTTTACTATAAGGAAGGGGAGCTGGACTTCTTTTCCGGGAAGGAGAAGGCCAGGTGAAGAAAGAGATCTTTGTGACGGAGGAGGCCTCCGGCGACCGGGTCGATAAATTTTTGTCGGAGCAGTGTGAGGAATATTCCCGTTCCTTTCTCCAGAAGCTCATGAAATCCGGCGGCGTTTTTGCAGACGGCCGTCCGGTAAAGGCCAGTTACAGGGTGTCGGAAGGCGACCGGCTGACCTTTGAGGTGCCGGAGGCGGTGGAGCCGGAGATCCTGGCTGAAAACATCCCCCTGGATATCCTTTATGAGGACCGCGATGTGATCCTGGTGAATAAGCCCAAGGGCATGGTGGTCCATCCGGCGGCCGGTCATTATACGGGCACGCTGGTAAACGCTTTGATGTACCACTGCCGGGAGGATCTGTCCGGGATCAACGGCGTCCTGCGTCCTGGGATCGTCCACCGCATTGACATGGATACCACTGGTGTCCTCATCGCCTGCAAGAATGACCAGGCCCACAATTCCATTGCCGCCCAGCTGAAGGAGCATTCCATAACCAGACGGTACCAGGCCATTGTCCATGGAGTGGTGAAGGAGGACGAGGGTGTCGTAGACGCCCCCATTGGCCGCCATCCCCAGGACAGGAAAAAAATGTGCATCAACCACCAGAACGGCAAGTCTGCGGTGACCCATTACCGGGTGCTGAAGCGCTTTTCTGGCTTTACCCATATTGAGTGCCGTTTGGAAACCGGCCGTACCCATCAGATCCGTGTCCATATGGCGAGCCTGGGACACCCTCTGCTGGGAGACCAGGTCTATGGACCGGCCAGGTGCCCGTATAAGCTCCAGGGCCAGACCCTTCATGCCGGGATCCTGGGCTTCATCCATCCCACGACAGGAGCGTATATGGAATTTACGGCCCCGCTTCCGGAATATTTTAAACACCTTCTGGAGGTCCTTCCAGGAGCGTAAGTAAGGACAGGGCACAGCAGGAACCGGCTGTTTTCCGGACAAGGAGCGGACGGCTCCATGGAGGATGCCTGCCTGGAAATGCGGGAAACAAATACTTGACAAATCCCCAGCAAGTGCTATACTAGTGCATAAGTTCAAACAGCAACACGAAGACAGGAAGAGTAAGCTTTAGGAAATGTCCAGAGAGGAGCGCCCTGTGCTGAAAGCGCTTTACAGGACCTTTGGCTGAAGACCGCCCTGGAGTGTCCCTTAATCGGGAACGGTGATTCCGTTATCATCAGAAATAAGAGGTATGGGCCTTATATACGGCTCGTGCTAGCAGGGTGGAACCGCGGGTAGACTCGTCCCTTGCCATAGACAGAACGTCTGTGGCAGGGGATTTTTTATGTTATAAGCAAGTATGCCCTATGACATAAAAAGCAGGTGCCTGTTTTCCATATATTGAAAAGGAGAGATACAATGAAAGTTACACTGAAGGACGGCTCTGTAAAAGAGTACGCACAGCCCATGGCTGTCATTGACATTGCAAAAGATATCAGCGAAGGCCTGGCAAGAATGGCCTGTGTGGCAGAGATCAATGGGGAAGAGGCAGATCTGAGGACTGTGGTGGATTCTGACTGCCAGTTAAATATCCTGACTGCCAAGGACGCCGAGGGCCTGGCAGCCCTCCGCCATACAGCCAGCCACGTGATGGCTCAGGCCATTAAGCGTTTATGGCCCGATACGAAGCTGGCCATCGGTCCGTCCATTGCCGATGGCTTCTATTATGATGTGGATCCGGTGAATCCCATTACTGCCGATGACCTGGAAAAGATCGAGGCTGAAATGAAGAAGATCATCAAGGAGGCCCTGCCGCTGGAGCGCTTCGAGCTCCCCAGAGCCGAGGCCATCGCCCTTATGAAGGAGAAGGACGAGCCCTATAAGGTGGAACTGATCGAGGACCTTCCCGAGGATTCCGTTATCAGCTTCTATAAGCAGGGCGAATTTACAGACCTGTGCGCCGGCCCCCATCTGATGACCACAAAGGAGATCGGCAAGGCGTTCAAGCTCATGAACATTGCAGGCGCTTACTGGCGCGGCAGTGAAAAAAATAAGATGCTCACAAGGATCTATGCCACTGCCTTTCAGAAAAAAGAGGATCTGGAGGCCTATGTGACCATGATGGAGGAGGCCAAAAAGCGTGACCACAGAAAGCTGGGCCGCGAGCTGGGCCTGTTCATGATGCATGAGGCTGGTCCGGGCTTCCCGTTCTTCCTTCCCAAGGGAATGATCTTAAAGAACACACTGCTGGATTACTGGCGTGAGATCCATAAGAAGGCCGGTTATGTGGAAATCTCCTCCCCGATCATCATGAACCGGAAGCTCTGGGAGAATTCCGGTCACTGGGATCATTACAAGGACAACATGTATACGACGGTCATCGATGACGAGGATTATGCCGTAAAGCCCATGAACTGTCCGGGCGGTATTCTTGTATATGCGTCTGAGCCCCGTTCCTACCGGGATCTTCCCATCCGTATGGGAGAGATCGGTCTGGTACACCGCCACGAAAAATCCGGCCAGCTCCATGGCCTCATGCGTGTGCGCTGCTTCAACCAGGACGATGCCCATATTTTCATGATGCCGGAGCAGATCCGCGATGAGATCAAGGGCGTGGCCCAGCTCATCGACAGCGTATACAAGCTGTTCGGCTTTGAGTATCATGTGGAGCTGTCCACAAGACCCGAGGACTCCATGGGAAGCGACGAGGACTGGGAGATGGCTACAAGTGCGCTCCAGGGCGCCCTGGATGATCTGGGCCTGAACTATGTGGTCAACGAGGGTGACGGCGCCTTCTATGGTCCCAAGATTGACTTCCATCTGGTTGACTGCATCGGAAGGACCTGGCAGTGCGGAACCATCCAGCTGGATTTCCAGATGCCCCAGAGATTTAACCTGGAGTACATCGGCGCGGATGGAGAGAAGCACAGACCCATCATGATCCACCGCGTGGCCTTTGGCTCTGTGGAGCGTTTCATCGGCATCCTCATCGAGCACTTTGCCGGTGCATTCCCCACCTGGCTGGCTCCGGTACAGGTAAAGGTGCTTCCCATCTCTGAGAAGTATGAGGAATACGCAAAGTCTGTAAAGGCCCAGCTGGATGAGGCCGGGATCCGTGCAGAGATCGATCTCCGCTCTGAGAAGATCGGCTACAAGATCCGCGAGGCCCAGACCCAGAAGATCCCCTACATGCTGGTCGTAGGACAGAAGGAGGAGGCCGACGGTACGGTTTCCGTAAGAAGCCGCTTCAAGGGCGACGAGGGCTCCAGAGAGCTTTCTGGCTTTATCTCTGATGTGAAAGAGGAGATCGCCGGAAGAGTGAACCGGCCGGTGGAAGTGGAGAAGAAAGAAGTAAAATAGAAACGTAGTTGAATGATTTTTATTCCGCTTTGGCCATAGAAAGAGTCTGCGAAAAAACAAATCGTGTTTTTTCGCAGACTCTTTTATAGATTGTCAATTTTGCAGCATTCTAAAATGAATTCTCCAAGTTCTGTAATAGTGCATCCCTGTTTGGTCTTCATAACTTGAATATAAGATTTACTAGAAAGTTCCGCTAAAGTTGTCCGTACTTGATGCGGGGTAAGTGAAACTCCTTGCTCCCCTAGCAGAATAAGAATTTTATTTCTTCCTACATGGGGATGTTTTTTTACAATATCTAAGATTGCTTTATCCGAACGTGATAGTTCCGCTTTTTTGTATGGCCTACAATCAATATAAGAAGGTAGCTGGGCAAGGGTCAGTTTTTTTCCATTAAAAACATGATGGAAATATAGACATAAATTAACCAGTTCTTTCATGTTTCCTGGATAATCGTAATCAATGAGAAATTCCAGTAACTGATTAGTAAATATAGATTCTACCCCTTGAAAATTTCCAGGGGTTAATTCGTTTAAAATATATTCATAAAATATAGGAATCATTTCTTTCAACTCCCTAATAGGATTAAGTTTTAAAGACAGGGTGTTAAGCTGAAAGAATAACTCGTTCAAAAAAAGGCCGGAGGAGATTTGTTCTTTAATATCACCGCTGTAAGAGCAGATAAAACGTACTGGATGGTAGTCTTTGGAAGTAAAATCAGTGTTAATTTTTCCAAGGACAGAACTTAAAAAAACTGAAATTCCATAGAAGCTCGTTCCAAATGATCTATAAATAGGGTAGCAGGATTGCCGTCGCTTATTAGAGCTTCTAAATCAGAATATGAGTTTATGGGAGATGATATAGGATGACCAGCATCCAGTGTAAGAAAAGGTATATCATCACTGACCGAGTTTGCATGAATGTATTGCGCTAAATGTTTTTGAAATAATCCATCTTCCCCCAGCAGCAGAACAGGAAATGAGGATTCTGAAAATGAAGATAGAGTGCGAAAAATATAAGAAATACGGCGGTTTTGGAATATACGATGGCTTAGACTGCTGCCAGGGTCTAAGACTGTATATTTTTTGCTCTTTTTTATATTCCATAATGGGGCAGTAACTGGGTAGCGTGAGGAGAGGCCATCCAAAAGAAAAAGGTATCTAAGACTCCGATTAGATGTCTCAAAGGAATCAGCTAGAAATAAAGAAAACTTGTCCCCATTTTCATTTGAAAGAGAAGCTGGTGTTCCAGAAAGAAGTTCGTTAAAAGTAATAAAATTACCTTGCTCTCTTAAAAGGTCAGTTAATATATGTTTTTTAACATGCCCACGGTCCGATTGTAAAGAGGAACAGAAGGTATGGTTGGCCATTTCAATAGAGCCGCAAGCATCAACAACGCAGATTCCAAGGTTCATTGTATCTAAAATCTTATCGCGAACGGTAAAATAACGCATAGATTCCTCAGATCGCAAATCAATATGTCTCATAAAATTGCTGATATATCCAGCATAGTTATTAGTTACATAATTCAAAAGTATTTCGGGAAGATGAAAATAATTGATAATAAAGCACAAAGTAGCAATATCTACATTGCGGTTGCCTATATCAATTACATTTCTAATTGTGGAAGGAACAAATCTGGACTCTCCGGGTGTGATGGCATGATGGAAAGATGAATCCGGTAAGGGTCCTCCTGGATAGTAAATGGTATAGATATATTGCGTGAAACCAAGATCTTGTAACGATTTTAAAACTGCTTCACAATTCTTTTTCCTATCACTTACAATACACACTTTAGAGAGGGAGGGAATTTCTAAAATTTTATGAATATGTGTATAGTTTAGTTCTCGTACGCATTGCTTTGAGCATATGCCTTTTTCTTTTATAATTTCATTGACTCTGGATTCGCAGAGAGCAGAGGAAAAAAGCACAAGCTGGTATTTTGTAATCACTTCCGGGTTTAACTGATCAATTTGAATGCTGTCAAAATCCAGATGAGATGAAAAAATAGCGGATAAATATGGAAGAATTCCCAGCTTGGCTGAAGAGTCAATATATAATAAAAGAACTTGAGGTTTCATTTCGAATCTTTCCTTTCTATAATTAGGTGATTTTTAATTATAATAATACTTTATTGGGATAATTTCAACCAAAAACTGTAAAATAATTTAAAATAACGATTTAATAGAGAAAATAAAATTTAAATTACTTGAAAATAATGTATTATTATGATAATAGTATCGTATAAAGTCGAATATCAATTATTAGAAAAGGAGGATCTTATGAAAGCCATAACAAATGGAACAATTATGACGATTACAAAAGGTATAATACCGAATGGAACTGTACTGATTAATGATAAGAAAATAGTGGCGGTAGGCGAAAATGTTCCTGTGCCGGAAGGCTGCGAGATTATTGATGCGCATCATGGGATTATAACTCCAGGATTTATTGACTGTCATACACATATTTCTACATTCGGAGAATTAAAAACAATGCCTGGTCTCCAGGTAGACGGAAACGAGGGATCAGATCCAATTACACCTCATGTTCGTGCGCTGGATGCCATATATCCAGAAGATCCTGCGATAGCTAAAGCCAGGGCCGCAGGTTTTACTACGGTCTATACAGGACCGGGTTCTGCCAATGTGATTGGAGGAACAGGTATCGCCATGAAGCTTAGGGGGCATACGGCTGAAGAGATGGTGATTCCAGGTACGGAAGCGATGAAATTTGCGCTGGGTGAAAATCCCAAAAGATTCTATGGATTGGAAAGAAAAACTGCCCCGTGGACACGCATGGGAACAGCGGCAATTTTACGGGAAGCATTATACAACGCAAAAAATTATGCAGATAAATTGGACGAGGCGAAAAATGATCCAGCTAAATCGCCAGATCGGGATTTTAAATTAGATGCATTGGTTCCGGTAGTTCGAGGAAAACAGCGGGTTCGAATTCACTGCCACCGGGCAGATGATATTGCAACAGCCGTCCGCATTGGAAAAGAATACGGTTTAGACTTTACATTGGAGCATGCGACAGAGGGCTACCTTGTTAAGGATTTAATTGCAGAAAATCACTTGTACTGTGTGGTTGGTCCATTACTCTTAGATCCATTAAAACAGGAGGTGTGGGGGTTAAAGCTGGAGACTGCTGGAATATTAACAGATGCAGGGATTAAGGTATGCTTGACAGCTGATACTTCAGGAGGTACTGCGTGGCTTCCGGTAGAAGCTGGGTTATTAACTCGACGTGGTCTTTCAGAAGAGGATGCCTTGAGAGGTTTAACCATATATCCTGCAGAGGTTTTGAGGTTAGATCATCGGATTGGATCAATAGAGCCAGGAAAAGATGCAGATATTGCAATTTTTGATGGCAACCCATTAAGCAGTCTCTCTCTTTGCCAGATGACAATGATTGAGGGAGAGATCGTATTTCGGAGGGGGAGAGATGTATGATTGCAATAAAGGCACGTACCATAAATACAATCACAAGAGGGATTCTTGAAAATGGTTCGATTTTAATCGAAAATGGAAAAATTATCGATGTAGGAGAAAATCTGGATGTTTCCCAGGCGGCGGAGATAATTGAATTGGATAATGGATATGTGATGCCTGGATTAATTGATTGTCATACTCATTTGTCAGTTCATCAGCATCTAGTGACAAATCCAGGAAGTCTTTTGGATGTAAATGAAGGATCGGATCCGATTACACCGCAAATTCATGCAATTGATGCATTTAATCCTCAGGATCCGGCAATCCCGTTAGTTAGGAGTGCGGGATTCACCACAATTTATACTGGTCCAGGATCAGCCAACTGTATTGGTGGACAAGGTTTCGCACTAAAGCTTAGAGGAACCACGGTAGATGAGATGTGTATACCGGGAACTGAAATGATGAAATTTGCCTTAGGGGAAAATCCAAAACGCTTTTATGGTGGAAGAAAATTAGAACCATGGACACGGATGGGCACTGCAGCTCTAATCAGAAAAACCTTATATGATGCAAAAACATATTCAAAAAAGCTTTTGGAGGGGGAAATAGATCCAGAAAAAGCTCCAGCCCCTAACTTTAAAATGGAAGCTCTCGTAAAAGTAGTGAGAGGAGAGCAGCGGGTTAGAATTCATTGCCATAGAGCGGATGATATTATGACTGCTATCCGAATTTCAGAGGAGTTTGGCTTAGATTATGTTTTGGAGCACTGTACAGAAGGCTACATGATAAAAGATGTGCTTGCATCGAAGAAATGTAAATGTGTCGTAGGGCCATTAAGATTATCGCCTTTAAAACAGGAAGTATGGGGAATCCGTATGGATACTCCGGGTATTCTTTCCAACGCGGGAGTACATGTCAGTTTAACTGCAGATACAGCTGGAAAGACTGCGTGGCTACCTATGGAAGTTGGATTATGCATGACCAGAGGCTTAAAAGAAGAGGAGGCATTGAGGGGGATTACAATTTATCCAGCACAGGTTTTAGGATTAGAAGAACGTATTGGTTCCATAGAACCGGGAAAGGACGCGGATATTGCAATTTTTGATGGACATCCATTAGATAACTTAACGCTTTGCCGTATGACTATGATCGATGGAAAGGTTTATCATAATACAATTTAAGTAAGGAGGATAAGTTAGTATGAAAAAAAGGTTTATTTCAGTTATTCTTTCCGCGATGATGATTATGACAGCATGTGCTCCAAAAGAAGAAACGACTTCTACAGTCGCCTCGAAACAGCCAGAAAAAAATGAAGATATACAAGCGACAGAAGCGGCTGAAGTAACGAGCTCATCTACTGGAAAGACTATTACTATTGGAACTCCATACACAATTGATACATTTCTTCCCTGGGATTTCACTTCTGATGGAGACAGGTATGTGATCAGCAACGTTTATGAGTGTTTGTTTGAATATGATGCCAATACATGTATTCCTGTTCTGGCAGAAAGCTATACGAACCCAGATGACTGTACATGGGATGTAAAGATTCGAGAAAATGCATACTGGCATACAGGAAATAAGTTGTTCGGAGATGAAAAAGTACAGATTAAAGCAGAAGATGTTAAGTGGGTCATGGATTGGACTATGGATCCGGCTAATGGATCCAAGCAACAGACAAATTTAAGCAGTGTGGTTTCATCAGTGGAGGTTCTGGATGATTTTACTTTGCGTTTTACTACACCGGAGCCCAAAGCCCTGTTTTTGTTTACACTTTCCCGTGTAATGATTTTCCCGAAAAAAGCAATTGATGAAGGATTTGATCTGAATGCCTGTCCAGTGGGCTCTGGTGCATTTAAATACGTATCGTATCAGACGGATGATCAAGTGGTTTTGGAAAAAAACCCTGATTATTACATTACTCCTAATGTGGATGAAGTGATTTTTAAAATTATACCGGATAAATCTGTTTCGGCGATTGCTCTTCAGAATGGAGAAATTGACATTACAGCTCAAGTGTTATCTACAGATATTGATGCCATTGCTGCACAGGAAGATCTTGAGTTGGTGCCAAATACACTCGGATGGTATCGGTATGCGGGATTTAATTGTAAAGATCCTCTTTTCACAGATCCAGAAATAAGAAAGGCTCTGACTATGGCTGTGGATTTAGATGCAGCTGTGGATGCTATTTTCAAAAATAGTTCAGGGGTGAAACTGGCAGTGCGTGCATACGGACCAATTCCTCTTGAACTTCCGGGTGCAGATGAGACACTATGGAAAGAAAATGCCGTTGCCTATGACCCGGAGGGTGCTAAAAAGATATTAGAAAGTAAAGGATGGAAGACGGGTGCTGATGGGATTTATGAAAAAGACGGGAAGAAATTCTCTTTTACGATTAAGACTCCCAATAATGATAATAACCGGGTAAAGTTAGGAACAATCATTTCTACTCAGTTAAAACAGATAGGAATTGATTGTGTTGCTCAGCCTACAGAATGGGCTACCATGTTGACAGATATTAAGGCAGGAGAAACCCAGATGTTCGTTATGGGAGGAGGAAGTTCCTTAAATGGGATGGAAATGCTATTCCATACAACTTTAAGCCAGAGTAACTCGCACAGAGTTTTTTATGATAACCCTGAATGTGACGCGCTGATCGAAAAGGCGGCTGTAACCATTGATCCAGAAGAGCGCGGTAAGGTTTTAGCAGATGCGTCAAGTATGATAGTAAAGGATGCAGTGCATATGTTTGGATATTTTGAGTATGTACAGATTGGAATGAACAAAAAGGTGACAGATTTTGAAAAGGCACCGACTTTATGGTACTCTCTCTGTAATGGATATAGAAATGTAGGCATATCTGAGTAGAGAAGTGAGAGAAAGGCGGGGGCTGCTTTTAGCAGTACCCGCCATATTTTAAATACCAGGAGAGGAGGAAATGTATGTGGAGTTATATCTTTAAGCGCATCCTGGTGGCGATTCCAACGCTTTTGATTATTTCTTTTATGATTTTCAGCCTTTTATATATTACACCAGGTGATCCGGTTCTTCTTATGCTGGGATCAGGAGACACACAAAGTGTATCGCAGGAACAATATGATGCTGTAAGGGCAGAGCTCGGGCTGGATAAGCCATTTTTTGAAAGGTATATGGATTTTATAACTGGAGCAGTAACGGGGGATTTGGGAACATCATACATCACAGGTGAAGATGTTTTTGATACTGTAATGATGCGAATGCCTGCTACGCTTATCCTAACTGTTGCTTCGGTTCTCGTGGGCCTTTTAGTAGCGGTGCCGCTTGGAATTTTAGCGGCTGTCAAACATAATAGTATATGGGATTCTATTGCGACATTTTTAGCGACCATTGGGGTTTCGCTTCCTAAATTCTGGTTTGGATTGGTCCTTATCATTTATTTGTCGCTGCGTTTGAAAATTTTTCCGAGCCAGGGTATTGCATATATAGACAGGGATGGATTGGGGGCTTTTCTATCTCACCTCTTCCTCCCTGCGGTTTCTTTAGGACTTGGATTGGCGGCTACACAGACACGAATGATTCGTTCCAGTATGCTTGAAGTACTAAATCAGGATTACATAAGATTTGCAAAAAGCAAAGGATTTAAAGATAAAATAGTTATCATTCGTCATGCATTTAAGAATGCTATGATTCCAGTGGTTACAGTACTGGGAAGTGAAATTGGTGCTCTTTTGGGAGGAGCGGTGGTTACAGAAACAATCTTTTCTTGGCCCGGAGTTGGCAGGCTGGCTATGAACTCCATTGCAAGAAGGGATTATCCAATGATTCAGGGAAATACTCTGATTCTATGTGCGATATTTCTTTTAATTAACTTGTTTGTGGATATTATTTATGCGTGGCTTAATCCTAGAATCCGTTTAAACTGATAGGAGGGATAGAATTGAAAAAAGAAATAATTAATGATGATTTTTCAATGGTTCCTGCTAAATCATATTGGTCTGATGTTGGAAGGCGGTTTTTAAAAAATAGAATTGCCCTTCTTGGAGCTTTGATTCTTGGAATCATTGTATTTATGTGTGCAGCAGCCCCGTTGTTCACTCAATATGATCCTGTTAAGGATATGGTTTTGGGAGATATGTTGCTTCCTCCTGGCACTCCAGGACATATATTGGGAACGGATGACTATGGAAGAGATATTTTTTCCAGACTTCTTTATGGGGGAAGAACCTCTGTTTTAACTGGTCTGTCTGTTGCTATTGTATCTGCGGCAGTTGGTGTTACGTTGGGATGCATCAGTGGCTATTTTGGCGGTATTATAGATAATCTGATAATGAGATTTACTGATATTATGATGTCATTCCCTTTTTTGATTATTGCAATTGCAATTATGGCGGCGCTGGGATCCAGCCAGAAAAATATAGTGATCGCTTTGGCGATTGTCAGTTGGCCGCGTTTCGCAAGATTAACCCGTGGACAGGTTTTGAGTATCAAAACGCAAGAGTATGTTGAATCTGCAAATACAGCTGGTTACAGTGACATGAGAATAATGTTTAACCATATTTTGCCTAACTGTATGGGACCAATCATTGTTCAATTGACGTTGGCGGTCGGAAGTGCGATACTTTCGGCGGCAAGCCTGAATTTCCTGGGACTGGGAGTTGACGCGTCTTTGCCTGATTGGGGAGTAATGCTAAATCAAGGTCGTAACTATCTTCAGACAGCTTCGTATTTAACAACGATTCCTGGCATTGCGATTTCTCTTACTGTATTAGCGGTAAACTGGATCGGCGATGGACTAAGGGATGCTTTTGACCCACGGTTGCGAGTATAGGGAGGGGTTGCCATGGCGAAAGAAAATATAATTGAAGTTCAGAATCTGAAGACATACTTTCACACACCTGAGGGTATTGTAAAGTCTGTGGATGGGGTATCATTTTCGATAGAAAAAGGAAAAACTATGGCACTGGTCGGAGAATCTGGCTGCGGAAAAACACAGACCTCTCTTTCTTTGATTCGCTTGCTTGCTCCGACCGCAAAAGTATCTGCAGATAAAATTGAAATCAATGGAAAGGAAACGAAGGATTATACAAAAGATCAGGCGCGTGGAATCCGGGGGAAGGATATTTCGATGATTTTCCAGGAACCCATGACCTCGTTAAACCCAGTATATCGTGTGAAAAGACAGTTGGAGGAAATGATCCGCTTGCATCAGCCAGAACTTAGCAAACAGGACACTTACCAAAGGGCATTAAATATTTTGACGCGGGTAGGGATTCCGGAGCCGCAAGAGAGAATCCGGGTATTTCCGCATCAGTTATCAGGCGGATTAAGGCAGCGGGTCATGATTGCAATTGCCTTGGCTAGTAATCCAAGACTTTTAATTGCGGATGAACCGACGACGGCATTGGATGTGACTATTCAGGCACAGATTATAGAACTCCTAAAAGAGATTCAGAAAGAAATGGAGATGTCCATCCTGTTAATTACTCATGATTTTGGGGTTGTCTCTCAGATGGCAGACACAGTATCAGTTATGTATGCAGGTAAAATAGTAGAACAGGGATCTATGAAAGATATTTTTGAGGATCCCTGGCATCCATACACAAGGCTGCTGATTATGTCAATTCCTGGAATTAAGGTAAAAAGAGGAGGACGTCTTGAGACTATTGAAGGCGCTGTTCCTAATCCTATGAATTTCCCTCCAGGATGTCGATTTTATCCAAGATGCCCTTATGCGGAAGAAAGGTGTATGCGGGAGGAACCTGTACCAGAAGTGATAGGAGGAAGAATGGTACGTTGTTTAAAGAGGGGGGTGCATGATGGACGGTAATCTGTTGGAAATTAAAGACCTGGAAGTTCAGTTTCCCATTAAAAAAGGCATTCTTCAAAGAACAGTTGGACACATTCACGCAGTGGATAAGATATCTTTCAATATAAAAGAGTGTGAGACTTTGGGGTTGGTAGGTGAATCTGGCTGCGGAAAGACAACTACGGGGCGTGCGATTTTGCGGCTTAATGATCCCTCGGCAGGCTCAGTTTATTATAAAAATGAAGATTTGCTGAAGATTGGACGCTCTGATTTTCGAGATATGAGAAAAAATCTCCAAATTATTTTTCAGGATCCGTATTCATCCTTAAACCCAAGACAAACAGTAAAAGGATTATTAAACGAAGTATTAACGGTTAAGTGTGGGTATTCTAAAGCAGAGGCAGCAGAAAGGATCAATGAGTTATTGATACAAGTGGGGTTGAGTCCGGTTTACGCTAACCGGTATCCACATGAATTCTCTGGGGGACAGAGGCAGAGAATAGCTATTGCCAGAGCTTTGGCCTTGATGCCGGAATTTATTGTGTGTGATGAGGCTGTTTCAGCACTGGATGTGTCTATTCAGTCGCAGATTATTAACCTTTTAATGGATTTAAAGGATACTTACAAGGTAACATACCTTTTTATTTCTCATGCTCTTAACGTGGTACAACATATCAGTGACCGTGTTGCGGTTATGTATCTTGGAAAAATTGTGGAACTAGCAGAAACAGAAGAGCTATTTTCTCATGCGGCTCATCCTTATACGCAGGCATTGCTTTCGGCAGTACCTATATTATCTGGACATGAAAAACGTGAAAGAATTATTTTAAAGGGTGAGGTTCCTGGAGCAGCTCATATCCCTTCGGGGTGTCGTTTCCATACAAGGTGTCCTATGGCAAAAAAAGAATGTGCGGAACATGAACCTGAATTAAGGGAAGTAGCATCCGGCCATATGGCTGCTTGTCATCGTCTTTAAAAAAACAGGCGAAGATTCATACAATCTTCGCCTGTAAATATATTATGCTTTAATATTGCTTCCTAACTTTTTTCTTTAATGTCCCCTAAATCTTTTTTAGAGGCGCATGTGTCCTTTTTCTCCTTCTCCCCAGAAGAGTTTCTTCCTATATAATACCGGATCCCTGCTGCTGCGGCGGCAAACACCAGGATCGCCGGGAGCCAGATGGGAAGAGTGGAGGCGACCAGGACGAACAGGTCCACGACCGCTGTTTTTACAGAGGTAAGATTTCGTTTGAAGCCATCCTGGATCCGTGTTCCAACAGACTGGGAACCTGTGGGCGTATAAATGGCCACCTCAGAGATATGGATGGATACGGTGCTGTAATCCACCTGGTTGTTATAGAGTTTCAGCTGGGATTCCATGGATTCCAGCTGGTACCGGATCTCTGACAGCCGCTCCTCCAATGCAATGACAGCCTCCAGGGTATCGGCCTTTTCCAGGAGCGCCCAGATCCGTTCCTGCTCTGTGGTCAAAGTCTTTTTCCGGCTTTCCAGGTCACTGTACTGGAGGGTCACATCGGTGGCGGTTTCCGACCGCTCAGTTACATTGGCCTGGTCCTCCACCACCTGGAGAAAGGAGTCCAGCTGATCTGCCGGGATCCGGGCAGTGATGGAGGCGTGCCGCCTGGAGGGACGGCTGTCGCGCTGGATGCTGCTGCCCGAAACATCGGACTGCTCCACATAGCCGGAAAGGGAGGAGACCTGCTCATGGATGGATCTTAAAAGGCCCTCAAAATCCTCGGTCTCAGCCCAGAGGTCCACGTTCCGGATCAGCTTTCGTCCGGCCGTTTGTGGGGAGGAGAGAGACGCCGGACTTGTAAGGCTGTCTCCGCCTTCTGTTACAGTTTCACCTTGCGTGTCTCCGGCGGCTGCCGCTGTTTCCATGACCGTTTCCGCCTCGTTTTTTCCGCCGGCCGCACTGGCTCCGCAGGCTGTAAGGCCCAGGCATAAGGCGATGACCATGGGAAGAAGCACAGATGCGGAAAATCTCGATAATCGTTTCTTTTTCATAAAACCATTCCCTTCAAAAATACATCGTCCATTTTGTTGATTTCAGATTATCATATAAAGAGAGAAGATTCAATGTATGTAAGAAAAGATTCAGAAAAATGTCATCTAAAATGGCTTTTCAATATCATATTCGTTGATCTTGTTGAAAATCTGGCGGGTACTCAAGGAAAGCTCCCGGGAAGTAGCGGAAATATTCCAGTCGGTCTGGCGAAGGGCCCACTCCAGATATTCTTTTTCGCTCCGCCTTTTAAATTCTTTCCAGGTGACCAGCTGGTGGGCTGAATAGGTGGTGACGGGCGTCATGCGTTTCAGGTTATAGAGGATCGGGATTCCCTCCGTGGTGATCACGTGATCCTGGGAGAGCACCACCATCCGGTCCAGGGTGTTTTTTAATTCTCTGACGTTCCCAGGATAATCATAATTCATAAGGAACTCCCACATCTTATCCTCGATCCGGTCGATGCGGATCCCGTTTTCCTCCTGGGCTTTTTTCAGCAGAAAATGGATCATTCCTTCCAGATCCTCCTTCCTTTCCCTTAAAGGCGGGATCCGGATCACAATGGTGCTGATCCGGTAGAAGAAATCCTCGCGGAATTCGCCGTTGATGACCTTGGTGGGAAGATCCCGGCTGGTGGCTGCGATCAGGCGGAAATCCAGAACCTTCTTATTATTTCCGCCCAGACGCTCGATCTCCTTGGTCTCGATGGCCCGCAGAAGCTTTACCTGGGTGGTCATGCTGACGTCGCCGATGGCATCCAGGAAGAGAGTTCCGTGGTCGGCCAGCTCGAATTTTCCCACCCGGCGGCGGATGGTGTCGGAAAAGATCCCCGGCTCCACGCCGAAAAGCTCCGGCTCCAGCAGGGATTCTGTATAGGCGTTGCAGTTGACAGCGATAAAGGGCTTGTCGGACCGCCGGCTTAAGGCGTGGATATACTGGGCGGCCACATCCTTTCCGGTTCCGGATTCCCCGATCAGGAGAACGTTGGCATTGGAGGCGGCCACCCGCTTGCAGTCCAGGAGCGTTCTTGCATAGGAGGGGGATTTTGTCTCCATATAGTATGCGGAATTAAAGGTTTTATTGTCCATGATCCGGCCTTTCTGTACAAAATATTCAATAATTGTCCAATCATGATACAATTATATATGAAATGTTTTTCAAAATCAAGAAATAAATTTCATACACAAGGAAAAAAATTTAAGAAAAAAACTTCATACCCCTTTTCTTTTGGAAAGAAATGTGGTACATTTTATATATAGGAAATATCAATACAAGGTATTCCTATGATTAATAAATAAAATGGTTGAAACAGGAAATTCCTGTATCAATAAAGGGTGAGGGAAAAATGTATCGGATTATTACAAATAACCAGATGTGTCTGGTAAAATACGGTGACCAGATACAGGTGGAATACCTGGATGGACAGAGTTATATGGACGTACTCGTGAAAGTCCGGGATTATATCCAGAATGGCTGGTGTTTGGAAACGCATCCGATGACGGGAAGCCTGAAGCCCAATCAGACTCCTTATAAATCTGTGATGGTATCTGACCGTCCTGTGGACAAAGAAGAATTCTACCAGCAGGAGATCACCATTGAAAATGGAATCACGGCTTGCCGTAAGTTCCAGTCGATCCGGAAGACTCCGGACTGGCCGCAGAACCTCCTGGAAGATTTCCAGGCAGTGGATCTGTCACTGATCGAGGGAGCGATTCAAAAAATCTTGTAGTTTTTAAGAAAGCGGGGTAAGCGTAAACAATGAAACTCGAATTAGGAATCATTCCGATTAACGACATTCAGTTTGGAGCTGAATCCAAGGTGGAAAACGGTACCATCTATGTGAATGCCGACGAGTTGAAAGCCCTTATTCTTGAGGACGAGAACCTGAAATCCGTTGAGCTTGATATCGCAAGACCTGGCGAGAGCGTTCGTATCATGCCGGTTAAAGACGTTATCGAGCCCCGTGTAAAAGTAAGCGGTGAGGGTGCTATGTTCCCGGGAATGATCTCCAAGGTAGCTCCTGTGGGAAGCGGACGTACAAACGTACTTCGCGGCAGCGCAGTTGTTACAACTGGTAAGATCGTGGGCTTCCAGGAAGGTATCATCGACATGACAGGAGAGGGATCCAAATACACACCATTCTCCAAACTCAACAACCTTGTAGTTGTTTGTGAGCCGATCGATGGACTTGCAAAGCATGCACATGAGAAGGCTGTTCGTATGGCCGGATTAAAGACTGCCGATTATATCGGTAAGCTGGCAAAAGATATCGTAGCAGAAGAGGTTGAGACTTTCGAGACTGTTTCTGTTAAGGAAGGTATCGAGAAGTGGCCGGAGCTGCCGAGAGTTGGCTATGTTCTTATGTTACAGAGCCAGGGTCTTATGCATGATACATATGTGTACGGTGTTGACGCAAAGCAGTCCCTGTCCACAATCATCATGCCGACAGAGATCATGGACGGTGCGATCGTAAGCGGTAACTGTGTATCTGCCTGCGACAAGAACACAACCTACCACCATCTGAATAACCCGGTAATCAGAGATCTGTTTGCCCAGCATGGAAAGACTTTAAACTTCGTTGGCGTTATCATCACCAACGAGAATGTATATCTGGCAGATAAGATGCGTTCTTCTGACTGGTCCTCCAAACTTTGCGAGTGGCTTGGCTTAGACGGCGCTATCGTATCTCAGGAAGGTTTCGGTAACCCGGATACTGACCTGATCATGAACTGCAAGAAGATTGAGGGCAAGGGCGTTAAGACTGTAATCATCACTGATGAGTATGCAGGCCGCGACGGCGCTTCCCAGTCTTTAGCAGACGCTGATGCTGCAGCTAACGCTGTTGTAACAGGCGGTAACGCAAATGAAGTGATCCACCTTCCGAAGATGGACAAGGTAATCGGATATCCGGAAGTTGCGGATATCATTGCCGGCGGTTTCGATGGCAGCCTTCAGGCTGACGGCTCCATCATCGCTGAGCTTCAGGTTATCACAGGTGCAACAAACGAGATGGGCTTCAATCCGTTAAGTGCCAGATAATAGGAGGAAATGATGTCGAAGTTAAGAGTTGTTCATTATATCAATCAGTTCTTCGCCAACATCGGTGGTGAGGAAAAAGCTGATTACAAGCCGGAGCTTCGCGAAGGCAACGTAGGACCTGGTCTTGCGTTCCAGCAGAGCTTTGGCGAGGAGGCAGAGATCGTTGCCACTGTAATCTGTGGTGACTCCTACTTCAACGAGAATGTAGATTCTGCCACAGCCACAGTTCTTGATATGATCAAGAGCCAGAATCCGGACTTAGTAATCTGCGGACCGGCCTTCAACGCTGGTCGTTACGGCGTAGCCTGCGGTACCGTAGCTGCTGCTGTTAAGAAAGAAGGCATTCCGGTAATCACCGGTATGTACAAAGAGAACCCGGGCGCTGACATGTTCAAGAAGGAAGTGTACATCGTTTCCACAAAGAACAGCGCTGCCGGCATGAGAGACGCCGTTAAGAAGATGGCTCCGTTAGCATTAAAGGTTGCTAAGGGAGAGGCTATCGGCGCATCTGCTGAAGAGGGCTACCTGCCCAACGGTATCCGTAAGAACTTCTTCGAGAAGAAACGCGGTGCTGAGCGTGCAGTTGAGATGCTTATTAAGAAGTTAAATGGCAAGGAATTCGAGACTGAGTACGAAATGCCCAGCTTTGACCGTGTAGCTCCTGGTGCAGCTATCAAGGATATGAGCAAGGCTAAGATCGCACTGGTTACCTCCGGCGGTATCGTTCCGAAGGGCAACCCGGACCACATCGAGTCCTCCAGTGCTTCCAAGTATGGCCAGTATGATATCGAAGGCGTAACCGATCTGACAGCTGAGACCTACGAGACAGCTCACGGCGGATATGACCCGGTATATGCAAACGAAGACGCTGACCGCGTACTTCCGGTTGATGTGATCAACGAGTTCATCAAGGAAGGAAAGATCGGCAGCCTTCACAAATACTTCTACACAACTGTTGGTAACGGTACTGCCGTAGCCAATGCGAAAAAGTTTGCGACGGAGATCGGACAGAAGCTGGTTGATGACCATGTTGACGCCGTGATCCTGACCTCTACCTGAGGAACCTGTACTCGTTGCGGTGCAACGATGGTTAAAGCTATTGAAGCTTATGGTATTCCGGTTGTTCATATTGCGACCGTAGTTCCGATTTCCCAGACAGTAGGCGCAAACCGTATTGTTCCGGCTGTAGCTATTCCGCATCCGTTAGGAAACCCCGCTCTTACTCATGAGGAAGAGAAGGAAATCAGAACAAAGATCGTATCCAAAGCACTGGAAGCTTTACAGACTCCGGTTGAGGACCAGACTGTATTTGAATGGAAATAATAAGGAGATATATCCATGGATAAGCTCTATGACGTGATTATCCTGGGCGCAGGTCCGGCAGGTTTAGCTGCCGGCCTGTACTCCGGAAGATACCGCCTGTCTACTCTTATCATCGAGAAGGCAAAAGATGGCGGCCAGATTGCTATTACTGACGAAATTGAAAACTATCCCGGCCAGATGGTAGAAGGCGAGAGCGGCCCGTCCCTGATCGCCAGAATGACAGCACAGGCTGAAAAGTTCGGTGCTGAGCGCGCAAGCGATACCATTACAAAGGTCGAGCTGGAAGGCCCCGTAAAGAAGCTTTACGGAACCAAAGATACATATCAGTGTAAGACACTGATCATCGCCACAGGCGCTTTCCCGCGTCCCATCGGATGCAAGAGAGAAGGCGAGTTCATGGGCAAGGGAGTTTCCTTCTGCGCTACCTGTGACGCCAACTTCTTCGAGGACCTTGAAGTGTATGTAGTAGGCGGCGGCGATTCTGCCGTTGAGGAAGCTATGTACTTGACAAAGTTCGCAAGAAAGGTTACTATCATCCATAGAAGAGACGAGCTCCGTGCTGCCAAATCCATCCAGGAGAAGGCATTCAAGAATCCGAAGCTCCACTTCATGTGGGATACTGTTGTAGACGAGCTGCTGGGCGAGGATATCTTAAGCGGAATGATCGTTAAGAATACCAAGACTGGCGAGCTTACCCGTATCGATGCTGACGAGGAAGACGGCTTATTCGGCCTGTTCGGCTTCATCGGCTACAATCCCAGAAGCGAGCTCTTCGAGGGAATGCTTGATATGGACCACGGATACATCAAGACCGACGACAACATGCACACCAATATCCCGGGTGTATTTGCCGCTGGAGATATCCGCGTAAAGGCACTGCGTCAGGTTGTTACGGCTGCCGCTGACGGCGCCATTGCAGCTATGCAGGCTGAAAAGTATGTATCTGAGCACGAGAACTAATTTCTTTAATATTTTTCATTAAGAAAGGATGTTTTAGTCATGGTAGAGTTAACAAAAGACACTTTCGCAGCTGAAGTTTTAGAGGCAGAGGGAACCGTTCTTGTAGATTTCTACGGTGACGGATGCGTTCCGTGCCAGGCTCTTATGCCGCATGTACATGCTATGGAAGATGTTTACGGAAAGGACATCAAATTCACAGCTCTCAACACCACAAAGGCTCGTCGTCTGGCTATCGGCCAGAAGATCCTTGGCCTTCCGGTTATCGCTCTTTACAAGGGCGGCGAGAAGATCGCTGAGTGCGTGAAGGATGACGCTACCGTAGAGAACATCGAGGCTATGATCAAAGCCCACATCTAAGATCGGGCAATATGGACAGAAATGTCTGTTGCTATATACAAAATAAAATAAGGAGGAAATGATGCTATGGCTATTCTGAATGGCAAGAAAGTTGTTATCATCGGAGACCGTGACGGTATTCCGGGACCAGCCATTGAAGCCTGTGTGAAGACAGCCGGAGCAGATGTAGTATATTCTTCTACTGAATGCTTTGTCTGAACATCCGCGGGTGCTATGGACCTGGAAAACCAGAAGAGAGTAAAAGATTTCGCAGAGCAGTATGGACCGGAGAACGTTGTTGTTGTTCTCGGTGCCGCTGAGGGGGAGGCTGCAGGTTTAGCAGCTGAGACCGTTACTGCAGGAGATCCGACTTTCGCAGGCCCATTAGCAGGAGTCCAGTTGGGACTGACTGTATATCACATTTGTGAGGATGAAATCAAAGCAGAAGTTGATGCTGGTGTTTACGACGAACAGATCAGCATGATGGAAATGGTTATGGATGTAGATGACATCGCTAACGAAATGTCTTCCATCCGCGACGAGTTCTGTAAATACCTGTAACAAGGTGTAGGGGCGCCGTCCGGCGCCCCATTTTTTTAAAATTACGAGGTGTGTTTCATGAACGGGTATCCAGTACTTAAGGGGGCCAGCTATACTCTGGCCATTACACCGGATATGGTAATCCATAACGGTACAACACAGACCACAGAAATGATCGTTAATCCGGAGTCCGAATATTTAAAGGAGCTCCCGAACCATTTAAGAAGCTTCGAGGATGCAGTTTCTTATATCCCGAACCAGGTATATATCGGAAATGCAAAGCCGGCTGACCTGGCTGCAACAGAGTTTCCGTTCTATGACAAAAAGTGGGAGAACGCTTCCCGCGATGGTAAGTACGGCCAGATCATGCCGGAGGACGAGTTCTACGGCCTTATCCAGATCTGTGACGTATTTGAGTTAGTAATGCTCGAAAAGAGCTTTGCTGCTTCTGTAAAAGAAAAACTGGCTGCACAGAACCTTTTAAAAGAGGATCAGCTGGCAGCTCTTGATAAAAACAGTGAAAACGATGATGCGAAGATCGCATCTCTTGTAAACGATGAGCATGCTGAGCCGTTATACTTTGAGCATAAGCTGGTTGGTGCTGTAAAGCGCGCGCATGACGTAGACGTAAACCTGTCTGCCCATGTTATGCTCGAGAACCTGGTTACAAAGGCTTCCAACGTTCTTTCCCTGATCGAACTGGTAAAGAAAGCCGGCGTAAACCCGGATGAGGTTGATTATGTGATCGACTGCTGTGAGGAAGCATGCGGCGATATGAACCAGCGCGGCGGCGGAAACTTCGCCAAGGCTGCTGCTGAGATCGCAGGCTACACCAACGCAACTGGTTCTGACGTTCGTGGCTTCTGTGCCGGACCGGCTCATGCTATGCTGCATGCTGCTGCTCTTGTTAAGGCAGGAACCTTCAAGAACGTTGTTGTAACTGCTGGCGGATGTACTGCAAAGCTTGGTATGAACGGTAAAGACCATGTGAAGAAAGGCCTTCCGATCCTTGAGGATGCCATCGCAGGCTTCTCTGTTCTTGTAAGCGCAGACGACGGCGTAAGCCCGCAGATCCGCACCGATATCATCGGAAGACATACCATCGGAACAGGTTCCGCTCCGCAGAACGTAATCGGCTCCCTGGTGGCAGATCCGTTAGAGCGCGCAGGTCTCCTTATGACTGATATCGACAAATACTCTCCGGAGATGCAGAACCCGGATATCACAAAACCGGCTGGCGCTGGCGATGTTCCGGAAGCAAACTATAAGATGATCGCTGCTCTTGCTGTTAAGAAGGGCCAGATCGCAAGAACTGATATCGCTAACTTCGTAAAAGAGCACGGTATGACCGGTTGGGCTCCCACACAGGGCCACATCCCGTCTGGTGTTCCGTATATCGGACCGCTCCGTGAGGAAGTTCTCGCAGGCGAGACAAAGCGTGCCATGATCATCGGTAAGGGAAGCCTTTTCCTTGGTAGAATGACAAACCTGTTCGACGGTGTTTCCTTCGTTGTACAGGCCAACGACGGCTCTGCTGCCAACGGCGGTGAGGCTGGCTTTGACGAGGCTAAGGTAAAAGCTATGATCGGTCAGGCAATGCGTGAGTTTGCCAACGGCCTTCTTGGCTCTGAAGAATAATCCGTAAACAGAAAGGACAGGTGCGTTATGTCAGATAAGAGAATTAAGACGCTCATTGCAGATACCTTCCTGGAAGTTGCGGATGCCCTGGAAACGGGACAGTACGGCAAAAAGCCGGTGATCGGCTTTGCCTCCGAAGGCAGTGAGCATGGAGAAGACAATATTAAGAGAGCCATGGAGCTGGCTGCGTACAAGGGCTTAGATGCCCGTCTCATCGAGGGAGAAGACATCCACAAAGAGATGGAAAAGCTTCTGGATTCCGGTGAGATCGACGCTGCAGTTACCATGCACTACCCATTCCCCATCGGCGTTTCCACCGTTGGTAAGGTAATTACTCCCGGCCTTGGAAAGCCCATGTATCTTGCCACCACCACAGGTACATCTGATACAGACCGTATCGCTGGTATGGTAAAGAATGCCATTTACGGCATCATTGCCGCAAAGGCAGACGGGATCGAGAACCCGACGGTTGGTATTGCCAACATCGACGGTGCAAGACAGACAGAAAAGGCTCTGTTAAAATTAAAAGAGCAGGGATATGATATCAATTTCGCAGAATCTGCCCGTGCAGACGGCGGAATCGTTATGAGAGGCAACGACCTGTTAGCCGGAACTCCGGATATCATGGTCATGGACTCCTTAACAGGAAACCTCATGATGAAGATCTTCTCTGCATATACCACTGGCGGAAGCTATGAGTCCCTGGGCTTTGGCTACGGCCCGGGCATCGGCGATGGTTATGATCGTCTGATCATGATCGTTTCCCGTGCTTCCGGCGCTCCTGTGATCGCAGGGGCCATGGAGTTTGCCACAAATCTTGTAAAGCATAACTGGAAGAAGATCGCAGACGACGAATTTGCGAAAGCAAAGAAGGCCGGCTTTGAGGCGATCATCGACGAGTTAAAGAATGCTGGAAAGAAAGAAGCAGCTCCGGCTGCAGCTGTAACAGCTCCTCCCAAGGAGATCTGTACTGCACAGATTCCGGGTATCGAGGTTATGGACCTGGAAGACGCCGTACAGGCACTCTGGAAAGAGGGAATCTACGCAGAAAGCGGTATGGGCTGTACTGGTCCGATCGTTCTGATGGCTGCAGACAAGAAGGACAAGGCTTACGAGATCTTAAAGAATGCCGGTTATGTTGGCTAAATGACCGGATGCCCGGATCGGGAGACAGGCGGAGAGACTGTCTGTCTCCCTGTTTCGGGGAAATTATATGTTTTGTATAAAAAATTTACAAAATTCGCCTTGACAAATGCAGGACGCTGTGCTATTATAAACAAGTCATGCGATGTGAATTTGGAGGTAGATAGGTTGCTGGTGTGCCTCGCGGTCTTCAAAACCGTTGTGAAGGGTTAGGAGCCCTTCGGGTGGGTTCGATTCCCACCTCCTCCGTTTTTTCGATTCATCGAAGTAGGAGGAATATTATTATGGATAACAGGCAGTTATTACTGCGTGGTCTTCCTAAAATAGACGAGTTGCTACTGGATGAGCAGCTCGTTTTTTTTATGGAATCCACGCCCAGATCCGTTGTGGTGGACGCTGCAAGGGAGATCATTGATGAGCTGAGAAGGGAGATCCTTTCCGGAGAAAGAGAGGACACCCCCGAAAAGGATGAACTGATCGCAGAGATCTGCGACCGGATCACAGGAAAGAAAAAGAGAAACTTAAGGACGCTGATCAACGCCACCGGCGTTGTGCTCCACACCAACCTGGGCCGCTCCAATCTGTGCAGGGCTGCAGTGGAAAGCGTTACGGCTGTGGCTGATTCTTATTCCAATCTGGAATACGACCTGAAAAAGGGAGCCAGGGGCCTGCGCCACGACCATGTGGAGAAGATCATTGCAAAGATCACGGGAGCAGAGGCTGCCATGGTAGTCAACAACAATGCGGCAGCCACCATGCTGTGCCTTTCCGCCATGGCCTTTGGAAAGGAAGTCATCACATCCAGAGGCGAGCTGGTGGAGATCGGCGGCTCCTTCCGGATCCCGGAGATCATGGAGCAGAGCGGCGCCCATTTAAAAGAGGTGGGGACCACCAATAAGACGAAGCCGTCGGATTACCGGAACGCCTATGATCCGGAAAAGACCGGCGCGTTAATGAAGGTCCATACAAGCAACTACCGGATCCTGGGCTTCACCCAGGAGGTGACCCTGAAGGAAATGGTAGATCTGGGTAAGGAAATGAACCTTCCTGTGATCTACGACATGGGAAGCGGTCTCATGGCCGATCTGACCCGCTACGGCGTGGATGAGCCCACAGTCCTGGATGCGGTGAATGATGGGGCAGACGTGGTGCTTTTCTCCGGCGACAAGCTCCTGGGAGGCCCCCAGGGCGGCATCCTCATCGGTAAAAGGGAATATATTGATAGAATGAAGAAGCATCCTCTGGCCCGGGCCTTCCGTGTGGATAAGATGACCCTGGCAGCCATGGAGGCCACATTCTTTGAATATCTGGATATGGAGAACGCAAAGAAGACCATACCGGTGCTCCAGATGATCACTGTTTCTGGGGAAGAGCTTCAGAATAAGGCCGACCGGCTCATCGAAGCCATTAAGGCCAGGACAGATGCATTTACCCTGGGCTCCGAGCCCTGTAAGGACCAGGTGGGCGGCGGCTCCGCGCCCACAGTCCGGTTAAACGGCATCGCCGTTTCCATTGCCTCTGATACAGTACCGGCAGAGCGGCTGGAACGGCTGTTCAGAAGGGCTGAGACGCCGGTGATCGTCCGGGTAGCCCACGATAAGGTGCTCCTTTCTGTAAGGACCATAAAAGAAGAGGAAATCGAGACTGCTGCCAGCGCCGTTTTATTTGCGGCCGCCCAGGCAGGAGTAAATTAAGGAGAGTGACAGCTGAATGCAGAACGTCATTGTAGGAACTTCCGGTCATGTGGATCATGGAAAAACGTGTCTTATCAAGGCGCTGACAGGGATCCAGACCGACAGGCTGAGGGAAGAGCAGAAGAGGGGGATCACCATTGAGCTGGGATTCGCCAACCTTCCCAATGACGAGGGGCTTCACATCGGCATCATCGACGTGCCGGGCCACGAAAAATTTGTTAAAAACATGCTGGCGGGCATCGGAGGCATCGACCTGGTGCTTCTGGTGATTGCTCTGGACGAGGGCGTCATGCCCCAGACCGTGGAGCACTTTGAGATCTTAAAGATGCTTCATATCCGCCAGGGTATCATCGTATTTACCAAGGCAGACCTGGTGGATGAGGACTGGGCTGAAATGGTGGAGGAGGACGTTTCCGTGCTGGTGGAGGGAAGCTTCCTGGAAAACGCTGACCGGATCCGTGTTTCTGCCTTCACCGGCCAGAACATCGACGTATTAAAGAAGATGATCCTGGATAAGGTCCGCTCCGTGGGGATGCGCCGCAGTGAGCCGGAGCTGTTCCGGCTGCCTATTGACCGGGTATTCACCATGGAGGGCTTCGGTACAGTGGTGACCGGAACTCTTCTGGAAGGAAGCTGCCGGGCCGGAGAAGAGGTCATGGTCTATCCGGAAGAGCGGATCCTTAAGATCCGTGGGATCCAGAGCCATGGTTCCAAGGAAGAGGCTGCCTATGCCGGACAGCGTACAGCCATCAATCTGTCCAATATAAAAAAAGAAGAGCTGAGCCGGGGAGAAGTCCTGGCGGCTCCCGGAAGCCTTACCAACAGCACGTTCCTGGATGTGAAGATCAGCCTTTTCAAGACCACGGACCGGCTTTTAAAGAATGGGGACCGGATCCACTTTAACTATGGATCTGCCCAGACCATTGCCAAGGCGGTGCTTTTAGATAAGGATTCCATCGGTGCAGGCGAGAGCGCCTTTGTGCAGCTCCGATTTGATGAGCCTCTGGCCGTCAAGCGCACCGACCGGTTTATCATCCGTTTCTATTCTCCAGTGGAGACCTTTGGCGGAGGCATCATCCTGGACGCCTGTCCGGGAAAGCACAAGCGCCATCAGGAGGAGCTTATCAATGCCCTGGCTATCCGAGAGACGGGAACGGACGAGGAAGTGCTGGAGCTGGTCCTGAAGGAGGAGAGCATCCGCTTCCCGTCGGTCCATCGGCTGGCAGCCAAGCTCAACTGGACGGATAAGGAGACAGAGGAACGGCTGGAGAAGCTGAAAAAGCAGAAAAAGGCCCTTTCCTTAAACGATGGAAACTTCTTCCACAAGGATTTCTGGGAACGGGTCACAGGAAAGACCACAGAGATGCTGACAGCCTTCCACCAGGCCAATCCCATTGCAGCTGGAATGGAGAAGGAAGAGTTCAAGAGCCGGATCCTGGAAAGCTTTTATCTGAAGGAGGCCAAAAAAGGCGATGTGCTCTTAAACGAGCTGTTAAAGCGCGGGATCATCAGCGCTTCCGGCAGCACGGTGGCGGCGGCTGGCTTCTCTGCCCAGTATTCTGACGAGCATTCCGATATGCGCCAGACCATGATAAAGACGTATGCGGCGGCCGGCTTTGAGGCTCCGTCCACGGATGAGGTCATGGCTCAGTTTAAGGATAAAAAACAGGCAAAGCAGGTGCTTTCTGACCTGTTTAAGGACGGCACGCTGGTGAAGCTGAACCCAGGTGCTTATCTTTACAAGGATCACTATGAAAAGGCCATGGAGCTTCTGAGGGGGCATTTTGCATCCCACGATACCATGTCCCTGGCAGAATTCCGGGATATGTTAGGTACGTCCAGAAAGTATGTGCTGCTGATCCTGGATCATCTGGACCAGCAGAAGATCACAAAGCTCCAGGGCGACGTGCGTGTTCTGCTGAAATAAGGAGACGTTATGGAGTTCAGACAGCTGGAGGCATTTGTAAATGCTGCAAAATACAAAAGTTTTTCCAAGGCGGCTGACGCTACGTTTTTAACCCAGCCTACCATCAGTACCCATGTGAGCAACCTGGAAAATGAGCTGGGAGTACGGCTTTTGAACCGGTCTGGCCGGGAGATCAGCCTGACCCCCCATGGCCATGAGTTCTACTCTTATGCGGTGGAGCTTCTGAATACCAGATCCAGGGCCGTTATGTCCATGAAGAATCTGAAGGAGGACCTGGACGGGATCCTGGAGATCCAGACCTCCTCCATTCCCGGGTATTTTTATCTTCCCCAGGTCATGGAAGAGTTCCATGAGCTTTTCCCGCGGGTAAGGTTTTATGTGGAGCAGTCTGACAGCCGGCTGGTCAATGAGAACCTCATGAACCAGCGGGGAGAGCTGGGCTTTACCGGCTACAAGGGAAACAGCGGCCTGTGCTTTGAGCCTGTGTTCTACGATGAGATGGTACTCATCACTCCTGACACGGACGTATACCGGATCTACCAGAATGGAGAGGCCATCCCGGTGGAGCTGTTCATCAATGAACCCTTCATCATGCGGGAGGACGGATCTGGGACCCGGCAGGAGATGGAAAAGGCCCTGGTTTATGGGAAGCCTGTGTTTAAAAACGTGGATGTGATCGCCCGTATGAGCAATCCGGCAGCCATCAAGCAGGTGGTAAGCCGCGGCCTGGGCGTTTCCATTGTGTCCGAGCAGGTCATCAAGCGGACGGCGGAGCAGGATAATATCCGCTATTTCCGCATCCGCGGCCTGGAGAAAAAACGCTGTTTTTATCTGGCCCACAACAAAGGGGCCTGCTTATCTCCCATTGCGGAGCATTTCCTGGAATTCGTCCGGGAAAAGGCATCCAGGGAGCTTCATGAGGACGGGCAGCTCTAGGGCTGTCCGTTCTTCCATAGAAAAAAGCTATACAATCGATTCTCTGGAATAATATTTTTAATTAGACTTCCCCTGTCTGGTTTGATAAACTTAAGTGAGATGGATGAAAATTCTATATTTTTTGTCCATAATCTACAAAACAGAAAAGGGGTAGTAAGTATGAACTTAACTGCAAACAAAAAGACGCTGGCGCTTTCAGGCGTGCTCCTGGGAGCCATAGCAGCAGTCCTGGCCTATATGGGCAATCCCAAGAACATGGCCATGTGTATCGCCTGCTTTATCCGTGACACAGCCGGAGCCATGAAGCTCCACCAGGCAGCTGTTGTCCAGTACGTGCGTCCGGAGATCATCGGTATTATCTGCGGCGCATTTCTGATCGCTGTTGTCACAAAGGAATACCGGTCCACGGCCGGCTCCTCCCCCATGGTGCGTTTTGTGCTGGGTATGATCATGATGATCGGCTCCCTGGCATTCTTAGGCTGCCCGCTGCGTATGGTGCTCCGTATGGCTGCCGGCGATCTGAACGCCTATGTGGCCCTGATCGGCTTTGTGGCTGGAGTATTTACAGGGACCCTGGCCTTAAAGCGCGGCTTCTCTCTGGGAAGAGCCTATACGGTGGATAAAGCCTCCGGCACGATCCTTCCCATCGCCATGGTGGTGCTCTTTGTTTTAAGCCTGACCACAACACTGTTCGTCAGCAGTGAAAAGGGGCCCGGAAGCATGCACGCACCGGTGTTTATCGCACTCATCGGCGGCCTTTTATTCGGAGCCATCGCCCAGAAGTGCAGAAGCTGCTTTGCAGGCTGTGTCCGCGATATCATCTTAATGAAGAATTTTGATCTTCTGACCATCGTAGGCGGTATTTTCGTGGTTATGGTGATCTACAACATCGCCACAGGAAACTTTAATCTGTCCTTTACAGGACAGCCGGTGGCCCATGCCCAGCATATCTGGAATATCCTTGGCATGTACGCCGTGGGATTTGCTGCTGTTCTGGCAGGCGGATGCCCCTTAAGACAGCTGGTGCTGGCGGGCCAGGGCTCTTCCGATTCCGCAGTGACCTTCTTAGGTCTTTTTGTTGGAGCCGCTTTCTGCCATAACTTCGGGCTGGCAGGCGTTGCCGCAGCTGCAGCAACCGCAGACGCTCCGGCAGTGGCAGGCGGTCCGGGGATCAACGGCCAGGTGGCTGTGATCGCATGTATCGTGATCCTGTTCATCATCGGATTTATGCCGAAGAATAAAAAGAATTAATTGCAGAGAAAAGAGGAATCATTATGTACGAAGTAGATGCAAGAGGTTTATCCTGTCCGGAGCCGGTGATGCTGACCCAGGCTGCCTTAAAGAGTCATGGAAACGATACGGTAAAGGTCCTGGTGACAGAGCCTCATTCCAAGGCTAACGTGGAGAAATTTGCCAGGAGCCAGGGAAAGACCGTGACTGTGACGGAAACAGGCGATGGATTTGAGCTCATCATCCAGTAAGGACGGATCTTTCAGAAAGAGACGGTAACATGAGACAAAAAGAATGGAAACTGATCATCACATTCCACACCACCTCCGACGCCATTGCCTTTGAAAAGGCGTGCAAGGAGACGGGCAGATCCGGCCGTATGATCCCTGTACCCAGGGAGCTTTCGGCCGGGTGCGGCCTGGCCTGGTGTACAGTCCCGGCTGACCGGGCGGATATGGAGACATTCTTAAAGGAATGCTCCATTGAATGTGAGGATATGGCAGAGCTGTTATATTAGAGATGGGAAAGGGGTGATACTATGGGAATTTATATGGATAATGCGGCGACTACCATGCAGAAGCCGGATTGTGTGATCGACGCGGTGGTAAACGCCATGAGGCATATGGGAAATTCCGGCCGGGGAGCCCATGAAGCGTCCCTGGATGCCTCCAGGCTGATCTACGAAACGAGAGAAATGCTCTCGGAGCTTTTTAACCTGGGGGATCCCAGACAGGTGGCCTTTACATTAAACTCCACGGAGGCATTGAATACGGCGATCCTGGGTCTTTTTGATCCGGGCGACCATATCATCTCCACAGTCATGGAGCACAATTCAGTGTTGAGGCCTTTATACCGTCTGGAGGAAAAGGGATGCCAGGTGTCCTTCGTTCCCTGTGACGAAAAGGGACGGCTGAGAACAGACCTTCTGGAGAGCTTTCTTAAAGAAAATACAAAGGCCCTGGTATGTACCCACGCGTCCAATCTGACCGGAAATGCCAATGACCTTATGTATCTGGGAAGGTTCTGTAAGGACCATGGACTGCTTTTTGTGGTGGACGCCTCCCAGACAGCAGGAGTTCTCCCCATCGATATGCAGGCCATGAACATCGACGTGGTGTGCTTTACAGGCCACAAGGGGCTGTACGGCCCCCAGGGGACCGGCGGGATCTGCGTGCGGCCGGGAATTACGGTACGGCCGCTGAAATCCGGCGGGAGCGGGATCCACACCTATCTGAAGGAGCATCCCCACGAGATGCCCACAGCCTTAGAGGCTGGAACCTTAAATGGCCACGGAGTGGCCGGACTCCATGCGGCCCTGGGCTTCCTTAAGGAAACAGGTACAGATACGATCCATAAAAAGGAGATCGGTCTCATGCGCCGCTTCCTGGATGGGATAAAGGATATTCCGGGTCTTAAGCTTTATGGGGATTTTTCCACAGATCAGAGGGCTGCGGTGGTGGCCTTGAACCTGGGAACGTATGATTCCTCTGAAGTCAGCGACGAGCTTTCCTTTGAATACGGGATCTCCACCCGTCCTGGCGCTCACTGTGCGCCCTTAATGCATCAGTCCATGGGAACCGTGGACCAGGGCATGGTACGTTTTTCTTTTTCCTGGTTTAATACGGAAGAGGAGATCGACGCGGCAGTGAAGGCCTTAAAGGAGCTGGCGGAATAAAATTTAATGTTTAAAAAGCCTTCCGGCTTTTTCCATAACGGGAAAGACGGAAGGCTTTTTTGTCGGTTTATCTCCGGGGCTGGCCGCAGTATGTATTATCTGCCGAAATAACGGTCCAGCTCCTTCATGAAGGTTTCGGGGATCTCCCGTTTAAATGGAATGACCGGAATATTTCCAAGGCTTTCTGCGATATGTCCCAGAAGCCTTGCGCTCCGTTCCAGGGACCAGGGGGAGATATAGTCCACGATATCGTGGCGGGTATGCATTCCGAAGCCGTCGCGGTTTAAAGTCATGGCCGGTACGCCGTTCCAGGCAAAGGTGTTGGAGTCGCTGCCCCAGATGGCATTTCTTGTGACCATTCCGATACCTGTTTCATGGGCCATATATTCAATCATGGAGCAGATGGAGGGATCGCCGGTGACGCCAATGACGGTTCCTCCCACCAGCTGTCCGGCCAGATCCACATTCATATTGAAACAGTGTTGCTTCAGCTCCTCTTTATGGACCTCCGTATAGTTCCGGCTGCCTAAAAGTCCCTTTTCCTCGGCTCCGAACCAGATGAACTCCAGGGTACGGCGGGGTGTATGGGCCTTAAAGTACCGGCACAGCTCCAGGATGATGGCACAAGCGGCCATGTTGTCGTAGGCTCCGGGACCCTGGGGAACAGAGTCGTAGTGCGCAGTCAAGGTCAGGATCTCATCCGGGACCTCCGTTCCCTGGATCCGCGCGATCACGTTGTGGGAAACAGCTTTTTCTGGCTCCTGCAGTAAGGTCAGCCGGGCGCGGCAGGCTCCGGCCTCTACCAGCTCCATGGCATCCCGGTGATGGATCACCAGCCCCTGGATGGGAGTCTCTTCCATTTTGGGTACTCCCCGTGTATAGAGGAGGCGGTCCGGGCCTTCGTCGATGGGAGTTCCGGTGATGGAGAGGAAGGCGGCAGCTCCTGCATGGACCAGCTTCTTATACATATCTTTATTGACAGGGTTGTTTACCAGGACGATCTTTCCTTTTGCCTGGGAAAGATTAATATCATCGCCGTTTTCCGCGTACAGGAACGGGGCCTCGATCCCATCCGCCGGAGTGCTGCCGCAGCGGCCGTATCCAGCCACTGTATATGTTTTTTCAAAGGGTTCCGTTACAGTGAATTCAGCTTTAAGGATCCTCCACGTATCGATCTCAAATTCTTCCAGGCGGCTGTCCACGCCAAAGCTCTTAAGCTCCCTCTGGATCTCCAGGGCGGCCTTTTCTTCACCATCGGTTCCGGCTTCCCGGATATAATCAAACTGTTTTATAAATTCCAGCTGGCGTTTTCCGCAGATCATATTATATTCCATACTCTGGCTCCTTTTATCTGTATTTTCGATACCAGGGTCAGAAGGTCAAAAATCCTTTTGCCCCACATCTGTTTTCTTCCATTATACCCGATTTGGGAAAAAAGGCAAGCCTGGGGCGCCGCAGATCCTGGGAGGGTCAGAATGGCCTGCGGCTGATGCGATGACAGATGTTTTATGATTGTAGTTTACATAATATTATTATGTAAACTATCGTGCAAAAAATGCATGTAAAACTAACTTGACATTTTTGAATTTCTGATTTATAGTACAAATGTAAAGCAAACATTACATATTTATCACGAAGGGATGAGGTGCACATGAGAAACCGGATCCAGGAGCTGCGGAAGGAGAGGAAGATCCGCCAGGAGGACCTGGCGGAAGCGGTGGGAGTCACCAGGCAGACCATCATTTCCCTGGAAAATGGAAAATATAATGCCTCCCTGGTGCTGGCCCACAAGCTGGCCAGATATTTTTCCTGTACCATTGAAGACATTTTTTTATTTGACGAGGAGGAATAGCACATGAAGCTGAAAGTATTATTTATGGAAGAACCGGTGGATTTTGAAAAAAGGTGCAGGCTGCGGATCCTGGTGGGAAAGACTGCGGCGGTGCTGGGTCTTCTTTCAGTGGCGGCCGCATGGTTTTATGGAAATTCTGGGGCTGTGGCTGGAGACAGCTTTATCCGGGAATTTTATACCTGGATCGGGATCGGCTTTATGGCCGGCGGGGCTGCATCCGTCTGGAAGAACCGGAGATATCTGAAGGATGAGGCAGCGTTAAAGAAGAGAAGGGTGGAGGAGTGTGATGAGAGAAACCGGCTCCTGGGACTTAGGAGCTGGGCGTATTCCGGATATGCCATGTTCCTCCTCCTGTATCTGGGATTTCTGGCCAGTGGATTTTTTGACCGGACGGTCATGTATGTACTGGCCGCTGTCCTTGCCGCCCAGGCGGGCCTGCTTCTGGTTTTCCGGCTGGCGTTAGGAAGGGTGATGTAATGGGCTTCCGTCTTTTTAGGGTCAGTGGAAATTTTATGCTTGTAGCGGAACGGTTCATATGATAAGATAAGAATAAATCTATGAAAGAGTTTTTATTATTTCCGGGAGGTGGGGTGAGATGCCGAAGGTCGCATATTCGGAAGAGGACCGGCAGCGGATCAGGAGCGAGCTGGTGAAGACTGGGCTTGAGCTGATGTCCAGACAGGGGATCCAGCATACGACTGTGGAACAGATCTATAAAAAAGTCGGCATTTCACGCACATTTTTTTATTCCTTCTTTCCGGCCAAGGAGGATCTGATCGTTGAGGCCCTGTACCTGCAGCAGCCGAGGGTCCTTGAATACGCGCGGAAGCTGATGAACGATCCTGGCCTGAGCTGGCGGGAGGGGGTCGGGAAATTCCTTCATGACTGCTGTTATGGAGAAAAAAAGGGGATCGCCGTATTGACGATCGAGGAGCAGCAGCAGATTTTTAAGCGGCTCTCCGGGGAGAACTGCCAGATCTTCCGCGAGAAACAGCGCCGTCTTTTTGGACAGATCCTGGAATGCTTTGGGATTGCCTCCAGTACAGAACGGATCAGCTTGTTTACGAATCTGAGCCTGACGGCCATGGTCATACGAAGGGCAGTCCCCCATACGCTTCCGTTTTTTGTCCCTGAAGCGATGGACGAGACGGTCGAGTTCCAGATCGAAGCCATTACAGACGCCCTGGAGGCTATGAAAAACAGTTCTTCAATATAAGGGAGAGAAGTCTGACGACCCGTTTGGATACGGTGTTCCGGCGTGATATCCAGACGGGTCTTCTTTTAAATAAAATAAAAACAAAAAATAAATCGTATTCTTATTTAAGTGTGAGAGGGAATCTTGTTTATGGCGCTGCGGACAGATCCGGCAGCTTCATATAAAACATCTGAATTCAGGAGGAAAATAGTATGGGATTTTTCAGCAAGCTGTTTAAGGGACCGGAGATCGACATGGAAAAGAGCAGGAAGAATGCAGAAAAGATGCGCCTTCTCTTTAACCAGTCAGTGGAAAACGGAGATACTTACCGGCTGATCTTTGGGTATACGGAGGATGTAAGCCGGTTCAATTACGGATTCGTCCATGGAAGCCGGACGAAGATCGGGAATCTGATCGTCGGCTGGAACGAGGACAGCCAGACCATCGCAGTAGTTCCCACAGTACCGGATCTTTCCGGCTGCGGCACTCCGGTCTTTTACCGCCGGTCAGAGATCCTTAAGGCCTACCGGAATAAATATCCGACGGATGCATTCATCATTTATCCGGATAAGAAAGGGTATATCGGCATCAACGCCTACGACTGGCTGGAGGATGAGAAGCTGTATGTGTATGTGGAGCAGGCGGAGGAGCTGGCTGCCTTCACAGAGTTCTTTATGAACCGGTTTGCGGGGAAGGATGGGAAAAAATAAGCGGTTATAATTTTTTTGTGTGTCAAGAAAAAACCCTTGACAGCTCCCGTGTTTTATAGTATCATATGCGAGGTGACCTGATATGGAAAAAATTGTGGAACAGGGCCTGCTGTATGATTTCTATGGAGAGCTCCTGACGGACCACCAGCGGCACGTATATGAGGACGTGGTCTTTAACGATATGTCTTTGAGCGAGATCGCCGAGGAACAGGGGATCAGCCGCCAGGGAGTTCACGATCTCATCAAACGGTGCGACCGGATCCTGGCCGGTTATGAGGAAAAGCTCAGAATGGTGGAGAAATTCAACCAGACGAAGCGGATGGTAGAAGAGATCAAAACGCTGGCCGGTACGTATAAGAAAAACGGCGATATGAGCCTGATCGACAGGATTGAAGCGATCTCTGAGGAGATCGGACAGCTGTGACCATAAAGGGAGAGGTTAAATGGCATTTGAAAGCTTAGCCGATAAATTGCAGAATGTCTTTAAAAACTTAAGAGGCAAAGGGCGTTTAACCGAAGCCGATGTAAAGACCGCACTGAAAGAAGTGAAAATGGCGCTTCTGGAGGCGGATGTAAGTTTTAAAGTCGTAAAACAGTTCATCAGTTCTGTACAGGAACGGGCAGTGGGACAGGATGTTCTTACAAGCCTGACTCCGGGACAGATGGTGATAAAGATCGTAAACGAGGAGCTTGTGAAGCTTATGGGCTCCGAGACCACTGAGATCGCCTTAAAGCCCCAGAATGAGATCACTGTGATCATGATGATCGGTCTCCAGGGCGCCGGTAAGACGACCACCACCGCAAAGCTGGCGGGAAAATTCAAGGCCAAAGGAAGGAATCCCCTGCTGGCGGCCTGCGATATCTACCGTCCGGCAGCCATTAAGCAGCTGCAGGTCAACGGTGAAAAGGTGGGTGTTCCCGTATTCTCCATGGGAGAGAACAATTCTCCGGTGAATATCGCGAAAGCGGCAGTGGAGCACGCAAAAAAAGAAGGCTGTAACCTGGTATTCCTGGATACGGCCGGACGGCTTCAGATCGATGAGGCCATGATGGAGGAGCTTGTCCAGATCAAGGAAGCGGTCCATGTGGATCAGACCATTCTTGTGGTCGATGCCATGACGGGCCAGGACGCAGTCAATGTGGCCGGAAGCTTCAATGATAAGATCGGTGTGGACGGCGTGATCCTCACAAAGCTGGACGGCGACACCAGAGGCGGCGCGGCGCTTTCGATCCGCTCTGTCACAGGCCGCCCCATCCTGTATGTGGGTATGGGAGAAAAGCTTTCCGACCTGGAACAGTTTTATCCCGACCGGATGGCTTCCAGGATCCTGGGAATGGGCGATATCCTTTCCCTGATCGAAAAAGCCGAGTTTGAGGTGAGCGAAGAGAAGGCAAAGGAAATGAGCCAGAAGCTCCGCAAAGCCGAATTTGATTTCAACGATTTCCTGGATCAGATGAACCAGATCAAAAAGATGGGCGGTATGGGCAGCATCCTGAATATGATGCCCGGAATGTCCCAGCTGAAGGGAAATGTTGATATAGACGAGAAATCCATGGACCGTGTGGAGGCTATTATCCTTTCTATGACAAAGGAGGAGCGCGCCAACCCGTCGATCTTAAATCCTTCCAGGAAGCAGAGGATCGCCCGGGGAGCAGGCGTGGAGGTGGCCGAGGTCAACCGGATCGTCAAGCAGTTTGAACAGTCCAAAAAGCTGATGAAGCAGCTTCCCGGTATGATGGGCGGTAGGCGCAAAGGCGGGCTGGGAGGACTTTCGGGCATGATGGGCAAATTCAAGATGCCGTTTTAGCCCGCAGAAACGACAGCAGATGCATTTTATGCATGGCTTATAAAAACTTTTTTAAATAATCATGGAGGTAAAAGTACAATGGCAGTAAAGATGAGATTAAGAAGAATGGGTCAGAAGAAGGCTCCTTTTTATAGAGTCGTAGTTGCAGATTCCCGCTCCCCGAGAGATGGAAGATTTATCGAGGAGGTTGGTATCTACGATCCCAACACTGAGCCCAGCACCATCAAATTCAACGAGGAAGCAGCTAAGAAGTGGTTAGCAACAGGCGCACAGCCGACTGAGACCGTTGGCAAGCTCTTAAAGGCAGCCGGCATCACCCAGTAATGTGAGGTGTTTTCATGAAGGAACTGGTTGAAGTTATCGCCAAAGCACTGGTTGATAATCCAGACGAGGTTGTGGTTACAGAATCTGAGAACGACGACGAATTAGTCATCGAGCTCAAGGTTGCTCCTTCTGACATGGGAAAGGTCATCGGCAAGCAGGGAAGGATCGCAAAGGCCATCCGCTCCGTTGTCAAGGCCGCATCTTCCAGACTGGAAAAGAAGGTTATGGTTGAGATTCAGTAACGTTCATAAAAGACTGGGGTCAGAGAAATTTGATCACAGTCTTTTTTGTACGGCTGCGGACCGCGCGCCAGGGACATGGGCCGCTGTGCGCCGGTTCCGCTTTTGAAAGGATGGAACAATGGAAAATCTGCTTCGCGTCGGTGTGATCACATCGGCTCACGGTGTCCGGGGAGAAGTGAAGGTATTCCCTACTACGGACGATAACAGCCGTTTCAAGACATTAAAACACGTCCTCATGGACACAGGAAAAGAAAAAATACCCCTGGAGACCGAGCATGTGAAATTTTTTAAAAACATGGTCATTTTAAAATTCAAGGGGTTTGACAATAAGAATGACGTGGAGATGTGGCGTCAGAGGGATCTTCTGATCACCAGGGACCAGGCAGTGGAGCTTGCGCCGGACGAAAACTTCATTGCTGACCTCATTGGCCTTACAGCCGTAACAGATGAAGGGGTGGTCCTGGGTACTCTTACGGATGTGCTCCAGACCGGGGCCAACGACGTGTACTGCGTAAAAATGGAGAACGGAAAGGAGCTTCTCTTGCCGGCCATTAAAGACTGCATCTTAAACGTGGATCTGGAAAAACAGGAGATGCTGGTCCATGTGCTGGACGGCCTCCTGGATCTGTAATGGAGGAAGACCATGAATTTTCATGTAATGACATTGTTTCCGGAAATGGTCATGAACGGGTTAAATACCAGTATCCTGGGACGGGCCGCCTCCAATGGGCTTCTGTCCTTTGAGGCCATCAACATCCGTGATTACACCCTGGAGCGCCACGGAAAGGTGGACGACTACCCTTACGGCGGAGGCGCCGGAATGGTCATGCAGGCGGAGCCCATTTACCGCGCCTATACGGCACTCTGCGACCGCATCGGCCACAGGCCCCGGGTGGTTTACATGACGCCCCAGGGACGGACCTTTACCCAGAAGATCGCCGAGGAACTGGCAAAGGAAGAGGATCTTGTTTTTCTCTGCGGCCATTATGAGGGCGTGGATGAGCGGGTCCTGGAAATGATCGCCACCGATTATCTTTCTGCGGGAGATTATGTGCTCACCGGCGGCGAGCTGCCGGCCATGATGATGATCGACTGTATTTCCAGGCTGGTGCCCGGCGTTTTAAATAACGACGTTTCGGCGGAGTTTGAATCCTTCCACGATAATCTCCTGGAATATCCCCAGTACAGCCGTCCCGAGGAATTTATGGGAAAAAAGGTGCCGGAGATCCTTCTTTCTGGCCATCATGCCAATATTGAAAAATGGAGACGGGAGCAGTCCATTATCCGGACCCTGGAACGGAGGCCGGAGCTTTTGGAGGAAGCGGTGCTCTCCAAAAAGGAAAAGCTCTTCCTGGAGGAGCTTTTGAGAAAAAAGGCGGAAAACCAGGAAGAAGATACGATTTAGTCCTTGCAATTTGGACAGACATATGCTATAATCATAAACCGTGAAATAAGAGATGGTCCGCTGCCGCGTACTGATACTCATACCGCGGGTAAGAACATCGAATACTTTAAGGAGGTTCATGAATATGAACGAAATTATCAAGAATATCGAAGCCGCCCAGTTAAAGGAAACTGTACCGAGCTTCAACGTAGGTGACACTGTAAGAGTATCTGCTAAGATCCGCGAGGGCAACCGCGAGAGAATCCAGGTGTTCGAGGGAACTGTTATCAAGAGACAGAACGGCGGAGTAAGAGAGACCTTCACTGTCAGAAAGAATTCCAACGGCATCGGCGTTGAAAAGACCTGGCCGCTTCATTCTCCGTCTGTTGAGAACATCGAAGTTGTAAGAAGAGGTAAAGTACGCCGTGCAAAACTGAACTACTTAAGAACAAGAGTAGGTAAGGCTGCTAAGGTTAAAGAGTTAGTAAAATAATTTGTAACTGGCAGAATGAGGGGAACAATGAAAATTGTCCCCCTCTTTTTTCAATATTCCGGAGGTGCTTTTGTGGAATTTTACCAGGAAAAGGATGAGAACCGGCTCCATTCGGTGGTCAACTGGATCGTGGACATCGCAGTGGTCATCGCCTTCGCCTGCTATCTGGTCTATGGCTTTGGAGGCCGGATCGAGGTAAACGGCGGCTCCATGAAGCCGGCACTGGACTCCGGCGACGTGGTTTTAGTAAACCGGCTGGCGTATGCCCTGGGAAGTCCCAGGCGGTTTGATATCGCAGTGTTTTCCCAGGGGGATCAGACTTTTAATATGAAGCGGATCATTGGCCTTCCGGGTGAAACAGTGCAGATCAGGGAGAACCAGGTCTATATCAATGGAGAACCTCTGGAAGCAGAGGGGGCGCTGGACGCGGCCTCCATCGCCGGGCTGGCAGAATATCCCATGGAGCTTTCCGAGGATGAATATTTTCTCTTGGGAGATAACAGGGAGTCCAGTGAGGACAGCCGTTTTTCCAGCATCGGGAATGTAAAAAGGGACCAGCTGATCGGGAAGGTATGGTTCAGGATCCAGCCGTTTTCCCAGTTCGGGCCGGTCAGTCTGAAAGGAGAAGAAGGATGAATATACAGTGGTATCCGGGCCATATGACAAAGGCCAAAAGGGCCATGCAGGAGGATATTAAGCGGATCGATCTGATCATCGAGCTGGTGGATGCCAGGGCGCCTTTATCCAGCAGGAATCCGGACATCGACGATCTGGGCCGGGGGAAGGCACGGATGGTGCTGCTCAATAAGGCAGATCTGGCCAGTGAGGCAGGAAACGCTGCCTGGACCCGGTATTTTGAAGCCAGGGGATTCCAGGTGATGAAGATCGATGCCCGCCAGAAGGCTTCCTTAAAGCAGATCCATAGTGTGATCCAGGAGGCATGTAAGAAAAAGATCGAGCGGGACCGGAGGCGCGGGATCTTAAACCGGCCGGTGCGGGCCATGGTGGCAGGGATCCCCAATGTGGGAAAATCCACGTTTATCAACAGCTTTGCCGGAAAGGCAGCGGCTAAAACAGGAAATAAGCCGGGCGTTACCAAGGGAAACCAGTGGATCCGTCTGAATAAGCAGGTGGAGCTTCTGGATACGCCAGGGATCCTGTGGCCAAAATTTGAGGACCAGTCCGTGGGCCTTAAGCTGGCGTTTTTGGGATCCATCAACGACGAGATCCTTAATAAGGATGAGCTGGCGGCAGAGCTCTGCGCATTTTTACTGAAGGCATATCCGGGGCTTCTGGCGGAGCGGTACGGGATCCCGGAGGACCGGTCTCCCCACGAGCTTCTGGAGCAGATCGCCATTGCCAGGTCCTGCCTCTTAAAGGGCGGCGGCTATGATGTCCCCAGGGCAGCAAGGCTTTTGCTGGAGGATTTCCGCAGCGGAAAGCTGGGGCGGATCACACTGGAATTTCCGGAAAATCCCGGATTACAGGAAAATAGGAACAATTAGGAGGCCGGCGGCAGAGGAGAGTCTGTCTGCTGCCGGATCTGCAAAGGAAGGCATATATGGCAAGAACACTGACAGGAGAACGGCTGGAGAAGGAGCTTTTACGGCTGGAGGCCATGAAGGCATACGAAAAGGAGAATGAGGACTGCGCCCTGATCTGCGGGATCGACGAGGCAGGAAGAGGGCCGCTGGCGGGACCGGTGGCCGCCGGGGCGGTGATCCTTCCCAGGGACTGCACCATCCTGTATCTCAACGATTCAAAGAAGCTGTCGGAAAAGCGGCGGGAGGAGCTGTTCCTGGAGATAAAGGAAAAGGCCCTGGCTTGGAATGTGGCGGTGGTCTCCCCGGCCAGGATCGATGAGATCAACATCCTCCAGGCCACCTATGAGGCCATGCGGGCGGCCATCGGCGGCCTTTCCCAGATGCCGGACCTGCTTTTAAACGATGCGGTCACCATTCCGGGAATGGAGATCCCGCAGATCCCCATTGTCAAGGGAGACGCCAAAAGCGTATCCATAGCCGCGGCCAGCATCCTGGCCAAGGTCACCAGGGACCATCTGATGGCGGAGTATGACAAGCTGTATCCCGGGTATGGATTTGCAAAGCATAAGGGCTACGGAACTGCGGCCCATATTGCAGCCTTAAGGGAACTGGGTCCGTCGCCCATCCACCGGAGGACCTTTATTAAAAATTTCGTGTAGCTTCGGAAAGGGGCCTTTGTGGGACAGAATAAGCGGATGGAAGGAAGCCGGTATGAGCAGCTGGCGGCCCGGTATCTGGAACAGAAAGGGATGGATGTCCTGGAGCTGAATTACCGGTGCCGCACCGGCGAGATCGACATCATTGCCAGGGACGGCGGATATCTGGTCTTTGTGGAGGTCAAATACAGGAAAACGAAAAGGGCCGGATATGCGCTGGAGGCTATCGACATCCGGAAGGCCGGACAGGTGCGCCGGGTGGCGGCTGTCTATCTTTATGAGCACGGATTTCCGGAGTCTGCGGCCTGCCGGTTTGACGCGGTGGGGATCGACGGAGAGCAGATCACACATTTAAAAAATGCGTTTTAGACGGGAGAGATATACATGTATGACTGGAAAAGAAAGGGAGACGGCGGTCTTATAAAGGAAGTCACAAGGGATGGAGTCACGTGGCTTTCCTTCCCGGCCCTGGAAGAAACAGGGCTTGTGGCCCACGCCTTCTCCACCCGTATGGGCGGTGTGAGCAAAGGGTGCTATTCCACCATGAATTTTTCTTTTACCCGGGGAGACGATCCGGAGGCGGTACGGGAAAATTACAGGCGTATGGCAAAGGCCCTGGGCGTGGATGAGACACGCATGGTCCTGACATGGCAGACCCACACCACCAACGTGCGGACCGTGACCCTGGAGGACGAGGGAAAGGGGATCGTAAAGGAACGGGATTACCGGGATGTGGACGGACTGATCACAGACCGGCTCGGCGTGACGCTGGTGACATTTTTTGCCGACTGCGTGCCGCTGTATTTTCTGGACCGGAAAAGAAGGGCCATCGGTCTGGCCCATTCGGGCTGGAGAGGGACCGTAAACCGCATGGGCCAGGCGGTCCTGTCGGCCATGGAAAAGGAGTACGGCACGGATCCGGCTGATGTGACGGCCTGTATCGGCCCCAGCATCTGCCAGGACTGCTATGAAGTGGGAGAGGAAGTGATCGCTGAATTTGCGGCGGCCTTCCGGGAAGAGCACCACCCGGCGCTTTTCTACAAAAAAGAGAATGGAAAATACCAGCTGGATCTCTGGGAGGCCAACCGGATCGTTCTCCGGGAAGCGGGCGTGCCGGAGACAGGGATCTCTGTGACGGATATCTGTACCCACTGCAATCCAGAGCTTTTGTTTTCCCACCGGACAGCGGCAGACCGGCGGGGAAATCTCTGTGCCTTCCTCTGCTTAAAGGAAGAAGGCAGATAGCAGGCCCGGGCCTTGCAAAAAATGACATTTAACGAAAAACCTTCTAGTGTATTATTTTCTCCAGAGACCATAATAGGAGTGTACCAAGAAAACGCCGGAAAAAACAAGGCCGGCAAATACACTCAAAAGGAGGGTTTTATATGTCCAGTACAAACAATTCTTCCAATCGTATGGTAGTACCGGAGGCCAAGGAGGCCATGGACAAGTTTAAGATGGAGGTGGCCTCTGAGTTAGGAGTGCCGCTGACCAACGGCTACAATGGAAACCTGACCTCTTACCAGAACGGCAGCGTAGGCGGCTATATGGTGAAGAAGATGATCGAGGAACAGGAGAAGAAGATGGCGGGCAAATAAAAGCTGCCTGAATCTGACTAAAAAGGCCTTTCCGTCTGGATCGATTCCAGGGAAAGGCCTTTTTCCTTATGGTTCCTCTGCTGTCAGTGTCCATCTTCCACCTCCTTTAAAGCGGGATTTTGCAGGTTTCACAGATTCTGCGGAAAAACTGCTTGTATATCGCCTTCATTGCGATTATAATTGTGAAGATACTGGAAACAGAAGGGGATGCGGCAGCATGAGCGTTCCGGTCTCTGGTCCGGAAAAGAAACGACCGCATCGAGAGGTGGCATATGAGAGTGATCGCAGGCAGCGCCAGACGGCTGCTTTTGAAGACTGTGGAGGGAATGGACACCCGGCCAACCACAGACTGTATAAAGGAAACCTTATTTAATATGATCCAGAACGACCTTTACGGCCGTTCCTTTCTGGATCTGTTTGCCGGAAGCGGGGCCATCGGCATCGAGGCTTTAAGCCGCGGGGCATCGGAGGCTGTATTCATTGACAATGGGATCCGCCAGGTATCCTGTATCCGGGACAATCTGAAGACCACAAAGCTGGAATCCGGGGCAAAGGTGTTAAACTGCGGCGTGCTGGAGGGACTTTCCCGTCTTGGCCGGGACCATGGTGCCTTTGATTTTATATTTATGGATCCGCCCTATGGCTGTGATCTGGAACGCCAGGTACTGGAGGCCTTACAGGATTCGCCTCTGGCTGACGGTGACACGGTCCTTATTGCGGAGGCTTCCCTGGATACAGATTTTTCCTGGGCAGAGTCCCTGGGCTATGAGATCAGCCGTACCAAGGAATATAAGACAAACAAACATGTATTTTTGAAAAAGAGGGAAAATTGAGATGAAAAAAGCCATTTATCCGGGAAGCTTTGACCCGGTGACTCTGGGACATCTGGATGTGATCCGCCGGGCGTCCCAGCTGTTCGACCACCTGGTGATCGCAGTTTTGCATAACAGTGCGAAAACTCCATTGTTTTCCGTGGAAGAACGTGTTAAGATGTTAGAAGAAGCGACAAAGGACATTCCCAACGTGGAGGTGAAGGCCTTCGGCGGCCTTACGGTGGAGTTTGCCAGGGAATGCGGGGCCAACGCCCTGGTCCGGGGGCTTCGTGCGATCACGGATTTTGAATACGAGCTGCAGATCGCCCAGCTGAACCGGGTGATCGCTCCGGATATCGATACCGTATTTCTGACCACCAATTTAAAATATGCGTATCTGAGCTCCAGCTCTGTCAAGGAGGTGGCGGCTTACGGCGGTGATATTTCCAATTTTGTGACAGCCGGGGTGGCAGAAGAGGTACATAAGAAATTTCAGAATAAGATCAGGGGAAAGGAATAAGGAAGCAATATGAGCAGAATCGAACAGTTAATCGGAGAAATTGAAGAATATATTGACAGTTGCAAGTTCCAGCCGCTGTCCACCACCAAGATCATCGTAAATAAGGAGGAGCTGGACGAGCTCCTGGTGGAGCTGCGTCTCAGGATCCCCGATGAGATCAAGCAGTACCAGAAGATCATCAGCAACCAGGAGGCGATCCTTTCCGATGCCCACACCCGGGCAGATGCCCTTCTGGCGGAAGCCACAGCCCAGACCAATGAGCTGGTCAACGAGCATGAGATCATGCAGAAGGCGTACGCCCATGCCAATGAGGTGATCGAGCAGGCCCAGGCCCAGGCCCAGGCCATCATCGACAGCGCCGTCAACGACGCCAACAATATCCGTCAGGGCTCCATCCAGTATACGGACGATATGTTAAAGAGCCTTCAGAATATCATCAATCATTCCATGGAAGGAGCCCAGGGCCGGTTTGACGCCTTTATGAGCTCCATGAGGTCCAGCTACGACATCGTTTCCTCCAACCGGAAGGAGCTGTCCGGCGGGATCATCACAGAAAAAGAAGAGGAGCCGTCTGTACCGGAGGCCTAGACTTTCGGAAGGATCAGCCCAGTACGCCCAGGAGCCGGAAGATGACGGCGGCCAGGGCGCTGTGAAGAAGCTTCCAGAGAATATATTGCCGGATGGATAATCCGGCAATTTTTTTATCTTCTGTACGGTCCTCTCGATCCTTTGGGCTGCTGCCGCCATCGTCTGTACGTCTCTTTTTTTCCTCTGGCCATCCGGAGGCAGTCACGGCCCGGGTCTGGAAAATGCCGCATATGCCGCCGAAAGCCAGGATGGCAGCGGCGGCGGTTCCGGAGTCCGGGAAGGGAAGGGAGGCGGACACCTCCCGGACTCCGGTGGTCATCTCCATGGCGCCCATAAGGAAGATCCGGAGAGAGGCGGGGAGCCACAGTGCGCGGCGTAAAAATACGATCACGATGGAAAACAGCATCAGGTAGCCGCCGATGCGGCAGAGGATCTCTGCTGCGGCCAGGATCGCCGTATCCAGGGCCGGAGCTTTCTGGATCTGCGGCCGGGAGCCGTTGGACGCGGGAGCCGGTAAGCCAGGAAAATAGATCCTCTTTGCCAGGGCAGCCAGAGGAAGGAGCGGCAGATAAATGGAAAGAAGAAGGCGGGAGGGATGCATTCCGGCCTCAAAAAGCGGGCAGACAAAGCCCAGCAGGAACATGGGGCTTGGATGATTGCATATGGCCATGAGGAAGCGGCCCTCCTGGACGGAAAGCTTCCCCTCCCGGACAAAATCCCCGCAGGTCTTTGCCCCCATGGGGCAGCCGCAGAGGAGACCGGAAATGAGGGTGTAGCAGCCGTTTTCTGAAAGGGGAAGCCAGGGACCTAAGAAAGCCCGGACGGGCTTCATCAGCAGAGAGACGCCGCCGGAGGATACGATGAGGCTGGAGAGCACCATAAAGGGAAACAGGGACGGGACCACAGACGTATACCATAAAAGAAGGCCGTACCTGGCCCCCTCGGCCGCAAAGCGGGGATAAAGCAGAAGAAACACCATGAGAATGGCAAGACCGACGGATTTTTTCATAAGCACCCGAATACCTTTTGTTGATACAGCTTATGAAAAGGGGCTTCCCCATATGAAACTTCTGGTCCTGGCGCTGCTCATTCTGTATGATTCCATGCTGATCTTTCAGCTGGAGCATGTAAAGGCCCTGGATACCATGGCTCCCTATGCCTGGGAAAGCGGGGACTTCCGGGCCATGCGCCTGGGAAGGGACGCGGCGGGACGGCCATTCCTGGATTATGAGGAGCTTGCCATGGCTATGCTCACGGAAAATTTTGATCTGACGGGAAAGAAGCTCTCCGGGGAGCCTCTTTTTTTCCCGGTCCGGCGTCAGAAGGAATTTGAGCGGCTTTCCGACGCGTACCGCATGGTGTTTGCAGATCTTTCCTGCTTTCCCGTCCCGGAAAGTGCCGGAGGGGACATCAGGGATGTGGTCTATGAAAACGGCTGGATGGAGGAACGGTCCTTTGACGGACCCAGGACCCATGAGGGGTGCGATCTCATGGCTGGGGCTCCGGAGGCGGGGCTCTATCCGGTGGTGTCCATGACGGACGGAGTGGTGGAGCAGGCCGGATGGCTGAAAAAGGGCGGCTGGCGCATCGGGATCCGGGCTCCGGCTGGCGCATATCTGTACTACGCCCACCTGGACTCCTATGGAAAGACCCTGGACGGCCGGGAGTGGAGGCCGGGGGACACAGTCCATGCCGGAGAGCTTCTGGGCTATATGGGGGATTCCGGCTACGGAGAGCCTGGGACCACCGGCCAGTTTCCAGTCCACCTCCACCTGGGGATCTACATCCGGACGGAGCATCATGACGAGCTTTCTGTGAATCCCTACTGGATCTTAAGATACCTGGAGAAGTATCGTACCCGGGCTTCCTACTGACCTGACAGGAGGAAACGGTTGTACTTTTCCCTGGATTTTGATATAGTATGGAATAAGGCATTGGGGGCGGAAAATATCCGTCCTCGGATATCCTGGATATGAGCATGGAACAGGGGGAAACGCATGGATAAGGAGCTGCGTCTGGATAAATTCCTGGCCGACATGGGAAAGGGCACCCGGAGCGCCCTTAAGGAGGCCGTAAGAAAGGGCCGGGTCCGGGTCAATGGAGAAGTCATAAAAAAAGCGGATATAAAGGTAAGGATCCCTGGGGATACGGTGACCTTAGACGGCGAGGAGGTCGCCTACGCTGTTATGGAGTATTATATGCTCAACAAGCCCCAGGGCGTGGTCTCCGCCACAGAGGATAAAAAATATCCCACGGTCCTGGATCTGATCGCGGATAAAAAAAGGAAGGACCTGTTTCCGGTGGGACGGCTGGACCTGGATACAGAGGGTCTTCTCCTCATCACCAATGACGGAGACCTGGCCCACCGGCTCCTGTCGCCCAAAAAGCATGTGGACAAGGTATATTATGCCCGCTGCCGCGGAACGGTGAGAGAAGGGGCCGCGGAGGAGTTTGCCAGGGGGATCCGTCTTCCCGACGGGCTTTTATGCCTTCCGGCAGAGCTGACGGTCCTGTCCTACGACCGCATACAGGACGAGTCCGAGATCCGCCTGCGGATCCGGGAGGGGAAATTCCATCAGGTAAAGCGGATGATGGAGGCCGTCGGCTGCCCGGTGCTTTTTTTAAAGCGCCTGTCCATGGGGCCGCTGGTCCTGGATGAGAATTTAAAGCCAGGGGAATACCGTCCCCTTACGGATACAGAACGGGAGTGGTTGGAACAGCTATGATAAAAGATTTTCTGAAAAATAAAAAAGCCGTCCTTTTTGACCTGGACGGGACCCTGGTGGATTCCATGTGGATGTGGCCCCAGATCGACGTGGAGTTCCTGGGACGCTTTGGCTATGACTGCCCCGGGGATCTGGAGCGGGCTGTGGAGGGCATGAGTTTTTCTGAGACGGCCGCTTATTTTAAGGAGCGGTTTTCCCTTCCCATGACCCTGGAGGAGATCAAGGAGTGCTGGAGCCAGATGGCCATGGACAAATACCGGACCCAGGTCCCCTTAAAGCCCGGCGCCCTGGAGTTCCTCCGTTACTGTAAGGACCAGGGGATCGCCACAGGCATCGCCACCAGCAATGGACGGCCTATTGTCGACGCAGTCATCGAGGCTCTGCAGATCGGAGAGTATTTCCAGGAGGTGGCCACCGCCTGCGAGGTGGAAAAGGGAAAGCCGGAGCCGGATATTTACCTGGAGGTGGCGAGACGCCTCCAGGTGGCTCCGGAGGACTGTCTTGTCTTTGAGGATGTTCCGGCGGGGATCCTGGCGGGCAAACGGGCCGGGATGACGGTGTTAGCCGTGGAGGATGATTTTTCCCGGGAGCTTTCCGGGGAAAAGAAGGCCCTGGCCGACGGATACATTTGTGATTATTCGGAATTATTATAAAGGAGAAACAATGATGCACGATTTTCTTCCGATGTCCAGGGAGGATATGGAAAAACGGGGCTGGGACCAGTGTGATTTCGTTTATGTATGCGGCGACGCCTATGTGGATCACCCGTCCTTCGGCCACGCCATCATAAGCCGGCTCCTGGAAGCCCATGGCTACCGGGTGGGGATCATTTCCCAGCCGGACTGGAAAAATAAGGACAGCATAACGGTCCTGGGAGAGCCAAGGCTGGGCTTCCTGGTGACGGCCGGAAACATGGATTCCATGGTGAATCACTATTCTGTGTCCAAAAGAAGAAGGGAAAAGGATTCCTATACGCCCGGAGGCGTCATGGGAAAACGGCCCGATTACGCCACAGTGGTCTACTGCAACCTGATCCGGTCCGTCTATAAGAATGCTCCCATTATCATCGGCGGGATCGAGGCCAGCCTGCGCCGCCTGGCCCACTACGATTACTGGTCCGGAAAGGTGAAGCATTCCATTCTGGTGGATTCCCAGGCGGATCTTATTTCCTACGGTATGGGGGAACGGTCCATTGTGGAGATCGCAGACGCCCTGGCTTCGGGGATCGATATTAAGGATATTACCTTTATCGACGGCACCGTCTATAAGACCGACCGGCGGGAGGCCGTTTATGATGCAGTCTGGCTGCCGTCCTACGACCAGGTGAAGGAAAATAAGCGCACCTATGCGGAGAGCTTTTTTACCCAGTACCAGAACACCGATGCGTTTTCTGGAAAACGTCTCTGCGAGCCGTATACGGACCATCTCTATGTGGTCCAGAATCCTCCGGCAAAGCCCCTTTCCACTCTGGAAATGGACGACGTGTACGCCCTTCCCTATATGCGGGCGCCCCATCCGTCCTATGAGGTCCTGGGAGGCGTTCCGGCCATCAGTGAGGTGAAGTTCAGCCTCATCAGCAACCGGGGCTGCTTTGGCGGCTGCAGCTTCTGCGCCCTGACCTTCCACCAGGGGCGGATCGTCCAGGTCAGGAGCCATGAATCCATTCTGGAGGAGGCAAGGCTTCTGACGGAGGAGCCGGATTTCAAGGGCTATATCCACGATGTGGGAGGCCCCACGGCCAATTTCCGGTTCCCGGCCTGCGAAAAGCAGATGACAAAGGGAGCCTGCCCCGGAAAGCAGTGCCTGTTCCCGAAGCCCTGTAAAAATCTGGTGGCAGACCATGGAGACTACATCGCGCTTCTTAGAAAGCTGAGGGCCCTTCCCAAGGTAAAGAAGGTGTTCATCCGCTCCGGCATCCGCTTCGATTACGTCCTGGCGGATAAAAAGAAGGATTTTCTGAAAGAGCTCTGCATGTACCACGTCAGCGGACAGCTGAAGGTGGCTCCGGAGCACGTGGCGGACCTGGTCCTTAAGCGCATGGGAAAGCCGGAAAATGCTGTATACAGGCAGTTTGCCAAAGAATATGCGGCCATGAATGAAAAGCTGGGGCTTAAGCAGTATCTGGTGCCCTATCTCATGTCCTCCCATCCTGGCTCCACCTTAAAGGAAGCGGTGGAGCTGGCAGAGCACCTCAGGGATCTGGGTTATATGCCGGAGCAGGTCCAGGATTTCTACCCCACGCCGTCCACCATCTCCACCTGTATGTATTACACAGGCCTGGATCCCAGGACCATGGAGGAGGTGTACGTTCCGGTGAATCCCCACGAAAAGGCCATGCAGAGGGCGCTGATCCAGTACCGGAACCCGAAAAATTACGAGCTGGTCCGGGAGGCTCTCATAAAGGCCGGGAGAGAAGATCTGATCGGCTATGACAGAAGGTGCCTCATACGGCCCCGGGGAGGAGAACGGACGTCCCCGGACAGCAGGGACGGCAGGGAGCGACGGGCCTCCGGTGAGGGAAGAAAAGCCGGAGAACGAAGAACCGCCGGAGAGGGCGGAGGAAAACGGATGGAGGGCGGGGGCAGCCGGGCTTCCGGAAAAAAGAAGACCATCCGCAATATCCATAAATCTGGAAAAGGAAAGAAGGGAGAGCGATGAAGATCGCCATTGTCACGGGGGCTTCCTCTGGAATGGGGAGGGAAATGGTGTTCCGTCTGGCAGACCGGTACGGAGGCTTCCAGGAGATCTGGGTCGTTGGAAGAAGAAAGGAGCGGCTGGACGCACTGGACGGGAAGGTCCCGGTGAAGCTTCGGAAGTTCCCCCTGGATCTGACAAAAAAGGAGGACCTGGAGATTCTGGCCGCAGCTCTGGCTGAAAAAAAGCCGGAGGTGAGATTTCTGGTAAATGCCGCGGGCTTTGGGATCACAGGGCCTGTGGGAAGCTTCCCAGAGGAAGAAGCCGCCTCCATGGTGCGGTTAAACTGCGAGGGCCTGACAGCTGTGACGGAGCTGGTCCTTCCTTATATCCCGGACAACAGCCGGATCCTCCAGTTTGCTTCGGCCGCGGCCTTTATGCCCCAGCCGGGCTTTGCTGTCTATGCGGCCACCAAGGCCTATGTCTTAAGTTACAGCCGGGCGCTGGGAGAGGAGCTGAGGCGGAGAAGGATCTTTGTCACCGCCGTGTGCCCCGGCCCTGTGGATACGGAGTTTTTTGGGAAGGCCTTAAACGGAAAGCCCATGGATCCCTTTAAGCGGCTGTTCATGGCCAGGACGAAATATGTGGTGGACCGGGCGTTTTCCGACTGCCTGAAGGGAAGGCCGGTGTCCGTGCCGGGACTTTCCATGAAGGCGTTTTATGTGCTGTGCCGCATCTGCCCCCACAGCCTTTTAATGAAATTTCTTACATGGAAATAAGAGGAGATGGATACGTTGGATAAAAAGATAAAAAAAGGAATGTATGGATACCGGGATGCCCATAAAAAAAGGCAGATCCTTCTGGTCTCTCTGTTTCTCTTAGTGATCGCGGCCCTCCTGGTCTCCCGGTATTTTATCACCTGGAAGTCTTTAAAAAACCTGGTGACCATCAGTGCCATTTTAACGGTGCTCCCCATGGCGAACCTGGCGTCGCCCCTGGTGGCCTCCTGGAAGATCCGGACCGCCCCCAGAGAGCTTTATGATGCCTGCCGTCCTTACGGGGAAAAGTTCCCCATGCTGTATGATCTGATCATCACCTCCCGGGATTTTATCATGCCCGTGGACGTGGCTGTGATCCATCCCACCGGCGTGTACCTTTACTGCCCAAAGAAGGGGATCGATACCAAGGCGGCGGAGAAGTTTTTAAACGAGATGCTGACCGGATGGAAGTTAGACGGAAACGCCAGGATCATGACGGAAAAGAAAAATTTCCTTACCCGGCTTTCCACCCTGAAAAATGTCACTGAGGATGAGGATGACGGAAGCGCGCCTCATGTGGAAAAGCTTTTAAAGAGCCTTTCCATGTAAGAGAAAGGATACCATGCAGGAGATCACCATTGGAACCAACGAGGCCGGACAGCGGCTGGATAAATTCCTGGCCAAGTATATGAAGCTGGCCCCCAAAAGCTTTTTTTATAAGATGATGCGCAAGAAGAATATCACCTTAAACGGAAAAAAGTGCGAGGGCGGCGAAATGCTGGCAGAGGGCGATACGGTAAAGCTGTTTCTGGCAGATGAGACCATCGAAAAATTTTCGGAAATAAAGGTACAGAAGATACAGAAGGAAAAGAAGGTACAGCTTTCCATCCTCTATGAGGACGAGGATATCCTTCTGATCAACAAGCCCGCAGGCATGCTGTCCCAGAAGGCCAGGGACACAGATCTTTCCCTGGTGGAATATCTGACCGACTATCTGATGGAGAAGGGCAGTGTCACAGAAGGATCCCTGCGGAGCTTTAAGCCCTCGGTGTGCAACCGGCTGGACCGGAATACCAGCGGCATCGTGGCAGCAGGGAAATCCCTGGCGGGCTCACAGATGCTTTCGGAGGTGTTCAGGGACCGGACGGTCCACAAATATTACAAGTGCATCGTTTACGGACCGGTCCGGGAGGCCAGGACCGTTGACGGCTGGCTTTTAAAGGATCCGCGTACCAACCAGGTGAAGATCCTTTCCAGGGCCGACCCGGAAGGGGAGGCAAAGCGGATCGTGACCCGGTATGAGCCTCTGGCCGTTACGGAACGGCTCACGCTCCTTAAGGTGACCCTGCTTACGGGACGCTCCCACCAGATCCGGGCCCATTTATCATCCATGGGCCATCCGATCCTGGGAGACGGGAAGTACGGAGGCGGAGGCACCCTGGAGCTGGAGCGGAAATACCGGCTGAAGGGCCAGCTCCTCCACTCGTACCGGCTGGAGTTCCCAGCCCTTACGGGACGGTTTGCCCACCTTTCCGGGAAGGCATTTGAAGCGCCGCTTCCGGAAACGTTCCTGCGGGCCGCAGAGGGCGAGGGGCTTCTCTTAAACGGGAATCCGGGAGGAGCGCGGTGATATGGGAACCTGGAAGACCAGAGGATTAAGGGGATCCACCCTGGAGGAGCTCATCAACCGTACCAACGAGAGCTACCGGGAAAAGGGACTGGCGCTGATCCAGAAGATCCCCACGCCCATCACGCCCATCGAGATCGATAAGGCCAGCCGCCATATCACACTGGCCTATTTCGATATGAAGAGCACTGTGGATTACATTGGCGCTGTCCAGGGGATCCCGGTGTGCTTCGATGCAAAGGAATGTGCGGTCCGTACCTTTCCTCTGCAGAACATCCACCCCCACCAGATCGCTTTCATGCGGGAATTTGAAAAGCAGGGGGGAGTGGCTTTTATCATCCTTTCCTTTACATCCCAGGGCGAGATCTATTACGTCCCATTTGACGTGATCGCCGGGTTCTGGAAACGGATGGAGGACGGGGGAAGAAAAAGCTTTACGTATGAGGAAGCGGCAGCGAAGGCCTGGAAGATCCGCAGCTGCCGGGATATGCTGGTCCATTACCTGGAGGAGCTCCAGCTGGATCTGGACCGGAAGGAAGCGCTGGAACAGGGTGGGACCCCATAAAACAAAGGAGGAGTTACAGTTTATGGATTTTATTATCTCTCTTGTGGTCATTCTGATCTTTGTAGCTGCGTCCCTGAAAAAAAGCGGGCAGCTGGACGAGATCATGAACGGAATGAAGAAAAAAAAGCAGAACGAGGCGGACAGCGTGGTCTATGAACAGACCGAGGATATGCCGAAAAAGAAAAAGGCAAAGGCAAAAAAAGGAGGGGGCGTTCCCAGGAATCTCGGAAAAGGAGTGGGGATCGCTGCGGCTGTGCTGGTGGCGGCCGTTCTGGCCTTCGACAGCTACTACACTCTTTCAGAGGAAGAGATGGCTGTGGTCACCACCTTCGGAAAGCCGTCGGTCCAGGAGGCGTCGGGCCTTCACTTTAAGGTGCCGCTGATCCAGCAGGTGACAAAGATCTCCAAGGCCATCACCGGCATGCAGATCGGCTATACCACGGATCCGGAACGGGCCGAGGGGGCTTCCATGGAAAATCCGGTCTCCATTGAAAAGGAAAGCCTTATGATCACCAATGACTTTAACCTGATCAATGTGGACTTCTACGTGGAGTACATGGTCACAGACCCCATTCAGGCAGTCCGTCATAGAAACGTATATGAAAGCATCATTAAAAACCTGGCCCAGAGCTATATCCGTGACACGGTGGGCCTTTATAACGTGGATGACGTGATCACCACAGGAAAGACCCAGATCCAGGAGCGGGTCAAGGAGCAGCTTACCAACCGTCTGGTGGAAGAAAACATCGGATACGGCATTTATAACGTGTCCATCCAGGACTCCGGAATGCCCAGGGAGGACGTATCCAATGCATTTAAAGCCGTGGAGGATGCCAAGCAGGGAATGGAGACGGCCATTAATACGGCGAAAAAATACCAGTCGGAAAACATCCCCAAGGCCAATGCAGAGGCCGATAAGCTCTTACAGGAGGCGGAGGCCTATAAGCAGCAGAGGATCAACGAGGCCAACGGACAGGTGGCACGTTTTGAGGATACATACGCTGAGTATGTAAAGTATCCTCTGATCACCAAAAAACGTATGTTCTACGAGACCATGGAGGAGCTCCTGCCGGATCTGAAGGTGATCATCGACAATGGCAGCGGCACCCAGACCATGCTGCCTCTGGAGCCCTTTGCCAATGTGACGGAAGGGACATCCGGAAACCAGACCCCGCAGGCCGCAGCGCCGGCCGGCCAGTAAGAGGAGGAGAAGCATATGAAAAAAACAGGAAGAAAGATCGCATTATTCATCATCCTCATCGCCGGCCTGATCACACTGGGCTCCAGTATGGTCAGCACCTATAACGACGAGTATAAGCTGGTGCTCCAGTTCGGAAAGGTGGTGCGGGTCATCGACACGCCAGGCCTGAGCTTTAAGGTCCCCTTTATCCAGACCACCCAGTCCATCCCCAATTATGAGATGGTTTACGACCTGGTTCCCAGCGAGGTGAACACCAGGGATAAAAAGGTGATGCTCACCGATTCCTTTGCCTTATGGAGCGTGACGGATCCCCTGGAGTATCTGTCCCGTCTGGGAGCCAGTAAGGCCAATGCGGAAAGCCGCATTTCCGTGGTGGTCTACAATGCCGTGAAAAATGTTATCTCCTCCACGGACCAGGCGGACGTGATCTCCGGCCGTGACGGGAAGTTAGCGGAGCTTATTACGGAACGGATCGGAAATTCCCTGGACAGCTATGGGATCACTGTGAAAAAGGTAGAGACCAAGATGTTAGACCTGCCGGATTCCAATAAGGAGGCCGTTTACCAGCGTATGATCTCAGAGCGTCAGAACATCGCCGCCGGTTATACGGCAGACGGCCAGTACCAGTCCAACGTCATTAAGAACACCACCGATAAGGATGTGTCCATCATCATCTCCGAGGCAGAGGCCAAGGCGGAGAAGATCCGGGCCGAAGGCGAGGCTGAGTACATGCGGATCCTCTCCAATGCCTACAACGATGAGAGCAAGGCGGATTATTACAATTACATCCGCAGCCTGGACGCCTTAAAGGCCAGCCTGAAGGGCTCCAACAAGACGGTGATCTTAAATGAAAATTCTGAACTGGCCCGGATCCTCCAGGGGAACTGATGGACAATTCTGGAAAAATCTGCTATACTTTAAAGGAACGGAGCGATCCGGAATCAGAGAAAAGGAGTGTACGTTATGTCAAAAGTCGTTGATAATTTTTTAAAGTACATTGCATTTGATACCCAGTCTGCCGAGGACGCCGCCTCTGTGCCCAGTACAGAAAAGCAGTTCGCCCTGGCAAAGCTTCTGGTGGAGCAGTTAAAAGCCCTGGGGGTAAAGGATGTGTCCATGAGCGAACACTGCTACGTATATGGCACCATTCCGGCTACGGCGGAGACCGACTGCCCGGTGGTGGGCTTCCTGGCCCATATGGACACCTCCCCGGATTTTTCCGATGAGAACACCCGTCCCCAGCTGATCCAGAACTATAACGGCGGAGACATTATCCTGAATAAAAATCTGGGCATTAAAATGAGCCCGGAGGTATTCCCGGCATTAAAGAACTATGTGGGCAAGGACCTGATCACCACCGACGGCACCAGCCTTCTGGGCGGAGACGATAAGGCCGGTATTGCCGAGATCATGACTATGGCTGAATATTTCATGGCACATCCGGAGATCCCCCACGGGACCATCAAGATCGCCTTTACTCCCGACGAAGAAGTGGGACACGGCGTGGATTTCTTCGACGTACCCGGCTGGGGCGCCGATGTGGCTTATACAGTGGACGGCGGAGCCTTCGGCGAGATGGAATACGAGACCTTCAACGCAGCTTCCATGAGCGTCACCATTCACGGCCAGAACATCCACCCAGGCAGCGCCAAGGGCAAGATGAAAAACGCCATCCTCATCGGTCTGGAATTCCAGTCCATGCTCCCGGAGGCAGAAAAGCCCCAGTATACAGAAATGTATGAGGGCTTCTACCATCTCAATGGGATCTCCGGAAACGTGGAGGAGACTGTACTGAAATACATCGTCCGCGACCATGATAAGGAGATCTTTGAATCCAGGAAGGCCATGGGCCATACCATCGCTGACTTCTTAAATAAGAAGTATGGAGAAGGCACCGTTGTGGTGGAGACCTCCGATACGTATTACAATATGGCAGAAAAGATCCGTCCCCATATGTATTTAATGGATATCGCTGCCGAGGCCTTTAAGGAGCTGGGAGTGGATACGCCCAACGTCCGCCCGGTGCGCGGCGGTACCGACGGCTCCAGGCTGTCCTATATGGGCCTTCCGTGTCCCAACCTCTGCACTGGAGACCACAACGCCCATGGCAAATATGAATTTGTATGCATCCAGTCCATGGAGCAGACCGTGGAACTGCTGATCAAGATCGCAGAGAAATTTAAGGATGTAAAAAAAGCTTAATACGAGGCTGAAACCAAAAGCTTCCGGAGAGAAGATCCTCCGGGAGCTTTTTTTCTGATCTTTTATTCTGGATGAAACTTTCTTCTTTTTTGGCACGTCTATATATGTGATAAAACAAAAAATGACAGAAAAGGACAGGTTTCCCATGGTTTTCAGCAGTCTGGAATTCATATTCCAATTTTTACCCATATTTTTACTGATCTATTTTCTCTGCCCGGCGCGGTATAAGAACTTCTGCCTTTTCGCAGGGAGCATGTTGTTTTACCTGTACGGCGTCTGGGATACGCCTCTTTATCTGGCGCTCTTTGGGGCGTCCATGGCAGTGAACTATTTTTTTGGCTGCCGGATCGCCCGCAGCCGGGCCAGGTTCCGCAGGAGGAAGCGGCTGTTCTGGGGAGTGGCTTATAATCTGTTCTGGCTGCTGCTGTTTAAATATACCGGCTTTTTTACAGAAAATATCAACGGCATCCTCCGGCTCATGGGGCTTTCCCTGGAGCTTCCTGTGTTTGCGCCGGTGCTCCCGGTGGGGATCAGCTTTTATACCTTCCAGGCCATTTCCTATCTGGCGGACGTGTACCGGAAAACGGCAGAATATGAGCCTTCTTTCGTGAACTTTGCCATGTATATCAGTATGTTTCCCCAACTGATCGCCGGTCCCATCGTTACCTACTCCTCCATTAAGAAGGAGATCTCCCGCCGGTCCCATTCCATGCGGGCGGTGGAGGAGGGACTGAAGACCTTCACCATAGGACTGGGACTCAAGGTCCTTCTGGCAAACCGCCTGGGCGGGCTCTGGAATGAGGCCGGGACCGTGGGCTATGAAAGTATCTCCACTCCCTTTGCATGGCTGGCCATCACAGCCTTCAGCCTCCAGATCTATTTTGATTTTTACGGCTATTCCCTGATGGCCAAGGGGCTGGGGCGGATCATGGGCTTTACGATCCCGGAAAATTTTCATGACCCATACCTGTCTCTTTCCATGACAGAATTCTGGAGACGGTGGCACATGACCCTGGGGAGCTGGTTCAGGGATTACGTATATATTCCCCTGGGAGGCAGCAGGAAGGGGAAACTTATGACCTTCCGCAATATGCTGGCGGTCTGGGCCCTCACCGGATTCTGGCATGGGGCAAGCTGGAACTTTATCCTCTGGGGGCTTCTGATGTTTGCGCTGATCTCGGTGGAAAAGCTGGGGCTCATACGGATTTTGGAGAGGGTCCCGGCCCTGGGCCATCTTTACATGGCCCTTGCCATTTCCGTAAGCTGGGTGCTGTTTGCGGTGACGGATCTTTCGCAGATGGCCGTTTACTTTACCAGGCTGTTCCCGTTCCTGCCGCAGCCAGAGGGAATGGCATATTTTGCCGGAGACTATTTAAAATATGGAAGGCTCTACGGGCTCTCCCTGGCAGCGGGACTGGTCTTTGCCACCGGCCTTCCCATGAAGCTTTACAGGCGGTTCAAAAATAGTCCTGCGGCGGCTGTGGTGCTCCTGGCGGTGTTCTGGGGCTGCGTTTACTGTATGAAGATGGGAATGGACGATCCGTTCCTGTATTTCCGGTTTTAAATTTTTAGAGAATGAAAAAGGGGAGGAAGATTATGAAGCGTTACTGGTACAGCACATTTCTGGCAGCCAGCCTGGCGGCTGTGATCGCAGTGGAATACGTTCCTGGAGCTGTGAGAAAGCTGACGCCCTGGTATGAGGCGGGAGCCATGGAGAAGGAAACGGATGAGGGGGCTGCAAAGAAGCCTGATATAGGAGCAGAGAGAGAAACACGGGAGGAAGAGATCCCAGAAACAGCGGATGGAGCGGGAACGGCTGCCGTCTCCGGCGGGGCAGGCGGTCAGACCGGGGAGACGGCTCCCAGTGGGGAGGAGATATCTTTGTCAGAGGAAGAGACTGTGGCTTCAGAGCCTTCTGGAGTTCCGGCCGTGTCCTTAAAGGAGAATTTTTCCGGTGTCCTTTTCATTGGAGATTCCCGGACCGTGGGGCTTTCTGAATATGGAGACCTGGGCCAGGCGGAGGTGTTCGCCGATTCCGGTATGAGCGTATTTACGCTATTTAATAAAACCGTTAAGCTGAGATCCCAGGAAAAGAGCGGATTGGAGGAGCTCTTATGTTCCCGGAAATTCGATACCATATTTTTTATGCTGGGGATCAATGAGCTGGGATATGATTACGATTCCATTGTAAAGCAGTATAAAAGGACCGTGGAAAAGGTCCATGAGCTGCAGCCGGACGCCGCCATCGTCCTGGGGGCCAACCTTCATGTGACAGCGGAGAAAGCCTCCGGCAGCAGTATCTACAACAATGACAGGATCAATGCCTTAAACAGGGATATTAAAAGCATGGCAGAGGCCTCTGGCTATGTCTATCTGGATGTGAACCAGGTATTTGACGATGAAAATGGAAATCTGGCGGCGGGATATTCCTCCGACGGGGCCCATGTCCTGGGAAAATATTATTCTGTGTGGGTGGACTGGATCAGGGAGACCCTGGGCACACACGCAGGCTGAAGCCGCATATGGGAATATTTTCCTTGCCATCCGGGATGGGATGTGATACACTTCCAAAGGAAAAAGGCGTAAGGTGTTTAAAGCTGATGACTTCTGCAGACAGACCCGTGCAGATATTGTCAGCTTTTTCTATGCCGGGAGGAGATGTATTATGTTACTGAGTATTTCACTGATCCTGATCGTTGGAATGTCCATGGCATGGCTGTGCCAGAGGCTCCGGCTGCCGGGCCTTATGGGCATGCTGGCCACAGGCATGATCCTTGGGCCATATGCCCTGGATCTGCTGGATGCAGATATCCTGGGGATATCGGAGGAGCTCCGGAAAATTGCGCTGATCATTATCCTTACAAGAGCCGGACTGGGACTGGATCTGGCGGGATTAAAAAAGACAGGCCGGCCGGCGTTTCTCATGTGCTTTGTTCCGGCAAGCTTTGAGGTGCTGGGAGTGATCCTTCTGGGGACCCGGTTCATGGGGCTGACGGTCCTGGAGGCAGCCGTCCTGGGAGCCGTTCTTTCCGCAGTCTCTCCGGCAGTGGTCGTACCGAGGATGGTCCGGCTGATGGAGGAGGGATATGGGAAAAAGGAAGGGATTCCCCAGATGATCCTTGCAGGCGCATCTGTGGATGACGTCTATGTGATCGTCCTGTTTTCTACATTTACCGGCATGATGCAGGGAAAGGGAGTTTCTGCTGTCAGCTTTATAAATATCCCTGTTTCGATCCTTCTGGGGATCATCCTTGGACTGGCGGCCGGATCTTTGCTGGCCCTGTTTTTTAAACAGGTGCATATCCGGGATACTTCAAAGGTGCTTATTATCTTGAGTATTTCGCTGTTTCTGGTGGCGGCTGAAGACATGCTGGCAACACCCATCCGCTTTTCATCCCTGATCGCGGTCATGTTTATAGGCATAGGCCTTCAGAAGAAAAGGGGAGAGGCTGCCAGAAGGATCTCTGTAAAGTATGGAAAGCTGTGGGTCGCCGCTGAGATTTTTCTGTTCGTGCTTGTGGGCGCCGCTGTGAATACGGCATACCTGGCCCAGGCCGGAGGACAGGCGCTTTTGGTGATCCTTGGCGCTCTTGCTTTCAGGATGGCCGGTGTGGCTTTCTGCCTGTGGGGAACGAAGCTTGGGAGAAGAGAACGGTTATTTGTAATGTTAGCATATACGCCGAAGGCCACCGTCCAGGCCGCCATCGGAGGGATCCCTCTTTCTATGGGCCTTGCCTGCGGAGATACCGTTCTTACGGCCGCCGTGCTTGCCATTGTCCTTACTGCGCCCCTGGGGGCGTTTGCGATGGATCTGTCGTATCAGAAGCTTCTGACCAGGTCATGACCGTATTTCATATACGGCGGTGCGGCAGCCGGTGAAAAGAGAACGGCAGGGCAGGGCCGGGACGATACGGCAGAGGCCGGAAGGAACGGTGAAAACCTGCAAAAAGGTGGGAAGGGGTTGCCAGCCGCAAAAAAATACCTTATAATTATGCGGTATATACTGGATCAGTCTGTGTCCTGCTGTCTGATCCGGAGGATCAAGGATAAAAAAAGCAACCATAAATAACCGCAAAGCAAGGAATGAGAATGAGAAAATTAGCATTAAGTGACGAAATACTGCTGAGTATCCAGCAGCCAGCCCGTTATATCGGCGGGGAGATCAATTCGGTATGTAAGGATCCGTCCAGTGTGGATGTCCGGTTTGCCATGTGCTTCCCGGACGTATATGATATCGGCATGTCCCATCTGGGGATCCAGATTCTTTACGATATGCTCAACAAGATGCCGGATGTGTACTGTGAGCGGGTATATTCGCCGTGGACCGACCTGGACGCCATCATGCGTGAAAAGCATATCCCGCTTTTTGCCATCGAGTCCCAGGACCCGGTGAAGGATTTTGATATCCTGGGGATCACCCTCCAGTATGAAATGTGTTATACAAATATCCTCCAGATCCTGGATCTTTCCGGGATCCCGCTCCATGGCAGCGACCGGACCTGGGATGACCCCATCGTCATCGGAGGCGGTCCCTGCGCCTATAACCCGGAGCCCATTGCCGAGTTTTTTGATCTGTTTTACATTGGAGAAGGAGAGACCGCATACCGGCAGCTGATCGATATTTACAAAGACAGCCGGAAAAATGGCGAGTCCAGGGAGACGTTTTTAAAACGGGCGGCCGGAGTGCCGGGAATCTACGTTCCGTCCCTGTATGAGCCGGAATACCATGAGGACGGCACCTTAAAGGCGTTCCGTCCCACCTGTCCGGAGGCCCCGGAAAAGGTCGTAAAGCAGCTGGTCCTGGATATGACGGAGGCCGTGTATCCGGAAAAGCCCCTGGTGCCGTTCATCAAGGTGACCCAGGACCGTGTGGTCTTAGAGATCATGCGCGGCTGTATCCGCGGCTGCCGGTTCTGTCAGGCAGGCATGATCTACCGGCCGGTGCGTGAAAAGAACGTGGAGCGGCTGAAGGACCTGGCATATAAGATGCTGAAAAATACGGGGCACGAGGAGATCTCCTTAAGCTCCTTAAGCTCCAGCGATTACCGTTCCCTGGAGGAGCTGGTGCGTTTCCTGATCGAGGAATTCCATGGAAAGGGAGTCAACGTATCCCTTCCTTCTTTAAGGATCGATGCATTCTCTCTGGACGTGATGAGCAAGGTACAGGATGTGAAAAAAAGCAGTCTGACCTTTGCGCCGGAGGCTGGTTCCCAGAGGCTCCGTGACGTGATCAATAAGGGACTTACTGAGGAGGAGATCCTCCAGGGAGCTGCCGATGCCTTTAAGGGAGGCTGGAACCGGGTGAAGCTGTATTTCATGCTGGGCCTTCCCACAGAGACGGTGGAGGATATGGAGGGCATTGCCCTTTTATCTGAGAAGATCGCAGAGGAGTATTATGAGATCCCCAAGGACCAGAGAAACGGAAAGGTCCAGGTGGTGGCCAGCACGTCCTTCTTTGTGCCGAAGCCCTTTACGCCTTTCCAGTGGGCCAGGATGTCCACCAAGGAGGAATTCCTGGATAAGGCACGGGTGGTCAACCGCAAGATGAAAGAAATGCTGAACCATAAGAGCCTGAAATACAACTGGCATGAGGCCGATGTGACGGTTTTAGAGGGCGTACTGGCCCGGGGAGACCGGAGGGTGGCCGCCGTCATCGAGGAGGCGTACAGAAACGGCGCTTTATATGACGCCTGGTCTGAGAGCTTCCGGAATGATATATGGATGAAGGCGTTTGAGACCTGCGGCGTGGACATTGATTTCTATACCACCAGGGAGCGGAGCCTGGATGAGCTGTTCCCCTGGGACTTCATCGATACGGGTGTGTCCAAGGAGTTTTTAAAGAGAGAGTGGAACAATGCGGTAAACGGGACCGTGACCCCCAACTGCCGGGAGCGCTGTTCCGGGTGCGGCGTAAGACGATTCGGAGGAGGTGTCTGCTTTGAAGATCAGGATTAAATTTTCCAAACAGGGAAACATGCGGTTCATCGGACACCTGGATATCATGCGTTATTTCCAGAAGGCCATGCGCCGTGCCGACGTGGACATCCGGTATTCGGAGGGCTTTTCTCCCCACCAGATCATGTCCTTTGCGGCTCCTCTGGGCGTAGGGCTCACAGGAAGCGGCGAGTACCTGGACATTGAGGTCCTTTCCACAGAGAGCTCCGGGCGGATGGTGGAGCGGCTCAACGCCCAGATGGCAGAGGGGATGGAGGTGCTGAGCTTTAAGAGGCTTCCGGATTCTGCCGGAAACGCCATGTCCCTGGTGGCGGCCTGTGATTATACGGTGTCGCTGAAGAAGGAATATGAAGAGGTCCTTGGCATGTCTGCCCGGGAGTTCTTTGACGGACTCTGCGGCTTTATAGAGACGGGAGACCTGAATATCGTAAAAAAGACAAAAAAAGGCGAAAAGCAGATGGATCTCCGGCCATATATTTATGAGTACCGGCCGTCGGAGGACGGAAATTCCATTTTCCTTAAGCTTTCTGCCGGAAGCGCAGCCAATGTGAAGCCGGAGCTTCTTCTGGAGGCCTTCTGCCGGAGCTGCTCCAGGGAGTTCCCGGTTTTTGGCTTTTCCATCAACCGTGAGGAGGTCTACGCGGATGCAGGCTCCGGGGACAGCCATGAATTTGTGACCCTGGAATCCTTTGGTGAAGACATTGAATAAACTGATCTTTACTGAACTGCGGGGACGGACCGTGTCTGTCCTTGCTTCCGGAAACCGCGTCCTCCAGATCGGAACGGCTCCGGAACGGGAGGACTGTGCTCTTGGGACGATCTGCGTGGGAAGGGTCCGGAACATCGTAAAAAATATCAACGCTGCCTTTGTGGAGTACAGGCCGGGGATCAACGGTTATTACAGCCTGGCAGAAAACAAGTTCCATTTGTTTGCAGACGGGAGGGACGGATCCAGTCCGCTGAAAAATGGAGACGAGATCCTGGTCCAGATCTCCAGGGCTGCTGTCAAGACCAAGGACGCGGTGCTCACCTCGAAGCTTTCTCTCACAGGGCAGTATGGAGTGCTCACCCTGGACGGCAGCGGGCTGGGGATCTCCTCTAAGATCCGCGATGCCGGATGGAAAGAGCAGATGAAGGAATGGTGGGAAGAGGAGGCCAGGGGCCTGGTTTCCGGACTTTCCGGAACGGGACTTCCGCGTGCTGGCTTTATCCTGCGGACCAATGCGTACGGCGCTCCCCTGGAGGCGGTCGGACTGGAGCTGTCCGGCCAGGCAGAACGGATGGCCAGGCTTCTTGAGAACGGGAGGAGCCGCACGGCAGGAAGCATCCTCTATCAGCCGGAAGGCTTTTTTGTCCGCAGCGCCATGGATGTCCGGAAGGATGAAACAGAAGAGATCCTTACAGATCTTCCAGATATTTACCAGGAGCTCCAGGAGGCCGCTGGGGACGGTTTTCAGGTTCCGGTGCGGTTCTATACGGACAGCTATCCCCTGTCTGCCCTGTACCGCCTGTCTGCGGCCCTGGACCGCGCCCTGGGAAGGACCGTCTGGCTCCGTTCCGGCGGATATCTGGTCATCGATCCCACAGAGGCCATGACTGTGATCGACGTGAATACCGGAAAAAACACGGATAAGAAGACGGCTTCGGAAACGTACCTGAAAACGAATCTGGAGGCGGCCGAGGAGATCGCGGTCCAGCTGCGGCTCAGAAATCTTTCCGGGATCATTGTGGTGGATTTCATCGATATGAAGGAAAAGGCACAGAATGAGGAGCTTATGAGAAGGCTGTGCCAGTGTCTGGCGGCAGATCCTGTCAAAACGGTCCTGGTGGACATGACGCCCCTGGGACTGGTGGAGATCACAAGAAAGAAGACGCTCCGTCCGCTCCATGAGCAGTTTTCCCGCAGTGAAAAAAATAGATAACAATTATCCCTTTGCTTTTTGGGGAAATATGGTATAATATCTGCGGAGCAGATATTATACCATGGCGCATGCCGGTTTCTGCGTTCACCGCAGAAATCCGGGCGCAGGAATCTCCTGGAGGGGCTGCATCGGGAAGATGCAGCATAATATCTGCGGAGCGGATATTATATGCTTAATCGTATATTTTTATAAAAGAAATGAGGTACAAATCATGAGAACTGTTGGAACCGTATCCAGAGGCGTCAGATGCCCGGTTGTGAAAGAAGGAGACGATCTGATCCGGATCGTGACAGAGGCTATCGCCGATATGGGAAAAGAAGAACATATCACATTTCATGAAAAGGACATCGTAGCTGTAACAGAGGCCGTAGTGGCCAGGACCCAGGGCAATTATGCCAGTACAGATGACATTGCGAAGGACTGCCGCACAAAATTTGGCTGCGATACCATCGCTGTCACGTTCCCGATCTTAAGCCGGAACCGGATCGCCATCTGCTTAAAAGGCATTGCCAAGGCGTTTAAGAAGGTTTATATCCTGATGAGCTATCCTTCCGATGAAGTGGGCAACCACCTGTTTGACGACGATCTTCTGGATGAAAAGGGAGTCAATCCGTATTCAGACGTAATGGATGAGGCAAAGTACAGGGAGATCTTCGGCTATGTAAAGCATCCGTTCACAGGCGTGGATTATGTGGCTTATTATAAGGAACTGTTTGAGGCCGAGGGCTGCGAGCCGGAATTTATTTTTGCCAACGACTGCCGCGCAGTGCTCCCCTATACAAAAAATGTACTCTGCTGCGATATCCACACCAGAGAACGCTCCAGACGGAGATTACTGGCTGCGGGAGCGGAGAAGGTGCTGACGCTGGCAGATATCATGAACGCTCCGGTGGATGGAAGCGGTTATAACGAGCAGTATGGCCTGTACGGCTCCAATAAGGCCACAGAAGACACGGTAAAGCTGTTCCCGAGAGATTGTAATGAATTTGTGAAAAATCTCCAGGAGAGCCTTGCAGAGGCCACAGGCGTGAAGATGAATTGTATGATCTACGGGGACGGCGCGTTTAAGGATCCGGTAGGAAAGATCTGGGAGCTGGCTGATCCGGTGGTAAGCCCTGCGTATACAGAGCGCCTGGAGGGAACTCCCAACGAACTGAAATTAAAATATCTGGCAGACAACGATTTCAAGGATCTGAAGGGTGAGGAGCTCACAAGGGCCATGAAGGAAAAGATCGAAGCCAAGGATGGCAGCTTAAAGGGAAGCATGGCCTCCCAGGGTACGACTCCCAGACGGCTGACAGATCTGATCGGCTCTCTCTGTGACTTGACCTCCGGCTCCGGAGATAAGGGAACGCCCATCGTGTTTATCCAGGGATATTTTGATACTTTTGCAGAGCAGTAAAACCGAAAGCGCTGCAGACGGGCGGTTTTCCGCCTGTTCTGCGGCGTTCTTTTTACGCTGGCAGCGAGACAGGACCGTGGATGTATGTGAGCCTGGCGGCTGCCGCAATGACCATGAGACGTCCGCGCAGCGTGTTCCCATGGTCACTGGACAGCAGAAATTTTTCGTAAGGAAGAAAATCCTGGGAAAAGTCAAGAGTAAATGCGAAAAAAATTAAATAAATTTTATTAGGCCCCCAAAAGGGCGTCCATTTGCTCTTGAAATACTGCACTGGCTGGCAAAAATCCGAGGATCTTCCGCGGGTAGTTGTTCAGCCAGTTTGTTATTGTCTGGATCACTTCGGCGCCGATCTCGTCGAAGTTCGTCCCCTTTGGCAGCCAGCGGCGGATCATCTTGTTGAGGTTCTCGTTACTTCCGCGCTCGTATGAGCTGTACGGGTGGCAGTAGTAGCACTTCGTCCGGGATCCCTCCGCCAGTATGCTGCGCTCTATGCCGGGACAGTCCGCAAACTCGCTGCCGTTGTCTACGGTGATCGTTTGGAACACGCGAGGAAAAAGCTCGCCCCATTCCTTTTCCAGATCGTCGAGGGCTTGCACTACGCTGGCCGCGCTCTTGTCCGGGAGCTTGGCCGTGATCTCGTTACGGGTGAGCCTCTCGGTCAGGACGAGGATCGCAGCCTTGCCCGGTCTGGCACTCACTACAGTGTCCATTTCCCAGTGCCCGAAGGTGGAACGCTCGCCGATTATCTCCGGGCGTTTTTCTATACTTTCGCCTTTCGGCGCGCGCTTCTGAGTCTGTACCTTGTGGTAGCTGCGCTTCTTGTCACCCTTGACCGGGAGGTCTTTGTTTGTGAGTCTGAGGAAGATCCCCTTCTCGATATAACTGTAAATGGTGTTTTTGCTCTTGATCTCTATGTTGAACTGGAGCCCTTGCGCCTTGATTTCTCCCAGCACGGCCTCCGGGCTGTACTTTTCGTCTGCGATCTTGGTTTCTATATATTCAGCGAGGCGGCGATCGTTTCCGATTTTCAGGTCGGCGCCTTTGGCCGCAAGGTTGGCCCGGTATTTCATTTCGCTGAGGTCTGAACTGTATCGGGTTTCCTCTGTCCAGTCACTATTCCGGTGCGTGTACTGTCCGCGCTGCAGCTCGCGGTATATTGTGCTAATATGCACGCCGACAACTTCCGCGATCTCTTTCGGAGCCTTGCCGTCATTGTTCAGGGTTTCGATCCGGATCCTGTCGGATTTGCTCAGGTGTTTGAATCTTCTCATGGGTTTACCTCCAATATACAAAAAATGAGGGGCAGCCGAAGCCGCCCCTTGAATGTGTGGTGCTTATTTCTCATACTCTGCTAAAAGCTCGGACGTTTCCGCGTCTGTCACTATATCTGAGAGTTTACAACTCAGTGCTTTACAGATCCGCAGCAGCGTGGAGAGCTGCGCCTTGCTTATATCCCGGTCGCCCTGTTCGTATTTCTGATACATTCGGACGTTTACCCCGGCGGCTTCCGCGAGCTGCGACTGGGAGAGGCCAGCGGCCTGTCTGAGCTTTTGCAGTTTTTCGTTTTTATAATTTACCTTTACCGTGATTTCCATGTGTCGGCCTCCTTCTTGACTTTGTTGTAGCCGGTGGATATAATAAAGGCGGTGGGTGGGATTTTCCCACCGCCGAGCCTTTAGGACTGCTTAGGTTTTTGATTTGGCTTTATTGTTATCGTGATCCGTTCCACCGCTTCACTTCTTAAAGCCTTTTCGAGAACTTCGAGCAGTTCTTTTGTTTGCTTTTCTTTCTGTTCGTCCACCGTTGTGTCCTCCTTTCGTTTCTTCTGTTTTCCTCCTTTTTTCTTACTCAGGTTTTCCCTTACCTTGTAATATTATTATACACCTACGGGTGTATATAGTCAAGCTCATTTCCTATATTTTCGCGTTTTTTTTGCATAAAAAAAGAGACGTTTTCACGCCTCATTTTTCATATTCCAGAAGTGTGCAAACGGGCACGTCGAGCACCGTTGCGAAATAATTTAGCTCGAAGTCTGGCACAACGCGGTCGCCGGTTTCGATCCGACTCACTGCTTTCTGATTCAGATTCAGCCCGGCCAGTTGCAACTTGGCAGCGAGCTGTTCCTGAGATATTCCCGCCTTTTCACGGAGGGCCCGGATCGCAGGGCCGGAGGCGTTGCACGTTCCATTTGTGTGCTTGTAGAGTTTCAACCTTTCACCCTCCTTTATCCCAAACATGACTGATAGCTTCTTGACTTTACCATGGCCGGGCGCCTATAATTATCCCAAACATGACTAAAAGCGAATAAACGCAAAAAGAATTAGGAGGGCATGGCATGGTTGGAAAGAAGGGCCCGTTCGGTGGGTTTTGTAATTATGGAATTTTTGGGATCTGGGGAAAAGATCCGGAGACAGGAAAGAAAAAGTATAAAAAGGTGGACGCTGTTTCAGAAGTGGCAGCAGTGGAGAAGGCGGCAGCTCTTGGCTGCGTGGATCCGCAGAGCGTCGAGGTGATCCCGTTTCTCCCTCCGTCTGAAAAGCAGCAACGGTACGCCGCAGATCTTGGCGTTCGTCTGCCAGAAGGCTGCACGGTTGTGGACGCCACCGCGTTGCTCAGCAGGGCGGAGAATGGAAGCGATCAGGATCCCGCTCCCGGTCTTGTGGAGTACGCTCAGAGCTGTGGCGTTTGTTTCTCTACGCTGGCCGGAGAGGGTGGTCTGCTCGACTGTATGGTCTGCCAGCTTCCGATCAGGGAGAAGGCGATCCTTTTCGCTCATGCGGTTGCTGCCAGTGTTTCCGGATCCGCTCTGGAGGATCCTCGAAAAGCTCCGCAGTATTTGAAGTTTTGCCAGTTTGCCGATCAGGTGGCGGTGGATCCTGCTCTTGCGAAGTCGGTAGAGGGCCGCGATCGCTACGACTTCCAGAAGCCAAACACGAGATCGAAGGCATACAAGGCGGCGCTGGCCTGCTTATAAAAAATAGCCCGGTAGGAGATAACACTCCCGCCGGGCTTTCTTTATGTCCTGAACATGTCAGGGGCCTATTCTGTTTTAGATTCAGCGGCCGGAGCTTCGGCTGCGAGCTGCTGCACCGCAGTGGTGGCGATCGTTGCCGCTACGCTTGCCGCGGTTGTTGCTGCGTCGGCCGTTGCTGCCTTGATCTGGGACTCGCTGGCGGCCTTGGTTTCTCTGCATACCTGCTCGATCTTGGTTTCGAGCCATGCGTCGAAGTCGCCGTAAATCTCACGGAGGGCGGCCACGGTTGTGTCGCCGAGGATCTCCAGTGTCTTGTTTTTGGACTTTTCGAAGGCTTCGAGCTGCTTCTCTTTGGTGAATTTGCCCTCGGCTTTCAGTGAGTCCGCGAACGTCTGGGCCGTGTAGGCCACGGCCTGAGCTACGGCGTCCACTGCCATGTTCATGTATTTGGTGGCTGTCTCATTGTCCAGATCTTTCTCGATCTGGGCTGTCTGGCGTTTGAGCAGCGCCACGAGGTAGGCGCCACCGGCAGTAATGAGCAGGCAGAGGATCGGCGTCGCTGCGTTGAGGATCTGAGTCATAGCTTCGTTCATGGTGTTGGTTCTCCTTTCTGTTTTCTCCCGGATAGTACGGGCAGTTTTTACAGTCTGCTGCGTCGCACGGTGAGCCGTCCCACTCCACGAGGGAGCGGATCCAGATCACATGGACGGCCACGGCCACGATCAGCAGCAGGACACTGGCAGCCGTGCTCATTTTGAGACGTTGGCCGCGTCCACCCAGCCGTAGACATTGGACTGGCTGTCAGTGTGTACGATATGGTACGGGTGCTTTGCACCCTTCACAATTCTGGTGACTTTGGCCGGGCCAGCTTTCGGAGATCCGGCAGCAGTTGAAGCTGCAGCGCTTCCGTAGTGAGGGCCACCAGAGAACTGAACCACGTCGCCGACTTTGATCTCAGAGCTTGCAGATCCGGCAGCGTTTCCGCCGTCGGTCGTTACGATTGCGTCGAAGCCCTTCGCTTTCAGCTTTTTGACTTCGGCGTCGGCGTTTTCTTTCTTGGAGTAGGCACCGGTCTGTACCTTGTAGAAGCCGCCAGACTGTTTGAGAATGGCGTCAAAACCGGCAGCCTTCACCTTTTTGAGCTGAGCGTCGGCGTTTGCTTTCTGCTTATAGGCGCCGGTCTGGACGTAGTATTTCACGCCGGAACCGCCGGACGGGGTATTATTTCCGCCGGAGTTGCCGGAGTCAGTAGAGCCGAGCAGTGCGTTGATTCTGTCGGCGAGCTCCCCATATCTGGAATAAAGCCAGTCGCCGGGGCACGATTTATTCGCGAACCAGCGGTGCGCGGTGAGGACGATCTCGTTCGCCTTCGGCTCGTATGCGAGAGCCTTCTCCTTGCTGCCGAGCCAGAGCACCTTCGTTTTTCCGTTTCTCTTGCAGATGTCAGCGCAGAGCTTGATCAGTTTCTCATAAACTGCGGATTTCATGGCGTATGGTTCGGCCTTATCGCTGGCGCACTCGATCGTGATCGCTCGCTGGTCATTTGCGTTGCTGGAGCTGCACCAGCTCCGGTTGTACTCGTCCACGATCAGGCAGACGCGGCCGTCGTACCCGATCCCGTAGTTGCAGCTTGCGTTCCTGCCTTTAGGGAAGCAGGCGCCGATCGTTTCGGCAGATAACTGGCCGACTACGCAGTGTGGCGTCAGGCGGTCGATCGAGTGGGTTCTCTTTCCACTGTGGTTAGGGCTGTAAACTGTGCAGTCCACTAATGAACTATTGCTCATGGTTTTACCTCCTTGTGTGTCGTTGGTTGTCTTGGTAGCGTATTTGTTGAAGTAGGTCTGCCCGTAGCTGGCCCGCTTCGTTTGGACGCTGGCGCTCTGATCCTTTGGCTGTTCATATTTGAGCAGCACGGCGTCGGAAGCTTGTCTCACGCTGGTGGCTTTTTTCAGCACGGCCAGCACCGCGGCGTAGCTTTCGGCGAGTTCTTTCCAGAGGAAGCCGAGCTGAGTTTCCAGATCTCCGATCGAGGCACCGGCAGCCTTGACATAATTCAGGAGCGCCTCCTTGCGGCTCCAGAATGTCCACTGCGCGAGGCCGTAGCCTGCGGAGTCATGCACGAAGCCGGTATACTTTCCGGAGTCCACCGCGTCGGTGTAGTCGTCGTCTGTATAGCCGAGCTTTTTCTCGTAGGTGTTCTGGAGGTTGTGAGGGTTGAGCCCGCTCTCCGCGAACAGGTTTCCCATGAGTCCGGCGGCCCCGTATGAGTTCAGTCCATTGCCGGTGAGGAAATTCCAGATCTTTTCCTCGTTGTTTTTTCCAATGAGTGACATGTTCCACCTCCTTAGAAGTCGTTGAAGTTGTCCGCCTCTGGCTGCACGCCGTTGGCGTTCATCAATTTGATTTTGTTTTCAGCCTTGGCCTTCGTGTAGTAAAAACCGGTCGCGCTCGCCATTTCAGCGAACACGGCCGGGATCAGGTAGGCGAGGGCTGAGGCGTCCATGGTGGAGTAAATAATCCAGCAGGAAAAGACGGCAATTAAGATCGTCACGATTGAAACGCCGCAGAAAATAATTTTTGAAAATTCCACCTTTTTGCTGGTGGCTGCAGCCTCTCTCATTTGTTTGATCCGCTTCCGGAGCCGACGGTTTTCGGCTGTCAGCTCTCGGATCCGTTCCTCCGGATCTGTTTCGGTTTCTACCGGTTCCAGTGTTTCCTCAGTCATGGTGTCACCTCCTTAGCTTTCATAAATAGATTCGATCCCCTGCCTCGTCAGGAAGTCCTTCTGCTCATGTTTGACCTTGGCGGCATAGTCGAGGGCCGCGTGCATATCACCGTTGCAGTGGGCGTCCGGGATCCGCTGCACGGCTCTGGCCGTGGCTTCTCCGAGGGCGATCGCAGCGTTCACTCCCTGCACTAAAAAAAGCTCCTGCTGTTCGTGGAGCTTTTCGCGCTTGTCCTGAGCTTCTCGTCGCTGTTTTTCTTCCTTCTCCAGTTTCTTGCTCTGTTTCTGGATTTTCTGCTCGATACACCAGAAGCAGAACCCAGTGATCGCCGAAGGGAGGCAGGCGATCAAAACTGATTCAATTCCCATTGTGTCACCTCCTGCGGCAGCTCTATGTCTGCCATTTCTTTGCGTTTGAAAATAATATTTTTCTCGATCCATTTCTGGAGCCCGTGAGTGGAGCAGTGGCCCATAAGTCCGAAGTAGCTCTGCATGGTCGCGTCTACCGCGTCGAAGTCGATCAGCCCGGTCTCGTACTCTTTCGCTATGTAGCGCATACGTGCCTTCATTTTCTTGACCGACTGAGCTGTCGGTTTGCGGTACCCCGGATAGATTCGGCAGCCCACGAAGGTGATCCCGTGCTTGACGAGTCCGATCGTGGTTTTGCTGTTCAATTCGAGGTGCAGGACTTCGTTCAGATACTTCTCGATCGCAACCCTCCACCGGTTCAGTGTGGCCGCGTCAGGATAGAGCAGCGCCATGTCGTCCATGTATCTGTCGTAAAAATGGGCTTTCAGCTCGTGCTTGATATACTGATCCAGCTCATTGAGGCAGACGTTCGCGAGTAGCTGGCTCGTGAGGTTTCCGATCGGCATACCTACCTCGAACAGTCTTTCAGACGGTGGGATCTCGTCGGCGGACTTTCCTGGGGGCAGTCCAAAGGGTGTATGGTCACAATTTATAATCGTTTCCATAAGCCAGAGGTAGCCGTCCTCGTTCGGGAACTTCCGGCGGAGTATGTCGAGCAGTACCCGGTGATCCACCCGGTAAAAATACTTTGATACGTCCAGTTTCAGGTAGTACCATTTGCCCGGCTTCCGATCCACGAGCGTGCACCAGTATTGAAGCCGGTCGGCTGCTCTGGTGGTTCCTTTTCCCACCCTGCACCCGTAGCTGTGGTATATCATGCCATTGTCGAGGTGTTGGTTTGTCTGGAGGTAGATCGCCCACTGCACGACACGATCCCGGAAGCCCAGAGCCATGACGAGCCGTTTCTTCGGTTCATGGACGTAGAACTGCCGGTACCGGCCCACTTTGTAGGTGTGCCAGATCAGGTCGTTTTGTATGCTGATCAGGTTTTCCTCCAGATTCGCCGCGAAGGCGGTCACGTCGTTGCGGTACCACTTCTCGCTTGCTGCCTCGTGGTATGCGTCCAGAAGATTCTCCCACGAGTATATTCTCTCCAGAAGGGAGGGCTGGTTTCTTGGATCCATGTCCTCGTTCCTCCTTGTGTTGTCATAATTATGGCCCGCGTTGTGACATTCCTCGGCGAGATCTTTCCTCTGCGGTCGCCACGCCGCAGGATCCGGATCCCCCTTCTGCCCGCATAGCAGACAACGGCCAGCCTGCGCGGTTTGCTCGGTGTCCCCGGCGGCCTCCACCGGCAGAGCAGCACGAGCGTGTATCTTTGGCCTTGTCGGCCGGGAAATGCATCCCTTTTGCCTTGGTGTTTCTGCTGGGCCTTGGCCCTCAGAAAATAAACAAATAAGGCAAGAGCGGCACGGAAGCCGATGTTCGTGTTCACATTGCTGCGGGAGTTGTTGCCGTTGAGGTAGAACACACCAGCGTTCGCACCGTTGTTCCAGTTGCCCCCGCGATACACGCAGCGCCTCCTTTATCTCGACACATTCCCCACAGGCTTTACTCGTTCGACTTTTTCCAGCCGCCGAGCATACGCCCGATTTCGTTCAGCTCCTTGCTCCATATTTCGTGGAGCCCCGGAGAGATCAGGCGATCCTCCGGAGAAACTGCCGTGTCTACGAGAGAGCGCAGCACGTCCAGCTTGGTGTCCATTTTGTTCTGGAGTTCTACCCGGCGCGAGCCTCTGGCCCGGTTGGCCTCAATGCAGAGCTCCAGCATATCCATGAACGCCGCCGTCATGTGCTTGCGATACTCGAATTTTTCGGGTTTTCTCATATTTGCGGTGCGTTCGCTCACCCGGATCATGCTCCGAACGATACGCTGCCGCAGTTGTAAGTTGTCCATGTTGTTACTCCTTAAAAGGGTAGAGGGTGGCTTGGTGGGCCACCCTCATGCCAGATTTTCAGATTGCCAGATTACCGGATTTCCGGGATATAAGCGGCACGGAAGCCGAGGTCCGAGCCCACATTGCCGCGGGAGTTGTTGCCGTTGAGGGAGAACACACCAGCGTACGCACCGCGGTTCCAGTAGCCCCCGCGATACACGCAGCGCTCGGCTACGCCGTTATTCCACCACATGTAGTCGCCCTCGTATACGTCAGTAGTGACGTCAGAGTCCGGGAGAAGGGCGAGAGCGCGCAGCATAACCTTGGCAGCGTCTCCGATCGAGCTGTCGGCAGCAACCTGATAAAAGGCGCAGCTTCGGCTTTCATCTTTGGCGTTGGTGATCGAAGTAGAGTACGTCCACTTGTTGTTCACATAGTCCAGTTTTACAGTTTTACCGGAAACATGGGCGGAGCTGTCGGTCGTCTTGCTCTCAGGATCCACGAGGGCGCCGTCTGCGGCGTTGATAGCCTTCCAGCATGTGCTCGTTGCGTTCTGAGGGTTGTCCGGATCGGCTGCGTCGTTGTTTGCAAGGATCTGAAGCTCGCCCCAAACAAGGCGGATTCCTCCCTGCCATTCCCACACGTTGCCGTTCAGATCCCAGATACCAGCCATGGTCTTGTCGTGGCTCCATGAGATCGGGCCGGTGCCAGTTGCAACTCTCGCGATCTTGCCGCTTTCGTAGTAGCTCGGCACGGCTTTGTAATTACTTTCGCGGCTGTCTTTGCCGTAGTTGTTGTTACCATACGGGAGGAAGCCGTTTTTCTTGCACCAGAGAGCGATCGCGGCCCATTCTGCGTTAGTGCTCAGGTGCCAGCCTGCGCCCTTGGCCTCGCAGCGTGCGCGTGCGGTGTCGAAGTTGATACTTGCGGTCGGATCTTCGCCCGGCAGGCTGTACGCTACGGAGTTGTAAACCTTGGCCTGATACTTGCCGTAGTAAAAGCCGGGGATTTCCACGCCGTTGACGATAAAGGCCGGGTGGGTGCTGTCATTTCCGCCGGTGAGTACGTCCGAGTTCTTAAACTTCGGGATATACACCAGAACGGAAGGGAGATCGGTGTCGTCTGTCTTGACGACGTTGTTCGGGCAGATCATTTTTACTGCCAGATTGGTGAGGTCAAAATTTGCCATTTTCTTGTGCTCCTTTCTGCTTATTCAATGCTCCAGAGGATCAGCTTCACCTCTGCCATGTCGAGCGGGTTCTTTGTGCGCTCTACGGTCTGGCGGTTGGTATCGCCGGACTCGTCGGCGCCTTCCTGCGGTTCGATCGGTGTCTCGGTATAGGTTGCGGCCGGGATCTCGATCTGGGCCACATAGCGGCCGCCGGGCTGGGTGCCGAGCATGAGATCACCGCCGCGATCCATGCACACGTCGAGGGTGCGGGCCTCGTCGCCCTGATACTTGGTAACCTTGACGCTGAGCGCGTCGTCGTCGAAGCTGAGACGGTAGCCGTCCTGCTCCCACTGGATCTTTTCGCCGGTGTTCTTCTCGATCACCTGCACGTCGTTGATTTTTGCCATGGTTTATTTACCTCCTTTGATTCTTAAAATAAGGGTGGCGCTCTCGGCGCTTCCGTCGTACTTGACCTTGAAGCCGTTGAGCTGCTTGTCGTAGATCTGGATCTCGCCGACATTTCCGGTGTGGGCCTGAATATCCGCGTCCACGGTGTAGTCTGTGTTGTCGCGAGTGATCGCAAGGCTCACGGTCTTAGCGGAGTTGTTGAACGGATAGCTCGCCGTGTTTTTCAGTTCTACGACGTGGCGCTCGATCTCTGTCTGAGACTGGAGCTCTCCGGCTGCGATCAGGAGCATGGCAGCGGCCACGCTGGCGTCTGTGATCCCGCTCTCCATGTTGTTGAAGTGGGCGGCGCTCTGATCGGTTCCGGCCTGAATGACCTCGCCGCTATCGACGTCTACCACTTTGTCGAGCCATTTTGTTGCGTTATACATGTGTCTGCTTCCTCCTTCCTTTATGCTGTGACTTCATAGATCGGGATCGTGATCTTGATCATGGTTCCCTGTCCGGCCACTTTGTTGATAGTTCTCTGCTGGTATGCTGCCTGCTCCCCGTAGGTGTCGATCAGACGGGAGGCGTTGATCGTGCAGGCGATAGAGTCCAGCGTCGGGAACGTCGCCATAACTACCACGTTTTCGCCTTCGATCTTTTTCTGGTTGATCGTTCCGCGGTGCCATGTGCCGTTTGTCTGAGCCTCGACATAGGCGAGAGAGCGGAGCCACTGCTGCCGCCTTCGTCCCATGTAGGCTTCGCCGAAGTATGCCATTTTGTGCCCTCCTTTCGGTTTATTCCCCGCAGCGCTTAGTTCCGCATTTTACGAACGGATAGCAGAACAGGGCCGCCTTTTCGTTCGTGGCTGCTGCGCGTTTTATAACTGAGCCCAACGTCCCCGGCCGTGGAGTTATTCCACATTCAGGGTAGTTGTAGCGGAACGCCTCGGTGTCAGGCTCGGCTGCAGCCGCTTGCTTTACGACGGCGCCGAGTGTTCCGGGCTGCGGATATGTTCCGCAGGTTGTAGTTCCGGCGTGAGTGTAGTCGTATAGGTACGGCTTCACTTCCGGATCTGTTTCAATGCTCGGCTTTATCACGAAGCCGATCGTGGCCGTTCGCGGGTTGGTACCGCATTTTACAAAATCATAACGGTGCAGCTCCGTGTTCAGCGCACACTCAATACCGGGATCCGGCCCCTGCTGCCAGTAATAGAAAACGCCCGCGATATGCGAGCGCACATTTTTGGCAGCCTGAACGGCGTCAACAAATTTATTAAAATTTTCGCCGTCGGTGTTCACGTTTGTGGTTAGAGCCGCGAAGGTGTACGGGGAGTCGTCCATCTCGAACCACTCCATGACATAGCCCTCGCCGAAGTATGCGCCGATCAGACGCTCAACGGCCCACTTGGTACCGCGTTTTCTTTTGATCTGCTGCGCGAGCTTGATTGTGTTCCGCTTCTCTGTCAGGCTCATGCCTTCGGAGTCGTACCAGTCAATGTCCAGCTCCCACGCCATTTCGTTGCACTCCGCCTCTGTGAGCTCGTCTACCTTGTCCCATGTGCGGATTGTGGCCAGACGTTTGCCCGGCTCACCTATGAGCTTGTTCACGGCCTTGCTGAGTGCGATCGCTGCCTCGTCGTCCTGCATGAAGGCGGGCAGCAGTTTTATAAAATCCATGTTTGACACTTTCATGCCGCCCATGCTGTCCACCTCCTTTATCCTCTGACGATATGCTTCACGGTCTTTTTACCGGAGAACTTGGCCACGGTCGTGCTGTTGAGCTCGGTGTATTCCGGTTTGATGATCTGCACACGGGTGGCTCCGATCAGATCGTCGGCCCAGTCAGGGCAGAGGATCCGCTTCCGGAGCTCGTCTGGGTTTATGTCCTGATTCAGTGTGGAGCCCTGCCAGTTGATATACTGATCAATAGCCCCGCCGGATCCTTCCACGTTCTGCACTACTTCTGACTCGTTGGCTTTAGTGGTGTAATAGGTGAGCTCTATGTCATACTCGTGAGTTTCCGGAGCTTCCACCGTTACCATGTCAGTGAGAGGGCGAACGTCGTCCGCAGAGCAGGCGGCCAGCACGTCGGCCAGCACGTCCTCGCTCGGAATCTGTCCTCCGGCGCAGATCGGCACGATCTTGACACGGCCGTACATATTGCGGCCGATCTGGATCTTTACCGTCTCGGCTCCAGCGAGAGATCCGGAGAGTGAGAGAGTCAGAAGCTCGTCGGCATACTCGGCCGTATAGTCTGCCCCTGCTGTGGCTTCGGATCCGTCGCTCAGGAAAACTACCAGAGTGTCCGGCAGGAGATTGGCACCACCTTGGAAGGCGTGCCCGGCGTAGGTTTTCAGGGTTCTGGTGATCGTTTCCTTTTCGGATTCCACCACCGCGTCCGTGACGAGAGAGTTCGCGGACAGCGCCCAGTATTTGTAGGCTTTGGCCGGGCCTGCGGTGCTGAGTTTGTTCTCAGCCTCTCGGATTCTCTCACGGTACGGTTCGTCCTCCTCACGGTCGCCTCCGCCTTCTGTTATGGTCAGGTTTGTTACTCCGTCGAGTAGTGGAACGTCGGAGACGTCCACGATCTCGGAGATCTCGCCCTCGTCTATGTTGTTGTAGTCCGTGCCGCCTTCCTCGGCGGTTGCTGCCACGTCCACATAGAGGCTGCCTGCATAAAGCACGGCTGTGGTGTCTGTCAGGAAATAGTGAACGAAGTCACCAGTTACTCGAAGTCCGGCCGGTATAATGATATTAGAGCCCACCGCTTCGGTAACTGTGAACCGTAGGGTGGTAGTGGCATAGGTAGGATCGAGACGGATCACGTCTCTGTTTTCTCCCAGAGCGTCCAGAACAGTGCCCCTTGCATATCGGAGCATTTTCTGGCGGCAGGCGTCGTTTACTGTGTTGTAAACAGTGACGATTACCTTCGCCATGGTGTCGCCGAAGATTCGGCGCTCGTCACCGGGGTAGAGAGGCTCGCCGACGCCGTTCTCTAATTCTTCCAGTATGTCGGTGTAGATTGTTTCGTCGGTTGTCTCTATGAATTTGAGCTCGCTCATGCGTCCTCGTCCTCCTTTCTTTGGATAATGTTCACGATCATGCCGAAGTCGCCAGAGAAGGCAGCCGCCGGATCTGAGGCGATACTGTCAGACTCCACGCGGGGCTCGAAGGTTTCCAGAACCCACTCCGCGTCAGCCACGGCCTCGTCGGTCGCGTTCGGTTTGTCGATCAGAGTCCCGTCAACGCCGCGCACGCGATCGTATGCGACTTCACCGCGGACGATCCTCAGTAGATTGGCGGCGCACACTTCCGGGCTCCCGTTTCCGCTTGCTCTCATGGCGTCACCTCCTTATGCGAGAGTTACTTCGGACAGATACACCCAGCTATTGATCCCGTTAGGGTGGCCCAGTAGCACCTTGTTTTGGCTGCTCTTGATCTGGCTCACCCTATGCTTTCGTTGTTTTACCCAGTTTGGTATCTTTTGGCCGGTTGCGTACCTGCTGCCGGTCGGCTTCACATAGTCGCCGACTTTGATCGTTTTCTTTGTGGCCTTTTTGGCCGCTGTGTTGGTTGTTTTCTTGACGGACTTCGAGGCGGTGCTCGCTTTCACATTCAGCGCGGTGGTACTTACCTTCACGCTGGTGGTGGCCGGATCGTATTCCTTGAATGTGAAGGAAAGAGTGGCCAGAAGCAGCCGCCCCTTGCCGTCCACCTTTGTGTTGCTTACCGCGACTTTTCGGAGCTGGAGCTTCGGCCCCAGCTTCTTGCCGCCGAGATAGAAATAATTCACTTTTGTGACGAGAGCCTTCCAGCTCTGGATCTCCGCCCATACGTCAACGCCTGCGCCTGAGTGCAGCACGGTGGTGAATGAGAGAGGGAAAAGCTCGGTACCTCGTTCGTTAGTCGTCTTTTTGTCCTCGGTGCTGGTGTTTTCGTCGGCCACCTGCTCGTAGGAAAAGGCCAGCCCCTCCAGCGCGACGACTTGCTTTGATGATACGGCCCATTTTTTTGAGCCCCACTGTGCCATTGTTGGCATGGCTGTACCTCCTTAGTCTGGTTTTTTAGTGGATCCGCTGCCTGTTTCGACGCCTCCGTGGGTGTGTCCGCTCAGGCTTATGCCGCGAGCTGTGACGTCGCCCTTCGGTACGTTGATATTACCGGCCGAGAGTCTCGGCAGGTAGCACCCCCATTCACCGTCCGCCCGGCCCAGCAGCAGCCCGGTGGAGTCGTCAAACTCCACATAAACCACCGCCGTGCCTTTTGAGAGGTTTCCGGTGGATCCGCGGAGGTGCCACGGGATCGTGATCTTTGCGGTTGGCTTAGCCCCGGCGTCAGACGGTACAACGCGGGCCGTGTTTCCTGATATGCTGGCGATCGTGCCTTTATTGATGTTTCCCATTAGTAGCCCTCCAGAATGTGTCGGAAGTAGATCGTGGATTTATTTCCGACAAAATCATGCCGGACTTTATACACAAAAACGGTACCGTCCCACATGGTTGCCCTTGGTGTTGATAGTGTCAAAATGCTGGCGGCTGCATATCCGGTCATAAGTGACTTGGAAAAGTATCCGGATCGGGCGAACTTGTTCGCGTTCCGCAGCAGCCCCTTGGCGAAGCGTGCCGCCTCTGCATTGCTGGTTACCTGAATAGGCACCGCAGGGCGGAGCACTGAGCTGTTGGAGCTGTCGGCTATAAATTTTCCGGAGTAGCTTCCGCTTGCAATTTCGCAGGATCCGTACATTCCGCCCCGGTTGTCCTCATAGGAGAAAACGCCGTTTTCATCTACGGAGAGACTACCGGCTGGAGTCTGCCCCTCTATGTACTGCTCGTTATACGCCAGCAGCTTGCCGTCAAATATAAGCATTTGGCAGCCTTCCAGAGTGCAGAGCCGGTGGAATAGGGCGAAGTCTGTCTCGTTGTCCTGCTTAATATACGGGTAAACCTGATCCGCGCAGCCGTAGTTCTGAAATGTTAGTCCGTGATTTCCTGCGAACTCATTCGCCAGTTGCAGGAACCTGACGCCCTCCCAGCTTTTGCTCTTTTTTGTCTTGCCGCTTTTTGGCATGGACATGGCTCGGATCGTAAAAAGCCCGTTTTCTGGTTTCATGGAGTGCACGAACATTTTCCCAGTATCACTCGCGCCTTCTTTGAATTGCACGGTGTCACCTTCGGCCGGTTGCCACTTGCTCCATGTTCCCTTGGTGTCATTGAAGCGGATCACGAGGGTGTCGGCTTGCTTTTCTGCGAACATTTCGTGCACGCAGTAGTTCACCGACACGTCCCCGTATATATCCACCCCGTTGTAGTAGAGGTTCACGCGCTGTCGTCCTCGTCCTCAGAGTCCCGACGCCACGGCGGCAGAGTTTCCGGCGTCTCTGCACCTTCGACGATCGGCAGCCGGAGGGCCACGTTCGCGTCGAAGATCAGCACGTCCGCATAGTCGGGGTTAAATTCTGCGATATAGTGCGCCAGCATTTCCTCCCCGTACATTTCGAGGGCCAGCGCGTCGAAGGTGTCCCCTTCGCGTGTCGTGTAGTCTTTGTAGCCTGTTACTCTACGCATATTGAGCCACCTCCCGCATTTTTATAAATTCTTCCAGCCAGTCGAAGAACTCGGCCTCGTGGGCTTTGAGCTTCGCCATGAAGTCGTCCGCGTCGTCGCCGGTTCCTTCTGTCTGGATCTGTGGGCTCCATGTGAAGTCGGAGAAGTCGTAGTAAACTACCACGCCGCCACTGTCTGCCAGACTTCCGAGAGAGAAGTCGTCCAGAGTCAGAAGCCTTCCGGCCGTGCTTGTGAGTCCTTCGCCAGAAGATCCGCCGGTTGTGCTTGCAGTGTTGAACACTGAGGTGATCATGGTTTCCAACTTATCCCAGAGGGTTGCAAGAGGAACCACCGCCTCGGCGCCAGCTTCACCACCAGCCAGAAGATTGTTACCTGCTGCGCCGAAAATAGTCGGGCGCGTCAGAATACCGCCGTCCTTGTACCATGAAATACCGAAGTGTGGTACGCTTGGCGGGTTGATCGAGAAGCTGCCGCTGATACTCACATGAGGGAGTTTCAGGTGTGGCAGGCTCCACGAGAAATTAAACTTTGATTTTAGGGCGCTGATCGCGTTTCCTACGGCGTCCCTTGCTGCCGACATTTTGCTGCTGATCGTCGAGTAAATACTGGAGAACTTACCCGACACTGTGCTGAGTGCGGAGCTGAGTCCTGAACTCATGGTGGAAGTGATTCCACTCATTAAGCTGGAAACGGTAGACTTTGCGCTGCTCAGTTTGCTGCTGATCGTGCTCCGGATGCTTTCCCATTGAGAGGAAGCGGTAGAGCTCACACTTGACCACGCAGAGCTTGCCACGCTGGTGATCGTACTCGTTGCCGAGCTTACGGCGGAACTTGCCGCCGAGATCTTGCTGCTCACTGTGGAGCTGATTGTGTTCCAGAGAGAGGAAGCCGTGGAGCTTACGCTTGACCATGCGGAACTTGCCACGCTGGAGATCGCACTCGTCGCGGTGCTTACTTTCTCCTTGGCTGCGTCGATTTTGGAACCGATCGTGCCTTTGATCCCTTCCCAGAGGGAGGAAGCCGTGGAGCTGATCGCGTTCCATGCTGCGCTTGCTACGTTGGAGATCGCAGTCGTCGCCGTGGTGATCTTTTCTTTTACGGCGTCGATTTTTTCGCCGATCACGCTCTTGATAGTCTCCCAGATAGAGAGCACCGTGTCCTTGCAGTTTTCCCAGATAAACCGAAACGGCAGCGTGATGATCTGGAAGGCTGCGCTGATAATTTCCTTCACGGCCATGATCCCGACGGTCACAATGTTTTTAATTGTTTCCCATGCTCCGGACAAAAATCCGGTGATTGAGTCCCAGATATTCGTGAAGGTGTCGTGGATCTCGGTCATGGTTCCGGTAACGCTCGAATAAATTCCGGATAAAATTCCAGAGAAAAACGAGACGATCGCGTTCCATGTGTCCGTGAAAAATGTTTTGATTCCCGTCAGGATTCCGGAGAAAAACGACGAGATCGCGTTCCATGTGTCTGAGAAAAATGTTTTAACATTCGTCCAGACGGTTTCCCAGTCGGTGCCGAACCAGCCCAGAACGGTGTCCGCCAGAGAGGTGAACGTGCTGATCCAGTTCTCGAAGGTTGCCACAACGAAGTCCCAGACTGCGCCGAAAACTTCTTGGACGCCCTGCCATACCACGTCCCAGTCACCGGTAAAAATTCCGGCGAAGATGTCAAACAGGCCGGTCAGAATGTCGAGGGCCTCGTTCAGAATATTGCTGATCTGCTGGAATACGCCCTCGAAAATCGGAGCGAGCACCTCGCAGAAGCCGTCCCAGACTGCCTTCATTACTTCGGTTATGTCCTCGAACTCGAACCCCAGCGCGTTGAGCCTGTCCACAATTCCTTGCCCGAACTCGTCGAACTTGGCCTTGATTCCGTCCCAGATCGCTGTGATCTTGTTCCTAAATTCTTCGTTGTTTTTCCATAAATTCGTAAAGGCGAGAGCCACGGCCGTGATCACTGCGATAATAGCAATAGCCGGAAGCGATACGCCTCCCAGTGCTGCAGCGAGTTTTACCAGTGCGCCCTTCACCATTGCGATCTTGCTCGATATGGTTCCCCAGTTCATAGCCGCGATAACGGCACCGAGGCCGCTCACCGCTATGGTCACTTCTGGGATATGTCCGCCGAGCCATTCGATCGCCGGGATCACGCCGTTGGTGATAAACTGCACACCTGCTCGTAGCTTACTTTCCAGCGCGTCGTAAATTTTGAGCCCCAGTTCCTCGAAGGCGCTGTTCATTGCCGCCACGTCGCCGCTGAGGTTGTCGTTCATAATATTGGCCATTTCCTCAGCGGATCCAGAAGCTCCGCGGAGTTCTTCCTCGTACCCGGCGATATTGTCCATGCCTTCGTTGAGGATCAGGTTCAGGCCCTTGGTGGAGTCTGCGGTAAAAGTGGAAGATAGCGCGACGGCTCGTTCTGCGTCGCCCATTCCATTTGTGGCGGCTTCCACTTCTGTGAGAATGTCGGTGAGATCTCGGAAGTTGCCCTGTGCGTCCATTACGGCCACGGAGGTTTCTCCGATCTTGATCGCGCCGTCCTTCATTCCGTTGGTTATGTCTCGCATAATCGCGGCCATGGCGGTTCCGGCTTCGGATCCTTTGTAACCTTGGTTTGCCATTCCTTCGAGCAGCGAGGTGACGGTTTCGACGTCCTGCCCGGCTGCATTTAAGTTGGCTGCGCAGTTCTTGTAGGCTTCGCCCAGTGCTTCGGCCGTGGTGTTGCTGTGGCTTTGCGCGTAGGAGAGCAGATCTGCGAAGTATGCGGCGTCTCCGGCCTCCATGGCGAAGGCGCTCAGGTAGTCCGTTACCATATCGGAAGCCGCTCCCAGTTCCATGCCGGAAGCGGCGGCCAGATTCAGAACACCACCCAGCGCACTTGTGGACTGATCGGCGTCCCACCCGGCGAGGCTCATGTATTTGAGGGCCTCGGCTGCATTGCTGGCCGAGAAAACCGTGGTGGCGCCGTATTCTCTGGCGCAGGCTTCCAGTTTCTCGAAGTCCTCACCGGTTGCGCCACTGATTGCCGATACCTCGGACATGGTGCTGGTGAAGTTTTGGCCCAACTCTATGACGTTTCCGACCAGATTTTTGATACCGTCCACCGCTCGCATGATCGCGTCGGCTGCGAGATTTGCCAACGTAGCCTTAAACATGGTGAAGCCGTCGTCTGCCTTTTTGGCCGAGCTTTCGACTTCCTCCAGAGAATTGTCCAACTTGTCCGCTGCGTACTCTGCGTCCGAGAGCTTGGTTTTGTTCTCGTGCAGTTCACTGGATAGGTCTTGGATCTGTCGAGCGAGTTCCCGCGCTTCGTCGCTGGTTTCCCCTTGTTCGGTTGCAACGTCAACGTATCGCTGCTTTAACTGTTGGAGGGTGTCCTCCTGTTTGGAGATTGTAGAGCGCAGCGTTTCAGCTTCTCCGCCTGCGTCGTCCATGGTTTCGGACAGGGCACGGGCGGCTTTCTCTGCCGCGTCCAACGTGCCGCGATTTTCCGTCAGTTCACCGGACAGTTCTTGGATTGTACTCGCGAGCTGTTCGGCTTCCTCGGTTCCTTCTTGGCCGGTCACAATGTAGTCGGCGTAGCCTTGTTCCAGATTTTTGAGGACTGTCTCCTGTGTGCTGATCTTTGCCGCTAACTGTGCGGAAGCACCGGCGGCTTCGAGCGTTTCTTTGCTCATTTCCTCCAGACGAGAGACGGCCGCGTTTATAGCCGATTGAAGGGAGGGGCTGAGGGATCCGGCGATCTCTATCGTAGATTGTAGAGTATGGTCTGCCACGTCCTCACCTCCTTGTGTGCTTTGGCCTCCTTATGTTTAGCGGCCGATTTTTCTCAGCGCGTTTTTTTTCGGCTGCGAGATCCTCGGCCGCTTCTGCATACTCTATGATGAAGTCAGTTACTCGCTTTTTTTCGAGCTCTGTCGTGCTGGTGTGGTAGACTCTGGCGTAGTCGCGGTAGGCTCTGCGGAGTCGTTTTCCTGTGGTTCCGGCTCCGATTTCAGCATAAAATTTCGGCCGAGGGCCATTACCTCCACAACGTCCGCGCCCTTCATGCGCTCCAGATCGGAAAAGTCATAAGTCGGATTCACGGCCACGATCGCAGCATAGCCGAGGTAGAGGTGGAGGCCGAAGTCGAACTCTGCCGCTGCGGACACGGACAGGTTCTTCATACCTGCGGCCGCTTTTCTCTTTGCCTCAGCAGTTGCGAAAAGCACGCCGTCGATCTCGTTCGTGTCGTACTTCATTTCTGTGATTTTGTCCCCGTTGATCATCACGGGATTTTTCAGAGTGAGGGTTCCGTTCATTTTGTTCTCCTTTCAAACAAAAAGAGCCCGCCAGTGACTTGACCGGCGGGCCGTGGTTATTTTTTGATTACTGCATTAAAGCAGGTTGTTGATCTGGCTCATGTAGTCCTCGCCGTTGATACGGAGGATCTGAGCCAAACGGTCAACGCAGCAGATCTCGACGCCATTTGCGTAGATCTGGAGCCTTGTCACGTTGTAGGTGTTCTCGGCTTCGGTTGCGCTGCCGACTTCGACGCCCAGCTCAGGGAATGAGCCCGGCATAGTACGCACAAAAGCCTTGCAGCCTTCGGTTGCGGTGGATCCGTCGGATTTTACGACATTCTGAACCCAGCGGAACTCGAAGCTCTGCTTTTTGAGGCGGTTCATGCGGCGCAGGCCGTTGTCTACGCCGATCTTTGTAATGGAGAGCTCCATGTTCTCCAGAAGTCCGATCAGTGGCACGGTCATGTTACCCATGGCCTGCACGTCAGCGGTTAAAAATTCAATACCGGGCAGAGTGAAGGCGACGTCCTTCGCCACCAGAGTGCTGTCCGCGTATACAGTGTCGGCCACTACCGGGCCTTTAATATCGAGCCATTTTGCCATTGTTCTGCACCTCCTTATTCAGTAGCAAAAAAGGACTGGAAGCCTTCGTCTGTGTAGCATACGCGAGCGGTGCCAGACTTGAACGGAGGCGTGTTAGTTACGGAGAAGTCCCAAACGAAGTCGCCGTTCAGCATGTTGCTGGTAGGGTTCGCGCTCTCCACAAATTCCACGGACGGGGTACCGATCAGGGCACCGATTCCCAGAAGGGTGTCGAGCTTTTCCTTTTCAAAATTCAGCACGCTGTCCTTGTCCTGCGGAGTCATAGGGCTGTCGATCTCAGTTCCGTGGTCCTTCTGGAAGCTGTTCGTGATATGCTCCAGCATACGGATATTTACGTCGAAGATCGCGCGGGCGTCCATGCTGCCGTTGTACTTGTACGCAGCAGTATGAGGGCCCCACAATACCCAGCGGCCACCCCAGAAGCAGGCTGTTGTGATTCCTTTTTCGTTGAGCTTGTTCGCGGTTTCCTGATCGAAGCCGCGGTTCTTGGAGTCCTCACCGAAATACTGGCTCGTGGCCATGATTTCCTTGTTGGACGGAGATTCAAACGGAACGCCGTCGTGGCTCAGGTCTACGCGCTGCATAGTGGCGGCGCCTACTGTGGACAGCCAGAAGATCCGGCCGTTGCCGTCCTTAATCTTCGGCCAGTATACCTTCGAGAACTCGCTGGTGTAGCCGTTGTCAATGGCCCATTTCTGAGCCTTTGCGAGCGTGTCGATCTTGGTTCCTTTGTCCTCCAGAGGAACGTCGGCGTGAACGAAGCCGTCCCAGTGGCCGTTGAGTTTCTGGATAGTGCTCACCATGGCCTTGTATACGGCCGGGATATGGCTCCAGCCCGGAGCTGCCAGAATATTGAGCACGGCGTTGTGGTACTGATAGAGTAGAGCCATGGAAGCCAGTCCGGTATATTCTCCGGTTTCGGTTTTCTCACCGATAATGTCGGCCGCCTGCACCTTGGAAGTATCCACGGTGTCGAAGGTTGCGGAGCGTTCGGCCCCGTCAGTCTCTTTGAGCAGTGTCACGGTTACTGTGTGCTTTGCCATGCTATAAGAGAGAGCATAGTCCACGCCCTCGGCCTTGTCAGCGATCGCGAAGGTGTCGAGAATGATCTTGTCGCTCTCAAACTCTGCCTTGCCGTCTGTGAAGGTCAGGGCCTTTGTGGTTTTCTGTGCGGATTTATGCACCGCAGGATCGAGCACGTTCACGATATAGATCGGGCCCACATTTCCGACGGTGTTGTCGAAGTGCTCAGCGAACGCAGAACCGAGGGTGAATGTTTCCCAGTCGTCGGAGTAGCCGACGAGGCTCTGGACTTCGCTCATATTGGTTACTTTTACCGGCATATTAACGAGATCTTTGTCAGCGTAACCCCTGATCAGGTTCACCGGTGCGGTGCCGATATACGCGGCCACCACGTCGGCCTGAGTGACGGAAGCCACTTTGCTTTCGCCGATTTCGCCATATGCGCCATGCAAATATGCCATGTTTTAGTCCTCCTTATAAAAATTCTTCGTATTCTTTCGGGATCGCCGGAGTCGTTCCGATTTCCAGTGCGAAGCTGATCCAGCTATGCCAGTACGGGTAGTAGTCCCAGACATTGCCGTCCTCTGTGAACGGGCCGAACTTGATCCCTTGCTCTTTTACGAGCCTATGGCCTGCGATATATTCCGCAGTTTCGATCTCGCGGAGTACGAGGTCGGCCAGATTGTAGCAATCGCGCCAGCCGTCCATGTTTCGCGAGTATGTTTTGGCAGCTTCTCCGGTATTGACGTAGTAGGAGTAGCCGCCGGTTGCCTTCGCGTTTTCGCGAGGGTTGAAAATCTCCCCGCCGTGTTGGCCGGGATTCCAGCAGGCGAGGCAGAGCCGGATCTGGAGCTGCCTCTTTTTCTGAATAAGCTCGTCGCTTCCTTCCATGAGCTGCACGCAGACGGAAGGGATCGGAGCGGCCACGTTTGGCGGCAGCCGATCCTTTCCCGGAACGTATAAAGGGAACGCCGCGGGGTTCACCATAACGACGTCGTAGCCGGTGTCGTTCCGGTAGTCGTCCGGCAGTTTGAGGGTGATCTTGTTGCATACGTTTTCAGTGAGCCAGCTCACTATCTTGTCGATACTGTTTACCAGTGTCATGCTGCCGTCACCTCCTTAGCTCATGCGATTCTGGCGAACCGCGATCTGTACGAGTCCCATTTCCGACGTGGTAGTGACAACGATCACCTCGCGGCCGTCCAGATTGAGAAGGCGGCCTGGATCCAGATTTTCTGGAAGGTCGGAGGCTTTTCCCATGATTACCATGTCGGCCTCGTCCATTCCATGAATACGGTTGTCGCCGATTTTACTCAGCTTGGCCATTATGTCGCTGTCAATTACCACCGGGACTTCCTTCCCTTCGATCCGGTGAAGGTCTGCGAACTCGTCCAGATTCAGGAAAATGTCCGAGAGATCCTGCTTTATTTGGTCTTTGAAGCTCACGAGCTTACGCCTCGGAAGGTTCCGCCTCGATTTTTGCGGAGCTGTCGGCGTTTGCCTTGGCTGTCTCGATCAGGGCGATCACTTCCTTTTTGCTGCGGACTGCGCTCGCGTCTACGCCATACGCTGCTGCAGCTTCTCTGAGCTCTGTCATGTTCAGGCCGTTGTATTCTGAGAAAGTGCTTTCCGGCTCCGCCTCATACACGGCCACGCCAGCCTCCACCAGTTCAGCCTCGCGGGCTGCGTTGATAGAGAAGGCAGGAGAGCGTTTCGTCATAGGTTCCACGGTTCCGTTTTTAACGAGCCCGTAGGTGCCTTTGATCATTCGGATCATGTGCTCACCTCCATTATTCCGGATCTGCTGCGTTCAGATCCGGGAGATCGTCGCCGTCTGTGTCCTCGTCGTCAACCATGCCGCCAGCGTTTACTTCTGCGGCTGCGATCGCGTCCACATAATCGGCTTTCTTTTTGCAGCCGGTAACGTCAACGCCGAGATCCCCGGCGAGGTTCTGGAGCTGCTGGATCGTCATTTCTTCGAGCTGGTTCTTTGCAAGGTGGCCGGTCACTTCCTGCTCGTCCGCCTCGTCTACTTCGATTGCGCCGCCGACGTATTCAGCGACACCAGCAGAGACGAAGTGCTCCGCCTGAGTGTCCTCACACTCAAACGGGCCGTCCGCTGCTGTCATTCTTTTGTGGGCGTGCTTGGCGTCATAATAGCCGACGGTTCCCACTGTTACCCTGATTTTTCTCATGGTTTTGCTCCTTTCTACTCGGTACGCTTAGTTGATAACTTTCGCCACGCTGAACGGGCACTCGTTGTTAGGCATAGGCAGCGGTGCAGAGCTGAGAGTGAGCTCGCGGATGTTGTGAGCAGCGTCGCTGATATACTTCGGCACGTTCACGCCGGTGTAAGTATGGAACTCGCCGTCGGTCTGCTCCACCTGAGTGATCGCGCCGTAAACAGTACGGCCAGCAGCCGGAGCGCCTACCGCGATCATGCCCTGCGGGATATACTGCTTTACAGTTCCGTCCAGCTCGGTGTATGTGTCCTCATAAGTGAGGAAGTCGATCATTCGGCCCTTGATATTCAGGCGGGCGATCTTGGAAGCACCGGCAGGCAGAGTCTCAGGATCTACGCCTCCGATATTGTAGTTGCGGTTGTCGAGCAGTTTCAGGATCCACGGATTGCGGAGGAAAAGATCCGCAACGTCTGGAGCCATGAGGCACTCGGTCGCAGGGAGCCCTCTTTTACTCAACATGGAGATCATGGCGGCCACGTCGTCGATCATCTGCTTGCCGCCTGCCTCAGTGTCGGCCCAGTCTGCGGAAGGGGTATATTTTGCTGGGTTGCTGGTGCCGTCATAGTAACGGACTTCCTTTTCCTCGTAAGTGCCGAGGTCGTCCGTGTACTCGTGCATAATGCAGCCGTTGGTGAAGATTACCTCGGCAGCCATGGCCTCTTTTCTGCGGGTGTTCATGTCGCGGAGTTCGTCGAGATCTCCGAGCATGATCACGCCCTGCCTCTGGGCCGGAGTCAGGTTAGTATAAAGAGCCTCCCCGAAGCCTCTCTTTTTCAGGTCGTCAATGGAGAGTGGGCGCTTCGGTGCCATATGCGCCGGAGTGAAGCGCTTCATGGTGTAGCCTTCGCGCAGGATCGTGATCCCGCCCTTGCGAGGTGCTACAAAAGGTGCCGCTTTCTTGGATCCCTTGCGGTATTCCACCAGCACGTCGTCAGTGGCGAACACGTCAGAGGCGGCGTTAGTAGGGAAATAGCGATCCAAAAGGAAAGAGTGAAGCGGCGGGAGCTGCTGCACGGAGGCGAGCAGTGTGTGGGTATCATAAAAATTAAAAGCCATTTGTCTGTCCTCCTTGTTTTTTAGTATGCTACGGCGTCAGAGAGCAGGATTCCGGCAGAGCGGAGCGCTTCCTTGTCCGTTTCGCTGATCGCATGGCTGTTGTCAGTGATCAGGCTGTTCTCGTTAAAATGGCCGGTACGGTATGCAGTCGCCACCGCGTCGGAAGCCGTTCCGACTTCCACGTCGTCAGCCAGCACGCAGTTGGCCGTCAGCGTCTCGTTGCTTTTCGCAGTGGTACCGAGAATTACACGCAAGCCGTCGCCTGCTGTACCGGCGGAGAGTGCCAGAACAGTGCCGCGCTTGTAGATTTTGGCTTCTGTGGCTTCCTTGCGGATCTTCACAGTGAAAACCTCTGCGGGCGGGTACTGGCCATTGATCAGGTTGTCGAAGCCTACGGCCCCGATCGTCTCGTCGAGTCTTTTACTCATTACTTCATACCTCCTTTGGTCTGGTTATAGGCGGAAACTACCGCCTGAATGTCTGCTGCGTCCTGTTCCTGAGCGCTTGCAGGCGTGCCGCCGTTAGGTGCTGCGCCTACGTCTGCGGCTCCGGATTTTGCTCCCTCTGCCTGATATGCTGCGAGGAAATTCTGGCCTGACGCTGCGCTGGCCTGCATAACACGGAAGCAAAGCTCCTGAGCTGTGCAAGGGTTGTCGCCGTACTTGGCGTCGTGTACGAGCTGCTGATCCGGGATAGAGGCGGCGATCGAGTCGATCTGCTCGATTCTCTGGCGCTCTGCCGCCACAGCCTCGCTGGAAGTGTTCTGCGCTTCGGTTCTTGCGTTGGCCTCAATCTGGGCCACGATCTCCGGGTATGCTGCTCTCAGTTCCTTCTCGTCCATAGGTTTGTTACCTCCTTCTTTTTTTGCCGCCTTTGTGGTCGGCTTCTTTTTATTTGCTCCGGGCTTTGCAGCCGGTGGAGTCGCGATTGCTTTCACCGGGATAGTGCCCGGCACATGCTGGAGCCCGTCAACATTGTGGCGTACTCCATTAACAAAAAGCACCTTTCTGTCGGCGCTCATGCTCATTTCTGGATCGTCCTCGTCCTCTTTGATCGCGTCAGCGAATCCCTTCTCCAGAGCTTCGCGGCCGGTGAACCACGTCTCCTTGGTCATCATGCTGCGGAGAGTATCGACTTCGATCCCTGTCTTGCTGTTGTAAATCTCGGCCACGGCCCGCTCGCTGGCGTCCATGCCTTTCATAAGCTGCTTCATGTCCTGCATGTTCATGTAGTCCCAGAGCATAACGCTTACGCCGTGGATCATAATCAGGGAACCGGGGTACACGGTCACGGTATCACCCGCGCACATGATAACGCTCGCAGCGCTGGCCGCGATTCCCTCGACAATGACGTTCACCTCACCGCTGAGAGCTTTCAGCGCGTTGTGGATTGCGATCCCGGTGTAGAGATCGCCGCCGCAGCTATTGAGCTTGACGGTGATGTGCCCCTTGTCTTTGACTGCTGCCAGATCCTCCATGAAGCCCTCCGGTGTGATGAAAAGGCCGGGCTCCGGTTCGCCTGTCCACCAGTCAACGGGCTGCTGGCTCATAACGTCGCCGTAGAGAGTGATTTCTCCCTCGTCGTCGCCGGTGCTGGCCATATTCCAGAACTTTGTCGCCGTGGGAGCTTGTGGAGCAGCAGCCGGGCCCATGATTAGGCCGCTATGTTTGGTTTTCATTGGCTTATCCTCCTTGTATGGTTTGCTTTATCTGCTCGCCGATCACGAGGCTGCGGAGAGCCACCGTGCCCCTCTCGCGAGCTGTTTCAGGGTTGTGCGGATTGTCGTCGCCTTCTGGCGGATCCTGTTCACCGTCCGGTGCTGCTGTTCCGGTGCCGCTCTGGTGCGGATCTGGCGGATTGCCTCCGAGCTTTTCGTTTTCACGTCTGAGCTGTTCCACGTTGCTGTCCCATTGGCCACCGTTGAGGCGGATCGTGCTCTGCTCGTGAGTGGAGAAGCCTTCACTGCACGCGAGGATCTCGGCCGTGATTTCCTTCACCGGATCGAGCTGTCCCTGAGACGGGCCGAGCCATTCACTGCCGAGATACGCGGCGCGGATCGCTGGATTCTGGAAAAAGCCCGGCGCATATATGCGGCCACGGGCCACGGCTTCACTCATCCACACTTCATAGCACGGGCGGCAGAAGTCGTCCGCTAGCCATTCGCGGCGCATTTTGAACGCCTTCCACGCTTCCAGCAGAGCAGCACGGCTCGCACTGTATGAGGCGTTGAAGGATTTCAGGAGCAGATCGCTGGGAATTTCCAGCGCGGCGCCTACTTGTGCACTGATCGCTACGGCGAACTTGTCGAAGCTGCCGTTCGGGTGCGTCGGGTTTGCAAATTCTACGCTTTCACCCGGCCCCATGACATTGATCTGGCCCGGCCCCATGCTGTACTCGTTCGGGTTCCGCATTTCTCCGGGTGGTACCGGATCCACCTCATTGAATGGCATTTCATCAGTCGGGGCTTCTGTCTTAATGAAGGCAGTGTAAAAGCTCTCGACGACTGCGGCCATGAGTTCGGACTCGGTATACCTGCGAAGCTGCAGCAGCGGCTCGATCACCTGCGCGAGATAACTCACGCCGCGGTACTGATCCGGGCGCTCTGTGTCAATGACGTGGAGCACATTCGGAAGGCCGGTGCTTTGCTGGTATGCCAGAACGCGGGCCCATTCAGTAACCGGAGCGCCGAGCTCATACGGGTAGTTGCTGCGTATGTGATACGCTACCACCATGCCGTTCTTGTCTACTTCCACGCCGTCGTATATGGTGTTGCCCGTTTCTGGGTTCTTACCGGTTGTGTAGTAGAGCGTAGTCCCGGCCCCGTAGTTGTTCGGTGTTGCGATTCTGTCGGACTCGATCAGGTGGACGCGGAGAGAGTAGGGGAGCAGCCGAGTGGTTTCGTACTGCTTGATTAACCCTATGCAGTCGCCGGAGAGCAGCCACGAGATCAGCGCGAGCTGCTGGAGCCCGTAGAAGTTATTCATGCCGGTGGCGTCGCAGGCTCTCTTGTTGCTGGCCCAGAGGGAAAACTCTCGCTCTGTTTCTTTCTGCCACCGTTCTGCCTGATCCGGTGAGAGTCCGAGCACTTCGCGGTCGATCCGGCTTTTAAGCCTGAGCCCGACGCCTACCACGTTTGTGCGGTTGGTTTTGATCGCCGAGGTAGCGATCGGCGCGGCCATGTATAACATGCGGGCACGCTGTCGCATGGTGTAGTTGTTGAAGTCTATGTCCTCGTGAGCGGATCCGCTGGGAGCATTAAAACCTTTCACGGCTTTTTTTCTCCAGCTTGCGCCCGCCTCTCCGTAGCCCTTATTCTGAGGGCGTACGTTATCCGGGAGATATAGCCCCCTCGTTTGGTCGTACTTCGTTTTTCTCACCTCCTTGCAAGTAATTAAAAACGGCAGCGGCCGCGGTATCTAAAGGAGCGAAAATGTCCCGCAGTCGTCGCCGTAGTAAAGCCAGCCGATCGGCCAGCGTTTACCCATTTACCAGTCGCGGGGGACTACCCCCACGGCGCGGCGAGCAGATCCGCCCGCCAGTTCAGCCTCCAGCTCGCGGACTCGCTTTTGCAGCTTCGCGATCATGTCCTGAACGGAAGCGAGCGAAGTCTGGTACCGTTGCAGGTTTCTGGAGCCGATTGTGTAGAGCTGCACCCCGTCCTTGCTGAGCATGTCAGCCTCACGGGCCAGATACGCACTGAGTCGCGTCCTCGTTTCTGTGAGCTCTTGCTGTATGGTTTCTTTTGATCTCATGGGTTCACCTCCTTACCACTCGTCGAAGTAGTTCCGGGCTGCCGGTTTCGGTTTTCGGCGCTGCGCCGGTTTGGCCTGCGGTGTTTCTTGGACATTTTTCAGACGTCGCTCCACCGCGAACATGTCCGGATCTATGATTTTTAGCCCGGCGTTCGCATAGTTTCGGCAGTCGAGGGCCTCGTTCCGGTTGTGTCCGGGGATTTTTACCCAGTGCCACTGGTTGCCGCGCTTTGTTTGCGTGAGCTCCAGACGCTCGGAGAGCAGGCCGTTGAAATAGTAGGTGTCGTAGCCGCAGGACTCGTGGATCGGAAAATGGCAATATTTTGGGCCAGCCTCCTGAACTTTCAGGCTCGACATGATCGTTTCCTTTCCGGCGTCAACGCCGAGTGTGTAGAGCCAGCAGGTGATCCGCTTGTTGTCCTTGATCGGAACCTTTGACGGAGGCGTCACGAACGGGATCCCGTCGCCGCCCTTGCCCTTGATAGCAAAAACGCGCTTGTTCTTACGCTCACGGCAGCGAGTGTATACCTCTTGGGTGTAATGGCCGCCGGAGTCCACGCAGGTGATTGAGATCCGCAGCCCTTTTCCGTCCTTGAAGCGGTAAACGTGGTCGATCACGTCGTCGAGCTGCTGCCATACCTCGTCGGTGTCGGGTTTTCCCATGATGTAGCCCTTTTTTATGCCCCACGTTTCACCGTAGAAGCCATGGCCCACGACTTCGTACTCCAAACGGTTGTCCTGAGTATCTACGCCGCAGGTGAGAACGAGAACGCCCTCCGGAACTTCGACGGGAGAGCCGTCGGCATTGGTACCGTAGTCCTCGCGCCGGGCCAGCATGGTGTCCTCGTCTGCTATGTCGCCGCGATCCTCCCAGAGTTCACCCAGCAGCGTGTTATAAACTACTTTGAGCTTCTGAGGATCGTCCTTGGCTTGCAGGAATTTGAGCGCGATCTTTTCCCATGGAGTCCATGGAGAAGAAAAAGCGTTCAGCCAGAAGGAGCGGACGCCCTCGTCGTAGGCCGCCGGGTTCTCGGCGATCCACTTTGCAGGCTGCTTCCGCATTTTCTCCTCCGGTACTATGCAGCCGCAGGAGGGGCAGCACCATGTAATCGGGCCCACGATCTTGTACGCCTTTTTCCCGCGGACTTTGGCCACTGTATGATCGAAGTGTACGCGGTCGAAGGTGATCTCGCCGTACTCTCCACACTCAGGGCACTGGTGGCACCAGCGTTCCTGTGTTCCGAGGTAGTAGCTGCTTTCGATATTTGAAGCGCCTTTTATGGTCGGAGTTGATACCTCGACGGCCTTCGCATTGTAGAACGTGGCCTGTCTGGCTTCGGCCAGAGCCCACGGATCACCCTCAGCACCGGCAGACACGGCCCAGCGGTCGCGCTCGTCGCCGAGAATGTAGCGGGCGGGAGTGGAAGCCAGAGCGGAGGCGCTGTTGGATCCTGTGATCGTGAGCATACCGCCGGGGAATGACTTCTGGAGGATTGTGTTCCCGGAGTCTTTGCTTTTGACGTCGGAAACTTTCGCCCTCAGCACCTTGCTGTCTCGTATCATTGGAGCGATACGGAGGCGTGAGAACTTTCGGGCGTCGTCGAGGGAAGGCTGGACGAACAGGATCGAGCCGGGATCTTGGTCGATAATGTAGCCGATTATGTTCAGCTCCAGCTCAGATTTTCCCACCTGAGACGCTGCCACCATTACGATCTTACGGATCTTCGGATCCGTGAACGCTTCCATAGGTTCCCGCAGGTACGGCGTGCGCGAAGTGCGCCACGGGCCAGACTCCGCGGAGTTCTCCGGGGATAGGCGGCGGTGTCTATCGGCCCATTCGGCCACCGTCAGATCTTCGGGTGGCTTAAAGTTGCGAATGGCCGGTGCTATGGCTGCGTTGAGTTTCGCGGTGGATTTTTTAGTCGTCGGCTTCATCAGCGGCCACTATAACGTCGCTCCAGCCTTCACGATCCCGCACCCGCCGCTGATATACCGCCGGATCGTAGTTGTAGTTTGCGAGCTCGTTCAGAATTTTGTAGCACTCCGCCCGGATCAGTGCCGAGGCTTCGTTGGCGCTTGCCACCTGCACAACGTCCATGGCCAAACGTCCGGGGAGTGCCATTATCATGCTGCGGACAGTGTAAACGAGGTCATTCGTCACGGCCTCCACGTCCTCGCTGCGGTGCATTTTGCCTTCGAGCTCTTTCAGTTGCATGGCTGCCATGTCTGCCTTACTGCGTTTCATGTCAGCCTCAGCCCGCAGCTTCTCCATTTCAATCTGAGCGGTGTCGGCGCTTTTGGCCTCTCGGCCGTTGGCTTTGTCACTCAGGTAACGGATGTAAGATTGCACCGTCGGAAGCAGGTCGAACATATACGGCCGCTTCTGGGCGGCTGGAATAATTCCATCTTTTGCGAGCTGCTGGATCCGGCGGTCGGTGACGCCGAACAGCTTCGCAATAATGGCAGCGTTTTGGAGATTCTGCTTGCCCTCCGCCATGGCGCCACCTCCTTTCTTTGAGGCAAACGAAACGAAACGGCCTGAAAAAATTTTTCTGAGTCTGCGCGTGTTTTGGGCTCGCCAGCACCGCAGGCGTTTGGCGGCCCGGACAGTACCTTCGGGCTGCGGAAAAATTTCGGCGCGGTTGCTCGGTCGAGTTGCTTTGCCTTTTGCTTCTTTGCTTTGGTCGCTTTGTTTCGCTGTTCTTTGTTGCTGTTGCTTTTGGTTTCGCTTTGGCTTTGCTGTTCGATTGCTTCGCGCTTAGCTTGCTGCTTGGCGCGTGTTCGTTGGCTTGGCTTACTTCATGGCCTGCTGGACGTGGTGGGTGAATCTCTTTTCCAGTCCTTCGCTGATCATTGTCTCGATCGTTTCCTTCGCTCGGCCGTCGATCATCTGGGGGACTGATAAAGTGTGGACAGCTTCCAGCGGGCCGCGCCCGGATCCGGTTCTTTGAAATGGAATGGCGGGCACCTTACCCGCCCCCATGAATGTGTTGTCCGGGAGCCTTGCTCGATGCCCTTTTATAATCTGGGCGGTTATCTGATACGGTGCCGGTGGTCGAACCGTTCCAACTTCCGGGGAGCTGTTCAGCATTTGGCCGGGAATTAGGATAGGAGCCCGGCAGCGCTTTGTTGGTCTGCTCTTTGGTGACATCTTGAAGTGTGTCGGCGTCAGCGTGCGGCCTTTATATTCCAGCGTCGCCCCGTCAACAGATACCCCCGCGACATTTATGTGGGTGGCCCCTCTCTTTTTTTGAGGCCCGGCACTCTTGATCGCGGCGGTGTCAACTCCGTAGTGCTGGCGGATTCCCTTCGATACCCACGCGGGCGCTCTGGAGTTGAAGTCTGATACGGTTCGCTGGATCGCTACCTTGCCCCCGTTTTCGAGCTTGGCGATCTGCTTTGCCAGTTTGGCGCCGTCCTTCATGGTGACAGTGAAGGCGCCGCTGGTGTGCCTGCCTGATCCGGAGTAAAACAAATTGCTCATGTGCGCCCCTCCTTTCTGATTTTGGGTATAAAAATACCGCCTTGGGTTTTCCCTTGGCGGTAGTGGTTGGTTATTTTGTTTTGGTTCCGTTCGGTGTGAACTCGTGGAGAGCATTGTCCGGTGTTTCTATTCGGATCATGTTCCCAGATATTTTGGCCGAGAACTGGAGCGTCGCGCGTCCTTCGGAGCTGTAATGGATCTTTTTTCTCCAGCTCGCTGCGGTAGAGAGGTTGATCAGTTTAACATTGACGGCCGGGATCTCTTTGTCGTTCTCGTCGTAGTCGCTGTCTGCGTCGTATACCACAACGCAGAACTCAGGGGTGAGAGCCCATGCGTCGAGGATAGCGTCCCCGCAGAGTTTCTTCGTGGCGGCTTTTCCTTCGCTCAGAGTAAAGAGAGTGCCTTCGTCGCTCAGTGCGTATCCGATCCCGTCGTCAGTTATAACGGCGTCCTCTATGAGTTCCTCCGTTTTTCTTATCCGGATTCCGCTTGCCTTTGTTGCGATCGCGATCCCTTCGTTTGCGTTTGCGTCCATTCCCGTGAGAATATAATACTCGCCAGACTGAGAGGCCCACGCTTTGTCAGCGTCGAACCACTCCTTGCCGTTTCTCGTGAAAATACCCGGCTTTCCGTTTCTCTGTGAGATCTCCCAGCTTTCTTCCTTGGTTCCGTTATTTAATCCCATTGTGGTGTCCTCCTTATGGTTTAGTCATCTTTGGGATATTATACAACGGAGCTGCGGTGCTTATCAATCCTCCGTCCGGAAAATTTGCACCCCTCCCAGTTCTTTTCTGAGGGTAGGCACATAGGAAAAACCGCCCGGATCTTTATCATGTCCCCGGACGGCTTTCGCTGTTATACAGAGTAGCACGGTGGTTTATCCCCTTTTATCCCTTTTTGTCCCTTTTTATCCCACTGTGTGCTCGTGAGTGCTCCGCCTGTGGCTTTCTCCTGAGTGGGCGCGTATTTCTTCGGGCACACAAAAAAGCCCGCCGTCGGCCTTCCTGTGGCTTCTGGCGGGCGTTGTTATCCCTGTTCCTGTTTTGCTCTATATATTCTGGCCAGCGATTGAAGCGCCGAGCCGTGCAGCTTGAACGTTCTTTTGAGGTAGCGCTGCTCGTGTTCGTCGTAGTCCTCCCGGCTACCATGAAGGGCGGCGCATACCGTCCACCAGTTCGCAGCGTCGAAGTAGTGCATTTCTAAGACGGTCTGCTCGTCTGGCTTTTCCATTTCGGAGATCAGGGCCTCCAGTTCGCTGCGTTCCTGATCCTCGTCTGCGATCATTCGGCGAATCGTTTCCTCCAGTGTTACCTTCTGGATCACCTGCCGTTCCTGTTTGCTGGTTCCGTCGCCACCGCCTCCGGATATTCCGTCGAAGCTCGGCGAGGATATGGAGCCCATGACGGCCTCCAGATTCTCCAGCCGTTCGATCTGGTTGTCGATCCTGCGGTGGAGTGCTGCGTAGCTTTCCAGCTTTTTCTTGATCTCGTCGGTTTCCTTCGGCTGTTTTGCCTCACTGTTCTGGTGCATGGGTTCCACCTCCTTTCACTGGTTTATTCCGTGAACATTCTCTCGAAGTGCTCGCGGCCCAGCTCTTTGCCCTTCCTGAACAGTCGGATCCCGGTCGTCTTGCCGGTTGTCTTTATGTAGCGCTTTACGATCACGTCCACAAATGCGGGCTCCATTTCCATGACATAGGCAGGCTGCCCGACGCTTTCCGCAGCGATCAGAGTCGTGCCGGATCCTCCGAAGGTGTCGAGGACTCCCTCGGCCCATTGCGTATTGTCCAGCAGCTTCTCCAGTATCTCCACCGGCTTTTGTGTCGGGTGGAGCTCATTCCCGGAGCGGGTGGCTTCGATCACGTTCCCATAGCCTTTGTGGTTGTCCCATGCTGGCTTTGTTCTGTGGGCGAACATGACGAGCTCGTGCTGAGCTCTCCAGCCGTTACCCATTCCCGGTGTTTTCTTATTCCAGACGATCATATTCCGGATCGCAAGGCCCGAAGCCTCCACCAGATCCCACAAATAGAGCCACATTCTCCAGTCTGTGAAGATGTAGGCCACCTTTATGTCGGTAGCAGAGAGGACGGCCCTCATCAGTGTTTGGTAGCCTCTGGTGCTGAGGTTGTCCGAGCTGATCGTCGGCGTTTTCTGCCCGCCGTTCCCGTCGGACTGTTTGGTTCCGATACTTCCGACGGACTTTCCGGACTCCTGAAAACCTCCGGAGCAGTACGGTGGATCTGTGAGAAGGATCTCCGGGTGGTTTCCGTCCAGCAGCAGGCGCATGGCGTCCTCGTCTGTGGAGTTGCCGCAGACAACGCGGTGGCGTCCGAGGATCCAGAGGTCGCCCTTCTGTGTGATCATTCCGTCGCCCTCCGGAGTTTCCGGGATCTCGTCCGGCTCTGTGAGGTCATTGTGCAGGGCTTCGGCCAGTCCGGTGACGAGGCTTTCCACCTCCTTGTCAGTGTAGCCGGTCAGCTCCATGGGGATCTCTCCGGTGTCAATGTCGGCGAAAATGTCGGCCAGCAGCTTGTTGTCAATCTCGGCCAGCTCTGCGATCCGGTTGTCAGCCACCAGATCGGCGTATTCCTCGGCCTCGTTCGTGTAGTTCTGATAGTCCACCGGCACTTCGGCGAGCCCTTCGAGCTTGGCAGCAGCGAGGCGGCCGTGGCCTTTTACTATGAAGCCGGAGCGCTTCGACACTGTGATCGGCGCCCTCCACCCAGTCTGGCGGATAATGCGGCCGAGCGCTTGGATCTGTGCGTCCGGGTGTGTGTTCGGGTTTTTCGGGTTGGGGATCAGCTTCTCAATGGCCACGATCGCGTCATGGGCGCAGAATACCGGTACCCCTCCGGCGGTTGCCTTTGGCTGTGCTTCTGTTTTGTAGTCCATTTATTCGTCCTCCCTTACATGCTCCCCGGCGTCCGCTGGAATGAGTCCGCACTCGAAGGCGCGGCAGATCTCCAGCTTTGACGCTCTGAGGATTTCGTTTTCTTTGCAGCCGGTGTTCCAGCATTTTTCGCATATTTCCGGCATGAGTTACTCCTTCCGCGGCTTCGGCGCGTTCTGTACGTTCACGGTGTCCAGTGTGCGGGCTGCTTTCAGGATTCTGCGGCGGTAGCGCTTCCAGCTCTCGTCCTGTTTCTTTACGACGCCATAGATCGGGCCCACATTGGAGAGGGTGAGCTGTTCCATGGTTTCGTATTTCGGTAGACTGCGAGGGGGGAGCCCCAGCTTTTCGCGGATCCTTTTCTCGTAGTCTGTGTTGTTTTCGCCTTTATTTCTTCTAATACCATAAATGGGGCCGACGCCGTTTAGCGTGAGCCCTTTCATGGATTCGTCCAGAGTGCGGGAGATCTTTCTCCTGCGATTGTATTCCCTGATCTTTTTCCCGGTTCGCCCGATCCAGATCAGGAGAGCGGCCACCCAGAGAGTGATCAGCAGCATGGCGGTGGGTACCCATACGAGCCCGGCGATCACCACCGGCCAGCTCATTGAAATAATTCCGCAGGCTTTCAGGATTGCCAGCACGGCCACGCCTGCGAGTGTTGCCAGTGTGTAGAGTATCGGCCAGCCCATAGGCTTGTTCTTGTTATCGTCCATTTCGTCCTCCTTTTCTTTTGGCTGCTCGTCTTGCTGCGCGGTTCGGTCGCACCGGTTCTCGCCTGATCGGCCAGTGGTAGAGCGGGGCCGGTTTTTCCGGATTGCCCCGCAGCATATCACCGCCGATCTTGTAGAGTGCTTCCGAGTAGCTCAGTGTGGTGCTTTCCGCCAGCCTGTGAGCTTGTTTTTCTATGTCGTTGAGGTCACGCTCCAGATAGAAGGCCAGCGCTTCGGCGTATCGCCTACACTGGAGTGCCTCCAGCACGTCCCCCGGTATATTTCCGCCGGGGAAGTAGTGCCTCGCGTCTATTTTGAGAAAGTAGAGCCCCTCTGTGTTATTTTCTTCTTTCACGCTTTGCCCTCCTTCGCTGCGCGCGGTTTGGGCCTTCTTTTCGGAACGGTGACAAAAGCCCGGCCTTGATCGCGCACTCAGTACAGAGCATTTTCGCGCCCTGTTCCTTGGCGAGTCGGTCGGCTTCCGGGTGTTTCCAGCATTTCCGGCCGCATGTCGGGCACTCGACAGGCTCCCAGTCCGGGTGCTTGGCCTGCACGTCGCCGTTCAGGTTCTTGTCCAGCGGGAGGCAGAGGATCCCGCCTCGGTCGGTCTGTTTTCTCGGTGTCAGGTCGAAGCCGTGGGCCCGGAGCTGTTCGCGGGTGTTGTTGGTGCTTTCTTCCTGCTTTACCTCCAGAACTTCCACTTTGTCCAGTGGCAGGCAGAACGAGCCCTGCGGTTCCCATTTCTTCGCCTTCCAGTTCTCTGCGAACTTCTCCAGAGTATCGAACAGGCAGAGGCCCGCCTCGTTTTCGGTCTGGAATACGGTCTGCATGACTGCTTCGTCCTCTGAGTCCTCCCAGCCGTAGAGGTGCCAGCTCTCGTGGTTGTCGTAGTCCCACTGTGAGAACCAGAGCACATGGCCGTCGATCGGCCAGCCGGTGCCGTTTACTTTTCCGGTGATTACTTTCGGCTTATATTCCATGGTTTTGTCCTCCTTAGAAAAATCTATTTAATGCGATAATGAGCACGATCACGGCCACGAAGGCGATCGTGATGTTCTGCTGTCTGAGTCCGTCCTTTTCTCCGATAACTCCCAGAAGCAGGAGAGCAGACACGAGGGCCAGCACTATGTTTATGATCAGCATGTTGTTGTCCTCCTTTGGTTTGCCGGGAGAGCTGGGCCCTCCCGGTTTGTTCCCGACATTTATGTCGGCCACATTATGCAATGATCGTGATTTTCTCGCGATCCGGAACGTCTGCCAGTGCTTTGGCGAGGTAGTTCTTCACATTGTCCACCGCCTGAGACTTCCAGAGGCCACCGTCAGCAGCCACCAGCTTGAAGGCAGGGGCTCCGCCGCGTCCCTCGCTGATTCTGAACACGAAGTCGCTCGCAGGTTGCGGAACTTCCAAAAATGTGCGGTACGGGATCAGGCTCACCGGGTTAGGAACGAAGGCGGCGTCCTTTGTGGTTGCTCCGGTTTTAATGATTGCCTGCTGGCTTACGCCGTCGTCTGAGAAGGTTCCCTGCTGTGTGTTCACGATATTGCTCGCCATAATGGTGACGGCTTCGCGGTCGTCTGTTTTCTGAAAGCATGACTGCATAGCCACGAGGAAGCTCTCCTGATCATACTCGCGGCCATACTCAAACTGCGGCAGCAGGGCGTTGACTTCGAACAGAGTCTCACGGTCGCGCTCGGCCAGCAGTCCGGAGTAGAGCAGCACCTTTGTGGCGCTTACCACCTGAATGATCATTCTGTCGCGGAGTTCCTCGCGGCTTTCCTTGATGTAGTCCACCAGAGAGGTGAGAGTGGTCGCCTTGATCGGCTCGGCCTTGTCGGCTGCGTCGTAGCGCCTGAGATCCTTCGTGCAGTATGTCCGGCCGTTGATCTTGATTGTTTCCGGCTTCTCGGCCTTTACGGCCAGCCCTGCGATATATGCGATTGCTTCTTTGATTCCTTCCATTTCCTTGTCCTCCTTATGCTTCTTTTACTGGTGCGATTTTTACTACCTTCATGTTATTGCGTCCGCTGGTTGTCTGGTGGTCGTCCGCGGACTGTCCGGCGGTTTCGTACACTTCGCCGGTGTCTGGATCGTAGTCACGGCCCGGAACTAATTCAGCAGCGGCAGCAGGTGCCTGTTTTCCTCTGTTTTTCAGATCCAGAGGCTTTCCGGTCGGGTTCTGTGCCGGAGCGGGAGCTGCAGCCGGTGTTTCTTCCGGCTCTGGATCCTGATCGGCAGCCGCGAAGTCGGAGAGATCCATCTGTCCGCGGATCTGGCCGTCGTATTCGGCGATCTCGATCTGGCCGGTTCTCATATTGACGCCCATCACCATTTGCGTGTCGATCGCTTCGGTAGCTGCGAGCTTTGTCGTGACAGCGATCTGGGTTCCTACCATTTGGCGGGTTTTGTTCGGCGTAAATTTAATATTTACCGTGATCTGGCGCTTGGTGGTTGCGTCTGTGTTCGGATTCTGAATGTTTTCGGCCACCTGCATGAGTGCCTCGTTGAGTTTCTCGGCGAAGGCTCCACCTGCGAGGGTTTCGAGGTTGATCTTTGCCTGTACTTTCTGCTTTTTCATGTGCTTACCTCCTTACCGCAGCCCATACGGCTGTATTTTTTCCGGTTCTTTTGCTCGGTTTCTTTCCGACGACTTCCAGAACTCCGGCGCCTTTCAACTCCGTGAGCCTTGGCGCCACGAAGTTGCGGTCGTAGTATTTCAGGTGGCCCGCAGCCACCAGCTCGTCGGTGATTTCTTCCACGGTCATTGACCGGTTTCCGAGGGTTTCCAGTATTAGCTTGCAGCGTTCGCCGCTGCGTGTTCGTATACCGTCGTAGCTTTGGCGGCGTGTCTGTTTAGTGATCCCGTCCATGGTTTCCTCCTTTACTAAAAACAAAATGTAAGTTGTCCTGTTTCGTCTGCCTGCGTATTCACTGGTACGGTAAAGCCTTCCCAGTACTCATAAGCGTGCCCGGTCAGACACTCAGCCGCTAAAATCAGCACATTCATGTCGCTGGCGTTTTTCATCCATGCGTATTCTTTCACATGCTGTTTTATCTGTTCCAGCAACGGGAGCAGGCCGTCGGCTTCGGCCGCCTTTTCAACGTGCCGGGCCCAGTCTTTGATCTCGTATACTCCGCTTGGCGTTTTGTACGTTTCCACGCCTTCTGTGATTTTTCTCCCCTTCTGATCCTTTCCGACCACCGTTGCTGTGAATATCCTCGAAGATAGTCTGGTGTAGTTCTCGATCATCTCGCCACCTTCTTGGTGGTTGCTTTTCTTATGGGGCAGTTGATACCGTTATTCATGCACGGATCCGGGGAGGTCATGTGGTGCATACAAATTTTTAACGGTTCGCCCGTCTGCTTATTTTTGAGCTTTCCGCTCAGCATGGTGCAGGCTTTTGAGATTACAAAAGGCCCGACTCTGCGGAGCTCGCAGTATTCGCATTTCATGGCGTGCCCCCTTCCTCGGTGTAGTCGATCTCCACACCTTCCAGCAGTTTGAGGATCCCGGCGATATATTGCACGCGGTACGGCTCCAGATCTTCGAGTTTCATGTGCTTGCGTCCGTAGATCTGTTTCATGTCTCGCCATACTTCCCACGGTACCCGGTAGAAGTTTTCCAGCCCCACGCTCACCATGATAAAGGCAGCGGCTCCGAGCTTGTGGTGCAGCGTCAGGCTTTCCACCTGTTCAGGTGTGAGGCGGCTCTGGTCGATCTTGTCGCTGTCGGTGTGCTTTGCCTCAAACACCACGGCTCGGCCGCCGGTGAGCGTGCCCTTGAAGTCTGGCTGCCCGGCTTTGGTGTAGCAGGCAAGGAACCGTCCCTGTCGGTCTGGCTTCCTGAGTGGCTTCATGGGCTCCGGAGTTTTTTCAACGAAGGCCACGCCTTTGTCGCAGTACCAGTTCAGGCTTGCGGTGATCATATTCTCGAAGTGTTCACCGGCTCGCTTGCTCTGGAGGCCTTTCTGGCTATGCTGCACTCGTGCAAGGGCGGTGCTTGCTGTTGGATCCGGGTAGCCTTCGCCGTTTCTTCCCGGAACCGTGTCCCAGCTCATTGTTCTGCCTCCGAGCCTGCGTCTTTGTCGGCCTCCAGTGTGATGTCGTGGCCGGGGTGGCGTCTGAGCTCGATCGCAAGGTCTAAGATCATTTCGCCATTGATCCGCACGGTGGTGGACTCGATCGCGGCGACTCCGTTCAGGTTCCCGACATGAGAGGGGAGAACGATCAGCGCGTCACCGATCGGAAGTGTTTCGGCCTCGCGGTTCCGGTAAAGCTCGGCAGCGTCCCGGATCGGGATCTGGTGCTGCTTTGCGTATTCGATCTCGCTTCTCATGCCCTCGCTCGGATTTTCGATACCGTAAACCCAGAGCTCGTCACACATGGCCAGAAGTGAGAGGCCCATGTCCATGCCCGCGGCGCGTTCCTCCGGCTTGGTGTCGTCGAGGAACTGGGTAAAATATACATGTGTCGCGATCGGGATCACGTCGTCCCAGAGTTCGACGGCTTCGCGGCAGTAGCGCTGGGCCTTTTCTATGTTCTTTTCAATGTCCCCGCGGCACGGGGAGCAGATGTAAACCAGTTTTTTTCTCATGCGCTTGCTCCTTTCATGGTTTTGCTCAGCAGCTCGTTGTATAAATTCCGGTAAAGATCGCGCTCGGTTTCGAGCTTGATCTTTTCAATGTCTGGATCCTGTTGGACGATCTGGAGTGGCTGCTTGCTTATTTCTTCCAGTAAATGCTCCGCTTCTTTAGCTGCGGGCTTCGGATCCATGAAGTCGATCCCCAGAGAGATTGCCAGAGCAGAGTCCACGGCTGCGAGCTCGCTCTTTGTCAATTTTCCGATCAGCGTCCCGATTCTTTTCACGCTTACGCTGTTTACCTGTTCGCATAAGACGGTAGAAGGGGAGAGTGCGCTCCGAATAAATACATGGGTGGGGAGGTCGTTCTTTGGTTTGGTGGTCATGTATACCACTCCCACAACCTCGCTGTTTTCGTTGTTCTTGTCATTGGAGACGATCACCGCAGGACGGCCGCCTCTCTGCTCGCTTCCGGTTTCCCGGTATGTGCTCTCGATATAATAAATTTCACCGCGTTTCATGGTTTGGCTCCTTCCTGAGCAGCCTCAGCGAGTCGCTGCTCTTGTATTTTGCAGGTGTCGGGGTTAATTTCTATCCCGATATAGTTCCGCCCTTCTTTGAGGGCTGCGGCTCCTGTGGTTCCACTTCCTGAGAATGGATCCAGAACCGTGTCGCCCGATTTGCTCCCGGCCAGTATGCAGATCTTGGCCAGTTCCTCCGGGAACGTGGAGAGGTGGGCACCTTTATATGGCCGTGTGGCGATCGTCCAGACGTCCCGGCGGTTTCGTTTGCCGGTTTCATTTCTCTGGAGCCCGTGGCTGCCTCGATCCACCTCGGCACTGTTGGCTTTGGCCTGATCGTGAGTGTAGGCAGTGCCGCCGCGGAAGGTTTTCGCGTTGCCGCGCTTCCGGCCGGGCTTTTTCGGATCGTACCCGACGGCCAGCTCCTTGACAGCCTCGGCGTCGTAGTAATAGGCGGCCGCTTTGCTGAGTAAAAAAACATACTCGTGAGATCTTGCCGGTCTGTCTTTGGCGCTTTCCGGCATAGCGTTGGGCTTGTTCCAGATAATGTCCGCCCGGAGGTACCAGCCGTCACTTCTGAGAGCCAGAGCCAGCAGCCACGGGATCCCGATCAGATCCTTGCGCTTGATCCCTCCGTCCTCGATATGCCTCGCGTAGCTGTCGCCGATATTCAGCCAGAGGGTGCCGTCGTCTTTCAGGACTCTGGCGACTTCCCGGAAGGCTTCCACCAGCTTGCGGGTGTATTCCTCCGGAGAGCTTTCGGTTCCGAGCTGATCGGCTGCTCCGTAGTCTCTGGCGTTGTAGTAGGGTGGTGAAGTTACGCAGACGCTGCAGCATTTGTCCGGCAGCTTTCTGAGTTCCTCCAGTGCGTCGCCTTGTAGGATCATTCCAGCGCCTCCCCTCTGAGTGTTGTTCGGCAAATTAGATGATGCTTTCAACTTCACATTAAATGAAGCTGTTTC